>Ga0070741_10000160_pt1 | contig 252680 bp, 206 predicted proteins | sample Coa_R1_4_FD_66440 | JGI IMG/M metagenome (GOLD analysis project Ga0070741, IMG submission 66440) | Surface soil microbial communities from Centralia Pennsylvania, which are recovering from an underground coalmine fire - Coalmine... | ecosystem: Environmental > Terrestrial > Soil >... | reverse complement strand
TCTCAACGAGAGGACACCAAACGAATTCGCCAGTGAATACGCGGCTAGCCAAGCACTGGCTGCAACTTAAACCTGCCGAAGGCTAACTCCAAGCTTGGTACAGAAAACCCGGTCCCCTCATCGTGGCCACTTGTCCCAAATAGAACCTCTGTTTCATCCATGAGTGCTGGACTGACTGGCGACGATTCGAGCTGAGAGTCATCCGTTCATCGGCCGCCCATCATTCATTCGGTTCGAGATGGATGATCTGGTTATGCTTCGTAGGGGTAGATCCCCTTGATGCTGACTGTCAGAGGTTGTGCTTCTTGGTTGCATTTTGCTGGAAGCGGCACTTGCGGAGGTGGCGGGTGCAGTCAGCTTGTATTGCTCGATCTTGTAGAGGACTGATCGATAACTTGTCTTGAGTAAGCGTGCAGCAGCCTTTCGATTCCAACCCGTCTTTTCCAATGCGAACACGATTGCATTTCTTTCTGCCTCTTCTTTAACACTTCGTAACAGGGCTCGCAAAGACTTGTGTCCGCAAACGCCGCTTTCTAAAGGTGACGATCGTACATGGCTGTTGCTGTGCGCAATCTCCGGCGATTCTTCATTCAAATCCGACGCGTTCTGTTGGAATCCGAGTTCTCTGTTGCCCGCAACCAAATAGCGTTTCACTGATTCTTCCAGTTCTCGGAGATTTCCAGGCCAACCATGTGTCCGCCAAGCCTGGCTCATCGCAGGAGTCAGGTTGCGGGGCGGCATGTGGTAGCGCTTCGCGAGTTGGTGCATAAAATGTCGCGCTAAAAAAGGAATTTCGGTCTTTCTCTCTCGCAAAGCAGGTATCCGAAGCTCGTAGAGACCGAGTTGGCGGGCAAGATCGGCAAGCAATCGATGCTCAGCAACTGCTTCATGGATCGATTTAATGCTGGCCACGACAATCCTGACACCGATGCACACAGATTCAGACGTTCCCTGTCGAGTAAATCTCCCTTCCTGTAGAATCTGCGCCAATCTGGATTGGAGCCGCAGCGGCATCTCAGTGATCTCACTCAAAAAGATCGTGCCTTTTTCGCATAGCTCCAACTTGCCGCGCCTCATTTGTGCAGAACTTTCGATGCCGTTTGCCTCCCTGCCAAAAATTTCCTGTTCGAGAAGCTCTTCTGGCAAGGCCCCGCAATTCACGCGCGCAAACGCGAAGCCGGAACGGACGGATAGTCTGTGCAATAAACGTGCGATCGTCTCTCTACCGCTGCCCGATTCTCCGAAAATAAATACGGGCGCGTCGACTTCTGCCAGCAGAGCAATACGAGAGCGAAGCTTGCGCATTTCAGGGCAGATTCCGACAAACGACCTGCCATCTCCTACAGCTTCCACATCTTCGCTTGCGAATTCGATTGCATTTCGCTCGTTGATGATGGCGAGATTGGTGCGAACGGTTATCTCGAACTGGCGTTGATCTAAAGGTCTGATGAGATAATCGCGAGCGCCCTGATCAATATATTCACGCTTTCTACTATCGCCACAGCCATAACCGATCAGGACCACCGGAAGCACCGGGAAAATCCGATGGAGCACGCGCAAAAGATGCAAACCTTCTTCATCATCGCGTGGCAGATCGAGTAGAAGCAGGTCGCAGAGAGCTCCGGCTTGAATTTTGTCGATCGCATTCCACACATCCCCGGCAATGTCAACGCGCCAGCGGTTCAACTCCCCTGCCTGCCAAAGTAAACCGAGAACCGCGGCGTCACGACTGACAACGAGCAATCTAGCTGTTTCGATTGAATTCTCTATCACGGATTTCCTCACCAAAAGATATCGAATAATAGAAATTGGGAATGATCTCAGCGGCCGAGTCACGACAGCCCGATCGCGTAAATTTTTGCGATCACACCCAATGGCTCAGCGCACTGTAAAGCAGTTCGATAGCCGCGCTCATGAGGGTGATAACTGAGCACAATGCATCGCCTGCGAGACAAGCCAACACACGCCGAGATGATTTTGAATTTCGGGACGGAAGGAAAAGCAAAAGGGACCGCGAGGCGGTCCCTCAGATGAGGCTTGAGACCGGCATGCACCTGGCGGCACATGTGCTGCTCTCAAGTAGATCTGACAGTAAAGGGCCCGAAAACCTAGTTAATCTTCGAATTGAACGGCTGGCGGTGGAACAACCCGGTCCAGGAGTGATCCATGAACGAGGCGCGCTTTTGTGCGCCCCGTCCACATAACCGCCAGCGCGATTAGGCCGCGAGTTGCTTCGCGGTCTGTCTACGCATCTGCAGAAACATCGCTCCGAAGCAGGAAGCTCCAGCAAGCAGCAGGTACATCAAAGCCGCGCCACCCTCTGGCACGGATACCGTCCACATCTCCTGGGGTTCTCCAGGGCCTAGCGGCGTAGGTGTGAGAATCCAGAGATTGGTCAATGTGGCCAGGTACGCCTGAGCCTTGCTGGTATTGGCGCCGAATGCAGCCTCAACTGCGGCTACGAGAGATGTCGCTTTTGCATCGAGTCCCTGAAGCGTGCCACCGAGACCGATGTCCCAAATCGCCGAGGACAGTTCAGCTTGCGTAATACCCGTGATGCTGCCGTAGGTAGAGATGTTCCCGAACATCATGCTTACAAGGGTGCCGAGTTCAGCATATCCAGTAAGTCCGATCGTGTTGCCAAACATCGTCTGCCCGATATTGCTCGAGTTCAAGCTCGACGCCTGGTATGCATTCGCGGTCCACTTTTCACCGCTGGTAATTTCGTCATTGAAATCATCGCAGATGATTCCTGAAGCAGAAGGCGACCCATTGATGTTCGCACTGTAGATTCCAGCACCGTAGGTCCCGCTGGCATTACCCCAAACTGTGGAGTAGCCACCGGTAAACTGCACCGACACCTGCTGACCGATTGCTGGGAGCCCAAGGCAGAACAGCGCCGACCCGGCGATAGCTGCCAATTTTATAGCTCTATTTTTCATTGTTCCCGTCCCCTCCATTTTTGTTTACTTTCGATAAACTGGGCCGCTTACATAACTCTACCCATGGTTCGCTCTATCGTAGCGCACCCTACATGTTTGTCAAGATTGATAGTGTTTGCAACATATTGTAAATACAGCACGTTAGTGTCTCACGTAGTGCCCAAAAGTCTGCATTTTTTGGGGTACTATTTTCCGTCGCAGTGACGTCTCTTTGGTCACCTGATCGGAAGTTACGAAACTCAAAAAGCAAGAAAGAATGCTGCAAGTCTTTGCAATAGGATTTCCGGCGACTAGCGCCGAACACCGCTCTGCCGAACGCTCTCAAGGTGACGTCAAAAAACCCAGACACGCAGCGATTTGAGGAGCGACGTTTCAGGACTTCAGCCGAGCCAGCTCGGCTTTTACCTCTAAAGCATTGCTGTAGTTGGGGTTGACCTTTAAGGCCTGTTCAAAATGCTGCCGCGCGAGCTCCGGCTGCTGTACTTTCTCATAGGTCATCCCCAAGTGGTAGTGAATGTCGGGGCTGTCCGGCAGCTGATTCTTTGCCTGAAGATCAAGTGCCTGTTGTAATGAGCTAAGCGCCATCCGGTAATCGCCCTTTTGGTAATAGATCCAGCCCATCGTATCGGCGGCGGCAGGCGACATCGGCATTTCTCTTCGCGCTGTCTGCGCCAATGACAATGCGACATCGAGGTTGCCGCCCATGTGCAGCATCACATTTGCGAGGTCGTTGGCAGCGACGGCATTGAGCGAGTCAATAGCTAGAGCGTTTTGATACGCGCTTTCCGCTGATTTCCAGTCCGATTTGGCAACATACAGATCGCCCAGCACGATATGGAGACCGGGTTGATGTGGATTCTGCTTGACCGCTTGCTCGCCAGTGGCAATGGCTTGATCCACTTCTCCTTTTGCGGCTTGCACCTGGCACAGTTGAATGACTGCATCGATATTGTGTCCGTCGAGCTCGACTGATTTTGTCAGAGCTGTTTCAGCGGCATTGAGATCCTTCGCAAAGTGGAACTGCGCGGCGCCCAACAAGTCGTAAAAGCTGCTGCTCCCAGGAACCTTGCTGACCTGCGCCTTAGCAGCGGCAATCGCCTTGTCCGGTTGTTTTTCCGCGACGTATGTATTCATCAGGCCGCGGAGAGCATCCGTAGAAGCAGCGTTCCTGTTGAGTGCATCCTGGTAAGCCTTAGCCGCATCCGCGTACTGGTTCTGCGCAAACCGGAGATTGCCCATCTGCACATAGCCAAATGCGCTCTGAGGAGCTACCGCAACCGCCCTCTCAACATCGCGCTCAGCCGCGTCGAACTGATTGCGATTGATGCTGGTAAGGGCGCGCAAGGCGTACCCCTCCGCCGAATCAGGCTGTAATCGGATGATCTGATTCGCAGCATCCTGAAGCTCATTCATATCGCCGCCCAGCATGGCTTTTTCAGCAATCGCCTGCTGTGCGTCCAGAAAATTCGGATTCAGCCGAATCGATTCTCTCCACTCGCGCTCGGCGCGTTCAGGATAACCCTGCTTGTTCAGTGCGACACCAAGTGCATAGTGTCCCTGGACGTCATTCGGTGCGCTCTTGACCACGCTTTGAAGCGTCTGCACAGCGCCATTGATTTCGCCTTGACTGATCTGTATCTGGCCGCGATACAGCAGGGCTTCGCTGTCGTTCGGGTTAGATTTCAAAATCTCTTCATCAAGACCGTGGGCCTCATCAAGGTGCTTGGTCTGAAGAAGCAGCTGTATGTATTTCTTCTTGATCGTCAGGTCGCTCGGGCGCTCCTGATAGAGCGCCTTGTATTCAGCGACCGCTTTGTCTAAATTGCCCGTGCTGAAGAAAAAATTGCTCAGCGCGAGGAAAGAAGCGGGATCGTGCGGAAGATCGCGTTTTGCCTGCTCCAGTGTCGCCTCAGCATCCGACGGCTTTCCCTGAGCCAGATAGAACTTGGCCAACGCCTCACGTGGCGTCATGCTGTTCGGAGCGACTGCGATCGCCTCGCGGAACTGACTCTCAGCATCTGCAGGCCGGTTGCGCGATTGGTAGAAGGTCCCCAGAAGCACATGTGCCTGCGCCTCTTTGGGGTCCATCGCTATGACTTTTTTGAAACTTGCCTCAGCGGCGTCGGGCTGATTGCCTTTTACTTGCAAGAGCGCCAGGCTGAGATACGGCTCCCACCGGTTCGGTGCGAGAGTGATGGTTTGCTGCATCTCCTGGATCGCGCCCGGAATATCTCCCTGCGCCGCAAGCATGCTGGAGATGGCGGAGTGAACTGCCGGATCGCTGGGCCGCAACTTCAGCAGGACATCAGTCTGCTCCTTTGCCTGAGCGAAGTTTCGGATCAGGATCGAAAGGTTCGCCATGCCAATGCGAGCCTTGTAGTCATCCGGACGCAGATCGATGGCGCGAGCAAATTCCTGATAGGCCCGATCCGACTGTTGCATCATCATGTAGCTCTCCGCGAGCTGCAGATGCGCATCGGCATAGCTGGGATCGACCTTAACTGCTTTCGCAAACTCTACAGCGGCAGAGCGATAGTCGCCCTGCTCGAAGAAACCTTGCCCTTCATGAAAATACTTCTGCTTACGGACATTGGGATCGAGTGAGCATGCTGATAAAGAACTGGCTATGACGCAAACTGTCACAAGCGATCGCCAACGGAAAGAGAGCCCCACTGCTAAACCTCCTAAAACTCTATCTAAAATATTGTTCACTAACGAACCAATCAGATCTCTGGTCCGATACGTTTGTGCGCGCCATGCTCGCGCCTACACTAAATCGCCCTGGAAGCCCTCTTTAGCACCGAACAATGTTCGGCGCATGAATACCTTGGGTTGCATTCCGCGTATCGACGACGAGTTTTGCCTGGTTTACGATCGCAGCATAGTCATATTGCGAGTGATCCGTCAGGATGACGACGCAATCGAATTCGGATATCTTGTCGAGCGGCGTGCTTTTCATATTGAGCGCATATTTGCGTCCCTGCCCGACTGATGGAAAGAATGGATCGTTGTATTCGACGCTTGCTCCCCGCTTTTGCAGCAGCTCGATGATCGTCAGGGACGGCGATTCGCGCAGATCGTCGATGTCGCGCTTGTACGCCATGCCCAGGATTAGGACGCGTGATCCGCTTAACGATTTGCGATGCTGATTGAGTGCCTCGACGATGTTGTCGACGACAAAATAAGGCATTGCATTGTTGACTTCGCCTGCGAGTTCAATAAAGCGCGTATGAAAATCAAACTGCTTGGCTTTCCATGAAAGATAGAACGGATCGATCGGAATGCAGTGTCCGCCCAAACCGGGACCGGGATAGAACGCCTGGAATCCGAACGGTTTGGTTTTCGCGGCGTTAATCACCTCAAACAGATCAATGTCCATGCGCATGCATAGCTGCTTGAGTTCGTTCACCAGGGCTATGTTGACGCAGCGGTAGATGTTCTCCAGAAGTTTGGTCATCTCAGCGGCTGCGGGCGAAGAAACGGGAACTATGCGGTTGAAGATCGACGCGTAGACGGCAGACGCCAATTCCAGCGCTACGGGCCCACATCCGCCCACGACCTTCGGAATGTCGCGCCGCGCGACCGAGTCGTTTCCAGGATCTTCCCGCTCGGGCGAGAAAGCCACATAGAATCCATTGCTGGCAGCATCCCGGGCTACAGACAATCCGGCCCGATTCCCCTTCTCCAAAAGAGGGACGACCACTTCTTCCGTGGTTCCAGGATAGGTGGTGCTCTCTAGAACAATCAGTTGACCTTCATGAACGTAGGGTGCAATGCTGCGAACCGTCTCCGAAACATAGCTGAGGTCGGGTTCGTGATACTCGTCCAACGGCGTGGGTACGCAGATAATGACGACATCCATCCGTTCGACTTCACTATAGTCCGCGGTGGCTTTGAAGCCATTCTGCTGAGCTCCCCGAATCTCCGTTCCCGGGATGCGGACGATGTAGGAGCCTCCCTGGTTAAGCGTGCTCACCTTCTTCGCATCAATATCGAAGCCTGTCACCTGAAATTTCTCTTCACTGAAGAGAAGGGCCAGCGGAAGGCCAACGTAACCCATACCGACGATGCCAATGCGAGCGTCTCTGGCCTCGATTCGACGTGTAAGCTCGGCTGCCTGACTTAACGATTCCAATTTCAAGACTGACTCCCTTCGCGCAATCACAAATTCTGCGAGTTGTATAAACTATAGAGTGATGACTTTCGTCAATGGGCTGACCACATTCGATGGAAATGATGGCCGCTTCCTGCTAAATTACGATCTTGCGACCGTAGAAAGCCTCCGCATAACCGCTCGCCGCATTGCATTCCATGCCGCGCAGCCGCATCAAAGCGAAAAATGTGGACTCCTGAAACCAGGCCTTGGAGCGCTGCGACTGAAACGTCTCCATTAAATGTTCAACCTTTGTGCGCCGGGTCCCATCTTTCAGAGGAACAAATATATTCGGTTGGCCTAGATCACCGTCGTATTTAGGAATTTCATATTCGAGCACGCAATGATTTCGAAATGTGTTCCATGTCAGATCGGATAGCAAACGGTGATCCTGATGCGCATCTTTCCGGTTGTGTGTAAAGACGACATCCGGCGAGACAATCTTCTTCATCTCTTCAAATGTCGATTTGATCTCCGCGCCAGCAAACGGCATGAAACCGTCAGGGTACTCCTTCAGGAGAAGCTTCTCCAGACGGCTGGAACCCGCAAACAGATCCGCACCTCGCTCGGCTTCGGCCTTACGCACACCGGTCGCGCTAAATACGACCCAATAGAGCCGGCAGTTAGGATACTCTTCGATCAAACGAAGAATCGTGCCTCCACAGCCAATCTCGATATCGTCCGAATGAGCACCCAGACATAAGACATTCAGCCTGTCGTTTTTGTGAATGTTCAAATTCAAATTGATCATAGTTGCATCGTAATTGCTCTGTCCGGATGGGCTGCTTTTAAAGCGATGACATTGTGGCTGAAACAGCGCGCTCCGCGGCTAATTCTCCGCTCTTAAAGCTCTCGTCTGTCCACATGTATCCCCAATCTCCGTAGCGGCCACAATACGCAATCCCGATTTCGTCAAGGTATCCGTGGACTGTCTTGAGTGCATCGGCTCGCTCGAGATCAAAGATGATATTGGCATACTTCAACAGCATTGCCTTCTTGCAAAGGATCTGGTCATCCTCACGCACTAGACCGCAGCGACGCAGATCGCGGATCACTGGTTCAATCCAATCTTCCGGTGTGCCGGTCAGCGGTTTGTACTTATCTGAGAAGTAGACCTCCGCCTGAATGTTGCCCATTCCTGGAGGAGCATTACGCGCCGAAAGCATATGCGGGAACCCGAGGCGCGTGAAACAAATGTCTTCGTCGTAGAAATATGTCATGTGAGCCTGCGAAATATCTTCGCGGTTGATCCCGATGTTGACGAGAACGCAGGTAGAGCAGGCTAAGCGTTCTGCGGCTTCTGCCACATCGGCCGGCACACCTTTCATCATGCGAATCAGTTCCGGCAACGGCACTGAGGAGACGAGCGAATCGTAAGACGTCACATGGCCATTCGAAAATCTCAACTCGCGCGCTGCGGGATCAACGTGCACAAGTTCATGATTCAGCTTGATGTTCCCCAATGGAAGAAACTTATTGAGGTAACAGCGAAATCCCCCGTCACTCGGATAGCGAAAATGCGTGATGTAGTGTACCTGCGGAGCCGATGCAGACAAGGCGCCCCGCAGAACTTCGTCGAGGCTAGGGCGATAGATGCGAGGTCCAAGCCAGTCCGTGCTCATGTTTTCGGCGGTCGTCAGATGATATTTCCGTGTGTACTGCATGGGAAACGATTCCGCAAAGGTCTTGCCAAAGCTCGCATACAACCAATCTGCATAATTGCGGATCGGCCGCTCCGGTGCTGAGCGCTCCTCAACAAAATCGCTGATGACCTTGATAATTGTGTCTTCCGGCAAGCCATGAAGATGGAGCTGAACCGGATGCAGCGGCCAGTAGCCGCGCCAGTAGTTATTCAGTGCGATCTGGATCGTTTCGTACCGCTGTTCGACGCTATCGGCAAAGAGTTCCTGAATGCGGGTGTCTTTTGTGAATGAGATATGCGGACCGACGTCAAACAGAAAACCACTCTCATAGCGGAACGACGTTGTATGACCGCCATAATACGAGTTCTTGTCGTACATTACTGGCGAGATGTTCTCCTGATGCAGCCGATAAGCAGCTCCGCAGGCGGCCATTCCTGATCCGATCACAACGATGTTTGGTGTAGAAGTCACAAAATCCTCTCCAAAGTGGCGATTTGGAATATCTCGATACTCCAGGTAAATACGCGGCCCTTATACCTGGTGAAGCACTGAAACTGGAGAACCGGTCAAAACGTTTGTATTATCTGGCAGCGACTCGTACTGCTCAATTTGCTTCAAAGTAATCGCGCGAAGATCAGCACCCTCTCGAAATGCCTGATACCACTCAACAATCCAGGCGAGCGCTTGCTTTAAAGGAAGATGCGGGTGCCAGTCAAGATACACGCCAGCCTTCGATGCGTCCAGTTTCAGCGCATGTGCCTCGTGCGGATGAGCGGCAGAATCGAGTTCCCATGAAGCACGCCCTCCCCACAACCGCACCGCCTCATCGGCTATCCACGATACGGGCATCACATCGGAATCCACTGGGCCAAAGTTCCAACCAGAGGCAAACTTCTGGCCATCTTCAAAAAGCCGCTCGGCGAGCACAAGATACCCTCGCAGCGGCTCGAGCAGAAACTGCCAGGGGCGAAAAGCGGCCGGGTTACGAATCAGACATGGCCGCCCAGCAAGAAAAGCTCGCATGAGATCGGGAATGAGTTGATGCTCTGTCCAATCGCCACCGCCAATTGCATTGCCGGCGCGGGCGCTTGCCAGTGCGACACCATGTTCGCGAATCGAGTCCAGCGGAAAGAATGATTCGCGATAGGCAGCCGTGACTAATTCCGCACAGCCCTTCGAATTCGAATAGGGATCGCGCCCGCCCATGGGCTCGTTCTCGCGGTAACCCCATATCCATTCACGATTCTCGTAGCACTTGTCGCTGGTGACATTTACTACTACGCACGGCTGTCGGAGTTGGCGTACCGCCTCCAGAACATGCACTGTTCCCATCACATTCGATGAGTAGTTCCCTATCGGGTCTTCGTAGCCACTGCGCACAACCGATTGCGCGGCCAGATGGAGAACCACTTCGGGCCGGCATTCCGTTATCGCCTGTTGCAGCTTCGCAAAATCCCGTATGTCACCCTGGATTGAGCGGAGCTCTCTGTGGATATTGGCCTGCTCGAACAGATTGGGCTGTGTAGGCGGATCGAGCGCATACCCGGTCACCTCCGCGCCGAGCCGATTCAGCCAGAGCGAAAGCCAACTTCCTTTAAATCCCGTATGACCGGTCAGGAATACGCGCCGGCCCTTCCAGAATGCACAATTCAGGCTCATCGAACCCCTGCGGCCATGGCCGGTTGTGCTTGTGATTCGCGAGGCGCGGCCGGCCAACGCTCATTTTGTTCCTGCCAGAGCGTCCAGGTGATTCCTTCCGGAATGCGATCCACATCGTCGAAGCACACGACGCTATCCTTTGCGACATCGCGGCGTAGCACACAACCCTCCGAGAGCCCAATGGGCAGCGCTCCCATTCCGCGAGCTGACGAAGCATTGTCGATCAATCCATAGGTGCAGAATCCGCCAATTCCGTCGAGGCGCTCCCCGGCTTTCAGATCTCGCTTGGCGACGGCCACAACCTCGCCCACCGGCCCTCCGATGGGCGCGACCGTCGCATCGCGTAGCAGCGCAGCTCGGCCGATTGTCGATGCAATCTGAAGATGAGGCAGATGGAATGGAGTGTAAAACACAAAAAATGGACCATCGCCGAGCTTGTAGTACGAGAGTTGCGTTTTCTTGAGGGCCGACTCTTCGTGGATGACCACAAAGGCGCCTGTGTGAGGAGCTGCTCCTAATGCATAGTCGACCAGACCGGTCTGAAGCATCTGGTCCGCGGGCAGGAGATTCGCTACCTCACGCACGTATCCGCAAGCCGGACCATGCATGCCTCGCCGTCCGACATGGAATCCCGTAGCATTCGCGAGGACCGTCGCTTCCATCGAGAGCTTCGTGGAATCGGCGAACGAGGTAACTTTTTTTACGTCCTGATCGTGCTTTTCTGCAAACGCTCGTTGCGTGTCGGGGTTTCTGTAATAGTCCACCATACCCTTGATGTTGCCTGCCGCCACCACGCGAAGTCCGAGCGTGCGCAGATAACGTAGAAGAGTCATGGCAACCCCTGGTTCGTCACCGTCGGTATGCGTGAGAATCACTCCGGCTTCGTCTGCCTTCGCCTTGAGAATTGGTCCAATGAGTGAGTCGAGCTCTGCATTCACCAGTACAACATGCTTCCGGTGACGAATTGCATCTAACACAACGTGGGCGGCAGGCTCAACCGTCCCGGTTACTTCTAGCAGGACATCGATTGCTCCGCAGGCAGTCAGAACGAAAGGATCAGTGGCTAGGACGGGCACGCCGCTGGCAATCTTTTCTTCTGCTTCAGCCGCCGAATCAGCGACGGCCCATTCAGCAAAACCGCCCTCTCGGAAAGCCCGCTCCGCATTGCCCGGCGTACGATTCGCTATGGCCACAAGACGCATGCCTGAAACGGGTGTTCCCAGCTGCAAGGCAATGGCGCGCCCGGTGGCGCCAGCCCCCACCATACCAACTCGAACCGGTCGACCTTCATTCTCAAGCTTCTGAAGGATCGTATCGACGCTCATGTAAATCTCTCCTGCTCGTTATCTATGCACAGGTAAACAGTGGCCGCGCAGAACTCGATGTAGCGCGCAGCCTAGATGCTGATCGATTTTCGGGACCCTGTGATTCCATTGCCAGGCAAATTGCGGCGCTCAATGAACTCAGCAACTGCAACCGGCGGAGTAGGCTTTGCTTCTTCACTCCCGTTGCCGTTCGCTCGCCATACATGCCATGGTGCCGTTCCGTTGCCCCAGAGCGTTTCCAATTGTTGACGATCCTTGAAAGTGTCCATTCCAGCCCAGAAGCCATCATAGGAGTAGCCCACGAGCTGTTTCTCTTCAATGAGCCGCTGGAATGGCTCCAGCACTAGCTCCTCACCTTCTCGAAGGTAATCGAATATCTCTTTTCGAAAAGCAAAATAGCCGCCGTTAATCCGGACCGTGCCATCGGAGATAGCTTGAATTCCCGTGACCAAGCTGCTGCCCGGCGCCGTCGACACCACGTGATAGCTGAGGTTCGGCAGGACACACAGGAAGCTTGCGATCTTCTTCTGCCGGTGAAAATCATCAAGTTGTTGCGGTAGAGGCAGATCAGTGAGGCCGTCACTGTAATTGGCGAGGAACTCCTCCTCTCCCTGCAAATATTTCTCCACCGCCTTCAGCCGTTGGCCGATATTCGAGTTAACTCCTGTATCAGCAAACGTGATGCGCCAATCGTGAATGTCGCTATTGAAAAGCTCCACCTTCTTGCCGCCATAAGACAACACGAAGTCGTTCGAGGCGCATTCGCTGTACTCGAGAAAATACTTCTTGATGCTGTCCGCACCGTAACCGAGGCAGAGGATGAAATCTTTGTGGCCATAATGAGCGTAGTACTTCATCACGTGCCAGAGCACAGGCCGATAGCCGATTTGGACCAAAGGCTTGGGAACATTTTCCATATCCCGAATCCGCAGCCCCAGTCCGCCACAAAAAAGCACGACTTTCATTTCAAAACCTCTCTTGCTATCAGGTGCTTTAAAATCCACAAACAATTTGACTGAATACCCAGCCGGCGGACCAACCCGCAAAAGCAACACCCGCTCAGTACCCTGTGAATAGTACTTCTATCTTACTGCTGCAGCGGCGCTGAGGGAACTTTTGGAATCCAGCGCGTGCTCCGGCCTCTCGATCGAGTCGGATGGGAACAGACAGTCAAATTGCGCAGAAGCCTTGGTGCGATAGTCGGCCCAAGTAGTCTTCAGTTTCTTTTTAATAATTTCTGTTTCACCGACCAAACGCGTGAATTTCTCTACGAGCTGCTCAGGATCGAAGCTATGCATATCGACGCAATATTCTGACAGCCCCAAAGCGTCCATTAGATGTGTAACTTTTGGGTGATGTGCGATGGCCACCACCGGCTTGTTCAGCAAATGCGCAAGCACCACCCCGTGAAACCGGCAGGTCACGATGTAGTCCATCTCCGACATTCTGGCGAGCAATTCCTCGACGGAATTGAGCGGCACATATTCTGGCATCGTAATATGATGACGATTCAGCAAATCCCGCCGCAATTCCCCAATAGCGGTAGGGTCAGATCTGACATCGCTGCCAAATAGCTTGAGCGTATAAGACTCCGCAACGAGCAGAGAGGCAAACTTGGCCAGCCGGCCGATCAACTCATCCTCAATGGCTTGCGGATTCGACGGAGGCGTCAATAGATCGCTGAATGGATAGGGCATCGGAGCAAAGCCGACAACCATTCCAGCTCCGTCTTTTTTGCTCTCTTCGCGTGTCTCAATATCAAGGGCATACACGTTATCTGGACAAACGTGGCTTATGCCCTTAAATCCCAGTTCCGTAGCAAGTTCTTGCGATTGTTTATCGCGAAACGACACATAGTCAGCCGCGCGCAGAGCACGAGGGACAAAGAACTTGCTTACAGGATGCTTGAGTGGCCCCGCCCCAACATTGAGGAAGATGCTTTTGACGCCGGCACGCTTTGCAAGCAATGTCCATACAAAAAGCGCATAGGGAAAGCTCCAGGGGCCACCGCGCTCCGTAAGTTGACCACCACCGCTAACAACGAGAAGATCGAAAGACTTCACATGCCGGTACGAGTCGAGCAGAAACATGAGTTCGCCCCACACTGCTCGAGGAAGCCGGATCGTGGGATTTCTTGTCGTTTTTAGCCAGTTGAGGATTCCCTTTTCGGGCGTCTCTGTGGGTACGGACGCTGATTCATCTCCGTTACTCCAAGTGAATCTCCGAATTGGATAGCAAGGAAGCCCATGACGTCTGTTGGTGTCTTCGGGGTTCATCGAAAACACTGTGATCTCCGCGTTCTTCCATCGCCGCTGAATGTTGCTGACAACAGAATCGATGATCGCATCATCGCCCAGATTCCCGCAGCCCGTATGGTGTAGCAGTGCGATTCGCCTTCGTGCCTGTTTCATCTGGATCATCACTTAACTCATCAGCGATGCAGCCGAGTTCGCTCCGATCTCCGAAGTAGCCGCGATCGCACTGGAAGCGTCACCGATCTGCGCAGCAAGCTGCCGCAATCGCCCTTTCCTCGTTTCCATCTGCGGCAAAGGAGAAGCACCGATCACTTTCAAGATTGCTTCCCACCGGTAGGCCCAGTCATGCCTCAGGAGGGATTGCTGTATGTTCGCCTGTCGCATCTTGAACTGCCGTTCAGGCTGCCGATCAAGCTCTTTCACAACATCGCATGCGTTCGGCGAATTGTAGGGAAGATCGACGAGAGCGTCTGGCCAGTCGAAAAACTTCTCGAACTCTCCGTTGTCGGGCCGCTCTCCTAACAAAATGCTGCCCGAGGCTGCTGCTTCAAAATATCGGTTGCCGATCTCAATTTGCGTTCCGCGTATATCCGGACGATCAATCAAACCCGGATTGACAATAAAATACCGGCTTCGTTTCCCAATATTCGCAAAGAGCATCCTGTGTTCTATTGGATCGAGAACCTGATCGGCAGAAGTACTGTCGTATAGATAAAACATTCCGTCTTCGGCCGCCATCTTCAAAAAGGCTTTGTGCGTCACCGCGGACCGCCTACCAACGCTATAAATGTCCACGAATCGTGCAGGCGGATTGGGGTATGGGCAAAAGCGAATGGCATCGACGCCCGGCGGTAGAAAAATGCACCGCTCGCCGATCAGCTGGTTAATCGGCTTGACGCTTTGACTGTAATAGAGAACAACAACGTCGAACCGTTCGAGCATCCGCAAATAATTGCGGTAGTTCTGGATTTCTTTCATCCATACTTCATCGATCAGACAGATTGCTTTTTTGCAGCTGTTTCGCCAATCTCCTAGCGCATTGACCCTGAGCAGATCCGTTGGGTTTCCGCAAATTGCAAAGAACAACTCATAGTCTTTGCGCATCGATATCCGCTCAATACCCGGATTGAGCGTAAATGGAGTATGGTAGGCAAGTTGTTTCGCGAACGTGTGGCGCCGCGTTGAAGGATCGAATCGCGGCGTCAGCATTTCGACGCTGTCAACCGCCGAGATTACATCTTCGAACTCGAAATGTGCGCAGCGAAAGGGAAGAATCTTCGAGAGATTCCGTTGCGAAAAAATGAGGGTGCGAGGGCGCTCAGGAGTCATTTCCACCGGGCCGTGCAAGTTGCTTGTTGATTGCGTCATGGAAGACGAACTCATCTTTCAATCTGCGATTTTACGGTCTCTGCAAAAAAGCACATGTCTAAAATGCCAGCTAGTAGCACAAACTGATGGGCTAACGCGGTTGGCGCTCTGCGCACGTCAATTTCCTGACGAGCTCCGCACAAGCGGCCAATTACGATCCTGCACAGATACAGCGGTCGGACTCAGCGGCCATTGGATATCAAATGCAGGATCATCGAACCGCACTCCGGTTGCAGCTTCGGGTGCGTAAAACTGCGAAGTCATATAATGCATTTCGGTCTGATCTTCGAGTGTCTGATAGCCGTGCGCACATCTTTCAGGGATCAAGAGCATTCGGCCATTTTCCGCCGTCAATTCTATTCCGAACGATTGTCTATACGTCGGTGATTCGGTCCGCAGATCCACTGCAACATCGAACATCGAGCCTTTCGTGCATCGCACCAGCTTAGCTTCAACTGCCGGCTCCAACTGAACGTGCATCCCACGCAGGGTGCCTTTTTTCAGGCTAAACCCCATATTCGCCTGAACCGGAAGGAAATTAATCCCATGCTCGGCGAACTCGCGTGAACACCAAGCACGGAAAAAGTACCCACGATCATCCTTATGGAACTGCGGATCGATAACCCATACACCGTCGATTCCGGTCTTCGAAAATTGCATCGATCCGTTTTACCTTTCCACGCGCTCTAAATCAGTTCCGGCTGTGCCGCCTTATCGCCGATCCTGAAGACCGAGGCATAGCGGATTTGCCAATCCCGCCTGGTATCATCGAGCGGCTCCACTCCCCAATATTCAACCGGCCAGCCACGGCGAATTGAATCGTCGCCATCATGAATTTCCTTCAGAAGCTCCTGCACCGGTTCCCAGCCCATCTCGGCGGCCACTTTGGTCCGCACATCCAGATCAATACCGGAAACGAAGAGATAGCCCCCCGGCTTAACCATCTTGGCGATATTACGCAGACACGCTGCTGCATCTGCTGGGCTCATGTGGCACAAAAAACGGTTGGCGACCACAATATCCTGGGGCCCCAAGCTGCTTGGGAGCTCGGGATCGCCCGCATCGCCACTCGACCAAGCAATTCCATCCTTGAGGTCCTGCTTAATTTGGGCACTCTCACCCTGAACAGTGAACATCGCATCCAATTCATCCTTGGTTACGCGTTCAAATATCCAAGCATTTTGATCCCGCCCAGTGTTCAAGTTTACCTTGATTGTGGGATCTTCGGAACGATTAGTCTGATCCTTCGGGTCAGCGAACGTGTACACGCCTTTCTCCGCGAACTCGACAATCTCCTGAGAAATATCGATTGCAGAAATGCGCAAATCCAGACCAGGAAACGCTTTGCGTAGAGTCCAGGCGATCGAATAGACCTCCGCCCCTTTGCTGCAAGCCAATACAGTAAGCTTCATTTGAGAAATGTTGCTTCGGCTTACCAGGCGCCGCATCAGCTCGAGTTCCGGCCGATTCCGCAAAAAGAACGTAGCAAAATACTGCCTTCGATCAGCCTGCAGACGTGCAATGGCATGGAGATGTCGACCATAGAATCGATAGAGATTCCGAGGCGTCCAGGATGGAAGATGATTCCAAATCCTCTTACTGTTGGACAGGTAAATCCCCAAAGCTTTACGACCTACCCGGGAGCTTGCACTACGAGCCCAAAACGACTGAGAACCAACGGCTGATGTTCTCACAGAGCGCGGACTTGCTGCGAGTGCGGGAGGATTTGGAACTGGAAGCTGGCCAGTCGTCATAAGTTCGTCACTTTTCAGAATGCGTTTTGCAGAGATAAGTTAAGTATATCGAGGCCCCACAAAAGAGATCGCGGCTTACGACCTGATCGAGTGTCCTCGCAAGCTTCACGGCTTCGCGACCCGTAGATTTGTGAGCGCATGGGTCAATCGATAGAGGAGAGTCCGGTTTGGCCAGGGATGAAGGAGTTCGCGGACCAGTTCCGGTTCATCGCTCGGGATGTCTTGAAAGCTCGAGTGCAGCAGATTGTCGTTCGAGGTCCACGCTTGCGGAAAATAAGCAATCGTCTCTTGTTCCGTCACAGAACAAGCTTCCGTCATCGGTTGCCCTGACAATTGAGCGCATAACGCTCCCACCATGTCGCGGCCTTTTCCGAGCTGAAGATGGCAGACTGTTGTGCAGCGTGGGTTCATCTCAATGAGATAGGCCCGGCCGTCTTCGTCCGAGATCATAAAATCCAAACCGAAGAACCCCGACAATGAAAGGCGGCGCGCAATCCTCTCGGCGGCTGTCATCATCTCAGGGCTATCAACAATCCGCACCACGGTCGCGGGTCCCGTCACTCCCGTCGAGCTGATGACATCGACGCCGATGCCAGCAAGCACCTGTCCTTGCCAGCACACGACCGCACAGTTTGCCGGGTGGCCTTGTATGTGAGCCTGAGCAATAATCCCTGGTTTCTGGCGCTGCCACCACGGCCGAATCCAGAATGAATCGCGATTAATGATCAACCGCTTCAACACGCGTAGCGCCGTGTGCGGTCCCGCCATTCGTAGAAAACCTTGCTCTGCTTGCTCGGGCGTTTGCGCAATCTCTACCCCCGATCCTCCGAAGGTACAATCCGATTTCAAAACCCACGGCAATGCCTGCTTAGTTCTCCAAGGCTGCAGGTCTGCGACCTCCCGAATAGCTCGCGTATCTGGAACGCAAATACCTTCTTCAGAGGCAATTCTCAGGAGATCGTATCTCGACGATACGATCGGATAGCTCTCCGGTGAACCTAAAGAGCGCTCGATGAGATCCGCAATACTCGCTTTCGAAGCTTCCTTCCTTGCGTTGACAAACAGTTCGTGGAGATGACGAACTCCGCGTTCATCACATGGGATGACAATGTCCGGACGGCATCTGTTAATCGCGTCCTCTAATGATTCAAGGGGACGAAGACTGCTATACCGAAAAACATGCTTCACCCCCCGCGCATACTGCAACGGATGATGATAGGTCGAGCAAAGCGCAAAGACCTCACAACCTGCTTTCGAAAAAGCGATTGCGAGGCGTGCACCGACGGACCACCTGCAAGTATCCGTCAACAGGATTTTCGGAGCAACAGCCGCAGAGGACTGAATGCCTGATGCTTTCTGCGTCATAATTTAGGCACCAACCTCAAGAGAAACAGATTGGAGGATTGCTTGGGCCCTTTGTTAAAAGATCGTGGATTGCAAGAAGTTTTATAAATTGGTCTAAGCCGTTTTGGCTAGATGCTGAGAAAGCCGCGGAGCTGCGAACTGAGCACCAACTGCAAATCGCAGGAGGGGTCCAAACGTATTCGCCGCCGCAATGCCTACGAAATACAAACCGGGAACAGTGGATTCAAAGTTCGACGACAAGATCGGCGTATTCTCAGCGGATCGAATTGCCGATTTGACGCTCTGGTCTAGAAACGTCAGCTTTCGGAGATCGGCCCGATATCCAGTAGCGGCAATCACATGTTCCGTTTCCAACGTCTCTTCTGAACCTCCGGCACCGCGCAAACGCACGCTAACTCGATTGTTACGGATTTGTGCATCGGCAATCTCCACTCCCAGCTTGAACGGCACTTTTCCAACAACTTCTTGCTTTGTAAACCAGCACGGAGCCGGACCAAGAGTCTGCCGTACTTTCCGGAGTCGAAATTCTTGCGGCATGCTTCTGAAAATAAGCGGCGCATTCGCGTAGAAATATAAGTTCCAGCCCGGCCCGATGCCGGTAACGGGATTCCGCAGTCGCTTCATGAGCGACGGTTTGTTGTCGTCCGGCGGATCGTGAAAGCGAATGACAGACCTGCGAGCTAGAACCTGGACAGCAGCGCCAGCCTGATGCAGCAGCGCAGCCAAATCCACAGCAGAAGAGCCTGCGCCCACAATCGTGATCTCACGCCCGCGGAACTGCTCAAGGTCGTGGTATCGCGAACTGTGTGTCACGAGTTCCTCAGGAAATCCAGTCAGGCTGGGCGGAATATGTTCGTAATTCGCCAAGCCACTCGCGACGACGACCCTGCGGCACGATAGGACCGTCTCATCCTCGAGACGAATTCGAAAACTTTCGGATGTCCGCTCGATCGACTGAACCTGTCTCTGATCCAGTTCTCCCACAAATCTCTTTTGGAACTCCAGACCGTACGCTGAAAATACCTCTAGCGGGACTGGAAGTCCGACGTGTGAATACGGAATCTTGCGCTCTTTGCAATACACCTCCAGGGTGAAAGTCTCGCCCGGATCATACAAGGAAGACGCAAAACCTTCCGATTTGAGCCGCATGCCTTTGGGCATGTGTGCTCGCCATGTCTGCATTGGACGCCCAAATATGCGAAAGTCGACACGATGGGCCTTCAGGTGCGCGGCCGTTGAGAGTCCATAAGGGCCCGCGCCTATTATTGCAACATCACAATCTGCCATTTCTCTTTCCTAATATCCTGGGGTGATGGTCTGATAGTGACCCGGATGTATTGGATAACTTATAGCTTACTCTTTTAGTATCTTTAGAATCGATTTCGTTACACGAGAAAAATCTCCGAGAGTAATCTTCAGCAAGTACTCTCAGTTCTCCCCCGTGAGCCTCCTCACTCATCAGGACGGTCTCAATATCCCTCTTGCGCTCTCTCCTGCACGGGAGCCGGTTGAGGCTGGCTTGTTCCATCAGCACGGCGTGATTTCAACCAGCGGCCCTGTGGCAACATATCCTTTGCGAGATTTGCAAACTGAACTAGAGGAGCTGTTCCCCGATGCAATATGACGATCGCGACCAGATAAAGAAGCCAGAACAAAACCGAGACAACCGCGATGCGCGCAAGAGCCCCAGTTGCTCCTTGCATCGCACTGAGACCGACAGGACCTCGCATGATCACTGCAGAGATAATTGCGGCTAGAAGAGACCCAAGAACGTACCGCCAGATCGCATGGATGATCGGCATAATACCCGTTCCGAGGGGTCGCGCTGCGTACCAGAATCCCGGCAGCAAAAGGGTCCAAAAAGAAAGGGTCCAGGCAAAGGCGATCCCAGAAGGTCCCCACGGAAGGGCCAGTACAAACAGGAACGCTGTAAACAGCGATTCAAAAACCGACCAGCGAAGCCATCTCTCCGCTCGCCCGCTGGAAAGGTATATCCAGCCTTGCATGTAGTACACCAGCATGATTCCAATGCCCGGTCCGAAAAATGTAAAGATGCGGCCAGCTTCATCCCACTTCGCGCCAAGTACCACGCGGATTATATCTTTACCGCTGAGCGTTAGATCTGCACCAAGCCCCATTCCGGCGAAAGCCATAAGGGCGACTGCACTGACCATATACCGTTGAAACTGAGACAGGTCGTTTTTAAAGCGGCTGAGGACCGAAACACCAACATTGGATAGAGGAGCGGCGATCTGACTAGCAGGCAGAGCAAAAAGATCATAGGCGCGCTTATAAAAGCCCAATGGGTAAGCTCCAAAACGCCAGCCAACCAGGAAATTGTCCATATTGCGCGCAACGTAGTTGACTCCAAACCGGCTGTAAACATGCATCGCAAACCGGAGCATGGAGCCTGTTCCAGCCACCGACCGCGGAATACCCGGTTTCCAACGGCACAGATACCACACTCCCAGTGATTGCGAGAGTGGCAGAGCGATCGCCCCTGCGACCAGCGCCCAGTATCTCCAGCCACCCAACCCCAGAACAATCGAAACTGCTACTGAGGCAAAGCGCGCAACGATGTCATTCATCGACGCGGCGCCGAACCGCATGGCGCGCTTGAGCAATGCCAGATGGATCACTGACGTGCTACTTACGAAAACCGAGATAGCCACGCCTACGCTGACAGGAGCCACAGCAGGCTCGCGATAAAATCGTGCGAGCAACGTCCCCGCAGTGGCAAGTCCTACACTTAGAAGGGCACCCACCCCTACATTGATCCAGAACAAGTTGCTGGCCAATATGGAGTTAATCTTTTCTCGTTGCAGCACCGCTTCCGTAAAGCCGTTCAGTCCAAAATTCGTAAGCAACAAACTGAACGTCGTAACCATTGCAACCACGCCGAAATCTGAAGGACTCAGTAGGCGCGCCAGCACAAGCGTGGCGATCACTTGAATCCCAAGAGTAGCTCCGGATGAAAATAACGTCGCTCCTGCACCACGTACGGCGAGTTGCTGGATTCGTCCGCTCGTTGGATTGAAATCGCCATCTGCACCGAAAGGTACGAACCGGTTCTCATTGCCTAACAGTCGTTGAACTATCATTCGAATGATCGGGTCCCCAATTTTCAAGCAATTCGGGCGGTCTGATGCGCCGCCGGTGATGTCGCAAGTTCTCCTCGAACAACTTGGCGACTCAAGTAGCTTCGTTTCCCGTTACGTGATCCTTCCCCATTGGCTCGGATTTTTTCACTGAGCCCAGGAAAATTAATCAAAGCTAATACGATCGTGAACCACATCCCTGACGGGCGCGCGAAGCTTGACTCGGTAACGTTATGAATGATTGCAGTGATGAGAAAGGCGTATTTGAACCGGGAATATCTATCTCGCGGAATCTGTCTGATCAACCGTTTTCCGCATGTCACCAAGACAACGACCAGCAGAAAAACGCCAATCAGGCCTCCATCGAGATAGATATCCAGATAGCCATCATGCGCATTGGGTATGCCGGTTTGCATCGCCGCTTCAATTGCTTTGCCGCCCGGGCCTCCCCAAAAATTCCAAAACCCCGCACCAATCAGAGGATTTACGGTGCTGAAGGTAATGTGTTGCCAAATATTCGCTCGTCCAGTAAACGTGGCGTCGCGGCCCAGCATGGCGAGTACAGGCGCGAGCACCGTTTGGCTCGTCAAAGCGATCACTGGATAAAACAACGCCGCTACCAAAGCAAATCGGCTGACGCTCTTCGAGTCAAACCAACCACTTCTCACAACAAGAGCGAGAGCAATGACCAAAGCTACCAACGACGTCCTGCTCTGCGATAGGTTGAGCAGCCACAGCCCGGTCAGTATGAGCACAACGCGATCCCACGTCATCCCCCGCAACGGCGAATTTGCCCCCGCAGCGATCCGCATCTCCATGTGGTCCCACACCAGGAACAAAATCGAGATGAGTAGCAACTCTCCAAACTCATTCTTGGTCTGGCAGGCGCCCCCGAATGTAACGGTACCATCCTTCGAATAGCCTTTGCCTAACGGAGAAAATCGGACAAGAGCTGCAGATAGCGGAATCAAAATACAAGCGCAGCGGACATAAACTGCGCGAACCGCTTCAACCGGGTCTTTCTCAGACAGTACGGCTGAAACGGCGATCACTGTGCAACCAAAGTCTTTAATCACCCTGATCAATGAGTCTGCGGGAGAGAATGACCACGCGATGCTCAAAAGAAAATATGCATAGAAGACGACCAACGCTCTATTGATGCTGAATAGTTTGCCCCACTTCACTCCTCTCGAAAGAGTGATGAAAAGAGACGCAGCAATCATCGCCGCAAAGAATAGCTGGTCCAGCAGATTTCCACCTGTGTAAGCTGTTCCTGCATCCTGTCCGGATACGAGCCAGCCTGTTGGTGTCCGCGAAAACAGGACCAGCAACAGTATCGTTGGGATCCACGTAGCAGCGCTTACTGATCTCCGTCGCCTGGAGTCAAGCACTAGCAGAAACGCGATGAATATCCAACAAACAGGAAAAACAAAAGACGCCATTTACAAAAATACTCGCTCGCGTTCCAACTGCAGCTCACCGGATCGCGTGATCTCAATCTTACCTTTGTCCAATGCGGCGTTGCCTAGACGACAGCCGAGACACGCTTCGTAAATGTTGATTTTGAGTTGTCACGATCGGCCCGAAGTGATCTCAATTTCTTCACCATATCGACGAGGCAAAAAGATCCCGATATGACAAGAAGGGGCGCAATTGTGTGGTAGAAGCGAGGCTGGCTCGTGGTCAGATAATAAACCACTGGGTATAGCGCAAAGCATCCCAGATAGATGAACCCCACGCTGTTGCCGCCCGAGATCATCTTGTATACACCTGCAAAACCGAGCAGCGACAAGAGTGATATTCCGGCGATCGTGCCTAAGAGATTTGGATAATCTGGCGCGGGCGCAATCCACGCTCCAGTCCAGTAGTTAACAATCCGATTCACAACCGAAAAGGCAAAGTCCCGGCGATGTGCGGACACATAGCGTGCATTGAGCGCGCTCTGCTCTTCCATGAAACGCTTCTCTCCCAGATCGTGCCACTGCTGATTCAGCGCTACGGAGCGAGCTGGGTGCATATCGATGACCTTCTGGCCTCGAGTCAATTCGTTATTCCCAACGCGAAACTCGAGTGGAAAATTTGAGCGCAACATGAACTTGCCGAACTGATGGTGATTGCGAAGGAGCCAAGGAGAAATGAGCATTCCGAAGCTGATACCAGCGGCCACAATCGGCAGCAGACTGCGCGTACGATACTTCAAAATCGCGGCCACTACGAACGGAACTGCAAGCACGACAAGCGACGTGTTGATGAGCGCCGAAATTGCGAGCAGCACGCCAATCTTTGTGGCTCTCCAGATTGAGGGAGAACGAAAGAGCGAGAGCATGCACCAACATAGAGCGGCCGCAAGCATTCCGCTCGTGGATGTCTCCCAGATTCGTGTCGAACTGAACAGGATATTGAGCGGAAACCAAGCCCACACCAGAGCTGCCAATTTTCCTGCCGCCTCTCCTACACTGTCTCGACCGCAGAGATAAATAAAGAAGCACGTGAGACTCGATACCACGCATTGAAGTCCGAGAATGACCGCCGCGGACGACACGGTATAGATGCCGAAGATCTTAAAGATCAGAGCGAGAATAAGTGGATAGATTGGACCCACGATGGCCGTAGGGCCCGTTGGCAGCGGCATGGGCGATGAAAATCCCTGCCCTTGGGCGAGAGATCGGGCCACGCGCCCCATCTCAGTGCCATACCCGAAATAATCATCGATACTGTTGCCGAGATGATATGAATGGGTTGCGACCATTACCCCCAGACGCAGAAATAGAGCGAGCAGAAATACAGAAGTCAGAAAAGCCGAAGTATTTTCCCAGATGTTTTTGATCGCGAGCTCAATGCGATTGGATGACTTGGTTGCACCGGCCATGTTGTCCTTCCCTGATATTCCGACTTCTTAAATCACGATTCGATCGTAAGGATTTGCGTTTTAGGTGTCCCTGCACACGAGTTCACAACATAGAGAAAATAATGCGGGGGCGCCAATTAGCGCACTTCGAATTTGAAGATGATCTAGGCTCGCTTCAACACATCGTCGACCGCGCTGCTCCGAGCCCACAGCTGACACTTGGACCAAAGTGAAAGCGCGGCAAGACTAGCAGGAATCGCCAGGAATGGAACGAGCGGCACACTATGACGAGCATGAGCAATGATGGGTAGGTCTACGGCTTCGATGCAAACAATAAAAGCCAAGATTGGACCAATTCGGCGCAGTTGGCCACGCCGCCACAGCAAGAAGAACCCCGTCACCGCCAGTACCAGGAGCGGGACCTGAACGACCATATTTAACCAGGTGGCATGCCACGTTTTGCCCAAGAACCAAAAATTGAAGAGATTCTTGCAGGCGCACGTTGGCAGCAACGCCGGATGCTGCGCATACTCTTTTTTGCCTCTAGCAAAAAGAGTTTGATTAAAGGTCCATTCATCCTTAGGAGTGAAAAAGACTTGATAATAGTAGGCTCCGTCAAATGGCAGACCAAGTTGTGCAGCTATATCTGCACGTATGAGCCCTGCCCGTTTTTGGAGGGCGTAAAAATTGTTTTCAAACGATAGATTCTCGCATGTATATTGCCCTTCCTGCAGAGCCACACCTTGAACCGTTGCAGTGGGTACGAGATGGTGAACGAGTTTGTAGTTTCTGACAAGCCAGGGAACCATCACAACAGTCATCCCCAAAATCAGTACAGTCACATGGAAAAATGCCCTTGCCCGCTCCGTTACTCCACGCGTGGAGAAGAACAAAAATATAAATAAGAAAAAGGGAAAAACCAAAGGTGTGCTTCGCACTTGAACCACAACACCCAACGCCAACCCAGCGATGAGATATCGCCACCACTCACCTTTGGCGAGGGCATTATGCAGAAACAACATGAATATCAGTACGACCAAAATGAATAGGATTTCGACTCCGCCGCGAGCCTCAGCGATGAGCGTGCTCGGAAAAAAGAGAAACAATAAAGTGGCAAGCACTGCGACCGTTTTGTCACCAGTGATATGCTCTGCCAGGCGCATTAACAAAAATGCAATACAAATCGTCAGCAACCAGTTGGCACAGCGCGCTGTAGTGATGTTGTAGCCGCCGATCTTGAACGCGCCCGCAAGGAAGAGCGGGTATCCTGGTTCCCGCATCATCGTTTCGCTGGCGTTCGATTGGAAGCGGTATCCATTGCCCTGAACGAGATTGTTCGCGATAAGGTCATAGCCATCCGCAAAGCCAACCGTGTACAGAGGAGCCCCACTCTGATTTGTGGGGACCATCATTGAATCCAATTTCGGCAACGCCAAGAAGAGTATCGCTGCCGTCAGCACAAGCGCCACAGCGAGAATAGGCAAGGGTTCGAGCGCTGTGTTGCGCCAAAACGATTGGGATGGTTTTTCCTGTGTCATGACAATCCAGCTTGCTAAAGAGCCGTTCGTTGCAGCAGATCCGATCTTTCGATCGGACCTCGTTATTTCTTCTGCCGTCCCCATGTGTACATCGCGCTCATCGCATAGTTCCACACCGCGCCAACCACGATGCCTGCCAGAGCTGCCAACACCCACATGCTGTTGCGGGAGAAGAGATAGGAGGCAATACCGACATTGGCAACCGCGCCGATTCCGCACACCAAGACAAACAATGCGAGCCCTTTGATCCAACGCCATCCCTTGAGCCGGCGGTCGCGAAAAGTAAGGGCATTGTTCAGGCCGAAGTTACTAACCATTGCCACAATGGAGGCGCCGCATTGGCTGATGGTGAAAGGAAGAGCCAGCGCGCGAAACAATACTGTCAATACCGCAAAATGGAGTAGAACTCCAATTGTGCCCACCAGTGCAAAAGCGAGGAAGCGGACCGGCACAATGTGGCCCACGAGCTTATCAAGGAGCAGCATCAGATAGTCCCACATCGCCTGACTATCCAATTTGCTTTCGCCGGCCGTGCGATTGCGAAATTCGTAAGGCACTTCTTTCAGTCTTAACGGCTGAGGGGAAGACGCCATCAAATCCACCAGAATTTTGAATCCGATATTTGAGAGTTTCCTAACTGCAGGATTGAGTACATCTAATCGCAGCGCGAAAAAGCCGCTCATCGGATCGGATAGGTCTTGTTTGATGACCAAGCGGCTCAGATGCGTCGCGAACCGGCTCATCTTGGCACGGCTCGCATTCCACTCGCCGATACCACCTCCGTCAACATACCGACTACCAACAACGATGTCGGCAGTCCCTTCTCTCAAGATTTCGAGCATGCGGCGCAATACTGTCTCATCGTGTTGACCATCGCCATCCATGACGGCCACGTAAGGCGCAGAGCTCGCCAGCATCCCCTCAGTACATGCCGAGGAAAGCCCGCGGCGGCCAATACGTTGCAGACAGCGCACACGCGGATCATGCCGGCTGATCTCTCGCACTCGCGCCGCGGTTCCGTCGGGCGAATCGTCGTCCACGAATATCACTTCCCAGGAAATGCCCTTAAGGCAAGCGTCGAGACTCGCAACCACACGTCTCACGTTCTCGCTCTCATTAAAAGTCGGCACAATGACGGACAACTCTGGCGCTTGAGATAACATCTCATCAGGAATTGTGGGTGTCCCCAAAATTTGAGTCTGCATTTCTATTCTTTCCTTTCACTTCGGATCAACATGCCGCCCGTCTTGGTGCTAACTTTAACAAAAGAAGGTATTTGATTACCTGGGGGCACCGCAGTCAAGACGTTCTTCGGACCAATACCATATACACCCTCAAATCGCATTTCGCTTGAGATGCTGAGGGCCTGCCTTGGTGTGTAATCACCTATAAAGAGAGATCGCGAATCGAAACTGCGGAAAGTGGCTTACGTGGTTTGTGAATTTCCGATCTCCTCATGAATTTTTGTCCGCAACCGATAACATAGGCAGAAAGAGCGACAGCGGTCGCCAAAATCTGGCTGTCTATCGCACCGCGAACAGTTACAATGGTTACCATCGGCCCCCGAGTCTTTATTCCAATCAGAAGCTTTGGATAGAGCAAGCGACCTCTATCGCTGAAGTACTTTGGTAACCTTGTTGCCGCCCAAATTGTCGGCTATCTGATGGCCTACGTGGAACAACTGGACGATCCAAAGCATAAGGAGCAATCATGCGGAAAAATCTGTGGATTTTGATGTTTGGAGTGTTGGCAGTCCTTTTTCTGGCCGACCATGCACGTGCCCAAAATTGGGCGGGTATTTTGAAACCGACTTACGGCACCGGAGCTTGCACCCTCAACGGTAAAAACGTTGCAGCCGGCTGTGCGATCGACTGGTCGCAAACAGGTGTTCCGGGAGGAATTCCATCGGCCTCATGGACACAGAGCGGTTCGACAATTACCGCGACGGGAGGCGACCAATCATCGCAGATCAAGACTGCACTTGCCAGCTGCGGTACCAACCACTACGTGCTCCTTGCGGCGGGAACGTTCACTATAAACTCCGATGTTGTCGTTCCATCCAGTTGTGAATTGCGCGGCTCAGGCGCCAATCAAACCATCTTAAGCTGTCATGGCAGTACAACCGCGTGCGTCAACCTTGGCTCGGATGGTTATAACACTCCTGGAGGCAGCCCTCTTACCGGCTACACAAACATTACAGCCGGAGCAACTGCCGGCTCGACTTCCATTACTCTCGCTTCGGCCTCCGGTGTGACCGCAGGAAGCTACTTGGTCATCACTGAAACGAACAATTCTGCCTGGGTAACAAATACCGGTAGCGAAGGAACCTGCACCTGGTGCGATGGTTGGACAGACGGATCAAAAGCCCGTGGACAGATCGTCGAAGTTGAAGCCGTGTCTGGAAACGTGGTGACCATCTCGCCGGGACTCTATACCGCCTACACGCAAACTCCGATTGCTGTTCCCTTCACCGCTGAGGCTAAATACGCTGGAGCTGTCGATCTTCAGGTGTACAGCAACAATACCGGCTATACTGACGCGTTCTTTATGGATCGGTGCGCCTACTGCTGGTTCCGCGGGGTCGAATCCAACTATACCGACGGCAATATGCTGGAAGTTTCTTGGGGTTACCGCGATCAGATTCAAAATAGCTATTTTTCGAATGCCTTCAAACATGGTTCGGGTGTTGATTCCGATGTGTTCATCGATTTCAAAACCAGCGCTTCACAGATCGTAAACAACATCATCGAACGCGGTCACAATTCAATCATGCTTAACTGGGGTGCAGCCGGCAATGTAATTGCTTATAACTACACCGAGGGCGGTTACGACGCAGGAGGTACTGCCTGGACTTACGACGGCATCCTCATGCACGGAGCTCATCCGCAATTCAACTTAATCGAGGGCAATGTGAGCCCGAAATACAATCCCGACAACATCTGGGGATCTTCCAGCCATAATACAAACTTTCGCAATTGGTTTGAAGGTACTACGACCGTTTGCGATCCTCTGGCTACTTCCCGTACGACGGTGTCCTGCTCAAGTCCTGCCAATTCGTACCAGGTGGCTTATGCAGAGGGAATCAATGCGCTTTCCTGGTATGACAATTTCGTGGGTGATGTGACCGGATCAACGAAACAGCAGAACCTTCTGGCCTATCTCACGGGAACAATGACTCACAGTGCTCTTGAAATATGGCCTCTTTCCATCGCTTTCGATTTTACGACTGCAAATCTGAGCTTTGGATATGATGCCCATGCAGATGACGGAACGACAGCAGGCGATAACGTTTCTCCGTATCAGACCAGCACAATCTACAACACATATACTCTCGCAAACTCAAGTGTGAACTGTCTCTCAGGCGGAAACACCAGCACCTGCCCAACCAGCCTGCCGCCCTCCTTCTACCTTTCGGCCCAACCATCTTGGTGGAACACCAACGTCAAATGGCCAGCCATCGGACCCGACGTTACAGGTGGAAGCGGACCTGGAGGGCACGCTTCCCTCAATGCTTCAAACCCGGCTCAGTATTGCTATCTGGTGATCATGAATGGTATGGACGGTGGAAAAGGCGGTCCGCTTTCGTTCAATGAGAGCCAATGCTACCCTAGTTCGACCGGCGGAGGTGCGACACCAGCTCCCCCGACAAGCGTTACCGCTACGCCGCAACCTTCGTCATAGTCTCGCCAGCCCTATTCGATGTCTCACAAAAGTGGATTTGAGGCCTGTGTGTCAATTCACACAGGCTTCTCCTCTTCGAGATTTTAAGTCGCGGCCCAATGCTCGCTCATAGCTCGCGACAAGGTTCTGAACCGAATACTGCCAGGCAAGTTCCGACTCAACTCTCTTCCTGCCAAACTGCCCCATTCGCTCGCGCTCAGCCGGATGATCGAGTAACCAAAGAATCTTGGCTGCGAAATCAGGAACCTGATTTTCATTGTCGCCGTAGAGTGACGCGTCCTGAGCGCTAAATCGCCCCTCTGTCAGATCGAACTGAACAATCGGCTTAGCCAGTGCCATATATTCCATGATCTTGATCATGGTTGAGATGTCGTTCATCTCACATGGCTTATCCGGATTCACACAGACATCGGCGGTAGAAAGGATATCGAGCAGCACTTCGTCTGAAACTCTTCCCGTAAAGTTGATGACGTCGCTGGCATCCTTTTCTACAACCAGCTTTCGAAGGCTCGCCAACCCCGGTCCACCACCAACACATGTGAAGTGAACGTCGCTTCGTCCGAGATTTTTGATATACAGAGCTACATCGACAAGGATGTCGAGACCTTCTTGAATGCTCATATTGCCGACATAACCGACAAGATATTGTTTGCCGTATTTCAACGCAGGCTTCGGCGCAACCGCCTTGAATGTGTTGAGGTCCGGGCCATTGCGAACAACAAAAACGTCCTCTGCGGACTTGCGACCCCGTCTCATTGCCAGTTGCTTATAGCTGTTATTAGTACCGATGACGACATCGCTAGTGCGATAGGTCATTTTTTCGAGCCAAACGAGAACTCGGTAGAAAACGTCTTTCCGTTCGTACTTCGATAGATAGAGCTCCGGATTGGCGTCGTGATGATCGAAGATGTACTTCACACCGAACAATTTGAACGGTAGCGCGACGAGGAAAATGTTGTCAGGAGGATTGCAACCTTGCAATACATTGAAACCCCATCGCAGGTAGATCCACCACGCGTAGAAAGTCTCCCAGAATAAGGCGCAGGCATATTCCCATACGTAGCCGAATGCATCGTTGCCCTCTTTCGGGGCGGGATGGCGATAAATCCGGATTCCGTTGAGTACCTCGAATCCTTTCGTATAGCCTTTGCCCCTCGGGCATAGAACCGTGACATCGTAGCCGTTCTCACGAAGGGCGAGCGACTCCTTCCAAACGCGGGAGTCAAATGGGACAGGCAAATTTTCAACGATGATGAGAACTTTTTTCATCTCGACCGTCTTCAGATCTGAATAACTTCGGGAGATCACAACCTAGTTGGGTGGCTGCGAATGGGTCCAGTGTTGATGCATCGATCTCGCGGTGGCCAATATTCTAGGATTCTTACTGAGATAGTTATCGCGTATCTCTGATAACCGCCTCCGAACAAATGCCTTCGCGTTGTGACGTAACCCAAGACTTTGCGTCTTGTCTGGCACGGCGTTCCACGCCATGGATAGCGTTCGCGTACATCCGGCAGGCACATCCACGGGCACCCGCACTGCGCCGCTCTCAACATCAGGGAAAGGTATGGGAACACCATCCATGAAAACCTGTCTACCCGGAAACGGAGTAGACGTTTCCCACTCGACCATGTACCTGCCTTCTTTCTCTGGTTCGCCGGTAATCTCAATTGTGCGCGAATACGCGCGAATGCACTTGACCCCATCCGGTGCCTGTTTCCGGAGGATCGAGTTCTTCAAAGCAACCCCAACACTCGACCAACGAACCTCGGGCACAGTTTTGTTGATGCGAGCAGCAACCTGCACCAGTTGCTCCGGATCTTCGAACACATCGTGATGTTCAACAATCAGAGTTGGTCTTCCGAAGAAAGCATTAAAAGCCACATCTTCACTCAACGTTTGACGGCTCGGTTTACGCAAAAAGAGAGGACAGTCACCATATCGAAGCACAGCCGGTTGCACCACCTCAGCGAGCGTGAGGCAATTGGGTTCGCGCATGGGATGAGGAGTCGTATTAACTGCGCCATCAAAATTGTGCGCCTGAATCGCTGCCATGGCTTCTGCGGAAAATTTACCCTGCGGAAAAACCATGACACGATCACATCTCAACCCCGTAAGCTCGCGATGCGCCCTCATGCGCCGTTGAGCGATGCAAAGCAACCTGTCCAGCAGTTCCCTGTCTGTCGAGGCGAATTCACCACCCATGTGGTCGTTGCCGTGAAAACAGAGAGCAAGCCGGTCAGAATTTTCGCGGAAGAGACGCACGGTTCGTGCTGAATTCCGCTTGAAGTTGTAAGGAATAAAAGCGAGCGTTGTAAAGAAATTATGCCTCTTCATCAGCGCCAAAAGCGCTTCGAAATTCAACGCCCCGTAGTTAGGCTGCAAGAGAGGATCGTCAATAATGACGGAAGCGTAAGGGACCTGCGGATGCCAGCTCGCATGCCCAAACACAGACCGAAGGACCATCGCGTGAGGTACAAATTGCGAAAAGTACCTAGATGGCGTCTCTTCGCCGATCGGCGCTTCTAGATCCACAACCTCTCTGCTGCCGAGAAACCATATCTTGCAACTCTCACTCTCCTGCAAAGACATGAAGGGAAGATCGCCGATCGAGATCAGATTCCTGGCTCTCTTTTCTTCTCGACTCCATTCGAAAACACGATCGTTGTTTGAATTTGTCGGCCCAAAAGTAAGCCCGGCGAACGACTCGCAGACATCTCCCGCAGCATCGGAAACAACGTAGGATTTATCTTGCTCTCGGATTTCACGTATCGCGCGGAAAGCGCCACGTGAAAGACTCTGGAGGATGCTTATATCGAACCAGCTCGGCCCTAAGGCATGCACCAGAAGGTGCCGATACTGTACAGCTAGGAACGCCCCTAGGCTTTCAGGTATCGCATCAGCCCCCGTCCACGCTCTTAATACTCGCGGGTTGACGACGAAACAAGATTCTCCGTCTGGAGCTACTCGCAACAGATATTCTGCCCAGCCGCCGGATGTCGGTTCAAGCTGAATGCTCCTATATTCAATTCCCAGAAATTCGGCTAGCCGAATGAGCCGCAAGTCCGCATAGTCAATTCCGCCGCAATCGGGGACAAGCAGAATCATCGAGAAACCTTCGTCAACTCAGGAACCTCGGCGGATGAAGCCGGCTTTGAGCCCGGCCTGCGAGCAGCAATTGGTCGCAGCTGCCGGGAAAACTCCTTCAGCGTGACACCTGGCACAAGTGGGGCACCGCATTTAGCGATTGGCACGGCTGGATTTCCTTGGACAACCGTCATAGGGGGCACCGACCGACTGACTACGCTGCCGGCCGTCACGACAGCCCCTCGACCGATGACCACCCCAGGAAGAATAACCGCGCCTGGTCCGACAAAGACATCCTGCTCGATCTTTACGCCGGTTGATTCTCGAAAATGGGCGACAACTGTTACGCGCATGCTTAAGGTGCAGTTATCTTCAAGAGTGACAAGGAATGGCCGCGACGTCTCCAGAATGACGTCATATCCAATCCACACACCTTGGCCGATCTTGACGCCACGGGCGCGATGCAGTTTCACTCGAAGGCTGCTTGCTCCGGGTAAAATCCGGGCTAGGTGCTGAAACAGCCGATTCGTACAACCTCGAAGGAGTCCTTCTTTCATGCATGCCTCTCTGCGCCGTTTCCGGGTTCGTAAGGCAGCACGTATTTCCGGAATGCCTCGAAAGAATCCAGCTGAGGCAAAATCTCCGGATCAATCTCCAGACTAAACTCTTCTTGAACTACCGCAGCAAGTGTCACCGTCGCGAGAGAATCCCATTCACCATTCGATTCCGCATTGATTTGGCGGATCTCGTCTTCCGAGAGCCCCGGAAATACTGAGGCAAAACATTGCAACAACCGATTCTCCTGCTCAGACATGGACTATCCCTTCGACTGTATGAAACAGACGTGGCGCTTTTGCGGCAAACTGTTCTTTCGACAGAGATACCTTCTCCTGAAATTGCTCGCCAATAAGCTCCGTCAAAAATGTCCTTAACACAGCGTTGCGTGGAGTCGATTCGAAATCAAAGAAGATCTCGTTCACACCGAACGCATCAAACAGATACTTTACACATTGATGCTCGATACGCCGCGAAAATGCGCGGCAGCTTAACACCCAATTTGTCACAGTTAGGCGTTCGCCCGCAGCTTGGCCCATCATGACCGCCACTTTTCCGAGAGCACCAAACTTGTCTTTGTAGGAGACGGTAAAAACAAAAGATCCTGGCATCTGGAAGAAGCTCGACCATTCGGCCTGATTCAAACGACGGCCATTAAGATTGAACTGGTTCGTCTTGTTCAGCAACTCGAAGGCTCGGGCTTCGGTCCAATCTTGTGCCGGTTCGATTGTCACGCGGGCTTCAGCCGTGCGAAGAAACTCCTCAGCCATCTCCAGTGAATTCCCGTTTGCCTCCCGCCACGCGCTTGACTCTCGAATGCTCTGCAGCCGAATGGCATCATCTTCCGTAACGACGAATTTCCCAAACAGTTCGCGTAAGTCCTTAAGAAATTTCCAGGTTCCTGCGTAGTCGTTTTTGGGGAAAATCTTGCAAACCATTTCCGGGTATACGGCCTGAACCTCTGCAACCTCCATCGGGCTGTCGTCTATGAAAACTACTGAATCTGGCGCGACATTCCAAGCCTTGAGGATCCGCTCCACTGATTCTGATTTACGCGACCAGTGCGCTTCGATTGGAAATATCTCGTTCTTCGAAATCAGAAGATCCGCCCGCTCAAAGGCGCGTTCGACATTGACAAGATCATTCTTGCTGGCCACTCCAATCAGGACGCCGGCGCCCGCCAACGATGCGAGAAACTGCTGATATAAGCCATGCAGCTGGCTGTGTCGATCGAGATGCCAAGAGATTCCATCCGGCCCATCCTCACCGAGAATCCCAGACCATAGAGTGTCATCAAGGTCCGTGATCAACCCCTTTTTCTTAGGGCGATCACAAATCAATTCGCTCAGGATCTCAGCGAGCACAGACGCGTGGCTGATCTGATATGGAAACCCAGTCGCCACATCCGACTTGACGTCATACCGCTCTTCTACTGTAGACCGGCAATTGAGGCTCTGGCCGCTCACCACGCGAATACCTGGTTCCTGAACCAGAGCTGCTGCAAGCGACGCCACCACATGTCTCAGTTCCGTCTCTGCAGGACTTGCCTCGATCGGCATGGTCGTAAATAGCGGCGGCAACGGCAGCGTCGGCATGGAGACAACCACGCGAACGAGGCGCGATGCCTCAACAATTCCCTTCTGTAAACGAGCTGCCATTTGACGCGCGGAGCCGACAATCTCGGCCATTTGCGAGGGATGCCATCCGCCTAGAGTGCGCACTCCGAGGCGAGGGTCAAGGTCGCTCCATTCGATCAGCACGACAAGCGAGTCGAAAGCATCTTTTTGCGACTGAAACCGTTCGACATTTCCAGATAGATCGCCGAATAGTCCGTTCTTAACAATGACTCGGTGGCCTGGAAGCTGCGACTTCAGGCTTGCCGTGAGAAAGGTTTGCAGGTGGAGAGGCGTAAAACCGCATGCGAGGCAAACCCTCTTCTCCGGTGCATCTTCCTCGACCGGCAGAGCCACCAGTTTTAAAGCGTCAATCAGCTTCAAGAACGCATCCCCTTGAATACTTGCCCCGAAAGTCTAGAGCAGCTTATAAAGACCAGCGAGTGCACACAACATGGTCGCCTGGCCCCAATGAAGTGTCGGTGTCTTGTTAATCAACCACGGCGCGTACCGGCGATAGTAAAAATAGCCGCTGCGATCCTGCATGTTCTTGATCGTCCATTGGGCAACTTTCATTGCGAGCGCAAGATTGTCCGGATCGCGCTCGTTGAAGAACACGAAGGTATCAATGGCCTGGGAACTGCACTGAATATCAAGAGGACGAACCTTATGGTTATAGTACTTTGGCGTTCCATCCAGGAGAAAGAACGTGGCCTTCCAGTACTCGTACCCTTTCATCATCACTTCATCGAACCGTGTATCGTCAGTGCATTCGATGTAGTGCTTGAACGAATCCAGTACATACGCTGTATGGAAATTGTCAACCCATCGCAAATTGTCCATTTCCCCGTAGTACCACGACGCATCAGCTCTCTGATGCTTCGCTGTGTACTGAATTGCCTTCTCTGCAAAAGCGCGGTAGGCTTCGTTGCCCACAAATGCATAGGTCCGCGCTAGAAGGCCCGCGCCGAGTACATTCGCATTGTGGACCTGATGATGAGACGTCGGGAAATAGTGGATGCAATGGGTATCGCCGTCCACATACGCGCCGAGGTCGTGGATGATGTGCTCGCAAGCGCTGGCGGCAATTTGCAAATAACTATCCCGATTGAAATGCTGATACCCATCGAGGAAAGCATGGCCAATTAAGGACGTCCAAACAACCGACGGTATGTTGCTCGTGACGTACGTGCTTCGAGACTGATAATCGAAATGGTTGCCCCAGCATGCGCCGCGATAACCTGAACTCTGGTTATCGATGAGCCATTGCAACGCCATCGTCGCCTTATCGTTCCATGCCGCATCTCCGGTGGCCTCATTCATACGAATGAATCCGCGCGCCAGAAAGCCCATTCCTTTAGTCGAGCGGCTCTTCGAAACTCCGAGCAATGGACGTAAATTGATGGGAAACCGGCGTACTCCCTGCTGCAGCACGGTCCGCAGCAACTTTGTCTCGAAGGTAAGGGGACGCACATACCGTGCATTCAAACCATCGAAAGTGTCGTAACCGCGATAATCGTTTTTTGTCAGCCATTCAGAGAGCCGGCCGATAGAGTCTGCAATCTGACCTTTTGTGCCATGCAGAGACCCTGCGCGAGTGCTCTCTTTACCAGCAGATACCATAGTACTTGCCATCTTCACTCCGCCGATTCGTGATTCGGACTAAGTCGATAAGATATTGACCATCCCGCAAACGTCCTGGGACACATTCAAACTGAGGATCCTTATTGCCGACCACAACTGTTTCTGCGTGGTCCAGAACCTCGTCAAGGCTTTCGACCATTAACCTGGAAATATGGGGAATCCGGTTCAGGATGAAATCGCGATTCGCGCCAACCAGACTCGCCAGCCTCACGTTGCGATCGAATATCCGCAGGTCATATCCCTTACCAATGAGCCTCTCGATAACCTCAATCATCGGGCTTTCACGCAGATCATCCGTTCCTGCTTTAAAGCTGAAGCCCAGTACGCCGATCCGCTTATGACCGTTTTGCGTGATGAGTTGCACACCTTTTGTGATCTGCAGCTCATTGCTTGGCAATACGGCGTTCACGATGGGCAACGCAATGTCATTTGTCTTCGCCTTATACGACAGAGCTCTCAAATCTTTAGGTAGGCAGGATCCCCCAAATGCAAATCCCGGCATCAGATATGCAGGCGATATATTGAGCTTTTTATCTTGGCAAAAAATGCCCATCATCTCGTGCGCATCAATCGAAAGCGACTTGCACAAATTGCCGATTTCGTTCGCAAAGCCAATCTTCAAAGCATGCCAGCAGTTGTCGACGTATTTGACCATTTCCGCAGTCTCGACGCTCGTCCGAATAAGCGGCGCATCAAGCTTGCTATACAGAGATGCCAGAATATCTCCACTCTCCGGATCGATCTGGCCAATCACGGTCTTTGGCGGCGCATCAAAATCCTTTACAGCCGAACCCTCCCGAAGAAATTCGGGATTATTGCAAACACCGAAATCAGCGCCCGCCTTCTTCCCGGAATACTCCTCAAGAACAGGAATGACAATATCCCGCATTGTTCCCGGCAAAATCGTACTGCGTATCGCAACCGTGTGCCGCGTTTTTTTCTCCTTGATCGCGGCTCCAATCAGTTCGCATACTCGGCGGATGAAAGTGAGGTCAAGGTTACCGTTCGCCTGGCTCGGTGTTCCGACGCACACAAACGATATTTCGGTGTTCTGGATTGCCTCATTCTGGTCATCCGTGGCGCGAAGCCGACCTGCTTTGACCGCGGTTTCGATCATCGGCCCAATCTCGGCTTCGATAATGGGTGAATGACCGCTATTGATCAGATCGATCTTGGTGCGAACCGGATCGACGCCCACAACATCGTGACCATCCCGTGCGAAGCAACCCGCCGAGACCGTACCTACATACCCAAGTCCAAAGATGCTGATTTTCAAGAGAGTGTTAATCCTTCTGTGGAATTCTAGAAACGAACTGTAGACTCTTCCGTTTCATCCGCTTTCGGCGGGGCTCACCTTTTAGTCAATGAATAGGCGATGTACATACTCCAGAGTCAGCAACTTATGAATATCGCTTGTGTAGTTGCTTGTGCCCGCAGTGTGTCCGCGCACGATCGTTTCAACTTTATTCCGGTTCAAATATGGCCGTGCGAGTGTTCCTGGGTCGAGAAGCATCTCCTGCACATATCTTGAAAGAGCATCTCTGTACCACACGCGAAAATGGCAAAACTTGTGGCGGCCGAGAAACAGACGTTCGAGATGAAGGGCGGAAAAAACATGATCGGTGCGCGCAAGCCACTGCGGCATTCCGTAGTCGTATGCGTACTCTGCTTTGAATGTAAATTCAAGCAAAGCCCGCGACAGCGAAGATCCACCGTTCAAGCCTCGATCTGTGCGAATACGCCCGAGGCGTGGATCGCCGTCACCAATCAGCCGAATGCAGTCATTGCTGTCCGCAAAAATATCGCTCTTGACAACCGACGAATCCGGAGCCCTAAATGCTGTTCGAACAATGTCGTTATCCACAAATGGAGAACGCATCGTAATCTGCGTCTCCTCTAAGGCCAGGTTGCCGAAGTGATGCCAGGGAAGCTGGTGAAACGCGATGAAGGAAACAGCATGTGCCTGCAGTAGCTGCGAGTAGGTTTCGCTCGCAATTTTCGCCTGCCTCTCAATCTCAGGGCCAAACAACTCCGGTGTCGGACTGCCAGGCTTGAATGCGCGCAACCGTCTCAGAACTTCACTCCCGTAGTTTCCCGTCAGTCGTACTGGCGCAATTTTTGCTGCGCATTCATTAGCGTAGAGATCGCAGGCGCGACTGACAGTTACACATCCGTCTGTCATATACACGGCTCGCTCAGCGTAGCGCCCGAAATTCGAGAGCAACGTGTCACCGACAGGAATTACCTCATGGGACTGGCCGCACAACTTGGCAATTCGGCGAGCAAGGACCACGTCTTCGCAATCGCGATACGTTCCACCGAACGAATAGCATGGCAGTGTACCGGGCTCGGCGCGCTGCCAAGCCATGATCATCCGCGTATCGAGTCCGCCAGTCAGCGACACCCCAACCGGCTGATGACCATTCAGATAGCGAGGAAGAATCTTCGCGAAGACTTCGCGTAATTCTTGATAGTAGGCCTCCGGATCGAGCCGCTCCTGATTTTCCCACTCCGCCGGATCAAAATAAGCAGCTTTTTGCCGCAGCGCTTTTCCTTCGAATCTCCAGGCAGATCCTGCTGGTAGCAGCTTAATGCAGCTGAAGAGGGTCCTGTTCTCCAGAACACAGCCACACGAGATCCATTCCCCGAGGCTTTTAATGTCGAGCGACTTCAGTTCCGGACGAACGGCAAGAATGCCCTTTGCTTCTGCTGCAAAATAGAAAGCGTCTTTCCCCTCATGGTAGTAAAGCCGGTGTAGACCATATCGGTCATTAAACAGCGTTGCCGTACCACATTCCCGATCAGTGACGAGCCCTTGAAAACGCCCGTTCAAAACAGCTGGGAACGTCTCTTGTTCTTCGTACAAATGGGCAAGATACGACGGTCCTGTCGCTTCAAACCGATGCCCGCGCTCCCGCAGTCTCTGAATGTCACCTGGATCCGTATATTCCTCTCCAGCGAATATCAGGCATACACTTCCGCTCTCATTTCTGAGCGGCATTTCAGCCGAAAATGAATCTCTGCGGGCGATCCAGCCCACATAGACGCCTAGTTCTTCTTGAATCCACGTGCCTGTCACATACGACGACTCGTGCCGAAGCGCCTGGACCATTCGGACCAACTCAGCTTCAGCCTGCCTACGAGGCATCTTTGTTACAAGCCCAACTATTCCCGGCATTCAGCGTCTCCTACAGAGCTTCCTTCACAGAAGAAAATCTGCGGCTATACCAGTTCTCTCGCAGTTCCCGTAGCTTCGCAGTAATGGGTTCTGGAATACGACTTGTCAAGCGATGGTGCAGACCGGCGCGCAGCGCGATAGAACCTAAAGGCGTTAGAGGTACGTAATAACGCGGAACATCGACCCGTTCAAAGCCACTACGCTCCTTAAAGTCGCTCAGCGTGCTTCGCTGCTTATTCCCGTAGGCAAAGTTTGAGTACACCAGATGCGAGATACCCCGATCCGCACAGGACCGAACAGCCTGGGCTACCAAAGCGTTCGTAGGGGCCTTGTCTCTGTCCTTAATAGAAGAACAGATGTTCATCAAACCTGCTTGAGTCTTTGTTTCGTCATACACCATCTTGATAAAGCCAATCAGCGTCTCTTCATAAAAGGCGCCAATGAAGACGCTGGTATCTAAAAAGCTTGCTTCGTCTCGATAGACCGTTTCGAGATCTTTTCCGTAGTGCGAAAATCGCTTGCCCTGCCTGATGGGAGACTCGTTGTAGATTTCCCAGATGCCCTTGACTAAGTTTCGATCAAACGGAACTTCGCGAATTACGACACCTTTTTTCTGCGCCTGTTTTGCTTTATTGCGTGCCTTAAATCCGATTTGCTCGTTCCACCAGTGATCAAACGTACTCACTGGAAGCGCAGCAAAGTTATCCCATTCCATATAAAACGGAAATTTCTTTGATGTATCAGGAAGCCGTTGAATGAATGAGAACAGGTCGACGCGCGTGCCGCATGTTTTAAGTGCACTTAGTATTGCATCTGGGCTATCAATGAAGTGATATTTATCAGCTTCGAGGCGAGCAATGCGCAAAAAACGCCCGCGTATTCTAACCTCTTTGCCGGCGACTGTAATGAGTCGATTCACAAGCTATCTCCGGGGGTATAGGGCACAATACTGCGCTGGGCGGTATCCAGCCCACTTCCTCAGTTCTGCAGATATGTGTGGTGAAGGGAATCTTGGCGGAGAGGGAAGGGACTCGAACCCCCGGGTGGCAAAACCACCACAGCCAGCAAGCCGGCTGATGCCTTACCAACGGCGACCTCTCCGAATCTCAATGATAACTGATTTAAGGTGTGACTGGAGCTATTCCGTTATGTAATGTTCTTTAATCGGGTTGATTTTTAAAACCGCAAGTAACTTACCTGCGTGATCGAAGAGACTCACGAGCAGTTCCATGAATCGATGCTGACCCATCAAGAAGGCGATAGGCAAACCCAACACATAAAGTGGCACTGCCACGACGGACTTAGCGATCTCGCCCGCACCAAAGTTGCGATACTTGAGCGTATTCGAACCCCTCAGTAAGGCGCGCCTCAAAAGAAAGCCGCGGTCCCATCGGGACGGAGGAATCACCTCATATGCGACGGCTTCATCGCACCAGACAAATTTGTGTCCTTTGCCGATCATCCTGATGAAAAAATCCGTGTCCTCACCGCCGCGGAATTCCGGCCGGAAGATTGGATTCACGCCCTCGAGAATCGACGCCTTTAGCATCACATTGCCGGTGCGGCCTTCTTTCCATTCAACCGTCGTTCCGGTCGGATGTGTTTTGCGATCGTAGAATTTGCTATCAGTCACCCATTTCGGAGGAACGACGTCAAAATAACGCTTGACCGGCCCCAACACACCAGCGACGCCGTAGTCTCTGTACGCATGATAGAGCGTCACCAGCCATCGCTTGATCGGAAACTCATCGTCGTCGATAAATGCGAGAAGCTCTCCCCGGGCATTGGCGATTGCGGTGTTTCGCGCCAGTGAAATGTTTTGCTCCGGCACCACGCAATAGACAATCGGTATTGACGAACTCTTCGCGAATTCTGAGACGACAGTCTCAGCTGATCGCGATGAATCATTATCGGCAATGACAATCGAATAAGTGAAAAGGCCGTCCGTTTCCTGCTGCTTCAGTTCCTGCAGCAAACGGTCGAGACACTGAGGACGCTTGTACGTGCAAACGCAGACAGCTACATGAGGAACTTGATTGCCGCTCACTGCGGCAGATCGCTCCTGCTGGCCACTCGCAGGGGATTTAGAGATTTCCGACACTAGCAATCCTCTTTGGGTAATGAGTGGCCAACGGCGAACCGCCCGTCCAGTTTAAAAGCGCATCGCTGGTTAGAAACCGAAACTCCTCCGGTACCACGGGATGAGTTTCCACTTCGACCATGAGCTGCCGAGACAGAGAGAATATGTGCGACAACCGCTCTGGTGGGCTGAGTGGAGCAAGCGCGAAAAAGAAATCGGCAAATTGATGACGCCGCGCAAGCATCTGATCAATACGTCGGCGATACCAACGATTCAGCGATCCCTTTTCGCCAGGCCGGAATGAAAAATTGCGTCGTACAACTATGCCTCTGGGAATGAGCGCAGAAAAAAGCACATTCGCACAAAGGTGCATGTGGTGATGGCCGTCCAATCTCGCTGGTGGTTGACCATACAGCCGTGCATATTCTTCTAGCTGAGCCTGGACCGTATAGGTAAACGATCGGGTTAATCCCGGATGAAAGATTGCCTGGTGCGCGCGGCGTTTCCGGAGATAGAGGGCAACTTTCTCTTGATGTCCAGCCAATTGGCTGCTGATGCCCGATCCACTAAATGGCTCCGTCAGATTCAGATGGAGGCCTGTATCGATTCCCTCTTCCCTAGCTAGCTCGCTCGCCCTGACTGAATCAGCCATGAAAACCATGGCGCTGGTAGAAGAAAGCGCCTTATGGGCAAAGCACCTTCGAATGCAGTCGGTCGTCTCTCGATCCAAACCCCAATCATCGGCATTGATGATGAGCGCGCCACCACGCGCCTTTTCAGCGATGTTCGGCTGATCAGTCGGGCCAGGTGTTCTTTCTACGACATTCATTTTTATGAGGCGCTTTCTTGCCTGACACGAATACGGGCTGGTACACCGACGGCGGTTGCTCCATCAGGAACATCGGTAAGGACGACTGCATTGGCGCCGATTCTGACGTTATTCCCGATCTTGATGCTGCCCAGCACCTTGGCGCCGGCTCCGATTCTTACGTTATTTCCGATAATCGGTGCTACCTTCTCGTCCCAGCGAATCCCGATCGTTACATGTTGATCGATACGCACGTTATCGCCAATTTTGCACCGATAATCTAAGACCACTCCCATTCCATTGTGGCCAAAATGAATATTCTTCCTTCCGATCTCCGTTTTATAAGGAATAAAACAGCAGAACCCAAACCGGAGAAACTGCTGAATCAGAAAAGGGAGAACCGGAATCTTCCAGCGGTACAGCGTGTTCGATGTGCGGTAGATGTAATAGGGCAAATTTGACTTTGTAATCATCTATCTCGTCACCAGTTTCTGAAATCGCGCTATCACGTGAGGCTCTCTTGAGACGTTCGTCGAATTCCTAACAACCGCGTAGCGAGAAACTCTCGAAGTCTTCGCATTTGCTCGCCACCCCTGAATCGCGCAAACTCGTCAGTCACGTCCCGTCGCCGTTTAACAACAAGGGCAAAGTAATATCCTGTAAGGCAGAGCAGACCACCCACAATATAGGGAGGCTTGCTCATCTGATAGACGCAACGAAAGATCTGCCAAACCGGATGTCCACCGAGCCGATAATCTGTCTGGCCCCACTTAAACGGCAGCTTCAGGCCTTTGTTCATGCCCGACCCCATCTTGCGATGATGAAAACAGACTTTGTCAGGGAACGTCCTGGTCTGCCACCCCTTCATCCGCGACGACACAACCGCAACCAGATCGATGCCTCCACCTCGAATCGGCGTATAGCCTCCAATCGCCTCAAAGCATTCGCGCCGGAAGACTTGGCATGCGCCAGACACATGTTCAATGCTGGTAAAGCGAAAGTCGTACGTGCCGCTTCCCTCAGTAAAAGGAGTGCCGGCTACGCCCAATCTTGGATTTGCTCTGAATTTAGCGAGTAGGAATTCAAAATAGTCGGAGTCAAACGAGATATCCGCATCCAAACTGCAGATAATCTCATAATCGAGACCTTTGATTTTTTCCCAGCCTGTGTTGAATGCGTGCACTTTCCCGGCAAAATGGCGCTCGCGACGTTCGGGCATTCGAAGCAGTTCGATCCACGGATATTCTGCCGCATACTTGCTCACAAGCTCATCGGTTCCGTCAGTCGAGCCGTCACTTACAATAACCCACTTGAGAGGATGAACACTTTGTGAGACGACCGATCGAAGTGTCAATTCGATGAAGGCCACCTCATTTCTCGCCGCGGTAATAATGACGTAGTTGAACGAGTTTGTCATACCCATAGATATTCTTTCTGGATCGCCGACATGAGTGTGTCCGAAATCCCTGTGACAATTTCATCTGCCGCAGTAGGCTGCGATTCGACGGCTCTCTACGAGCTTCGAAAAACCTGCTAGCGAGCGGAGAGCGCGGCATCTGCACTTTCTGCTGCGGATGTCAGCTTCGATTTAAAAGAACGTATCTCTTCAGCCACTTTGGCTTGCTGCTGTATCTCAAGCTGTGGAAACATTGGTAGCGAGACAATCTCTTCGGCGATACGTGCCGCAACCGGAAAATCTTCCGGGCGATAGTTGAGCCACGAATAGGCCTTCTGCATGTGAAGCGGAATAGGATAGTGAATTCCTGTACCGATGCCCGCGTCTTTCAGATGACTCATAAGATCATCTCGCTCTGCAGTACGAATCACGTACAGATGATAGACAGCCCGCGACCACGAAGGCTCATAGGGGCGAGTAATGCCCTCGATATCGACAAGAAGCCGATTGTACTCTTCCGCCCGCTCGCGACGCTGCTCATTCCACTTGGTCAAATGCATCAACTTCACCTGCAGAAGACCGGCCTGAATTGAATCCAGTCGGCCGTTGTATCCCTCGATATCGTGATAATACTTCTGCGCCTGACCATGATCGCGCAGCATCTTGATCTTTCCCGCGATTTCGGCGTCGCCCGTAACGGCAGCTCCTGCCTCACCACAAGCACCGAGGTTCTTGCCCGGATAGAAACTGAACGCAGCAGCGCGCCCCATGGTACCAGCTTTCATCCAGCGATTCGCTTTGCTCGAGAAGTATTCCGCACCATGTGCCTGGCACGCATCCTCGATCACCATGAGCCCATACTCTTCAGCAAGTGAGAGGATCGCATCCATATCGGCCATCTGACCGTAAAGGTGTACCGGCACTACTGCCGTCACCGGACGGCCGCTGCGGTCACTGATAAGCTTTCCCGAGCTGTCGCGTGTGCACTGCTCTTCGAGAAACAGACTAAGCTTCTCGACCGACATATTGTAGGTCTGCTCGTCGATATCGATGAATTCCGGCAGCGCTCCCGCCTGCGAGATCGCTTCGGTCGTGGCGATGAACGTGTGCGGAACTGTGAGCACCACGTCGCCCTGCCGAACACCGCAGGCCATCAGCGCGAACCGCAAAGCGTCTGTACCGCTGCTCACTGCAATAGAATGCTTCGTGTCGCAGAAGCTTGCGAATGCCTCCTCAAACTGCTCTACCATGGAACCACCAATAAAGCCGGCCGTACGAAGCGCCTTGCGAAATACGTCGGTCAGCTCCTGTTCGAGCTCCACATGCGGCGTAACAAGATCGAGAAACGGAATGGCATTGGGAACGGACATCTAACTAAGCCTCCACTTGATTTTCGATATAGCGTAGGATTTTTGCTGGGTTTCCGGCCACGATCGCATTCGCTGGGACATCTCTGGTCACCACGCTCCCAGCGCCGACAATCGCGTTTTCGCCGACAGTAATATTGCAGAGAAGAGTAGCTCCCGACCCTACGGAAGCTCCCTTGCGAATAACAGTGGGTTCAACCTTCCAGTCAGCCTCCGTCTGCAGCCCCCCATCGGAGCGAGTGGCCCGCGGAAAGCTGTCATTCGTGAACATCACTCCATGGCCGATGAAGACATTGTCTTCAATCACAACTCCTTCACAGATGAAGGTGTGACTCGATATCTTGCAGCGTTTGCCCACGCTCGCGTTCTTTTGTATCTCAACAAAGGCGCCGATCTTGGTCTCGTCGCCAATCTCGCAGCCGTACAGATTGATAAACTTGGACAGGCGAACATTGGTCCCGAGCTTCACGTCTTCCGAGATCGCATTATACGAATTCATAGGCGGACTAAAGCTCCCCTTTGCTTTAACGATTCGCTGGCCGCTTCAAGCATTTTCACTACGCGCAATCCAGCGATTCCGTCATTGAATGGCTGCTTTCCCGTGGTCACACAGTCGACAAAGTACGACAATTCGTGCTGCAGTGCTTCTATCTGCTCCAATTGCGGCGACCACATATCTCCCGAACGGTAGTTGACCAGCAATTTGTAGACGCCTTCCTGATTAGTGATCTGAACACCCTTGTCATAAATCTTGAGTTTCTCATCAGCCTCAAGATCGTTCCACACCAGCATCCGCTTTTCGCCACCAATCAGCGTAGTCCTCACCTTCACAGGTGATAGCCAATTCACATTGATATGCGCGATGACTTTTCCCGGAAAGTAGATGGTCATGAAAGCTACGTCTTCGAGTCCATTCAAATGCCCCTGGCCCGTAGCGACCACCGCCTCGGGGCTGGCCTTGATGAGGTGATCCATAATCGAAAGGTCATGTGGCGCCAAATCCCACAGCACATTGATATCGTGCTGAAATAGCCCTAGGTTAACGCGCGTCGAGTCATAGTAATAGAGATTGCCCAGCGCTCCCTCATCCACGAGCTGCGCGATCCTCTTTACAGCCCCCGTGAAAAGGAATGTGTGATCCACCATGATCAGCAGATTCTTTTGTGCCGCAAGATTTACGAGCTCCTCGGCTTGCGCGGCCGTGCTTGTGAACGGCTTCTCGACAAAAACATGTTTTCCATTTTCGAGAGCCTCTTTAGTTAGTTCATAGTGAGTCCAAACAGGAGAGATAACTGCAATAGCATCTGTATCAGGTGACTTGATCACCTCCGAGGCATCCGCCGTAACGGTGACGCTGGGATATGCTTTCTGCGCTCGCGCGCGTGCAGCGGGGCTGAAATCTGCAATAGCGCAGACCTTCGATCCTTCTAGCGCCATGAGGTTGCGCACGATATTCGGGCCCCAATAGCCGTAGCCGATTACCCCGAAATTCATATAGCTTTTCTCTTTCTCGTAGCCGTTTTTATATTGAAATCTGTAACGAAGATTCCTTACTGCTCTTCATCAACCCAGTTTTGTGTCGTGAGCGAGAAGAACGCATCGTAATACGCGATGCTAGAAAGCGCCTGAACCCTTGATCACCGCGAATGGAGTACGGATCAGAATTCTAAGATCGAGCCATGGCGACCACGACATCGCATATCGAAGATCGAGTCGAACCATCTCATCAAACTTGACACTGCTCCGGCCGGTTACCTGCCACAGACCGGTAATGCCAGGCTTCACGTCGAGAAGGCGTCTGCGATGCCACGTTTGGTACGCGGCCAATTCGTAGGGAATCGGCGGTCGGGGACCAACAAGCGACATGTCGCCCCACAAGACATTCAAGAACTGAGGCAATTCGTCGAGGCTCGTCCGGCGCAAAAATTTGCCAAGCGGGGTGATCCGCTTGTCATTCGTGATCTTGAATACTTGTTCCTTGCCGTTTGAGTTATCTCCAGCATTCCGGCTCGCGATCAATCTCGTCACAAATTCTTTATGGACGCTGTTGTCGTTGTTTACGTACATAGATCGGAACTTGAGAAACGTAAAGCTCTTCCCGTACTGGCCGACCCGACGTTGCCGGAAGAAGACCGGACCTTTCGATGTAGCTTTCACTGCGATTGCAATGACGAGAAATGCAGGGGAACACAGAAGAAGCATGATCGAGCTTCCAATAACATCGGTAACTCGCTTCAGTACAAGCAGTGGCCGCCGGCCCTTGCCGTGATTCAAAAGGTCCGGATACAGTGCAGGATTGCTGAGACGCCCTGGCTTGTCGTGATCCCAGTCATCCGGGAAGAAGTGGAACGAAATGCCGACCTGCTTGAATGTCTCGGGCGTCAATTCGTCAAGCAGCGTGGCGCTTACGCGGCTGACAATCATATCGGCAATCGAGTTCCTGTCGGTCCCAATCAACCCTGTAAACATCACTCCAACAATGGCACCTTGCCGATACCAACCGACAATATCCGTATCTCGGCTGGCAGCGATGAGCGCCGACACAATCGTTTCAAGTGTGGCCTGATTCTTCTCCGCAATCTCATTGTTCGTCAGTTCCAACAACATGAGCAGAAAAGGAGATGTCGATCGCTCAGTCCGCTTGCGTTCGATTGCGATCATCCGCTTGAATGTCTCTTCATCCAGAGCCAGGCGCTGACCTGCAGGAATGGACTCTAGTAGAGGATCGGCCATGGGTGAAGCATTTGCCTCGCTTCGCATAGTCAACACTTACTCCTCTCGGGGAAATCTGGTTCGCAGTAAATCGCCGCACCCAAAAGCTTATTGGCTAAGCTGTGAGCACCAGCGTCAGAAAGGCATTGGCCGGTGGAATTCAGTTAGGCTGTTTTTCGCGCTTGAGCGCACAGCCATCGTGCTGCGCCACGCTTAACCAGCCCACATCACTATGAAGTAGGAGCAGAGCGATAGTAATAACTGCTATAAGTTGATACTTTAGAGCAATTCAATAGGGCGCCGATCAGCTTACCGGGCTCTAGAGCCTGCAGCGCCCGTTCCAATTGCTGTTTTTCCGTAATGCCTTGGCGGGTAACCAGCAAGATGCCGTCCACCATGCGCGCCCAAACGCTGGTATCGGCGAGCGGTAATACCGGAGGAGAATCGATAATGATCCAATCGAACCAGGCATTCACCTGCTCTAGTAGGGCCGGCAGCTTTTCAGATTGGAGCAGCTCCAGCGGAGCATCCGGCGCACTTCCTGCCGGCAAAATCCATGGGCCTGTTTCACTGAGCCGGCAGAGGCAATCCCGAAGCGTGTTTTGCCCTCGCAGCAACTCACAAATTCCCGAAGCGTCATTCAGATCAAGCATGTGAGTCAATGCCGGCCGGCGCACATCCCCCTCAATCAGCAAGATCTTCTCTTCGGTCTTTTGCGAGAGCGTGCAGGCGAGATTGGCAGCCACAGTGCTCTTGCCTTCGCGCGGGACGGAGCTGGTAATGAGCAGCCGTTTTAAAGGCCGGGTCCGGCGGAGATTTCTCAAGCGCACGGCCAGCAGGCGAAATGCCTCGGCTGTCGGGCTCTCTTTATCTGTTAAACAAATAAAGCGGCTTTCCGAAGCTGCGGCTATTGGAAGCACGCGGCTCTGCGCGAGCAGATCAGAGATCCCGCTCTCTTCAGCCACGAGCCCAGGCCCGGCTAACTCCTGCTTTTCTACATGCGCAGATTTACCATTCGAGCCGGTCCATTCGAGTACCTGGCCGCTTGTTGCAGGGACAACCGGATCGAGTAACGCTGTCCCCCATCTGGACGCCACCTGATGCTCTACGTGCTGCAAGAGCCTGGTCGATTCCGCTTGGGTCACTTCGTCGGTTCCAACACGTTCAGCTTCCGATCTAAGTAATGCATCAAATATTTGACTCATAATTCTTCTTCCTCGGCAGCCGACGCATCCAGTCCGATCACGCTCGCAACGGGCGTACGGAACGAAGTGTAAGGATCAAGCTCGCGTGCCGGAATCTCTTCTGGACCATCTTTGCCGCGGAGCTTCGCCCCCGAGACAGCGACAGAATTAGGTAGATCAAGACGGAAGTCTTTCGCAACTTCCTCGATGATCTCGGCCGTCACGTTTGTTAGTCGCCGTGCATAGGCGGTGATCAGCGCATTTTCGCAGAGTGTATTAATTAACCGCGGCAATCCCTGGGAATAACGCTGAATCTTTGCGAGCGCATATGGCGAGAATAGCGAGTTCGCCGCTGGATCGGCTCCGGCGATGCGCAGACGCTTTTCAATATAGCTTTTAGTCTCTTCAACACTCAGTGGCCCCAGCTGTGTTCGCAAAGCAATTCTCTGCTTGAGTTGCCGCAATCCCACCGAGTCGAGCTTCTCATCCAACTCCGGCTGTCCGACCAGCATGATTTGTAATAGCTTTTCGGTCGTTGTCTCGAGATTCGAGAGAAGCCGTATCTCTTCCAGCGTCTCCGTCGAAAGTTGATGAGCCTCGTCTACGATCAGCACAGTGGTCAGTTGCCGGCCGCCGCGCGTGACTAGGAACTTACTCAGTTCCGTCAGCAGTTCGCACTTATTTTTTCCGGAGGCATCGAGCCCGAAGTCAGAGACAGCGTATTGCAGAAATTCCGTAGGCGAAAGCGTGCTGTTGAAGAGATACGCGTAGGCAACATCTTTACTTTGCTCCAGCAGGCGAAGCAGGCATCGCAACAGCAATGTCTTACCCGTTCCCACCTCGCCAGTGACCACAACCAATCCCTTGTGCCGCCGGACGCCATAATAAAGAGACGCAAGAGCTTCATCATGGCGCTTGGTGGGAACAAAGCAATTCGGGTCCGGCGTAAGCTCGAACGGATTGCGATTGAGATGAAAATACGCTTTGTACATCGTTAAGAAGGCCTGCGAGCGGTTTCATAAATATCCATGCTAACCGCAGTGAAAGAACCGAACCCCAAAAGAGCAGATGCAACCGTTGGAACTGATCAATCCCAATTCTTCAGCTGGTTTCTAGCCGTGCAAATAGCTCATCGCTGAACCAGCCAAAATGGTCAGGAAAACAAAGGCAGCTACTGCCCATCCTAACGCCATCCGCATTTTGCCGCTTCGTACGTCGGCGGGCGTAATGATCTCCGGAACCTCGGAAACAACCGGCACGGGCAGAAGCATTTGGATCTCCTTGTCACTGTGCATGCGGTCGTCCATAAATTCCAACCCAGCCACTACCAGGAGTCCCAATCCTAGGCCGACACCTAATCCAACCCCACACATCTTCAGGCGGTTCGGAAAATCCGGCTTCAGAGGCAAGCTGGGTGGATCGAGCACAGTGAACCGTTCACCCTCTTGCAACTGCTCCATGCTCGTGGCCATCTGCGACTCGTGTTCTTTCTTCAGCAGATCATTGTAGTTAGCCGAAGATTGCTCGTAACCGCGTGTCAAATCGGCTAGCTGCTGCTCTACCGCTGGCTCCTGGCTCAGTCGACCCTGGTATTCATTAATTCTTGATTTCAAATTGGCAATAGCCTGCTCGCGATTAGTGATCTCAATCTCATCCGCTTTGAGCTGGCTTTGGAGCTGCAGCAGAGGCGCAGCCTGCGCTGGGTCTTCAACCGCTGGCCCGTCACTGGCGCCGTGCTCCTTATCATTCGCTTTGTTCTTTAGATCAGCGATGAGCTGTTCCCGCATCTTTTCTGTCTTCGCGATCTCATCCTTGACCTGTAGCACCGCGGGATAGCGATCCGTGTACTTCGTGCTCAGCTCTGCAAGTTTCGCGCGCAATGTTTGTAGTTGCTGATCGGTTCCCGAAAGAGTGGTGGGCGTTCCCGAAGGCGATCGACTCACTCCCTGTGCAGACCGATATTGCTCAATGAGCGATTCGGCGTAGGCGCGGTGCTGCTTGGCTGTGCTCAACGCATCATCTTCGCTCTGCAACTGGGATTGGAGGCCGCTCAAAATTTGCAGGTTGCTGGCCTGCTGCGTAGGTAGCGCGCCTTCGTGCGCCGCCTGGAAGGCTCGCACTTTGGAATCTTGATCCGCCAGACTCGCCCGCGCGCTCGCAAGTTGATCCTGAATGAACGTGGTCGTATCTTCAGACTGGCGCTCGCGGACTCTCGCGTTTTCATCGATAAACAAGCTCGTCAGTTCGCTGGTAACTTCTTGCGCGACCCGCGGATCTGGCGCGATATAGGAAACCCTGAACGCGGTGATTGCTTGATTCTGCTGGTCGCGCACCAGTTCAATGTTGATGTCCTTCCCCATCATCCGGACCTTTTCGTCCGGTGTAATGACGCGGCTCTTGCTCGAATAGAGATGCAATTTGTCGATGATTAAAAGAAGGCGAGTCCGGCTGAGAATCTGCTGCTCGATACTTTGCAACCGTTCCTGCAGGTCATCATTGACGTTGGGAACGACGTAGTTCTTCGTTATTGCCGGCTCTTCCACCAGAATCAATGTGCTGGATTTATAGCGAGAGGGCAAAAACCAGCTCGAGCCCCACACGATGATCCAGCCAACGAAAAGCGGGATGAGGAATTGAATATGACGACGACGCACAATATCCACATAACGCCCAATATCAAACTTCTGCGCTGCCGGTTCTTCTATGTAGTCAGGCATACTTATCTTCCCAATGGCCGTGTGAACTGCCAGACGAGTGAAATCAATTCCCGATTGCTGTTTGGATCGCTTGCCAGTGAAGCAATTCCCTCATAGCTCTGATGCACGCGATCGTATTCGAACAATAAGCTGACCTGATCGCTGAATGCATGCTCGACGGTTGCAAATCCTGCGATGCTGTGGCCGTTCTGTGCTTCCGAGAGAAGAAGCGGAGTCACAGACCGATTCACCGCGTAGTTTGCGCTTGCACTTGCCGTCCAGGTGCGTGCCATCTGCCAGCGCGCATAACCACTGACGTTCGTCGACGTAAAGGCTCCCAACAACCCACCACCACCGGTCACCTGCCGGGAATAGTTGGCGCTCAAATTGGTGTGAAGTCCCTGCCACCGAACACTCGCCATAATCATGGGTTCCCACGCGCGCGATTCAGGCAGGGAAGTTTGTGTGGCCGAGTAGTGCTGAACACCGCCAGATGCCGAGATGGAAAACTCGTGCTTCGGATAGATCGTGTAAAACGCGTACAGATTGTGCATCTCTGTATTGCTCTGACCATTCTGCGGATAGGAAAGAATCAGAGAGTACGCGTAGTTCACGCCCGCATACTGACCGAGGGAAATACGGCGATTGTAGAAGCCAGATGCCCCGCGTTCATCGTAGTCGTAAAGACCTGACGTTTGAGAGGGGTTGGGATAGTGCAGCAGCATCGTGCTCCCCGAGACGCCGACCATCGCGGCAGGAGCAATTTGCAGGGAGAACTGGCCATTGGCGTTGTTGGTCAGACGCTGCGCAAACGGGGCTAGCACTCCCGGCGCAACAGGCTGTGAAGAGCCAGACGTCGCGGCGCCGGTTGAATCTGACAATCCGTAGGTCGTGGAACTCTTCTGAAAGGTATCGTTCAGGCCCAAAGTGCCGTGTGGAGTTAGACGATACTGGAAATCTACATTAGCGTTGTGATCAACCTCATTCAGGCTGCTCGTCGGCTCATAAAAAGTAAATCCCGGCCGATACGCGAAGATGAGATGCCGCCTCGAAGTAGTCTGATCAGCGGAGATCGTTGGCAAAACCGAATAAATACCTTCGCCGACCGTATTTGTACCTTGGCCCGCATACATGTTGTCGACGTAAGACCCACTAAGAACTAGCCCACCACGGAGGTAGTTCGATCGCATCTCGCTGCCAACAGCTGTCGGAGACGGATTGCTGTTCACGGGTGGCGGAGTTGCCATTTGATCATCGCCCGTAGTCTCAGGAGCAGATTGGATCGGGCTGGCTACCTGCGCCCACAACGAAGTGGCAGATAGAAGAGCCAAGCTCAAATAGATTCTCGTCAGCATAATGGCCCTTTACGGCACAACGATCGTGTCGTGCGGTTCGAGCCGTATGTTCTGCTCGGGATGCTTGCCCCGGATCACGTCCTTGTAGTTAAAAGCGATCCTGGTCTGTCCGCCGTTTGCATTGGCGCGCAGAATATAAATATCTTTTTGTTTCGCAAAATCCTGAAATCCACCCGCCTGGGCAATCGCATCCAGCACGGTCGTCGTAGCAGAAAGTGAATAAGACCCCGGCTTGATCACGCGTCCCAGTATGTTGTATTTCTGACTGTTGATCTGCTGGACGATGACTGTAACGTCTGGCTGCGTGATGTAAGAGCGCAGCTTGGTAGCAATATCCTGCTGCAGCTGCAGCGGAGTCAGACCCGCAGCTTGAACGTCTCCGATGAGCGGTAGCGAAATTTTTCCATCCGATCGCACTGGAATGGATTGCTGCTTCAGATCAGGCTCATTCCAGACGTTGATCGAAAGCAAATCGCTATTTCCGATCACGAAGTTATTGTCGCTTGCATGCCTGACCTCAGTAGTCGAAGGCTGCGAAGCAGGATCGGTCGCCGCATCCGCTGCGGGATGAGAATCCTGGCCTGAGGCAGTCAAGCTAGAGACAGCGATTGAAACACAAATCAATAATTTAAGAAGCATCGATCGATTGATCCCACAGTTCATTACAGTCCCTGTAATCTGCGCTGCGCTCATCGGCAAGATAGGCGCGGCAAAGTTCTAACAAAAACTTATTGGCTTCCACCAAGAGCGATTGGTTTGGGATACATTCCCAAAGCTCCGAGCTGGTCTGCTGAAAGATCTTCCGATGTATTTCGCCCAGTTACCGGCTCAACATCCGCGGCATCAATCTCCACTGCGACAGATTGTGCAAGCATTTCCACTGAGAGTACGAGGCGAAACAAGTTCTTTTTGCGGGTTAGAATCCCTTCGACTCCAGCGAGCGAACCACGCATCACTCGAACGCGATCTCCGCATTTCAAGAAAGGGTGTGGTTCAACGCGAAAGTTGCCATCCACGGCTGCGCGGATTGCCTGGATCTCCTCTTCAGGGATCACCGCAAGCTGTTCCCCGTGGTACAGGATCATGTGTACTCCAGGGGTGGTGACAACGTGCAGCTTGCGCTCCAGGTTCCCCCGCACAAACACGTAGCAAGGGAAAAGAGGCAGGGACAGCATCTTTTTTCTGTCTTTCCAACGGCGCATCGACTCGTACAGCGGCAGGAATACTTCGAAGCCCTTAGTTGCAAGCATCTCTGCGACCGTCTTTTCGTGCTGATGCCGCGTATACAACGCCCACCAGGGCTGATCTCCGCATGCGCTCAGGTCGATTTTCGAGGGCGTCAGCGTCATGGTTCTACCTTTTGTTAAACCAGTGCATTCATTTGCAACCGAGGCTACTTCGGGCATAGCTTCGCCCTGTGAGTCACAGACCCATTTTCCCTATCGAACCCCTCACACGTAGAGCGCGCGGCGCTCAAACGTGTATGCACCGACCAAGTAGTCCATGGCGGCACTGGAGCACATTTTCCCTATTCCCAAAATCTTAGACCTAGCCGAGAGTTACAATTCCCGGATTGTGCTAGGGTCTTGAGCCCCTGGTAACATCTTTCCAATCGTGCAGGTAATGGACAAAAAGCCTAACTCCTGCAGCCATCCTCAGCCGCGGTTTTTGTCACACTCTGTTCCGCGGCTTGCGCACTCTTTTTCATCCCACATTGGTAACATCTTTGTGGTTACTTTCGCCCGGCTGTTGTGCTCGCTTGCGGCAAAATCCGCTTGCGGCGCCCCGGATCGTCGATGCAGTCGAACCCAAAAACGGCCGTTCTAGGCCGGCCAACCGCCTAATCCGGACGCGGAAATCCCTTGCGGCTCCTCGGCCGCTGTATTGCCCCCGAGTTTCTCAACCTATAGAGCAGCGAACGATAGCTTCGTTTCAACCCTCCGGCCGCTTTTCGCTGGCTCCATCGGTTAGCCCGCAGAACTTGCAAAATCACAGCTTCTCCCACCACTTGGTGCGAGGCGGTCTTACGGCGCCCGCTCCGCCCGCTCTTCCCTTGCGGGCCATCCACAGCGCCGGCGAATGCCGCCTGACGCCTGAGCTCCTCGCCAATTCCTTCTTCACCGCCCAGGATGATCACCCGTGCAATACAATTCTCCAGTTCGCACAAATTGCCGGGCCAGTTCCACTGCTGCAGCACTCGCAGCACTGCAGGCGTCAGTTGCGGTGCTTTCTTCCCAAATTTTCGCGCTAGTTTCTCCGCAAAGAAATCCCACAGTTGCGGAATATCCTCTTTGCGTTCCCGCAAAGGCGAGAGGCGCAGCCGCATCACATCCATGTGGTGGAAAAGATCCTGCCGGAATGTCCCTTTCTCGATCGCCTTCCCCAAATCAACATTCGTGGCACAAATTATGCGGACGCGCGCCTGCTGCTCCTCGCGCCCTCCCGTCCGGAAATAGTGGCCGTCCTTCAGAAGATGCGACAGCTTTTTCTGAAAGCTGCGGCTTAACTCTCCAATTCCGTCCAAAAAGAGAGTGCCGCCCTCGGCAACTTCGATCAGACCACGCTCAATATCTCCAGCACCCGACTTGCCTTCATACCCAAATAGTTCGCCTTCGAGCAGACCAGGCGCGACCGCGGCGCAACTTAGTTTTACGAAGGGTCCTTCGCTCCGGCTTGAATAAACATGAAGAAATCGCGCGATCAGGTCCTTGCCCGTCCCGCTCTCTCCCTGCAACAGCACAGGAAAGTCACCCTTGCGCGCGCACTCGATCTTGTCCCGCACCTCGAGCATCGCTGCCGTCTGGCCGAAGACAACGCCCTCCGCCGGCAAATCCGCGGGATCAACTCGAAACCCCTGATGTACTTCAGCGGGCATGCTTCTCCAAGAATTCAGCAGTTTCTAGCTTCAACTTACTGCACGCATCGAACCAAAATATGGATCGCAGGTAAAATAACCGTGAACTTACTTCGAACTGATTTGCTGGGCTTTATGCCGTTTTTGGGACAATTTCAGCCTGCAACCTTCGTTCTTAGTGCAGGCACAAATTGACTTCTGCAAGATTTTGCATACTCTTCTTACTTCAGATATGCACATTGCTTCATCTTTCACCGATCGCGCGCAATTGGCTTCTCCCCGATTGCAATTCGAGCGCAGCCCGACTTTGCCTGCATTACTCGGAAACTGCAGGAAATCCGCTTTACAACTTATCCCGGATGCGTCTTGCGACGCGACCGCCCACATGAAGAAAATAGCTAAAATGCACATTCGCATAGCCGGCGATATGTGCGGATGAACTTACATTGAGTTAGTAGACAAGCGTCTCCTATTTGTAAAATCAAAGTGAATACTTGTTATTTTGTGTTGCCTTCAACAGAGTAGTGAGCTTCAGCTTCCAGGTTAAAACCTCTGCTGGCTCGCGGTGTTAAGCGATGCTGCTGAATCTTGTACAACAGAGCGCGATAACTGATATTCAGCGACTGCGCCGCCTTACGCCGATTCCAGCGCGACACTTCCAGCGCATCAAGGATCATCTGCATCTCGGTCCGCTCTTTCAAATCGCGCACCACCGAGCGCATTCCTGAACCTCGCGGCGTCGAGCTTTGGAGCGAAATGCCATTTGTGTCGGCCACCGGTTGAACAATACGGCTCGCTCCCTCAACCTTCGCCTCCAACTCTCGCGCAGCTGCTGCTGGATCGCGCATGATGATCGTGCGGATTACAAAGTTCCGCAGCTCGCGCAGATTTCCAGGCCAGTGATAGAGCAGCGCGGCGTCGAGCAGGCCAGATGAAAGAACTGCGCCCGCGCCACTCTTCATTGCGGCTGGCGCGCGGCGAACTGTCTCTTCCATCAGGTAAGGAATTTCTTCACGCCGTTCTCGGAGCGGGGGCACCTGAATCGTGAAAACGCTCAAGCGATAATAGAGGTCTTCGCGAAAGGTCTTTTCAAGCAGGGCACTGTCCATTTGGATGTTAGTCGCGGCAAGCACTCTCACATCCACCTTCGTGCATGTCTGTCCACCCAGACGAGCGAACTGCCCATCCTGCAGGACGTGCAATAGTTTGGCCTGGATCTGCGTTGCAATCTCGCCGATTTCATCGAGTAACAGCGTTCCGCCATTAGCCTGCTCGAACTTGCCAGGTTGATCCTTGATCGCGCCCGTAAAGGCTCCCTGGCGATACCCAAAGAGCTCACTCTCGAGCAGATCGGCCGGCAACGCCGCGCAATTCACTTTGAGGAATTTCGCATTCGCCCGCTGTGAATTCTTATGAATCAGTTTCGCAATGATCTCTTTGCCGGTGCCGCTCTCGCCCAGGATCAGCACATTCACATCAGTTTCTGCGAGCAGCTTTACCTGGCGGTGAATCTCCAGCATCTTTGGAGAGCCGGCGAGAAAGAAACTATCTCCGTTAAGCTCCTCGATATAAGGTGGCGCAGGCATCTCAGATTGGGAAACAGCTGCAGAGGAAGAAGCGGCGCCACATGCAGTTGTTCCGGGCCGGGTCCATGGCTGACTCAGCCCTTCCAGCATCAATTCAATCTCGCAACGCGTAACCGGGTTCGACAGGATGTGCCGAATGCCCAACTCGGAGGCCTCCGCTCGCAGCTTCTCCTCGCCCATGCCTGCAATCAGGCAGATTCGTTCGGCTGAAGTGCTCCTCAACAGTTGCTGACACTGCGCCACTTCAATCGAACTGGCAGGAGAGCATTCGAGCAGCACGAGATCGGGTAGGAGGCCATTGCTTAAAAGCAGTTGGGCCTGACCATATCCCTCCGACTCGATCACTCGATGGCCTGCGTCCTCGAGAACCTTCTTCACGAACGAACGCGTCTCGGCTTTTTGAACCACGGCAAGAACAAGCAGAAATGGACTCACAAGGCACCTTCGGTAAATTCATCAGCAGGCCAATCGCGCAGAGTTGATCAGGGACCCATGGGGGATAGCTGCCGATTGACGAATGCAATCCTGATCCAAACAGGAAAAGGACTCGTCCACTCATGTATTTCTTGTTGGACTGTGTGATTTCAGGGAACGGCGCTCAACGAACCTCGTGACGGATCTTCAACAAGATCCCATAGCCTATCCCTGTGCGTGGCAGCGGCCTATAAGCGGCTTCTGTTGCCACCGTCGAACACGTTCCGTGTGCGTAGTGTATGAGCACCTAAACCGCTTCGGGCAAATGCAGCGGAATAGTCATGTCCCATCAAAGCGGCTCAACACTCACTCAAAATCGCAGGCGCTGCCCCGGTTGTTCTCGCGGCACCTGGAACGTTGAAGACCGCATATTTCCTATAGTGGATTTATCATCGTTGCAAGAGCGTTCACTGTCAATGGAACTTCAGTAATCCACACGAGTAATCGTCGACGGGTCGTGTAACCGGACCACAGGATCATGATAGAGCGTGGCTGAGAACGGTTACTCCTTTCCTCACGAGTTAAAGATGGAACGCACACGGGAGGAATAAACCGGCCTCGTTCCTAATCGTGCTTTCCGCGAGGATACTGCTCGCCGGATACGATCTGTTTTCTCCGACTTCCTGAGCCCCAAAATGGGCCCTAGTCTGTTAACATTTTCGATACATCAGCGTCCAAGCTGAGACTGAATTCAGTTATTCTGCAGTTACGGTTTCTCAGCAGGTATTGGGCAAGCGATTCGCAAGCTGGTCCACGACGAATTTAGCCGCTTCGAGGCTTGGTAATCGAGGTACGGTTACCAATGTTCGCAAAATTTTGTCCTCCGCACCTAGACGTCTGCGGAAAAACGCTCATCTCAACGATCATCAGATCGTCCCCACCCGGCTAAGACCAACTCCTACTGAGGATTGGCGACAGCCACCGGCCCTGCACTAAAGTAATCTCCTTCAGTAATTTCCAGCCTTCGGCCGTGCTATACTGTTCCTCAAGTAAATAAAACAAAGCAAAGCTGTATCTTTGCCCAATTCTCAGTTGCCCTGAACTTTTTGAGGCGTAGAGATGTACGAACGATTTTGTCCTCCATTGGGCTCTGAGGCAACTGCCTCTCGTGTGTGCCGCGAGGCGGACCGCGGAAGCCGGGTCCGTTCCGTCGAGCTGAGCCGTTACGATCTTCGGCGCGTCGCCGGTCGGCGTCTTCTCGCGCTCCTTTTAGCGTCTTGTTTACCGATCATCCTTGCGGGCTGCAGCGGGTCGACGGTCGCCAGCAACAGTTCCGTTTCTGGCGCTTTCCAGATCAATCCGAGCAGTGTCGACTTTGGCTCGGTGAGCGTGGGCAGCACGGGTACTGCTAATGTTTCACTCGTCAACCTCAGTTCCTCGCCAGTCCAGATTTCAAGCTTTACCGTGACGGGGAGCTCGTTTTCAGTCAACCAGGGCAGTTTGCCGATCACAGTACCTGCGGGCGGCGGAAGCTACAACCTAAGTGTTCAATTTAGTCCGACCGCTGCTGGAGCAACGACTGGTCAAATCACCATCACGAGCAATGCAACCAGTGGCACGGCCGTCGTCAGTTTGAGCGGCACAGGCGCAGCTGTTGTCCCTTCAGTCCCAAGTTCGCTCACCTGCACCAACAATGCGTTCGTCGCTCCCGGCACGGATTCGTGCACTGTGACGATCAATCCCGCAGCACCGAGCGGCGGCACTACAGTCAATCTATCCAGCAACAGCACAGCTCTCACGGTGCCGGCCGCAGTGACGGTTGCAGCTGGCGCGACCACTGCGAACTTCTCCGCCACGGCATCCTCAGCGGTTGCGACGACCCAGGCAGTTACTTTGACTGCAACCGCAGGTGGAACCTCTCAGACGTTTAACCTTCAGGTTCAGACAGCCAACCCCTCGCTAGCGGTCAGTTCTAGCAGCGTAACTTTCGGAAATGTCGTTCTCAATACGCCGAGCACGCAGGTAGTCACGCTGACGTCAAATGGAGCCCAGGCTGTCACGATTAGCTCAGCGAGCATAGCGGGAGCCGGCTTCTCGATCTCCGGCGCGACCTTCCCACTCACCCTGAATCCTGCACAAACCGCGAATTTGACTGTACAGTTCGACCCCACCGCGACAGGTGCCGCAACGGGTCAGCTCACGTTGACCAGCAACTCTTCTTCCGGATCTTCGACCACAGTCGCACTAAATGGCACCGGTGTGCCTTCTCTAACCGGATTGTCTTGCGCGAACTCCTCCATGACCGGTGCAGGAACCGATGCGTGCACCATCACAATGAACGCGGCAGCTGGAAGTGGCGGATTTGCCATAAACCTTACCAGCAGCAACGCGGCTGTAACTGTGCCGGCTTCAGTGACAGTGGCAGCCGGCGCAACCACGGCCAGCTTCTCCGCGACCGTCGCTTCCGTATCGACTGCACAAACTGTGACCTTGACAGCAGCTCTCGCCGGTGTCTCACAGACGTTCACCTTAACGTTGAACGCCGCGGTGCCTACGCTAGGTGTCAGCACCTCGACAGTGAGCTTTGGCAATGTCTCCGTGAGTGCCTCAACGGCGCAGACGATCACACTGACCTCCACCGGCACAGGTCCGGTAACCATCAGCTCGGCTACTGTTACCGGGGCAGGTTTCTCGATCTCGGGCGTCACGTTCCCGCTCACATTAAATCCGACTCAAACCGCGAATCTGACCGTGAAGTTTGCACCCACTGCGGCTGGGGCAATCTCAGGGCAATTGAAGCTCTCCAGCAACTCCTCTACCGGATCCTCAACTTCGATTGCCTTGAGCGGCACCGGAGTGCCTGTGCTGACCGCGATTTCCTGCACGAACTCAACCATGCTGGGAGCCGGTACAGATAGTTGCACCGTTACACTCAATGCCGCAGCAGCTACCGGCGGATTCTCCGTAGGCCTGTCCAGCAACAACGCGGCCGCAACCGTTCCGGCCTCGGTAACGGTCGCAGCCGGCGCAACCACTGGCAGTTTCTCTGTCACGGTTACTGCAGTCGCGAGCGCCCAAACTGTAACACTGACGGCGAGCGCCGGCACGGTCACTAAGACCTTTACTCTGCAACTGAATCCGCCAACACCGACGTTGAGCGTCAATGCTACGACGGTTAGCTTCGGCAATGTGAATCTGAACACTCCAACTACGCAGACTGTAACGCTGACCTCCACTGGAGGCACGTCCGTAATCGTTAGTTCAGTAGCGATCGCCGGGGCAGGCTTCTCGTTCTCGGGAGCTACATTCCCGCTGACACTCAGTGCGAATCAGACCGCAACGTTGACCATTCAGTTTGATCCGACGGTCGCAGGTGCAGCAACGGGCACATTAACCATCACCAGCAACTCGAGCAGCAACCCGACAGCGACGGTTTCCCTGACAGGTACCGGCGTACAGACTTATCAAGTTTCGATCACGTGGCAAGCGCCGACGAGTTCTACTGATCCAGTGGCCAGCTATAGTATCTACCGCTCCCCCAGCGGGGCATCAACTTACCAGCTTATGGCCACTGTGAGCAGCACACAACTGTCATACACCGACACTTACCAGATCGTAAATGGTCAGTCTTTCGATTACATCGTGGAGAGTGTTGATTCGTCTGGAGTGGACAGCGTGCCGTCGAATACAGCTACTGCTGCGATTCCATAAAAGGAGCTGCGCACCTCTACCATTCAGAACGTGCGCAGTCTCTTCTTATTCCGGCTGAACAGGATTGATCTAAAAGCTCGCCAGCCCGTGTTTCGCAGAATAGATAACCAGCGAGGTTCTGTCCTCAACCTCGAGTTTGCGAAAGATCGACGTCAGATGATGCGACACGGTTGCGCCGCTGATGTGGAGACGGTTGGCGATTTCCTTATTGCGAAGTCCCTGGCAGATGAGACCAATCACCTCACGCTCGCGTGCGGTAAGAGTCGCAATCTTCCGTTCATCCTGATCCGGTGCCTTGCGTCTGTTTAAGATTTCTTCGAGTACTTTCTCCGCGGCCGCCTGCTCTAGCCACACTCCACCGCTCGTTACCTTGCGAATGGCCACCGGAATCTGATGGATCGGCCATTCACGTTGAAAGATCCCTTTGGCTCCGCAACGGAGCGCGCTCTCAAGAAAATCGGGATCCTTGCGGCTCGTCAGAACGATTACACGCGTTGGCTCCATCTCTGTAACCAAACGTTCGAGCGCGTCGAATTCCTCTTGCAGAATTTCTGTGCTCACCAGCAAAACATCGGGAGCGTGGTTCCGCACTGCATCCATAAGCCGCTCCCGATTCTGGCACTCAGCCATCACCTGTATGTCAGCATGATCCGCTACCGCACTGCGCAAACCTGAGAGCGTAAGCGGCTGATTGTCTGCAAGCACAACTTGGATATCACTCATAAACCTCACCTCGCAGCTGCGGGTCTGAACCTGCGAACTCAGCAAGCTGCGTTGTTGCGTTTCGGTTTAGCACGGCATCTGGTGGATGCCTTTCGCCGGCACTTTTCAGTTCCCCGGTGCTGCTTCATATGCATCTAACATTAGTGCTATAGCCCCAAGGACACTCCCGGACACACATCTAGTTCGGTCTTCAATTGGACGCTCTTTGCGAATAATTGGTTGGCTTCATACGAATGAAAACCATTTCCATATCGCTCGTTCTATTTTCCTCTGCTGTATTCGTAACCATGACACCATGGCTCGCGCCTGCGCTCGCCACGCAAGTGGACGCATCTCCTCTACCCATACCAGAGCCTGCTCACAGTGCTTTCGATTTCGTCAACAGCATTGGTGTTAACACGCATCTGAATTATTTCGACACGCAATATGGAAATTTTCCCTTCGTTTCGCGCGAATTGCAACGTGTCGGGATTCACCACCTCCGCGATGGAGTGCATCTCCAGAACGCCGATTACAACAACGCTCTTTATGGCCGCTGGGCGGCGCTCGGTAAGCTCGGCATTCGTTTCGATGCCGTGCTCGATCCTAGAAGCAAACTCGGCGCCATCACGCCTGCGCTCCTCGAAGAGGTAGATCGGCTCTCCGGCCACTCGATTGAGTCCTTTGAAGGACCGAATGAGCTCGATATCAGCAACATGCCGGATTGGCCTGCGGTCGATCGCAGCTTTCAGCAAACCATCTTCAAGGCTGCGCAGTCACTGCCTGATAGAAAGGCCCTCGAGCTCATTGGGCCATCGTTGGCGCTCGCACGTCACGCGCCAGCTCTCGGCGATATCAGCGCATACATCGATGTGGGCAACCTGCATCCCTATCCTGCTGCAAAGCCACCCTCGATTATTTTTCCCGAACAGACTGACTTGGCCGGGATCATGTCCGGCACCAAAGGCATCGTGATCACCGAAAGCGGTTATCACAATGGACTCAGAGATCACAGCGATCAGCCCGCCGTTTCCGAAGCACCAGCGGCCAGGTACATCACGCGCCTATACCTCGAGAACTTTGCGCACGGCATCACACGCACATATCTCTACGAGTTTCTCGACGAGTCCGCTGATTCTGATCTCAAGAGCTTTCAAAAACACTGGGGCCTGATTCGCTCTGATGGCACGGAAAAACCCGCTTTTGTCGCGCTCAAAAATCTGATCGCAGAGTTGAACGACAGCGCTGAACCAGCCCACCGCAGTTCGCTGACGTGGTCGCTTAATTCAGCCGACCCACACATTCATCATCTGCTGTTGCAAAAATCGTCTGGAGAATTGGACCTGGTGCTTTGGCAGGAAATACCGAGCTACGATGAGAAGTCACAAACCGATATCGTTAATCCGAACCGACCTGCTGTTTTGACCCTCGCTCACAAAGCGCGTAGCGTGGCTCTCTATGAACCTGTGGTGCAGGCTGATTCAATGCATACCTATACGAATGTCTCTCAAATAAAAATAGAAATTCCCGATCACCCGCTGGTGATCGGGATCACGCCGTAATAGTGGAATTCCGCGCCGGTTGCACGCGTCGTAATCTCTACTTGAGCCATGCGACGTCAGAGGCGCTCCGCCGTCTCTCCTTCGGCGTGAGTTCCTGATAGATGTGCCGCACGTCGTACGCCATCGCGCTCACACGATATTCCGCAATCCCTTCGCGCGCTCTGCTCTTCCAAAGATTACGCGCATCGTGATCCTCCAGCATGGCGAGCAATGCACCTGCCAACGCCTGCGGATTCTGTGACGGCACAAGCATGCCGGCGCGGCCGCCGTCGAGAGCTTCGGCAATGCCGTCCACGTCCGTGGCAACAATCGCGCATCCAGCTTCGCGTGCTTCAATCAGCACCAGCCCGAATGATTCGCGCCTTGACGCCAGCACGAACACGTCGGCACTCAACATATAAGCCTGCGGCAGGGCCTGAAAGCCTTCAAAGTGGATCCGCTCGCAAACCTTCGAACAACGCGCCTGCTGCTCAAACTTTTCACGCTCCGGCCCGTCACCCACAATGTAGAGGTGAGCATCTTCAATTGCCCCGCCGACAGTCTCAAAGGCGCAAATCAGCTCTTCAATTCCCTTTCGCTGGGTCATGCCGCAGACCGTCACAATCGCGGGCCTTTTTAACTTTGCCGGCGCAATCTCCGAGAGCTCCGGCTGCCGCCGATTGCCGAGAGTGCGATTGAGGACGACACGAATCTTGCTCTTCGCAATGCCCTGCCTGGCCATTGTGTCGGCTACGGATTGGCTCACGGCAATCACGGTATCGGCCAAACCCATCATCACGGACTCGCGATCATGCACGTTATGGACATGCCCGATCAACACAAATTTGTGAAAGCGTCGCCACAACCACGCGAGCAGCAACCCTGTGCGCATATGCGCATGCACTACGTCAGGCCGGAATTCGAGAATCTGTTTGCGAAAGAGAAGCGCTGCGCGCAGGACGCGGCCCGGCCGCCTCGACTGATCGAGCGTCAGGTGCCGCACACCCGCGCGCTCCAGCACCGGCTTATAGCCGCCCCCGGCCGAGACAACGGCCACCTCCATGCCCTGGCGAGCCTGCTCCATTGCCAGGTCGACAGCGGCATTCACAATGCCATTACCGCGATCGGTTACATCGTTCAGGATGTGAAGTACTCTCATCTCATCCCCTATGCCGCTGCGTAATCGACAGCTGTATTGGTTTCCTGGTCAAGTTGCGAACCGATCTCAGCCGGCTGATCAGCCTCCGCAAGACACATCGCGGCAAACGTCCAGACCATAAAGCCAAGCACGCCGAGCATTACGCTGTTCAGCAGGCACTGCGCGAGAAATCCCACCAGAATTGCCTGCGAGGAGACAACAAATGTATCTTTGCTCCGCGTTGTGCTCGCCACCTGCCCGCCCAATACAACGATTCCTGCAACGAAGATGACGGTGCCGATCCAGCCTAGCGAATAGAGACATTCCAAAATAGTGCTATCGTGCGGGCCGATCATATCGTCGTCGCCCTCGGTGGCGTGCTTCGTGTCCGTGCTTCCAAGCCCCTCGCCAAATGGCTCCTGCATCAGCTCCTGAATCGCAGCTTCGTGGCCCTGCACGCGCGCCGAGTAGCTTACATCCTGACTGGGATTTGAAAATGTCTCGATGCGCTGCCAGACCAGATCATGAATATCCGGAATCATCGTAAGGCAAGCCATGGCTACCGCACACGCCACAAAGCCAATGGCCAGGCGAAAGCGCTGGCGCATCTCCATGCGCAGCAGAAGAAAGATACCGCCAGCCACAAGGCTTACCCAGGAGGCCCTGCTAATGGTCAGAATCAGCCCGACAAACCCGCAAGCTGCCGAAAGCAGGCGGAGCCTCCCTTTGAGATTGAACAAAAGCAGCAATCCGATGGCCATGATGGCCGCAAAGATCACCGGCGCATTCATCGTGCTGAAGGCGCGAATTCCCATCGCTTCGACGGTGCCGAAGGAATTGGTCTGCACATTCAGCATCCACATCTTGTCCCATTCGGGCAGAGTAAAGAACTGGTAGATCCCGTACGCGCCGGTAAGCAGGAGGCCGTAAAGGAAGCATTTCTCGATGACTCTTCTCATCTGCGGATACAGATCACGGTTTTGATAGATGAAGAGCCCAAAGATGACCGGAACGGTCCAATTCAACAGAGCCTGCAGCACATTGAAAAGGGGATACTGCGGCAGACCGATGATGAACCCATAGCCAATGGCGACCAATGCGCACACATACGGAATCGACCGGCGGCTATGAAAGACCTGAAAAGAGGTGAGCAGCGAAAGCACGGAGATACCCGCCGCCGCATATGGCGCGAGCAGCACGGCGCTCGATTGCGTCCAGCCTCCCTGAAAGTCAGCTACGCGGCGCAAAAACGGCGTGAGAAACCAGAGCCAGAACACAAGCCCCACATACATCGGTTTCGATCGCCACAGAAGAAATGCCGCAACCAGCACGCTGAGCAGCGGAAACACGATCCGCAATACACCCGCCTGCCCGCCCGCAATCGCGAGAACGGGAATCCCAATCATGACAAACACCGCGCTATAGACCTGCGCCTTATGCTCGGGAGAATGCCCAGTGGTCGCGAAGTGTTGATCGATCGTCTGACTCGCTGTCGTCATGCGGCACGCTCCGCGCGCAGACTTGTCACCATGCCCATTAGCATGCGAATGTCGCCAAGAGACGGTAGCAGTTTAGGCGGGTTCGTCTTCAAAAAGACGCGGAAGCCGGCGCAGACAAAGATCAGTCGTGCCGTCGTCGATGTGAGCAACGAGACAGCTGCGCCATAGATCCCATATTTAGGAATCAGCCACAGCATCATCGGAATACTCAATGAAAGCCCTACCGCCTGCAAAACCGTCACCACGCCGGGATGATCGAGCGCCATGAAGGCCTGCGCCAGCACAAACGTAGCGCCGGAAAGCACAACCTCAATCACGAGAATCCGCAGCGCACCCACAGCGCCCACATACTCCGGACCATAAAGAAGGCGCAGCAGCGTCGGTCCCGTGAGACATACAAACACACCGCAAACCGCCGTCACTAGGCTGCTGATACGCGCTGCGTCTCCCGTCATGCCCACCACTTCCGTAGCTGAGCGTCCAGCGGCCTTCGGGAACAAGACCATGACCACCGAGTTCTGGAAGAGATTCAACATCCGCGACAGGCTCAGCACCACTACGTACGAACCCATCGCGCTGGGACTGAGCAGGCTCACCACCAACACCTGATCCACTTGCAGGGCAAGTGTCCCGAGAACATCGATTCCGTATGAGCGAATGCCGTAGCCAAGGATCCGCTTCATAGTGCCGCTTCCCAGCGCGGCTGGTTTTAAGCCGATCCGGCGAAGACGAACCACCATCCACCAGAATGCTGGAATCGACGCGATGATATACGAGAGCCCGGCAGTGTACGGATTAATGTTGTGAAATCCGAGAAACAACAGCAGCCCTATCAGAGTGGCAAAAGGCGTCAGCGTCTGGATCGCATTCGAAGCAGAAAAATCATGCGACGCTTCAAGCACCGCGCGCCCTGCGAGTGTGACCGAGCACAATGGCACAGTAATCAGAAACCACTCTGCAGCGTGAATGATCGGAGCGGAGTATTGCCGCAGCCACCACGGCAATGCGACTGCCATGGCCAGCGCAGCGACGACTCCCATGACCATCGCAATCAGAAATCCGTTGGCAACTAGCCGGTCGCGCTCCTGCGGATAGCGGCGCAGATGGTAAATCAGCGAGCTCGGAACGCCCAGCGTCGTTACGCTCGCTGTGAACAGCGGCCAGAGAATCATCGCCGCCAGCTCGCCTCGTCCTGCAGGACGCAGCATGCGCGCAGTCAAAATGCCCGTGCCCGCCTGCAAACCAAGAATCACGACTTTACTCACGACCGACTGGATGACGGCAAGCGAGCCTTGCTGCCGCTGCGCCCTGTCGGCGCGTTCAACCATCGTGTCTACGGGGATCGAACTCATCCAGCCCTCCGGCAAAGCACTTCCGCTTCCTGCATCGCTGGAGAAACCTGCCGCAAAAACTGAAGGAATCGCTCTTGAAAGACCTCGACATCATAGCGCATCGCGTTCTTTCGAATCGCAGCCGGATTCCAGCTCCCACGTTCCAGCTTCTCGAGCCCCTCAATCAGCGATTCAACCGTCTGCTCCCGGAACAGCACGCCATTCAGCCCTTCGTGGATGGTCTCGGTCGCCCCTCCCGCACCATAAGCCACAACGGGCCTTCCGGCGGCGTTCACCTCGAGCGGCGCCATGCCAAAATCTTCTTCGCCGGGAAAGATCAATGCGCGGCACCGGCTCGCATATCGATTTACAGCTTCGTCCGGTTGGCGGCCGAGGAAAGAAACGCATGGCCCTGCAAGGCGTTGCAGCCGCTCGCGATCGGAACCATCTCCAATCACAAACAGCCGGCGATTCGTCTTCGTGCACGCTTCAACAGCCAGGTCAATCCGCTTGTAAGGAACAAGACGCGCGAGGATGAGATAGTAATCCTCCGTCTCCCGGCTGATGCGAAAGCGCGACGTCAGAATCGGTGGTTCGATCACCGTCGCCTCTACGCCGAACGCATCCTTCAACCGCTTCGCGACGATATGGGAATTGGCAATGTAATGATCCGGCCGCGTAGCCGCCCTCTTCTCCCACTGCTTCAGGCCATGCACCAGCAGCTTCAACGTGTACTTTGTCGGCGCGTTGAATTTTTCGCGCGCCATATATTCTGGAAATCGCCATACCCAGCGCATCGGGTTATGGCAATAACACACATGCACCGCATTCGGCCCGCGCTTCACACCCTTCGAGTAGCCACAGCAGCTGCTCACGATCAGATCGTAGCTCTCCGTCCGTGCAGACTCGATCGCCCACGGATACAGCAGAAAATAATGCCGGTAAAGCTTCGACTTTGCCGGGAGCACCTGCATCCACGTCGTCTTCGGCTCAAGGTCGCGCAGATAGGGCGAAATCTTTTCAGGCACAGCCAGCGTGGTGCACAGATCAGCCTCTGGCAATGCCTGATGGATCGCCTCGGTCACACGCTCTGCTCCACCGTTTTGCGCAAGATAATCGTGAAACAGCGCAATCTTCGCCACGAACCCTCCTCTTTATTCGCTTCCATGCCTGGCCAGGGCTGCCTGGCTGCCTGCGTTCCAGTCGACGCGAATTCTGGAATCAAATTCGGCATAAAACCCGTGCATACTCTGGCGAAACTGGTCCAAAGAAAAGCGGGGACACGTTGTACGGTGCGCGATTTCCGCAACGCGCGCCAATTCTTCTGGGCTCTGAGACAGTTGCGTGAGTTTTTTCGCGAGGCCGTCAACATCGCCCTTGTCGACAAGCCATCCATTCATTCCATCGATCACGATCTCCGGGACGCCTCCCACTCTGGCTGCGAGCACCGGAGTTCCACTCGCCATCGCCTCGATAAGCACCAGGCCGAAAGGTTCTTCGAGCGAATTCAAAACGAGAAGATCGGCTCCGCGCAGAACCGCGGCCGCATCGCGCGCCTCGCCCGTAAAGTGCACCCGATCGCCGATCCCGGCCTGTGCAACATACCGGAGCAGTTGCTCCTCATACGGTTTTTCGTGCGCGAAGACGACCTTGCCAACGATTGCGATATGCATCCGAGGCGCACTTGCATAACTCTGTGCAAAGGCCTGCACCAGTTCGAGCAAACCCTTGCGTGCGCAGATCTGCCCCACCGCGCATACAAGAAACGATTCCTCGGGAATTCCGAGTTTCGTTTTCAATGTCAGTTCGCCCGGTGCTTTTCGCGGAAAGCGATTCAGATCGATGCCATTGTGAACCGTTCGCATCCGTTCGTTGAATGGCAGCCTCCCAGAAAAGGCTTTCGCCGTCGCGTCCGAGACGGCGATCATGCGTGTCCGATGCGACAGATAACCGAGCAACCGCACTCCGACGCTCACCGGGTGCCGCGGCAAAATATCATGCACGTGCCAGATCACCGGCAGCCGCGTTCCTGTCGTCGCGAGCGTGGCTACAATACCTGCGCGCGGCGAATTCGCATGAATCAAGTCCGGATCGAGAGCAAGGATCTTTTTCCGCACCTCAGACACCGACTTGACAATCGAGCCGATATAACGCGCTAGTCGAATTGGGTTCAACGTAAATCGCGCATGCAGAGTGGGCGCCGCGATGCACGGTACATTTTCCGCTTCAACCGCAGCGCGCAGGTCGCCTTCCTCTGGACACACCACAAACGGTTCGTAGCGCTCGCGATCCAACCCGCCCAAATTGTCCAGCAGTACGCGCTCCGCACCGCTTACCTTTCCGGTATGGCTGGTAAAAGCGATGCGTGTTTTCCCATTCCGCCTCATGCCGCACCCGTGCCTTTGAACACGGCCGGAAAGGTCAGTGCAAGGATCTTCAGGTCAATCAGCAGCGACCAGTGATCGATGTACTGCAGGTCGAGAGCTATCCAGCGATCAAAACTTACATTGCTGCGTCCGCTGATCTGCCACAGGCATGTCAATCCTGGCTTCACGCTGAATCGCCGCATCAGCCATGCCTCAGAGAACCGGCTCACATCGCGTGTATTCAAGGGCCGCGGGCCCACCAGCGACATTTCGCCCTTCAACACGTTGATGAGCTGCGGCAATTCGTCGATCGAGGTCTTGCGCAAAAACGCGCCCACTTTTGTGATGCGCGGGTCCTTGAAGATCTTGAATACGGGGCCGGTGTTCTCGTTCATGTGTTCGAGCATCGCCTGGGCTGCTTCAGCGTTCTCAACCATGGTCCGGAATTTATAAATGCGGAATGTACGCTTGCCGAGCCCGTAACGTTCCTGCTTGAACAGCACTGGTCCCTTACTCGTGGATTTGATCAGGATGGCCACCACCGCAAACAGTGGAGCGCACAGAATCAATCCAAAGAGTGCGCCAGAGATGTCGATCGCCCGCTTGATGCGCTGCCGGTAGTCGTCCTGCACCATCTTCAGAACGATGCGCCTATGGTTGTGTTTTTCGCGATGCCAGTGAGTGCGCTCGGATGTTTCGAACAGCTCCTCCCAATACTGCACCTGCACGCCTACCCGCTCGCAGATGGAAATCACGCGCTCGATTGTGGCGTATTGCGTCTTGGCCGGGACCGCGATCACCACTTCGTCCACAACCTGCCGCATCAAAATGCCCTCGAGGTCATTGATTCGGCCCAGGAAGCCTTCTGTGCCCGGCACATCGCGCGCACTCGAGTCTACAAAGCCTAGAAAGTTGTAGTCCCAATCCGGATGCGTTCGCAACTCATCCCGAACAGCCGCGCCACGCGAGCCGCTGCCTACAATGACCGCATTTCTACGCGGCCGCAAACGGGGGCGGACATAGGTGTGAAACGCGCCAAGAGCCGCACGCCCCATCAATGTCGAGCACGCAGCGACTGTCCAAAAATAAAGCGTGAAACGAAAAGGATGCCCGTTGTGCCACAGAATGGCAATCACCTGACCGCCAACGAGAGAGGAAAGTCCGGCAGCCAGCAACACACGGCCGAGCACACCTTTCGCAGACTGCACATGCTGCCATGTGTACAAACCGCAGTAGGAATAGAACAGCCGCCACGCTACCCAGCAGAGAGCGAGCACGATGAAGTGCCCAATCGTGATCCTCAGCGAGAGCATTGCGAGCATGTTGTCCGAGTTCACGTTGCCACTTGCATACAGCGCGAAGTAAATCAGCGTCACGCTCAAGAACAACAGATCAAGAATGCCCACTGTGCTGCCAGAGATCCCGCGTGCTACAGATGGCTGCAGAAGTTCGGCCGGATCCGGTGCTGCGAGCGCGAATGGTGGAGTGGTCAGGTCAATGCCCGCGGTTCCCTCATGTTCGGTTTGGAATTTCGGCTGCATCTATGACTCCGTATAAATGGCGCCTTTGGAGCGCAGTTGGCCGTGCCCGCATCGGACGTGCGGCGTGATCGTGACTTCCTCTCGCTTCTGTTACGGAACTGCTGGAAAAGGATTGAAGTACACTCCCAGGTTGGTCGCCTTCATGAAACGCGACAAGTGCTCCATCTTATTGCGCGTTACAAGTAACATGTCTCCTGGTTCGAGTTCCGTATCACGTTCCAGATCGCCTGTTTTTTTGATGTTGTGCAAGTCCAGCTTTCTAACTTCAGCCATATCGCCATCGCCGGCGACGCGCCTGAAAAGTAGAACCTGAGTGTCTCTCGCAGAATCTTTGAATCCGCCTGCAAGCAGAACCGCCTGCAGGGCCGTCGTGTTTTCCCGCAATTCGATCTTGCCGGGCCGATCCACTTCGCCAGCTACAACAACATACGGCTGCTGAAACTCCTTGAGAGTAATGGTGAGATCCGGATGATTCAGTTCCCTCGAAGCCAGCGCGACAATCTTGTCGTGCGCCTGCGCCAGCGTTAGGTCAGCGACCTTGATATTGCCGACCTCGTTCAGCTCCACGCACCCATCCGGTTGCACCGTAACGGTCTGATTGAATTCGGGAGTATAGCGGTAATTCAGTACAATGACGTCGCCTGTGTGCAGTGTATAAACCGGCCTGTGATGCAGCTGATCATCCGCCACACCTCGCACGGAAGACACAAGCACGATCAAGAACGCCAGGATAAGTACTCGTTTCATAGTCCCTCCGCGGCATTGCGTCGAGCACAAGGCACTAAAGATTCCGATAGAGCCAGTTCGGAACTTCCTGGGTCCGCTTGTTCAGGATGTAACCCAGAAGCTTGCCTCCGGCAGCCGCAATCACTTGCTCCGCCTGACGCGGCTGCTCGCGCCGAGTCTTGTTTGCCTCGACAACGAGGATGATTCCATCCACAAAAGGAGCCACGCTCAACAGATCACCCGACCCTTCAAGAGAAGGACAGTCGATGACCGTGTGATTAAATTCAAAACGCAACAGATCGATGCAATCGCGCCGATACTGCCAGCTGCCTTCCCATGGCCCGCGACGCTCTGGAATCGCTAGAGGAGCCACGCGACGCGAGGAATCCCACGTCTCGTCACCACTGCGTCCTTGGAATCTCGAAAGAGAATTGCGGATTGCATCCATCGTTGGCTCGTGAAGCCTGCGAAGAAAACTCAGGTTCACACCGGCGACTGACGTCAAGTCGCTCTTCGTCAACTCGCGCACCAGAGCCCGGGCGGTGTACGTTACCCCTGCCCCTCGTGTCATCGAACTCAACGCGATGACTGTGCCTGCCGAATCAAGCTCGCGCGGCTTCTGAAATACGGTGTACAGAAGCGTGTCGAGAGCAGACCCGTTGCGAAAGCCATCACGCGTGATGTCAGTCTCCGCTACTGCGGAACTCAGTAATGTGTTCATAGCGCCTGCGGCTCCGTCCTGTAACGGGTCAACGCTGGAGTGATAGCGGCTTCGCCTCGCATAGCGCTTGAAGAAGTCATCCCCACAAAAACTGGTGCGCCATCTGCAAGCTCCGGCAGTTCTCCGTATTGACTGCCCTCCAGCGGAACGACTGCGAGCACCGGGAATCGCGCCACACTCTCTAACTCGTTGGCACTGGCGATAGTGCTGCGGCCCATCTCGGCGAAGAAGACGACGAAGCTCGCGAGGATGATAGCCGTAAATCCGCCCAACGCCATGTCCACGGCCGGCCTTGGCCGAAACGGCGAGACCGTAAACGTAGGACTCTGCGCCACCGCAACATTGAGAAGTTTGTTGGCGTTCATTGCGTCCGCCATGCGCGCCTCATCCCGTTTTTGCGTATAGAGCTGGTAATTGTTCTGGAGATCGGTCACCTTCTGGTGCAAGGTCGTGAAGTCGACGGTCGATCCCTCCACGTTCGACAATTTGCCTCGTAAATCTGCAATTTGCTGCACCAGGGCATCATGTCGCGCCTTCAACGCTTGCCGGTCCGACTCGTTCTGAACAATTGAGGCTGTCAGAGTCTGCCAAACAGGATTAACGTCGCTTGATCTCTCCTGTGATGTCATATGCTGCGCGTTTGCCAGGGCAGCCTTTGTGTCTGCGACCTGCTTGTTGATCTCCTGCACAAGCCGGTCATTGTCCGTAAATTTCGTCCGCAGCGACGTCCGCTTATTCTCGAGTTCGGCGAGCATCGTATTCAACTGCTCAATCGAATACTCGTTGGGCACTGTCCGCTCCACCGTCGTCTGCCGCGTTGAGATGCCCTTCAGCTGCCGTGTCTGCGTGCCCAGTTTGTGAGTCAGTTCACTTATCTGTGCGTCTGTGCTGCGCAGTTCCACCTCGGCTGCATTGATCTGGTTGTCAACGTTCTGCTCCGTGTCTGGCAGCGACACAATCTGCTGTTGCTGTTGGAACGCAGCCAGCTTCTGCTGCGCATCATCGAGCTCTTTCTTGTAACGATCAGCCTCGGAGGCAAAAAAGTCAGCAGTTCCCGGCGGCTGGGCGATGTCGCGCTGCTTCGCCAGAAACGCCGTAAGCAACCGTGTCATGTACTCCGTAGCCTGATGAGGATCGGATGCCGCGTACGTAAGATGAATGACATTGGATTTTCTCACCAGCTCAGTCGACAGATGTTTTTCAAACTCAGTTACGGCCTTGTCATGCGCCTTGAGCTGGCTTTTGCTCATCGTGGAGATCTGGCGGCTGTTCCACTGCGGATCGACAACAACATTCGCCAGTCCGCGGCTGCGTAGCAGCTCGATCTCCGAGTTGATCTGCTCTTCTGTGACGTCGTTGATGGTGACCGCGCCGTTGTTGCGATCCGGCGTGATCTGCTCAGAACCGCGCGTGTTCTGTACGAGCAGCTCCATCTCTGACCGGTACTCTTTCGGGGTCAGTAGGGTGTAAACAAGTGTCAGCGCGATGACGCCAAGCGTTACAAGAACCCACAAGCGCCGGTATCGAAATGCGGCTTCGACTGCGGATCGCAGGGAACCACTGTCCTGTACTGCTGCGTTGCCTTGAAGACTCTGCATAAGCTCCGGGGAGTGCTATTTTCACGCACGAGGAATGTGTCTCGGCAGCGCAGAGAGTTGGTGCGAATTCAGGCTGCCAGGATTCGTTCACGTCGCTTCAAGCCCGTTGTCGAACGCTCACTACCATGAGTAACCCAGCTTCGCAACAACTCGCATCGTGCGAGCCTGCCTTTTTAGCTGGTAGGTAGCTGCCATGCAAGAATAGCGAAATCTTGCTAGTTGTCTCGGCTAAAAAATTCTTAGGATTCTTCCTCGGGAGGTTCCATCGGTCTATGAGAAGAGATGCAGCGCAAGTAAAAACGTGTGTCTCACAACCGAGAATTAACTTGCCGCTATAAACATGAAATTGGAAAGCAGCAAAATGCTGGACCTCTCTCTACAGTTGCGGTCCTTCTTTTTGTTCGCACCGCAAATCCACCATCAATTCACCACGATTTCAATTGCAAAGAATTGAAGGAAATTTGCACGTGCAGGTGATCTCATCCTCGCGATCGCGCATCCAAGGATGCGCGGCGATCTAAGTAGCTGTTTTTCGCTGTAGCTGCAGGTAAGGAGGCCAGCGGACGGACGGACGGGCACTTTGGCGGTGGGATCGTTTGTCGCGAAGCGCGTAGGAGAAGACGTTCACGTTCGCGCCTGCAAATTCATGCGGGTTCCGGAGCTGCGAGCAGCAGCTCATGGCAAGCGATCAATCGATAAAAAAGGAGAATGCCTATGCTGCACCCCCTCGGCGTCCCGGCAAGCCTACGCTGCAAAATCTCTTCTCTAAAACCTGTGATTCCAGTGTCGCTCCTCTTTGGGCTGTTGCTTGTGCTCGCTTCCCCGCGAGCTTTTGCCCAATATCGGGGATCGATACAAGGCGTGGTCACTGACCAGAGCGGCGCCGTAGTCCCCGGTGCGACACTTACGTTGACAAACGACGCCACCGGCCAAAAGCAGACCAGCACCAGCAATGGCGAAGGCATCTACAACTTCGGCGCTCTGCCTCCCGGAAATTTCACTCTTGTCGTGGAAAGAAGTGGGTTTGCCACCAAGACCTACAACAACCTGCAGATCATTCCCGAGCAGAACAACACGCTGAATGTGCAGCTTGCCGTCAGCACTGCGCAGCAGACTGTGACCGTGAACGCCGCGCAGACTCCCCTGATCAACACCGCTAACGGCTCCTTGAGCGCGACCATCAACTCCAACGAAGTGCAGCACATGCCCACGTTCGGGCGCGATGTCTTTCAGCTAAGCCAGTTCGCGCCGGGAACCATCGGCGACATGTCGCAATCCGGCTCTGGCGGCACATTTAGCTTGCCCGGCACTCAAGGCCCTGGCGGACCTTCGAGCAACGGCGGCATCTTCGCCACGGAGAATGGTCCGCAAACCCTGGCTAACGGCAATCAGTATGAAAACAACAGCATTTCGATCGACGGTATCAGCACGGTGAGCGCCGTGTGGGGCGGAACCTCCATTATTACGCCCACAGAAGAGTCGGTCGACGATGTGCATGTGCTCTCGAACGCCTACGATGCTGAATACGGCCGTTTCAGCGGCGCGCAGATTCAGGTCACGTCTAAATCCGGCACCAACACGCCTCATGGCAGCGCGTTCTTCCAGCGGTGGAGTCCTGGTATGAATGCCTATCAGCGTTATAACGGAACCAGCTTTTACAACACCAGTTGCACCAGTCCAACCACTGGACTACCCGCTGCCTGCGCACCTGCCCAACGCGGACTGAATCGTAACGAGCAGCAGTTCAACCAATACGGCGCCAGCCTGGGCGGACCTCTATGGAAGAACAGGCTTTTCGCCTTCTTTGGCTATGAGGCAGAGCGCAGCGGGACAATTCGCGACACCATAACCAACTGGTACGATACGCCAGCTTTTGACAAACTTGCGCCCTCCGGCAGCATCGCTGCCACTTACCTCGGTTTTCCCGGTGCTGGCGTGAGCGGCGTGCAAGTCTCCCAGAGCTGTTCCGATATCGGACTCACGGAGAACGTCAACTGCATCACCATTCCTGGCCAGGGGCTGAACATCGGCTCGCCGCTCACCAGCGCCCGCGGAACGCAGGATCAAACCTGGAGCGGACCGTTTTCACCGGGTGTAGGCGGTGGGCTCAACCGCTCCGTCGCTGACATCGCGGAGTACAGCACAATCAATCCGACTACCATCACCAACGATCAGTACAACGGTCGCGTCGACGCCGACGTGACTCCCAAAGATCGGCTCAGCGGCACCGTCTATTGGATCGCCGCCGATCAAACCAACTACGAAGGGCCCGTCCGCCCCATGAACCTGTGGCACCATGACGTAACCAACAATGCCTTTGCTGGCATCTGGAACCACATCTTCACCTCGGGCTTTCTCAATGAGGCTCGCGCCAACGCCGCCGGCTGGCGCTGGAACGAGATCTCAACCAATCCGCAAGCCCCCTTTGGCCTGCCGCAAGCCCAGGTACAAACCATGGGCAGCATTTCGCAGTTTCAGTACTTCGGCGCACCCGGTCCCAGTGTGTATGACCAGTGGACTTATACGTACCGCGATATTGCCACCTGGTCCAAGGGCCGCCACACTGTAAAATTTGGCGGCGAGCTCACGCGTCTTTACTACCTCAACGAGAACACGAGCGGCGCGCGCCCATTCTTCCAGTTTTTCAACGTGTGGGACTTCCTGAACGATGCTCCTCAACTTGAGTCAGGCACATTCGATCCTGCAACCGGTACCCCATCCGCCGCTCGCCAGGATGACCGCGAAAATCTCTGGGGATTCTTCATTCAGGATGACGTGAAGGCTTCTCCCAACCTCACACTCAACGTCGGCCTGCGCTACTCCTACTTCGGATCGCTTTATGCCAAAGAGGGCAACATGTTTTCGGCTCACTTTGGTCAAGGCAACGCTCTGCTCACCGGCCTTACCGTCCAGCGCGGCGGCAACCTCTGGACGCCCCAGAAAGGGAACTTCGGTCCCGAGCTTGGCTTCGCTTTCACGCCGGCGCGCTTTAATGGAAAATTCGTCGTTCGCGGCGGATTCGGCCTGAACTACAACCAGGAGGAGATCGCCATCTCCGCAAACGTCTACGGCAACCCGGGAATCACTGTCGCACCGAACTTTGCGATGAGCCTGCCGTCTTCGCCGAATCCCGGCATCGTCTACAGCACCGCAACCAACGTGCACTCGCTCTTCGGATACCCCCCCAACCCGAACGTTGTCGCAACCTCCGCACATGCATTTGGCGCCAACGGTCTGCCAACCACCGGCACAACTACGGTTACGGCCTTCGATTCGAATTTGCCGACGACGTATGTCGAGCACTACTCGCTGGAAACGGAATACGATCTCGGCTTCAGAAGCGTGCTATCTCTCGGCTACACCGGCAGCCTCTCCCGTCACACGTTTTTCCACTACGACGAGAATGCCGTCGCATCCGTAAAGGGCATCCCTCTGAATTCGGTAACGCCGAACGTATACGTCTTCGGCAACAATGGACACGGCAATTACAACGCGATGATCGTCAGCCTGCGCCACCAGATGTCGCATCAGTTCTCGGCCGATGCGGAGTTCAACTGGTCCAAGAGCATGGATACGAGCTCAGCCCCTTACGTATTTCAGGACTATCCCTACGATCCGAGCCTCTCTTACGGCCGCTCCGATTTCAATGTCGGCAAGAGCCTGAAGCTCTTCGGCATGTGGCAACCGGTCTTCTTCCACGGTAGCCATGACTGGGCCGAAAAGATCGTCGGCGGCTGGACCTTCAGTGGAATCTTCAATATTCACAGCGGATTCCCATGGTCGCCCGTCTACTCAACGGTCGGCAATCTCTATTGCAGCGGCTGCAGCGAATATACGTCCCTGCTACCGGCCGCCTACCTCGGCGGCGCAGGGAACGACACCAGCAACGACGCGTACAAATCGGGACCAGGGGTGGCTGGCCACACAGTGAATGCCAACTTCCCCAAGGGCGGTCTGGCTTATTTCAAAGCGCCCACTTATACGCCCGGCCCGCCGAACCTGGCCACTGGCGGTGCGATGCCACAAAGGCCCTTTGTGGATCGCAACTCCCTCACCGGCCCTGGCTACAAGGATCTCGATGCAACCGTGAGCAAAACCTTCGGAGTGCCGAAGCTGCACGAAGGCTCCGGACTCGAGATTCGTGGGGATGTGTTCAACCTCTTCAACAACCTGAACTTCCGGCCTGGAGGTACGTCGTCTGGAGGCGGAATTTCGAACAACATCACCGCCTCGAACTTTGGCCAGGCCACAACGGCCCTTGGAGCGCGCACGGTCACGCTGCAGGCCCGGTTCCACTTCTAATAACACTGATGGCTATTGCTATCCATCGAAACGCCGCGAGCGGAGGACAATTTGTCCTCCGCTCGCATTTCCAGCATCTCCCCGCTGCTGTGACGTAGTCTTACCCTGAGAGTAAAGGAGTTTCTGATGCAGCATTCGAGCCGCTGTCGCAACTTCACGTTCGCTCTCCTTTTTTTCCTGGCAGCTCTTCTGCCCTCCTTCGCGCAAGAAACTGTGCAGATCGATGCGCAGGCGCAGACCGCGCCGTTTCCGCATTTCTGGGAGCAGATGTTTGGCTCCGGGCGGGCCATCCTCTCGTTGCGCGAAAGCTATCGCAATGACATGCGCGCTGTGAAACAGGTCGCGGATTTCAAATACGTGCGCTTCCATGCTATCTTTCACGATGAGGTGGGAGTCTACAACGAAGACGAACACGGGAATCCGGTCTACAACTTCGCTTACGTTGATCAGATCTATGATGGCCTGCTGAAGAACGGTGTCCGGCCCTTTGTCGAGATCAGCTTTATGCCCAAAAAGCTGGCCTTCAATCCAGATGCCTTGCATCCCTTCTGGTACAAACAGAACGTCTCGCCGCCCAAAAGCATGGATCGCTGGGATGATCTCATCCGCCACTTCGCGCAGCATCTCATCGACCGCTACGGCATCGATGAGGTTTCGCAATGGTACTTCGAAGTCTGGAATGAGCCGAACATCGACTTCTGGAACGGCATCCCTCGCGATCGCTCTTACTTTGATCTCTACGCCCACACGGCACGCACGTTGAAAAGCGTGAACTCTCGTTTGCGCGTGGGTGGTCCGGCAACTGCGGCCTCCGCCTGGATCAGCGATTTTCTCAAGTTCACCGCAGAGAACCATGTCCCGGTCGACTTCGTCTCCTCGCATGCCTATGCCGACGACACCACGCTCGATCTCTTCGGCAAAAACGAGCAGATTCCGATGGACGAGCGCGTATGCCGCGCTGTCGACAAGATCAGGAATGAGATTAAGTCGTCCTCGACGCCCAATGTTCCGTTTTTCCTCACGGAATGGAATGTGCAAGGCATGATGAATTCACGCGACACCACCTTCGTAGGCCCGGCCCTCGCCAATACCGTACGTCAATGCGATGGCCTGGTGAACATGATGTCGTTCTGGACTTTTTCGGATGTGTTTGAAGAAGGCGGCCCGATTGCCAAGCCTTTCGTCGGCATGTTTGGACTTCGTGCGAAGGGCGGCATCAACAAGCCCGTCTACTATGCGTACGGACTTCTGCATCAGCTCGGCGATCAGCGCATCGCCAGCAGTTCAAAAGATGTGCTGGTGACTAAAACCTCTGATGACGGTCTGGCCATCGCCGCATGGAATCTCGTCGATCCAGGCGAACAAGGTTCCACCGCCGCCCTTCATTTCACCTTCACGCATCTTCCTGCAGGGTCGCATGTGAGCATCGAGCGGGTCGATTCCGCTCATGGCAACGTCCTGCCGAAATACGCTGCCATGGGAAGTCCACTCGATCCAACCGCCGAACAGGTGGAGCAGTTGAACCGCGAAACCGCGCTTCCTGCGCCGGAAGAGTCGACGCTTACCGGCGGCAAGCTGGATCTGGAGCTCACGCCGAATACACTGGCGCTGATCAGGATTCATCGGTGAAGCCAATTATGCTGCGCAAGAGGGCTGCTTATTACGCAGCCCTTTACGCGACCTCTACGCAGCGTGGATCGGAGCAAACTCGCTCAATTTGGCCTTCAGCACTGCCTTGCTGATCGGCACCTCGTGCAGCAGAAGCTCCGTGGCCTGTACCAGCGGATTCTCGTGGAACCAGCGCTGCACAACATTGTCATGCAGCAGGTTTGTAATCGCCAACAGCGACATTCCCTGGTGATGCGCCATCCACTCGCGCACGAGCTCGGGTTTGCGAAGCGATCCCGTATAGTCGGCCGCCTCGTAGAACCCGAATGCGCCTACCCAGCGGGAAGATTCCATCCGCCGCAGGTTATGCAGAGCCGCTTCCGGATCGATCGTCAATGCCAGGAACGTCGAATAGGGCGAAATCACCGGCCCTGCCTCTGCCTCAAACCATAATGCGATGCGCGGTACGCCAAAGGCCTGATAGTGGTAGTGGCCCGCATCGTCTTTGCGCGCCGCACCCGACTCTGAAATGCCCCACGGAATGCCCAGAGAACGTGCGAAGGCCCGCTGCACGTGGACAGCCGCATCCTGTGTGCGCGCAAGCATGGTTCCCGGATAACTCCGCATCCACAGCGCCGGCATCAGGTATTCAAACATCGTGCCGGTCCACGAAAGCAGCAGAAAGCGTCCGTAGGCATATGCATGATCGCGCGCCAGCTTGAACCAGCTCTGCTGCACCAGGTCGCCGCGCGCAATGGCAAGCAGCGTAGCAATGCGCGCCTCAGACGCAATCATGTCGTAGCAGGCCTCATGCGTCTTCTTCAGCCCCATGTCGTAGCCGATTGAGAGAATCTGCCGTCCTGGATCAACCAGGAACCCGAACTCCGTCTCCTCGGCCATATGCTCGGCCTCTTCGGCAATCTTGCGCAAACCGGCGGCCAGCGCGCGCAAGTTTTCGATTGCGGCTGAGAGAGGCGCATGAAATTTCTTCGCGAGCTCCAGCAGCGACGTATCCCCGCCGATTGAACCCCACGCGCCTGATAACCGCACCTCCATGGCCTCGGCAAAGACGATTGCGTCCTTCAACGAAAGCGTGCAGGCATGATCATCGAGCGCCAGATGAGGCAACGCGCGGAGCGCGCGATACTCCGGCAGCATCCAGGGCAAATAATCCTGAAGCAGCGCATGAATGGCCTCGATACGATGCTGCGTCTCGTTCATCCACCATGCATCAATTCCCTCTTTTCCCTCTTTGTGTCCCTCTTCCTGTGCAGAGACGGCCTTGGCAAAGGCTGTCTCTGCCTCCCGCATCCATTCAATCCATACAGTAATCGGAGCCGACGCAGCAGGAATCCTGAACTTCGCCAGTGGCGCGGGCAGGTGATTCTTCGCCTTCATCAAAAGCCAATGCGCGCGCAAGCCGGCGAATAGCCGTGGGGAAAGCAGCGGCCTGCGCAACAGATCGCGCGCTCCCGTGTGCAGTGTGTACAGCGACGCCACAAAGTTACCGCTATCCACCGACGAAACAAAGGGATTTGCATTCAGCGGCGCAAGCGTCTCCGTGTTGTACCAGTTGTACAAGTGTCCGCGATACTTTTCGAGACGCTCGATGCTGGCAAGACTCAGCCGCGTGAGCGCTGCAAACTCTGGAATGGTAATGAATCCCAATTCGCATGCGGCCTGTCGCGCATTCAATAGCAAGCCGATGTTCGTGGGCGAAACGCGCGCCGCCTCGAACGTGCCTTCCTCTTCCACATTGTCAGGAATGAGATAGTTATGACGCTCGCTGCTGAACTGATAAAAATAGCGCCAGATGCGCAGCGCATGAGCCAGCAGGAACGTCTCGTCCGCAGGCGCCAGTGGCTCTCGTTCGCGCGGCGGACGATCCAACCACGCAGTCACGCTGTTGGCCAAAGCCCAGAGCACAAGAATGGGCGCTGCACAAAAGATTGCCTCTTTCCGCGGCCCGCAAAGCCACACCAACGCGGCAAGGCTGATCGCGACCACCGGCATCACCGCAAGATAACGATCCACCGGCGTCCGGTTGCCCTTCTGCAACTCCGCCTGCGCCGCGGTTTCCCACTCCAGCAGGCGTTCGCCCGTGATAAACCCGCGAATAAGCGAACGCACAATCGCATCGATAGCCAGCAGCGTCTGGTGGGGAAGAAAAATTACATGGAATAGCTCCAGTAGCAATCCATGCCCCAGCGCTGACCACGCCTCCGACACCTGCCCCTTGTAGCCGTTGGTCAACGCACGGCCCAGTCCAAACGCAAACTGCACCAGCGTGGGAAAGATCATCAGGATCAGCGGGACAATGGTCCAATAAAGCGGGCCGCCAGGCAGTCCGAACCAGCCAGCCACAAACAGAATGAACAAAAATGGATCGACCAGCGACCGTCGCAGGTTGTCAAAGATCTTCCAGCGCGAAATCTCTGAGATGGGGTTGCGTCCCCAGTGCCCCGACTCATCCGGCACGCGTCCGAACATCCATTGCGCAATTTGCCAATCGCCGCGCACCCACCGATGCTTGCGCCGGCTGTATGCGCTGTAGTGCGACGGGTAGTCGTCGATGATCTCGATATCAGTCGCCAGTCCAGCGCGCGCATAGGCTCCCTCAATCAGGTCGTGGCTCAGCAGGGCATTGCGCGGAAATCTGCGGTTCAGCACTTCGTGCAGTGTCGCCACCTCATAGATGCCCTTGCCCGTGAAGCTTCCTTCGCCAAACAGGTCCTGATACGCATCAGAAATTGCTCGCGTGTAGATGTCGAATCCATTCTGGCCGGAGAAGATCGCCGCCAGCCGCGAGCGCGCCGTCGATTGCACCGTAATACCCACGCGCGGCTGCAGGATGCCATATCCCGAGGTCACGATGCGCAGCTTCGGATCGATGACCGCCTGGTTCAGCGGATGCGCAATGGCCCCAACAAGCCGCGCAGCCGTGCCCCGCGGCAGTTCCGTATCCGAGTCAAGCGTGATGATGTAGCGTATCTGCTTCAGCGCATCCACGCGTCCAGCCTTGATCGCGAAGGCGTCGAATTCTCCAACAAGAAGCTTGTTCAGGTCCAAGAGCTTGCCGCGCTTGCGCTCCCATCCCATCCATACACCCTGGCGCGTGTTAAAGATGCGGTGACGATGCAGCAGAATAAAGCAGCCGTTCTGTCCCGTGCAGTAGCGTGCATTCAGTTCGTCGATCAGTTGCACAGCAAGGTCGACCAAGGGATGCGCATCCTTATCGTGCGGCGTGCTTACTGAGTCCGCCAGATCGGTGAGCAACGCAAAGTGCAGGTGCGGATCGCGGTTTGCGAGATAGCGCACCTCCAGATCGGTAATGAGGCTGCGCACCTGCTTCTCATTCAGCAGCAATGAAGGAACCGTTACGAGCGTCGTGCACTCCGCCGGAATCGCCTTATTGAAGTCGAGCTTTGGTAAAGCACTCGGCTCAAACAGAGCCATCGTGATGTTATTGATCAGGTCTACGGCAGCTTGTGTCACAGGGAACAGCAATAGGAACACCGTACCCACCAATCCAACAAATCCGCCGATCTTCGGCAGCACAGGAAACAGCACTGCGGCGAGAAACAGAATCGTCAAAACCTGAATGCCGCTGATGTAGAAATCTTCTCCATGCGTCTGCACAAACCGGCGCAATCGATATGCTACCGGCGCATGAAAACCCACGCGTTCGGCAAGCTGCGGAAATCCCTTACCGATCAGGTAATAGCCGACGTGAATGCGGCAAAGCTGAGTCCGCGGATCGCTCGCCGGCTCGGCAGCGCCCATCTGCGCAAGATCGAGTGCCGCTTGCGCGACCTGGCCCTCCGTCACATCGGAGTAACGCGCCACAAATGCGATCCGCTTGCGATACATCTCGCGGCTCTCAAAGTCCATGCGCGCATAGGTCTGCGCAGGATCCTGATTGAGAAGCGCATCAAACGTTATGAGCGGCTCGATCAGAAAAACAAGATCGGCATTCGTAATCCCGCGCAGGCTCTTCAAGCGCATCGACAGCGTAGCAGCAAGATTCGGATCGGGCGAACGCAACAATGTCTGAGAATCTTCGAGCAGCCACTCGAGCAGTACAAATCGCAAAAATGCCGCAATATTCCAAAGTTCGTTGACGGTAAAAGCCTCTTGCGTCTGGAATGTCTTCACGAACGCGCGAAACGTATCTGCCGAAAACTCGCCATTCACCGCACGCAGATAGACAGCAGCCGCCGCGGCAACGCGCGGCTCTGTGGCCCGGCCTGCGACGGTTACACGTGGAAGCTGCGCAACAATTTTGGGCCGGTCAGATACCGCAAGAATGGCCGAGCGCAGTAGGCGCGGATTTAGCTCCATTTCGTGCAGAGCACGTTCCGTAGCCAACTCGTGCGCGCCGCCTTCGGCCTTCTCTCTCGGACGCCTGGCAAGTTCCTTCTCCACATGCTCCAGTACAAGACGCGTTGCGCGCACTCGCCCGGGAAACGCGCCCGTGCCTTGTGGCCGCAACACCACTTCCCACGAGCTAGCTTCGCGCGCAGCACTGTGGATGTGTTCGAGCACATTCTCTTCGACTTGTTGCTGCGGATCCAGAATAGGAATAACCTCGTTCATTTAACCTCACCGGTAACTGGCGGCTTGCATTTCAAACATCGCTGCGTAGCGGCCGCCGAGTGCCATAAGCTGCGTATGATTGCCCTCTTCCACCAGTCTCCCGCCCTCAAGAACAACAATGCGGTCGGCCATCCGGACGGTGGAGAAGCGATGCGAGATCAGCAACGCCATCTTGTCCAGCGTCAGCTCCGCGAACCGCTCAAATACCTCAAACTCGCTTCGCGCATCGAGTGAAGCTGTCGGCTCGTCGAGAATCAGCAGCTGCGCATCGCGCAGGTAGGCGCGCGCGAGCGCAAGCTTCTGCCACTCTCCGCCAGAAAGATCGACGCCGCCTTCAAAGCGGCGGCCGAGCATCTGGTCGTACCGCTTTGGCAGTTTCGCGATCACGCTGCTGGCCAGGCTTTTCTCGGCCGCATAGGCAATCTCTTCCGGCGCGTGCTCTACCTCAATGCGTCCCACCGCAATGTTTTCGTGCGCCGTCATCTCGTACCGCATAAAGTCCTGAAAAATGACGCCGATCTCCGCGTGCAAACTGTCGAGATCGTATTCGCGCAGGTCCACGCCATCCAGCAGTATCTGCCCCTCGGTCGGATCGTAGAGGCGCGTGATCAGCTTCACGATCGTCGTCTTGCCCTGCCCGTTTTCGCCGATCAGTGCAACCCGTTCGCCAGGGGCCAGGATGAAGTTGAAGTCGCTTAAAACACGCCGGCTCGTTCCGGGATAGGCGAACGACACGTTGTGAAATTCGAAACCTTGCGTGATCGGACGCGGGATAGGCAAACCATTGGGCTTCGATTGCACATGCGGCTTCATCTCGAAGAAAGCCAGAAGATCCGTCAGGAACAACGCCTGGTCCGCGACGCCGGAGGCGGTCGAGAACGCCTGCTGAATGTTCCCCATCGCCTGCATGATGGCCGTTGTGATCACCGTGAGATCGCCAATCGAATAACGCCCCTCGATGGTTCTGTAGATGCTGAGAATGTACGCGGAGTAATAGCCGAGCTGGCCGAGAATGGCGAGCAGGCCGCCCCAGAACAGCCTGCGGCGATTGAGCGCAACATTCTGTTCGTAGATGGTCTGCGACAGCGCGGTGAACCGGTCTGTCAGATAGCTGCTCAGATTAAAGAGCTTCAGTTCCTTTGCTGCTTCCTTACTTCCGCCTACCTGCCGCAGATAGTCCATCTGCCGGCGCAGCGGAGTCTGCCGGAAGTTCTTCGCATACGTAAGAAATGCGAAATGGCTTTCACCCAGGAAAGCCGGAATGACGCCGGCCACCAGCAGGAACAATAACAGCGGTGAATACTTGATGAGCAAAGCGGAAAACGCGAGAGCCGTTACGCTCTGCTGGATAAGCCGGCCCATCTGCTGAATCATCGCCAGCCGGTCCGTCGCTTGCACCCGCGCGCGCTCCAGCCGATCATAGAACACCGGATCTTCGTACACCGTTACATCGAGCGCCGCCGCCTTGCGCATCACCTCAACGCTCACGTGGTGCGTATAGCGATCTGCAAGCAGGTTGTCGAGATAGTCCACCGCGCGCAGAAGAATGCCGATGAGGATGGCCAGCACCATCTCTGCCCCAACCAGGTACCAGAAGTACGAGGGCAACGGCTGATGAAAGCGAATGCGGTTAACGCCATCAATGATCTTGCCGCCAATGACGCCAACCACCACCGGCAGAAACGCGACGGTGATGCGAATGAAGATGTTCCAAAAAACCACCGACGGCCCCGACTCCCACACAAATCGAAGCACCGGCGGCACATTTTTGAGCGCGCGCACGCGGTCTCCCCACGCGCTCCCGTGAGTCTCAGAGGGCTCGGTCGCACTTTCGGGCGACTCGCCGGCGGATTTCACTCGATTCGTCGTCGAGGTCGTCATTTCTTTCTGGACCCTCTGTGTCAGGTTGAAATCCGGCAAGGCGCAGAGCGCGTTGGAGTTACGGCTAAAGTGCTGGAATGCTCTTCCATGCCCGCGATCGTTAACTCTATCTTGAATGCGATGCAGGCCGGCGATGAGGTGTTGTTTTTGCGGGATTTTCTCCGGCGCGAATATGCTCAAGCCGGCTAGCTGCGTTTAGAAGGGGCGCACGCATTTGGCGAACCTTCAAGTTTGCGGCGGCCCTCCTGACGCATACGGCGCGTCGTACGCCTTGAACCCTGCCGCTTCCATGCCTCGCTGTGCCTCGGGATTTTTCATAAACGTGTCCCACACAAAACCTGTTCGCGCATTCTCCGCCATCAGCATCATGATCCCGGTGTCAATGCCGATCACATCGGTGTCGTACCAGTCCGTCAGCGGATTGAATGCATCGACAAACCCATAGCGGCACCATGCCTGCGGATAATGATCGTGAATCGTTCGAAGCACGCGCATAGTCTCATCGGGCAAAAATGGCAGCGATCCGCCCGCCGCACAGGGCACGACTGTCCCGTCGATCGGCCCTGTCGCAGGCGGGCCACCCCAGATCACATAACCTCGGGTTGAATCCGATGCCGTGATTCCCCACAGGGCATTGCTGTAATCGGAAAATTGTTCATTCAACTCGATGCAAAACCGCCGATGTACATCGGTAGCAATCATCGAATTCTCAAAATAGTCTGCATAGCGGTCGCGCTTGTTGCGGAAGTCGAACCAAGCCTGTGAGTACTGATGCACAAAAAGAGGCGCAAACGAACCAATATATCGCAGGCCGTCGTATTCAAAAGTTGTCCGCTTCCACGCAAACCATGCATCGCTGTTCAACGGATGTGAGGACGAACCCATGCCCAGCAGGTACATCATCATCAGTTCGCTATAAAAGTCCCATCGCGATGGAATGAATCCAAGCTCCGGAGTCCACCCATGTGACAGCAGAGACGTGTCCTCTGCCAACCACGTCCAATCCACGCGATCGAAGATCGCATGGGCCAGGGCAGAGATATCCCGGTCCTCGATGAAATGCTGACGGCAGGTGAGCACGCCGCACAGCAGAATCGCGGTATCCACGGAGGAGACCTCTGAGTCCCACACGCGCTCGCCTGTATTGATGTTGGCAAAGTGGAAGTAAAATCCGCGATGTGTGGGCAGCTTGTGCCAAAGGAACGATAACGACTGCACCACGCGCAGACGCGCTTCGGCGCGCGAGATAAATCCCCGTTTCTCTGCAATGCAGATCGCCGTCAATCCGAAGCCGCTTGAGGCAATGCTGGCGGCCACGCTTGTGTCCTGCGCGCGCACATTGCAGCGATCTTTGATCAGTCCCGTCTCGGGATTCGCCTGCTCCCAGAAAAATAGAAAGTTCGCATGTTCCAGCGCGTCCAGAAACTTTTCATCATCCGGCGAAAGGGTGGTCAACGCCGGCATAGGCGTCGTTTGCGTATGGTCGTCTGCGCCGGAGCCGCGTTTCTTCTTCGGCTGCGGAACAGTCTTTCCTGCCAAAGGCAATGCGTCGCCACGCGCAATAGGTAGCGCTAACGAGAGATACGCCATGCGGCGTAGAAACTCACGGCGCGAACCGGGCCTCTCCGGCGGCCCACCCCTTCTGTCGATGTGCATTCCGAATCGCCCGTTCCGTTGATTTGCCCTGCCGTCACTCAACTGCTGCTAAATTCGTTGGATGCAGATCGTTCCCCTTTTGATGGCCGCACAGACAGCAAAGCACAGCAGCTGCGCATCTAAGAATGTCGAAGACACGTGAAACAGGAATGAAATCGAGAAAGACGGTCATCTGGACTCTCGTGATTGCAGGCGCGCTGGCCGGCGTCCTCACGTTTGTCTGGCTTCGCAAGCACAACTGGAAGCCGCGGTCCATCGTCATCCAGGGCGCCGTTATACGGCAAGATGATGATCCCCGCAAGCAGCTGCCGATCACCGGTGCTCTCATCACTGCATCCGACACCATGCAAAGCAGCGAAGCCTACTCAGACGCCTCTGGATATTTCCGGATCATCTTGGGAGCAGGCGTCTGGCCGCAAACTGTCGTCCACCTTAATTTCCAGCATCCCGGCTACAAGCCTCTCAATCTCAATTTCCAAGCAGGCCTTCCCCGTACACCCACAAAGCTCTTCGTCGCACAACTCACGTCGATCGAAGAAGAAGCTGGCCAGGCAATTGTGCACCCCACATCCGTCGTTGCGAACATTCGCGTTCGCTATACCACCAATGTTCAAACCGACACCAACGTCGGCAGCGTAGCCAGACCCTTCCAGGTCGTCAATCAGGGCGACATCCCTTGCAATCATCAAACGCTGTGTTCGCCGAACGGACGCTGGAAGGCCTCCACCGACACCATCACACTCGACGCCGGACCCAGCAATGTCTTTCGCAACATCCGCGCCTCGTGCATTGCCGGCCCCTGCCCCTTCACTCGAATCAGCACCAACGGCCCCGCCGAAGGCAGCCGCGTGATTACTGCATCCGCTCTTGACTGGTCTGACACAGCCACCTTTCTCGTTGAGGCCGAAGTGTTTCGAGACACGATCAGTTCCAGCGTGCGCGAGTCATATCCAGTCATCTTTGGCCGGACACTGCACTTCACACTTCCCCCCACGCAAGAAGGCGTCAGCATCGAAGCCGATGTCAACGGCACCCCGATGGTCTTTCCCCTCGGACCTGACCTCTATCTAAGCTGGGCGACGTGCACGGCGAGAACCAACTCCGATACCGACAAGTCCACCGTCTATCAATGTGAGCTCAAACCCGACTACCATTTCTGATCGCATGCCACTTCCCTGGCTCGGTTTCATCGCCGGAAGCGTGAAATCAGATAGAGTAGCGCGGAAAGCGCCACGCTGACCAGGATCGATGTGCCGAGCGGAAAGAAGACGGAGACACGTCTGCCTCGATATGCAAAGTCGCCGGGCAATCGCCCCAGGGGAAGCCCCATGCGCCCGGCAAGCAAAACAAGCGCACCCATAACCACAAGCGACAGCCCGAGCCCCAGGAGCGCTTTGCCAAACTCATTCATGCATTTCCTTGCATTACTATGTTCGATTATTTCGCCCCGATCAGCCGAATACGCGCAGTAAGAGCCCGTCCCTGCGGCTGGCTGAACGTGCCATACTCCGGGGAGTCCACGACATTGTTCACGACCGCTGGATTGGCGCTGCCCGTTCCATTTTCAATCACGCCTCGCAATCCATAATAGGCGCCGTGAAAATGGAACTTCCACTCCAGCCCTGGGCTGAAGTTCACGTATTCAGGAAACCGCCTCGATCCTGCTGCGCCAATCACTCGCTGCGCCGCATTCACTGAAGTGAATGGAAAGCCCGTGTGACAGTCGACGAGATACACGAAGTCCCAACGTCTCCTCAGTTTCGGCAGAGGCACCGGCAACCATCCCCACGAGAGAATACGATTCGGCGTATCCCACGACAACGGTCCGCTCTGCTGCGGTCCGAGCGGCGACGGCGTGGGCCAATAATTCAGTGCCGCGTTCGTGCGTGCCGACGAGTGAGTATAGGCAACGTAGACCGTGTGTTCATTCGCGAACAACCGACGCGCATCGATTTCGAACGAGTGATAGCGATCCTCGCGCCCGTTGGTAAGCTGATAATCGTCCAACAACGCCGCCGGTCCGCTCTGATTGGCAAACGTGAACCCATCGCTCGTTCGCTTCTCGAGAAAGTTCGCGCCAGCGATGATGCTCCCCGGCAGCTTTCTCTCGACACCCACACTCCAATTCAGCGCTCGCGGTTCACGCAGTGTTCCACCATTCGCGATAAAGCGCGTTTCTTGCGAAGGTCCGGCTGGAGTCACACCATCCGCTTGGTAGAAAGTGTCGGAACGCGTTCCAGCAAATGTGGCCGCGAGATATTGAAGTTGCGTGTGCTCATAGTAAAGCCCGATTCCGGCCGAAATTTTCGTTGGGCTGTCACCCTCTGTTGGCGAATAGACAACCGCAATGCGCGGCGAAACAAGCGCTCTCCGGATAATCGAGTCCCAATCGAAACGCAGGCCAGGCTCGACCAACAGATTCTTTTTCATCTGCCATTGGTCTTCGAGATATGCTCCGATCTCATCATTGTGAATCCGGAACGGTGCTGCCGGGGCAAACACGCTCCGCCGCGCAAGCGTCCTGTCCTCGCGCAAATAACTCACCAGAGCGCGCACTTGATCCTGGTCGTACGCAATGTGGTCCAGATCCATCCCAGCCTTGAGATCGTGCTGCCCTGCCCATTGTCGCGCAGGCAGATACAACGTTGCGGTTCCTTCCACACGCTGCGAGCGCCCGGTCAGATTCTCGAAGTAGCTTCCCTGCGCAAGCTCCGGCGTAATCTTATAAGGATCATTTCCGTGTGGCTCGTGCCCATCACGAAAGCGCATCACGCCGACGCCCACATCGAGCAACGCTCCCCCTCGAAAGCTCCACTGATTCCGCACATAAGGCAACCATGCCAGAACGTCGCGATTCGTCGTGCTCTGCTGCGGCGTAAGTGCCGAGATTCCCTCATACGGCGAATGGTAATCGTTGACTAGCAATCCCGCCGTGAGAATATCGGCTCGCGTCAGATTGCTTTGCACTTTGAGAAGATTGCTGCCGCGCAGCAATGAGTCAGTGTTGGCATTGGCTGGCAGTTCCGAGATATAGATATTGTCGTATTCAGTCTCAAGCCCGTCATAGAACCACGTGCGGTTACTCTTCAGGGGACCGGAGAATGTAAAGCGCGGCACGAACTTGTCAAAGCGAATGCCATTCACGCTGCGAAACGAAGGAATAAAATTCGTCGCATTGAAGCGAAATTTGTTGTCGCCCATGCCAGTGTAAAAGGCCACCACACCGCCTGTAGCACGCCCAAACTCCACCGGATACCGTGTCGTCTCCGCGTCGATTGAGCGCACCGCATCCGGACTCACCCGCATGTCCAGCGTGCCTCGCACTGGCGACCGAATATCGAAGCCGTCCAATTTGTACAGCGTCTCCCACGCCTCCGAGCCAGCTACGTGCACCTGCCGTGAAGCATCCGAAACCACACCAGGATAAAACGGCAAAAGATAACGAATATCGCGTGAGGTCTGATACGGAATGTTGACGATCTCTGGCGTATTCATCGTCATCTGGTCGGAGGTTTGCTTGGTATCGATTCCAGGCGTCGACGCCGCAACGTTCACCTGTTCCTGCACAATTTGCTCGTGGATGAGAACTACCTTTACCGCGCTCTCATGCACATCAATTCCGTTTTCTTCGGCTCGATAGAATCCCGGCTTCTCAGCGTGGATCTGATATGGCGTATCGCTGCGCAACGCGAACGTGCAATGGCCGGCATAGTCCGTTGATAGCCGAACTGGCTCCAGATCAGCCCCGGCGATCGTCACCTGCGCATCCGGAACCGCCACTCCGTTCTCGTCCGCAACCGTAACGGTGATCTGGGTTTTCAGCAGCAGATCCTTCCCAACTACTGCCTGAGTGACGGACGCACGATTGTCTTGAGATTGGCCGCTTGCGATTGCAGCGAAAATAGAAAGGAGCAGGCTACCAACAACCCGCCCGGCGCATTGCACCCGCAGCATGAAAACAAAATCGGAACAGCCGTCCAGTAGTTCCGCCTCGCCGCCAGTATACCGCTGAGTTCCTGAGCGAATTCGAAATCAGCACTTCGTCGCGGTAGTTGCCACCGTCACAATTTGCGCCCTGGACTCGCGATAAGGTTTTTGGTGTCGCAGCCTCGAGTAGATGGCCAACGGCGCGAATACTGCCTACCGGCAAATAAGCCTTTGAACCAGAATGTAAACAGGTCTCGCACCGACCGTAGAATCACTCCTGGCTTTCCGGAAGTCGCTTCTCCGGCAATACGAGGATGGAAATCGACTTCTACTTCTTTAATTCGGAAATCCAATTCGTAGGCGCGAATTAGGATCTCCGGCGCGATAAAGGCGGTGCTGCGTGAAGTGGGCCGGGCCGCTTCCAAGACTTCTCTCTTGAACAGCTGAGTGTAGTTGTAATCCCGAAGTTTCGGTTCAAAGAGGAAACGAAGCAGAGCTCGATTCACCTTCGATGTCAGTTTTCGGTAGGGTGTATATCCTGCGTACGCCTTTCGCACGGCAACCACGACATCCGCTTCATCCAGCACGGGGAGTAATCTATCGAGATCGCGGAGATCGAGAGGATAGTCCATAGCATTTTGGATGACTAATTCGCCCCTAGCACACTGGAAACCACGATAGAGTGTCTCTCCGAGCCCCATATTTCGCTCATTGTGCAATACCGTGATCTCGGGATAGATTTCAGCAAGCTCTTCAGCGATCGACCCGGTATTGTCCTGACTCCCGTCATTAATGATGAGAAGTTCAAACGTGTCGAAACGCGGAGACATCGCTTTCACGGATTCTTCTATCGCATGCCTGATATTCGCCGCTTCGTTGTAAGCGGGGAAAATGACAGTAATACTTCTCCGTTCCTTCGATAGACGACGACTTTGAGTCGAACCACATGTTGCTGGATTGTCCAGAATTCGCGTCATTTGGACCACCTCCCGCGACCGTATACCCTCACCGGATCGGACGAACTCACCTGTAACCAAGACTCGTGACCCACGATGCAGCTTCATCATTTGGCTCAGCAGCGACAGCGGCCGAGGTGAAAGTGCATCGCACATAAACCCAGAGATAAAAAATGCCCGTAGTGAGCAAAATGAGCGGCACCGGCCGGGCCAGCAAGAGCGTAAGAATTTGGCCGGTCAGTCCCGGGGTGGATTTGCGCAGGTGAGCACTATAGATCGCGAGCTGCTGCACCGGAAAATCACTGGTTAACACAGCTCCAGTTCCCGTGAAAATGAGTGCGAGCCAAGAGGTTGAACCTCCCCTTGCCCACAGCATTGCGAATGCCGGAAAGGCCAGAAGCAAGAGGCTGGTGTCGTGTAACCTGTGATAAATCGGGAGCATTGAAAGAGCAGCAATCGCCGCAAGCGCGAGCCTCTCTCTCTCTTGCGAAAAGTCCCTTCGCAGCGTAGTAAGCACCCACACAAGCAGGAGTACCCCGGTGAGAAAGTAGCTCGATAGATTGTAAAAGCGCGGATCATCCCGAAAGATGCTGAAGACCGTTTGCAGGCTGATCACGATGGCTCCGTGGAACTGAGGATTGACACCGGCGGGACCTGGATCGTCCACATTGCCGTGCGTAGACGCTATCCGCAGATTGTCCTGCAACTCCGCCATCCAATGCGGCGCAACATGCGAGACCCAGATGGCTGTCGTCAGGCTAACGATAGCCGTAACGGCGAGAGTTTGCCATGCGCGCTTCCGGTGGAGGCCGCCTACCAATAGAAAGTAAAGCCAAACTAAGCCCGCAACGTGTGGCTTGGCCGCAACGCTGATGGCTAAGCAAAGAACACCCAACTGAACAAAGCGACCTTTAAGAAAGCACCAGACTGCGATGACGCATAAACTAACCTCAATGCCGGCCGGATTGCCAATCTCGAGAAGCATTTCACTTCCGAGCAGGAACACTCCGATCAGGGCGCCCGAAATGACCGGCGCATCTTTGGCTCCGAAACTCCACATCAGATACGCGGCCAGAATAAAACTTGCCCCGGTTACAAACATCCAAAGCAGATGAGCCGGACCCCATGGCAGCAAAGCGAAAGGGACGACGAATACAAGGGTAGTCGGCAAATTGACACAAAACATTACCACCCGCCGAAACGGTTCCGGAGCCGACCTGTACTCGTTGTGATCGGCTTGAAATGCATTTATCAGGTCGCCCTTCAGATATGGGTCGGAGTGGTGCAGTAAGCACTTGGCACCGTAATAAACGCTTCCGAAGTCTGCCATTGAATCGGGAGAAATGCGCTCCAGCGCGGAGCCCAACACCACAAACATGATGCTGCCGAGTACAAACAAAACAACGCCATCAAAGCGTGCTCTCTTCATGCTCGATCTCTCCTGCTGCCGGCGCTACTCACAGCGCCCCTCAATATCTGACATTCGCACAAAAAGAATTCAGCAACTTTGCCCGGCCTCGGAATAGTACCGGTTTGGGAGTTTCTTTCCCCCTCGGCCAAATCTCGGGATACGGTGGATCCCTATCTTGTGTGCCACGAACCCGACCGTCGTGGCCAAAACGCCGAGCCCATACTTCACGCTGCGCCGGAAATTGATCGAAGAGGCCTCTTCAAAGTATTTCGTCGGGCAGGAGATTTCGCCGATCTCAAAGCCGAACATCACGGCTTGGGCGATCATCTGGTTGTCAAAAACGAAATCGTCTGAATTCTCAAGCAGGGGCAGCGTCTGCAGCAGTTCCCGCGAAAACGCGCGGAACCCGGTGTGATATTCCGAAAGCTTCACGCCCAGAAAGAGATTCTGAAAAGCGGTGAGCAGGCGGTTGAAGACGTATTTGTAAAGCGGCATGCCGCCCTTCAGCGCTCCGCGGCCCAGGATACGTGAAGCCAGAACCATGTCGTAAACGCCGCTGGCGATCATGCCCGCCATCGCGGGAACCAGCAGGGGCGTGTACTGGTAATCGGGATGCACCATCACCACAATGTCGGCGCCTGCAGCCAGCGCCTCGCGGTAGCAGGTCTGCTGGTTGCGGCCATAGCCGTAATTCGCGTCATGTACGAACGTCTGCACGCCAAGGCTCCGCGACAACTCCGCAGTTTGATCTCGGCTCGAGTCATCCACCAGGATCTTGATGTCAACCACGTCAGAAAGCTCCTGGACCGTACGCTCCAGGGTCTTCTCAGCGTTATACGCCGGCATCACGACGGCAATGCGTTTTCCGTTGATCATCGTTCACACTCCTGGATGACCGCTTAACCTTCGATGAGCCGCGGCCTCGTTCGGGTCAGGTACCGGGTAGGGTGAAATCCGTGCCGGAACCGCATCCGGCTCAACCAGCCACACCTTCCTGTGGGCATAGTACTGGATTAGCTCTCTATTATCCTCCGGCCCCATCTCCCTGGCCCATACGACTTTGGAGCTATCGATGTCGGGAGCGTTGTAGACCCACTCGTCAAAAGGATTGTGGTCGGGGTTATAGCGGACAATGACAAGTTGCTGGCCGGGAAGCTTAGCAAGCTTTGCTTCGATCTGTGCTCGGGCGATGCCGAAGTGCTCTGGCCCGAACCAGGTGAAGTTCCAGTTGCTCGCTGGCCACTCGGCAGCGGCCAGATGGAGCGGCTGGGCAAACAGCCGTATTCCGGCCATCACCACACAAATAGCAATAGTCATGCGTGCCAGAGTAAGGCCCACCGGCTTGCTTTCGGGTTTCCACAAGCGCAGGTGCCGCATGGCCTGCAATCCGATCGCATAAAACGCTCCTGTAAAGGGCGCCACGTAGTGCGGTAGCAGGAATATCTCGATCAACATCCCTGCAGCCAGTATCACAACGCAAATCACCAAAAAACGTATACGGCGGTCCAGAAATATGCGTCGCATCATGAGCAAAGGAGGCGCCAGGGCAAAGCCTGAATAAAACAGAAAGAAGAATCCGATCTTTTCGGTCGTTTCCGGCACAAAGCCGGTCACTGAATGGATGCTGGTGTAGTACTTCAGCTCGCCCTCATCGTAAAACTTGCGCATCATCGGATGCCGGTAGGCAGGCTCGGGACGCGAAGGTTGCCATACGTAGTAGGGAGCAATGGCATAAGTGTTCCGGTCGACTGTGTAGGGTAGTGTCGTGGGACTTCCAAATGCCCGGTAGTCGTAATAGGCTAACCATGCGCCTGCCGCGATCACCACCGCCATCGGCGCAACGGTGCGCCTCACCAGAACGGCTGCGGAAGGCCGCGTCGGGCTCGTCCGCAGCCAGTGAATAAGAGCGACAAGAACTGGTATGCAGAGCAGCGTACCCTCAAACGGGCGCGTGAGGCCCACAATCGCGATCCCGATTCCCATCAAAAGCCAATAACGGAAATTTGGCTTCCTCTTGATGCGTGGTAACGATCCCAGAATCAGAGCCCCGCCTAGGGCGGCCAACGACCCCGCCGCATGGTACGTATTCGTCCAATAGCTGAAAATCCCGAGGCGCAACGCAGCAACCACTCCGCCCAGCAAGGCCCAGCTAGGCGGCAACCATGCCTGCAGCATCCAGCACAGAGCCGCGCACATCAGAGCACTCACTATCAAAATCACAAGCCATGGACTTCCGAGCAGAACCTTTCCGGCCGCCATGATCAGTCCCTGGCCCGGAAAATACATCGACATGTATGTCGGCTTCATCGTGATGTGGATGCTCTCAAAATGCGCCCACATGGCAGGAGTCGGGTTCGTCAACCGTCCGAGCGCAAAGGTATCGCTGGCAAGTTGAAAGCTGAAATCATCGGGACAGAAGGGAAGCGGAACAGGATAAAGGGGAACGATAGCAAGCCGTGCCAAAAGCACGCTTAATCCGACGCATGTCGCGGCTAGACCCTTTCGGCGGGCCAGTTTTCCCGACGCCGATTCGATCCTGGCAAAGAAACTGGAACCGAATCTTGGCCACGCAAATGCCAGTGCGATCGCGATCGCCGTGAAGCCGAATTCGAGAATCAGCAGAGATGGGTTGGCATTTGTGGCCGTAGGCGACAACATATTCGTTTATCTTCTGGTCGTATCAGTTTACGCCCACAGATCCCAGGTAAGCACCATTTAGGTTCTCGCTGAGCGTGAATGAACCTGATGGGATAGATTGAGAGCTTATGAGGTTGGGATGAATAGAAGCTTATGAGAGGGAGGTATCGATCTTGCTAAAGAGAGCTACAACCGCCGAGGCAAAATTCTGTACACCGCCAATGGCCGCAAGGGCGATCATTGTAACGATTAAACCGTATTCTACCAAGTCCTGGCCCTCGTCGCCGTAAATCAATTCCCAGAGCTTGGGTTGTAATCTTCTAAAGAACTGATCGTGCATGTTCAGCTTCTCCACTGCGGCTTTTTTCGCCCCGCTAAGGTGCGCTCTCAGTCCTATTCTTGGGCAGTCATCTAACCTGCACTCTGCCGTGTACTCCAACCCAAGTTCCAGCCACTGTCCCCGACCAGATTTCATCTAACTATAACCTTGCAAGGAGGACACAATTCCGTCAAATTCCGGAATTTGATGTCCTCCCGCAAAGGAGCTGAGGAACTGGGTGCGATTGTCGAAGAACTTCGTCAACTACGCCAGTGTGGTGCTGATCTTCGAGAACACGCCGTTGATAGCCGTAGCGACACCCTGAATGCCGGAAACAGCGGCCAACGCGACGAGGGTAATAAGCAGGGCGTATTCCACCAGATCCTGACCTTCCTCGCGGTTCTTCAGGTTCTGGAACATAACATACAGCTTCAGGTAAAGGTTGTTCATGTGCTTTCTCTCCAGTATGGTGATTTCCCAGCCTCAGCCGGGGCACCCTCTCTGCTGCACATGGCTTGCCATTTATCGAGACCATACGATTCAGCTTAAATAAAGCACTTACAATGTTCGAGCAGGTGCCCTCATCATCCGCGGCTGTATACGTGCGTTTACAGTCCGCGCCTGCGCCCGACCGGGATCGTATACATAACCCAAAAGTGTATGGCCCAAAAGTGATACGCCAATCAGTCTGCCGCGCTATCGGTTCACGTTTTCGTCGACGGTACAATATCCGTGCATGCCGACGATCGAGAATCCGCCTGTCTCAAAGCCTCGATATGATCTCGCGGATATGGCAATTGCAACCTACAGCGGCCTGATTCTTGCTATGACGGCGGTATTTCTCTGCGCGGTGCCGTTTGCGCTGAAAATGGCCGCTACACGCGATTTTGTCGCGTATTATTCTGCCGGCCGGCAACTCGTGAGTCACGCTGATCCGTACGACGCCGCAGCGGTCTACCGCATCGAACATTCGTCTGGCTTCATGGTGGACGGTGTTCTCGTCATGCGTAACCCGCCATGGACTCTTCCCCTCGCCTTTCCGCTCGGCTTTTTTGAAATCCGCGTCGCTGCCGTGTTCTGGACTCTGGCGCTTCTCGCATGTTTTCTTGTGCCAATACACCTTGTCCGTAAGCTCCACGGCTCGCCGTCAAACTATGTTCACTGGCTGGGCCTATCTTTCGCACCAGCCCTTATTTGTCTCACCATGGGCCAGACTTCCCTCTTCGTTTTGCTGGGTCTAACTCTCTTCCTCTACTACAACCAAGCTCACCCCTTTGCAGCTGGAGCTTCACTCTGGTTGTGCAGTGTCAAACCGCATTTGCTTTTTCCATTCGCCGCCGTTTTGCTCGCATGGATTCTGTTCACGCGCAGTTACAAGATCCTGGCTGGTGCGGCCGTCACCATGGCTGTAAGCTGTGCGCTTACACTGTGGATCGATCCCGTGGCTTTCCATCGTTATATGGAGTTAATGCGTTCGCCCGGCGTGGTACAAGAGTTCGTTCCCTGCCTCAGTGATACATTCCGCTTCGCCATCAATCAGCGATTGGTCTGGCTTCAGTATCTACCCGCTTGTATCGCCAGCGCTTGGGCTCTCTGGTTTTTCTGGAAACGCCGTCACACGTGGAGCTGGGTCGAAAACAGCGCGCTGCTTATTCTGGTCTCGCTCGTCGCTGCCCCCTATTCATTTGTCTACGACCAGAGCGTTGCGATTCCCGCAGTGCTACATGGAGCATACAGAACACGCAAACGTTTGCTTCTTTTCCTCGTGGTCTGCATGCTCGGCACAATCGAGCTAGAGACCATTTGGGTTCGCATCAGCACACTCTACTATGTCTGGACCGCTCCCGCTTGGCTTCTCTGGTATCTCATTGCGAGCACATCTGCGAACGAACGTGTGGCAGAGGACCAGCATCTTCCTGCTGTATCTAGTGTTTAACGAGTTGCACACCCCAGCCTTCCGGATTCTCCGCAAAACCGCCCACTGTTCCCGACGGTGCGTCTTCAAACTTTTGGGGCATTTTGAGCAAAATGAAAATCCTTAAACACCGGATGCAGCCAATCTCGCACCATGCCCTCACGGCGCTTTGCGTTCAGAGTCATCGCCTTCCATGAGGGCGGGCACGAACTGGAGTGTATCGCCAAGCTGGGTATCGGTATTGCCAATCGTGCCGGCGGCGAGTTCCAGCACAGAGTGCGCGGTGAAGCAGGCCGACAACCGCCACGCTCCCAAATTGCCTCTCAGTTTTTTGATTCGATTCTTACGATCGAGATAGATAAGATCGATAGGAAACCGCATAAAGAAGGTGTGGATCGATTCGCAAGGAACGATCCATAATCCCTCACCCGCGTCTAGATGATCACGACCCAGTAGCCCTTTCCGACGCGTTCTCCCCGTACCGGCAACTTCGAGGCGCGATGCAATGATCGTGCCACGCGTTGCGTTCACAACCTTGAGCGGTCCCTTAGCGGTTTCGGCACTCCGCAAGCCTAGAAACCGCCGAAACCCCTGAGCAATCTGCCGTGTCAGACCCATCCGATCGCCTCACACTGCCTCTGACATCGCAACCTCATTGCGACGGAGCGGCAGCAGGCGGCGCAGAACCGGTCGTCGGAGCATTAATCACCTGGCCTGACATCCCGAAACCACCCGTACCGCTTTCAATAATGAGCGGTTTCTCTGGCTTCATGCTGTCCAGCAACGTCTCGATCGGAATGCTCGTCGGCGCGGTTGGCAGTGTGTTCTCCGCGGTCTTGGCGTCCGGATTGTGGGTCGGTGTGTTGGAATTCGGTGGAAGGAATGTAGCTGGATATTTCAGCTGCGGCAGCGGCTGACCGGCCGGAATCGGCGCCACCATCTCCGGCGTCACGATCACGATCAGCTCGGTATTTGTCTTGGTCCGCGTCATCGACTGGAAAAACTTGCCGAGAATCGGAATGTCACCCAAGAACGGAATCTTGTCGAAGGTTTCATTCTCCTCGTTATCAAGAAGGCCTCCGATGATAAAGCTCTGGCCGTCTTTGAGCTCGACCTCCGTATTCACCTTGCGCGACGTAATCGCCGGCACTTCAAATCCGGATATCGTCACGGCATGACTAAAATCGAGCGCGCTCACCTCCGGCGCAACCTGCAGCCGGATCGTTTCGCGCGGAGTAATCGTCGGAATAAAATTCAGTCGGATTCCGTATTCCTTGAACTCAATCGTCACCGCGGTCGAGCCGCCTGCTGACGTGCCCTGCACCACAGGATACGGGAATTCGCCGCCAGCCAGGAAACTTGCTTCTTTGCCATTAGTAGCCAGGAGATTAGGCTCGGCGAGTGTCTGCACGAGACCCTTATTCTCGAGCGCTTGAATTGTCGCGCCGATCCCGAGTCCCGGATAAAAAGCGAGGATATTCAACTCGTTCGAGAATGTTGCCGATGCACCGGCACCTGCCACCCCACTATTCCCACTGCTGGCACTGCCGATGGTTGGCGGGCTGAACTGCCCTGTATTGACACCGCCGATCGTATTGGCAGCACCAAGATTAAATAGATTGATACCCAACTGCTTGGTCAACGTGCGGTCCACGCTAGCGAATCGCACCTTCAGCAGGATCTGCGGCTCAGACGACGGCACATCGACATTCAGCAGATTTACGACTTTGCCTGCAGTCGCGGCGATCTTCATCGCACGGTCAGAACTGACTAAGTCCTTCACATCTCCACGCAGAAAAACGGCATTATTGTCGTAGCTGACCTTAATAGTCTGCCCTGGCAGTTCGGTCCGCAGCTCCCGCCGCACAGCATCGAGATTGTCGCTCGAGAGCGTCGGCATCGGCCGCACCGTCACATTGAAAAACTGCCGTCCGCCATTGATGTCCCAGATGATCAGGCTGGTTTCGCCCGGCGCCTTTCCATTCACCATGATTTCAGTGGGACTCACTGCGGTAGCTTGCGCAATGTCCCCACTCCCCATAGCGACGCGCGCGATCCGTTGCGCACAATCAACCAGCACAGTTTTGCCAACCGTCACCGACAGATCATTCGTCGAGTCCTGAGAAGTCGCTGCCGCCGGAGAAGGAGGCGCACCTTGAGCCTGAACGCTCTGCCCGGCGCAAATCACCACACCCAGTGCGCTGAAGCATGCGATCGCGATTAGAGTCTTCGCTCTCAATGTTTTGCCTCCGGCGAGCCAAATTTTTGTTCGGTTGCACTCGATCCATTGATCACTTGGATCGAATAGACAGGAGCGGCCGGCTTAGGCGCAGGTTTTGCCACCACCCTCCGTTGCGGTTGGGGTGTGGGATTCTGGTCAGCGAACAGCGAAGCCATCGCAGTGCCGGCAACCGGCGCCACCTTTGTATCGAGCGGGTTCCGAAGCACCAGCTGAATCTTGAGCTGACCGCTTGCCAGACTTAAGGTCTCGGCCTGCTCCGGAGTCACCAGCAGGTTCACGACCTGGACCTGCTGCGGCTTGCCCGCCGCATCTTTTTGAATGTCCGTTCCAGCCGAGAGCACTTCAATATTCTGCAGAATTGTCTTGGTGATCGTGCCTTGCGTCGGCGGAGCATTCGGCGGAATACCGGAAACCAGAACGTCTACTCGCATACCAGGCGTTACGAATCCGGCTACACCTACCACCTCATCCACGTGGACCGCTGCGGCTCGCATGCCTTGAGGGATCGTTGCAGCCAGACCGCCACCAGAACCCGCAGGAGCCAGCCGGCTCTCAACAATCGGCTCGCCCTGATAGATCGCTGAGATCACGCCGCGACCAACCGCGTTTTCCGGCTTCAAGAGAGCGCCCTTCGGCGGTGTTCCGGCAATCTCCGTCGTGGTCAGGTCGGAGGGGGCCAGCACTGTTCCCAGCTTGATGTCAGCTGCCGCCGCGACCACCCGTGTGGTCGCAACCGGCTTAGACGCAACGACCATGCGGCCTAAAATTCGATAGACCAGAAATGTGCATCCACTGGCTATCACGAATGCGATGAGAAGGATCGTAAGCAGTCTTCGATTCATCTAAACAATGCTCTGAGCTGGCTGCAGAACTGCCAACTCCGCCTTTCTATGCCCATCCGGATTGACTTACTGCCGGGAGAACACATCAACATCGAGCCTGAAGAGGGGTCGTGTTACTTCAGTATATCCATTAGTACATTCCTGCAATCGACCGACCCTGTTTTTTTTGGTTTTTCAGGGTATCTAAAGTGCTACGACCAATGACGCAAATGTGCGATAGGAAAAACTACCCCAAACCGTTCCCACAATGGCATACTTCAATCAATGCAACACAATCTTGGGAATCCTGCGATTGCGCGTTGCGCTCTGCAGTTGAATTTTCGGCTGCAGCTCTAAAGTAACCATCCCCCGGGGACGATGACTTGAATTATGGGGGCTCCGGTGTCAAGTTTGACACTGGCTGAGACGAGCGGCAGCCAACCATGCAGGGCAGCCGTAACAGTGGAACCGCAAAAATGCGGTCCAGATGTATCCCTTTCGCTGCGATGATCCGGGCCTTGTAACTCCTCGAATACGGCGACTCTTAATATGTAGCTACGGCCGCATCGGAGGGAATGTACTCGTTCATGACGGCTCCCCGCACAGTTACCCTCTTTGCCGAACACGCCGACTCTCGTCCGCCAGTTTCTATTGCAGTCTCGGCACTGGTCCATGTCGGCATCGTCAGCCTCGTCGGGTTCGGAGTGCTCTATAACCCGCCCGTCATCACCAATGCTCCCTTAGACAAGTATTCGCTCCGCCGCCTCGATCTGCACATACCGGACACGGAAGGCCGCAGAGAAGTAGCGGATGCAACGCCTAAACCCGCGCCGCAGCACGTCAATCACTCGGCGCCATCGGGTGGCAAGGAAGCTGCTCAGGCGCGCGTGACGCCTCCTTTCCAAAAAACAAAAATCGGTCCACAGACAATCTTGCAGCCTGACCTGCACACGAACATGGCGATGCTGCAGGCTCCGGTGCCGCAGGTAGTCCTCTGGACACCCACCAAGACTCCCGTCGTCAAGATTGTCCCGCCGCCCCCGCAAAAACTACCCAGCGCACAGGTCAAGCCGACGTTGGCGCCCCCCGTTGTGGAGCCGAATCTCAGCGACATGTCCATCGCCTCGGTCCCGCGGCCGTCGATTAAGCCGATGGTCCTCGCTGGAACCACTACGCCTGTCGCCGTACAGGCGCCGCCGAAGCCAGCAACGACACCGTCTTCGGTTTCGCAAACCACGGCTCCCCCCACCGCCGCAACGGTGATGTCGCTCTCTGATGTCCGCATGAAGAACGGAACCGTCGCGCTGCCTCCGGTGAATCAAGTTGTAGCGGCCACTGCCCCTGGGCTTGCGTCCGGGCCAGCAAAATCCAGTTCAGCGCCCGGCAACGGCAATACCGAAACAAAATCTTCGGGCAGTGGCGATGGCAGCGGCAAATCCTCCGGCGCACATGCCGGTGATGGCCCGGCATCCGCAGCCAATGCGCCTTCAGGCGCTGGAACCGGGAGCAAATCGACTGTGCCTGGTTCAGGCCACGGCGAAGGGCTTTCGTCCACATTAATCGCCCTGCCTTCCGACGGCCATTTCAGCTCGGTCATCGTGGGATCCTCGCTTCAAGATCAGTATCCCGAGATCACCGATGTGTGGAGAGGCAGGATGGCGTACACCGTCTACCTGCACGTTGGTCTCGAAAAGAGCTGGATCCTGCAGTACTCGCTGCCCCGAGCGGCCGAAGCAACGAGCGCGGGCACGGTCGCTCATCTCGATGCCCCGTGGCCCTACAGCATCGTGCGCCCCAATCTCATGCCGGGCTCGCTCGATTCCGATGCCCTCATGGTCCATGGCTACGTGAACAACGCCGGCCACTTCGAGACGCTCAGCATCGTCTTTCCGGAGCGGTTCCCTGAGGCACAATTTGTCCTTGAATCCCTCGCGCGCTGGCAATTCCGCCCCGCCTCTGAAAACGGCCAGCTCGCCAAAGTCGAAGTGCTCCTCATCATCCCTGAGCAATTCGAGTAGTTCGTTCGTCTATAGCGTTCGCCTGAATTCCGTATAGATCGCTACCTAGCCTCAGTCTGAAACGTATGTGCTCACAGGGCCGAGCACGGCAGAGCATCGCACGGCACTGGAAATTCACACATGCTTGGGCTCTACCGGTACCCGTTGTTCGCTCCGTTTGGAGCTGATACAGCTAGATAACTCCAAGCTCTGTTCTTATCCCACCCTGAAGATTCTGCCGTTGGCGTAATGAGGACGGCGTCAGATGTAGCTATCTTCATCGAATGGAACTGACTTTTCCGGAGATTAAAGCGTTCGCCACAACTGATTCACCACTGTTCTTCGATAAAAGAGAAAGGGCACAGGTATTTCACCTGTGCCCTCAAAAGAATGGTCCGTTTTAAATAACTACGCGTCTATGTCGTGCCGTTGGGGATCAACCGTGCTGATGTGAGAGATGCGGCGGCGTGCTGGAACATCCCTTTCAAGGTCGTAATCGACTGGTTGTAAGAATTGGTCGCTTTGCAACCATTAGCAGCATCCGAATAGAAGTTCGCTTGAGAAGATGCCATTGCCGCGATCGCCTGGCAAGGGCTACCTCCAGCAGCCCAGCTCCCCCCGCCACCCGTGACTGAGTTGCTGTAACTGGCATCCGTCGTGCATCCAGAATTGTTCGCGCCGTAAGCGAAGGTAAAGACCGTCGTCCCGGCATTAGCGGCATCCAACGCTGCTTGCACGGCCTGCCCACACTCACCCAATGCGGATGGATAAGTTGGGTTGTGATAGCCCGAGGCATTACTGGTCTTAGTTCCTGTTCCATTTAACGTTCCCGACGCGGCGGTAATCTGGCTGCTTCCACCAGGACTACAAGTATTCGTCGTAGTTGTACCGCCCGATGTCGCCAAAACGGTATTGCAGGCCGTTGCATCACCGTCGGTAAGGATGATCATCGCATTTTTGGAATTTGGATTAGCCGCCTGCTGGGCTTCCAATGCCGCCTCGGCGGCGTAGATTACCTCCGCGTAATAGGTGCCTTGGCCGCCCGGAGCCTTTATTCCACTGCAGCTTCCCCCTCCAGCCGCAATGACGGTTTGAGAACTGGAGTTAAGTGTTGTGGCCCCATCAGTTGTCTTGTAGTCGTTTTTGAAGGTAACGATTTGGTACGTGTCCGCCGAGGGCAAGGTCAGGTTCGAGGGTATCGGATACGAAGTGTACCCCGGCGAAACATTTTGAACGGTGTATGGGACGCTGGAAGGATTGCTCGTCGGGCATGTATAGTCGTTCTTAGCTGTCCCGGTGGTAAACGCGGGAAACGCGAACAAGCTCACGCTGTCAACAGGGCTCACACCGCTGTTAGTACAGGTTTGCCCAACGGTACAGGGATACAGGATATCCAAAAGCGCCTGAACGCCCTTAAGCGCACATGTAATTCGTGTCCCACTGCACTGTGCGCCGCTGTCAGGGGTGTTCATTGATCCCGTTGTATCGACGATGATAGCGATATTCCACGGCTGATTGACTCCGCCGGCCATCGCCGCCGTTGAAGTAGCGGAAATATTGAACTGCGAAACGCCAAAAAACTGCCCGAACCACGTTCTGACGGTCGCCGTTTGCGTCACCGCGATCGCATTGTAGGGAGTGCCAGTGCCGGTTTTCGATGCGCATGCCACGTTAAGTTTCGTGCTAACCGTATTCAGACAGCTGTATGTCGGCGTGGCCACAACGTCGGTCATGAGTGTGCCAAGCGCATTTTTTTGGCCCGCCGCAGAGCTATATGCGGCAACGTTCGCTGCTGCCACCGAGGTATCGGGCATGCCAGCCGCTCCTGCCAGAGCAGCAGCGTTTGTGGCTACCTTCAGCCGCTGATAAGCGTAGTAGCCATGTCCCGCGTCCAAGGCTATCCCACTCATTCCCAGCATGGGTACCATAATTAACGCCGAGAAGACTAATGTCTGGCCGCGCTCATATCTGATGAGTCTTTTCAAATTAGTTTTTTGGATTGTTTTCATTGGACCTATCCTTTCTTCCAATTTCGACCTATTCCACCATCACCGCTTCCGAAACCGTCAGGTTTCCTGACGGACTGAAGGTGTTGTTCGGTCCCCAGGCAAGGATGGAAAACCAGTCGTATGCATAGGAGACCGTAATCGTCATTGGCTCGTTCTGAGCCATATTGCCCGCTCCCGCAGTGCAGGAAAATGAACTTCCCGTCGTTGGTCCGTAGGTATGGCTCGAGCCGCCTGAGTCAGTAATAACTGCAGTGTAGGTAAAGCTGCCGGCCTTCCAACCTGGCAATGCTGTAGTCACGTCCGTTGCTATCTGCGCGCAGGGATCGGTGATCAATCCCTGCTGTGCGCCTACCTGCTGCGCCGTCGCCGCCGTTGCATACCCGAGCTGCTGATAGCTGTAGAGAGCCATTGCAAACGAAGCAATGCCAGTCAGCATAATTAAAAAGATCGGCGCCACAAAGGCCAACTCGACCAGTTGCGTTCCCTCTTCATGGCTCGCAATAAGGGCGCGAATTCGGCTGACGATAGACTGTCGGCGGCACTCGGACTCATTTATTCCCGTGGCACAACCCGCGTCACAAATTTTCAACTTCACCTGCTCACTGCGCCTGCTTGCAATCTTCATCGTTCTTCCTTTCGACTCCATCGCCCCATTCACCAGGGTCAATGACGCCTTTCTTTCTCGTTCCCGTATGCGCCGCTCGCGCCTGACTTATCCCAGCTTCAACTTCTGCAAAAATCTGTCGAGCGCTTTCTTATCCGCGCCTTCGACGAGCACATTGTTACTTCCACGCTTAGTGCTCTGGTCGTCGCGCAAAACAAACTTCAGGCCGACGCCGTCGTTGCCCCAACGCACAGCGCGTGACTGCACAGCAATCGAGCGTTCTTCAATCTCCTCGCCTAAGTCAGTCCGCTGCAGCGTCATCAGGATCAGCGTCCCGGGATACCACCGCTCTTCCGTTACCACGTACAACCCTGACGAGCTGATATCGCGCACGCCGTGCGGCTCAGGCGCAGCGCCATTCCAGTAGTAAGCCGCCAATCCCGGCAGCGCTTCTCTAGGCGCTTTGCGGGGATCCGGAGACCACCAGCGCTCGAGCCACGATCGTGGCGGCCGCGATGGGCTCTCACCGGGCCGGGCCAGCAGCATCTCATGCGCGCGCCGTAGTGGGCTGGGCTCTTGCTGCGAACGGTTCTCCAGTTCCAGCAGTCCGGGCCCTCCGCTCCATAGAGGCTTCTCTCTCAGCAAAACTGCGCTTTGCACCGTTGCGGCATCCCCGCGATGCCCTGCGATCTTCGCCAGCCGCTGCTCCATCTCGTCAGCCATGCACAGCACAAGTTGGTCGCCGGGTTGGCTCTGAGAGGAATAGATCGAGTGAACCGGCAGGACGAGGACACTTGCCGGCCGCGGTCGCGAAGAGCTGATTCGAAACGTGGGAAATGACTCCACAAGATCGATAATTCGGCAGTCTTCATCGAGATAAATCAGATCCAGAGGGGCAGGCAGGCCCGTGGTCGGAATACCCCGAAATGGCACGATCCATAACCCTTCGCCTGATCTCAACGACATCGTCGACATCAATTCGACGATGCCCGCATACGATAGATCGGCAGCGGTCACTTCCAAGCCAAGAAAACACTCCCGGGTCTGGTTGTACGCGCAATGTGTCCGTGATTCCATAGTCCCTCTAGGAAGCGGCGCGTCCGTAGCCGCGTCCACCTCCGACCCCCCGAAAATCTGCTCTGCTTCTTGCGTCCCGTACATACAACCAACCCCTTGTGAAGAACTCCGCCTGCCTAGGAAAACGAAAAGGGGAACACGTCACCTTCCCGCCGCAGGTCGGTGTGCCGGTAAAGCCCGTTGGCTTACCAGCACAAACCAATCGGCGGGATTCAAAGCGGGCGGCGTTCGCCAAACTTGCTCGGCACCGCTAATCTCACGACCCGCGAGTTACTTTACCTGTGTACGACGGCGCTGAATCAGAACCACCAATATGACCGCAAACAACACACCGGCCACAACACGAATCAACGTAGCTGACTCCATAAAACTTTTCTCCTCTCAAGATTTACAATCGGCCGATTGCATGACCGAAGTTCATAAAAACTTTTCCACTGTTCGCGGTGCGCTGTTTGCTGACATCGCATTTTCCTTTCGCTTAAACCGCGAAATCCTCCGGTTGTTGATTACTTCACCCGTGTGCGGCGGCGCTGAATCAACAGCACCAGGATGATCACAAACAGCACGCCGGCAACAATCCGGACAATCGCTGTGCTATCCATCGTCCTCCTCCTCCCTCTACTGGTTAAGCGCTTTGAACGAATCAATCATGATGAGCACTGCCGGACCGAGCACGACCAGAAACAGCGCAGGAAAAATGAAAAATACCAGCGGAAAAACCAGCTTGACCGAAGTTTTCGCAGCCAATTCCTCGATCTTCTGCACGCGCTGTGTTCTGAGCGTGTCTGCATGAATGCGCAAGGTCTTGGCAACGCTGGTGCCCAGTTGCTCCGACTGCACCAGCATCGAGACCATATTGCGCAAACTCTCTACCCCTGTCCGTTCCGCCAGATGCCTCCAAGCATCGGCGCGCGGCCGGCCGGCGCGCTGCTCCAGCACCACAACTGTCAGCTCGTCCGATAGCTCCGGTTGAGCTTGGGCTAACTCCTCTGCGGTACGCGCCGTCGCTTGATCCAAGCTCAGACCCGCCTCGATGCAAATCACCAGGAGATCGAGCACATCAGGAAGGCCCTTCTCAATCGCCTTCTGCCTCTTGGTGATTTGCCTACCCAGCCAGAAATCCGGAGCCAGGAACCCTAAACCCAGAGCCACCACATACACAAAGAATGGGCTCAGCAAATGCGCCACGCCAGACAGCAAGGCCACGAGGCAGAGCAGCAATGGAAGCAGCACCTTCATGCCGTAAAAAACCTTCACGGCAGATTCGTTCCGGTTACCTGAACGAATCAGGCGCTGAGAAATCACAGACATCTCTGCCTGGCTCTTCGGCAAGACATGCTCGAAATGTTCGACCACTCCGCCCAGCGACGATCCGGTTTGCTGAATCGTATCGAGCAATGACCGCTTGGCTGGTTTTGTGTGGGGATCGATCGCTTCCGAAATCCGCTTGAGCATGGCTTCGCGATAGAACAGCAAGAGCCCGCCGCTTGCAATGAGCAGGAAAATGACCGCAAATGTGAAGATCGTAATCGCCATGAACTCGCCTTTACATATCCAGGTTGACGATATTGCGAATCACGATCCCGCCCAATATCGTCATGCCAATTGCCGTCCAGATCAACTTGATGCCAATATCCTTGTGCCACAAAACGCTCATCATCTTCGGATTTACGAAGTAGAGCGCCGTCCCGAGCGCAACAGGCAAAAGGCTCAGAATCCATCCTGTGAGCCGGCCTTGCGCTGTGTGCACTCTCACTTCCCGCTTGAGCCGGAACCGTTCCCGAATGACGTGGGACGTCTTGTCGAGTACCTCGGCAAGATTGCCGCCGCTTTCCTTCTGGATCATGATCGCGGTCGCTGTGATCTTCAGATCCTGCAGCGGAACACGATGCTGCATATTTTCGAGTGCGGCTTTTAATTCAAGACCGTAGTTCTGCTCATCAAAGCACGCTCGGAACTCGCCTCCTACTGGATCGGAGCATTCCCTCGCCACCAAGCCCATTGCCGCGATCAAACTGTGCCCGGCACGCAACGCACTCACCATCAGATCGAGAGCCTCCGGCAGTCCTGCCTCAAACTGGCCAAAGCGCCGGTTGCGCATATAAAAAATCCATCCGAACGGTGCAGATGCAACCAGCAACCCCGCGGCTAGGCCTGCGAGCAATATGTTGAACTGGTTGTACACAGCAAACGCCGGAATGACGAAGCAAGCCACGGTAACCGCCAGCAGCCGTCCGGCGCTCCATTTCACGTTCGCCTGCTTCAGTAATCCGTGCAGATAAGGCGCCAGTTGGAAGTGCAGCAGCTTCGCATTCAGCCAAGGAATGCTGCTGAGCGATGCGTCCTTACGAATATTGACAATCTGCTCCCGCGCCGATGGGCTCTCCGTAGCCAGAGCGGAGTCCAGCGTAGCCAGCACCTGCTTCGATTTGCGGGTTGATCCGATCGCGATGATTGGCACCGCAACGATCGTGAACACCCCAATGAAGGTCAGGATAAAAACCAATTGCATGACTGACTCCTCCCCCGCTAGTTAACCAACGTCTCTCGTTCGAAGATCGCTGGCGGCAGCACGATGCCTGACACACGAAGCCGTTCCAGAAACTTCGGGCGAATACGCGTCGGCTGAAACACGCCAATCACTCGGCCGTCCGGACCAATGCCCTTCTTCTGGAAAGTAAAGATCTCCTGCATGCTGATCACGTTCTCTTCCATGCCGGTGATCTCTGCAACGCTCGTCACTTTACGAGTACCGTCGCTCAAGCGAGTAGCCTGCACAACGATCGTGATCGCCGAAGCAATCTGCTGCCGGATGGATTTTTCCGGCAGATTCATATTGCCCATGGCCACCATCGATTCAAGTCTCGAGATTGCGTCGCGCGGCGTGTTGGCGTGAATCGTTGTCATCGAGCCTTCGTGGCCGGTGTTCATGGCCTGCAGCATGTCGAACGCCTCTTCACCACGGACCTCGCCCATGATGATGCGGTCTGGACGCATACGCAGACAGTTGATCAGCAGTTGCCGCTGCCGGATTGCGCCCTGTCCCTCAATGTTCGGCGGACGCGTTTCCAGGCGCACGATGTTCTCCTGCGCCAGCCGAAGTTCGGCAGCGTCCTCAATCGTCACCAACCGCTCATTGCTCGGAATGTACTGCGAAAGAATGTTCAGGAAGGTCGTCTTACCGGCGCCGGTACCTCCGGCGATCACGATGCTGATACGCGCCTTCACCGCGGCTGACAGCACCTCCATCATCTCCGGAGAAATACTCTTCAACTGCACCAGCTGATTGGCTGCCAGCGGTCCGGTTCCGAAGCGACGAATCGAAACCGAGGGCCCATCCAGCGCCAGCGGCGGAATGATCGCGTTCACACGCGAGCCGTCAGGCAAGCGGGCGTCCACCATTGGAGAGGATTCGTCTACGCGCCGGCCCACGCGCGAAACAATGCGATCGATAATCTGCAGCAGGTGGCGGTCATCGCGGAAGGACGTGTTCACCTTCTGCAGCAGGCCACCCTTTTCCACGAAGACGTGATCCTTGTCGTTCACCAGAATGTCGGAGATCTTCGGATCGCGGAGCAGCGGCTCTAAGGGCCCGAGGCCAAAGACCTCATCGAGCAGATCGGCTTGAATCTTCTCCTGCTCGTCGTAGTTCAGCGGCACACGTTGGTCCGCAATAATCTCCTTCACAATGCTCGACACAGCCTGGCGCGCCTGGCTTGAATTGACGCGCGACAGTTTCTCAAGGTCGAGCTTGGAGATCAGCGTCCGGTGTATCTCCGCTTTGTACTTTTCCAGATTGAGTAATTCCAAGTTTCTACCGTCCTGCAATCAAAAGTGATGATTGAAATCGCTGCCGTTCTTATCCGAAGAGGCTGAAACCCTTCTTCTTCGACTGGGCAGGGTCGGCCTGTCCAGTCGCTGCCCGGGCCATCTGCTTGATCAACCGCGCAATCGGAGAATCCGCCAACGCCAGCGGCGTGGCGTTGATCTGCATCTTGCGCACCGAAGGATAATCATTCGGAATCTTCCACTGCGCCGGCCGCGTCAGCGCCTTCGTAATGTGCTCTTCGCCTACACCCAGCGAGCGCGGCTCGAACCGGTTGATGACGATCTCCAACTTCGGACCAGGTCCCTGGAAAAACTGCTGGATCAAACGATTCGAATTGCGCAGCTCAGGAATACCTGCCTGCGTAACCAAGTAAATCGTCGTTGATTGCTTGAGCACGCTCGTGCCCGAGAAATCCACCCTCGATCCCCAATCGACCACCACATTATCAAAGTCCTGCCGTGCAACCTCGAGCAGCCGGTCGATCGCCTCATCAGAGGCTTCATGAGGAATAAACTTTCCAGGCGCAGCCAGCACTGAAACGCCTGAGCTGTGCTTCACCAAAAGCTGTGAGAGGAAGCTCGCGTCCAGCCGGTTCGTCGATTGCAGCGCATTGATCGTCGAATATTCAGCCGCAATTCCCAGATTCAGCGCCGCATCGCCCAGCGGAAGATCGAGATCGATCAGCAGCGTTTTCTGGCTCGCGTCCTGCGCCAGCGCCACCGCAAAGTTGCAGGCAATCGTCGTCACACCCGATCCGCCTTTGGCGCCGATAAATGTCAGCAGCCGGCCAGCAGCCTTCTTTGTCGTCTTGACCAGCGGCTTCCGCGCCGCCGCCCGCACCAGAGCTTCCGCCACAAGGTTCGAATCAAACGGAAGCATCAGGAACTCGCGGGCTCCTGCGCGCATGCTGCGTACCAGCAAATCAGGATCTGACTTCTCCGAGTACATCATCACCGTGACATTGCCACCGGCACAGATGTTCTCGACCAGCTCCAACGCATGCTCCGGATCGGAATCGAGATCCATGAACACGACGTCGTACCGGTTGTCCAGCATCTTGGACACCTCGTCGAGGTTGGCGGGATAGGATGAAAATTCGCGCACTTCATTTCCGGCAGCCGAACCGGCGATCGCCTTCGCCGCCGCGGTACGCTGCTCTTCATTCGGTCCGATCAGTGCGATCGACAGTGCGGTCGCGCCAATCGTCTCCGGATAGTTCGAACTGAAATAGGGGGAGGAATCTGTCGTCACTGCGCGTTCGTTTCTCATACCGTACTGCTTCTCCTGCGAGTCGTTTGCATTCCGATCGTCTGAATGTAGGCTGTCCATGGTCTGCTCCTAACTTTCTCTATCTCTATCGCGCAAAGAATGACATCAGCGTCCCGATCGCAATCGCCGGAGCGTACGGCATCTTGCTTTCGAGAAGCCGGCCGAAAGCCAACTCTTCCCGTCTTTCCCGATGCAGTAACTGCAGAACCGCCCTGCAAGCCGCCCAAACCAGAATCACCACGCCTCCCGCTAACGCGGTCAGCACAATCGCGATCAATAATTGGCTGGGACCGATCCAGGCGCCGATCGCTGCACTCAGCTTCACGTCACCTGCTCCCATGCCGAACTTCCAATAAAAAATGCCGTAAATTAAAATGCCCAGCCCCGCGCCTTCGAGGCTCTGTACAACACCATGCCAGCCATGAAACCAAGCCGAAACCACTATCCCCAGAGGCAGAAAAGGCAGCACCAGCCAATTCGGAATGCGCCGGCTGCGGAGGTCCGTGACTGTCGCCACAGCTACGACGATCAGTGTTGGCCACCAGGCAAACGAGTGCATTCCCATGCCTCTTCCCTTCCGTAATTCGGATAGCAATCCAGATAAAGCAATTGGCCAACCAAATCGCAGGTATGCCCAAACAGAAGAAATTCAGATAGTTACGGGCGCATGGATCGCAAACTGTAGACGGCTGTATACGCGGAGCCTGAAGCGGTGAAGCGCGCCGTATACACGACTCGAAGGTTCAATTCACCAAAGACACGTCCACTAGACACGTCCACTGTGCAGCCTTGAACGGTCTCGCTCCCCGTGGCTCGCCAGTTCGTGCCGCCGCGCCGATCAGCGCGGCCATATCGCACATTCCCAATACTTTAGCTGACCTTTAAAATGCTTCTTCTCGCGTTCGGCTCTGTAGTTTTCAGGCGGCGCTGTCGGCTTAACAGCGCCGTCTGAGTGCAGGATTTACTACGTGCAGGAGGTATCTCGCCCCCGAGATTTCTCCGAAATCCGCTTAGGTAAATGCAATCCCTGTGCCGTTCGCGTGAGAGCACTTTCGGCAGGAAAAATGACCACTCCGAGGTAATGACCAGCAGCATTACTTGGATAACACAAAAGTGTTACATACCGGGGAGGAATCACCCGTTTTCGGTTCAGTTTGCCCGTGGAGAAAGCCTCCCAAACTTCCGTAATCTGAAGACGTAATCACTATAAATATCAGTAATTTAAGTCGATAATCCCGCACAAATACTGGGGTTTACGCTCTCGACTCAGGAATTTACCCCTTGCTTTTCCACACACATCATTGATATAGAATGAGTTATTCCTTTCGTTTGCAACTGTTTTGAGCCGCCTGGGCCGAGTTCCGCTCGTTCAAATCCACTGAGTTACCGATGTCCCGTTCCTTAGCACTATTCAGGGATTGGCAATCCAGTGACGATTCACGATTATAGGAATACATCGCCCCCCGAACGGCTCGAGGTACGACATCGCGAATCCAGCAGGAGGAATCTCGCGCACATGATCAGGATCGGACTCTACTCGGAAGACCGCACGCTGCAACCTTTGCTTTCCTCTGCGCTTGGAAAAGACTTCCAGGTCCTTCTCGAGTCCGATGGCGACGGCATGGACGCCCTGGTCTCGTCTGGCGGGTGTGACGTCCTCATTCTCGATCTCTATTCGCATCGCGACTCCCTGCAGGAGCGCATCGAGCGTTCGCGCCTGCTGATCGCGTCGAATGTGCCGGCCATTCTGATGGCCGATGACTCTCTTCGTTCCACGGCCTTCGAGCTTGTGCGTACCGGCGCCTTCGGCTATTGCCGCCGTCCCCCTTCAGTCCGTGACCTGAAGACGATGTTGAGCCGGGCCTATGAGAACTCCTCGCTCAAGCAGCAGCTTCACGGCACGCATCGCGCGGTTGATGACTCCGGCAGTTGCGACCAGATTCTTGGTTCGAGCGCGGGCATGCAGCGCGTGTTTCAGCTTGTCCGCAGCGTCACCAATCTCAATGCCTCCGTGCTGATCACCGGCGAAAGCGGAACCGGCAAGGAGCTGATCGCGCGCGCCATTCACAATCTCGGCGCCCGTTCGAGCAAGCCTTTCGTCGCCGTCTCGTGCGGCGCGATTCCTGAAACCCTCATCGAAGCTGAGCTCTTCGGCCATGAGAAGGGCGCTTTTACCGGCACCGTGGGTGCGCGCGAAGGCTACTTCGAGCAGGCCGGCGACGGCACGCTCTTCCTCGACGAAATCGGCGATCTGAGCCTGTACACGCAGGTCAAGCTGCTGCGCGTGCTGCAGCAGATGGAGTTCAGCCGGCTGGGTTCGAACCGCCTCATTCCTCTTCGCGCCCGCTTGATCTTCGCTACCCATCAGGATCTGGCCAAGCTCGTTGCGGAAGGCAAGTTCCGCCAGGATCTCTACTACCGCATCAACGTGATGCGCATTGAGGCGCCGCCGCTGCAGGATCGCCTCGAAGACGTTCCTTCGATCGCGGAACATTTCCTGCGCCACTATGCACAGCTCTTCCAGAAGCCGATGGACGGCATCGATCCCGCTGCGATGGAGATGCTGCAGGGCTATCCGTGGCCCGGCAACGTGCGCGAGCTTGAGAACGTGATGCAGCGCGCCATCATTCTGGCTCCGGGCCGCATGGTGCGCGCCGAAGATCTGAGCCTCAACCTGCACGAAGAGGATGTGGCCGATCTCGACGGCGTCGTGGATATCGGCGACTATCAGCCTGCGGGTTCATTCGAGCGCCAGCTCCGCGACTACAAGATCAAGCTCGCCGTCACCGCTGTGCGCGAGAACAACGGCAACAAGACGCTGGCCGCGCGCAGCCTCTGCATCTCGCGCGCGTATCTGCACCGCCTTATCCGCCTCGCCGAGTCGGATCCGGCCTTCGCCGAGCCATCGCTGCGCGAAACCGCCACGGCCTGACGATCTCTGCACCCCTGCCCCATCCTTTCGACTTTTTCTTGTCGGAAGGGTGGGAAAGCACAGCTCTCCACCGTCACAATCTGTCATCCTGAGCGAGGTTTGGTGCGCCTTCTGCACCAAACCGAGTCGAAGGATCTGCGGTTGTACTTTGTCCGATTCGCTTTGGAGTGACAACCCCACAGCTTCCATGCGATAACAAGATTGCCCCCGACTATCCCCCTGGAGACGACCGCAGCATGGGCCCCGTGTCCGCAACTATCCCACCCGAACTCATCGGCGCCACACCGCGCAATGTGCGCATCACCGGCAACGGAATACTCAACGCCTGCATGTCCGCGTTGTTCTTGGCCGCGGCTGTGGGCCTGTTTTACTGGCTCGGAAATCAGGGCATACGCACGATGCAGAAACGAGCCGCTCTGCGCGCAAACAGCCTTGTCGCGACCGGTGTGGTTACCGAACTGACCTACATCGGCACGCGTAGCCACACGCCCCACGCTCGTTACACATTCGCCGTCGATGGTACTTCTTATATGGGCGAATCGAACGTGCCTAGCAGGTTGCAGTCAAGCTTCCAGCAGTTTCGCCAAGTGCCAATCCGCTATCTTCCCACAAATCCGGCGATCAATCATCCTGCCGACTGGGAAGATTCAACGTCTTCAGCTTGGGCGCCTTTACTCGTTCCGATAATCTTGGTGCCCTCGGGAATCCTTATGCTCTCAACGCAGCGCCGGCAAAAGAAACTGCTTACAGAAGGAACACCGGGAGCAGGTGTTGTCACAGCCTGTACGCGGGTTAAAGGCGGATACAACCTGAAGTATGAATTCACAACTGCCGGAGGTCAATCCATTGCGGGTCGCAGCTCGCGAAGCAATAGCCAGGAAGTCGGCGCGAGTGTCTGCATCCTCTACATGCCACAACAGCCTGACCGTAATGTCCTCTATCCATCCGACTACTACCGCATCGCCGACTAGCCTCTACGTATGCCGGTTATACGCCGGCGGTCCGGCCATCTCCATCGCGCTGCTCTGCTGCCCGTGAATGTAGGAACAACACCAGGCGCTCTCCCGCTGTGGCGGATCATCGCGGGCCACGACATCCTCATAGAGAATCTGGCCGTAGAGCAGGATCGTTTCCTCCCACCGCTCCACCTTCCTGAACCGCTCATTCGTTCCGCATACCAGCTTTACATCATCGCGGCCAAAGACCTTGACCGCCGTAGACTCGCCCGGCAGCAGAATCACCGAAACCAGCGAAGGATTGGGGTCTGCCTCTTCGTACTTGGGTTCAGGAGGCAGAGAGGACGCATCGGGCTCGATCGTGATCGCATCCACAGACGACAGAATCCGCGCCGGGGTCCGCCCGCGGTTAGTGGCCGTGATGATAAACCGGTTATCGATCCGCCGTGACGGCTCGATCGTCACCAGGAGCCAGGGCCTCTCCGCTCGCTCACTGGCCCGCGCTTGCAGCAGCGCAGCCTGGGCGCTCTCGAGCGCGGCCTGCGCGGCTGTCTCGGCAAACTGCATCTGGCCCTCAATCTTTTTGAGCATCGAGATAGCCAGCAGAATGCCGGCGTAGCCCAGCACCACCAGCACCAGGTTGGCGGCCCAGGCAATGCGGTCCTGCCACGGCCAAGACGAAGAGGGCTCCGGAGCAGGAGGCGTCGCCACACTGATATGGGCCGGCTGGTAGTCGACGCCGTCACTGCCGCCCGCACCTGCGTCGCTCGCCGTGCCTCCAGTTTTCGGCGTCGCCGAAGCAGAGCTCTCCCGGTTCGCGGGCAGCCTGGGCGTGGTGGTAGAAGGTCGCGCCGCAACGGGCGATGCCCCTTGCCCGCCGTTTGCCGGACTCTGTGCTACCGAGGTCCTCAACGTGCTGGCCAGCAGTAAGACAAAGATCGCGACAACCTTCCGATCCATGGCGAAACTGTACCACATCACACTCGCTATGCCGTCTTGATCTTCAGCACGCAAACTTCGCTCTCTATGGGCTTTGTAGCTGCCTTCTGATTGCTTCAAATCTTTTCCGATCGCATCCAAATGTTTCGCAAAAATTTGCGGAGGCCCGCCGCAATCACGCCACAACGCGGCAACTCAGCGCAAGGGCCGCGATTCTAAGGTTGTAACGGAAGAGAAATCTTCCAAAGGAGAGAGTAGCCAATGGGCTCAAAGAGAATCGGCAACGAAACTCTAAATAGCCAAGGAAACTCATACAACCGGCTCGATATCGCCAGAGGAAGGGAAACTCGAGCGGAGCTCGAATAACCGCCTGAACGCGGTATCCAAAAGGTTGTGATCCGGTAGCCGAAAAACCGGATCTTCAAAAACACGGAAAGCGAAGGGCGAAAACTCGAAAGAGAATTCGCCCTTTCGCTTTCTACGGTGCTTTTCCGCCCAGCTCCTGCCTCTCTTCGGTAACCTTCCCGTCTCAGTCCCCTCCGCCTCGCGAGTTGCATCCTTGGCCGAGGCGCATTAAGATGCGTCAATTGATCACTATGCCTCACGCAGCGCCAGCCAACGTCGCCCCTCTGCCCGTCCCCGCCCCGGCGGGGCCGCGACTGCGGCTGCCCAAGCTGTGTGTGGCCGTGCAGGGCAGCACGCCGGCAGAGTTGTTCGCCCGCGCTGACGCTGCTCTCAAGGACGCACGTTTCCTCGAATTCCGTCTGGATGCGCTTACCAAACCCACCTCCGGACTGTCCCAGCTCAAAGAATTTCTGGCTGCGAACCGCGACGTAACCGCGATCGCCACCTGCCGCCGCAAGGATCACGGCGGCCATTTCACCGGTTCCCTCACCTCGGAGCTGGACATCCTGCTCAAGGCAGCCGAGGCTGGCTGCCATATCGTCGATCTCGAAGTCGAATCGGCCGAACAGGCGACGAAACCACAGCTCGCCAAATTCCGCTCCGGCCTGCGCGCCGCCGGGGCAGCCTTGCTCATCAGCTTTCACGACTTCACCCGCACCAAGGGCCTGACCCAGGCAGCCCAGCGCATCCATGCCTTCGAGCCGGATCTCGTCAAAGTCGTCTCAACTGCCCGTTCCCTCGCCGACAATCTCGCCGTGCTGCGCCTCATTGAGGACCAGTCTCTGCACGCGCGCGTCATCGGTATTGCCATGGGAGAAGAGGGTCTGGTGAGCCGCATCCTGGGCCCGCGCGCCGGAGCAGCCTTCACCTTCGCCTCACCGGCAGATGGCGCAGAGACCGCTCCCGGCCAGGCTTCCGTCCGCACGCTGATCGATCTCTATCGTGTCGACCAGCTCGACCAGGCGACACGCCTCTTTGGTGTGGCCGGCAATCCCATCGGCCACTCGCTTTCACCGCTCATGCACAACACGGCTTTTCGCCGTGAGAGCGTGAATGCGATCATGCTGCCGCTCAAGGTCAAGTCTCTCGACGACCTGCTGACCGTCACGCGCGAGCTGCCGCTGGCTGGCATTGCCGTGACCATGCCGCTCAAGCAGGAGGTTCTGCCGCACCTGGCCAACATGGACCCGCTCACCGCGCGCATCGGTGCCTGCAACACCCTCCGCGTCGGCGGCGATGGCAAGATCGTGGGCTTCAATACCGATGTAGCCGGCGTGGTGCGTCCGCTCGAACGCCGCATGCGCCTGAAAGGCGCGCGCATCCTTGTCCTCGGTGCAGGCGGAGCCGCACGCGCTGCCGTCTTCGGACTGGTGGAACAAGGCGCGGAGGTCTTCATCACCAATCGCACGCACGAAACCGCCGTCGCGCTCGCGCGCAAGGCCAAGGCCAAGGCGCTCAAGCGCGATCTGCTTGCCAAAAGCCAATTCGATGCGGTCATCAACACCACGCCCTGCGGTATGACCGGCGCAACTCAGGCTCTGCCCATCGCTGAAAGCGATCTCCATGCTCGACTGGTCTTCGACATGGTCTACACGCCGATCGAGACGCCGCTGCTCAAGCTGGCGCGCTCGCGCGGTCTCGCCGTCATCAGCGGTCTTGAGATGTTCGTGCAACAGGGCGCGCGGCAGTTCGAGATCTGGACCGGCAAACCCGCACCTGAAGCGGAGATGCTGCGCGTCGTAGAGATCGCGCTGCGCAAACGCGGATAAAGCTCGCTATCTCTTCTTGGTCGGCAGCATCGCCGTCAATTTGCCCATCAAACTCGTCTTGCTCGTTTTGCCTGCCTCCGGCTTAGAAGCGGATGCAGGCACCGCCACCGGTTTTGCCGCGGCAGGTGCGATAGAAGGCGTGGCTGTGGCCTGCGATTGAGCCGGGGGCGCAGCTTTGCCCGCTCCATCTCCCACAACCTGTCCCTGCGTGATCTGCGGCGGCGCTCCATTGCTCTGGTTTTTCACCAAGATCGAAATCCGCCGATTCGATGGATCATAGGGATCGTCTTTCACGCGCAACAGTTGGTCGGCGTAGCCGCGAATCTGCGTCACCTGGTCCGTGCGCACGCCGTCTTCCTGCATCAGCCGCCGCGCCGAGTTGGCGCGATCTGCCGAAAGCTCCCAGTTACTGTAGTCCGCATCCGTCGAGTACGGCGCAGCATCGGTGTGGCCTTCGATCAGCAGATTATTCGGCAGCGTTTTCAACTCGCCAGCAAGCAGCGCCAGTAGTTCCTGGCCACTGTCGCTCAGCCGCGCGCTTCCGCTTTGGTAAAACGTGCCGCTCCTCGACTCGATCAGCTCGATGCGTAGCCCCTCCGGCGTGATCGTGATCTCAATCTGCTTCGAAAGTTTCTCCAGCTCTTTCTTGGCCTTGATCTCCTCTTCGAGCTTTTGCTTCAGCTTCTTCATGGCGTCGTCATTGTGAGTCACCTCGACGCCGTTAGCCGACATCGTCGTGCCCAGAAGATTGGCAGTCCCTTTTGGATCGTTGAAGTATCCCGCGACGGCCTTCTTCACCTTCTCGCTCGAGCTCATCAGCCACAGCACAATGAACAACGCCATCATGGCCGTGACAAAGTCGGCATACGCCACCTTCCACGCGCCACCGTGATGCCCGCCGTGCCCGCCCTTCTTTTTAACGACGACGATTGTCTGTGACCGCGCAGCCATCTTCGTTCCTTAGGCTGCAGCCGCAGCAGCCGGCGCAGTCTGGTTCTTGCAGGTCTTTTCCATCTCTTCGAAGCTGGGCCGCGCGTGGGCGGGAATCGCTCGCCGGCCCATCTCGATGGCCACCAGCGGCGCGCTGCCCTTGAGAAACGCAAGCAGCAGCACGCGCAGCACATGCAGATATTCATTGTGCTCATCTGCCGCTTTGCGCATATTCGAGCTTAGCGGCCCCACGACTCCATAACAAAGCAGAATGCCAAGAAACGTGCCCACCAGCGCGGCTGCTACGTGCGCGCCAATCTCTTCGGGCGGCCCGCCCAGCGCGCCCATCGTGATCACCACACCCAGCACCGCCGCCACAATGCCCAGCCCCGGCAGGGAGTCTGCCATCGTGGTCAGCGCGTCCACCGGCTGCACAGCGGCATGATGATGCACTTCCATATCCAGCTCCATCATCTGGTCCATGTCGAAAGGCTCTACACCGCCGGTAATGGCCATGCGCAGCGTGTCGCACAGAAAGTCGAGCGCGTGATGGTCAGCGAGAAACTGCGGATAGTTCTTGAAGATCGCACTCTCCTTCGGCTTCTCCACATCCATCTCGATGGCTACCAGGCCTTCTTTCCGCACCTTGTTGAGAAACTGGTACATCATCTTGAGCGTATTCAGGTAATACGCCTTCGTGAAAGGCGATCCCTTGAGCGTTCCCAGCAGACCCGCAATAATCGCTTTGAGAATGCGCAGCGGATTGGCCACCAGCACGGTGCCCGCCGCAGAGCCGGCGATGATGATCAGCTCAGCCGGCTGGATCAGCACCGCAAGGTGCCCCTTCTCGATCAGGAATCCGCCTATTACTGCGCCGAAGACAACCAGTATCCCTACAATGGCAAACATCTCGTTCCCTTTCCTGCCGCAGCGATGCGGTTCCCTCCTTCATGCATGCTCGCAATCATCGCGCCGCGTGTGCGCTCAAGCAGTTGGCCCAATGTCGCATCATGCCCGCACTCCGCCTGCGCCGCGCCAATGCTCACCGTGAGCGAAACCCGGTCGCCCCACCAGCGAAAGTCCGCCGTACGCGCCAAGCCTGCAAGGGTCTGCGCATGCGCCGCCAGCATCTCCGGCGTGCGCTCATGCGCGATCACCAGGAACTCGCCTTCGCCCCATAGCCCGATCTGCTCTGATGGCCTCAATCCCGAGGCAAGCGCGCGCTGCACTTTATCGAGCATCGCGTGGCAGGCCCCGGCGCCATGCGTCTTGCGCAGCTCATGTGCCTGGTCCACGCCGATCCACAACAGTCCGAACGGTGGACCACCACGCAAAAAATCTTCAAACTCCGCATTGAGCCGGTCCTCAAGGTCTGCTTGGCTCGCCGCGACCTCTGCATCTTCGCCCAGATCGCCATGCGGAAGCGCATCGAGGCTCTCCGCAGGATGAAAGATCGCTGCAACCCCGATGCGTGTGCCTAGGCCATCGCGCAGCACCAGAGCCCGCGCCATCACCGATACTTCGTGGCCCAGCTTGTGACGAAGCCGCACCAAGGCTCCGCGGCCCGGATGCCCTAGCTCGATCGGCCCTGCACTTTCCTGCAGCAGCCCTCCCAGCGGACTGGGGACTTCGCGCGTCAACAACTCAGCACCCGCATAGCCGGTAATGGCCTCTGCGGCCTGGTTCCACATCACTACGTGGTCCTCTGCACCAAAAACAGCCAATCCGTCCGGAAGGCTATCCAGTGCGGACTCCAGCAGTGTGGTTCGTTCTTCCATCGCAACTCCACGCGCACAGCGTCAACCGCGGCACACGCCGCCCGTTTCACCTATCTGTTCAATCGGCGAAAAGCCGCGCAACTTCATTGGCAAGCGAAAGCGCGTTGAGGAAATTCCAATGTGTCTGATTTTTGTGCAGTGTGGAATCTTGAGCCGTACATCAACTACGGTTCCGCGTCCGGCTCCGCCGCAAGATGCCGGTTGTCAAAGTGCAACCGCTTCAGGAAGGAGCTTCGCTGCGCGTGCAGCACAGGTGAAAGAAACTCCAGGCTGATATTGCCGATCACATATGAAAGCAACCCGTAGTTTCCTGACCGGAATGCATCCTTTGGCCCATACCGGTGCGGATACCATCCATATACCGCCGTCATGTTCGCCACATAAGGCGCGATAAAAACCGGCAGCGCAAACGCGCGATGCCCATCCGTTCCGCGGTGCACGAAAGCCGTCGTGTAAAGCGAGTGCCGCAAGCGCGGCCACACGCCTGAGCATGCACAGCGATAGTAGAGCGTGTCTTCGTGCAAGGCCTCAGCTAATGCAAAGCGCGTCGTATTGTTGACAACCGAGTTGCCGAAGTCCGAAGCATAACGCTCGCCAAATCCCGGCCATCCCTCGCGCCAGTCCGGCGGAGTGCGCTTTGCCTGGTGATAGCCGGCTACGATCACCGTCCACGCCACTGGATACGGCCCGTACGCCTCAAAGAGATAGTTGTGCAGCTTCTGCTGCTGCGAAGGTTCTATGTAAGAAGAAGCAGGAGACGGAGCATCCACCGCGAATGAAAGTTCTGGTGACTGCGCCGCCACGCTGGACGTGGCAAACAACAGAACAAGAAAGAAGAGACCCGTAAGCTGCGCTGCTCTCAAGCTGCGAACACCACCTTCGCAGTGAGATGCATTTCACGCTCCCGGAGGGAGCTGTCGAGAATAGCCCAGGGCGAAAGCCCTGGGATCATACGTGTGGTGACGAACCCTTCTGTCGGGCCGGTCCGTAACCTTCAGAGCACTCTTCGCTGCGCCGGTCTCAATAGCTCCGCACCCATTCCAGAATCGAGCGCATGGCGATTCCGCTTGGACCCTTTGCAATATAGGGCCGCGCATCGTCGATCCATGCCGTACCGGCAATATCGAGATGAATCCACGGCACGTCTTCGGCAAACGCGTGCAGAAACTCCGCAGCGGTAATTGCGCCGCCATAGCGGCCTCCGGTGTTTTTGATATCGCCGATATCGGACTTGATCATGTCGGCGTACTCATCGCCAAGCGGCAGCCGCCAGAACTTTTCGCCCGAAACAGCAAGACCCGCGTCGAACTTCGCATACGTAGCGTCGTCATTCGAAAACGCTCCTGCGTTCACCTGGCCCAGCGCTACTGAGACTGCGCCGGTCAGCGTGGCCGCGTCGATCAGGTGTGTCGCACCCAGCTGCCGCGCATAGTGCAGCCCGTCGGCCAGTACCAGCCGGCCTTCAGCATCGGTATTGATGATCTCGATCGTCTTGCCTGACATGGCCGTCTGCACATCGCCCGGCTTCTGCGCTTTGCCATCGGGCATGTTCTCGGCCGCGCAGACAATCGCGAGCACCCGCACCTTTGGCTTCAGCAGCGCAATCGCTCGCATCGCGCCCAGCATCGCCGCGCCGCCCGCCATGTCGTACTTCATCTTCTCCATGTTGTCGGCCGGCTTGATCGAGATGCCGCCCGTGTCGAATGTGATCCCCTTGCCGACAAGGCCGATCACAGGCCCATTCTTTGCGCCCTCCGGCTCATACTTCAGCACAATCAGAGCCGGCGGCTCGGCCGACCCTTGGCTCACGCTCCAGAAGGCGCCCATTTTCAGCTCATGCAGCTTCTCGGTCGAGTGCACCTCGCACTGGAGTCCCACCTGCTGTGCCATCTCCGCGGCGCGCTGGCCCAGCACCGTAGGCGTCAGCTTGTTCCCCGGCTCATTCACCAGCGTGCGCGCAAAATTTTGGCTCTCGCCAACGATTGCACCCTCAGCGAAGGCCGCTTCGAGGGCCTTCCGGTCGGTATTCTCCGGCGCTGCCAGAGTGAATCGCTGCACGCTCAAGTCTTTGCGATCGCTGCGGTAGGTATCGGGATCGAAATCACCCACCAGCGCGCCCTCGGCAATGGACCGGGCGCTCCGCGCCGCATCCAGCCGGTCGGATTCGGGCAGCACCAGCGCGACCTCGCGGATTCCCCGCGGCTTGGCAAATCGCACCGCCGCCCCCGCCGCACTCCGCACGCTATGGACCGTCGCTTTGCCGATCTTCCCCAGTCCAACGATCAGCAGCCGCTTCGCCTTGAGCCCCGCTGGCGCGTGCAGCAGCAGGGTTTCGTTGGCGCCTGCCTTGAACTCGCCGCTCGCCAGCACCGCCGCCGCTGCATCCTGAACCAGCTTGTCGTTCGTGAGCAGGGTCGGGGAGGGTTTGGCCTCCGGCCCTTTGGCCGTCTGGGCATCGGCCGCCAACACGGCCAAAAGTTCCGTTTCAATTCCGGAAAAGGAGGAGGCAAAGTTCAACTCGGTCTGCATGTTGTCTATTTTTTCATCCGCCCCGCAGTTTGCGCCAATTGGCATGGCGCAAGAAACAGAACCCTGTGCCCCATCCTTTCGCGCTCTTTGCGAAAGGGTGGGCAGAAGCTACCGTCCCATCTTGTGCTTATTCGCGTTGATCGCCGCCCGGGCCTCGCGGTCGGCTTCGCGGCGGCGTTCCGTTTCCCGTTTATCCCAATCCTGCTTGCCTTTTGCCACGGCCAGTTCGCACTTCACCCGGCCGTTCCGGAAATAAAGCCGGGTGGGAATGAGCGTATGTCCTTTGATCTGCGTCTTCGAAAGTAGCTTGCGTAGCTCATCCCGGCGCAGCAGCAGCTTCCGCGTCCGGGTTTCGTCGTGATTGGCAATATTCCCGTGGGAATAAGGACCGATATGCATGTTCAAGAGGAAGGCCTCGCCGTCCTTGATCAACCCGTAGGCGTCTTTGAGATTGGCCTTGCCTTCCCGGATCGACTTGACCTCGGTCCCGCGCAACGCCACGCCGGCTTCGACCTTTTCCAGCAGGAAATAGTTATGCGAGGCAGCCCGGTTGTGGGCGGCATCCCGCTCGCCCGAGGCCACAGGATCGCGCGGGCGCGCCGTCTTCTTCGCGGCGGGCGCGTCCTTGGGAATCACGACGTGGCTGGTCTGGCGCGCCATGGAGCACGGTCCTCGAATCTTCATCGTAATGCAAAACGAGAGCCGGCGTGGCCACCAGCGGGGCTTTGCTAAAATGAGGCAACTTGGGCTGACGAAGATCAGCAAATGCAATCGCGTACAGGGGCCTCAAGCCTGCCCGCACACGCCCGCCGCAGACAGCCGGGCCGGCCAAACGCCTGGGAGTGGAATGAATCACCGCGCCGAACCCTCTGTCGTCCCCGAGCTTCTTTCGCCTAGAGCAGTCGTCGGAAGTGTCTCCTTCGTCCTCGTTCTTTTGTTTGGCCTCTCTGGCGCCAGCGTCCGCGCTTATGGCGAATCGGCCAACTCCCTCTTCAAACATGGCCAGGCTGCCGAAGCACGCCAGGACTACGACACCGCCTTCACGGACTACCAGCAGGCCAACCAGCGGAGTCCCAAGGACGAGCGCTACCAGGTCGCCCTGTATCGCGTGCGCGTAACCGCCTCGGCCGCGCACATCGCCAAGGGACGCAAGCTGGCCCAGTCCGGGGACACGCAGGGCGCGTTGGCCGAGTTTCTCCATGCTGCAGAGATCGATCCGGGCAATGAAGCCGCTCAGCAGGAAGTCGCCCGGATTCGCCAGAAGCAAGGGCAGGTCGCGCCACCCACAGAAATGGCGATTCCCGAGCTGGCCGGCGAGCAGGAGCAGCTTGCTACCATGGGCGCTCCCGCAGAGCTCAAGCCTGTTTCCACCGAGCCGCTCACCTTGCACATGACGGAAGACACGAAGAACGTCTACCAGGCCATCGGCAAGGCTGCAGGCATCAACGTTCTCTTCGATCCGGATTACAACTCAAAGCGCATTCAGGTCGACCTGAACAACGTCTCGCTGATGGATGCCCTCCGCATCGTCGGCACCATGTCCAACACCTTCTGGCGTCCCATCACCGACAATACGATCTTTGTCGCCCAGAACACACGCGTAAAGCGCACCGAGCTCGATGAGCAGGCCGTCCAGACCTTCTATCTGGCCAACGCCTGGCAGCAGAACGACCTCAACGATGTGCAGACGGCCCTGCGCAACGTGCTGCCCAACACCAAGGTCTATGGCGTGCAAAGCCAGAACGCCATCGTGATGCGTGGCACGCCCGACGAACTGCTGCTGGCGCAAAAACTCGTGGCCGATCTCGACAAGCCGCGCGCCGAGGTAGTTGTCGACACGGCCGTGCTCGAAGTGAGCAAAAACTGGGAGCGTACCCTCGGCATCGCCTGGCCCAGCAGTTTCGGAATTCAGTTGCAGTCGCCAAACTCTTCGTCCAGCAGTTCAAGCTCCAATTGCGCATCAGGCCAGACCAATTGCAACAACAGCAACACGACTTCGCCCACGCTCTACGACCTCTCGCATTTGAAAGCCTCTGACTTCGCCGTCACCGTCGGCTCGGCAACCCTCAACTTGCTGCTCACCGACGACAATACGCAGATCCTGCAGGATCCGCGTATTCGTGCCACCGACGGTCAAAAGGCCGATTTGAAGGTCGGCTCCAAGATTCCTGTTGCCACCGGGTCCTATCAGACCGGCGCAGCCACAGCCCTTGTCAGCTCGCTCGTCAACACGCAGTTCCAGTACGAAGACGTTGGCGTGGAGATAGAAGTCACACCGAGCGTCCACTACGATCACGACGTCACGCTCAAGGTAAAGATCACCGTCAGCGCGCACAGCGGCGACGTCACCATCAGCGGCGTAACCGAGCCCATCATCAGCCAGCGTGTTGTCGATCAGGTGATCCGCCTTAAGGAAGGCGAGGCCAGTATCATCGGCGGCATCGAGAACAACCAGAACCAGCAGAACTGGAGCGGTATTCCGGGGCTCAGCTCGATTCCGATCCTCAAGTACATCTTCGGCTCCAAAGATCGCATTATCCAAAATGACGAGATCGTCTTTGTCGTTGTACCGCATGTAGTCCGCTCGCAGGAACTCGACCAGCAGAACCTGCGCGCCGTCGACACCGGCGCCGGCCAATCGATCGATCTGCGCCATCTCGCGAATGCGCAGCAATCTGCGGCCTCGGCACAGTCTGCGGTGCTCGATCAGCGGACCCAATCGGGGGCCCAAACCAGCGGCCAGGCCGCTATGGACACCGTCCCCGCGCAGAGCGCCGACGTAGCAGCGCCCCAGGCTCTCGCGCAGATGCGCGCAGCCCAGCAGCCGAACTTTGGTCCGCCACCCATGCCGCCCGGCGCCCAGGCCAACGCACCGCCCGGTCAAATCCCCGCGAGTTCCCCGCCGGGCTTACAGCTGCCCTCCGGTGCGGGCACAACCTTCAGCTTCAACGCGCCAACGGCCCCACTCGCCGCGGGTACAACGTTCCAGGTGCCGGTTGTCGTGAACGGCGGTACAGACGTTGCTTCGGTGCCGATGGTTCTTCACTACGATCCGAGTAAGCTCGGGCTCACCAACGTAGCCTCCGGTACCTTCCTGAACGCCGATGGGCAGGCCGCGGCGGTGATTCACCGCGATGATGGTCAGGGCAACCTGACGATCGTTGCTTCGCGTCCTCCCGGCAGCGTTGGTGTGAGCGGTGGAGGCGTCGTCTGCGTCCTTACATTTCAGGCCAAATCCGCCGGCGAGAGCACGATTGCCATGACGCGCGCATCCGTGGTCACCAGCACTCAGCAGCAAGTGCAGGCGCAAGGCAATGCTCAGGCCAGCATCGTGGTCAAGTAAGAGGAACCGCTTGATCGGGCAACCGCCAATCCGGGCCGCAAGGCGCAAAGCGCAGGAGAGCGGACTCTCTTTCGTCGAGCTGATCGTGACCGTGGCGATTCTCTCGATTCTTGCATCGGCTGCTTTTCCGGTGGCACGGTTCGCGGTCAAGCGCCAGAATGAACGTGAACTGCATCGCGATCTTTGGATGATGCGCGACGCCATCGACAAGTATAAGGACGCTGCCGACAAAGGCGCCTTTCAGACCAAGGTCGACAGCCAGAACTATCCGCCCGATCTCGAGACCCTGGTGAATGGAGTCGACGTGCAGGGCAAGAAGCTGAAGTTTCTCCGCCGCATCCCCGTTGATCCCATGACCGGCAAAGCCGAGTGGGGGCTGCGCTCGATGCAGGATGACCCGGATTCCGATTCCTACGGCGGCCAGAGCGTGTTTGACGTCTATTCAAAGTCCGACGGCACCGCGCTGGACGGCACCAAGTACAACACCTGGTGAGCCGAATCGGCAGACAGGGACGGTAGACCGGGAGTGGTCGAAACGGGTAATCCGGGACTGGTAGACCGGGACTTTAGTCCCGGTAAAATTCAGGCAGAGAACCGCCGGCTTTAGCCCGGAAGGATCGAAACTGATTCCAACGAACGCGCTTTTGAAATACTCAGCTGTAAGGATTTTGTGAAACACAACCACCAACCCGAATCCGGCTTCACGCTCATCGAGCTGATGATCGTGATGGCCATCATCCTCATCCTCACCACGATGGTTGTGCCCAGCTACATCGGCGCCATGAAGCATGCCCGCGAGGCCGTCCTCAAAGAAGATTTGTCCGTGATGCGCAGCGCCATTGATTCCTACACGATGGACAAGCAAAAGGGGCCGCAGTCTCTCGACGACCTGGTGCAGAACGGCTATCTCCGCGCCATTCCCGAAGATCCTATGACCCACAGCAAAGACACCTGGGTCACCGACACCAGCGACGCCATGTACTCGATCGACCAGACCGACCCCGGCATCGCCGATATCCACTCCGGCTCCCAGGAAACCGCCTCCGACGGCCAACCCTATTCTTCCTGGTAATCTGCGCGGCAGCCGTGGCAAAGTAAGTACATGCCCCCCTCAGGAACCCGCACCATCCTGCTCGCTGTTCTTGCCGTCTACGCTGGCCTGGCCGCGCCCTCGCTCCACGCACAAGCCACGTCCGCCGGCGCCACCATCACCATCCGCATGTACGAGGCGCGAAGCGGCCGTCAGATCAAGCCCGACAACTTCCTCGTGCGCCTGAACCATCAGGACGATCTTCACAACGAAACTCTGCAGATTGACGACGAGGGAACCGGCCAGGTCACCATCCCCGCCAATGCGTCCTTTCTCTCCGTCCAGGGCACCTTCGACCACTCTATGGAGATCTATCTCAACTGCGATTCCGGCAAGGAGAAAAACGATCGCCGGATTCATTGGTACTCAATTCAAGACATCCTGAGCACCGGTGTCATCGCGCCGAACGAGTGCTTCAACGGCAGATACGAGCGGCCACGCATCGCCGTCAAGCCCGGCGAATTCATCTTCTACGTCCAGCCGCACAAATGGCGCGACCCCGGCTCGTATTAGATAGTGCATCGTCGCGAACGCTTGTATCGTAAACGTGATGTCATCCTGAGCGTAGTCCGCCTAGCGGACGGAGTCGAAGGACCTGCGGTTTTGATGGAGACGCACAGCTGTATGTTCCCTATTCCCTATTCCCTGCCTCTTCAATCCTCGCCCATAGCTCTTTAATCCCATACCCCGTCTTCGCGGAGACCGGAAGAATCTCATCCAGTTCCAGCCCCTTCTTCAATGCAGCGAGATTGCGTGTCCGCTCATTGCCGCTGAGCCGGTCGATCTTCGTCGCCACCACGACAAACGCACGCCCCGCGATGCGCAGCCACTCGAGCAGCTGCGCATCGCTCGGCTGCGGCGGAATATTCGAGTCCACCAGGCACACGCACAGGCCCAGCGTCTCCCGCTCCTGCAGATACGGCTCGATAAACTTCGGCCACTCCGCCGAAATAGACTTTGAGATCTTCGCGTATCCGTATCCGGGCAAGTCCGCAAACACCAGCCGAGATCTCTGTTTGTCATCTACAAGCGAGAAAAAATTGATGGCCCGCGTGCGCCCGGGCGTCTGCGACACCTTGGCTGCTTTCTCGCCCACCAATGCGTTCAGCAAACTCGATTTGCCCACATTCGACCGGCCGAGAAATGCCACCTCCGGCACGCCGGGCACAGGAAACTGCGCCGCCGAGAGCGCCGAAAGCAGAAATTGAGGGTTGTAGCGCATGGCCGGGAGAGTTCAACTGAGCAGCAAGACCCTTCTTTTCGAGCATACAGGACCGACCGATCCCACCGAAAAGCCTTGAATTGTTGCCTCTTTGAAAAGCATTTGCGCCAGGACAAAAGCGGAATCCCCGCCCTCCCCATAAGTGGCATTGGCCGCAATTGCAATCGCCCTATACTGTGCTTACCTCAACCCTACTTGGAGTCCAACGTGAGCGCTGTATTTCTGCTTGCCTTGTTGGCCGCCGCTGGCAGTCTGCCGCCCGTCCAGGTTGCCCGCCCTATGAAGGCGACCACTCAACCCGTCTTTGTCGACCTGCCTCAGAAGCCCTCCGGCCTCACGCTCTACAACGCCAAAGGCGAGATCGTGGCCCGCTGCGAAGGCAAAGAAGATGTCTTCTCCAACTGCAAGATGGAACCCGGCGTCAGCTTCGACGACGTGATGAATGCCTGGGTCCACGCCTACCAGGATCTGCAGAAATAGCGAAGTGAGAAGCGCGGCCAGCAGTCCACGCCCCGGCCACAACGAATTTCTGGCACACCGTTCTCGTCTGCAATGACTCGTCTGTTCCCTGAGCCTACTTCCGCTCCGAGATCACCCATTCCCCGTTCTTCTTGGTGAACGTAAAGCGGATCAGGTGCGCATACTGCACGGGCTTGCCCGACGAGGTAATCGTCGACGTCTCCGTGCAGTTCCAGATCGCCGTATTGCCGCCGATAAACAGGTCCGTCACCGGGCAGCTATCCGTCACCTTGGCCTCGGGATTGCTCTTGAAGAACCGTTGCCAGCCTTTGGCGCTCGCGGGCTCGATTCCCGCAGCCTGCAGTTGATCGACATCGTGCGCGGCTAGCGCAGAGTCGAATTTGTCCAGTGTCTCCTGCACCAGCGTCGCCTCGGCCACTACCTGACATGCGGCCGTCATACGCGCCTCGGCGGAGGCTCTTTCATTTCCAGCTTGTCCTAAGAGATTCGGCGCGGTCATCGCGAACAGGCCGGCCACCACAACCGGAGCGAGAAACCACTTGAAGGACTTCATGGCCATCACTTCTTTTCTGCGCGTCCCGCCGTTACCAGGCTCGCGCGGAAGTCTACAACGTCTTCAAAACCGCTGTTCACTTCGCAAAAATTGTGCGCCTGCCGACACCCCTGGGAAAATGCCACTTTGGCGCTATCGTCGTGCAAATCAGCTACGTAATGCCTTCTACTTAGATGCAGGAAACACCGAATTTTGTTGATCCGGCATCTCCCGGCTTTGCCGTTCGGACCCTCTACAGAACGTCGCTGATATTCAAAAAAAATCGGCCACAGCCCTCTGCCTCTTCATGCGCGACAGTGGAGCGGGAATAACCAAAGTCCTGTAAGCAAGCCCACCATGCTCTGTCCAGTACCTTCGTACTGTGCGTTTCGGTCTATAGCGCGCGCCGTCCGCATTCGGACACTCTTTCTCAGTTCCGCACGCGAATCCATCCTGCGCATCCGCTAAACTGCTGATTCCAGGAGCTGAAAGCCCCAAAACTGGTGGAAGATCACATGCTTCCGGATAACCAAGGCGACGTGTAGGGAGGCCTATCGATGCGGGTACTGTTTCAGGATCTGGGGTATGCATTCCGCCAGTTGCGCAAGACGCCGGGATTCACCGTCACCGTGCTGCTCACGCTGGCGCTCGGCATTGGAGCCAACTCAGCTATCTTTACGCTGGTCAATGCCATCCTGCTCCATAACCTGCCGGTCGTAGATCCCCAGACCCTCATCCGCATCGGCGACCAGGACCAATGCTGCGTCAACAGTGGCTGGAACGACAACGGAGACTACTCGCTCTTTGCCACTGATACCTACTTCATGTTCAAGAAGAACCTTCCGGAGTTTGAAGAGCTGGCCGCGATGGAATCCGGGTACGCCTGGCGGCCCATTACCGTGCGCCGCGAAGGCCCGCAAACTGTGGCGAAATCCGTCATGGGAACCTTCGTCTCCGGCAACTACTTCCGCGTCTTTGGCCTTTCGCCCGCGGCGGGACGGCTCTTTATGGACGCCGACGACCAGAAGGGCGCGCCCATCACTGCCGTGATGAGCTATGACGCATGGCAGCAGGATTACGCCGGTGATCCGAGCGTGATCGGCAGCACGTTTTACATCAACACCAAGCCGGCCACGATCATCGGGATTGCGCCAAAGGGATTTTACGGTGACCGCATCGATACCAATCCGCCCAAATACTACCTCCCGATGAATGCGATGGATCCGGTCATCGGCGCGCCGTACTTCAACGATCCCGAAACATCGTGGGCCTACATCATCGGCCGCGTGAAGCCGGGAACTTCCCTGCCGGCGCTGCAGGCGAAGGCGAGCGCTCTGCTTAAGCAGCAGTTTGCGCCGCTCAAGACATTTACTGATCAGCGCGCCCAAAAAGCTCTGCCGCGCACTCATGTGGCGCTCACTCCCGGGGGCGGCGGCATCCAGAATATGCAGGATGGCTACAAGGATCATCTGAGACTGCTGCAGTGGATCGCCGCGCTGGTTCTTCTGGTCGCTTGCGCCAACATTGCCAACCTGCTGCTGGTGCGCGGCATGGGCCGCCGTGCAGAGCTTTCCATCCGTTCGGCGCTGGGCGCGCAGCGCAGCCGCATTGTGCGCCAGCTTCTTACCGAAAGCGTTCTTCTCTCCGGCCTGGGAGGCCTGCTTGGCCTCGCGGTCTCTTATCTTGGAGCGCACGCGCTGTTGGCGCTGGCCTTTCCTCATCAGCAGAACATGCCGGTCAGTGCGTCGCCGTCGCCGCTGGTCATCGGCTTTGCCTTTGCGCTTTCGCTGGTTACAGGCATCCTCTTTGGCCTTGCGCCGGCGCTGATGGCTGCGCGCACGCAGCCTGCGGAAGCCCTGCGCTCCAACGCGCGTACAACCGCCCATGGAGCATCCTTCTTGCAGCGCGCACTCGTCGTGCTGCAGGCTTCACTCTCTCTCGTGCTGCTCGTCGCCGCGGGCCTCTTCGCGCAAAGCCTCAACAAGGCAGAGAACGTGGATATGAAACTGGATGCGACGAACCGCTACATCGCTCACATCAATCCGCAGGCGGCCGGCTACAAGAACACCGAAGTCGAGCCTGTCTATCAAGCCATCATTGACCGCTTCCACGCCATTCCCGGCGTTCTCAAGGTAGGCCTCGCTACTTATACCCCCATGGAGGAGAACAACTGGGGATCCGGCGTAAAGGTTCAGGGCGAGCCGGACCTGAACAAAGGCGCATCCTGGGTGAAAGGCACCCCGGAGTACTTCGATTCCGTCGGCACGCACGTCGTCATGGGCCGCGGCTTCACGCCGCAGGACACGATGAATGCGCCTCCGGTCGCCGTCGTCAATCAGGAGTTCGTCAAGCAGTTCTTCAACGGCCGCAACCCCATCGGCCATCGCTTTGGTTATTCCGGCCCCAACAAGACTCCCCAGGATGGGGCGCATGAGATCGTCGGCGTGGTGGAAAACACAACCTACACCAGCGTCTACTGGAAGAACCACGCCATGTACTTTCTGCCCCTCACACAGCCTGCCGGCATTCCCAACGCCGACCATCCCCTTGAAAAAGACCAGTCCATGTACGCCGGCGCCCTGGTAATCCAGACTGTCCGTCCGATTCCCGGCTTCGAAAAGATTGTGGGCGACACGCTGGCGAGCATCAATCCCAACCTGACGATCGTGAAATTCCAAACCTTCCAGCAGCAGATCGATGACCGCTTTACCGAGGAGCGGCTCATCGCACGGCTCACTTCGCTCTTCGGCGCGCTCGCACTCTTGCTCGCGGCCATCGGACTCTACGGCGTCACCGCTTACACCGTCGTCCGCCGCACACCGGAGATCGGCATCCGCATGGCTCTCGGCGCAGAACGCAGCCGCGTTATCGGCATGGTCATGCGCGGAGCCATGCTGCAGGCGCTCATCGGACTCGCGATCGGCACGCCCATCGCCATGCTCTGCGTGCGCTACGTCAAGTCACAGCTCTATGACATCACCAGCGTCAACCCCGTCGTGATGACCGGCGCGATTCTCGTTCTCGCCGTTGCAGCCGCCATCGCCGGCATCATCCCCGCCAAACGCGCCGCCTCGATCGATCCAGTGAGGGCCCTTCGCATCGAGTAATCCAACAGCAGATAACACGAAAAACGGGTGCCCATCCTTGCGACGTATTTGTTTTTGTCGCAAGGGTGGGAAAGCACGATCCTCAACGGGCCTATAGTCAGTTCCCGCACGAAAATGGGTGCCCCACCTTCGGCAATTCGCTTTCTTCGCGAATTGGCTAAGGTGGGAAAGCACAGACCTCAACTCAGCACACGCGGGACAAACAGAGAACCCCGTGCCCACCCTGTCGATTTCTTTCCATCGACAGGGTGGGAGAGCACAGAGCCAATTGGCTGGAATCTTACTGCCGGGCCGGCAGGTTGCCGCCCATTTCGGCCGGCGGCACAGCGGTGAGCACATCCGCCTCAGGCGGAACAGGCGTCGGCAGCGGACCTTCGAGCGCCAGCGCCAGCACTTCGTCCATCGAATCCACGAAGTGCAGCTTCATCGAGTTCTTGATGTTGTCCGGCAGCTCCGAAAGATCCTTCTCGTTGCCCTTGGGCAGAATCGCTTCAAAGATGCCAGCCCGCAGCGCGGCGAGCAACTTCTCCTTGAGTCCGCCGATAGGCAGCACCTTGCCGCGCAGCGTGATCTCACCGGTCATCGCGATATCGCGCCGCACCGGAATCTTGGCCAACGCACTCGCCAGCGCCGTCGCCATCGTAATGCCCGCCGACGGACCATCCTTGGGAATCGCGCCCTCAGGCACGTGTAGGTGCAGGTCCATGTTGCGGTAGAACTCGCGTGAAAGCCCCAGCGCCTGTGCCTTGCCGCGGATATAGCTCAGCGCGGCCTGCGCCGACTCCTGCATTACATCGCCGAGCTGGCCGGTGATGGTGAGCTTGCCTTTGCCATCGAGCACCTGCACCTCGGTGGTGAGAATGCTGCCGCCCACTTCGGTCCACGCCAGGCCTGTCACCAACCCGACTTCGCTCTTCTCATGCGCCTCGGAGTCGCGGAACTTGGGCACGCCCAGGAACTCGTTTACGTTCGCGGCGGTGATCTCTTCCTTGTGCTTCGCGCCGGCCTTCACCACCTTGCGCGCCACCTTGCGGCACACGTTGCCGATCTCGCGCTCCAGGTTGCGCACGCCCGCCTCGCGCGTGTAGTAGCGGATAATCTCGAGAATCGCGTCGTCCTTGATGGTGATGTTCTTCTCGCTCAGGCCCGTCTGCTCGCGCTGTTTCTTCACCAGGTACTTCTGCGCGATTTCGAGCTTTTCATGCTCGGTGTAGCCCTGCAGGCGCAGAATCTCCATGCGGTCCTGCAGCGCCGGCGGAATCGTATGCAGCACGTTGGCCGTGGCGACAAAAAGGACTTGCGACAGATCGTAGTCCACGTCGAGATAGTGATCCTGGAAAGTCGTGTTCTGCTCCGGATCGAGCACTTCGAGCAGAGCCGATGCCGGATCGCCGCGGAAATCCGACGAAATCTTATCAACCTCATCCAGCAGGAACACCGGATTCTTCGTGCCGGCGCGCTTCATGTGCTGGATGATCTGTCCCGGCATCGCGCCAATATACGTGCGCCGGTGGCCGCGAATCTCCGCTTCGTCGCGCACGCCACCCAACGAGAGCCGCACAAACTTGCGCCCAGTCGCTTTTGCGATCGACATGCCTAGCGAAGTCTTTCCGACTCCTGGAGGCCCGACAAAGCAAAGGATCGATCCCTTTGGATTCTTCACCAGTTGCCTTACGGCCAGAAACTCGAGAATGCGCTCCTTGATCTTTTCCAGGCCGTAGTGGTCCTCATTGAGCACCTTCTCAGCGAACTCGATCGACCGCGTCTCTTTAGATTTTTTCTTCCACGGCACCGCCAGCAGCCAGTCAATGTAATTGCGGCTCACCGTTGATTCAGCCGACATCGGCGGCATCGCTTCCAGCTTCTTGAGCTCCTGGATCGCCTTGTCCAGCACTTCCTTCGGCATGCCTGCAGCTTCAATCTTCTTGCGCAGCTCGTCGAACTCGCTCTTCTCGCCGCGGCCCAGCTCTTTCTGGATGGCCTTGATCTTTTCGTTGAGGTAGTACTCTTTCTGCGCCCGCTCCATCTGCCGCTTCACGCGTGACTGGATGTTGCGGTCCAGATCGAGCTTCTCAATCTCCACATCGAGTACATCGGCAATGCGCGCCAGCCGCGCCGCGGGATCGAAGATCGCCAGCAGTTCCTGCTTCTCCTCAATGCCGATCTGTAGATTTGCGGCGATCGTGTCGGAAAGCTTCGCGGCCTCATCCATCCGCACTGTGGCAATGATGGTCTCGTAGTTCAGCGACTGCTGCAGCTTTACGTACTGCTCAAAGAGCGATGTCACGCGCTGCATGAGCTGCTCGACCGCAGGCGTCATCTCAAACTGAGATTTGCCGGTACGCACCGTGGCCACAAAAAATCCGTCGCGGTCGCTCACTTCGACGGACTTGGCCCGCTCCACACCCTCGACCAGAACTTTGATATTGCCGTCAGGCATTTTCACGCTCTGCACAATGTTGCAGATGGCGCCCACCTGGTAGATATCCTTCGGCTTCGGCTCATCGATCGAAGCATCGTGCTGCGTAGCGAGAAAAATCTTGCGGTCGCCGGTCAGCGCTTCCTCAAGAGCGCGCACGCTCGATTCACGGCCCACTACGAACGGAGTCATCATGTACGGGAAGATGACCATATCGCGAATGGGCATCATGGGCAGCTTGCGCAGCTCGGATTTTTCTCGGGAGGCAGTCATAGAAAACACCTTGGAAATTAGACGCGTGAACCCCGCTCCGGCTTCAACAGTCTGATTCCGGGGCTCATGTTGCGATTGTACAGCGGAAAAGCAAATCGAGGGATCGAATTGCCCATGATCGACGGCCCCGCTGTGGATCGTTTTTTTGCCTTCTGATCGATCGCTATCGCAATGATGTACATTGGTTTTCGGTAATTGGGACGATCTCAATCCAGGAGGGTGCCGCATGATGGAACCGGTGGTTGCGCAGCGAGGTCCCTATGAGGTGGAAGTTGAGGCTGGCAAGAGCTACCTGTGATGCGCCTGCGGCTGCAGCGCAACCCAGCCTTTTTGCGACGGCAGTCACGCCGGCACCGGTCTCACACCCCTGAAATTCACGGCTGCCGAAACCGGCACAGTCTGGCTCTGCGGCTGCAAACACACCAGCGACAAGCCCTACTGCGACGGGACGCACGAAGGGCTTTGAACCGCGCTCATCCGTAGAGCAATGAAGGCTTCAGTTTGCGCTTGGCGTCTTTGCCGCGTCGTCGATCACCCGCACCTCAACATCTGCCTTGCGGCTTTCGATCCTGAGCCCGAGTTGCTCATCAAGAACGCGTTGCCAACTGGTGAAGGCATCCGTTCCCGGTTCGGGATGCACGTCAACGCTGAAATCATAGACACCGTCAAGGCCCGTCCTGTCGAGCACCGGAATCGCCGGACCGCCCGCCCGCACCGGCTTGGTGGGGTCTTCGGCGGCCGGAATAGAAAATTGCACCGCGAGCAGATCGGCGAACTGCCGCATCTCTCCGTGGAAATGGAAGCCCGCGCCCGCATGCGCTTCCCCGCTCGCCGCCGGTTGGATTTTGGGTCCATTCTTCGCGACCGTCAGTTCGTAGACGCGCATCGAGCGGGTTTCGTTGTGTTGCTTTAGATTGAACCGATCAACGAGCAAGTTCTGAAGCATCAGCGCCTTCTGCTCTCTCGTTGCGCCTTGTTCCAAGCGCGCTTCAACGTCGTACTCGTTGCGATCCAGCCACGTTGGCCCGATGATCTGATCAAGCTGCAGATTCCAGACATCAGCAGCCAAACGTCTGAGCGTGACGTTCCGTCCAGTAAAGCCCTCCGGAGTCCAGCTGATCTGATTGTTGTAATCCGGGCCGACTGTACGTGCGCTCGGCCTGACGGATGCAACCTCAAAGACCGGTTTCGCGGTTTGACTCCATGCAGGCGCAATTGCTGCCAAAACAACGCCTATGACGATGAACCGCAGCAAACGCATGCCGTTCAGCATAGGCGCAAAGATCGGCTTCGGCAAATGCACGGCGGTTGCCCCATCCTTGCGGCGTTCTTGTCGTTGCCGCAAGGGTGGAAAAACCACAGACCTCAACTCAATGTGTGAAGAGAAACAGAATTCCCCGTGCCCCATCCTGTCGGCTTCTTTCTGTCGACAGGATGGGAAAGCACAAATCTCACAAACCCGCCGCCTCCGTCTGCACCGCATACAGCGAATGATGCGTCAGGATAAACAGCGTCTTCCGGTCGGCTCCGCCAAACACCAGATCGATCGGCCGCTCCGGCACGTCGATGCGCTCCAGCATCTTTCCTTCCGGCGAGTACACCAGGATCTGTCCCGCGGCGATATACACGCGCCCGCGCTCATCCTGCACTACGCTCTCGCCGCCTGTCTCTGTGAACGGCTTCAGGTCCGTGACGGTCCCGGTCGCCGTCACCGTTCCCTTGAAGGTCCGCTCCGCATTCTCCGTCGTCACATAAAACGGCTTGCCCGGTACGGCTTTCTGCAATCCGAATGTCCGCAGCAGGTCGGCCATCTTCGTGCCCCACTCCATATGCCCCCGCACAAACTCGTCGCCGGCTGAGATGTAGGCGCTCCCATCTGGCGCAACATACTGCCAGTCGCGCGGACTCGAATATTGTCGCAGTTCAAAAACTCCCGCCGGCAGATACTCTGCGGTGCCGCTGCGCTCCGTCGCCTGCGATTGCTCCATCATCTTCATCGCGCCATCCGGTGCCAGCGTGTACACCTTCCCCGCGCCGCTTCGCGAAACCACCAGCAGATCGCCCGCTTTATCAAACGCCAGATTCTCCGGCTGCAGCGGGTCGCTGCTCACAACGATAGCTCCACTCTCCTGAGGCTCCCGGAATTTCTTCGCGCTCCATCTGTAAATTCTCTGCCAGTGCGTATCGACAAAATAGAGCGTGCCCTTTGCATCCACTGCACCACCGGAAGCCGAGAAGAACCCATCCGCAAGCTTCTCCACCTTCGCATCGGGAGCCAGCACTTCTGAGGGCGTCTTGAGAGTCAAAAGAGCTATCGTCACACCCGGTACATCCAGCACCGCAAACTCCCGCGCACGCACCTCCGCATGACGTATCGCGTCGAAGACCGAATTGTCGAACGACACCTTGCTGTTGCTGTCTACATGCATATTGCGGATGCGGATCCCCGTCGACTCCGACACCTTCACCGCATACGGAAACGGCGTATAGCTGCTGATCACCCGATACCCGTGGTAGTTGGCAATCGTGACGTTCCGCGAACGGAGAATCTCCAGCGGCAGCGCATCGCCGCTCTCACCGCGCTCTTCTTCCGTCTGGAGCGCGTCCAACTCCCAGTTCTCCACGCCGTCGAGCCGGATCTCGTTGCGCACATGGTGCTCGCTCGAGAGCTCATATACAAACCCCGGGGTCGACGTATTCGAGATGAACAACCCCGCTGCCGCAAACGTATCCGGAGTCCAGATATCCGCAAATGTGCCGCCGCCCCCATCCGTGATCCACAGGCTCGGATACTGCGCATCCCACCGGTACTTCGGATTTGGATCGCCCGAGTGCGTGTTGTTATAGGGATTCATCCGCGTTCCATCCGCCGCATTCGTGCCATGCCCGCCCAGAAAGCGCACATCGTCCATCAGCGAATCCGCGCCCGCCATCCACAGCGCGCCCACCGCGCGGTCATTGATGCCGCCGGTAAACAGCCCGATCCCTGTCACAATGTTGTGCCCACCCTTCGGCGCCTCCAGCAGCGCGCGCGGCTCGCCGATGCCTTGAAATCCCGGGCTCTCATCCTTCAGATCGAACTGCGTCATGCTCGGATGCAGCCCGATCAGCACCGTATCCGGCCGCAGATGAATCGTGTCTGTTGCGAGGTACCGCCCCATCGGCGCATACAGCACCGGATGCTCGTCAATCGCCTTCTGCAGCGCCGCCGTATCGTCCGTCACGCCATCGCCCTTCACGCCAAGTGTCAGCAGATTCACCCACTGCGACATCGGCGGCAGGGCCGCAATCGCATTCTTCTGCTCCGGCAATTCGCTTACTGCATGGGCATCAAACTTCGTCTCGATCGCGCCCCAGTCTTCTGCATTCTTCATCGTCAGCCCATGCGAGAACGTCTTCACCAAATAGCTTTCGCCCGGCCCGTCAATCGTCTTCCCGCTCTCTCGCATCCGTGCGAACACCTTCACCCCGTGGCACGCGATGTCTTCCAGGTTGATCTCGGTCCGCGCGTTGTTCTCGTTGCCAAACACGATCGCCGCATCGGAAATATTCTCAAACCGCGACCGCGCCACCCACAGCTCTTCTGAGAAATCGGGATCGACCGACACCGCCTGCGGCACATTCTTGAATTCGTCATGGATCAGCGTCAATCCTGCCTCATGCTCCTTGATCGCCGCCACCCTCTGCCCTTCAAAGGTCGAATCGAGCAGCGTGAACTGCCAACCCGGCGAGGGCTTCACCGTCACAATCCCATACTGGCCGCCGTGAAAGTGCAGGTCCTCGCCCTCGTTGCCAATGTCCTTCAGCGCCGCCAGCCCCGACCCGATCCAGAAATCCATGTGCGCCAGGTAGCAGTGCTGCGCCACATGAAAACGGATCGCCACAGCCGCCGGATTTCCGTTTCCAATTTTGAAGTCCACATTGCTCATCGCCGAGTAAAACGTCCCCGGGTTCGCATCCGGTATCGAGGCATCCGGAGGCACTGTTCCCTCGATCGGCTCGGCAGGCCGGCCCGTCGCAAAGTCGATGCGCGGCCCTCCGCCTGCCTGGCGTCGCACCTTTCCGCCGGCGAACAGAAACATGTACCCCAGCCCCTGCTGGTATCCCGGCGTATTATCCGCCAGCACAAATACCGGCCGCGTCGCGCCATATCCGATCACGCGCACCGAGGGCCACACATAAATCGTGCGTGTCACGCGATATCGCCCCGCCGGCACAAACACGATTCCCTCGCCGCGCGTCGCAGCCTTGTCCACTGCCTCTTGAATCGCAGCGCTGTCGTCCGCCGTGCCATCGCCACGCACAGGAAAGTTCTCGGGCGTCAGATAAACGGCCTTCGCATCCTCGAGCCGCTGCGGATAATACGAAGCCGAGGCGCCTCGCGCTTCGCTCGCAACGCACAGCAATCCCACTCCGGCCAACAAACTCCACAGCCCGATCTTCTTCATCGCATTCACTCGACCCTCCGCGCAGCCACACAACATTCAGCCAGACCGCGCCGCGGCTCGTCAAGGAAAATGTCGGTAAACAATCGGTTGTCTTTTAGAGGCGCTTCAAAGGCTACGGGAATCCGGATCTGGCGTGATGAAGCTATGGTCGGGGAAGTTCCTGATCCCCGAATGTGCGGCCGAGCTCCGCCTGGGACTCGTGAATGGGCCGTTCTTCGCCCAAGTAATGGTCGGCGAAAATGATCTTCCACGCGAGGCCGAGTTTGCCGAGCCAGGTAATGAGGATACCGTTGAAATCCAGTTCCTGTTTGCTCAGGCCGTGGAACGCGGATCGCGGATAGCGATGATGGTTGTTATGGTAGCCGTCACCGAAAGTGACTGCGGCAAGAAAGACATTGTTCTTGCTATGGTTGCCCATGTCGTAATTCTGGTAGCCGAACGTGTGGCCAAACGAGTTGACTGCCCACACCGAGTGCTGGAACAGCATGGTGCGGAGGCAGGCAGCGAGAACGCAGCCCCATGCGTCGGATGGCCCGCCACATGCATAGCCGATCAGCCATGGAATCGCGAGCGAAAGCACCGGCCAGATGTAATGTGTGCGGGCGTAGAAGCGGATGATGGGGTCGCGTTCCAGGTCACGGCCGTAGATGCTGCGGTCGGTAACGGTATCGTCAAACATCCACCCGATGTGTGCGTGGAAAAGGCCACGCAGAGATTGGGTGTCATGACAGTGTCCATCAACAATGGGACTGTGCGCATCGCCGCAATGATCGGTTTGCGCGTGATGGCGCCGGTGGTCGGTAACCCAGGTTAACAGCGAACTCTGAAATGACATGGATCCGGCTGCACCGAGCAAATAGGCAACCCAAGGATAGGTCTGGAAGCTCTTGTGCGAAAAGTAGCGGTGGAAACCGATACCGGTCCCCATGCCGATGACAAAGTAGCCGACAAGGAACGTGGCAACTTCGACGGTATGGATGGGATGGGAGTGGAACCAGAAGAAACAGCCTACGGAACCTGCGAAAGGGATACCGATCAGAAACGTGTTGTCGATTTTCTTTTTCAAAGCGCGACGCCCTGCGACGACGCCGAGCGCCGGTGAAACCGCTTCAGGCTGCAACCGAGAAGTAGCCACTGCACACGCTCCATTTCTTCAGAGCCGGTAAGACCCGAGCCTTCCTTCGCAGGGTTTACCAGGGTCAATCCTATTTGCTGGGATGCCGTTCGTGCTGCCTGTTATGTTCGCACAGTTGCCGCGACTGCCTCAGCACCAATCGAGCCCAATCCGCACAATGCCCGGTTTCCTTGCTGCAGCTTCGATGCCGGGGCGCCTCGGTAAATTACTGAAAATCGAAGATATCTCCGCAAAAAGCTAAAGCCCCCACGCCGGGCGTGAGGGCTTCGTCCAGATCAACTGCGAAGAAAACTTACCCAGCCTTCTCCAGCAGGCACAGCGACAAATCGCGCCGCTCGACCATCTCGCGCGTAATCTCCACATCGCGTACGCGCTTGTTGCTCGGCAGGTGATACATCAGGTCGAGCATCAACTCTTCCAGAATCATGCGCAGACCACGGGCACCCACCTTGCGCGCCAGAGCCTCGCGGGCCACAGCCGTCACCGCATCGGCCGTGAAGTGCAGCCGCACATTCTCGTATTCGAATAGGCGTTGATACTGCTTCAGGATCGCGTTGCGCGGCTTGGTCAGGATCTCGATCAGCGCGGCTTCATCCAGCTCGTCGAGAATGCCCATCACCGGCAGACGTCCTACAAACTCGGGAATGAGACCGTACTTGATCAGGTCCTGCGGCTCGGTCTTGCGCAGCAGTTCCGTGTCGCGGTGCGAGCGGCTTACTGTCGCGTCCTCGGCATCCGCGGTGCGGAAGCCCAGCGCCTTCTTGCCCACACGCCGGCCGACTACACGCTCCAAACCCACAAACGCGCCGCCGCAGATAAAGAGAATGTTCGTCGTATCGACGGCTGTGAACTCCTGGTGCGGATGCTTGCGCCCACCCTGCGGAGGAACGTTCGCAACCGTGCCTTCCAGAATCTTCAACAGCGCCTGCTGCACACCCTCACCTGAAACATCGCGTGTAATCGAGGGGTTCTCGTCCTTGCGGCCGATCTTGTCGATCTCGTCGATGTAGATGATGCCCTGCTGCGCGCGCGTCACATCGCCATCGGCGGCCTGCAGCAGCTTGAGGATGATGTTCTCCACGTCCTCGCCTACATAACCGGCTTCGGTCAGCGTGGTCGCGTCCACAATCGCAAACGGAACATCCAGCATCTTGGCCAGCGTGTGCGCCAGCAGCGTCTTGCCGGAGCCCGTAGGCCCGATCAGAAGAATGTTCGACTTGGCCAGTTCCACTTCGTTGTTGCGTAATCGGTTCATCTGCACGCGTTTGTAGTGGTTGTAGACCGCGACAGCCAGCTTCTTCTTGGTCTGGTCCTGGCCGATGACGTAGTCGTCGAGAAAGCTCTTTACCTCTTGCGGCTTCGGCAGATGCCCCGCCAGCGTGGCGGGCGCTGCTTCACCACGGTCGTCCTCAAGGATGGAGTTGCAGACAGCGACGCACTCATCGCAGATATAGGCGCGAGGATAGTCGCTGGGCGACGAGATCAGCTTGGCAACGGCGTCCTGCGATTTGTGGCAGAACGAGCAGCGCAACGCTTCTTCGGGTCCCGTGCGCGTTTTCATTGTTTCTCTCCCTTTGGACTAACCAAATTTAGTTCCGTCCTTTACGTGCGCGGCCGGTCAATAATTTCGTCGACAATGCCATACTCTTTCGCCTGTTCGGCGTTCATGATAAAGTCGCGCTCGACGTCGCGCTCAATCCGTTCAAGAGGTTGGCCGGTGTGCTTAGCCATGAGTGTATTCGTAATTTCGCGAATGCGCAAAATCTCACGGGCATGAATATCGATGTCGGTAGCCTGCCCGCTCAATCCCCCCATCGAGGGCTGATGAATCAGGATCCGCGAGTTGGGCAGCGCAAACCGCTTGCCCTTAGCGCCCGCCAGCAGCAGAAATGCGCCCATGCTGGCTGCCTGGCCAATGCAGTACGTCACCACCGTGTTCTTGATGAACTGCATCGTGTCGTAGATGGCCAGACCCGCCGTGATGGAGCCGCCCGGCGAGTTGATGTACAGCGAGATGTCCTTTTCCGGGTCCTCGCCCTGCAGAAAAAGCATCTGCGCCACCACGAGGTTGGCGATCTGGTCGTCGATGGGTGTGCCGAGGAAGATGATGTTATCGCGCAGCAGACGAGAGTAGATGTCGTAGGCGCGCTCGCCCCGGCTCGTCTGCTCAACTACCATGGGAACTAATGCCATTGAACCTTTATCCCGCTCTCCGGATGTGGGGCCTTGCTTTCCCCCGGTTTATGTTGATGCGCGAAGGGAGAGATTTTCTTCCACCGCGCCCTATCTTATTGGTTCTTAAGCCTTAACCCGGTAGCCGTTCATAGAGCGAATTGGCAGTCTTCTCCCGCTTCAACTGTTCCCGAATTCTAGCCAGCCCCCCGTCCTGGGTCAATCGCACTTTCAGGGCATCGAGCGGCTCGCGGGACTGCAAAGCAGCCATTTGCAATTCGTGATCCAACTCCTCGTCGCTTACCGTTATATTTTCCTGGGTTGCGATCCTGTCCAGCAGCAGAGAGGTCTTCACCTCGGTCACGGCGCTGTCGCGTTGAGCCACGCGCAACCGGCTAAAGTCCATCTTGCGCATCTGCTCGGGATTCATGCCCTGCGCCGCCAGAGCCCGCAGACCCCGCTCGAGCCGCGCATCGATCTGCTCCTGCACCAGCGACTCCGGAACCGGGAAAGTAAACTTCTCTGCCAGGGCCGTGAACAGCTTGTCCTTGGTCTCGTTCTCTACGCTGCGCCGCTTCCGGTTCTTCAGATAGTCGCGCACGCTGTTTTCGAGATCGGCGTAGCTCTCGTACGCACCAAGCTCTTTCGCAAAGTCGTCGTTCAGCTCCGGCAGGGTGCGCTTCTTGATCGCCTTCACCTCCAGGTCATAGGCAACGGTCTTGTTCGCCAGGCTCGGCTCGGCATAGTCAGCCGGATAGACCACCTCCGCCTTCAGCTCCTGCCCCGGCTTGGCGCCGCGCAGCACATCGGTAAACGCCGCGACAGTCTCCTTGCCGCCGATCTCGACCAACGCATCCTGGCCTTCAATCGGCTCCGCAGCCTCAGCCGCGATGTATCCCTTGTAGCTGATCTGCGCCCAGTCACCGTCGGCCAGCGCACGGTCTTCTTCTACAGGCTCGATCGTCGCACGCGATTCGCGCAGCCGCTCGATCTCCTGCTGGAACTCCTCGTCCGTCACCTCGATCGAAGGCTTCGGTACGGTCACGGTCTCGTAGCCCTCAATTGAGAAATCGGGCAGGTACTCGAAGACCGCTTTGACATGCAGCGGCGTACCCTCGTCAACCGAGAGCTCCGTCACCTGCGGCTGGCCCACCGGGCGCACACCCAGCTCGTTCACCGCTTTGCTGAACCGCTCCGGAAGCAGCGTGTCCACCACTTCTTTGCGAATTTCGCTGGCAAAACGCCGCCGCACCACCGACTCCGGCGCCTTGCCGGGACGGAATCCGGGGAACTTTGCATAGCGGCGATAGTTGCTGGTCACACGCTGGTAGGTCTTGGCGACTTCGTCGGCCGGCACATCAATCGTCAACTCGCGCGTGCATTCAGGATTGAGAACGGGGCCGTGCTGGTGATCATGACCTTCATGATCGTGATGTTCGTGGCCGTCGTGGTCGTGATTGTGTTCATGGGGAGCCGCACCAGCCGCGTCGGGCTGGGGGTTGTTTTCGAGGGTGCTTGTAGAACTCAACGTTTTGCCTTCCGGGCGCACTCAAGACGCCTTCAAAATTTGCCGCTTTCGGGACGTTTTGGGGCCTGATCCGTCTTTTGGCTTGGCCTGCCGCCCGTTCCCCCCTTCTATTGCCGCTCCGCTCTGCTTCGTACACAAATCAGCGCGTTGTGGCGGGGGAAATCGCTCATTCCATGGTAAGAGGGTTTGCGGGCAGGGTCAAACCGCGGCAGAGGGAAACTTGGCACCAAAGCACCGCGAACGACACGTTACTGCTCGGAGTCCTCGGGCTTACGGACGTAAGGGAGAAAACGCGGATCGGCGGCTCCATAAGCCGCATAGTGCGCCCGCGCCTCAGCCAGGCTCAGTTGGCCGTTCACCGTGAGCCGCACCTCGGACGCGTCCTCATCCTCCTGCCCGTCGTCTTCCCACCAGCAAACCGGACAAAGCCCGAGCGCCGCGGGCGCAGCCAGCGTCTTGTGCCCGCAGCACGGACAACGAAACCGCGTCTCAGTTGTCGTAGTAGCCACATAGGATGGACGGCAACTCAACCCCACCGGTTCACGATCGCAAATCCGGCACTAAACCATCGTCACCATCCTGTCGATTTCCTTTTACCGACAGGGTGTGAGAGCACGAATCGTACAATCAGGAACGCAGTCATAAAGAGGAATCCCATGGCCTTCACCCGCACCCGTCTTTTTCTTCTCGCGCTCCTCCTCGCCCCGCTCGCGCTCTCTGCGCAGGACCAGCCACAACCGCTCCGCGTCGCCATCGTCGGCCTCGAGCACGGCCACGTCGACGGGTTTCTCCACGCTCTGCCTGCGCACCACGACGTCCAGCTTGTCGGCGTCGCCGATGCGGATGCCTCGCTGCTCGCCAGGTACCAGCAGAAGTTCTCGCTCCCCGAGACCATCCTCTATAAGAGCGAAGCCCATATGATCGAGCGCGCCCATCCGCAGGCCGTACTCGTCTACACGCCCATCGGCGAGCACCGCCACGCCATCGGCATCGCCGCGCAGTACGGCGTCTCCTCGATGGTGGAAAAGCCGCTGACAATCTCGCTCGACGATGCGCTCGCCATCCGCGAGATCGCACGCACGCACGCACAAAGTCCACGTCCTCGTGAATTACGAGACCACCTGGTACGCAAGCAACAAGGCCGCCTATGACGAGCTCATGCAGCATCAGCTCGGTGACGTACGTCGCGTCGTCATCCATGACGGCCACCAGGGACCCAAGGAGATCGGCGTTCAGCCCGAGTTCCTCAAATGGCTGACTGACCCCGACCAGAACGGCGCCGGCGCGCTCTATGACTTCGGCTGCTACGGCGTCGACCTCATGACCTGGCTCATGCACGGCCAGGCACCGCTCGCCGTCACCGCCGTCGCCAATCACGACAAGCCGCAGATCTATCAAAAGGTGGACGACGACGCCACCATCGTCCTTCAGTACCCGCAAGCGCAAGCTGTCATCCAGGCCTCGTGGAACTGGCCCTTCAGCCGCAAAGATATGGAAGTCTATGGCGCCACTGGCTATGCCATCACCGTCGGACCCGACCAACTTCGCCTGCGCCACGAGCACGACCACGAGGAGCAGCTCACCACCGCGCCGCATCTCGCAACAGACGAGAGCAATTCCCTCGACTACCTCGCTGCGGTGCTCAGCGGCCGCGTCAAAGATCAGGGCGACCTGAGCGCCCTCGACACCAACGTCGTGGTGATGCAAATCCTCGACGCCGCCCGCACCTCCGCCCGGGAAGGCCGCGCCATCAAGCTCGAAAAACTCGGCGAATAATCCCGAAAACGCGGCCGTCTTTAGAACAACTCCTGAAGAGAGTTTTTGGGAAGTTGTCTTTGTCGCAAGGGCGGGAAAGCACAGCCCCGCACCAGCCATCGTTCATGGGCCAAAGACGAATGTCGCACCCGCAGATCTGTAACGTGCCCCTCCTCGCGTTCACCATTATGCAGGAGGCGCAAGATGCCCACCCGAACGCCCACACTCGTCATCACCTTCCCCCAGCCCAATGCCATCGTCGGCACATCACCCTTCAACGTAATAGGCACAGTCACGGCTCCCGGCATGCCTGAGCCCGTTGCCATCAACTCCGTGACCGTGCAGGTCAACGGACAGGCTCCCATACGCGCAACGCTCAAGCACATCCCCAACAGCAAGCTTGTCGAAGTCACCTTCAGCGCGACCGTGCACATCACCAGCGGCCAGGACCCGCATACGATCACCGTCACCGTCGCGTCCGACGCGGGCACCGTCACCCACGCCGTCAGCGTGGTCGCCGGTCTCACCTTCGTGCCGCAGCCGCCTGCTGTCCTCATCGACTTCTCGCTGCCGCAGATCCAGGACCTTCCACTCGGCGACATCGTCTCCAGGCTTCAGCCGCTGGCAAGCGGTCTGGCCAAGCAGCTTTCTCAAACGCCGATCATCGGCCAGCTCGGCGCTCTGCACAAGATCCTCGTCGGTCCGAATCTAATGCTGGTGAATTCGCCGCAGCCCATGCTTCGCTTCGGTCTCTGGATTCTCGATTCCGGCTTCCCCAAGCAGGATCTCGTGGCAGCCACGAAGGACTTCGCCCTAGCGCAACTCACACCCGCCGCCGCTGCCGCCTGCTTCGCGCTGGCGCCGCTGCTCAGTCCGCCGGCCGTGGGAAGCGAGGCCTCCACTCCGCCTGCCGAATTGACCGTTGCCGGATTCGCGCTCGCGGTTCCGACAACCACGCTGCAAACCATCCTCGACGCGTTGAAGCCCGACATCGTCAGCTCTGCGGCCGACCACCACTTCAGCGTGGACACTGCAGTCATCAAAACCACTGCCCCCGGCACGGTGATCACCACGCTCTCCGGATCGCTCCCGGCCGGCATCTCAATGACCGCCACCATCAGCGAAACGCTGGGCACCGCGCAGCGATCCAGCACCGTGCTCTCCAAGATGCCAACCGTGGTCTCCAGCCACGGCTCTACATCCATTGGCGATGATCTCGACTGGTTCATCGGCACTCTGGTGCCCGCCATCGGACTCGGCCTCGTTGGCCTGTTCGTCGGGACCAACATCGGCGTCAACAGCGCCGCCGGCCAGGCTGCGGGAGTTCTCACCGACTATCTGGCCGCTCTTCCTCCCTGGTTCCCCTTCCGCAACTCCTCAGTGCCGGATGATCTGCAGTCACTCTTCCCGTTCCCCATGGCTGTGCTTAACTTTGATTCCTTCGGCTGCACGTCCCACGCACTCATCGGAGCGGGCTCTATCGGCATGACGAACAGAGACCAGTCCATGGTCGCGCTCAGCCTTGGCGGAGCTTCCAGCTATCCCAACTACAGCTTTGGAATCGAAAGCGTCTACCGCGTCGGGCTCACCGCCTTCGAACCCGACAATGACCGGATGACCTGGCAGGTGACCGGCTCGCCCAAGAAGAGCGCTGTCTCCACCGATCCGGTCTTCCAGGCGGGCAGCTTCCTCGCCGAGTTTCCGGTTCCGAAAAATAATGCGCCGGGCAAATACTCGTTCACTCTGTCTGTGACGGGGACCGAAACTTGCGCGACCGACTCATCGAAGACACTCTCGGCCGCAGTCTCCAAACCGATCTCGGTTACCGTCCTGAAGAACCGCCCGCCCGCCGAGCCCGCTCCAAAGAGTGAGCCCGCGTTCGCCGCATCGCAAAAGGAGTGAACATTGGGCTTTAATTCAGATACCAAATGAGCGCCCACCTTCATCAATTCGCATCCTTCGCGAGCGGGTGAAGGTGGGCTAAGTATCTATAAGAACTCAAATAGGAAATTCCCCGCTTACGCCCCACACCGGCCACGAGATTGCCACAATCCAGCAGCAGTTTTTCGCAAAGAGCTTGCCTGCCCAGACAATAACGTGGGACCGTCTGTTGCGAGTGCGCGAGCAAGTACGTCATGCTGAAGGTTACGGAGATCTTGACGCAGATGCATGAGCACGCGGCCGCAGAGCCAACGAAATTGCTTTCCTCTCCGGCACGATCGAATCTCTGCAAAAAACTCCGCATCCTCGTTGCCATCGCAACCTGCTTTTTACCCTCCCTCTGCGCCCGCGCACAGGCGCAAACGTACGCAGACTACCCGCAGACGCGCGGCAAGGTTCAGAATTTCACCTTGGCAGGCCTTCCCTCCTGGATGAGCCTCGATATGCAGATCCGCGAGCGCGTAGAGCAATCCTCTAGCTTTGGATACACACAAGGAAACGATCGAATCTATGACTTGACGCGCGAGTACGGCGGCATAACGATCCGGCCCTCTTCCAGCCTCACCGCCTATATGCAATTTATGGACACGCACGCTCTCGGCCTGCCCTTGCATGCCGTTGCATCCAACATGCGCGACACCTTCGATCTTCGTCAGGGCTATCTTGAGTACCGTCGCGATCACTCTGCGTTCATCGCGGGGCGCCGCGAGTTGAAGTACGGCAATGAGCGTGTCATCGGTATCAGCGATTTCAGCAACAACAGCCGTTCCTGGGACGGATTCTACGCGCATCTCGGCGACCGCTCTGATACGAACAACGTTGATCTCTTCAGCACATCCGTCGTGCTCGTCCATCCCACTTCTCACGATACGCACGGAGCGGGGCTTACCTTTCACGGCGTCTATGGAACCATCGGTTCCTGGGCCCCGAAGGCCACTCTTCAACCCTTTGTGCTAGTCAGGACCGCTCCTCGCGTGAAGAGCCAGCGGGGCACATTCGGATCTGAGCTGGAAACAACGTTTGGCGCTGAGATACAAGGCAGCCTTCCCGCGCATTTCAGCTACGACATTCTCGGCGATCTGCAACGCGGCAGCTATTCCAACAACTCCATTCATGCCGGAGCGGATGTCATCAAGGTCACCTATCTCTTCAATAATCTGCCCTGGAAGCCTCGACTCGGCGGAGAATACGACTACGCCACGGGCAATCCTCATCGGAATCCTGATCGCGTCAGCACCTACGATCAGCAGTATCCCAGCAATCACAACGCCTTCGGCCTCTTCGACCTCTTCGGCTTCCAGAACATCAAGCAGCAGCGCATTAACCTCGACCTGGAGCCAAACAAGAATCTCACCTTGCTGCTTCAAGGCGAAGCCCTCGGCGTTGCTTCGCGGTTCGATCACGTCTACAGCAGCGCAGCCGGAATTACCGTCGCCGCACCCGCGCGCGGATTTGCCACTAATAGCATCGGCGACGCCTTTGATCTATCCGCGAAATATGTTCTTGATGAATATTGGGTATGGAATGCGGGTCTCTCCCACTACTTCCCCGGCAGCCTGATGACGGCCAATCACCATGGCGCTCCACTGACCTACGCCTATCTCTCCATCACCTACCGCTTCAAAGTGAATCCAAAGTAGGAACGCTCATTGTTCGATCAATCGTTTTTGAGATATAGACTCGGGCACGAAAACGGGTGCCCCACCTTCGCCGCGTTCTTTGCGGCTAAGGTGGGAAAACACAACGCTCACGCAGGGGAATTACACACCCACGCCCAGCGCCAGATTACTCCATAGCCGCAGCGTCGGGTCAGCCTGATTGATCGTGTAGAAGTGCAGGCCCGGTGCGCCATTCCTGAGCAGCGTCTCGCAGAGACGCGTTACCACGCTCAGCCCAAAGTCGAGCAGCGCGGGCTTGTCGTCCTGCAGTTCTTCGAGGCGCAGCCGCACCCAGCGCGGCAGATCGGCACCGCACCCAGCGCAGAAGCGCAGCGTATTCGCACAGCTCGTAATCGGCATGATGCCCGGCACGATGGGAATCGTAATGCCTGCCTTCGCGCACCGATTTAAGAAATCAAAATACGCGTCCGCGTTGTAGAAGAGCTGGGTCAGCGCCGAGTCCGCGCCCGCGTCCACCTTGCGGCGAAAGTTCTCAAAGTCTGCGCCGGGGTTCGCAGCCTGCGGATGCATCTCAGGGTACGCAGCCACTTCAATCTTGAACGCGTCGCCATGCGTCTCGCGGATAAACCGCACCAGTTCGCTCGCGTAATGAAACTCGCCCGGAGCCGAAGCGCTCAGCGCCGTCGCCGGCAGATCGCCGCGCAGCGCCACAATGCGCTTCACACCCGCAGCGCGATAGCGATCAAGCTGCGCCGCGACATTGGCGCGTGTCGACCCGATGCACGTGAGATGCGGAGCCACCTCCACACCCGTGTGCTCGACGACCGTAAGCAGCGTCTCGTAGGTGCCATCCTGGTTCGATCCGCCTGCTCCATGCGTCACAGAAAAATAATCCGGCTTGAGCGCAGCCAGCTGCTTCAACACAGAGGGCAGCTTCGCCAGCGCCTCCGGCGTACGCGGCGGAAACAATTCAAACGAAACATGCAACGGTGCGCTCATAAACCGTGACCTGATCTAATTCAATGCAGCTTCGTGCTACCCCACCCTTTCGACAGAAAGAAGTCGAAAGGATGGGGCACGTAGTCCCTAGTGTGGTGAGTCAAAAGTTCGTCGAAGAACAACCGCAGGTCCTTCGACTCCGCATGTCGCAAAAAGCGCGACAAACTGCGCTCAGGATGACGAGACATTTATGATGCAAACTTCAGACTCAGGATACTAGTCCCTAGTAACGATAATGCTCCGCCTTGTACGGCCCTTCCACCGGCACGCCGAGATAGTCCGCCTGCTTCTGCGAGAGCGTCGTCAGCTTCACGCCGATCTTCTCCAGATGCAGCCGCGCTACTTCTTCGTCCAGTTTCTTGGGCAATGTATAAACGGCCACCTTGTAGATGTCCTTGTTCCGCCACAGATCGATCTGCGCCAGCGTCTGGTTGGCGAAGCTGTTCGACATCACAAAGCTCGGATGGCCCGTCGCGCAGCCCAGGTTCACCAGGCGCCCTTCGGCAAGCACAAAAATCCCGTGTCCATCGGGGAACTTGAAGAAGTCCACCTGCGGCTTGATGTTCAGCTTCTCCACGCCTTTTTCCGCGTTGAGCCTGTCCATCTGGATCTCGTTATCGAAGTGCCCGATGTTGCACACGATCGCCTGGTCCTTCATCTTCTTCATGTGCTCGAGCGTGATGATGTCGGTATTGCCCGTGCACGTCACGTAGATGTCGCCGCGGCCCAGCGTGTCTTCCACTGTAGTGACCTCGAAGCCTTCCATCGCCGCCTGCAATGCGTTGATCGGGTCGATCTCCGTCACGATTACCCGCGCGCCCATGCCGCGCAGCGAGTGCGCCGAGCCCTTGCCCACGTCGCCGTAGCCGCAGATCACCGCCACTTTGCCCGCCACCATCACGTCCGTCGCGCGCTTAATGCCGTCGGCCAGCGACTCGCGGCAGCCATACAAATTATCGAACTTCGATTTCGTCACCGAGTCATTCACGTTGATCGCCGGAACCAGCAGCTTGCCCTGCTCCATCATCTTGTAGAGCCGGTGCACGCCCGTGGTCGTCTCTTCGCTCACGCCGCGCCACTCCTTGGCCACCTTGTGCCAGTGCTGCTGATCTTCCGCGTGCACTTTCTTGAGCAGATCCTTGATCACCTGCTCTTCATGGTTGCCGCTCGGCGTGTTCACCCAGCCATCGCCCTCTTCGAGCTCGTAGCCCTTGTGGATCAGCAGCGTTACGTCGCCGCCGTCATCCACCACCAGTTCCGGGCCTTTCCCACCTTTGTGATTCAGCGCCTGGTAGGTGCACCACCAGTACTCTTCCAGCGTCTCGCCCTTCCACGCAAACACCGGCACGCCTGTCGCGGCAATCGCAGCAGCAGCGTGATCCTGTGTCGAGAAAATGTTGCAGCTCGCCCAGCGCACCTCCGCGCCCAGGCTCGTCAGGGTCTCGATCAGCACCGCCGTCTGAATCGTCATGTGCAGCGAGCCGGTCACCCGCACGCCCTTCAGCGGCTTCTGCGGCGCGTACTTGTTGCGGATCGCCATCAGACCCGGCATCTCCTGCTCGGCGATGGTGATCTCCTTGCGGCCCCAGTCGGCCAAAGCCATATCGGCCACTTTGTAGCCCAGTTCCGTCATTTCCAGCGTCGAGCTTGCCATTGAGGGAGTCTCCTTCGAAATTTGATATCGACTTATCGTGATATAATGATGTGTATCAGATCGCAGGGAACCCGTCAACCGGAAAACCCCAAAATTCCGAATTCACGATTACTTTTGATCTTCATACCCGAACCGGGAAAGAGAGCCCCGGAAACGCGAAATCGGAGGTAGCTGAGAACTCGGGGCCATGAACGTTCGAAACCCGGAAGCGCCCAGAACTATGCGGAGGGAGCAGGGGCCTTCAGGCCCGGAGACACACTGCAACAGATGCCATCCATCGTCAAAATCCTGCGCGTCGCCGCCGATCCTACCCGGCTGCGCATTCTCCTGCTTTTGGATGGAGAGGAACTCTCCGTCGCCGAGCTGCAGGAGATCCTCGCGATGGGCCAGAGCACCATCTCCACGCATCTCTCGCAGCTCAAACAGGCAGAACTCGTCGAAGACCGCCGCACCGGCAAAAACAACCTCTATCGCCTCACGCGCCCTGATACCGAAGGCACCAGCGCCGTCGTCACCGGGCTGCTCGCCGAAGCCGTGCACGAGATCCCCGAAGCCGCCGCCGACCAGGCCGCACGCCGCCGCGTACTGCGCAAACGGCAAGACAAGATGCGCGCCTTCTTTGACTCAGTAGCAGGCCGTCTCGGCCGCAACTACGTCCCCGGCAAATCCTGGAAGAGCCTCGCCGAAGCCCTGCTGCGCCTGCTGCCGCCCGTCACCATCGCCGATCTCGGCGCCGGCGAAGGGAGCTTCGCTCTCTTACTCTCCAATAGGGCCAAGCAAGTGATCGCTGTCGACTCATCCGCCAAGATGATCGAGGTCGGCCGCGAAGAGGCCCGCCGCAACAATGTCGCCAACATCGACTTCCGCCTCGGCGACATGGAAGAGCTGCCGATCGCCAACGGCGAGGTCGACCTCGCCTTCTTCTCGCAGTCGCTGCATCACGCGCTGCACCCGGCGCGCGCGCTTGAAGAAGCGGCGCGTATCCTCGCGCCCGGCGGCCGCGTCGTCATCCTCGACCTCGCCCGCCACCGTTTCGAAGAGGCTCGCGACCTCTACGCCGACGAGTGGCTCGGCTTCCCCGAGGCCGAACTCGAAGCCATGCTTCAGAAAGCCGGCTTCACCCAGATCGAAGCCACGATTGTCGACAAGGAAACGGAGCCGCCACAGTTCCAGACGCTGCTGGCCGTGGCCACCAAAGCGTCATAGACCAGCCATATCATTTGTCATCCTGAGCGGAGGTCGCTTGAGCGACCGAAGTCGAAAGCCTGCCCTGAGCGTAGCCGAAGGGGATCTGCGGCTGTTTTTTATGCAATCCCAGCACGAACCCGGATGCCCCACCTTCGCCGATTCGCGCTTTTTGCGAAGCGGCTAAGGTGGGAAAGCACGACTGCATTCCTACTTCTGTGCGGCTGTCTCCGGCTTGGCCTCTTCGCTCAGAATTTCCAGCTTCTGCTCCGAACCATTCGATAAGGGAATGAAGACGTGGTGCTTCTCGACGCGGAATTGCACGTCGCCGCCAATGGTCAGCGGATGATCGCCGCCGCACTCCTTGCCTTCCCTGTGGAAGATTGCTTCTTTTCCGCAATCCAGCTCTAGGACTTCCGTACTAGTTTCAATTTTGTAGGTATTTGTGTATTTCGTGAAGTCGCCATGTCCACCAGAGTTTTGGTGCGTGTGCGAATTTTGGCCCTTGCCAATGACCTTGCCAGTCTCAGAGTAGCTTTTTTCCTTGTCCTTGGCCAAAGCCGTTACCGGCAGCGTGGCCAAAAGAACAGCGACGGAAAAAAGCCCGGTCAGCTTCCGGGTAATGACTGTGTTCTGCAAGATTGTTTGCTCCATTCGATTGGATTGGCGTCTGGATGTTGCTTCTCGTGCGTCGCCGTTTAGATTGAGGGCGCTTTGCTGCCGCTCGCCATCCAGCTTTTCGCGGAAAGAACAACGGCACAATAACACTTGAGCGCCATGCAAGACGCACTCTCGCCGGCAACTCCGAATCTAGAAATATTAGAGATTGGAAAAGCGCACTCACCCCGTCGCCAACAGCGGTTCGCGCATTCACTCACGGGCCAAACGGATCTTTATCGACAGCCGCTGCCGGCATCACCTTGAGCAGATATTTGAGGGCGCGTAGAACGCGCTGGGCGGTATCGCTGTCGGCTGCGCCGAGATAGATTTCCAATTCAGAATAGGGCTTCGTCGGCTCCACTTCGATCAGCTGTTTGTCTTTCCCATCGAAAAGCAGGACCTGCTTTCGCAGCGGAGAAACGGAGAAGTCGCGGCCGTCTAAGACCTGCTGACTTTCATGATCCGCCACGCGCGCAACCTTGAGATCACCGAAGTTGCCTCCCTCGAGCGCCGGAGACCGCTCGTCCCACGTGGCCAGCCAGTTGTGCCAGCAAGGATTGCCATTCTCTGCATCGCTTGGTTTGCACTTGATCGTGATTTTTTCGTAATCGCCGTGGCCGACTCCAAGCGTGAGGAAACTGGGATCAAGCTGGTCTACCTGGACCGACGAGTAACGAATCTCCCATGCGGACGCGCTCGTCTGCGCGCCGCGCACCCACCAGAGAGTGCCCTTCGACTGTTCGATGGCAAAGTATCCAGGCCACACGGTAGAAGTGCCCGTGTCCATGCCTCTGGGAAGACGAATCTGGTCCACAATCTTCTGATTGAGGTACTGGATGGTCTGCAGCGGCGTCAGATCCGGTCCGCTGCTCGTTGCAGCGCTGTCGGCTGAAGCTGGCGCGGCGGGCGGCTGGGTTTTGCTGGTCTGGCTATGCAGCGTGCACGATGCGATTCCAGCGAGAGCGATGACCGCACAGATGGCTGTTGCGTTATACCTTGACATACCCTTCTTCCTGCGAAGCTCAGTGAACGTTGGGGGATTTGCTGCTAAACGACGCTGTAACGCTTTGATACGAAAGGGTGAAGTCACTATGGCATGGGCTAATCAAGTTGTCAATGTCACCGGAGTGTCGAATCTGACCTGCCGGCTGGTGCTTCTAAGCCCACGAGAGCGCAAATCAAAACGGAGGCAGCAGCAACGGCACCACCGGTCCGGCGGCTAACAGGCCGTGAGCTGCCACCAGCCGCGGTCATGTTTGTAGGGCCTATAGAGTACCGTCCACGAATGAGTCCGGTCTACGAAACCTCGATTTCACCACCCTGCTCCAGCTACTCTTTATCCCTGCTTTTGGCAAGTTAGTCCCTGGTTACCGGTCACTTGTCCCTGCTCCGTGGCGAGAGTTTTTTCTTGACATGCACAGCAACTCCGCTTAAGGTTCCCCTACGAATTTCGTCTTCGCACGCACCATCTCAACGCCAACACATCGCGCATGTCGGTTTACGCCGTCCCGCTAGGCACGGCTCCGGGGATCAAATCACAATCTGGAGGCTTCGCATGACTGGTAAAGCAGCAAGGCTGTGCTCTGCTTTAGGAGTAGTCGCTCTGTTCTTGAGCTTTTCAGCGCCGGCCGCACGCGCCGCCGATCGCGGCTTTTCAGCCATTGGCGGCAAGGTGCAACCCACAACCGACACGGACACCGGCTCATTCTCGAGCTCGCAGATGACGGTGGAGATCGTGCTTGCACCCCGCAATGCTCCGCAACTCTCCAGCCTGTTGACCAACCTTTATGACGCGAACAGCCCGAGCTTCCAGCACTGGCTGGCGAAGGGCGAGTTCCTTGCGCGCTTTGCTCCGACCAGCGCGCAGATCAACGCTGTGGCAACTTATCTGCGCGAAAGCGGACTCGATGTGGGGACCACCTCTTCGCCGTTTCTGCTGCGCGTAAGCGGCCCTAGCAGCATGATGGAGACCACCTTCCACACCGCGCTGCATAACTATAGAAACCGCAGAGGCATCTCTTACTACTCGAACGCCTCCGAAATCCAATTGCCGGAGACTCTGGCCTCCGGCGTTCTCGCCGTTGTGGGACTTTCGAACACCGTGCGGCCGCATGCGCACATCGCACGCCCCGCCCACCACACACCGCCGCCCGTTCCCAGCTGCGAAGCGCCGTACCCGACAGTTGCCGAGTTCTACAATGCGGTGAATAACGGCGTCGGGTTTCCGTTCGGTTATGGCGGCAGTCCCGGTTGCAACGGCCTCACTCCCGATCAAACCAACTCCATCTACGGTGCGCCCAACCTGGGACCCGCAGCGAGGGGCGCCGGCGTGAATCTCGCGGTGTTCGAACTCTCCGCCTACCAGCACTCCGACATCGATGCCTGGACCGAGCAGTTCTACGGTCCGAAGTACAAGGCCCAGCTCGTCGATATCAACGTTGACGGCGGGCCGCTCGCGCCCATCTGCCCCATGGGCGACCAATGCCCGGCTGCCTTCGAAGGGTACGCGGGCGATATCGAGGTCGACGCCGACATCGAGATGCAACTTGCCGTTGCGCCCGACGTCCGCCGTCTGCTGGTCTACAACGCGCCGAACGACTTTACGGGACAGACCGAGCTGGACGAGTACACGAAGATCGCCGACGACGATCTCGCCGACGTGATCAGTTCCAGTTGGGGGGTCTGCGAAAACGACGCAGGAGCCGGATACGCGCAGGCAGAGAACCTGCTCTTTGAGCAGATGGCGCTGCAGGGCCAGAGCATGTTTGGCGCGGCAGGCGATACCGGCGCCTTCGATTGCATCCGCACCGACGGCACGACCATTGTCAATGTCGATGATCCTCCCTCGCAGCCCTGGGTCACCAGCGTGGGCGGCACATCGCTGGAATCCTTCAATCCCAACGCGAACCCTGACCCGAACTACCCCAAGGGCATCGAGACGGTCTGGAACGTCGACAACCTGTGCAACACAAATCCGAACGAGGGCAACCTCCCAGGCCTCGAATGGTGCGCCCTCACCGGCGCAGGCGGCGGTGGCAACAGCCAGTTCTGGGGCCGGCCGCTTTATCAGAATGGACCCGGCGTCACCAATCCCTATACGGCTTACGGCAACGGCGCCACCCACTGCGCGCTGGCCCCCATAGGCAAGCCATGCCGCGAGGTTCCGGACATCTCTGCCAATGCGGATGAATACACTCCGTATGCGGAGTACTGCACCGGCAGCACCGCCACGCCCAACAGCCAATGCACCTTCAGCGCCGGCGATACACCGGCGGGCTGGTTCGGCATCGGCGGCACCAGCCTGTCGTCGCCATTGTGGTCAGCCATCATCGCCGACCATGACAGCCTCTGGCACAGCCGCATGGGCAACGCCAATCCGCTGCTTTACCTGCTGTATGACTTCGACGCGCCCGGCTATTTCAACGACATCACCGGCGTTCATCAAACCACCAACAACAATGGTCTGTTCCCCACCACGCCGGGATACGACCTCGCCACCGGCATCGGCACACCGAAGATGGGAGCGATCATCACGCTCATCCCGCAGCGATAGTCAACCAAAGCACGAACCACCGTGCCCCATCCTGTCGACTTCTTTCTGTCGACGGGATGGAAAAGCACGAAACCTCGGCCCCGATTCCCTCAGCTCAAGCACGAAAAATCGGTGCCCCACCTTCGCCGATTCGCGTTCTTTGCGAAACGGCTAAGGTGGGAAAGCACGAACCCGGCTCAACCCCCTTTAATTCCTTGGCCTTAGCACGTCTGTGATCTCCGTCACATGCCAAACGCCCCAGCCACCCTAAACTGAGGACCATGGAGTGCGTTCCTCGCCATCACTGCCTCATCTACGAAGGTTCTGCTTCGCGGCACCTTCCGGTGTTGGCAGCGGCTATCTGCGAAACGCTCAAGCAGCGTTATCGCTGCCTGTATCTCAACAGTCCTGAGATGGTGGGCGAGATGCACGCGTGTCTTGAGACAAAAGGCCTGGACGTTCTCGCCGAGATCCGGCGCGGTGCTCTCATACTCTCCTCAGGGCTGGATCATCTGAACAACGGCCTCTTTGATATGGACGCCATGCTGCGCGCACTCGAAAAGACGTTGCAGCAGGCCCTGGCCGATGGCTACAAGGGTCTGTGGGCCTCTGGAGACATGACCTGGGAGCTCGGCCCAGCGAAGGATTTCTCGCAGCTTCTCGACTACGAGCAGCGACTCGAGCAGTTTTTCCAGAAAAATCCGGCCATCATCGGCGTCTGCCAGTACCACGCAGCGACCATGCCGCGCGACGCCATGCGTCAGGCGCTGCTTGCACATCCGTCCGTCTTCATCAACGAATCGATGGCGCTACTGAATCCGCACTATCTGCAACCCCAATCCCTCGCAAGTCAGGCAGAAAACGGCCTCGGGGCCGACGCAGAGCTCGATTCCTCTCTCGACCGGCTGTTGCAGCTCGAATTCACGATCTGATTCACTCGACGAATCCGCGTCGCAAATGTGCGACTCACTCCACTCCGCAGCCTCCAATCTTTACGTCCCCGTCCCCCTGCTGCGATACAATTCGAGCGCATCTTAACTGAAGCATCCTTAAGGAGGCGTCCATGCAAAAGCGTTGGATTCGCATCGCCATCGCAGCCGGGGCGGTCGTTGTTCTGGTTCTGGTGCTGATTCCGCTTTTCGTCAATGCGGACACCTTCCGCCCCACCGTCGAGAACCAGCTTTCGCAGGCGCTCGGCCGCAAGGTCTCGCTCGGACACCTCGGCTTGTCGCTCTTCCGCGGCAGCCTCGTCGCGAGCGACCTCGCCATCGCCGACGACCCCGCCTTCAGCGCTTCACCATTTCTCTCCGCCAAATCGCTTCGCATCGGCGTGGAAGTCGGCCCGCTCCTCTTCCATCGCCAGGTGAATGTCACCAAGCTCGTCGTCGACTCGCCCGCCATCAACCTCATCCATGCCGGCAACGGCCGCTGGAACTTCTCCAGCCTCGGCGGCACATCTTCCTCGTCTTCACAAAACTCCACGCAGATGCCCGACCTCACCGTGGGCGAGCTCGCCGTCACCAACGGCAGCGCCACCGTCTCGTCCATGCCTGCTGTCGGCAAGCCTCTCGTCTATAGCGCGGTAGACGTCTCCGCGCAGAACTTCTCCCTCCGCAGCAACTTCCCCTTCCAGCTTTCGGCCAATCTGCCCGGCGCCGGCACGCTCAGCCTCAACGGCAACGCCGGCCCGCTCAATCAGCAGAATGCCGCCGATACGCCCTTCCGCGCCACGCTTGCGCTCAAGCACTTTGATCCCGTCGCCGCCGGCGTCGTGCCGCCGGGCCAGGGCATTGCGATGGACGTCGATCTCGACTCGCAGCTCGCCTCCGATGGCCGTACGCTCACCGCTTCGGGCAAAATCCAGGCCTCGCATCTGCAACTGGCACGCAACGGCTCGCCCGCGCCCAACCCGGTGCTCATCGACTACTCCGTAACCGGCAATCTCGCCACCGAGACCGGCCGCGTCAACGACCTCGCCGTGCACGCCGGCTCCGTAGCCGTACACATCACCGGCACCGCGCGCCTCACGCCGCAAGCCGCTCTGCTCGATCTGCACCTGGCCGCGCCCAATCTGCCTATCGATCAGCTCGAACAGCTTCTGCCCGCCGTCGGCGTCACGCTGCCCACCGGCTCAAAGCTGCATGGCGGCACCGTTACCGCCAACCTCGCCGTCACCGGCCCCGCCACCGCCACTACCATCGCCGGGCCCGTCGAGATTGACAACACCACGCTCGCCGGCTTCGATCTCGGCTCGCGCATCGACAATTTGAACATCGGCGGCCTCAAGCTGATCGGCGGCCTCAAGCTGATCGGCGGCACAGGCAACGGCACCCAGATTCAGCTTCTCCGCGCCACGCTCAACGCCACGCCGCAGATCACCCAGATCAACAACATCGATGCCAACCTGCCGCAGCTCGGCACCGCTACAGGCAGCGGCACCGTCTCGCCCGCCGGCGCGCTCAACTTCAAGATGAATGCCACGCTCACCACATCGAACGTCGTCGGGAACGAGGCTAATAAGGCCATCAACGCCGCGACCAACTACCTCACCGGATTCCTCCACCACAACCAGGCGCCCGCAGCCACATCCAACGCCGCCCGCCCCATCCCGCTCACCATCACCGGAACCACCGCGAACCCCTCCATCCACGCCAACGTGATCTCCATGCTGAAGTGAGCACATCTGCAGAGTTATTTCGCATCTGTCATCCCGAGGTTTTGTTTTGTCATCCTGAGCAACCGAAGCGCAGCGTAGGGAGTCGCAGGACCTGCGGTTGTTTTTCTCCCATCATCCCGAGCACGAAAAAGGGTGCCCCATCTTCGCCGATTCGCGTTTTTCGCGAAGCGGCTAAGGTGGGAAACCACGAACCTCCTCTTGCGAACCACTCCGGAGGGAGGCACACCATCGTCACCACACCACCGCCAAATCCACGCTCAAAATTCACACTCCCCTGCTACGCTCGTCCGTAATCACAAGGAATCACCCACGGAGGCCGCGTGAACACCAGCTACATCGCAACCGTGCCCACGTATCCTGAGCTCGCCCGCCTCGCCGCCGTACCCAACATCCCGTGGGAATCGCTCCTCACCACCCGCATCCTTCCCTATCTCAGCCAGGAGTGGCTGCGCCACTACTTCCTCTCGCTCGCCGCCGGCGACGTCGAAGTCAATCTCAACAACTCCTCGCTCGACACCTTCTCCTACCTCTTCGATATCGGGCCGGACCGCCTCATCGCCGCCTGGGGCATCAGCCGCGGACGCTTCCCCGGCGCGCGCGACAACGGCCGCATCCGCGGATACCCCGTCTCTACGCGGCCCGTCTACCACGCCGGCCACGCCATTCCGCATCGCCTGGGCGGAGGCGCAGACATCAACCTCGCCGCGCAGCTCGGCTCCTTGAATACCGGAGCCTTTCGCGAGCTCGAGAACCGCGCCGTCAAAACCCCGGGCTCGCTCTACTTCACTTACTGGATGTACAGCATGAGCCGCACCGCGCAAGTGGCCTCACGCATTCAACAAGGATTGCTGATCCGCGGCTCCCAACCCGACATCAAGGTCTTCAACAACTAATCGCGAAACGCGCACACAAGCATTGTTTCGGATCAGCACACGCATTCTGTCGGGCCTGATCTATCCACCCTTGTCATCCTGAGCGAAGATCGTCCGCCCCAAGCGGACAATCGAAGTCGAAGGATCTGCGGTTCGGACGTACTTTCCGAAGCCTCAGAAGCGGACCTGGGACTCCTTGGCCATCGTCCGCAATGAAGATTGAAAGCAACCGCAGATTCTTCGGCTGCGGTCGCTACGCGACCTTCGCTCAGAATGACAATGCCTCGGAAAATATAGGATGCTACCGCTCCGAATCCTATTTACAAATCGATAAACATAGCTCCTCAATTTGAGGCTTTTCCGGAAGGAGCTTGAGGTTTTTTTGCGGAGGGAGCGCATGCCTTCAGGCATGCGAAAAGAAGAGCTTTCCAAAACAAAACGGCCGAGGCTTCAGCCTCAGCCGTTTCCTATTCCCTATTGCCTATTCCCTAGTTCGCGACTTCAGTCGCCACTTCTCCCGAGACGCAAAGCCGGTGCAGGAACGACTCGAACGCGGGACGCTCGATCGCCTCGTGCGTGAAGAATTCGGGACGCACATAGTGCGGATTCACGCGCGAGAGCGTTTCATTGATGAAGACGGAGCGGTGGGCGGTAAGGCCCAGCCGCAGCGCATCATCGGGCATGCTGCCGGCGTGATACTGGCAGACGCCGCCGATCTCAGGATGCGTGTGAAAGAATTCCTCGAGCCGCCACTCGTATTCGAGCAGCTTGGAGAAATCCTTGCGCAGGCCGAACTCCCACGCCATGTCTCCGGTAGCCCAGAGGCCGCGGTAGCCGTCGCGCAACGCCTGCTTCAGTCCCTCTTCGAGGGTGCGCAGCATGGCGTCCACGTCGAAGTGCCCGCAGCGTAGATGCTTCTGCTCAGACGACAACACCAGGTTGGTCTTCGCGGTCTCGCGCGCGACATTCACGCCGATCATCGCCAGATACGACTGTAGCCCCGCGACCATGGTGGGGCTATTGAGGTACAGGCACCGGTAGTTCTGCTTCAGCTTTTCGTGAAGAACCTGAGCCACGGCGGGCAGATGCCGTGAGGGCGCGCCCTGGTAGACAAGGCAGTGATGACGCGAAGAACCCGATTCCATCGAAGTGATTATAGCTAGACAGGTCATAAGTTTCCCTGCAACTTTCGGGTGTGAAACGCTGTGCAATTGTGGGTAATGACCCGAAGTTCCGAAAGCTCTTTTCATCTCTCAAAGGGCGCAGTGTTTTGACAATGCGCAACGCCGCTTCAGTAATTCGTGCGAGATGTTTGTGCTTAAGTGAAAACGCTTTTGACTGCATACAGGCCTTTATCGCTCGCTGTGCGCCTCGACCTTGCAACCCGGCGATCTCGCCTGAAAGAGTATCTCTAACGGGTCTTCTGTTGGGTTCCGTCGCATCCTGTGCATTTCCGCGGAATTGCGAGCGCATCGCTGCGGGAATGTGTGACTCCGCACACTGCTGCACAAACCTTGTCTTTCTTCTCCGGGCTCGAAAAAATTTTGGCGCTCTCCCAAGGTTGCCTGATTTTTGAAAAAAAAGCTTGGCAGAAATCGTTTGCCGTGTAAGATGGAGTAACACACAAAACAACGATCGATTGCCTGTCGGTCAGAACTTCACTAGATCCGAAGGTCTGGCTTTGCGCAATGTGCAAAGTCGAGATCTTGTTAGAACTTTTCTGTAAGACGCAAAAGGCGAGATGTGAAATAGAGCTGTACGTGCGCCTGTTTTCGCGGTCGCCTTTCATTAAAGAGGCCTGCTGAGCTGGACGGAAAGTCTTCTGCTCAGAACAGCCCACCCCAACAACTGAATCAGCGTCTGCTCGCGCCTTTGTACAACTGAGGCCCGCTGCAGCGTGAAGCCTGTGCCGCAGGAACACACGGTCCCTGTTTGCCAGAGCTTCTCTGCGAGTCCGCCGCGCGCGTAAGCGCGTACAGACCCGCGAACGAAATCTTCTGCCGATTTGATGCGGCGCAATTTTTTCCCGTGAGGGCGTTCTCGATGAAATTTGTACGAACCTTGACTCAGATCTTTGCGATGCTTGCAGTCCTAACCGTTCCCGCACTGGCACAAACAACTATCGTCAGTCCTACTAATGGGCAGGGGGTTTCCTCGCCCTTTACCCTCAACATGTGGGCGGATTCGTGCTCCTCTCTCCCCGTGACCGGGGTCGGATACTCGCTCGACGACAGCACGCAAACCTCCGCCTGGAATGATTGGTACATCAATGGGCCCGTAACCGCCCCAAGCGGCTGGCACACGTTGCACGTAAAGGTGTGGAACAACCAGGGCGGCATTTGCGTGACGGACGTCTCCATCAACGTAGGCGGGAGCAGCGGCGGCGGTGGGGGCATGGCGGTGGTTCCGTCGAATGCCGCTGCGATCGGCGGCATTCAGACAATGGGTGATTGGGAGGCGATCCACGACGAAGGAACACCGGGATCGTCGAGCGGCAGCATGAGCATGACCGGTTCACCCTCGTTGACTGGGTCTGCGCGGCTTTTCGCAAACCAGTTCAACTACTACGGAGGAGAGCGCTATGCCGCACAGATTTCTAACGACGTATGGGCGCAGAATTTTCTCTACGACACATGGGTCTATATCGCCAGCGACTCGAATGGCTTTTCGAACCTGGAGTTCGACTTGAACCAGACGATGCCGAATGGCGAAACCGTGATCATGGGATTTCAGTGCGACACCTGGAACAACACATGGGACTACACGGTCAATGGCGGATCGCCGGACCAGCCGTGGGACACCTGGTTGCACTCCTACGCTTCCTGCAATGTGCACAATTGGGCGCCGAATCAGTGGCATCACGTACAGATCTACTTCTCGCATGATCAGAACGGCTGGGTCACATATCACTCCGTCTGGCTCGACGGCGCGGAGCAGGACCTGAATGTCAACGTCTTCTCCGGATTCTCACTCGGCTGGGGTCCGGCGATCACCACGCAGTTCCAGATCGACGGCAACAGTAGCGGCACCACCTGGGGCAACGTGTACCTCGACCAGATGACCGTCTATCGCTGGTAATGCAGATGCGGCCGGCGTATCCATCGCGCCGGCCGCATCTGGCTCACGTCTTGGGTCATGATCTTGGACCGCACGCATCAGCTGCGCTACCATTGCATCCAATCTTCATGAACCCGATTGCGGAGCCAGTGGAAGAAGCAGCGGCAAACGCGCCGAATCAGGCATCCAGACCCGTTCGCCTCAGCCGCGCTCGCCGCGTGGCCATCTTGAAAGCGTTGGCCGATCCGCGGCGTTTCGAACTCCTTGAAAAGATATCCAAAGCCAACTGCCCGCTGAGCTGTGCGCAGGCTCTCGCAGCGTTGCCCATTTCGGCCGCGACCCTCTCGCACCACATCAAGGAGCTTGAGACTGCGGGCTTGCTCGCGATACGCCGCGAAGGCAAGTTCCACCTCCTCAGCCTGCGGCCCGGCGTGCTGCAGGCACTCGCCGACGGGCTGACCGCACTCGAGCGGCCCACATGCTCAGGCCGCTAAGCCGCTGCAGATCAATATCCGATAAACTTCGGTCCGATAAATTTCCACAACGGTTCTGAATCCAAATTCTCCGTGCCGAATCAATTCGACAGTTATCGAAATGTCAAAGCGATGGCATTCGATAGAAGGAGCGGATCATGAAGAACCTCGACGGCAAAGTGGCACTGGTGACTGGCGCCTCTAAAGGGATTGGCGCAGCCATTGCGAAAGAGCTTGGAGCGCGCGGTGCGGCGGTTGCCGTGAACTACTCGGGCAGCAAGGCAGCGGCAGAGAAGGTTGTTGCGGAGATCGAAAAGGCGGGTGGAAAGGCCTTTGCAGTGCAGGCGAACGTGGCTGACCCTGATGCGATCGGGCCACTGGTCAAGGCGGTTGTCGAAAAGTTCGGACCCATCGATGTACTGGTAAACAACGCGGGCATCTACGAGTTTGGCGCACTCGAAGCGATCACGCCTGATCATTTCCACAAACAATTCAATCTGAACGTGCTTGGTCTTCTGCTTACAACGCAGGCCGCCGTGGCCCAATTCAATCCGAAGGGCGGCAGCATCATCAACATCGGCTCGGTGGTCGGGCGCATGGCATTTCCCAATGCGGCCGTCTACAGTGCAACCAAGGGTGCGGTCGATTCCATCACCGTCTCGCTTTCCAAGGAGCTGGGTGCAAAGGGCATCCGCGTAAACGCGCTGAATCCGGGACTCATCATCACGGAAGGCACGCACGATGCCGGTATCGCGGGCAGCGAGTTCGAGACCGGCGCGGCGAAGGGAACTCCCCTCGGCCGCGTTGGCCAGCCCAGAGACGTGGCTACTGCAGCAGCCTTCCTCGCGTCGGATGATTCAGGCTGGCTGAGTGGCCAGACGATCTATGCCTCGGGCGGCTACACGTCCTGAGGCTGCGCCGCCCTGTTCCGCTTCGAGTAGTTGGCGCTTGCGGTCTACGCCCCACCGATATCCGGTGAGTGAGCCGCTCGCGCCGACGACGCGATGGCATGGAACGATGAGCGCTACCCGATTCACAGCGCAAGCGCGTGCTACCGCGCGGGTGGCGTTGGGGTCGCCGAGTTCGCGTGCCAGCTGACTGTAACTGCGCGTTTCACCGCGGGGAATCTGCCGCAGCGCCTGCCACACACGAAGCTGGAAAACGGTTCCGCGCAGATCGAGACGCTCCGGCGCCTGCTGTGCGGCGGCGCTTTGGACGAGATCCGAACCTTCCCGGACAAACGCCAGCGCTTCGTCGACCCACCGGCGAAGTGAAGGATCATGGCGCAAAGTGGCCGCGGGGAACTCCTCACGCAGGCTGGCTTCCGCCTCGGCTTCGCTCGGGGCGAGTGAGAGCCAGCAGAGACCGCGCTCCGTGGCGCCCACAATGACCCAACCAAAAGGTGTGCGGCCAGAGGCCCAGCCGATCTGCTCGCCTTTGCCTCCTTGCGCAAAGCGCGCAGGCGTCATGCCGAGTTGCACGCCTTCATAGGCGCGGCTTGATGAGTTGTATCCGGCGTCGTAGATTGCGGTGGTCACGGAGGCTCCTTTCTTGAGCGAATCGCGCAGCGCACCTGCACGCAAAGAACGTTGATATTGCAGCGGGCTCACACCCATCTCGCGCTTGAAGAGCCGCTGCACCGTAAACGGGCTCAGCTTCACCAGCCGCGCCAGCTCAGCGAGCGAAACGGAGCGGTCGCGATTCGCTTCTAGATGAGCACGAATCTTCTCCAAAGGGCTGTTCCACGCAGTGGTCGGCTTGCAGCGCGCGCACGGGCGGAAGCCAGCGGCGCCGGCTTCATCTGCCGTTTGAAAAAAGCGAACATTGGCGCGCAGCGGACGGCGGCTTGAGCAGCTCGGCCGGCAGAAGACGCCGGTGGTTGTGACTGCGTAGAAAAACGTGGCCTGCGCATCGCGCGCGAGCACCTGCTTCCACGCGGCTTGCTCATCAAGTGCTTGAGCGCGCTTTTGCGCTCGCGCTGGATGGCCGGTCAAAGAACGCTGCTGGGAACGATTCTGGACGGATTGGATCGAACTGTTCATGGAACCTATCGTCGCCCAGATAGAGGACGCAGCACTATCCGAATCTTGCGCGCAATTCGGAATTTCTTCCTGAGATGCGTTTCGAAGTGCGGTAGGTTCAGATTCCGCCTGTATCCCATGTTTGCCGCAGAAGCTCCTCCGCCCGCACAAGATCCTCTTCCGTGTCGACGCCGATGGTGTCGCGGGGGGCGTCGGCTACATAGATCGCAATGCCGTTTTCGAGCAGCCGCAGTTGTTCGAGCCGTTCCACTTGTTCGAGTAAGCCACTGGGCAATTGCGAAAAACGTTCGAGTGCAGATTTGCGGTAGGCGTAGATGCCGAGATGCTTGCGATAACCGGCAAATCCGACTCGATCGCGATCGAAAGGGATCGCAGCGCGCGAAAAGTAGAGCGCGCGGCCGTCGAGTGCCGTGACCACTTTGACGGCGTTCGGATTGGCAAACTCCTCAGGCTGGCAGAGGACGGCAAGCGTTGAGACTTCGACCTCGGGCCGGGCAAAGAGGCCGAGCAGCGGCGGAAAGAAATCAAAGGTCAGCGTAGGCTCGTCGCCCTGGATGTTGACATAGATGTCGGCATCGACTTGGCGGGCCACTTCTCTTACCCGGTCCGATCCGCTGGGACAGTCGGGCGAAGTCATCGCCACGGGAATGGAGCGCGTGCGGCAGACCTCGGCGACTTCTTCGGAGTCAGTCGCCACAACCACTGGATCCATAAGGCCACTGGACTGCGCCGCGCGCCAGACCCACTCGACCATGGGCCGCCCTGCGATGGGGCGCAGCACTTTGCGGCTGAGCCGGGTCGAGTTCAGCCGCGCCGGGATCACGCCGGCTATGCGGAATGTGCTCATGCAGCCGAGTTTACAGGAGCCGGAAGCACGCGATCTGATGGCCTCCGCTGTTTGACCTCCGCTTCCCACGCCCGTATCATCAAGAAGCGGGAGCTGTGTGCGAGGTCATCTCGTCCCTTCCGAGGCAAGCCACTCCGGCTTCGTCTTCCAGCCATCCCGGCGGGGTAGCTCAGATGGTTAGAGCGTGGGATTCATAACCCCAAGGTCGAGAGTTCGATCCTCTCCCCCGCCACCAATGTAAATCTCTTGTGGGCTGGCGTGAGCCGCTCACTTCGGTTAGCCCCAGGCAAGCCCGCATTATCCGGCTCCCGGCGCGAGCATGCCACAGACCAGCCAATCTCGCATCCAAGAGGAAGGTCTGAAAGGAGGGCTTGTGGTCATCCTTAGTTGTTTCGTGATTGCCTTCATCGCTGTCCCCATTTTTCTCGTGGGAAAGCGGCGCGGATCGAATTCCAGCTCTACGTAATGAGTCGAGCGACATCTGAGGCCTGAGACATATCAGCCCAGGTCGCAGTAGTTATTTTCAAACTCACGGCTGGTGAGGTTTCCGCGTAGGCGGCTTAGAATCGCTCGCAGGGAGACTATTGCCATGGATCTGTCTCGCCGCCACTTCAGTAAGATCGTGACCGCACTTGGCCTCTCACCCGCATTAGCTCCTGTCGAGGCGCACGGCGCAGGTTCGGGCAGCGGTGCGGCGAAAAGCAACGCTGAACCGGAGTTGTTGCAGCTTGAGAGAAATGGCTGGATGCCGAACAATCCGCATCTGCCGGTGCTGCTCTATCGCGGAGCGCTCGCGCCCGGTGGCGACGATCCGGCCGCGGTCTTTGAGGCGCTCTTTACGCGCAATGGCTGGCCACCGCAGTGGCGCAACGGCGTCTACAGCTTTCATCACTATCACTCGACTGCGCACGAGGTGCTTGGCTTCGTGACCGGCTCGGCCGAGATCATGCTTGGGGGCGAGGGCGGTCATCGGGTGATGGTGCGCTCGGGCGACATCGCGGTGCTGCCGACCGGCACTGGTCACTGCCGCGTCTCGGCCAGTGAGGATTTTCTAGTAGTGGGCGCATATCCGCCGGACCAGAGCTGGGATATCTGCCGTTCGGCGCCCGATGCTGCGGCCGAGAAGCGCATGGCAACCTTGCCGTTCCCGAAGCGCGATCCGGTGCAGGATGAAAACGGGCCGCTGCCACGGCTTTGGAGTTAGGAGCCCACCTCCCGAACCTTCACCACTTCCCTATAGTCACGTCGCCTTGGCGGCGATCCTGTTATAAAATTTCGCCCGATCGAAAGAAAATCCAAATTTCACGTTTGAAATAGGAGATCTTTCATGCCTTGGCAACCCGCACCATATCCAATCGATTCGAGTAATAGATCGTTTCAGATTTGTTATCAAGCTGCCAATGAGTCCTGCTTTCCAGCTTCGCTTGCGATGGCCCGATATTACAAGACCGGTCGCCGCGCTCCGGAGGCTCTCGCCCGCTTTGCCGTCCAAATCGGCTCCAATTCGTCGGCCAGCCTCAACATGAGGGACTGGGATAACAATTTCACCTACTATGTCGAGATGGGGCGAGGGATCGCACAGGCCGGGCTCGCTTATAGCGCCCACACGCCGGGAGCATACTTCCTCTGCAATCGTTGCACTACAACATATCCGGCCATCTGCAACGTGACGTGGAACGGAGGCGGGGGCCATGCAGTCGTCTGTCTCGGTCAAGTGCCCGCCGGCAATACCATCGTCATCCTTGATCCCTGGTTTGGGCTGCAGGAAGTCCCCATCGCCGGCCTGCCGAGCTATGATCCAGTCGGAACCGTTAGTTCACCGGGAAATGGGCAATCGAGCAACGGATCTTTCATGAACTCACCGCATCATTACTTGATTATTGGTGCGCGCTGACGAAAAAGCGGCCTACGGCGCCGGTCGCTTGGTGCATTCACGCCAAGCTTGCTCAAGGATGATAGAGCCTAACATAGGTGCATCCTCTTCCTTCCGTATACCCTTTAGAATCAGTACGCCGATCAAAAGCGCGGAGCCCGGATGCGTCTGGTGAGTGTCACCTGCGCTATCATTACGTCTATAGGTTTGAGCGGTCTGTCCCCTCTGGAGGCCTGCTCCCGGTGGTGTGTGTGTCTCGATTCTTCCAGCGTTTTGTCTTCGTGCTTTCCGTAGCGATCTTTGTCGCTCTCGGCCTGGGATTCGCCCTGGGCGAGTTCGGGTGGTTTGGCGTCCATGCGGGGGATGACCAGGATGGCGCCTACCGCCAGATGCGCGTCTATGCGGAAGTGCTGCAGAAGATTCAGAGCGACTATGTCACCGATCCCAACATCAGCGACGTGACAACAGGCGCCCTGCACGGGCTGTTGGAGTCGCTCGACGCTGATTCCAGTTACCTGACGTCGGCTGAGTACAAGCTCTACAAAGAGCGTCCCACAGGCGGCAACGCGCAAGAGGGGATGACGATCTCAAAGCGTTTTGGCTATGCGACGGTAGTAAATGTTGCACCCAATTCGCCCGCAGACCAGAATCATCTCGCGGACGGCGACGTGATCGAGGCGATTGGCGGCAAATCAACTCACGATCTTTCGCTCGCTGTGATCCGCATGATGCTTGAAGGCAAGCCGGGAACGACCGTGGATATGACGGTGATCCGGCCATCGAAACCCGATCCGGAAAAGCTGACTCTCACGCGGGCTGTGATTCCCACGCCCGCCATGAACCAGCAGGACTACGAGAACTCGAGCATTCTTTACCTCAAGCCTCGTGTGCTCTCTGCCGCGCGCGTGGATGAGATCGCCGCCAAGATCAAAGCCGCCGGTAAGGGCCGCAAGATTCTGCTCGACCTGCGCGACTGCACGGGCGACGATCCGCAGCAGGGCCTGCGGCTGGCGAACTTCTTCGTCAAGCAGGGCACGCTGGCCACGCTGCAGGGCCAGCAATTTCCGCAGCAGACCTTCAACGCCGACCCGGCGAAGGTCCTTACGGATGCGCCGGTTTCTGTGATCGTGAATCGCGGCACCTACGGAGGCGCAGAGCTGGCCGCGGCCGCTGTTGAAGACCTGAAGCGCGGCGACGTGGTGGGCGAACGCACGTTCGGCGAGGGATCGGTACAAAAGACGATCGACCTGCCCGACGGCGCGGCGCTAATGCTGACCGTTGCAAAATATCAGGGGCCGAACGGCAAGAAGATTCAGGATGAAGCCGTTGTGCCCAACGTAACTGTCTCTTCGCAACAGGACGACGACCTGGACACCTCTTCCAACGGCGACGAGATGCTAAATAAAGCGCTCGATCTGCTCAAGGCCAAAGGCGCATAGTCGCTCAACCGCCCCACATAACTCTCTGCATCGCGCGCACTTTTCTGCCCTTGTCTGGTGGGGTACAACTTTCGTCTCAGGTGCGTTCCAGCGAATTGCGAAGATGCTAACCTTGAAGAGAAGCATCTTCTCTAAAACCGACCGAGAGATGCCGAAGAGGCTCACTTGGCTGCGACCCCCCAACGGCCTGTGGAACCCCGCGGCCCTGTCTTGCGCGGTCCGAAGTCGCTTGACCCGGATCGTGGCCGCCGTCCCACTGCTCTACCCGTACAACACAAGCGCCGCCACAAGCTCGCGGAACGCTCCGTGCTGGTGGTGCTGCTCGTGCTGGCCGCTGTTACCGGCTCACTGGCGGGACTCACGCTGGTCTATTCTTCGGATCTGCCGCAGATCAACGATCTCGAAAGCTATCGCCCCTCGACGACTACTGACCTCTATGACCGCAAGGGTCGCCTGATCGGTTCTTTCGCTTTGCAGCGCCGCATCATCGTAGGCTATGACGACTTCCCGCCGATCCTGCGCGAGGCGGTGATCTCGATCGAAGACAAAAACTTCGAGTCTCACTGGGGCATCAACGTATTTCGCGTGGCCGGCGCGGCCTGGCACGACATCCGCAGCCATGGAAGAGCGCAAGGCGCTTCCACTTTGACCATGCAGCTGGCGCGCGATCTCTTTCTCTCTGCGGACCGGACCGCCGGCCGCAAGATACAGGAGGCGTATCTCGCTATCCAGATCGAGCGTGCTTTCACGAAGCAGCAGATCTTTACGCTCTACGGCAACCAGATTTATCTCGGCAGCGGGATGTATGGATTTGAAGCTGCCTCGGAATTCTACTTTTCGAAGCATGCCAAAAATCTGACCCTGACTGAAGCCGCCCTGCTCGCCGGATTGCCGAAGGGGCCGGTTGCCTTCTCGCCGATTCTCTATCCTGAGCGCGCGCTGCGCCGGCGCAACCTGGTTTTGAGCGAGATGGAGTCTGACGGCGTGATCACGCACGTGCAGGCGGAAGAGGCGCGCAATGCGCCGCTGGGTTTGCACATCACGCGGCCCGAGGGCGCGGTGGCGCCGTGGTTCCAGGAAGAGGTCCGGCGCGAGCTCGAGAAACGCTTCGGCACCGAAGAGGTGCATGAAGCCGGTCTGCGCATCGACACAACGCTTGACCTCGATCTGCAGCAGACCGCGAACCGCGCCGTTGCCGACGGACTCGCGACGTATGAGCGGCGTCACGGTTGGAAGGGGCATCTTGAAAATGTGCTCGCGGCGGGAACGACGCTCGCCGAGTACAAGCATCCGGATTGGGCCATCGCCTCCGGTCCCGGCGACTACGTGCACGCGCTGGTGACGCGCGCGTTGCCGCTCGAAATCCACGCGCGCGTGGGAGCACAGGAGATTCTGCTCTTGCCTGCCGATTGGCAATGGACAGGCCAACGCTACGGCGACGTACTGGTGAAGCCCGGCGACGTGATCTACGTGCATCTTGCACCGGCGGCCGAAGGAGCAACACGGCGCGCCACGCTCGAGCAGGACTCCGGCGCGCAAGGATCGCTGATGGCGATCGACAACACGAGCGGCGATGTGCTGGCCATGGTCGGCGGACGCGACTACCAGCTTTCGGTCTTCAATCGTGCAACGCAGGCGCAGCGGCAGGTGGGTTCGAGTTTTAAGCCGTACGTCTACACGGCGGCGGTAGAAGACGGAGTAAAGCCGACCGATGTCATCGTCGACGCGCCGGTGAGCTTCGGCAGCTATCACCCGCACAACTATGAGAATGACTTTAAAGGTGCGATGACGGTGGCTAACGCGTTCGCCGAGTCACGCAACATTCCCGCGCTCAAGCTCGCCGCGCGCGTAGGCATTCACAAGGTCATCGATGTGGCGCACAAGTTCGGCGTCACGTCGGATATTCCGCCCTATCTGCCGGTGGCGCTGGGCGCGGTAGAGATCACGTTGCAGGAACAGGTCGCGTCGTATTCGGTGTTTCCGAATGATGGTGTGCGCGTTTCGCCACGCATGATCCGCAAGGTGTCGAATGCCGATGGGATCACGCTCTGGGACGAAAAGCCCACGGTGAAGGAAGTGCTTGATCAGCAGACGGCGCGCACCATGATGACGCTGCTCCAGGGAGTGACGCAGCACGGCACGGGCGCCGCGGCCGCTCAATTGAAGCATCCGTTAGGCGGTAAGACCGGCACCACCAGCGACTTTACTGACGCCTGGTTCCTGGGTTTTTCACCCTCGGTGACCTGCGGTGTGTGGATCGGCTACGACAGCCGCCAGTCTCTCGGCGAAAAAGAGACCGGCGCCATCGCCGCACTGCCCATCTGGATGACTTTCATGAAGCAGGCCATCGTGGGCAAAGACGACGAGCAGTTCCCCGGTGATGAGGAGGCCGAGCAGTTAGACCGCGCGGCGGCTGAACCACATTCTCTGGCTCCAGCTGGGACTGCACCTCACTTCAGCCGCACGACTGTGGTTACGCAACCCAGAACGGTGGTGCCCAGAACATTCTCTCCGATGCCTGGACAGCCCACTCCGAAGCCGATTGCAAAGCCCGTGGCCGCACTTCCCGCGAACCACCCGCAGCTTCAGCAGTAATTCCAGATCGATTCAGATTTTCGCTAGGCGGAAATACCGCTTCGCCCGTGCGACGTCTTTGAAGATTTGCGCTTTGAGTGCTTCGGGCGAAGGGAATTTGATCTCTTCGCGCAGACGGAGCAGGAACTCGAGCTCGAGCGGCGTCTGACCGTCGAGGTCTACCGGCTCAAAGTTGAGAATGTGTGACTCGACGGCGAAGGATGGTTCACCGAAGGTCGGGCGGTTGCCGACATTCGTTACGGACTGAAATGGCTGCCCGGCAATCCTGAGGCGCGTGACGTACACGCCGAGGGCCGGCAGAAGACCGTCGTAGGGTGCGAGATTCACCGTGGGCACCAGCAGCTTGCTTCCGATGCCGCGTCCATGAACCGGCGTGGAGAGCACAGCGAAAGGCCGGCCCAGCATCCAGCGAGCCCGGCGCATATCGCCAGCGGCAATGAGCGCGCGAATCGCGGAGCTCGAAACCTCGAGTCCGCGGACGCGCACGGGTTGATGTACACGCACCGTAAAGCAGAACTCCGCGCCGAATTCGCTCAACTCGCGGACGCCCGCCTTGGCCCGATGGCCAAAGCGAAAGTTTTCACCCTCGTGTACGCCGCGGACACCGAGCGCATCCACCAGAACACGCTGCACAAAGTCGCGCGCAGAGAGCTGGGCCAGCGCCGCATCGAAGGTCAGCACGAGAATTGCATCCACGCCCGTCTCCGCCAGCAGACGAAGCCGTTCGGCAAGCGGCGTAAGCAGTTTGGGCGCCTGCGCAGGCCGCAGAACTTGTTCAGGATGTGGCTCGAAGGTGATAGCAATGGCGCGTGCATCTAGCTCGCGCGCTTGTTGCGTGACAGCAGAGAGGATTGCGCGATGACCGAGATGCACGCCGTCAAAGTTGCCGATTGCCGCGACGGACGGACCAAAGCCGGCGGGCACTTCCGCAAGCGAGCGGAAGACCGGCACGGAGATTGAACCAGGCATGCTGTCGGGCTCGTTCATAGCGTTATGGGAACGGTCAATCCGTCGTATGCGAGCTTCACGTTCTCGGGCAAGGTGCGGTTGGTTTCCTCATGCCCCAGGTCATGGGCTATGTGCGTAAACCAGGTCTGTTGCGCGCCGATGCGCTTCGCCCAGCCAAGGGCCTGCTCTACGGTGGCGTGACTGGGATGCGGCACGTGTCGCAGCGCGGAGACCACGAGCACCTCGACGCCTTCAAGCAACGCAAAGCTGGATTCGGGAATGGTGCTCACATCTGTGATGTAGGCGGCGCGGCCAAAGCGGAATCCGTCGATCTGCTGTTCACCGTGTCGGACCGGAATGCGTAGGAAATCCACGCCATGCACGAGATTGTGCTCGGCGAGCGGCTTGAGCTCGACGCGGGCGCGGTTGGTGTAAGTCGCGTTCGGCGAAAACGTGTAATCAAAGATTTTTTGGAGGATTGCGCTCGTCTCCGGCGCAGCATAGAGGGGGATCGGGCCCACTTCCCGGGCAGCGGTGAAGCTCAAGGGGCGTAGGTCATCCATGCCGAGAATGTGATCGGCGTGGCCATGCGTGTAGAAGACGGCATCCACGCGCTTGAGGCCGGCACGCAATGCCTGTTCGCGGAAGTCAGGGCCCGTATCGATGACGATGGATCGCCGGACTCCTGTTGCAGGCTCAGTCCACTGCACAAGCACGGATGGACGCAGCCGCTTGTCGTGCGGATCGGTCGAGGTGCAGACCTTGCATTCGCAGCCAACCGAGGGGACCCCCATCGAGGTCCCCGACCCGAGAAACGTGAGCAGGCCTTCCATCCGTGATTAACGTTTGCCGGGCTTGGTTGGCGGAGGCGGAACGCCCTGCATGTTGATCATGCTGCTCAGCTCGAGAAACGCCATGCGGACCTCGAAGAGCACCGATTGCAGCATGCGGTCCTCAGCCTCGGAGAGATTGCCGCGAGTCTTTTCCGCGAGAATGCCGAGGAGATCGATGGTGCTGCGCGCGCCCAGAATGTCCACGCGGGGCCGCTGGCCCTCCTGGGTTCCTGCGCCCATCTGAATCATCGCTGAGACGTAAAACTGCTGCACCAGGTGCTCGAAGCTCACCGGAGGCTGCTTGCCTACGCCCGGATTCTGTGCGCGGATGAGGTCCTCAATCCGGTCGGCCGATGCATCGTAAGCCATTTTTTGTTCGCGGCTCTCTGCAGCGCTCGGCGCGGGGGGCAACTCCTCTCCGAGTTCCTGCGCCGGTTCTTGTTCGGCCGCGTCAGGCTGTTGTGCTTCCGGCGCTTCGCGATGCTCGTTCGTCACGAGACGGGGGCCCGGCGCGGCTTCGGTTGCCGCCGGCTCGCGGGGCTTCGATTCGGTCGCAGCTTCGGAAGCAGGCGCGGACTGGCCGTCCCGCTCTTCGTCGGCCTTCATCTTGCGGCGGTCTATCACTTCGAATTTTGGCGTATCGCTCATGATTCCAATTTTCTCATCGCGAGTTCAGCACGGGCGGAGCGGCCAGGATGCAGGCCTTACCCTGAGTCGAACCGGTGGCGAAAGTGAATGCCTGATCGAGGGCCTCCGCTTCTGCGGGAATCATGCCCATCGCGAAGATACGCGTTCCCGAGGCCAAGGATAATGCGGCCGCGCTGGTGATCTTGCCGGCGGCCTTTCCATCTTCGGTGGCAAGCTCGGTACCTCCGGCCGGCAAAGGTCCAGAGAGGTCGAAAAGCTCAAGCGGCCGCAAGTGGCGATGCACGCTGCCCCGCGAACGGATGCGCTCGACGATCTCCTGGCCCAGATAACAACCCTTGCTGAAGTGCAGGGCCCGCATCTGCGAGGTCTCCTGCGGCAGATCGCGCTCAGCGATATCCGTACCGTAGACCGGGATTCCCTCAGCGATGCGGAACGCGTCGAGAGAGCCACACCCGGTAGGGGTGGCCCCCGCGGTGCGCAGGCACGACCACAGCTTGCTAACGCCGGCGGAAGGCAGCCAGAACTGGTAGTGTTGCCCCAGCACACCGTATCCGCGTGTTATGCGCAGGTCGAGGCCGTTCCACTCCACACGGGCACCCGTCATGGGATGCGCAAAGACCGGCAGTCCGAGCCGTGCCATCACTTCATGCGCCAACGGACCCGTCAATCCGAGAGCCGTCTCCGAACCGGCTTCCCCCACCTGTTCTATGCCAACCGGAATCAGTTCGACATCATCCATAATGATGAAGTGATTCAGGTGGGCCATCAATTTCTCGTACTGATCGGCGGCAATATCCAGTTCTAACCCCGATTCCCCGGCAAACGGGGTACCGGAAAGATTGTCGCCTTTCTGGGCGGGATCGGGATGGCGCCGCTGTGGCGAGAGTTCTTCGCCGCCGCGCCACACGGTGAGATCGCCCTGGATCTGTCCCTGTGCATTCAGGACAAAGTTCCAGGCGCCGGTATTCGGGAAAAGATCGTTTACGGTATTAGTCACCATGCCGCTGAGCCAGCGGAAGCGATCGCCGCCGCGCACGGCGACCCGCCGGACCCAGCCCAGATCGTGGATGGCGGCCCCGGAGACCAGCGCCGCTGTTTCCAGCTCCGGCGCGTCCAACTCCCGAGGGGTAAGGGCTCCGTGATAGACAACCAGCTCACGGGGCGTGCGGGCAGATTCAAGCATGGCGGCCAGCGCGGTGGCCTGCAGGTTCGAGGTAAGATCAGTCTCGGTCATGGGGAGCGTAATCCATCCGCTGCGGCGGATTTTCGCGGTCGAGACTTGGGCGGGACCGCTCCCTGATTATAGCCTTGGAGACAGGGCAGCGGGCGTGGGGAAGTATCCCAGACGCGGACGCAACAAAGCTTATATAGGCGCTTGAATCGGCTTGGGGGATGGATGAACAAGCACGTACGATTACGACGGGCGAAGCTGAGTTGCCTGTTGGCCGCAGCTCTTTTTGTGGCTGCAACCACGGTGTTTGCTGCTCCGCAAAAAACTCCGGATGCTGCTCCGCAGAAGACGCCGGAGAATCCGCCCACACCGCCCGCCGAACCAGCACAATCAACCCCACCCGGTGACGCAAGCTCAGGCGCTTCGCATATTACGCCAGAGCAGGCGCAGCAGCTCTTCGCGCTGGTCGACGAATTAATGAAGTTCTCTTCCGACGAGACCGGGTTGCCGGTGAAAACCACGGTGAAGCGCCAGTTGACCACGCGCGCTGCAGTGGAGAGCTATCTTTCAGAAAAATTCAATGAAGATGAGAGCTCCAAACGGTTGCGGCGCGACGAGATTGTGCTGAAGAAATTCGGCCTGCTCGATCACGACTTCGACCTGAAGCCTTTCCTGCTGGCGCTGCTGAAAGAACAGATCGAAGCCTACTACGACTCGAAGACCAAAACTGTGAATCTGCTCGACTGGGTCGATGCCGACGAGCAGAAGCCTGTACTGGCACATGAGCTGACCCACGCTCTGCAGGACCAGCACAGCGACCTCGACAAGTGGGACGATCAGACGCCCGACGATGTTTCGACCGATGCCGCTGGAGACAAGGAGCATCTGGCGAAAGATGAGATGGACACAGCGCGCGACGCCGTGGCCGAGGGGCAGGCGACGGCAGTGATGTTCGATTACATCCTCAAGCCGCATGGCATGAGCCTGGTCAAGAATCCTGAACTGCTCGACACCATGAAAGATCAGATGACCGGCTCGGAAAATTCGCCGGTGATGGCCCGCGCGCCTCTGCTCCTATCCGAGTCCATGCTGTTTCCATACCGTGAAGGCTTGAGCTTCGAGCAGGATCTGTGGATGGATCAGGGCCAGGCCGCGGCCTTTGCGGGCGCGCTCGACCGGCCGCCGTCGTCGAGCTGGGAGATCATCAATCCGCGCGAATACGAAAAGAAACATGTCGCTGCCGTGCCGCTGCTGCCAGACATCCATCCGCTGGTGGATAAGCTTTACCGGCCCTACGACATTGGCCAAGTGGGCCAACTCGACCTGCATATTCTTGCCGAGCTCTTCGGTGGCGATTCCGCGGCGACCAGTTTGACGCCGGCATGGAACGGCGGCCTTTACTGGGCCGGGCAGTTACGCAGTGCCGCCACGCCGGACGCGCAGAACAGCACGCAGTCGCTTGCCCTCTTTTATCTTTCTGTGTGGAAGAATAACGCCTCCGCGCAGACCTTTGCCAAGCTCTACTCCGGCAGCCTGGGCCGCAAATACTCAAACGTCAAGCTGCAGGATGTGTCGCAGACCTATGTGCAGTCGAAGGACGCGTCGGTCGAGCAGGTCTATTCGACCAATGAAGGCCCGGTGTTGATTACCACGCGAGGCAATCTGGTGTTTGTGGCCGAGAGCTTTCCGCTAGATCTGGCTCGCAAGCTGACCACGCAGGTTCTTGACGCGCAGGGCGCCGGAGATATGCGCATGGCTCATGCGGTTCGTCCGGACGGACGCGCTGCTCAACCCAACGGCCAGCCGCTCTCTGCGGATCTCGTGCATCTCTTCGAGAACTGCGGCGTGTTAAAGGCTGTGGTGGACGGCGCTGTGCGGCTGGGCAGATAACGCGCAACCCCGCCCGCGGTTGGCTCACCTGTCCACGTCCTGCCGCGCTATCATGAAAATCCCCATCTCTTTTGAGGAGGCGTGCGTGCCGGGAAAGCTCGAGCTGTTGCTGGGGCCCATGCGAAGCAACAAAACCGCAGAGCTGCTGCGGCGCGCGGAGATGCGCCGCCAGTATGCGAAGCAGTGCGTGATGGTGCTGAAGCCCAGTGACGATACCAAGGGCGGACCGGGCGTGGTGGAGAGCCGGAACCCGAATGGCCATGGCAAGATGCATGCCTATGAATTCAACTCGGCCAATCCCTGGGAGGTTCTGGAGGTCATTGCGGAGAAGGAGCAGGAGATCGGCAAGCGCGTGGAGTGCATCGCGATGGACGAAGGCCAGTTCGTGAGCGATCTCTTTCTCTTCACCAAGCACCTGCTCGATGAGAACCACGATGTGCTGGTGGCCGGGCTCGATCTCGACTTCCGCGCGATGCCCTTTGGCGAGATGCTCAATCTTACGTGGCTGGTGAATGCCTACGGCGGCAGCATCACCGAATGCATGGCCTACTGCGCCTGCGGTGCGCGTGCGCTCTATTCGCAGCGGCTCATCGACGGCAAACCTGCGCCGTACGATAGTCCCATCAAGATGCCGGGCGATGCCTATGAGCCGCGCTGCGCAGAGCATTTTGTGCTGCCGGGTCGACCGCATTGAATGAAATGTTGCAATGGGCCGACAACCCATACAATGCCTTCATGCACAAAAATCGACCTCTGTTGCTTCGCGTTTCGGCATCGCTGACGGCCGGGATTATTGCCGCCGCTTCCCTTTCATCGGCGCATGCGCAAAGTTCAGTTCCGCAGGCGTCTGCGGCCGATCGTACTGAGGCGCTGGCAATCTTTAAGCAGCTCATCGAGATCAACACAACCGATACGCCACAGGGCAACGTGACCACAGGGACCGCGGCCATGCAGAAGCGCTTTCTGGCCGCCGGGTTTCCAGTCGAAGACGTGCACTTGCTTGGGCCGGATGCCCGTAAGCAGAACCTCGTGGTGCGCTATCGCGCAGCAGGCAAGCCTGAGGCAAAGCCAGTTCTGTTTCTCTGCCACATGGATGTGGTGCAGGCGCTGCGCTCCGACTGGTCGACCGATCCTTTTCAATTTGTCGAGAAGGACGGCTTCTACTATGGGCGCGGCACACAGGACATGAAGGAATCGGATGCCGCTATCGTGGCGACGTTTCTCCGCCTGAAGCGCGAAGGTTACAAGCCGAAACGCGATCTAATTCTTGCGCTCACAGCCGACGAAGAAGGCGGCAAGTTCAATGGAGCAGCGTGGCTGGTGAATCATCACCGCGAGCTCGTAGATGCCGCGTATGTCATCAATCCCGATTCGGGCGGTGTGGAACTCGATCATGGTCGTCCCGTGGTCGCTGCTGTCGAAGCAACTGAGAAGGTCTATTCCGATTTTCAGATCACAGCGACCAATCGCGGCGGACACAGCTCTTTGCCACGGCCCGATAACGCGATCTATGAGTTGACAGGGGCGCTGAACAAGCTGGCCGGCTATACATTTCCGTTCGAGATGAATGAGGTCACTCGGACGTATTTCAAAAATCTTGCAGCGAAGGAGACCGGAGAAACGGCCGACGATATGCGCGCCATCCTGGCGACCCCGCCGGATACGGCTGCGGCGACGCGCCTGAGCGAGGAGCCGACCTTCAATGCAAATTTCCGCACCACCTGCGTAGCCACGCGGCTCAACGCCGGCCATGCAAACAATGCCCTGCCTCAGACGGCGCAGGCAATCGTGAACTGCCGCATCTTTCCCGGCCACTCGCCCGAGGAGATACGGCAGCAGTTGATCGCGCTCTTCGACGACTCGAAGCTGAACGTGAATTACGTCTCCGATGCGGGAGGCGTGGCCGATACGGCTCCGGATCGCAAGCCGATCGCTCCGCCTGCTCCACTGGCCGAGGTACTTGATCCGCTGACTCGCATCACAGACGCAATCTGGCCGGGAACGCCCGTCACGCCGGTGATGGAAAACGGCGCAAGCGACTCGATCTATTTTGCGCAGACCGGAATTCCCTGCTATGGCTTCTCGGCGATTGCGCTTGAACGCGACGACGTGCGCGCACATGGTCAGGATGAGCGGCTGCCGGTGGATTCGTACTGGAAATCGCTGGAGTTTTTCTACGCCTTCGCCAAGGCTCTAGGCCAGAAATAACAAAGCGCCGCCGCTGCTAAACTGAGATCTGATGATTCTCCCGTTTGTCCGCGAGATCTTCGCGGAGCTGGAGCATGCGCCGGGGTTTGAACGCGTACGGAGGCATCTGAGCCTGGGTACGGGGCGGCGGCGTGTCTCCGGACTGACCGTAACGGCCCGTGCACTCTACATTCCCTTGATGGCGCGCGCGGCCAAGCAGCCGGTCGTCGTGGTCGTCGCCGACAACAAGGCCGCCGAAGCGCTTGAGCCGATGCTCAAAGCGGGTTGCGAGCTTACCGGCGCCATTGATCCGGCACGCGTGGTGCGGCTGCCGGCCCACGATGTGCTTCCTTTCGAAAATCTCTCGCCGCATCCCGATGTGCAGGAGCAGCGCGCCTCCGCACTCTGGAAGCTTTCGACCGGAGCTGTCGAAATTCTCATCGCACCTGTCGAATCGGTAGCGCTCAAACTCTTCGAGCGCGAGTACTATGCAGGTCTGGCGGTAACGCTGCGCCGCGGTGAGGAAGTCGATCTCGAAGTGCTCACCGGGCACCTTGCCAGCGTGGGCTATACGCAGATGGATCTTGTCGAGATGCCGGGGCAGTTCACCCGGCGCGGCGGCATTCTGGATGTGTACTCGCCGGAGGCCGACCGTCCGGTGCGTATCGAATTTTTCGGCGATGAGATCGAGACGATCCGCAAGTTCGATCCGGAGACGCAGCGCTCGCAGAGCGGCCTGGACGAAACAGAATTGCTGCCGCTTACCGAAACCCCGGTGACAGAGCGCCTGCTGGCCGCTGTGAATGCGCGCTTGAGCAAGCAACGCGTGGAAGCAGAAGACGCAGAGATGGCTGAGGAGGCTGCGGCTGCGAGCGGCGTAAGTGTCTTTCCGGGCTGGGAATTTTTTGCCGCCGTTGCCGGCGCAGAAAAATCGCTGCTCTCGCTCGTACCGCGTTGCGCGCTCTTCGTCGACGAGCCCGCCATGGTCCGCAACCAGATCGATCGTTGGTGGAACAAGGTGGAGCAGCGGCATGAGCGCTCGGGCATAGGATCGCTGATCCGGCCGGAGGACATCTATGTGCGTCCCGAGGTGCTGCAGGCTTCCCTCGAGGTGCACATGGGTCTCGATCTCGATCAACTCGGTGCAGTCGATGTGCTTGAAGAGGATGCAACGCTGGGCGAGATCGAGTTGAACACGCGGCCAACGCTTCGCTTTCACGGATCAATTCCCGCGCTGATTGAGCAGTTGCAGAATCTGATGCGGTCCGAGTCGCGCATCGTGCTGGCCGCACCGCATCAGGGTGATGTGGAACGGCTCGCGACGGTTTTGCGCGAGTATCAGATCCCCTACCGGCTCGGCAGCCGATTGGTGCACGCGGGCGAGACGATTCTCGAAGAGGCCAGCTACATGGCAGGCGACCTGCGCGTGCCCGTCATCGTGCGTTCGCCACTGTCCTCTGGCGTGAGCTTCGCCGATGTGAACCTGATCCTCTTTGGAGCCAACGATCTCTCTGACGATGCGGATGTAGCCGCGCGGCCGGAGCCGAAGCGCTCGAAGACTGCTGCCTTCGTCTCTGATTTCCGCGATCTCGCCATCGGCGACTACGTGGTGCACGTGGAGCACGGCATCGCGCAGTATCAGGGGTTGAAAGAGATTGTGCAGGACGGGCTTGCGGTCGAATTCATGATTCTCGAATTTGCCGAGCAGGCCAAGCTCTACGTGCCGCTCACGCGCCTCGACCTGATTCAGAAGTACCGTTCTACCGATACAGGTCCTGCGCCGCAGTTGAACAAGCTCGGTTCGCAGCAATGGACCAAGACCAAGGCGCGCGTGCGCAAGGCGATGCAGGATATGGCCGGCGAACTGCTCAAGCTCTATGCAGAGCGGCATACGGCGCAAGGCACGGCCTTCTCGAAGGACAACGAGTTTCAACGCGAGTTCGAAGACGCCTTTGACTACAACGAGACCGACGATCAGTTGGCCGCGATTCGCGCCATCAAGTACGACATGGAATCGTCAACGCCTATGGATCGGCTGCTCTGCGGGGATGTAGGCTACGGCAAAACAGAAGTGGCAATGCGCGCGGCCTTCAAGGCCGTGCAAGACGGCAAGCAGGTTGCGGTCTTGACGCCGACGACGGTTCTCAGCTTTCAGCACTTTGAGACATTCAAGAAGCGGTTTGCGCAGTTTCCGATTCACATTGAGATGATCTCGCGCTTTCGCACTGCGAAGGAACAGAAAGATATCGTCGAGCGCGTGGAGACGGGCAAGGTCGACATTCTCATCGGCACGCACCGGCTGCTCTCGAAAGACATCAAGTTCCAGGACCTCGGGTTACTCGTCGTCGACGAAGAGCAGCGCTTTGGCGTACGACATAAGGAACGGCTGAAGCAGCTGCGCAAAGAGATTGACGTGCTAGCCATGAGCGCCACGCCGATTCCGCGCACGCTGCACATGTCGCTTGTGGGCCTGCGCGATATGAGCGTGATCGAGACTCCGCCCAAAGACCGCATGGCGATTCAAACGGTCGTCGCGAAGTTCGACGAGAAACTCATCCGCTCTGCAGTTGAGCTCGAACTGGAGCGCGGCGGTCAGGTGTACTTTGTGCACAATCGCGTGGAGTCGATCTATGAGATCGCATCGCGCATCCAGGAACTTGTGCCGGCGGCGCGCGTCGCCGTGGGGCATGGACAGATGGGTGAGAACGAGCTCGAAAAAGTCATGCTCGCCTTTATGCGGCACGAGTTCGACGTGCTGGTTGCGACGACGATCATTGAGAACGGGCTCGACATTCCGCTGGCCAACACCATCCTCATCAACCGCGCCGACCGGCACGGATTGAGCGAGCTCTATCAACTGCGCGGACGCGTCGGCCGCTCGAACCGGCGCGCCTATTCGTATCTGCTGATTCCGCCCGAGCAGGAGTTGACGCCGATTGCGCGGCGCCGGCTTGCAGCGCTCAAAGAGTTCAGCGATCTGGGCGCGGGCTTCAAAATTGCCGCGCTCGATCTCGAGCTGCGCGGCGCCGGCAACATGCTGGGCGGCGAACAGAGCGGCCATATCGAAGCTGTGGGCTTCGAGCTCTACACCTCGATGCTCGAACAAGCCGTGAAGGAGATGAAGGGCGAAGGCGGCGAGGAGAAGGTGTCGACGCAGCTCAATTTGGGTATTCCGCTGCGTATCGATGAGAGTTACGTGCCGGAAGAAAATCAGCGGCTGCGGCTTTACAAGAAGATTGCGGGCGCGTTGAGTGCAGGGGCTGTAAACGAAGTCCGTGCAGAGATGGAAGACCGTTATGGATCGCTGCCCGACGCCACGGTTTACTTGCTGGAGGCTGCCCTCATACGGCTCGAATGCGAGCGAATCGGCGTGGCGCAGATCGATCGCAAGCGCGGCGAATTGCAGATTCGATTTACAGAAAACGCGGCCCAAAATGCCGCTCTCGACCCGCAGCAATTGATGCGCACGGTCGCCAAGAATGCCAAGCGGGGAGCGCAGTTCACGCCACAGGGAGTCTTGAAATATCCGTTGTTGGCTTCGCGGCCTGACGAAGTTTTGCTGGAAATTCATGAGTTGCTGGCCGGCCTTGCTGCTGCGCCGGTGAACGCCTGAGATTCGTATCGCCTTGAGGAATGCACAATGAGAAAAGCCTTTGCGCTGTTCACGATTGGAGCTTGCATGTCTACTGCCATTGCCGCACAGGAAACCTGGAAGCAACAATTCCAGCGCCTCTCCGATGAATACTTTGATCAGGTGTACTTTCGCTATGCGCCGTCTACCGGGACCTTGGTCGGATATCACCAGTACGATGCGCAGCTTGAGGATTTTTCGCGGCCCACGATCGATGCGGAGATCGCGGCGCTCAAGAATTTTGAAAAACGCATCGAAGCGATTCAACCCGATCACGCTGCGGCCGATTTCGTGCCGCGCAGCGACCGCGAGATGGTGCTCGCGAATATTCATTCGCAGCTATTGACACTCGAAACCATCCGCCCATGGGAGAAGAATGCGGACAACTATTCGAGCGCCTGCGCCAATGCCGCGTTTGTCCTGATGGAGCGCAAGTTCGCTCCGCCGGATGAGCGATTACGGTCTCTGATTGCGCGCGAAAAGCACATGCCGGGGCTGCTTGGCGCCGCACGCACGAATCTCCAGAACCCACCGCACATCTTTACCGAAATTGCGATCGAACAGCTGCCGGATATCATCAGTTTCTTTGAGCGCGATGTGCCACAGGCCTTCGTCGATGCGCAGGATGCGGCGTTGAAGTCGGAATTTACGAAGACGAATGCAGCCGTAGTGACCGCGCTCAAGGATTATCTAAACTGGCTTAAGACCGATCTGCTTCCACGCTCGAATGGCGATTTTCGCATCGGCGCGGACGCTTTTCAAAAGAAGCTTGCCTACGACGAGATGGTCGATCTGCCGCTAGACAGACTGCTTGAAATCGGCTGGGCTGACCTGCACAGGAATCAGGAGCACTTCAAACAGGTGGCGCATGAGCTTGAACCGGACAAAGATCCTCACGCAGTGCTGGAAGAGCTGGGCAAAGATCATCCTGCGCCGGATCAGTTGCTGAATTCGTTCCGCGCCACATTCAACAGTCTGGTCGGCTTTATCCAGGCGCATCACATCGTGACGATCCCTTCCGACGTGAAACCCATTGTGGAAGAGACGCCACCCTTCATGCGCGCTACCACCTTCGCCAGCATGGATACGCCCGGCCCCTACGAGACCCATGCAACGGAAGCCTACTTCAACGTGACACTGCCTGATCCTAAGATGACACCGGCCGAAGTCGAGGGCTATATGCACTCATTCAATGTCGGTACAGTGATTTCGACTGCGGTCCATGAGGCGTATCCGGGACACTACGTGCAATTCCTCTGGGTTCCCCAGGGGCCGAGCAAGGTGCGCAAGATTCTGGGGGCGAATACGAATGCCGAAGGCTGGGCGCACTACTGCGAGCAGATGATGCTCGACGAAGGGTATGGACAGCCCGGTGCGGGAGCAAAGGACGAACGCGAATCAAAGCTGCTGCGGCTCGGACAATTGCAGGATGCGCTGCTGCGCAACGCGCGCTTCATTGTCGGCATCGAAATGCATACCGGCAAGATGAGCATTGAACAGGCCGAAGAGTTCTTCCAGAAAGAGGGTTACCAGTCGAAGGAGACCGCGGTCGTAGAGACCAAGCGCGGCGCCGGCGACCCGACCTATCTTTACTACACGCTGGGCAAGCTGCAGATCATGAAGCTGCGCGAGGACATGCGCAAGAAAGAGGGCGCAGCCTTCTCTCTCAAAAAATTTCATGACGATTTTTTGAAACAGGGATTTCCGCCGATCAAGATCGTACGAGAGGCGATGCTGGGCGATGATTCGCCAACGCTTTGATCACACGTAAGGAGATGCAATGAGTCAGCGCGTACGCCAAGCGGTTTTTCCGGCTGCCGGACTGGGCACACGCTTTTTGCCGGCCACCAAAGTGATCCCAAAAGAGATGCTGGCGCTGGTCGACAAGCCAATCCTGCAGTACGGCGTGGAAGAAGCGATTGCTTCAGGAATCGAGCACATCATCATCGTGACCGGGCGCGGCAAGGGCGCGATGGAAGATCATTTCGACATCAGCTATGAGCTGGATGCGACGTTGGAGAAGAAGGGCAAGAAGGAGCTGCTCGAGCTCTCGCGCAAGATTTCATCGATGGCGCGCATCAGCTATGTCCGTCAAAAAGAACCGCTGGGTCTAGGCCACGCCGTGCTGTGCGCTAAGGAACTGGTCGGTGACGAACCGTTTGCTGTGATCCTGCCGGATGATGTAATCGACGGAGATCCGCCTTGCCTGAAGCAGATGATCGAGGTCTTCGACGAGAAGGGAGGCTCGGTACTGGCCACCATGACGATCGAAGGATCAGGCATCAGCGCCTATGGCGTACTGGCAGGCTCGCCGGATGCGGCGAATCCGCGCATTTACAACTGCACGGGAATGGTGGAGAAGCCGAAGTTTGAAGAGGCGCCCTCGACACAGGCGATTATCGGCCGCTACATCCTGACGCCGCGCGTTTTTGCGCTGCTGGAACATACGCAACCCGGCGCTGTGGGCGAGATTCAGCTGACAGACGGCATCAAAGCGCTGCTCAAGGAAGAGAAGGTCTTTGGTTATAACTTCAAGGGCAAGCGCTTCGATGCGGGCGATAAATTCGGCATGCTGCAAGCCACAGTGGAGTTCGCGCTCAAGCGACCGGAGTTTGGCGAGAAGTTCCGGGTGTATCTGAAAGGGTTGGGGTTGTAAAATCAGAATCTCGTGTCATTCAGAATTGGATGATCGTGTCCCAAGCCGAGGTGTGAGTTAAGATTCTGACGTGCAAACAGAGTGGATTGAGAAGACCATCTTTTATCTCTTCCTTCCGGTTGTCTTTGCAGTTTTTCGCAAGCTGGCTCCTCCCAGGATACGAGGCGCGGAACACAGGTACGATGAAGCGCAAGTTCCTGAGCCGCTTCCAACCGGCCTAATTGGCGCGGCAATGTGGGCTCTTGGACTTGCGTTGGCTCTTCTTTTCTTCGCGCTCAAAACCGCCAACCGTTGGTGGGCGGGCCTGGACGGCCCTTCGGTCTTAACGCAATATGCAACTCCCTGGACTTGGTGTTTCTTTCCGGGGTTTGCCGCGCTAGCCGCCCCGTGGCCGGCCACCGTCTGGTATCTTCGCAAGATTGGACGGTGGGAGGAGGCAGACGCCATTGAAGACGAGGCCGATAGCAAGGGCAGAGCGAACTCGTATCGAGTGATGAAGTGGTTGTGTATTGGTGTCGTTTGTCCAATCGCCGTTTTCACCCTTTTGGCGATTCCCATTCATCTCTCTATCGCTGGTCTCGAAGTGCGCGTAGGCCATTTCGCATCCATACGTTCGGAGCGATTCGACCTACGCAAGGCAAGACGCCTGACGATAGTTGATGGGTACAGGGAGCGCGATGGCACGTTCCATTCGGCAAAAGACCTCATCATCGATTTCACAGATGGACGGCGGCTACGCGGCAATCAGGTTGGAGACGGAGGTACTAACATCCGCGATGATGTCATGGATATGCTGCTCACAAAGACGCATCTGACTCCTCATCACGCCTCGACAATCGATGATATAAGTCCGATCGGGCGGTAGGGTAATCCACTCCGCTTACTGTTGTTCAGCGGTCGCAAAAGTTGCGATAAGCATTTTCCGGCTCGTCAGCTCTTCCACTTAATATTGCAGCCAATCGACGGGCGCTGCTCGGTAGGAACCGGCTTGCCTGCCAGCACGAGATCGATGGCGGCGCGCAGGTCTTCTCCGGTGACGGGCATGCCGCTGTTCGGGCGGCTCGAATCATATTGGCCGCGATAGACAAGCCGAAAATCTTTATCGAAGAGGAAGAAGTCCGGCGTGCAGGCGGCGTCATAAGCATGCGCCACGTCCTGGGTTTCGTCGTAGAGGTACGGGAAGTTAAAACCCTGCGCCTGTGCCTGGGCTTTCAGGCCCTCTGGGCTATCGGCGGGATGCGTGGTTACATCGTTGCTGCTGATGGCCACGATAGCGAGAGACTCGCTCGCATAGTCCTTGCCGAGCGGGCCCAGCGTCTTCTCGATGTGCTTCACGTAAGGACAATGCGTGCAGATGAACATGACAAGCAGCGCATCTTTGCCGCGGAAGTCGTCGCGCCGTACGGTCTTGCCGGAAACGACATCGGTGAGCGCGAAGTCCGGAGCGGTAGTGCCCAGCTCGAGCATGGTGGATTCGGTAAGTGCCATGATTCTTCTCCTTCAATGGTCCAGCATATCTAGCGCTGTTCGCAGGGTTCGCGATGTTAGCGGAGTTCGGGGTCTGATCTAACTCTGCTGACGCCGCTGACACCGCCATCTTTGCTACCGCTCAAAACAATCCCGGCTGGCGGCCGGGAACCGCGATGCCGAAGTGCTCGTAAGCCTGGCGCGTGGCTACGCGGCCGCGCGGCGTGCGGTCGAGAAATCCAATCTGAATGAGGAATGGCTCGTATACCTCTTCGAGTGCGTCCTCTTCTTCGGCGAGAGTTGCGGCCAGCGTGCCGAGCCCGACCGGCCCTCCGTCATATTTTTGGATGATCGTGAGCAGCAAGCGGCGGTCGATCTCGTCAAAGCCGTGCGCATCCACTTCTAACATCGTGAGCGCAGCGTTGGCGGTGGGGCGGTCTATCACGCCTGATCCGCGCACCTGCGCGTAGTCACGCACGCGGCGCAGCAGACGGTTGGCGATGCGCGGCGTGCCGCGCGAGCGCAACGCGATCTCCGCCGCACCGTCAGGATCGATGGGAATCTGCAATACCTCGGCTGAGCGCTCGACAATGACACGTAACTCGTCTTCGGTGTAGAACTCAAGGCGCAACAGAATGCCGAAGCGCGACCGCAGCGGCGACGAGAGCAGGCCGGGGCGCGTTGTGGCGCCGACGAAGGTGAATGGGCGAATCTCCATCACGTGCGTCCGCGCCGCCGGACCCTGACCGATGATGATGTCGAGCTTGTAATCTTCAAGCGCCGTGTAGAGCTTTTCTTCAAGCACGGGCTGCAGGCGGTGAATTTCGTCGAGAAACAGCACCTGCCGTTCGCGCAGATTGGTCAGGATGGCCGTGAGGTCGCCCTGAATCTGCAGCGCGGGCCCGGAGGTCTGCTGAAAGCCGACGTCGAGCTCGTTGGCAATGATGGTGGCCAGCGTCGTCTTGCCCAGGCCAGGCGGGCCGAAAAGCAGCACGTGGTCGAGCGCCTCGCCACGGGATTTGGCGGCTTCGAGCGCGATCGCCAACTGCTCCTTGGCCTTGGATTGGCCAATGAACTCGCGGAGCCAGCGCGGGCGAAGCTTGAGCTCGAAATTCTGCTCTTCGTCAGCGCGCGCGGCGCTTACCAGCCGTTCGGGTGTGTTGTCGCGGGCGATGGCCATGCTCACCAGAAGTGTAGCGGTTCCGGTTGGCGGGGGCCAAATGGAGCACGCAACCTTGCCTGCAAAGGCTGCAAACCTTTTGTTCTTATGGAATTACGCGGACTTAAATCTCATATTGAAAAGCTCGCCAAGAACCAGAACTGCCCTCAGCTACCCGCGTATGCCCATTCAGATACTCGTCAGATACTAGCACGGCTCTTAACGCGAAATGGTCATTGACGCCCAATTTGGCTTTCAGTAGCATGGCGCTAACCTCAGATTCTGCAGTCCATTGGGTAACGCGACTCGACAGATTTCAAGCACAGAACGCTCCCCCCGCTTCTGAAGCTCATCCTCAATGCAGGATGATCAACCACGCATAAGAACGGGTACGGCAGTTCGCGATGTCGCATGTAAGGGAAGAGCGAAGCGGCGAATGCCGTCTTGGCGATCCCCTCGTACCACGGCTGATCGTGATTCATGACCAGCCCGGCGAATTTGCCAGGAGATTTCTATGCGTTTTCGTTCTCTGCTGGGTGCTTTGATGGTGATGGGTCTCACCGTGTCGCTCTCAAGCTGCACCGCGAGCCCGGGTTTGACGTCGATCGTTGTGAGTCCCAGCACGATGAACTTCGGTGGGGCGGGCCTCACGGCACAACTAACAGCAGTTGGCTACTACACGCACCCGAATCACCCCGCGATCACGAAAGACATCACTACCCAGGTCACTTGGGAAAGTTCTGCTCCGCAGTGTGTGACGGTCACGAATACCGGGTTCATCACCACCGGGGGCAATATCTGCAGCAATATCCTGGTGAATGCGAGCATGCAGGGCTTCAACGGGCTGATCACCGGAAGCATGACGGTGAATGTAACGCAATAGTGCTCCGCGAGGCGACGCCCGGCGTCGAGGCCGCGCAGACCGGAAACCTTCTGGCGAGTTATCTGCGATGCGCGTTAAAGCGCCGTGCATCGTGGTATAGCGAGCGGCCATTTCTCGCCGCTGCAGCAGCATTTCCCTCCACCCCATCTTCAACGCGGATATCGGGCATTTAGACTGGTAGAGTCTGCTCGACGTGATGACTCACCGGTTTGGCATCGTTCGCCGCTTTCGCTTCAATCGGCCGCAGCGCATTGCGGCAGCGATGCTGGCCCTCTTCCTTTTGCAGGGAATCTGGGTTACAGCGCACCAGACCCTCACCGACCGCGACTACCAGTATGCGCGGTGCGGGCGCGAGGTTTGGGAGCGGCCCTCCGCGCTTGCCGGCTATTACACAACGTGCGGCAACATCCACGATGGCATTCTGGCCTATCGGCTCGCAGGGCTTCCGCTCACGTTAAACCTGCTTGCCGAACGAGGGCTGGACTGGTTCCGCAAGCCTGAAAACAAGGTGATGCAGACCGGGGTCCCCGCGAACGGGTCCTGGTTCGCGGGGTGGGAGACGGGCGGCGAGATCAGTACGTGGGAGTTGCGCCACCAGATGACGCACATCCTGCTGTTGCTGCGGCTGCCATTTCTGATTGCCGGCTGTGTGCTGGGCGGATGCATCTGGTGGGTCACGCGGCGGCTCTATGGCAATTGGGGCGGCTATACGGCGCTGGCGCTCTTTTGTTTTTGTCCCGCAGTGCTGAAAGCGTGCGTCTCGCCCAATACGGAAGCGCTTGCAGCATTGGGCGTCTATGGCGGTGTCTACACCTGCATCGGCGTGGCCCATGCCATGCAAGGACCGCGCCGTAAATGGCGGCCCAGGCTGATCCTGCTTGCCGTGATCTTTGGTGTAGCCGCCGCGGCGCACATCGCCGCCCTGCCGGTGACCGCGCTGCTTGGGCTTGCAGCCATGCTTTGGGTAGCCGAGGGCCACAGGAGCCAAGTGTTGCCGGTGATCTTAGCCGCCTGCCTGGGCGCGCTTCTGCTGCTCTTTGCGTTCTACAGCTTTTCGCCTGATGCGTTCAGCTACGTCTTTCGTTCGGCTGCAGGATTTCTCTGGTTCTCCCTCGAACCGGCGCAGCGGTTCTTCTCCACGTTTGCGAACGCCGGCATCGCGGTGGCTGCTGGCGCTGCGCTGGTACTTTATCTCGCGTTGCGCAAGGCACGCTACTTCGGCAATACCGCTCCGCTGTTTTGCGCTGTAGTTTGCATGGTGCTGGTGATGACTGGTTCGCCGGGAACCCCATGGCTGTGGGCACTGCCGTTTTTGTTCACATTCATCGGCGGCGTCTTTGCGGATACCTACGAGAGTCCACGCGGACGGCTGGCGCTGGCCGCGGCAGGTGCAATTGTAGTGTTGCAAGCAGTGCTATGCGCAGTGAATTTGCCGGCGCTGATCGGCTGAATTGGCTCTGGAATTCCGAGCCAGACCGGCGTATTTTCGCGAGCAAATTTGAGGCCGGTTTTCCACCGCGATTCCTCGCCGCTAATTATCAGATATTAAAAGGCTTAATTAAATCCATTCGCCTTGCTAAAAGGCCATTCGAAAGCCTAAAATAGGTACATAGTCGCGCGGACCCGGCCCTGCTTCTCCCGGACTTTTTGCCGTCCTCCCGCAGCTTCGAAAAACCTCTATGGCAGACGATCAGACCCCCCAGCTTCCTCTCGATGGCGGCACGCCGCCCAATAGCGGCACCAACCTTGTCCCAATCAATATCGAAGAGGAGATGCGGCGCTCCTATCTCGACTACTCGATGAGCGTCATCATCGGCCGCGCTCTTCCCGACGCACGCGACGGACTCAAGCCCGTACATCGCCGCGTGCTCTACACGATGAGCGAGATGGGCCTGGAGCACAACAAGAAGTACACCAAGTGCGCCAAGGTTGTGGGCCAGGCGATGGGCGTCTACCATCCGCACGGCGACTCGGCCATCTATGACACGCTGGTGCGCATGGCGCAGCCGTTTTCGCTGCGTTATCCCCTCATCGACGGTCAAGGAAACTTCGGTTCGGTCGACGGCGATCCTCCGGCTGCCATGCGTTACACCGAGTGCCGTATGGAACGCATCGCCGGCGAGCTGCTGGCCGATATCGAGATGGAGACGGTGGACCATGTACCGAACTATGATGAGTCCACGCTCGAACCTTCGGTGTTGCCCACGCGCATTCCGAACCTGATCGTCAATGGATCGAGCGGCATCGCTGTCGGCATGGCGACCAATATTCCGCCGCACAATCTGACCGAAGTGGTCAACGCAGCGATCGACCTGGTCAAGAATCCAAAAGCTGGCCTGATCGAAGTGCTGAAGCACGTGCAGGGCCCGGACTTCCCCACTGGCGGGTTCCTCTACGGCCGCGGCGGCGTGGCACAAGCCTACAAAACCGGCCGCGGCCGCTTCATGATGCGTGCCCGCGTGGCGATGGAGAACCTGACGAAAGAAAAGCAGGCCATCATCGTCACCGAAATTCCGTACCAGGTGAATAAGTCCAAGCTCATCGAGCGCATCGCCGATCTGGTGAACGAAAAGATCGTCGACGACATTGGCGACGTGCGTGACGAGAGCGATCGCGATGGCATGCGTATCGTGATCGAGCTCAAGCGCGGCGCCCAGCCGGAGATTGTGCTCAATCAGCTCTACAAGCACACGCAGATGCAGGAGAGCTTCTCGATGATCTTTCTCGCGGTGGTCAATGGCCAGCCGCGGGAGCTTGGTCTCGATAGCGCCATCCGCGTTTTTATCGATCACCGCATCGACGTGGTGCAGCGCCGCACCGTCTACCTGCTGCGCAAGGCTCGTGAACGCGAACATCAGCTCGAAGGCTACAAGATCGCGATTGACAATCTCGACACGGTAATTCGTATCATCCGCGGATCCGGTTCGCGGGCTGAAGCGCGCGAGAACTTGTATGCCTGGGGCAAAGGTACTGAGATTGTCATCAACCTCAACCGCGAGCGACAGGCGAATGAAGAGCGCGGCCTCTCGCTCCGTCAAGTTGATGCGATCCTCGAACTACAGCTCTACCGTCTGACGCAGCTTTCGGTCGATGAAATCCTCAACGAGCTCAAGGAAATCCGGCTCAAGATCGCCGATTACGAAGAGATTCTTGCGAGCGAAAAGAGACTGCGCTCAGTGATCGTGAAGGAGCTCGAAGAGGTTCGCGACAAGTACGGCGACAAGCGGCGCACGGAGATCATCGACGAAAGCGCCGAGCTGCAGCTCGAAGACCTCATTGCCGACGAGCAGGTGGCCGTAACGGTAAGCCATCAAGGCTACCTGAAGCGTACGCCGATTTCCACCTATCGCCAGCAGCGGCGGGGCGGAACTGGCCGCACCGGGATGAAGACGCGCGAGGAAGATTTCGTCTCGCAGCTCATCATCAATTCCACGCACGCTTACCTGCTTTGCTTCACGAACACGGGCCGCGTGTACTGGCTCAAAGTCTATGAGATTCCCGATGTGGGTGCGGCGGGCAAAGGCAAGTCGATCCAGAGCCTGCTCGATCTGCAGCCGGGCGAAAATGTGCGCGCGATTCTGCCGGTGCGCGATCTCGAAGAGGAGGGCAAGTACATCTTCTTCGCCACGCAAAAGGGGACGGTAAAGAAGACGCCGCTCAAGGATTTTTCGAACGTGATGGCCCGCGGCATTATCGCCATCGGCATCGACAAGGACGATGAGCTTGTGGCCGCGCGCATCACCGACGGCTCGCAGCTGGTCTTCCTGGCGACGCATCTCGGTATGGCAATTCGCTTCGACGAGTGCGATGTGCGCTCGATGGGCCGCCCCGCGTACGGCGTGCGCGGCATCGACCTCGCCAAAGATGACTACGTGGTCGGCGTAGCCATTACGCCGAAGGAGCACGAGCCCGGTGCTTACCGCATTCTCGCCGTCACGGAAAACGGCTTCGGCAAGCGCACCGATGTGGAAGAGTACCGGCTCCAATCCCGCGGCGGGAAGGGCGTGAAAAACATGGCCGTGACGCCGCGCATCGGCCGCGTCAACACGATTCAGCTCGTCGATGACACCAGCGAACTGATGGTCATCAGCCAGTGGGGCAAGATCATCCGCATCGATACCAAGACTGTGCGCTCGGCGGGCCGCGCTACGCAGGGCGTGCGCTTGCTCAATCTGGAAGATCAGGACAAGGTAGCCGCCGCCGTGATCATTCCACCCGAAGAGGCGAGCAAGGACGAAGAGCCGACGCTGCTGCAGTGAGGTGACGTAAGGCATGCGTGCAACCAGGACAATTCGCAGAGTCACGGACTTGAAGTCTCAGCGCCTCGATGCATATCGCTATTGGCAAAGTTGTACTGTGGCTGAACGCATGGATGCTGTTGACGAAGTCATCAGGGAAGCTTATTTTGCCAAGGGCATCGATTTGAGTTTGCGTCCATCAAATAGGCAGCTGACCCGGACCATTCGGCCTGACTGGAAGGCCGCCCGAGTGCAGAGCGCTTCATGAAAGGCATTGCACAGAATGCTCAAAGATCAGCGGGACCTTCTGCTCGCATTTAATGCGCATGGAGTAAAGTATCTGGTAATCGGCGCCCATGCGGTCGGCGTCCATGCAGAACCTCGCGGCACCAAGGATCTCGACGTCTTCATCAAAGCTGATGGGGCGAATAGTCGAGCTGTTTTCGCGGCTCTTAAAGAGTATGGCGCGCCGCTGGGCAATATGACGCCGGCCGATTTCCATGACAAGGCCTCCACGGTGTTCCAGATTGGTATCGAACCTGACCGCGTTGACATACTACAAGGAATAGCCGGGGTCACCTTCGACGAGGCATGGAAAAGTAGAGTTGAGACGTCGCTCGATAAGGACACGCCTGCGCACGTAATTTCGCGAGATCACCTGATTCAAAATAAGCTCGCGTCTGGGCGATACCAAGACCTCGCGGATGTAGAGAGACTTCGTGAGGCAGCTGCGTTGAAGAAGATCAAACGCAAAGCGCCCTCCCACTCGAAAATCAAAGGAAAAGGGCGGTAAAGTGACGATTTTTTCTTTCTCCGGAGTATTCCGCGGCCATCATAAGAACCTTTGTGGGCACCGGGTAAGATGAAAATGTGGACCATGCATTCCTCTTGGTGAGAATGACACATTCCATGTCCGCAACCGGAGCCAAACCGATAGGCGCAACCGACGAAGCCGGCGCGGCGCAGGCCGTGCGGCAGATGTTCGACTCCATTGCGCCGCGATACGATCTGCTGAATCATGTTCTCTCCGCCAATGTGGACCGCCTCTGGTGGCGCAGGGCGGCGAGGCGATTCCGCGACGTGCTGGCGCGGCCGGATGCAGCCATCCTCGACATCTGTTGCGGCACGGGCGACATGACGATGGCGCTGCTGAAGCATCGCCCACAAGAAGCACAGCCCATTCTCGCGGCAGATTTTGCCCGCGGCATGCTGGAGCGCGGCGCTCACAAGTTCAGCCGTCAAAACGTCGCTGTAGTCGAGGCGGATGCGCTGCATCTGCCGCTGCGCTCGAACTCGCTCGACCTCATCGTTACCGCCTTTGGATTCCGGAATCTCGCCAACTACGAAGCCGGTCTGCGCGAGTTCCATCGCGTGCTCAAGCCTGGCGGCCAGCTGGGCATCCTTGAATTCAGTGAGCCGGGCGGGCTGATTGGCAGGGCATACGCACTCTATTTCCGCCACGTTCTGCCTGCAATTGGCCGGCTCATCTGCGGAGCAGTTCCTGGCGATGTTGCCGGGCCGTATAACTATCTGCCAACCTCCGTCGGCAACTTTCCGCCGCCTGCCGACATGCTCGACCTGATGCGCAAGAATGGCTACGCGAGCGCAGCATGGCAGCCTTATACATTCGGCATTGCCGGGTTGTACACGGCGGCGCGAGCGCCTGTAATCTAAAGTTGCGATGAAGCCAGCCGTCTCCAGCGCGTCGATACCCGGCGAAGGCATCTCACGCCATTCGGGCTTTGATCAGGCGAGCATCTCCACGCAGAAGCGGCGTGTGACCCGCAACTCGATGATCGCCGCGGCTCTGATGACGCTGCTCAAACTGGCCGCTGGTTTGTTCTCGGGCTCGTTGGGCGTGCTGTCGGATGCGGCGCATTCAGGACTGGACCTCGTCGGCTCCGCGCTTACGTTTTTCTCGGTTCGCGTGAGCGACAAACCCGCCGATGAAGAGCACGCGTATGGCCACGGTAAAGTAGAGAATCTTTCCGCCTTCGCCGAGGCCGGGTTGATGGCGATCTCCTGCGCATGGATCATCTGGGAAGCGATCCAGCGAATCTTTTTTCATCCCGCCGAATTGCGGCACGACCTGTGGCCAGTGCTCGTCGTGCTTCTCTCCATCGGAGTTGATTTCTGGCGATCGCGCCAGTTGCAGGCCGTAGCCCGTAAAACGGGATCGCCTGCACTGGCTACAGACGCATTCCATTTTGCTTCGGATATCTGGGCGTCAGTTGCCGTGCTAGCCGGCCTGGGTGTCACGTGGCTCGGTGCGCTGTTCGGCATCGCATGGCTGCGCTTTGCCGATCCCCTTGCGGCGGTCATAGTCTCCCTCATGATTTTGCGCATGACGGTCCGGCTCGGCCACGAAGCGGTGGAAGCGCTCGTGGATGAGACGCCGCCGGAGATGCGCCGCCTGCTCACACGTGAGGTGCAGAAGGTTCCGGGGGTGCTGGCCGTGGAGCAGGCACGCGTACGTAAAGCCGGAGCCGACTACTTCGCCGATCTCACACTTGCTCTGCCACGGCGATCGACCTTCGAACACGCGGGCGAGTTGGTAGAAGCAGCTACAAAGGCCGTTCATCGCGTGCTGCCTGGGGCGGATGTGGTGGTGCGCACCGTGCCCCGCGAGACGCGCGCCGAGAGCATCTTCGATCGCGTGCGCGCCGTGGCCGCGCGAAACAACGTCTCTGTGCATGAGCTCAGCATTCAATCGCACAATGGCCGGTTGCGCGTCGAGTTACATATCGAGATCGAAGAGAACATGAAGCTGCGCGATGCGCATGGCTTTGTCAGCGCGCTCGAAGCCGAGATTTTGCGCGAGGTTCCCGAGGTGGATGCCGTGCTGACGCACATCGAAAGCGAGCCGGCCACCATTGAGCAGCCAAAGGAAGTGACCGGCGAAGACCGGCGCATCGAGCTGGCCTTGCTGGCCGCGGCTGCAACATTTCCTGACATTGTGGACGTTCACGCCATCGAGGTGATCCATACAGGCGAGCATATTGCGGTCTCCTGCCACTGCACGCTCGCCGACGAGTTGCCCATGCATCGTGTCCACGCGATCATCACCGCGCTCGAAGACCGCTTCAAGCTGGAGTGCCCCGAAGTTTATCGAGTGACGATTCACCCCGAGCCGGTGACGGATAATAAGCGTTAGAGCACTGAGGAAACTGCGCAGCATGAAGAGCCGGTCCATCGTAGGTTTTTTTCGCGTAGCCTCATTGCTGATGCTGCTTGTAGCAGTGGCTCTGCTGGCGGCTATCACCACCATGCACTTCGCCATCCATGGCGCCGAGGTGCAGGTGCCGGCGCTCAAGGGAATGACCGTGGCCGATGCACGCAGCGAGACCGCCGGGCTGGGCCTCAATCTGGATGTAGATAACCGCTACTATTCGGGCGAAGTGGCCGCGGGGCACATTCTGACGCAATCGCCCGCTGCTGGAACAGTAGTTCGCCGCGAGTGGCGCGTGCGTGTCTCAGAGAGTCTCGGCCCGCAGAAGGTCGATGTGCCCGACACGGTGGGTCTGCAAGAGCGCGTTGCGGCTCTGGAGCTGCGCCGTGCGGGCCTTGAAGTGGGCGTCACTGCGCACCTCTCTGATACCAATCTCGTTGAGGGTACCGTGCTTGCGCAGGATCCGCCTGCGCATGCGCAGGATATCGAGCAGCCTACCGTGAATCTGCTTGTAGCCACGCACAACAACGACACCCCTGATGGCTACGTGATGCCTGATCTGGCAGGGCTTCCGATCGTCACGGCGCAAATGGATCTGACCCGAGTGGGCATCAAGGCTGCTTCGCCTGTGTATATGGATGTGCCGGTGCAGCCGGTAGGCAGTGGGAAGATGCCCGTGAAGCCGGGAACCGTGCTCGCGCAATCGCCTGCTGCGGGATCGCGTGTTGACCAGAGCACCACTGTAGCGCTGACAGTAGCCAAATAAAATGCGGAGGACAACCAGCATGGGCTTGAGCGAAGACATAGATCGCGTTGCGCTGCAGGAGCGTGAGCTGCGCCTGCGGCGGCTGGACACACGCACGGCATGGGAACTCGGCACGCTGCTCAAGACCATGGCGGAAGAACGCGGGCTGGGTATCGTGATCGATGTGCGGCGCTTTGGCCAGCCGCTGTTTTACGCGGCACTCGAAGGCACAACGCCTGACAATCCTGAGTGGGTGCGCCGCAAGAGCAACGTGGTGGCGCGCTACCACCGCAGCTCTTATGGGATGGGGCTGAATCTGAAGATGAAGAACCAGACGCTGGAGGAGCGCGGGCATTCAGTAGCCGATTTCGCCGCGCATGGCGGCTCGTTTCCACTGCATGTTGAGAATGCGGGCATTGTGGGCAGCGTGACGGTTTCAGGTTTGCCGCAACGCGATGATCATGAGCTGGTTGTCGAGGCGCTCTGCACCCTGACGGGGCGTAGCTACGCCGATTTCAAACTCGGACCGGAATAAACCAAAAAGATGCTGAGGAAAAGCATCTGTGCTTAGATCGATTTCTCAAGAACTGCGACAAAAAAGCCATCTGTGTGCAACGTGCCGGGCAGCAAACGGAGCGCGCCTTGCGGCGTAAGGCAAGCGCGCAGCCGATCCACGCTGTTGGGAGCAAGAACTCCGTTTTTTGTAAGCGCATGCAAACACTCCCCAAGTGAAATGGTGCGGACGCCCGAAGTATTTGCGACGACGTCGGCGATCACGAGCTCATTCTCTTCAGGCTCCAAGGAGCATGTTGAGTAGACGACCATGCCACCGGGGCGAACGGCACGAATGGCAGCTCGCAGAATCTCTTTCTGCCGCTCCGCGTGGCGTGAGAGATCTTCCGCATGCAGGCGGTAGCGGATCTCGGGGTTGCGGCCTAGAGTACCGGTGCCGCTGCAAGGCACATCAGCAAGCGCAAGATCGAAAACGCCGACCTCGTCGAGCTGAGTTGCATCCATCAGCCGGCAGTCGATCTGCCCAGCATAGGGAGCGAGCCGCTCACGCATTTGCGCAAAACGCCGCGGGCTGGCTTCGCAAGCCACAACGCGCGCCTCAGGATTGCGTCCTGCAAGGATGAGGGTTTTGCCACCCGGCGCTGCGCATGTATCGAGGATGCCTTTGACTCTTGGGCGGAGACTCTCACCGGCGCAGGCGGCAATCTCAGCGATGAGTTGCGACCCCTCATCCTGAATGCGCGCGCGACCTTCGCGAAATGCCGCGGTCGCTGTGACATCGCCGGAGATGATGATGCGAGCGCTGGTCAGCAGATTGCCAGGTTCGAGCTGAATGCGATCACGCGTAAGCTCGGCCTCGACTGCAGGGCTCTGAAGACGCACCGACATCACAGTTTGTGTTTGTCCGTGCTCGCAGATCGCGCATGCTGTGTCCTGGCCGTAGTGCGCACTCCATCGCTCAACCAGCCATGCAGGATGGGATTGCGCGACCGACTTCGAAAAATCGGTGTGTGAAGCACCGGCAATTTTGCGCAGCACCGCATTCACCATGCCGGAGGCGAACCGATGACCGGCCTGCTTGACCAGTTCCACGCTCTCGCTGATCGCCGCGTGTGCGGGAATGCGATCAAGAAAGAGAAGCTGAAAGGCTCCGAGCCGGAGGGCCGCAAGAACTTCCAGATCAAGCTTCGCACCTGGCCTCGTAAGAAAGGCTTTGATCTGCTCGTCCAGCAGCATCTGCCAGCGCAATGCGCCGAGCACCAGAGCAGTGGTCAGATTGCGGTCAGCGGGCGAAAGCGCATCGACCGCATCGCCGCGCAGCAGATCGTCAGCGTGCGCCTGGTCCCGCTCAACTGCTAAGAGAATGCGGAAGGCAGCGCGACGTGCAGGAGAAACATCGGCCACGGAATCAACCTAAGCGCGCATCGGCGCTGAGCGGATTGCCGCGCAAAAACTCCGCGGCTGTCATGCGCTTCTTGCCTTCAAGCTGCACTTCGAGCAGTTCCAGCCAAGTGTTCTCCGCGCACGCGACAAAGAACCGATGATCTTCTACAAAAATCCAGCCGCACTCGGCGATGTGGCCTTGCGCGGATATTGGTTCGGCGGCAAGAGCCATCCGATGCACAATGAATTTCTTGCCGCCAAGCGTGGTGAACGCGCCGGGCCAGGGCTGAAAGCCGCGCCAGCGGTTATAGAGCTCATGCGCCGCGCGCGCTGCGAAGTCCATGCGGCCGTCCTCGCGGTCGAGCATGGGTGCGAATGTGGCGAAGGCATGATTTTGCGGCTGCGGCTCGATCGCGCCACTGGCAAGACGAGCCAACGTCTCCACCATGAGTGGTGCGCCGGCCTGCGCAAGAATCTCGAAAAGTTCAACTGCGGTTTGATCCGGACCAATCTCGCGCGTCTGCTGCAGCAGGATCGGCCCGGTGTCCAGCCCCTCTTCCAGCAGCATGGTCGTGTTTCCGGTAAATGCGTCGCCCATGGCGATGGACCACTGGATCGGTGCGGCTCCGCGGTATTTCGGCAACAAGGAAGCATGCAGGTTGATGCAGCCCAGCCGGGGCAACGCCAGCATCCACGGTGGAATGATGCGGCCGTAAGCCACGACGACAATCGCGTCTGGCGCGATGGATTCAAGCTGAGCGCGAAATTCTGCGTTGTTGCGAATCTTTTCCGGCTGCGTGATCGGCAATCCCGCTGCGAGTGCTGACTGCTTCACCGGCGGCGGCTTGAGAACCTGCTCACGGCCAACAGGGCGATCCGGCTGCGAAACCACCAGCGCGATCTCCTGACCTGCAGCGAGCAGCGCTTCCAACGTAGGCACAGCGAACTGCGGCGTTCCACAGAAGACCAGCTTCAAGCGTGCTGCAGCGGCCGTCATCGGGCGCTTACCACTGGCCTTCGCTCTGCATCTTGCGAATCTTGCGCAGATTCAGATTGCGCTTGAGCGGGCTCATGCGAAAGATGAAGAGAATGCCGTCAAGATGATCGATCTCGTGCTGAAAAGCGCGAGAGAGCAGTTCCTCGCCATCCATCTCGAACCATTTGCCATACTCGTCCTGCGCGCGGATGTGCACCTTCGCAGCGCGCACAATCTTTTCGCGAATCTCAGGAAAGCTGAGGCAGCCCTCTTCTTCATAGAGCCGACCTTCGCGCGAGGTGATCTCCGGATTGATGAGCACGAGCTTGTCTTTGGGCTCCTTGCCCAGGCTGAGATCAATCACGGTGAGGCGCTTCGAGATGCCTACCTGCGGTGCCGCCAGACCGATGCCTTGCGCCGAGTACATCGTCTCGAACATATCGGCCACCAGCTTACGCAGCTCGTCATTGAATTCGGTTACCGGCTCCCCGGGCTGCGAGAGCACGGGCTCGGGATATTTGACAATCTTCAAAACCATTGCTGCTTGCTACCGCATTTCTCCTGTTGGATTCAGTAAGCCAAGACATTCGCGCGGATTTTTCCTCAAGAAAAATCCGCCTTTCACTTCATTTTGTGACTCCTCATAAACGGGAGAAATGCCTTAATAGCTCCGTATCTGTTCGATGTAGTTGTCGTAGTTGCGCTTCATTTCAACGAGCGAGTCGCCGCCGAACTTCTGCTGCGCCACGTTGGCAATCGTCAGGGCCACCATGGCCTCGGCCGCAACGCCCGCCGCCGGAACCACGCAGATATCGCTGCGCTCGTAGCTCGCGCTGGTGGCCTCGCGCGTGTCGAAGCGCACGGACTCAAGCGGCCGCCGCAGCGTGGAGATCGGCTTCAGATAGCCGCGTACCACAACGTCCTCGCCATTCGAAACTCCGCCTTCGATGCCGCCCGCATTGTTGTGCGGACGCGTGAACCGCGTTGGCTTGCCGTTGTCTTCTGTCGCGTAGTGAATGGGGTCGTGCACCTTGGAGCCAAAAGACTCCGCCGCCGTTACGCCGCGGCCGATCTCGACGGCCTTCACCGCCTGCAAGCTCATCACCGACCAGGCCAGCAGCCCATCCAGCCGCTCGTCCCAGTTGGCGTAGGTGCCCAGACCGGCGGGTACATTGTGCGCCACCACTTCAAAAACGCCATTGACTGTGTCGCCCGTGCGCGCGGCCTCTTCCACCTCTTCTTTCATGCGCGCTTCAGCCGCAGGGTCGACGCAGGCGAGCATCACCTCATCCTTGGCGGCCGCGGCGACGATATCGTCCCATGCGGCGGGGCGGTCGAGTTCCGCATGGCCCACGCGGATGACGTGGCTCAGCACCTCGATTCCCAATGCACGTAAAAGGAGCTTGGCGAAGGCTCCGGCGGCCACGCGCGACGTCGACTCGCGGGCCGAGGCACGCTCCAACACGTAGCGGGCGTCAGAAAAGTTGTACTTGAGCGCTCCAGCCAGATCAGCGTGGCCAGGCCGGGGCGAAGCCACCGCCTGGTGCTTGGCCGGATCACCGGCCTCGACAGGCAGTTTCTCCTCCCAGTTTTTCCAGTCGCGGTTCACGATCTCGATGGCGACGGGCGAGCCGATGGTCTTGCCGTGGCGCACTCCGGAGAGAATGTGCGCCTTGTCGGTCTCAATCTTCATGCGGCCGCCGCGGCCGTAGCCCTGCTGGCGGCGCCATAGCTCGCGGTTGATAAATTCGAGATCGATCGGCACGCCGGCCGGCAAGCCAGAGACCAGCGCAATCAAGGCCTCGCCATGCGATTCACCGGCAGTGGAAAAACGGATCATATTGATTTCATTGTAATGGAGAGCCAGAGAACAGAGAGCAGGGGTTAGAGATCAGAGAGCAGGGGTTAGAGATCAGAGAACAGGGGTTAGAGATCAGAGAACAGGGACCGGAGATCGCAAACTTGGGCCGGTTGTGTCATCAGGCCCCGGACCAGGTGAATGCCTCTATTGCCCTATGCCTATTGCCTATTGCCTATTGCCTAGTCCCTAGCCCCTGTTCCCTGTTCCCTGTTCCCTGTTCCCTGTTCCCTGTTCCCTGTTCCCTCGAATACTATGGCTTGCATGTCCTACTTTCTGTTCAAGAGCGAGCCCGATGTCTATTCCTTCGACGACCTGCTGCGCGATGGCGAAACCAACTGGGACGGCGTAACCAACCCGACCGCCGTGAAGCATCTGCGCGAGATGAAAGCCGGAACCAAGTGGATCTTCTACCACACGGGCGACGAAAAGACGGCCGTCGGCACCGGCACCGTGGTCAGCGTGGACCCGAGCAACCCCAAGGTGCCCGTTGTCCGCGTCAAGGCGGGCAAGCGGCTCAAGCAGCCGAAGACGCTCGCGGCCATCAAAGCCGAAAAGCTGTTCGCAGATTCTCCTCTGGTCCTGATCGGGCGCCTCTCGGTGGTACCGTTGACCGAGGCACAGTGGGACTGGTTGGTGAACTAAGCAGCGAGTTGGTTATGAGCCGGATGAAGCCGCAGAATCGACGGGCGCGGAATCCACGGGCTTGATATCTGCCGTTTCCTGTTCCCTGTTCCCTGCTCCCTCTTCCCTGCCTTCACCCAGCCAGCGCTTCGTATTCAGCAACTGCCGGTTATCGAGCGACCACACCTTGCCGGTCAGCTCATCGGGGGCTTTGCCTTCGCGCAACGACTTCTCAAACTCCGTCGTAACTGCCTGCATCTTGGCGTCGAAATCGTCCACAAAGTTGAGCGCCAGCGCTTCGGGAATCATGGGCAGCTTAGGGGAACCGAACTCGAGCTTGCCATGATGCGAGAGGATCATGTGCAGCACCAGCGTGCGCAGCCGGTCAGGAAAGTCGGGCAATGCGGCGATGGCCTTCTCCACTAGGTCGACGCCCATCTGGATGTGCCCGAGCAGGATGCCTTCAATCGTGTATTCGAAGCCGATGGCCCAGCTCAGCTCGCGGATCTTGCCCACGTCGTGCAGGATGGCTCCGGTCAGCAGCAGATCGCGGTCGAGAAGTGAATAGTGCGCAGCGACGCGCTCAGCCAAGCCGAGCAGGCTCGCTACGTGTTCGAGCAAACCGCCGAGCCAGGCATGGTGCAGACCGCGGGCCGCGGGCGCTTCCCGATACGCTTCGGCAATCGCCGGATCAGAAAGAATCGCGCGGAGAAGCCGCTTGAGATCTTCATTGGCCAGGCTCTCGACCGTCGCGAGCAACTGCTCCCAGAGAACAGCGACATCCTGCGTAGTCGCAGGCAGCAGGTCAGATTTTTCCACTTCGAGCGGCAGCACGAGGCGAAGCTGCTCGATCTTGATCTGGCAGCGGTCGTCAAATCGCGCCACACAGCCACGCACCTTCACCGTGTCGCCGCGTTCGAAGTTTTTCGCGATGCGCGCATCGCCAGGCTCCCAGGCGCGCGCTTCCATCTGACCGGTTTTGTCGCCGAGTATCAGGTTCAGATAGGGCTTGTTGGTTCGCGTAGTCCGCGTCTGCTTGGCCAGCACGAGAAAAAAGCTGTCGAAGAGCTTTCCCTCTTCGTAGGAGGCCAGATCGGCGATATAAATTTCCTTCATTCTGCCGAGAAGATTAACGCAGCAGGCGCGGATTCCCCAAAAAGCAGAACGGGCGCAGGTCGAAACCGTCGCCCGCCGATAGAAACGGATGAACCGCGTCTATTGCTGCTGCGGCTTTGGTGCGTCTGCCGGCGCCGGGGCTCCAGGAACTGGAGCAATCGGCGTGGGTTGCACGGGAGGCGCCGGTGTTTCCTCGCTGGGATTCTTCTTGCGGTTGGCAAGGCGAGTTTTTTCGCCTGTGGTATCAGCCTTCTTTTTCTTGCCGGACGTATCCCCACCCAGGCCCAGCGGCGCTGATTGGGTCTGCTGATCGGCGACCTCGGAGGCGTCGAGCGGTGCCGGAGCCATCGGATCGGCCTGAGGTCCCTTGGATTTGTGTTTCTTTTCCGTGCGGGCGCGATCACTGAAACGGCTCTTCAGATCCGACTTGGTTGGTTCCAGCGGATTTACAGGTTGCTCGGAGTTGTCTGCAGTTTCCGGCAGCGCGCCTGCATTCTCCGTAGCCGAGTTTTTGGCGGCCGCCGGCAGAGTCTCGCGGGGAGCCTGGCCAAAGCGAATTTTTTCCTTTTTGCCGGGCTTCTCGGTGGTCTGCGCGGCAAGCTTCTCCGCCTTCTTGTCTTTTTTGCTCTTCTTCGAATTCGCCTGTGTTGAAGCTGCCTCCTGCGGTGCAGCTTGCGGCGGAGCCGCCTGTTGCGAGGCGGCCTGCGGTGGCGCAGCCTGTTCAGGAGCCGACGGCGCTTCAGGCGATTTCTGCCGGAAGGTGTGTGTGCTCTCGCGGAATCGAGTGCGCTCTACCTTGGCTTTCTTCTTGGGTGCAGGTGGAACATAGGCGCTGAACGAGATGCTCGGATGCAGTTCGGCATAGGTTGCGCCGCTGTCCGTATAGCCGGGCTTGATAAAGATGGCCGCCTCATCCCGCATCTTGCTCAGATACGCGCGAATGGCTGGCTCCATCCGGCTCTCATAGAGCGACTCTTCGACCTGCTGCTCCACATCCTTGTACGGAGCAGGACCGCCTGCGTTGTGCTGCACCACTTTGAGGATGATGTAGCCCTGGCGCGTGAGAATCGGGTCGCTATATTGGCCTGTGCTGAGAGGGAAGGTTTTGTCCTCGAGCACCTTAGGCAACTGGCCACGCTTGTATACGCCCAGGTCGCCACCCGAGGCTGCGGTCGGGCCTTCGCTGAAGCTGCGCGCCAGTTGGGCGAAGTCGCCGCCTGCATGCAGCCGCGCTTCGATATCGTCGGCCTTCGCTTTGGCGGCCTCTTGCTTTGCAGCATCATCTGGACTGGCCGAGATCAGAATCTCGCTCAGCCGCTCACTCTCTGGCTGCGTGTAATCCTGTTTGTGCTCGTCGTAGTACCGCATCGCCTCGCCAGGAGTGAACTGGATGTGCTCGCCGACCTCCTGGCGCATCACCTCCTGGGTGATGATGCCGTTCTGGATATTGGCCTGGAAGTCCTCATAGGAGACACCCTGTTCCTCTGCGGCCTTTTTCAGATCGTCGAGAGAGGCAAGGTTGTACTGCTTGCGGATGTCGTCCAGCCGCTTCACCAGCTCCGTTTTGCCGTCGATACCCAGCTCTTTGCCCTTGGAGAGCCAGAGCTGCTGATCGATCAGGCTGCGCAGAAGATCCTTATGCGCCGCCGAGACCTGCTGCATGGAATCGCCTCGCTGGCGCGACTCCTGATCCAGCTCGTGCATGGCGCGGTCGTAGTCAGACTGGGTGATGATCCGGTCGTTAACGCGGGCGATGATGTCTTCGACGACCGAGCCGCCGTAGGGGCTGGAGGGCGAGTTCGCCGGGGTTTGCGCAGGAAGCGTGGCAGCGAACAGCACTGTACCGAACGCAGCGGGAGCAAGAAAACGTCTGAGAGTCATAAATTCCGCACGCGCGAAACGGCCATGAGCCGCCGCCTGATGCATAGACGTCATTGTAAACGCCGGGAAAGCAGGAAGGCCAACTCGAAGACGGTGGGCCGCCAGCCGGCAAGAAGGATCGAGCCCCCAGCGGACCCGAATTTAACCGCCGAACTTGGCTCTCAGTGCTCCCACCTTGCTCGTCTGTGCACCCGGCAGGCGGTTGCTCTGCGCGGCATAGTCGGTCAGAAAATAGCCCCAACTGTCGGCGCACATGACTGCGTCCGCTGAATCTTTGATCGCTCGGCATCTCGGCAGCTCATAGACCTTGTCCACGGTCTTGATGATCTTGTGAGTCAACTCATGGAAGAGGGTCATGAAACGATAGATGGCAACCGTTGAGAGCATCTCGTCGTAGTTAGTCCTCACCGAAAAATAAAGCGGGCCCAGAAATATCCTCAAGCCTGACGGGACTTGGAGATAGCCGCTTTCCCGGCGGAAATCGGGCCTGTCCTGCCCCTTGAGCATCACCGTGGGCAACACCTGTCCGGCGAGACTCCCCCTTACTTCGTCGTTATCGCAGCGGCTGCCTACCGGGAGAACCTTAAAGGTAAGCCGCGAGCATCTGTGATTCAGATACATGTCGAGATTGACGATCGCCGATTGGACCTCATTCAGCGATTCACTGGCAAACCAGGTGGTGCGTGGCCCAGGACGCTGCGGGCTGGCCAGTTCGTGGATGAGGGGACAGATTATCTTCAGGTTCTTGGCAATCTCTTCCAGGAATGCCAGCGAAGGGAAACCTTCGCCGCGAAGGTCGAGCGGCGCCTTGCGGCTGGAAACCGAGACCGACATCTTGAAGATCATCGACTCGTCCGGCTTGGCGATCTTGGCCTGAATGCAGCTCTGAAGGTAAGCAAGAGGGCCGGCATATTTTGCCTTCGCGTCCGGGGGAAGGCTGCGCAAAGCACCCTGAAGTTCCACTCCAGCCTGAGCCGCCTTGGAATGGCTCTCCTGCAAAAGCATCTTGTTGTAGACACCAGGTTCATCTTCATCCACTGGGGTCAGGATGCTGTCCTGGATCTGCGGATTGAGCTTCCTGATCCTTTTCAGAAAGCTGGTATCCACAGCGGCTCTTGGTGTGTTGGCGATGTTTCCGCGCGCTGCGTTGTAGTTGTCGATTTTGGAGAGGAGCCCGGGTAGGCTACTGTCGGAAAACTGGGGATTGACTGCCTTGCATTGGGCTATAAACTCTTGCTTGTCAATCTTGACTGACATAGCTCCTCCAATGACCGCGACTTGGGCGCCCAAGAAAGATCTGCCGATGCTTCGAAGGTCCTTACCTATATAGCTTCCTCCGCACCGTCGCGCAATCACTTTGTTTGCCTCGTAGCCATTCTGGGCACGAAAGTACTCGGTCCGCGGCTCCCGGTGACCGAAAGCCGGCAGGAGGCGTCTAAATAACTGGTGCTATACTTTAACTAGCCCGAGACGGCTCCACGGGCTCTCAAAAGTGTGTCTGTCTTCCTAGGCCTTGCCGAATCCGGGCAAGGCGAAGTTTTATCGTGAGCGATTCAGAATCGCCCGCCAGGAAGGATCACTGTGAGATGCCGACGGCAGCCGCCAGCTGGGAGGTTCTGCCTGTCTATGACTCCTCGCGCGCGTCGCGCACTCTTCGCCGTCATCCTGTTTTTCTCCGTCTGCGCCGTGGCAGGGACTCTGCTGCAGCGCAGGGTTGGCGCTCAAACCTCTGAGGATGAAAGCCAGCTTCGCGACAGCCTGAAGACGTTCACCAACGTCTACGCGCTGGTAGAGCAGAACTATGCCGAACCCATCACCGGCGACCGCGCAGATGCGGCCATCTATGACGGCGCTATTCCCGGCATGTTGCAGGTGCTGGATCCCCATTCGCACTTCTACGATCCCAAGGCATACGCGAAGCTGCGTGAAGATCAGCGCGGCCACTACTACGGCGTGGGCATGGTGATCCAGCAGCAACGCGACCGGCAGGGGAACGACAAAGTGTACGTGGTCACGCCCTACGAGGACACACCCTCCTTCCGCGCCGGCATTCATCCCGGCGACGTGATTGCGGCAGTCGACGGCAAGAGCACGGATGGATGGTCCTCTGATCAGGTAGCGAAGGCGTTGAAGGGCCCCAAGGGAACGCACGTTCAGGTCACGACGATTCGCGTGGGACAATCCAAACCACTGGTCTTCGACCTGACGCGCGATGAGATTCCGCACCCCTCAGTCGATCTGAAGTACGAGATTCGTCCCGGCGTCGGCTACATCCACCTGACGCAGTTCCAGGAGACCACCGGCGATGAGATCACTGAGGCTATCAACGGCTTCGGCAATCTCAAAGGCTTGGTCCTCGACCTGCGCGAGAATCCCGGCGGCCTGCTTAGCCAGGCTGTCGATGTTTGCGACCATCTGCTGTCCAAGGGACAGACGATCGTTTCACAGCGCGGCCGAGCCTATCCCGATCAGAACTACACTGCGACTCACGGCAACGGCGGCAAGACCTTCCCGATCGTCGTTCTGGTCAACCAGGACACCGCTTCGGCGGCAGAGATTGTCTCCGGTGCGCTGCAGGACCATGATCGTGCGCTGATTGTGGGCACCACCACCTTCGGCAAAGGCCTGGTGCAGACGGTCTACAATCTGAGCGAAAACACCGGCCTTGCGCTTACGACGTATCACTACTACACACCTTCGGGCCGATTGATCCAGCGCAACTATGCCGGTATGTCGCTCTACGACTACTACAACCACGCCGGGGCGATGCCTGCTGACTCGACCAACCGCGAGGTGAAGCTGACCGACTCGGGCCGCACCGTCTACGGCGGCGGCGGCATTACGCCCGATGAGAAGATCGAAGGACCGAAGGGCAACCACTTCCAGGATGAGCTGCTCAGCCGGGATGTCTTCTTCCACTTCGCACCGGCCTATACCGCCGATCACACAGCGGACAAAAACTTCCAGGTCAACGACGCCGTACTCGCTGATTTCAAGAAGTTCCTGACCAGCCAGAACGTCGACTACACCGATGGCGACATCAACGGCGTCAAAGACTGGCTGTCGGCCCGCATCAAGGATTCCGTCTTCACCATCTGGTTTGGGCAGCTGCAGGGTCTGCGCGTGCGGGCCGACTGGGATCCCATGATCCAGAAGGCGCTGACGTATCTGCCCGAGGCGCAGGCGCTTGAAGACAACGCGCACAAGGTAGAGCAGGAGAAGGCGATGGCGCGCAATGCCGCCGCCAACAGCGGATCGCAATAATCCACTTAACTACGCAATGACAAAGGCCATCCCGCGGGATGGCCTTTGTATTTCAATGATCGATTTGCTAAGGCGCAATGATTCAGGCCGCAGAGGTTCTAGCACCGGCTGTCTGATCTCCAAATCCCTCTAACAATCCCGCAACGGATATATCCTCATCGAGGCCGTCCCAATGCAAGCCGCGATTGCTTATCCTGACCTGCTCACGCTGCTCTGGCGTGCCGCGCATTAAACGAGGAAACCATGCCAGCGGAACGCCGATCGTTCGGCCATCGCTCAGGTCCACCCACATACTGTCTTCGTCGAACCGGACTCGCGTCGGACTAACCGAAGAACTCATGCCACGTCCTTTCAATCAAACCCCGATTCGCATCGATAAGGATGGATAGCTCTCGGAGAGTTCGAGCGCTATATCCATCATTGTAGGCCAACTGAACCTCCGGATTTAGCCAGAATTTCGCTTCGCGATCATCCTTTTCGACATGGATGTGTATAGGCTCAAGGGGCGAGCCTTCATTTGAATAGAAGAAGAATCTGAACCCGCGCTCCGAAAAGACCGTCGGCACAATCGACACCTTTCATACACCAGAGAGAATTACGGCTCGTCGTTGTAGATCCCCACTTCAATCTTTCCGCCCTCGGCCCGGCGCGCACGGTACATCCCGGGTGTATTGAAGCCCCATGCCATCTGCCCGTCAGGCGTAATCGCAATCACACCCCCGTCGCCATGCAGCGCGGTCAGCTCTTTGTGAATCACTTGGTCCACTGCCTGCTGCAGAAGCATGTTCTTGTATTCGACCAGCGCGCAGACCTCGCGCGCCACAGTGAGTCGGATGAAGTACTCGCCCGTTCCTGTTGCCGACACCGCGCACGATTCGTTTGAGGCATAAGTGCCCGCTCCGATCACCGGCGAGTCGCCCACGCGTCCCCAGCGTTTGGCCTGCGTGCCTCCAGTCGAAGTGCCGGCGGCGATGTTGCCGTGGCGATCGAGCGCGACCACGCCGACGGTCCCGAATTTGTGCGCATCCTCGGGCTCGATCTCGGCCATGGGCTCTGCGGGTTCAGGCGGTGCACCCGCGGGACGCTGCGGGATCGGCGCACCATCTTTCTTGAGCTCTTTGATCAATGACTGCCAACGGCGCTCGGTGAAGAAAAAGCTCTGGTCCACCTGTTCGAGGCCGGCCTGCGCAGAGAAGGCATCTGCTCCCTGACCTACGAGAAAGACATGCGGCGACTTCTCCATGACTGTGCGCGCCAGACTAATGGGATGGCGCGTGTGCGTCACGTCTGCAACGGCGCCGGCCCTCAGGGTCGCACCGTCCATGATCGCAGCGTCGAGCTCGATCTTGCCGTCCGCCGTAAAGACCGCGCCGCGGCCTGCATTGAACAGCGGATCGTCTTCCAGGATTCGAACAGCAGCCTCGATCGCATCGAGAGAGGAGCCGTTGTGATCAAGCACCTCTGCACCGGCCTGCAGCGCCTGCGTGAGCGAGGCTCGATAAGCAGCCTCCGTCTCCGGCTTCATCGACGCGCGCTGAATGATGCCGGCTCCGCCATGCAACACAATGGCCCAATGCCCTGCCTGACGCGGTTGCTGCTGCGCTGAGGCACCCAAGGTTGCCAGCGTCATAGCCGCTCCCGTAATGGCCGCTCCCGCAAATCCTGCTCCCGGTTTTCGCACACACCGACCTCCCGATCGCTTCCATGGTAAGGCAATTCCTTCTCAGGCGTGCATTTATGGCGGATCGGGAAATCTGGATAGCGCGGGTGATGTTACGTTCGTGCTTCTTCGATACACCATCGCCTAGTCCGCTCTAGCTCTTGTTTACCTGGCACAAACAGCTTTCGGCTACCATCGTCTGCAGACCATCCGTCAAAGTGATACTTATCGGCCGAGTCATCGGAGTGCATCTTAATCAAGAGGAGGGGTAGCAGAGCACGGTATGAGACCCCATCAATGGTTCCGGTTCAGAGCAGCTCCGGTTCTCCAGCTTTCGGCCATTCTCTTTGTGGTGCAGTCAATGGCCACCGCGCAAGCCGGCAATGCGCCGTTGCCGGATATCCGGCAGCTCATGCGCGAGGTAATCGCCCACCAGAGACAGCTCGAGAAGGTGCGGGAAAACTACACGTACAACTCGTTCCAGACCATCCAGGAGATGGACGCGAACGGCAAGGTCAGAAAGACGGAAACCGAAGAACGCAACAACTTCTTCGTCAATTCACATCTGATCGAACGCATCATCAAGAAAGACGGCCGGCCCCTGAGCGGACACGACGAAGAGAAGGAACAGGATCGGGTGACCAAGCTCGTCGAGAAGGCACAGAGGACTCCGCCCGGCCAGCTACTTGAAGATCAGAGCGTGAGCCTGAGCCAGTTATTGGAACTGATGGATGTGCGCAATCCGCGGCGCATTCTCTTCCGCGGCCGACCCACTTTTGTTTTTGATTTCATCGGCCGCAGGAATGCCAAAACTCACGGACTGGTCGAGGACGCTTCAAAAAAACTGCAAGGAACGATGTGGATAGATGAGGCCGATCGGCAGGTGGCTCATCTCGAAGTAAGTTTCAATGACAATTTCCGCGTGGCCGGCGGCTTGTTCGCGACCGTCGACAAGGGCTCGAACCTTGAGTTCGATCAGGCTCCAGTCGAGGGAGGGCTATGGCTCCCCACCGGCGGAGAAGCCAACATGCAGGCCCGGCTGCTCATGGTGAAAAAGCTGCGCCAGCATGTCACAGAGCGCGACTTCGGCTTTCAGCAGTTCCATGTGGAGACACAGTCGTCGAATGAAGCGCAAGCCGTTCCTGTCGGACGGCCATAAGCTTTCGCATCGCGTTGCAAACTCTACTCGTTGTCAGGACGCGTGTACGGTTTTTGCAGGTATTGCCGGGCCTCATTCACCGCACCCTGCGTGTTGTCGTTCGTCTGCACGGCCAGCCGGTACTCATTCACGGCGCGATCCCGTTGGCCGGTAATATCGAAGATCTTGCCGATGGCGATGTGGCTCCAGACCTCGGTCCATGCTGGTTCATCATCGCCGCGCAGCGCGTCACGGAAGGCGTTGACACTGGCCTGGTAGTTGCGCTGGGTAAACAGCACTTCACCGATGCGATAGCTGGCCAGCGAACTCTGCGGGTTAGTGGTAAGCGCCTTCTGGTACTCGGCCAGGGCATTGACCAGATCGCCCTGCGCCACCAGTTGCTGGCCCTTCAGAATCGAGATGCGCACTTGCAGGTCTGGGCTGCTCTTGAGGACCCAATCCTGCGGATCGATGCTGATGCGGCGCGGGCGGCCGAATGTGTCGACAACGTACTGCGTGTCGGTCCCGACGACGTTCACCTTCTGCGTCTCAGTCTTACCGTCGGTCTCGATACGCAGCTCCACCGGCATCCGGAACAGATCGAGATCCTGGTTAATCTCACCAATCGTGCGGAAGCCCTTGTTGTTGCCGAGCCGGTAGACGGCGTACTTGTCGGTGAACTTCGGCGCGCCCGTACCGTCGATCCACTGGGCGAAGAACGGCGTCAACTGCTCCTGGCTCTGCGCCTCAGCGACTTTCTCGAGATCAGCCGTGCGGATGGAATTGTCGCTGTACTGGCTCAATGCGCCCTTCAAGATATTCAGAAAGACCTTATCGCCCACTTCGCCACGCAGCATGTGAAAGATCATGGCGCCTTTTTCGAGTGTCATGGATTGGAACTGCGGCGAAAAAGCATCCAGCCGGCCAACGCTTGAGAGCGGCATCGTGTCATATGCCAGCGCGCCCGCCGAAACATCTTCCAGCGCGGCCTTCAGAGCGTTCCTGCCGCTCTCATCTTCCAGATACATCAGTTCGCCGTAGCGCGACATGCCATTGGTGATCCATGCGTCATTCAACGTGCGCGGGCTCACCTCGCATCCCCACCACTGGTGCGCGATGGTGTTGGCCAGCAGGCGCACAGAGGATTTGTCGCCGGTACGCGAGCCCATGATGCCGGCCAACTCCGGCGCCCAGACGGCAGGCAGCGTGTCGTCGGGAATCTCCACTACATTGAGGTGGCTTGATGTAAGGGCTCCGAAGCTGTCGGTAAAGAAATCGAATTCCTTGGTGGCCGTCTGCGCCAGTTGGTTGCCCGCCTGCTGGTGGCTCACCGTGAGATACACCTTCACGTTGCCGGCGCCGACCGAAACCGGCCCCACATACCGGCCCGCGATCACAGTTCCCGGAAATCCCGGCTTCTTCCAGCTGAAGTCGTATTCATCGCCAGGCTTACCGCCGGTCAAAGTCACGGAGTGTGATGGTCCCGTGCTGCCGCTGGCAAAGACCTGCATGCCCTGCGGAACTTTGATGTGCATCTCGGCCGTAAACCGATCTGTCATGTAGCCGGTCATGGGGAACCAGCGCGCGGGATAGAGCAGACACGTCACCGGCTCCTGGATTGCGGCCAGCTTGAGCCCTTCGATGGGGCCGTCCTCATTGCCGGTGATGATTCCGTCGTAGACGAACGTCCAGCGGCTCGTCTGCCCCTCAGCGGGCGAGGCCGCCGCGGTAACCCGGATCGACCCGTCGGCTGTCCGCTCGCCGTCCAGCACTTTGCCGTTTTCGTCGATAATCTTGGTGATCTTGAGCGCGGGATGGAAGCCGAAGCTGATCACGTCGAGATTCGGCGGAGCGGTGAAACTCACCGTCGCAGTCGCGGCAATGTGGTGCGTCGCCGGGTCCAGCTCAGCGTCGATGACGTAGCCGGTGATGTGCAGCGCCGGCCGCTCTCTCTGGGCTGAGACCGGAAGCGCGAAGGCTGCCAGCAGAAGTCCAGACAAGGCCGAGAAAAGACCCCAAGAAAATCCATCCCGCGAACTGCTCTTTGCTCTCCGCATAGAAGCCATCATCGCATCCTTGCCAACCCGGCGGTGGTTTCTCCCCAGTCAGGACGCTGCGACTTTGTCCGGAGCCGCCGCTCCCGGAGTCGCTGAGGAGATTTTGAGCTCTTCCAGTATCACCGCGGCCACCCGGTCGATTGCCCCTGAATTGTCATTTTTGCTTTCAGTGAGCCGCACACCCAATGCGTCACGAATAGACCCCAGCCCCTCTATCATGGACTGCCTCTCCGGCCCATCGGGTAGCAAAGGCTCAAGCTGTTGGACGATCTTTGCCGCCGTGAAGTCATGCTGAATCAGTTCAGGAACCAGCCTTTTGCCCGCAATCAGGTTGGCCATGGCCACGTGCGGTACCTTCACCATTCGCTTAGCCATGGCATACGTCAGAGCCGAAACCCGGTACACGACGATGAATGGATTGCCGATCAGCGCCGCTTCCACTGTTGCTGTTCCGCTGGCTACCACGGATGCCCGGGCGTGGAAAAGCGTTGCGCGGGCGTCCTCCGCCAGCCGGACGACCAAGCCGCCGCTCTCACGAACGATCAGGGCTGCCACTTGTTGCCGTTGGGCAGCATTGAGGGTGGGCGCCAACGGCACGATGAACTCGAGTCCTCTGGGCTGAGCGTGAGAGAAAAGAATCCGCGCGGCGCGCAGCATCTCCGGCAGGTGATCGTGAATCTCGCGGACGCGGCTGCCGGGCAGCAGGCCGATCCATGTCTTGCCTGGATCCAGCCCATTTTGTGCCGCGAATTGTTCGCGCGAGATGGAAGGGGCTGGCAACTCCGCGAGCGGATGACCAACAAACTCAGCATCCACGCCGCGCTCACGATAGAACGGCTCCTCGAAGGGAAAGATCACCAGCATTCGCCGTACGTATTGCTGCACCAGCTTGATGCGCTTTTTTTTCCACGCCCACAACTGCGGGCTCACAAAGTAAATCACCGGCACGCCCAGTCGATGAAACTCCTTGGCCAGCCGAAAGTGAATCTCGGGAAAATCGATCAGCACGGCCATGTCCGGCCGACATGTGCGGATAGCCTTCCTCAGCTTGCGAAACTCGCGGTAGATGCGCGGCAGATGCAGCACGACTTCCGTCAGCCCCATCACGGCCATGTCTTCGGCGTGCACCACACGCTCCAGGCCGGCCGCCTCCATGCGCGGCCCACCGATACCGAACAGCTTCGCTTGTACGCCCACTGCGTCCAATCGCCGCTTCAGTGCGGTCACCAGCAGCGCACCATAGTGCTCGCCGCTGGCCTCGCCTGCCGAGATGAAGAGGGTGGGAGACATAAAAGCCGCATCAGTTGCCGGTACTTCACCATCATATTTCGGCGTGCTTGACGTATTCTTCGGCAACCATTTTGATATCGGATTGTGATATCATTTTGGAATAACGAAGTAAGGGCAATACCATCGCTTTTACCCATGAACAAAGCGCAACAGGCCACACTCCGCGATCTTTTTTCGCGCCCTACGAGGGCAAATATTCGCTGGGCATCGATTGAATCTCTGATACGGGCTTTGGGTGGTGAAGTGATCGAGCGGGAAGGACGTCGCGTTGCTGCCCGACTCAACGGAGTCACTGCAGTTTTTCACCGACCGCACCCACGGCCGGAGACAAAGAAAGGCGCAGTTGAGGCTGTGCGGCAAATCCTCATCCATGCGGGAGTAAAACCATGATGGAATACAAAGGGTACGCAGCTGGCCCAATCGACTTCGATGCAGAAGACGGCACATTTTCGGGCACGGTGGCCGGCCTCAAAGATGTAATTCACTTCGAAGGCTCAACAGCAAGGGAACTGACTCGCGCTTTTCGCGAAAGCATAGACAGTTATCTGAAACTCTGCGAGGAAATCGGGCAGAAACCCGATCGGCCCTTTAATGGGAAAATTTTGCTGCGCACGGAACCGGATTTACATCGCAAGGCAGCTTTGCGCGCCGCAGGCGAAGGCCTGAGTTTGAGCGAATGGATCTCGCGCCAGATCGAAAACGCTCCGTAAGCTCAACCGCTATGCCTTCCGCCGTGCACGCACCGCCGCCGCGAGTTCGCCAAGCAGCGTGTGCGTCTCTTTCCAATCAATGCAGGCATCGGTGATGCTCTGCCCGTAGACAGGCGCCTTTCCATCAATCAGCTGCTGCGCACCCGCCACCAGATTGCTTTCGATCATCACACCCATGATCCTGCGGTCGCCGCCGGCGATCTGCGCGGCTACATCCTTGCCGACGACGCCCTGCCGCCGGTAATCTTTGCCGCTATTGGCGTGGCTGAAGTCGATCATGATGCGCGGAGCAATGCCGGCCTTCTCCATACGCGCTGCGGTATCGGCTACGCACTCGGCCGTGTAGTTCACAGTATTGCGGCCGCCGCGCAGGATGATGTGGCAGTCCGGATTGCCTGTCGTCACGAAGATGGCCGACTGCCCATGTTTGGTGTGTCCGAGAAATGTGTGCGAGTAGGCCGCCGAAAGAATCGCGTCAATCGCCACCTGCACATCGCCGGAGGTCGCGTTCTTGAAGCCCACCGGGCAGGAGACGCCCGAGACCAGCTGCCGGTGCACCTGGCTCTCCGTGGTCCGCGCGCCGATCGCACCCCAACTCACCAGCCCTGCGATGTACTGCGGCGAGATCATGTCCAGAAACTCGGTGCCGGTGGGCACGCCGATCTCGGCTAGATCGAGCAGCAGATGCCGCGCCAGCCGCAGACCGTCATTGATTTTGTACGACTGATCGAGATAGGGATCGTTGATCAGCCCCTTCCAGCCAATCGTCGTACGAGGCTTCTCAAAGTACACGCGCATCGCGATGCGCAGATCGGCCGAGAATTCGTCGATCGCACCTTTGAGCAGCCCTGCATACTCGCGCGCCGCTTTCGGATCGTGAATCGAGCACGGCCCGGCGAGAACCAGCAGCCGGTCATCGCGGCCGTTGAGAATGTCGGTGATCTCTTTGCGCCCGCCAAAGATCGTCTCCGAGGCCGCCTCGGTAACGGGGAACTCTTCTTCTAGAAAAACGGGAGGAAGGGCGACCTTCGTCCATTGAATGCGAATATCTTCGGTTGCGTGGAACATGTCTCTTTCCCGGCAGCGTGCTGGTCCTGCTCGCCCATGTCTCCGCAGAAAACGGAAGGCCTGAGCGTCCGGTTCTCACCGGCGCAACTCCTGCGCGCAGCGATTCGTTCCGGTTACGGCAGGGTCAGGACCTGATCGGGCCTGATGGGACCTCAGTAGATGCCTATTTAAAATCTATCAGCCCGGCGCACAAACCCGCCGGCCACAGCAGGGCGCTGCGGCTGGCGAGCCAGTTCTTTCTCAGCGTACGGCGAAGGCCGTGGCTGCAGCTCCTGCCGCGACGGCACTCAGCACCGGAACCCACGGGCGGAAATGAATGTGATGCTCGGAACCCTCACCGATATACTCCTTGCCCTGGCGCACCTTCACGACTTCGCCATAGGAATGGGTTTCAGAGGCATTGTTGTCCGCATTCATAAACGTGAATGAGGTTTCGGTGAGCGTACCCAGTGCTCCGGCTCTCTCTGTGCCATCACGGAACGCGAGACTCACGTACGTCCCCGAGGGGTAGCTGATGAGCTGCTTGTGGATCTTGCGCGCGTGTTTTTCGAAACTGAATGCCGATTCAGCCTGGCAAATCGGGATGAGCCCAATCAACGCCCAGGCCAGCATCATTCGAACGATCGATTTTCTGCACAGTGCCGCTGTCATAAGGCCCCTCCAAGATAGGAATAGGAGTACGCAGGGACCGGGGGGAGTAAACCGTCTCTCCGTGGCGAGGCGCTTTCTTCGCCACAGTAGGCCTTCACAATAGCACTAGATGCGCATAAGGAGTGTGCTGGCGGCGATTTCGGAGAGGCTGGGAGGACCAAAAAGTAACGGGACGTCCAGAAGACCCGGTCCGGCGGCGCTCCTCGGATCGATTACGACGGCCAACCCGACGAACGGCCTCACCTTGACAGTGGCGCTGTAAGATTTTTAGAATTAAGCAGGCGAAGAATCGCCACTGTATTTGTATCTCGCTGTAGCCTAAAGACTTACAAATGCAGGTGCGGTGCCGGATGAGCTTGGCCGGAGCCGCGGCGGAGATGAAACAAATGCCCGAAGCGCGCCTTAGTCCGCGGGAACGGCTGGTGTTAACCGCCGTGATCGACCTGTATATCGCCAGCGGTGAACCGGTGGCTTCGCAGGCGCTCGCGACTTATCTGGCGAATCGGGACGGGCTGAGCTCGGCGACTTTGCGCAATGTCATGGCTAACCTGGCCGAGATGGGCCTCCTCGAGCAGCCGCACACCTCCGCAGGACGGGTTCCCACGGCAGCCGCCTTCCGTTTCTATGTCGAGCAGTTGACCCAGTCGGGACGTTCTCCATCGATTGCAGTGACGGGTCAGGGGCCGCAGCCGACGCCTCTGAGCGAAATCCGGCGGGGCCAGATCGACGAAAGCTTTTCAGGCGTATCGAGCTCGCATGAGTACCTGGAGCGCACCTCGCATGTGCTGGCGCTTATCTCCAGCGCTTTGGGCGTAGCGCTGGCCAGTTCTACGGCGAGCCAGGTGCTCGAACACATTCATTTTTCGCGGCTCGGCGCCGGAAGAGTGCTGGCCGTGCTGGTCACCCAGGCAGGCGTGGTGCAGGATCGTGTGCTCCTTCTGGACCGGGAGATGACCTCCGTCGAACTCGAAACCGCCGGGCGCTATCTCAATGAGAATTTCCGTGGCTGGCCGATTGAGCGCATCCGCTCTGAAGTGGCGCGGCGTGTCGACGTGGAACGCGAAGCCTACCGGCAGCTTATGACCTCGGTTGAGGAACTCTGCCGCAAGGGCGCGCTCGCCAATATCGAAGCCAGTCCGGCCATCTTTATGGAAGGAATGGCCAACCTGATCACCGCCGAATCGGACCGCGAGCAGCTGCGCCAGATGCTGTTGGCCCTTGAGGCCAAGCAGCGGCTGATCGAGCTGCTGAATGCCTATGTCGACGGCCGCCGGCAGGAGGTGCGGGTCGTAGTCGGCCTTGATGAAGCCTCGCCTGCCATGCAGGATCTGGTGCTGATCGGTGCGCCGGTCCGGCTGAGCCGGGAGAGCCTGGGAACGGTCGCCGTTATTGCACCCACGCGCATCCAATATCAGGAGATGATTCAAGCCGTGAGCTACATCGCCCGCCTCTCTGAGCGGATTCTCGATGTGCCGGCGCAATAGGCTGAATGACTGTCCTGCCTTGATCCCCAAGCACAATCCAGATTTGCCGGGAAGATGACTCTCCGCAGCGGTGCCTGGATTACGGAAGCGGAGACAGGTGGACTGAAGGAGAATGACTCGCAGCATGTCGAAACAGAAACAAGATGTGAATGTCCTCGAAACGTTGGAGATCCCCTCGGGCGAAGGCGACGCGGAGACCACGCCGGGTGCGGTTTCTGAGCCTGTGGCCGACAGCGCCAGCGCGCAGCCAGAGACAGTGGCAGTGCCCTCTGAATTGGATCAGCTGAAGGCCGAGCGCGATCAGTTGCTCGACCGTGTCGCCCGCCTGCAGGCGGAGTTTGACAATGCGCGGAAGCGCGCCGAGCGCGAAAAGGCGGATTTCCGTGACTACGCCACCGGCAACGTGGTCGAGCAGTTTCTTCCCGTGCTCGACAACTTCGACCTTGCGCTCAAGTCAACCGGCTCAGCAGACCAGCTGCGCTCCGGTGTGGCGCTGATCGTGAAGCAGATGGAAGAGATTCTGCGCCAGATGCAGGTTGTGCCGGTTCCGGCCGTGGGCGAGGCCTTTGATCCGCGCGTGCATGAGGCGCTGGGTTCCGTCGAGCGGGACGATTTGCCCGACCAGCACGTGGCAGAAGAGATTCGCCGCGGGTACAAGCTGCGCGACCGGCTGCTGCGTCCGGCGCTGGTGCGCATAGCCCACAATTCCAAGCAAACAAGCGAATAATCCTTTTGGGTATCGCAACGGAGTTTGAAGAACAAAGCGAATGAGTTCTAATACAGGTGTGAGCAAGCCAGATTACTATGAGGTTCTCGAAGTCTCTCGCGAGGCTACGGATCAGGAGTTGAAGAGTGCCTACCGCAAGCAGGCGCTCAAATATCACCCTGACCGCAATCCGGGTGACCGCGCGGCCGAAGAGAAGTTCAAGCAGGCCAGCGAGGCCTACCAGGTGCTCAGCGACGCAGACAAACGCGCCGCTTATGATCGCTTTGGCCATGCCGGGCTCAGCGGTGGCGGAGGTTTTGCCGGCAGTCCGTTTGCGGGCGGCGTGGATATCGGCGACATCTTCGGCGACCTGTTCGGCGAGATGTTCAACATGGCCGGCGGCACGCGGCGCGGCTCACGCCAGCAGCGTGGCGACGATCTGCGCTTCGATCTGACGATCGACTTCGAAGATGCCATCTTCGGCAAGGAAACTGAGGTCAAGATCCGGCGCCTGGAGACCTGTGGGACGTGCAAAGGCCAGGGCAGCGCCTCAGGCCGCGGACCCACGATATGCAGCCAGTGCCAGGGACGCGGCCAGATTCGCTATCAGCAGGGCTTCTTTTCTGTCGCCCGCACCTGCGGTGCATGCGGTGGTACGGGTTCCGTTGTCGGCGATCCCTGCACTACCTGCCGCGGCGAAGGACGCACGGCTGCCGAGGTCAAGCTCCACGTCAAGGTGCCGCCGGGTGTGGAAGAAGGCACCCGTATCCGCTTTACAGGGGAAGGCGATGCTGGACGGGCCGGCGGGCCCAAGGGCGATCTTTACATCATCCTCTCGATCCGGCCGCACGACTTCTTCGAGCGCCAAGGACACGATCTGCACTGCGTGGTGCCAATCAGCTTTCCGCAGGCGACGCTGGGCGCGGAATTCGAAATCCCCGGTATCGATGGGCCGGTCGGCATCAAGATTCCTGAAGGCACGCAAAGCGGCAAGGAGTTGCGCATCCGCGGCCGTGGCGTTCCCTACCTCAATGAGAGAGGACACGGCGATCTGGTGGTGAAGGTAGCTGTGCAGATTCCGCGCAAGCTCAGCCGCGCCCAACGCGAACTGGTCACAAAGCTGGCCGAATCGCTCACGGTTGAGAACCGGCCATCCTCGCCGGGGCTGCTCGAAAAGATGAAAGACCTGTTCGGGTAAGCTTCAGATCTCTAGGAAGAAGGGCTTTAAGTTCCTCCCATCCATGGATTGATAAATGGCACGCCCGCGGCAGCGAAGGGATCCGTGTCTCGTGTCGCTACTGCATATCCATGCACGGCCGCAATCGCTGCGATCTGGCAATCGGGCACTGAGATGGTGAAACCGCGCGTAGCGGCTCGACTCGCCAAGACCGACGCCGCGATAGCAGCTTGCCTATCAAAGGCAAGGTAACGATCAGCGAAAAGTCGATCGAGAGTGCGCTGCACTGCCTCCCTCATGACCTGTTTTCTCTTCCCCGTGGGAAGGATTTCGATTCCGCGAAGAAGCTCGGAAAGACTGGTCGCAGTGAGATAGAGCGTGTCCGCTTCCTGTGAATCCAGCCAATCCAATACCCGTGCGTCTGGATGTGGTTTAAGGGGCTCGGAGACAACGTTCGTGTCGAGGATGATCATTCGAAACTTGCCGGTTCGATCGGTCTTTTGTCGCGCTTGATGTTGAGCGTAATACCACCGAACTTGCGTCCAAGCGCCGCTAACTCTGAGCCAATCTTCAGGCGATTGGGCGGAGCAACTGCGTCTTCCAGAATCTTGCGTATCTCGGCTTCAGTACTGCGCCCGTTTTGCGCGGCGCGAGACTTGAGGGCGCGGTGTGTCTTCTCGGAGATTTTGCGGATTGTGACGGCGGGCATTGCATGGCACCTCTCTATGCAGAATGATATCATTTTGCTATAAATGATATCAATATCGGCATTCCAGAATGTTAGATCGCCAGCACCACAACGGCAGCGACGGCCACGCCGATCAGCAGGCTCATCTTGTCAGTAAGCGCAAAGACCAGCGGATCTTCGTTGAGATTGCCGCGCGAAGCCAGCAACCACACGCGGCAAAGCCACAGGATCATCAGCGGCATGATTAGCCACAACACCTCCGGCCGCCTGTAGAGCGTCACAACTTCGCTGCTGCTGATGTAAATCGCAAACACCATCACGGCGGCAAAGGCGCTCGAAGTGCCGAAGCTGCGCAACTGGTCGATATCGGCTACCAGGTAACCACGGCCATTGCGAGGCGGCGAGCCGCTGGCGCGCAAGTTCTCCAACTCCGCGAACCGCTTCACAATCGCGAGCGAGAAGAAAAGAAAGATCGAAAAACCTGCCAGCCAATGGGAGATGTGCGAGTTCGTGGCGGCGCTTCCAGCCAGCAGCCGCAGCGTATATAAGCCCGACAGCACCACAACATCAACCAGAGCAATCCGCTTCAAGTAAAGCGAGTACACAAGCGCCACACCGAAATAGAGCAGCAACCAGCCAAGAAACGCTGGCGGCAACATGCGTGCGCCTGCGATAGCCACCAGCAGAAACGTCGCCACGATGACCAACCCAGCGACCGCGGGCAGATCACCGGCAGCAAAAGGCCGCAGGCGCTTCTGTGGGTGATGGCGGTCAGCCTCGATATCGAGCAGGTCGTTGATGATGTACGTGGCTGAGGCCGTAAGGCTGAAGCAGCAGAAGGCAAGTAGCCCCATCAGCAGACGGTTCGTCGCAACCACATGCGCCAGCAGCAGCGGGAGAAAGATCAGTAGGTTTTTGGTCCACTGATGCGGGCGAAGCGCCTTTACGACCGATTCGAGATTGCGATTGCGTTCCTCAAAAATATGCGCTGGACGAATACCGCGTGCGCGCAGCTTACGGCGCAGACGCAGGCTGGGATTGGCGACCAGCGGCTCGGCAGCGCGCGCGAGCAGCGGCACATCCGGAGCGTCATTTCCCACGTAGTCGAATTCGCACGATCCCAGCCGGCTGCGCAGACTATCCAGCTTTCGATTGCCGGTGAGGTTCGTTGTGCCATCGCTGCCCACCACACCTGCGAAGATGCCAAGATACTCGGCCACACGCTGCGCGAGACGCTCATCGGCACCGGTGGCCAGATAAATCGAGCGGCCGCTCCGGCGCTCTTCAATGAGGTATTGCAGCAGCTTGCGGTTGTAGGGAAGATGGGTCACATCGAGGCTGACCTGCTCCGTAACATAGGCTTTGAAGGCCGCTTTGCCGCGCAGCAAATGTTCCGGCAGGCGCAAGAGGCGGAGCGGGCGCGTGCGCACCAGCACCAGCAGTGAATCCACCAGCGTGTCCGACTTGACGAGCGTCCCATCCAGATCGACGCAGAGTGGCCGAAGCTCCGTGGCAGCCGATTCCGGCGGAGAGAGAGTCAAGGACAACCGATCACCTCGATTGGACCCAGTATATAGGCGGATTTTCTCCGAATTGATTGCCACGTTGTGATAAGGATCGCCGACGAGAATGCTCTTCCGGCCCCGGCGACAGCTCAGGTTGTTTACGGCATGTTGACGTAACGCACACCTTTATCCGATAGGAAACCGCTCCAGACAACCTGACTCCAGAGACAAACGCATCCAACCTCCATACGTTTGTTGTCTCACCCTGGGAACGCTCATAGCGCTCTAAAAGCTCCTCGCGCTCGGGAGGTGGATTCTTATGCCTCGCGTAATTCGTGCGCCCTTTTTTCGCGCTGCTCAACGCTTCAGGTTCAGGTAATTCGACAACTCGAGGTGTCCTGTATGTACTTCCCGCGGTGCGTTGCGATCGCCTTCGGTCTGTTCGCTTCAACTGTCCTCTCCACAGCGCAAGCTCCAGCAGGCTTTGAGGGCTTCGTCAGTCCGACCAATGCAACGCCGGCGAACATCTATGCTGTCGACGTCAATAACGACGGCATGACCGACATCGTCCAGGACACGGCACAGTCGCCCTCCGCCTTCACCGTGAATATCAACAATGGCGGGGCCGGATGGTCGACGCCGTTTACCTACAATCTCCCCGTCAGCAGCACGCTCCCCATGCCCATCGCTACCGCTGACTTCAACAACGATGGCAATGTCGATATCGCGGTGGTTCTGGTCAACACCAGTCAGATTGCTGTCTATCTGGGCCGCGGTGACGGCTCCTTTCAGGCGCCGGTCATCTCCACCGTCAGTCTACCTTCCGGTTGGCACCTCATCACCGGTGGCGCGGCAGCGGCCGATTTCAATGCAAACGGCAATGTTGATCTGGTGGCATGGACCGGCAATTACGTGTCCCCTAGCGATGAGGGGACTACAGCGCTTTACGTTTTCGAAGGTGACGGGAATGGCAACTTCAGCAATCCCCAGGAGGTACTCGCTGGTCCATCTTTCCAATTGAACTTCCAGACATTCGTCGGGGACTATGACTCTGACGGCAAAGCCGACATAGCTGCCACAACCTACACCCAGAACAACGATGGCAGCGTCGCCGTCACCACCATGCACGTCCTGTATGGCAACAACGACTTCACCTTTGAAGGCACAACACCGTACATGCAGAACGGCCCTTCGATGTTTGTGATCGGAAGCGGCGATTTGAACAGCGATGGCTACACCGATCTCTACGGGCTTTACGGAACGAGTGCCTCCCAGCTTGCTACGTTCTATGGCAATTCGTCGCGCACCTTCACCAGTTACTTCATGAATCTCGCTACCGACATTGATCCGGTCGGCGCGACGCCCGACGGTGCCTCCTATACATCGCAACTGACCATGGCGGACTTCAATGGGGACGTCCGCATGGATCTGGCCGCGATCGCCTGGAACGCAGACTCGACCCAAGCCTATCTCGCTGTTTTTCTTGCTGGCGCCAATCCTGGTCAATTCACAGAGCAGTTAGTTGCTCTGCCGTCTACCTACCTCTGGGAGACGACTCCGGTTGCCGGCCTCTTCAGTGGCGGCTTCCTGACGCCGGATATCGTTCTCAATCAGAGCCCCAATGGAGGCAGCCCGCCGCAGAATACTCCGTCGTTCCTGGATAAGGAATTGAATGAAGCCACGAGCGGCTATTTTGGCCCCTGCTCCACTCCAGAGCACGGAGAGGGATTCAACGTGTGCAATGCCGGAACTGTCGATGGAAGCACCGCCCTCTTCGGCGCGGCAGTGAACTCTTTCGGCAAGCTGCGCAAAGTCGAGTTGTGGGTGGATGGAGTCAAGGTCCAGGAGCAGTACCACATCTGGGATCAGCACGCATTCTTCGAGTGGGCTTCCACGTTTCCCTCGGGTACGCACTTCGCCACGTTCTATGCAGCCGATATCGACAATCGCCTGCAGCGCTATGACTTCAGCTTCACCATCCCGTGATGCATTGCGGAAATACTGTCGGGCAAAGCTACAGCGTCTCTGCCCTGCTCGCCCGTTAAAGATGGACCGGCAGAGTAGAGACACAATCTGACCGCGCACCCAACCACACTGGCCTGCGAATACAAATCACGCAATATGCGGGTGCTAAACTTATCGGCAATCCACGTAGAGGGGGATCGCCATATGGGGGGAAAGAAGCGCCTGTATCGTGTACTGTCGCTGCGCTTGATCTGCGCAGCCATCTGCATCTTGTTGCTGAGTTATTCTGCATCCGCACAAGACACCGCGGCCAAGCCGCTGGAATTGAGCGCAAAGGATATTCAGTTGCTGCCGCAGGATGCCCGTATCAACCTTCTTGCAATGCGTCTCAATCGATCTCTCCTTGATCATTCTGTTGAACAACTGCGGAGGCCCTTCAAGTATTCAAGCGGCGGTGAACAGCGAGTTCGATTTTCCGAAGCTCGCCACATTTTATAAATCCCATGCCGATGAAATACTCGACAACGTACCGAACTCGATAAGTATGGATGTGGGGCCGTTGAATCTGGGCGAATATGACTTGGAGAAGAAGGCGTTCCCGTTCGTTGGGCCTGTATTAGGCTATGGTGGAAGGCCGATGAAGCAACCAGTAGTCGCGGAAGGTATCAACCTTGGACATACACCGTTGCCGCGCTGCGGAGCGACACCAGGAAATGTGTGGTTTGGCCCGACCCCACCCTCGTTCACAGCACATGTCTCCTTCCCCAAACTTACGTTCACAGATTTTGCCGTGGACGAGTCTGCCGCGAAAGATTATGTGGCGTTTCTTTCCAGCGTTCATGCGTCTGGACGATTCGTCTTTCTGAGAGTTGATATGGATGTCCTTAACAATCCGGCCCGGATGACGAATTACGGACGCGGAGTGGACTTTGATGGAAAGGTCTCGAAGATCACGGTGTTTTCGACCAGGGACAATCACACCGCCACTGCGCCGATTGGTGTTCTCTATCCGTAGAACCGGGCGCATGATCCGCACAGAGAAAGGGCGGCTAGACCGGAAGCTTGAAAAGGGGCAGCAGGAACAGAAATAAAAGATATTGGTGGAGCTGAGCGGGATCGAACCGCTGGCCTCCTCGTTGCGAACGAGGCGCTCTCCCAGCTGAGCTACAGCCCCACAACCTTATCTATCTTACCAGCGGGCAACAATTCCCGAAAGACCGGTTCTGCACGCCACGCTCATTCACCAAGCCCAGAGCCCACTCAGGAGCCTGGGCCTGGCGTCTACAGCTGGTTCATGTTCTGCAGGAATTCGGCGTTGTTGCGCACCTTTTCGAGACGGCTGATCAGCAGTTCCATGGCTTCGACGGGCGAGAGCGGGTTCAGCACCTTGCGCAGCACCCAGATCCGCGAGAGATCGTCCTTGGGGATAAGCAGCTCTTCTTTACGCGTGCCGGAGCGCTGGATATCGATGGCCGGAAATACTCTCTTATCGACCAGCTTGCGGTCGAGGATGATTTCCATGTTGCCGGTGCCCTTGAACTCCTCGAAGATAACTTCGTCCATGCGCGAGCCGGTATCAACCAGCGCCGTGGCAATGATGGTCAGCGAGCCGCCCTCTTCGATGTTGCGGGCCGCGCCGAAGAAGCGTTTCGGCCGTTGCAGAGCGTTCGAGTCCACGCCGCCGGAGAGCACCTTGCCCGATGGCGGCACGATGGTGTTGTAGGCGCGCGCCAGGCGCGTGATCGAGTCCAGCAGGATAACGACGTCGCGCTTGTGCTCGACTAGGCGCTTGGCTTTTTCGATCACCATCTCGGCTACCTGCACATGGCGAGCCGCCGGTTCGTCAAAGGTGGAGCTGATGACCTCACCCTTCACCGAGCGCTGCATATCGGTGACTTCTTCAGGGCGCTCATCAATAAGCAAAACGATCAGCACAACTTCTGGGTGGTTCGCGGTGATGGAGTTGGCGATTGACTGCAGCAGCATCGTCTTGCCGGTACGTGGCGGAGCGACAATCAGCCCGCGTTGGCCCTTGCCCACGGGCGTCAACAGGTCCATGACGCGGCCGCTGGTGGCCTCACGAACCGTCTCCATCTTGATACGTTCCTGCGGATAGAGCGGCGTGAGGTTGTCGAAGAGGATCTTGTTGCGCGTCTCCTCGGGCGACTCGAAGTTGATGGCTTCGATCTTGACCAGCGCGAAGTATTTCTCACCTTCGTGCGGCGGACGGACATTGCCGCTGATCGAGTCGCCGGTCTTGAGATCAAATTTTCGAATCTGCGAGGGCGAAACGTAGATGTCGTCCGGGCCGGGCAGATAGTTGTAATCCGGGGAACGGAGAAATCCGTAACCATCAGGCAAAATCTCCAGAACGCCTTCGGCGAAGATGTGCCCTTCTTTCTCGCTCTGCGCCTGGAGAATCTTGAAGATCAAGTCCTGCTTGCGAAGGCCGCTGGTCCCTGGAATCTCCAGAGTCCGTGCGATGCGGCTCAATTCGGTAATGTTTTTTTCTTTAAGTTCAGCGATAGTCATTTGTTCACCTGCAACGGAATACGGGATGTCGGGGTAGGAATGCGGAAGGGAGTTGCTTCAGGATCAATAGGGCGGGTATCGGGCACAGGCTGGTCTTTCAAACATCACCCGAATTCAACTGGAGTTTCAAAACACCGGGGGAGAAAGGAACTACCGTAAACCGCTGCCTAACACAGAACGCAGCCTTTCAAGGCGCCGTCAGGCTGCGCGGCGCCTCTCAACAACCTGGGATGTCTGAGATTCCTGGGGTGCAATCGTTCCCGGATTCGTGGTGTGAAAACGCACCAGCACCTCATTCGTTGTGTCTTGAAGACGGGTGTTCGGCTTGTGCAGCTTACGGGTCGCCTTGCTCGCCAACTGGCAGAGCTGATAACGATTGGACACATGAGAAAGTGCCCCAAATACTAAATCAGAACGCATTGCCAACTCTCCTTCGTGGATAACCTGCCCGGCCGGAACTTCTTGGCCCCGCCGGTGCAGCAGGGAAGCCGCTTGAAACTCTGCTTCCTGGAATGTTCACTTCACTTCTTAGACGCACAGCATGCGGCCACAGTTCAAATTATTGTTGACGCAAAGTTGCACGTTGTGATACGGACCATCCGGGAGCAGCGGAATACTTTTCCCGCTTGGGAATCTATGCACCCCACAATTCCCACTTCCGGCGGACTAGCGCTCCGCCAGATCATCGACTTCCGAGCCCCTCGCTCAAATTGGACGCAGGAATTGGCTGCCCGGCGCGCAAATCGCACAGCGCAGCCCCAGCTTGGATGGCTGTTCTGAATGTATACCGGGAAGGGGTTCAGGTCAACAGTTTTTTCGGGAGTTTTCCAGAGGTATTTGTGCTGACATCCTTATTTTCTTCTTTCCGCAAATTAAAGATTTTAAGCGGGATAATCGAAGTTTTGCGACCGACGTCATCCAACTCCGCTGCTGTCGGGCCCATCGCCCGCTTCATCAACCCACTGCATTGGGTACCGGCTTAGTTACCGGTGACCGCAGCGGCATCTTCTGACGTGTAGGCCGAGAAGAACCTTCGCCCGCTTTCGGTCAATAACCAGGAGGATTCAAACCCGGAACCTGGGGTTTTCGCCTCGGCCTTCAGCGCAGAGATGAGCCGGTTCAGGCGTCCAAGGCCGATCAGGCACCAAACAAGGAACATCATGGCGAACAGCAGTGCATCCCAGCCCGCCTCGAAGATCAACTCACGCACCGAACAAACTCCCCGCCTTAGAGATCATCCATGAGACGATTCTCACCGGTCTATAGCACTTATCGGCAACTGCAGGAGATTTCTCCATCTCGAAGGTAGCGCTCCTTATAAATCATTCATTACAGGCCAAATGGACGGAATTGATCCGGCGGGTATGGTCTACGACCAGTAGCTGCGATCAAGTGTCCTATATTGGATAGCCTCCCCCAGATGGGACACAGCCAGGTGCTCAACGCCTTCGAGATCAGCGATGGTCCGGGCCACTTTGAGGATCCGGTCGTGAGCGCGGGCCGTCAGTCCCTGCTGCTGCATGGCGCGCTCGAGCAGCCGTTCGGCCTCCGCGCCCAGCTCGCAGTAGGTCCTGATCTGGCGGGTGGTCATCTGCGCGTTCGAGAAGATTCTTTCTTTTCCTTTGGAAAAGCGTTCGTGCTGGCGCTGACGGGCCGCCATTACACGCTCGCGAATCTGCGCCGAACCTTCAGCCGCCGCTCCGCCACGCAGCTCTTTATATTGAACGGCCGGCACCTCGATGTGAATGTCGATACGGTCGAGCAAAGGACCGGAGATCTTGGCGACATAGCGCTGGATCATCGGCGGCGTGCAGAGGCACTCGCGTGACTTGTCATTGAAGTAGCCGCACGGGCAGGGGTTCATGGCAGCCGCGAGCATGAACCGCGATGGAAAACTCAATGACATGGATGCGCGCGCGATGGTCACGGTGTGATCTTCGAGCGGCTGCCGCATCACCTCGAGTACATTGCGCGGAAACTCCGGCAACTCATCCAGAAACAACAGACCGTTGTGCGCAAGCGAGACCTCACCCGGCCGCGGCACGATACCGCCTCCGATGAGGCCTGCGTCGGAGATGGTGTGATGCGGCGAGCGGAACGGCCGCTGCGTCACCAGACCAGCCCCTCCATCGAGAACGCCAGCCACGGAGTGGATCTTCGTTGTCTCCAGCGCTTCTTCAAAGGTGAGCGGCGCCAGGATCGAAGGCAGCCGCTTGGCGAGCATGGTCTTGCCCGATCCCGGAGGACCGATCATCAGAATGTTGTGACTGCCGGCCGCGGCTACTTCGAGTGCGCGCTTGGCCGTCTGCTGTCCGCGTACATCACAGAAGTCCACGTTGAAGAGCTGCAGTTCGCCGAGAAGCTTTTCCGTGATGACACGACAAGGCTCGCGCTGGATCACGCCCATCACGGCGCCGTTCAACAGCTCCAGCGCTTCGAGCAGCGATGCGACGGGATAGACGTTCACGCCTTCGACGATGGCCGCTTCAGCGGCGTTCGCCGCAGGAAGTATGAGATTGGGAATGCCCTTCTCGCGTGCGAGGATCGCGATGGGCAGCATGCCGGGAATCGAGCGTACGCTGCCGTCGAGTCCCAGCTCGCCGACAAGAAGAAAGCGGCCGAGATCGTTGATGCGCAACGCACCATACGCGCCGAGGATGCCGACGGCGATCGGGAGATCGAAGCCCGAGCCTTCTTTCTTCAGATCCGCGGGCGCAAGATTGATGGTGATATGCGTGGGCGGAATCAGGTAGCCGGAGTTCTTAATGGCCGCGCGCACGCGGTCGCGGCTCTCACGTACGGCTGCATCGGGCAGGCCAACGGTGTGGAAGTGGTCCTGATCGCTGACCACACCGCTATAGTCCACCTCAACATCGATGAGGTTGGCGTCAATGCCGTACACGGCAGCGCTAAGGCACTTAAAAAGCATGGCTGGAGGATTGCAGCGAGTGTACCAGAACGAAAAGACAGGCACTAGGGACTAGCGAATAGGGAATAGGGAATAGGAAGAGGATGTTCTATGTTCGAGGTATGATGTGCTCGTCTCGATGAGAGGAGAAAAGCAGGAATGGACGACCGGAGAAAGATGCTGAGGCACTTTCTGGCAGCGCTCGCCTATAGGACGCAGAAGGCGCTGCGCGATGCGCCGCCTCAGTTTGCATCTTTCCGCGCCGCTCCCAAGGTGCGTACTCCGCATGAGTTGATCCGCCACATGGACAGCGTGCTCGGTTACGCACGTACCCATTTCATCGGTGGCATTTATCGCCCGCCGGATTTTCCAGCCTTCCAGGATGCGGTTGCGCATTTTCACGAGGTGATCGAAGATTTAGCGCGCCATCTTGAGAGCGGAACCGAGATGCGGGAGATCACACCGGAGATTCTGCTGCAGGGTCCGTTCTCTGACGCGATGAGCCATGCCGGCCAGTTGGCGATGTTGCGCCGGTTAGCTGGCAGCCCTGTACCACCGGAGAACTTTATCTTTGCTGCGATCAGCATCGAGAATCTCGGCCCGGATCAACCGCTGCCCGTGAGTCCCGATAAAGAATGGCCTGAGAAGCCTTGAGGTGGCTTTCTTCTGATCATCAACCAGCAAGACTACAATCTTAGGTGTGACGGCGAGCCTCTTCGACCTTTACAAGATTGGCGTGGGCCCTTCGAGCTCGCATACTATGGGCCCGATGCTTGCCTCGTGCCGCTTCGCCCGCGAGCTGGCGTCGCGCGGTCTGCTTGAGCGCGTTGCGCGTGTGCAGGTAGATCTGTTCGGCTCGCTGGCCCTCACCGGTCTGGGCCACGCAACCGATCGCGCTGTTCTCCTTGGCCTTGCAGGCAATGAACCCGCCACGATTGATCCCGGATGCATTGAATCCACCATAGCTGCCATTCGCGCGGAGCAAAGGCTCGCGCTCGCTGGCATGCGTTCTATCCCGTTCGAAGAGTCGCGCGATCTGCTTTTCCGGCGTGACGTGATGTTCCCTCCCGCAGCGCACATGCAGCATCCGAATGGTTTGCGGCTCACAGCATTCGATGTTGAAGGCGCGGTTCTCGAAGAACGTACATTCTTTTCTGTCGGCGGCGGCTTCATCGTTGAAGACGGCGAACAGCCGCTCGCCGAGCAGGCGCCGGTCAAGGAGAAGAAAAAAATTACCTTCCCGTTCCATAGCGCCGCGGAGCTGCTGACCATGGCTCACGACCATGAGCTTTCCATCAGCCAGCTCGTTTTGGAGAATGAGTGCGCTCTTATCGGCGCGCGCGACGGCTGCGCGCCTGTTGACCTGGTGCGGGAGGGCATCGATCTCATCTGGCAAACGATGCGGGCCTGCATCGAGCGCGGCATGGAGACAGAAGGCACTCTTCCCGGTGGACTGAACGTGCGCAGGCGCGCACACCGGCTCGCCGAGCGATTGCGCGCGAAGGAGGCGGACGGTAAGGTGGGCGATCCGCTCGCGCCGCTCGATTGGGTCACGGTGTATGCGATGGCGGTGAATGAGGAGAATGCTGCCGGCGGACGCGTGGTGACCGCACCGACCAATGGCGCAGCCGGTGTGGTGCCCGCAGTCGCTCGCTATTATGAGAAATTTCTTCCCGATGCGGACCACGAAGGCATCCTGCGCTTCTTCCTCACATCGGCGGCCATCGGAAGTCTTTACAAGGAGAATGCGTCGATCAGCGGCGCCGAGGTTGGATGCCAGGGTGAAGTGGGTGTCGCCTGCTCCATGGCCGCCGCTGGATTGACCGCGGCTCTCGGCGGCACCAACGGACAGATCGAACATGCTGCGGAGATCGCGATGGAGCACAATCTCGGCATGACCTGCGATCCGATCGGCGGCCTCGTTCAGATTCCCTGTATCGAGCGCAATGCGATGGGCGCGGTGAAGGCCGTTCATGCAGCCCGGATCGCGATGAACGAGTCAGAGGCGCATAAAGTCTCGCTCGATCAGGTGATTCGCACGATGTATCTCACCGGCCTCGATATGCAATCGCGCTACAAAGAGACAAGCCTCGCGGGTCTCGCCTTGAATGTGATCGAGTGCTGAGGCGCACGATTGAAGACGCGTAATGCGTCTTCGAATTTCGTTTCGAAGATCGCAATGAAGTGCAATTTGGTCCCCTTCGATCTCCGATTTGCGTGTGGTGAGAATCCCGCACCGAAAAAATTGTTGCTCTTTTTTCCACTCTCATGACGTTTTTTTCTTGACATCGATGCAGCGTGATTCTATACATTCTTCAACTGCAATCTACAGATTGCAGAATCGATGCAACCCATCGAAAAGGGAGAATAGGCAAATGGCAACCAAGAAAGCAGCCAAGAAGGCAACCAAAAAGGCAGCCGCTAAGAAGCCGGCGAAGAAGGCCGCGAAGAAGAAGTAAGCGGTTCGACCAACTAAAAGGCAACACTCGAGGGGAACGCTTCAAAGCGTTCCCCTCAGTGTTTATGCGGGGATTTACACTCTTGTGAGGACGTGAAGAGATCTCTGCAAGATGAGAAGTGAAATTAAAAGATGGGTTGCGACTGCACCATACCGAGCTTCCAATCTTCTAGCCGAGTGGTTTCGCAGTGCGACTCCACCAAGAGCTTTGGGTCAAGATGAGAGGGTCCCTCCTCGGACTTTGAGAGGGATTCGGGGGAGCAAAATACGATGACACGCCGCCGCTGGATAGCCGAACACTGGGACGAAGCCACTGCCACTTTAGTGGGAGCGCAGGCCGAGCACATGGCTCGCGTTTTGCGCGCCCGCGAGGGCATGGAAGCGGACGTCGTTGCCGGTGGACGAGTCTTTCATGCCGCAGTCGCGGCGGTATCGCTCGCCGGTGAAGAGAGTGAGGTTCGCTTCAATCTGCTCGCTGAGCTTGAGGCGGATCCCGCCTTACCCGTCACTCTTCTGCTCGCGATCTACAAGTTCGATCACATGGAGTGGGCGATCGAGAAGGCCACGGAGCTGGGAGTCGCAGCAATTGCACCCATGATTGCGCAGCGCACGGAAAAGCATCTGGCCCAAGCTGCGGCAAAGCGCGTTGAACGCTGGCGGCGCATTGCGCATGAGTCGGCGAAGCAGGCGCGGCGCTCCGATGTGCCCACGGTACACGATCCCCTTTCGCTTGCGGAGCGAGTGCGGCCGGCATCGAAGGCTGTGCGCCTTGTGCTGGCTGAGCAGGAGCGCACGACCACGCTGCGCCACGCGTTGGATGAAGCACTGGCTTCTGCGTCGTCTGAAGCTCCTACGACGGAGATGGCCATCGGCCCGGAGGGCGGATGGGCTCCGGCAGAAGAGGCACTCTTCGATACGAATGGCTGGCGCGCGGTATCGCTGGGCCCACGCATCTTGCGTGCGGAGACGGCGGCCATTGCGGCGCTGGCGATCGTGGCTTCGTACCTGGAGTGATTGAGATTCATATCGTCCCGCCCGTTCGCCAGAAAAAAGGCGGAAGGATGGGTACGGAGCGATGCAATGTCACAGCGTTCGTGCACCATAGTCAGAATTAGAGCGAGACGCCGCGCTTCCATGGGATGAAATCGACTTGGCCGCGCTCCTCGGCCTTGGTCAGGCGCTGACCGCTGGCTACCTCGATGGATAGCTCTAGTAACTTCTCCGCAGCGGCGGCATTAGTCATCTCTCCCGTAAGGATGCCGCCGGCGTCGAAGTCGATGATGTCACCCATGCGTCGGGCCAGATCGGAATTCGTCGAGATCTTGACCACGGGGGCAATCGGATTGCCCGTCGGCGTCCCCAGCCCGGTGGTGAAGAGCACGATGTTGCAGCCTGCGCCTACCTGGGCCGTTACGCTCTCTACATCATTGCCGGGCGTACATTGCAGCGTAAGGCCGGGCCTGGCGACGTATTCCGGATAGTCGATCACATCGCTCACCTGCGAGACCCCGCCTTTGCGTGCGGCTCCTGCGGACTTGATCGCGTCGGTAATGAGGCCGTCGCGAATATTGCCGGGCGAGGGATTGAAGGCGAAATCCGATTGGACGGCCCTGGCTCGCGCAGCATAGGCCTGCATGAGATCGGCAAAGCGCGCGGCAAGCTCATCGGTTGCGCAGCGGTTGATGAGTTCCTGCTCCACCCCGTGCAGCTCCGGAAATTCCGAGAGCATGGTCTTGCCGCCTGCGCCCACAACAAGATCGGATACATAACCCACGGCAGGATTTGCCGAGATGCCGCTGAAGCCGTCGGAGCCTCCGCACTGCAGGCCAATCGTCAAAGCAGCGAGCGGCGCCGGCTCGCGCTGCACGCTATTGGCCTCGGCGAGCGCAGCATAGGTCTGATCGAGGGCCTGCTCCATCAACTCAGTCTCGTGGCCCGACTTCTGCTGCTCGAAAATGAACACCGGCTTGCGCAGTTCGGGGTTGCGCGTCCGCAGCTCCTCCATCAGAAGGCTCGCCTGCGCGTTCTGGCAGCCCAGGCTCAACACCGTAGCGCCCGCTACGTTGGGATGATGTATATAGCCCGCGAGCAGGCCGCAGAGGGCGCGCGCATCCTGGCGCGTGCCACCGCAACCCAGTTGGTGCGTGAGAAAGCGAATGCCGTCGAGATTCGGAAAGATCCGTTCGGCGCGCGCGCGCACCTTTTCATCGGCCGCTCCGTTGCCATTCCCCTGAACTAGGCGGCGCACATGCTGTCGATAGCCGTTGTTGGCGCGTCCGTAGCCGAGTTCTTCCTCGAGAGCCTCGCGCATCTGCTCCACATTGCGGTTCTCGCAGAAGACGAGCGGCAGCACGATCCAGTAATTGCGCGTACCCACCTGGCCGTCGGCCCGGCGATAACCCATGAAGGTACGTCCAGCCCACGCCGAAGCATCGGGCGGCGCAATGGCCGCAGGACGGCGCACAGCGGAATAGTCGCCGGTGCGATGACGAATATTCGAGGTCGTCAGCAAGCCGCCGCGCGGAATCGCCTGCACGGCTTCACCCACCACCATGCCGTACATGAAGATCAGATCACCCGGCCGCAGATCCACCAGAGCCATCTTCTGCTTGGCGGGAATCGCTTCTGCGGTGATGCATGAGATCGGTGATGCACCGTTCCCGGAACGCACCTGCGTGCCCGCCTCAAGATTTCTGAGCGCCACCACAACGTTATCGCGAGAATCGAGCAGCAGGACGGATTCAGCCATGGGCTCCTCTTCAAACTGAGGATACAACTTGGCCTGCGACCAGCGTCCTCGCGCTAAAGCCCGCCAACGCCAGAGCAGCAACGCCGTGAATCAGCGCTCTTGGGTAGAAGACATTGTCGACGAGTGCGCCGAAGGTGGAGGCGGCAACCACCCAGGCGAGGTTCGGTCCGGCATCTCAGAGCTGCACATAGTGCAGCAACAACCCTGCCAACGCTCCACCGGCGAGAGGGCCGATGATGGGGATCAGCGCATATCCCCAGTTCGAGCTGCCCTTGCCCGGGATGGGCAGCAGAGCGTGCGCCAGTCGCGGACCAAGATCGCGCGCGGGATTGATGGCATAGCCGGTGGTGCCGCCGAGTGAGAGTCCAATGCCCCACACCAGGCTCCCTACAAGCCACGGGCCTACGCCGCCGGCCAGTCCATTGATCGCCACGCCGTGGGAACCGATAGCGCTGGCCACCACGACCAACACGGCAGTCCCCAAGATCTCGCTGAAGATATTCGCGAACGGGCTGCGCACCGCTGCATCCGTGCAGAAGACGCCCAACTTGGCAGCCGGATCAGGCGTAAGGCGCCAGTGCGGGGCATAGTGAAGCGTCATCAATGTCGCACCGGTGATTGCGCCCAGCATCTGCGCTGACCAATAGAGCAGTATTTGCGAGTAGTCCCCGGTCACCACAGCCGCGGCCAGCGTGATCGCAGGATTCAGATGCGCACCGGGGCTGCCGAAGGCCTGCGCTACTACGACGCCGCACAGCACGCCCAGCGCCCATCCCGTGGTGATCACGATCCAGCCCGAATCGGCTGCATACGATTTGCGTAGCGTTACACCCGCGTTTACACCGGTTCCGAGCAACACCAGAACCAGCGTACCCATAAACTCACCCAACCAAACAGAATGCATGCGGAGTCCTTGCTTTGGCCGACGCGAACCTGCGCTCCATCCCGAGCAGAAGACCGGCCGAACCTGATTTACGGAACTGAAGCATTTTCCCTTGCCAGACCATATCTCGCCAAGCGGTCCTGTTTCCTTCCGCGGAATCCTCTTAGAATCCCACTAGAATTGTGGACGTGATGGCCGCAAAAATCCGCGAGGCGCAGGCTGGCGATGAGCAGGAGCTTGCCGCGATGCAGTCACTGCTCTGGCCCGACGCTGCGCTCGATGAACTCCGCCACGAAGCGGAGGCGCTCATCCAGCATCGTTTCGCAGGAACCCTGCCCTGCGTAGCGCTGGTCGCGGAAGATGAGACCGGCGCACTCGTCGGCTTTGTGCATGTTGGTTTGCGTTCACATGCAGACGGTTGCAATCCTGAGCAGCCCGTCGGGTTCATCGAAGGCTGGTTTGTGCGTGAGCCGTTCCGTAGCCGCGGCATAGGCAAAGCGCTCATCGATGCCGCCGAGGCATGGGGGCGCCAGCAGGGCTGCCGAGAGATGGCCTCCGATGCTCTGATCGACAACCAGCAGTCCCATGAAGCTCACCTCGCGCTCGGGTTCGAAGTCGTGGATCGCTGCGTACACTTCCGCAAGAGCCTCTGATCAAAAGCAGATCAAGAGTGTCTGCCCACCGCGACCTCAAGTACATCCGTACACTTACTGCTTTATCACATGGATAAGGCGCGCCCTCGCTCTGGCTAACCTCCTCTAGCCGCGCCGCATCGGAGGGAGGATGTGGGCCACCGCAAGCAACGGCTGGGCCTCCAGAGGAGCCGTACTATGAAGAAACAATCCGATCCTATGCACAATCCGCAGCGAGTTCCTGAGAGCGAATCGCAGATCTCCACGCTTCCTGCGCCGGCCTATACGACCAGCAAGCCCAAAGGCGTACAGGACCGTGCCCATCCAGGACACCTGACCCACGGTGTAGCGGAGTCGCGCACCAATCCAGTTCGCGATCAGCACCAGGTATCGCGTTCCAGCAGCAGGAAGATGCGCTGATCCGGGAGATCGGCGCCGTGCGTGCACTGCATGCGGAACCACGCGCTGGCGCCGAACCCCCACGATCCAGAAACAATCTGGGAGAACTCATGACCTCACGAACACGAATCCCAACGCGAGAGAATGCGCGTTTTGCGCATGCTGACTCTGATCCGCAACGGAAAGAGCGCGGCTCAGCCGCAAGCAGAGACGGGCAGGCGCCGGTAAGCCATGATGGCGCGCAATCGGGCGGAGCCCGTGCACCGAAGCATGTCCGTACGGGGGCCGGCGGTCATCCGTACAACGTGGAGCCACCGCCAGCCGCGTACGAGGGCTCGCTCACCACACGCACCTTCGACGACTCGAGCAGACAGGGAATCTCGTCGAAGTCGAGCAAGGCCGAGTATGCCGGACAAGAGAAGGTAGTGAGCGCACGTCCGGACGCACGCGCTGGCTTAAACCACGGCAACAGGAGGCCCAGCGGGCATGGATAGAGAGGATATGGATAGACAATCGAAACCCTTCTCGATCGAGCAACAAGAGCAGAGAGAACAACGAACGGCAAGAGAGGTGAGCGTCCCAGCCCTTCGTCATGTGGGTCCGACGCTCGAGTCTGATCCAAACTATGTTGAACCCACATCGCCCACGGGCTATTCAACCCCTGAAGCGCAGATCGCGGCGGAAGGTGGAACGATCGTGCCGGATCTTCACGGTATCGTCGACGAAGGTTTCGATCCGCTTTCTGGTCAGGAGTCGCCGGAAGCGCAGGCCGAACCGTTGAAGACGCGTCTTCCGGGCGATTCCAGCTCTGACCCGCATACCGATGTGGGCCCGGACAATGCGACAACTCTCAACCGCAACACCAACCGGGCTGCGTGAGCCGCGAAAGCGGCTCACAGCTCCGATCATTTCTTTTGAATCGCGGACGCCGTGGGGATCGAGTTCTCATAGCTTGACCAGTGCGTCAGCAACTCCTTTACAACGGTGTGGCCAACCCGGTATGCACTCTCAAGCGCAGGACGATACGCTGCATAAGCGCCGATACGCTGCTTGGCGAGGCTCTCGGCAGCGGTAAGGCCCTGCGGCTGCCGGTCGTAGTTGCTCACTGTGCGCAGTACGAGCACGCGATCCGCGTCCACACGGCCGGCTCGCGCCAGATACTGCAGTGACTGCAATGTACCGGTATCCTCCATCGCGGTGGTGGCAAACTCGCCCTTACCGCCCGTGAAGTACGGCACCCACTGTGCGGCCCATGCGTCGAACAGCTTTCCATGCCAATAGGTCGATGACGAAATCTCGTCGCCGAGGGTCACAAAGGACGGGCGCTGCGCAGCAGTTCCCTCAAAGTGGCTACGGCTCTCCTTCAGCTGATCTGAATCGTCCAGGGAGACGTCTTGTGTGAGGTTGTAGGCCCATTGCGTCAATCCGGCGTTCAGCGCGTAGAACTGGCCTTCCAGCGCCTCGGTAGGCTGCTCGTAGGGCTGTTTCTTTCTCAGAGGCAGATAGCCCGTCGTCCAGTCGGAAGGAATCTCACGCGCATCGATTTCGTAGCCCAGATCACCATCCACAACCCAGCGCGCCCACGCCGCCGAACCCAACGAGACGCGATCCGGGCAGCCGCCTGCGATGCCGGCGATAATCCAATACGCGTGGCTGAAATCGAAGCGCGGATCAAGCCCGACGGCCATGATGGTCGATGCGGCGTGCGCTGTTCCCTGCCCTGTCAGCACGGCCATCTCGCCCTCTTTGTTCATGCGTACCGCGTGATAGGCGGCCGGTAGGGGATAAACACTGTCCAGATGATCGCGCTCCACCCAATACTGCAGTTCGCCCGGTGCATCGCCGGTATCGGCGCCTACTTCGAACATTGCTACCACCACTACTTTGACCGGAATGGGCTGCGGCTTGGCTGCAGCCACGGCTGAAGAGACAGCGAAGAAGAGACAAAGACGCAGCATGCGGGTGGTCATGGATTGGATAGTAAATGGAAAGAGAGAGAATCAGACCTCAGAAATTGGACTCTTGCTTTTCAGAACCAGGTCTTCTGCTTGTATTCAAGATAGGCAACACCGAATTTCTCGGTGAGCACCTGCTCTTCTTTGCGGATGCGGATCATCTGCAAAGGAATCAGCACCACAAAGCAGAGCAGGTACCATGGCTTTCCGGCCCAGAGGATCGCGCCCGCGATCGTCAGCCCGCCAAAGACATAGATCGGATTGCGAATCCGCGCGTAGAGCCCGGTGGTCACGAGCGCACTGGCTTTGGCCTGCACGCTGAAGGCGCGTCCGAGTTGAATGCGGGCCAGCACGAAGAGCGTGAACGACGGGATGGTAATGGCCAATCCAACAATGCGCGACGGAGTGAGCGAAAGACCTGCGGCGTGCTGCGCGAAGAGCAGAACTCCTACAAGAATGACAAGCAGTGTGGCGAAATTCGCTTTCAACCCTTCTCCTCACGCATTACGGCCGTTACGACTCAGTGTTTGCCGAACGCGGCCTGCTCTATTTCCGGATGTCCGCATTGTGCCCTGCGCGCCCTCGACTCGACAAGCGAGTCACAGGCTAGGCTTGCATGCAGATATAGCATGGTAGGAACAAAGAACGGCCGAAGTTGCACAGGAATGGCGTCCGTTCGAAGGAGAAGACGCATGCTTCAACTGTTGCTGCATTGGGTCTTGAGCGCGCTTGCTGCTGATCGTCTGGCGCCTCGTGCCCGGTTTTTATGTGCATGGCCTCGGGCCGGCGACGATCGCTTCGCTGGTGATCGGCCTGCTGAACGCAACGGTCGGCCTGTTTCTGAAGATCATCACCTTTCCATTGACCATTCTCACCCTGGGGATCTTCCTGCTGGTGATCAATGGAATCATGATCCTGGTGGCATCGAATCTTGTGCGGGGATTTCGCGTGCAGGGCTTCGTGCCGGCGTTCTGGGGCGCGGTGGTGCTGGCGCTGCTGGGCATCGTGATACGCGCGTTGACGAAGAACGCGTAGAGAGAACAGCGAACCCTATCGGCTGGCCGCGGCCCGGCCCAATACTTGAGCCGGTGGCGCCTGCATTGGAGTCTTTCCGTTAGCTCCAGGCGTGACGCCTGCATGCGCAGGGATTTTCTTCTGCGTCTTGGGTTGCTCAGGATGTGTGAGCACCGGACCATTCAGTGTCTGCGGAGTGCGCATGGCGCCTGCGCTTGAAAAGCCGCCCGATGTCACCGCGGGCGCTGGCATCGCAATCACCTTCGCCCGCTGGCCTTGCTGCACACGCGAGTAGACTCCCCATCCGCCGCCCGCAACCACAAAGACAATCGCCGCAGCCGCAGCACTGCGCATCCAGTCCTGCATCCAGCCATGCGCCGATGCCGCAGGCCAGGCCAGAACCCGCCCGCGCTGAGGAGCCGATCGCAAAGCTTCGTGAACGCGCCGCTCGAGCCCCTCCGGGGCCGGCAGGCTGGCGATCAGCCGCAGCGATTCCTCTGTCTGGCGGAGTTCCTGGTGCGAAGCGCCATAGCCGACGACCGAGTTGTGTGAGTTGGTATTCATCGCAGACTCCTCTCATGGTTGAGCAGGCCTGCCATCAGATTGCGTGCACGAAAAAGCCGTGAGCGGACGCTCGACTCAGTAATGCCGAGCACCTCGGCAATCTCCACACTGGAGAGCTCTTCGAAGGCTGAAAGCTGCAACACTTCGCGCTCTTTGGGCGGAAGCTGCTCCACGCAGGCCAGCACGCGCGCATGATGCTGCGCCGCGGCGGCTCGCGCTTCCGCCGAGAGCCCATTGGCGGGCAGCACGCGCGCCAGCTCGGCGACATCGTCGGTCTCAGGACGAGTCTTGGCGCGCCGCTTGCGGTCCAGCACGATGTTCCAGACGATACGGATTAACCAAACTCGCTGATCGCGCACTTCGTTCAAGGTGTCGCGATGGCGCAGCACGCGCAGAAAGGTCTCCTGCACGGCATCTTCGGCATCGGCCGGATTGCGGAGAACAGAAAACGCTACGCGATAGAGAGCGCCGGCATACTGGTCCACCAGGGCCGCAAGAGCCGCTTCTTCTGCCCTGTGATGGGCTTGGTCGACCACAGCGCTATGGGTGATCTCCATCCAACCTGCGTAAATGGCCTGGCTGGTACTCATACACACCAGACGCAGGCACATTGGAAAATGCTCACACTCTCATTCCGCCCAAGGCTGCGCTGCAGGAGAGGAGTGCAGCAGCCGTCCACAGCTATAACGTGGCGGGCTACTGCTTGGCGGAGAGTTTTTGGGTGGCGATGGAGCCGGCCATTCCGTCCTTATCGGCATCCTTGACCTTGGCCCAGAGCAAGCGCGCCTGATCCTGCTTACCCTGCGCGGCATATAGGTCCGCCAGATCGAGCTGCGCCACGCTTGCCGGCACCGTCTCAGAGGGCTTGGACACCAGCTCGTTGTAAAGATCAACGGCTTCGCTATCGCGGTTTGTCTGGTGATAGAGGCCGGCCAGCGCCAATTTGGCCAGATTGGCAAGATTGTGGTCCGAAGCGCCGGCGGCGGCCTTCAGCTCGGTTTCGGCCGGACCATTCTGCCCCAGCTCCTCGTAGGTCACTCCGGCAAAGTAGTGAGCCTTGCTCGCTTCCGGCAGCCAGCTATAGTCATGCGCGACAGCGACAAACTCGCGATTGGCCTCTTTGGACCGCGCGGCAGCCGTCGTGTACAGGCCGGGAGCAGAGGGCTCGCCGGGTTGCGCCAGCGGAGCATTGTAGACATCCAAGGCGGCGCCGAGGGCCAGATCCGCGGCCGCGGTCCGCACGTTCCAGAAGACAAATGCCCCGATCACGACCGCAAGCACAGCGATGGCGCCGATCACCCAGCGCAGAACACCGGCGCGGTGCTCGCCGACCCAGCTAGCGCTGCTTGCAGCGGCCTTGACGAACTTGTCTTGTTTCAGGGCGTGACGAGTTTGTGTATCCACAGGGTTCTTTGTTTCCTTCGCTGATTGACTTGCAGGCGGGTCCGAACGGCTGACTCACACAGGTTGGAGGCACTGCGACTGCAACCCTATTAGTCTACCAGCGGCCAGCGGCGCTTGCCAGTCAGGGACGCCGCTTGCCCCCGTACAGACCCGAACGATAGGCTAGAACCATGTATGAGGACTTCCATGTATCCGACCGCTGGACTGGCGAAGACCTTCACGTTCTCTGGAAGGCGAATATGGTTGCCATCGCCACCCGCCACGCCGATGCCGTCGATATCCGCTTTGACGTGAACGGCCGCCCCATGTGGATCGCCATGCCCTGCACGGCATGGGTGGAGCAGAAGCAGCGCAGCGGTAAGGTCATCACCGACTACCTCGCCGCCCAGATCGCCGGCCGCTACCTCAAGCAGCTTATCGAGGAGGGCTACGACGCCCAGCGCGAGATGTACACGATGAGCGTGGAAGAGGTGCTGCAGCACCTCGATGCCGTGGTCAGTGAAGCGAAGCAGCGGGGCGCTCTTCCGACCGTGCCCGTGTGGTCCTGAAGGCCGGGACGTTAAGATAGTTCTGTTAGACCTCTCATGAACTCCAATCCAGCTCCAACTTTGCTGATTCTTGCCGCCGGCATGGGCAGCCGTTACGGCGGGCTCAAACAGATTGATCCAGTCGGCCCCAGCGGCGAAGCCATCATCGACTACTCGATCTACGACGCGATTCGCGCCGGTTTCGGCAAACTCGTCTTCGTACTGCGCAAGGAGATCGAGCAGGCCTTTCGCGACGCATTTGGCGGGCGCTTTGAGAAACGCGTCGCCGTCGAGTATGTGTTTCAGGAGCTTGACAAGCTCCCCGCCGGCTTTACCGTGCCGGCCGGGCGCAGCAAGCCCTGGGGCACCACACATGCCATTTTGATGGCGGCGGATGCGATTCGCGAACCCTTCGCGTCGATCAACGCCGATGACTTCTATGGGGAGGAGAGCTATCGCCTGCTGGCCCAACATCTGACTGCGGGCACGGACGACTACTCGATGGTTGGGTTCACGCTGAACAAGACGCTCTCCGAGTTCGGCTCGGTGGCGCGCGGCGTCTGTCGCGTGAACGGAGAAGACTATCTCGAGAACATCGTCGAGCTGACCAGCATCGAGCGCGATGGCGTCGAAGTGAAGAACACTGATGCCGCGGGCCGCGTGACCAGGCTCGCCGGCGACGAACCAGTCTCTATGAACATGTGGGGATTTACGCCAAAGATCTTCGGCCAGTTGCGCGGGCGATTCGACACCTTTCTTCGGCAACACGGTACGGAGTTGAAGAGTGAGTGCTACATTCCCAACACTGTCGGCGAACTGGTTGCCGAGGGTGAGGCCCGTGTGAAGGTTCTGCGCACGCATGACGAGTGGTTCGGCGTGACCTATCGCGAAGACCATCCGCGCGTCGTCGCCAACATTCGCCGATTGGTGCAGGAAGGTGTATATCCCGAGCGGCTCTGGTCCTGAATCTTTGGGCAGCTCTGGGCCCGATCTGGAAGCAATCGCGCACAGCTTCCAGATCGAAGGCGAGTTTGTGCGGGCCGCACCGTACGGAAGCGGCCATATTCACGACACCTACTGCGCTGCTTTCGCTCGCTCAGGAACGACGGTCCGTTGCATTCTGCAGCGGATCAATACCAGCATTTTCCGCAATCCCGCAGCGGTCATGGAGAACATCGAGCGGGTCACCGCGCACATAGCGCCGAAGCTGGCGAGCGAGCCCGATCGCGATCGCCGCGTGCTCCGCTTGATTCAGACACGTGATGGCCGCACGTTGCATGTGGATGCAGAAGGCGGTTCCTGGCGCGCATATCGCTTTATCGAAAACGCGCATACCTGCGACGAGATCGCGTCAGACAAACAGGCATTTGCAGCGGCGCGGGCATTCGGACAATTTCAACGCATGCTCATCGATCTACCCGCGCCGCGCCTGCACGACACGATTCCGGATTTCCATCACACGCCGAAGCGCTTTGCGGCGCTGGAGGAGGCGATCGCGCGCGATGCAGCCGGACGCGTATGCAGCGCAGAGCCTGAGATTGCTTTTGCCCTGGCGCGGAAACCGATTACGCGTGTGTTGCTCGATGCGGGGCTACCGGAACGCGTCACGCACAATGACACCAAGATCAACAACGTGCTGCTCGACGATGCGACCGGCGAAGCGATCTGCGTAATCGATCTCGATACCGTGATGCCCGGACTCGCTCCATACGACTTCGGCGACATGGTCCGCACCATGACCTGCCCCGCGCAGGAAGACGAGACCAATCTTGAAAAGGTGCGCATGCACTTTCCCCTCTTCGAAGCCATCGCGTGCGGTTATATGAGTACGGCTGGCGATTTTCTCACGCCCGCAGAGAAAGAGCATCTGGCCTTCGCCGGCAAGCTGATCACCTTCGAGCAGGGTGTACGCTTCCTCACCGACTATCTCAACGGCAACACGTATTACAAAGTGCAGCACCCGAACCAGAACCTCGACCGCTGCCGTACGCAGTTCAAGCTGGTCGCATCGATCGAGGAGCAGGAGGCGCAGATGGAACGATTGGTGCGGTCGATCAATTGACGTCGCTCAGGGCTACAATCTGCCGAACTGCTTCACCGCCGCTTCGATTGATTTCATCTTTTCGATCAGCGGATACATGGAGTGCTCTTTGAAATCCAGTTGCTGCGCCAACTGGAGCACCTCAACAGCGTGAGCCCGCGGAACAACGACGATGCCGTCGGCATCCGTCGTGATGATGTCGCCCGGATGAATCGCCACTCCATCGATCGTTACCGGCACCTGCGAGCCGGCGCAGCGGTAATGCCCCACCAAGGTGGAAGGCGTGATGCCGGTGGCATAGACAGGGAAGCCGATCTTCCTGAGATACGCGGTATCGCGCACAGCGCCATCGATGATCGCGCCGGAGAACTCCCGGGCCGCCATCGCCGTGCCCATCAGGCCGCCCATGCCGGCCATATCCGCTCCGTCTTCGATCGACATCACATAGACGGAATCTTTTTCTCCGCGATCGATCGCTTCGAGCATGCCGTCGAGCGCATGCGGATCATGGTTCTCTTGCTTTTCCATGCGCACAGTGAGCGCGAACCCCGAAAAACGCGCCGGAAACAACGGCTGCATCTTGTGCGAAAGATACATGTGTTGGCCATAAAGCTGCTCCAGCGCATCGGAGACGGACGCCACTTCGACGTGCCGGTAAGCGGCCAGCAGCGCGGCAGGATCATGCTCATATTCCTGGGCAGCCTGCGCGGGTTCGGTCTGCGGCGAAGACGCGGCTCCGACCTTCGCGGCCGCAAAGCTGATGATCGAGAAGAGTGCAACGACGCTCGCGAGAGAGGCGAACAGCACGGCGAATTTTCTGCTTCGCACACCCGGTTGTATCTGTTTGCCTTGTTTGTCTGCCCAAGGGATTCGCATCGCTCCACTCTCCTCGCCACCAGCACACACAGCTGCCTTGGTTGAAGGAAATCTTACGGCAAAACCAGAGAAGGTGTGTCCTGTCCTTTTTATGATCATCCGAAGTCGCCGCTCTTTAAGGTCGCGCCGGCCTGAATACCGCAGCTTCGATATTCAGCATCGCTGGTTTTGCTCCAGCGAATAGGACCAGGAAAACAAAAAAGCCATGCCGCAGAGGCATGGCTTTTATTTGAAGAATTATGCCGGCGATCACCTAATCTCCCACACAGTCGCCCGTGCAGTACCATCGGCCCAGCGAGGCTTAACTTCCGTGTTCGAGATGGGAACGGGTGATCCCTCGCAGTATGGTCACCGGCAAAGTCGAGGCGTTTTCAAGGCGTGAGGAGCTTCACTCCGGGAGCCTTGAGCCGAGATCCTGAGCGTTCTCCGCGAAGGATCTCTTGACCAGCCTCTAATGCTGGATGGCGCTTGGCGGATGGTTGTCCGCAGCCTGCCGCGTCTACGACCCGGGGTCCGGATGGTTCTGCCGGAAACTCGCGAGGAGCGCGGAATGCAATCTGGCGCCAATAGAACTTGAGAAATCTCCAGCAGTCATCCCAGACCGCAGATCCTTCGACTCGTTCGCTGAAGCGAACTCGCTCAGGATGACAATGCTTAAAGAGATTTCAACGAATGGATTGGATACAAGGCTTGTTAGAAGTGTGTCCGCGTTGAATTACTGCGCGGAATTAATTCTATGGACAAGCCGAACGGGCGATTAGTACTGGTAAGCTACGCGCATTACTGCGCTTCCACACCCAGCCTATCAACCAGGTCGTCTTCCTGGGCCCTTCAGGGAGATCTCATCTTGGAGCGTGCTTCCCGCTTATATGCATTCAGCGGTTATCACAACCGAACTTCGCTACCCAGCCGTGCCCTTGGCAGGACAACTGGAACACAAGAGGTTCGTTCATCCCGGTCCTCTCGTACTAAGGACAACCCTCCTCAAATCTCCTACGCCCACAGCAGATAGGGACCGAACTGTCTCGCGACGTTCTGAACCCAGCTCACGTACCGCTTTAATAGGCGAACAGCCTAACCCTTGGAACCTTCTACAGCTCCAGG
>Ga0070741_10000159_pt1 | contig 253024 bp, 217 predicted proteins | sample Coa_R1_4_FD_66440 | JGI IMG/M metagenome (GOLD analysis project Ga0070741, IMG submission 66440) | Surface soil microbial communities from Centralia Pennsylvania, which are recovering from an underground coalmine fire - Coalmine... | ecosystem: Environmental > Terrestrial > Soil >... | reverse complement strand
CTCCTCGTCACTCACATCACTCGGATACGGTTTTCGCTTCGTCGACATCCCAAGCGTATTGCCGGAATGTATTTACTTTGTACATCCTTTTCTTCCAAAAAGTTAATGACAGGCTCTAGGCCGCGACATTCCGCGACATGCCCGTACTGTCGTTAGTTGCACCGCTTCTGGACGCGGCGCAGACGGCACGCCGTCCCTGCCAATTTACCTCGTGTGTCGTGCGTATTCCGCTACTCAGAACAACCGCCCGCTGGCGCCGCACCATTCGGACGAGAGCACGAACAGGTTGCGGGCGCTGTCGCCGAAGCGGGCCACAAACACGCCGCGCTTGCCGGACTCGTTCCACTTGAGCTGGAGCAGGGGCTCGGTCACCGTGGACTGCTGGTTGAGGGCGATGGTGTAACGGGAGGTCGGGATGGAGGGTTCATACCAGAGTTCCTCGCCGCAGGAACGATCGGCGCAATCGAGCAGCGAGACGGCCTTGAGGCTAGCGAACTGGCCGACTTGGACGTCGACCGTGGCGCCGGAACCGGTCAGGGAAATGGGGGCGACGCGGGTCTGGATTTTGGAGGCGGAGAGATTGGAATCGTTGGACTTGAGCCAGGCAACCAGCGCGGTTTGCTGAGCGGCGGAGGAGTTCTCCGGCAGGTAAACGACGGCGGAATCGGCGTGCGTGCCGGTCTCGGCGAGGTTTTGGCCGGAGGCTTCGACCACGGCGACCTTGAGGCCGGTCAGATCGACGCCCTGGTAGGAGCCGCCGCTGAGATCGAACACCTGGAGCATGTAACGGCCGCCCTGGGGCTCCTCGCTGGAGCAGGTGCAACCGCCGGTGTACACCTCGCAGGAGTGCGCTTCGATCAGCTTGCCGGCGGGTTTATTGTTGTCGGCCACGGGCGCGGCGAGCGCGGCCATGGAACTGAGGCTGAGGAACAGAGGCAGAAAAGTTTTGGCTGACATAATCGCTTCGGTTTTTGTGTTCTGACCAACAATTGACCCGCAACTCACCCAAAAGTTACGGGCACGGACGATCTCGTCCTTCGGGCAGAGTAATTTATATTAATCTTAAGGAAATGCAATCCTGGAATTCTGGCCTTGGAGTGCGCAGACATGTCTGCGCTTTTCCCCCGATGTGACATGTCGCATCGAAATCGCCGAAACCAGGTGCGCCACTCAACCGTCCTGCCCAAAAATTCGCGCCAATTCGCACAATTCGCGTCAAAGTTCCTTTCCGAACTTTAGCCTTTAGCATTCAGCCTTGAGCCTTTTCCGCCTTCGCCCCCTTCGCGCGACACCGCAATTCAGTTGTCTGGCGCTTCCCAGTACGCATAATCTTGCCCCATGAAAAGACTCCGACCCGGTCTTCTTTGTTTGCTCGTTTGCTTCGCCGCCCTGTTGCCCAGCCGTTTGTCCGCCCAGAACGCGGCCACGAACCCGATTATACGAACCTCGCTGACCAATTGGATGTCGCGTCACGAGGGTTTCGTGCGGCAGGCCAAAAAAGGCGACATTGACCTGCTATTTCTTGGCGATTCCATCACGGACAACTGGCGCAGCAAGGGATCGAGCGTTTGGGCCAAATACTACGGCTCGCGGCACGCGGCGAATTTCGGCATCGGCGGCGATCGCACGCAGCACCTGCTCTGGCGGATCGAAAACGGCGAACTGGACGGCATCAGCCCCAAGGCCGCGGTGCTGATGATCGGCACCAACAACAGCAACTCGGACAAGCCGGAGTCGATCATCGAAGCGATCCGGCTCACGCTGGAGCAGATTCGGACGCGGTGTCCCAAGACGAAGATTTTGCTGCTCGCGATTTTCCCGCGCAACAAACCGGTGGACAAGCCGGGGCAGATGGAGACGATCGACAAGGTCAACACCGCGATTGCGAAGTTCGATGACGGCCAGTGGGTGCGGTTTCTAAACATCAACCCGGGTTTTCTGGGAGCGGACGGGAAGGTGCATGCGGACATCATGCCGGACTTTTTGCATCCGAACGAAAAGGGGTATGAGATTTGGGCCAAGGCGATGGAGCCGACGCTGGCGGAGATGCTGAAATAAGTGCTTCCGCACGGGCAAGACGAATAGACGCGAATTGCGCCAATTGACGCGAATTTGTTGAGCCGTGCTAAAAAGCGGCGCCAAGTCGCCGCACGGCTCGACTGAGCTCGCCGGGGCCTCCAAGACGCTTCGCGAGGACTCGTGCGTTGGACCGGGGATGGTGAAAAAACATTGTTGTTAGGGGGGCGGGCCATTATTTTGGGAGCACTGGGATGAAGACGTTTGCGCAACTTGGCTTTCCGGGCCGCATGATCGCGGTGGAAGGGCTCGATGGTTCGGGCAAGTCCACGCAGATCTATCTGCTCAAGCGATGGCTGGAACAGCAGGGGCTGAAGGTGTTTTTCAGCGAGTGGAATTCGTCGGACCTGGTGAAGAGCGCGACGAGCAAGGGGAAGAAACGGGAACTGCTGACCGCGACGACTTTCAGCCTGATTCACGCGACGGATTTTGCGGACCGTTACGAGCGGCAATTGGTGCCGTTGCTGCGGGCGGGTTACCTGGTGTTGTGCGATCGGTACATTTTCACGGCGTTCGCGCGGGACACGGTGCGGGGATGTCCGCCGGAGTGGGTGCGGGGGATTTACAGCTTTGCGGCGCATCCGGACCTGACGTTTTTCTTCAAGGCGCAACTGGAAGTGTCGCTGCAACGCATCCTGGATGGGCGGCCGCAGTTGAAATATTTCGAGGCGGGAATGGACATGCGGCTCTCGGCCGATCCGTATGAGAGTTTCCGGATTTTCCAGGGGCGCATACTGGAGCAGTACCTGGGGATGAGCACGGAGTTTAATTTCTCGGTGATTGACGCAAATCAGCCGATTGAATCGCAGCAAACATTGGTGCGGGAACTGGTGGCGGCCAAGATCGATCTCGGATCGTTCGCGGCGCCGAACCTGATCCCGGCTTGAGGTGATGAGAACGCGCGTCAAACAGCAATCGCCGCAGCGGAAGGACCGGACGCCGCACAACGGCCAGCCGATCGTCGTGCCGCGGGCGTCGCCGCGGAAGTTTTATGGGCACGGCATTCCGAACGTGGACCGGAACAAGCTGGCGGGAAAGTTGATTGTGGTGGAGGGGGCGGACGGGTCGGGGCGGTCCACGCAAATGACGCGGCTGCGGGAATGGCTGGAGGGTTGCGGTCATGCGACGGTGCAGGTGGGGTTGAAGCGGTCGACGCTGGTGAGCGAGGAACTGAACCAGGCGCAGAACGGGAACATCCTGAGCCGGACGACGCTGAGCCTGTTTTACGCGACGGATTTTGCGGACCAGCTGGAGAACATCATTCTGCCGGCGTTGAAGGCGGGATTCATGGTGCTCGCGGACCGGTATATTTACACGCTGATGGCGCGCGACCTCGTGCGGGGGATGGACGAGCAATGGCTGAAGAATTTGTACGGGATCGCGCTGGTGCCGGACGCGGTGTTTTACCTGAACGTGTCGCCGGACCAGTTGGTGCAGCGGAATTTCGCGAAGAACCACGCGCTGGATTACTGGGAGAGCGGGATGGACCTGGGTTTGTCGCGGGAGATGTTCGACAGTTTTTTGAAGTATCAATCGCTGATGGCGCATCAGTTTCAGCGGCTGCAGTCGAATTACGCGTTCCATATCATTGACGGGAACCGGTCGCCCGAGGAGATCAACGCGGAATTGCGCCGGAAGATCGAAGCGGTGCTGAACGCAAAGTAGCCGGAACCGCCCGGCCGCCAAATCCACAGCAGAATTCCAAGCCATCTATGCCTGAAGCAAACAACAAAGCCGACCATGTGGTGGGTGTGGATCTGGGGGGCACGAAGATCCTGGCGGGCGTGTTCACGAACGCGTTGAAGTTCGTTGGGCGCTCGAAGCTGAGCACGAAACCGGAGCGCGGGCCAGACGCGGTGATCGAGCGGATCGCGCGCTGCGTGCAGGACGCGGTGGACGAGTGCGACTTGAGCCTCAAGCAGGTCAAAGGGGTGGGGATCGGGTCGCCGGGATCGATCGACACGGAGAACGGGCGGGTGATGTTTGCGGGAAACCTGGGCTGGAAGGATGTGCCGTTGAAGCGGGAACTGGAGAAGCGGCTGGGGGTGCCGGTGTTTCTGCACAACGATTGCAATGTGTGCACACTGGGCGTGTATGAGGTGGAACTGGAAAGCCGGCCGAAGCACATGGTGGGAGTTTTTCTCGGGACTGGGATTGGCGGCGGGCTGGTGCTCGAGGGGAAGGTGTTCACGGGATTCAACCGGACGGCGGGCGAGGTGGGGCACATGGTGCTGGAGGTGAACGGCGCGAAGTGTTCGTGCGGGAACCGGGGTTGCTGGGAGGCGCTGGCGAGCCGGAGCGCGTTGTTCCGGCAGGTGCAGGAGGCGGTGAAGGACGGCCAGAAGACCGTGCTGACCGACATGCTGGGAGATGATTTGAAGGACATGCGCAGCGGCGATCTGCGCAAGGCGATCAAGCAGGGCGACAAGCTGGTGGAACATATCGTGGAGGAGGCGGCGCAGTACAGCGGCATTGCGGTGGCGAACCTGATCAATTTATTCAGCCCCGAAGTGGTGATTTTGGGAGGCGGCCTGGTGGACGCGCTGGAGAATGAGATGGTGCCGATCATCGTGGAGACGGCGCGGAAGAATGCGTTCCCGGGGACGGACAAGGGAGTGAAGATCGTGGCTTCGAAGCTGGGGGACGACGCGGGCATCACCGGTGGAGCGGTGCTGGCCAAGCGGGAGACGAAGTAGAGCAGGAATCAACGACCATCCAAGTGAGCAGAAGCAGAATCTGGAAAACCGAGCATGCGAACCGATCGGCGCGCAGTCATAGACGTGGGCACCAACTCCGTGAAGTTGCTGGTGGCGGATGTGGCGGGGCGGCACGTCGAGCCGGTGATTGAATACAGCGAGCAGACGCGGCTGGGCAAGGGATTGTACAAGACGCACCGGCTGCAGCAGGAGGCGATCACAGAAACGGCGAAGGCGGTCGCGGGATTTGTGGCCCAGGCGCGGGAAACAGGCGTCGGCAGGGTGCGGGTGATCGGAACGAGCGCGACGCGGGAGGCGACCAACGGGATGGAGCTGGCGCTGGCGATCGAGAGGTTGGCGGGCGTGAGGATGGAGATCATCACGGGCGAGCAGGAGGCGGACTGGGTTTTCCAGGGAGTGACGAGCGATCCGGACCTGGCGACGCATCCGCTGCTGTTGCTGGACGTGGGCGGCGGAAGCACTGAATTCATCCTGGGGCAGGGCGAGCACAAACATTTTCGGCAGAGTTTCCAGATGGGCACGGTGCGGTTGCTTGACGAGATGCCGCCCAGTGATCCGCCGACTCCGGCGGAACTCGCGGGGTGCCGGCAGTGGGTGACGAGATTTTTGGAGAAGGAAGTGCGGCCGAAACTGGAGTCGGCGTTGCAGCGCGAGCGGACGCTGGATTCGGAGCGGCGGGCCGTGCAACTGGTGGGGACCGGCGGGACGACGACGATCCTGGCGCGGATGGAAGCGCGGCTGGAGGAATACGACCGGCAGAAGATCGAAGCGACGCGGTTGACGCTGGCGCAGGTGCGCGCGCACGTGGAACGGTTGTGGGCGCTGCCGCTGGCTGAGAGGAAGCTGACCGTGGGCCTGCCCAGGAAGCGGGCGGATGTGATCCTGCTGGGTGTGGTTATTTACGAAGGCGTGATGGAGGCGTTCAAGTTTGAGGACCTGCGCGTGAGCACGCGGGGATTAAGATTTGCGGCGGTGATGCAGGACTCGGTTTAAGACGCCCCGGGGACAGACTTCAGCAGTTGCTCGGTTTTTTTGATGTCCTCGACCGTGCCGGTCTGGAACCAGGAACCGAGGTGAGGGAGGCAGGCGAGCCGATTGTGGGCGAGCGCGTCGCGCCAGATGATTTTGACGGAGAATTTGCCGTCGGGCGCGGTGCGGAGCACGCGGGGATGGAGGATTCCGAGGCCGGCTATGATGTAGGGGGCGTCCGAATCTTTCCAACCGATGGTGGTGGAGGGCATGACGAAGAGGTGATCCTCGCCCTTGTCATGGCCGACGGCGCGGGCCTTGGATTGGGCGAGCAGCAAGACGTCCATTTGCGCGTCGTTCCAATTGGCCGCGAGGCGCGCGAGGGCGGTTTCCTGTCCGGGCGCGTCGAACCAGAGGATGTCGCTGTTGATCGTGAAGAACGGTTCGTCGCCGAGAAGCGGCAGTGCTTTCTTGAGGCCGCCGCCGGTTTCGAGAGGTTCATCTTCCTCAGAAATTTTGATGATCGGATGCCGGCGATTGGCAAGCCATACGGTCAGATGGTCCTTGAGATGGGAGACATTGATGACGACCTCCTCGATGCCGTAGGCACCGAGGCGGTCGAGGGCGTACTCGATCATCGGTTTGCCGGCCACGGGGACGAGCGGTTTTGGGAGATGATCCGTGAGCGGCTTGAGGCGGGTGCCGTAACCGGCGGCGAGGACCATGGCTTTCCTGATCTTAATGGGCATGGGCGGTCATCCACTGTTTCAGGGTTGAGAGCGCGGGATGTTGCAGGGCTTGCAGGAGGAGGCGTTGAACGCGCGGCGAATGGCGGTCGCGATAATCGGGTCTGCCTTCATGCCGGGCGAGCCGTTCGAAAATAGCGAGCACGCGGGTGTGGCGCAACGCGGCCAGGATGGCGAGCGAGGCGGAGAATGCCTCGCGATCGAGAGTGGGGAATTGGTCGAGGTAGCGGGCGATCATTTTCTGGCGGAGCTGCCCGGGCACATCACGGCGGGCGTCTTCGAGAAGTGACACGAGATCGTAGGTGACAGGTCCCTGATAGGCGTCCTGGAAATCGAGCAGGCCGGCGCGGCGGACGCCCGGCCGCGAAGGAAGCAACATAAGATTAGCGGCATGATAATCGCGCAGGAGGAGCGACGCAGGCAAGCGGTGGGCAAGCGGCAGGACCTCGTGCCAGGCGGTGCGGAAGGCGGTTTTGTCGGGTTCGGAGATGCCGGGCGCGCACCAGTCCAGGAAGAGTTCGACATCGGCGAGCATTTTCTCTGGATCGTAGGCGCGCAGGCCCGCGGGGATCGCCAGGGGATGCTGATGGAGAGTCACTAGGACGTCGGTTGCGAGTGAGTAGAGTTCGTCGGGGTTGCTGCCGGCGTCGAGAAGGGAGGAAAAGGTTTGATCGCCGAAATCCTCGAGGAGAAGCAAGCCGTGTTGTTCGTCCCGGACAAGCAGTTCGGGCACGCTGAGACCGAGTTGCTGGAGGTGGAGATTAATTTGGACGAAAGGAGGAACGGTTTCGCGGGCGCGCGAAGCATCCATGAGAATGGCCGTTTGGCCGTGTTTGCGGAGGCGGAAATAGCGGCGGGTGGAGGCGTCGCCGGTGATGGGTTCGAGGGCGGCGTCAGCAAAGCGGGTGCCTTTGAGGAAGTCGAGCGCGGCGTTGTCGGACAGAGTCACCGGGCGATGATAGGAGAATGGGTGAGGCGGGGCAATTCGGAGAACGAACCGTTCATCCTGACCTTCTCCCCTCGCCTTGGGAGAAGGCAAGGTTGTCGTGTGAGGTGGACGGGGTGGGGAAGGTCACTTACAATAGGCGCGGCGGAACGGACTATCATGATGACACAGGCGGCAGCGGGTCTGGAACCCGGCGGAGAAGCCACGGAATTGGCTGTGAGCGGGATGACGTGCGGCAATTGCGCGCGGCATGTGACGGAGGCTATTCGCGGCGTCGCCGGGGTGTCCGGTGTGTCGGTGAACCTGGATGGCGGGCGGGCATTGGTGCGCTGGGGAACGAAACCGGACGTGAGCGCGGTGCTTGCGGCGGTGAAGGAGGCGGGATACGAGGCGAAGGCGGTTGCGCCGGCGGAGTTGAAATCGAATACGAAGCGCGACTGGTCGCCGCTGGCGGGATGGCGATTCAATGTGGTGGTGGGACTGGCGTGCACGGCGCCACTGATCATTGGCGAATGGGTGCTTGGCCTGGAAATGCAGCCATGGTTTCGCTGGCTGGAATTTGCGCTGGCCGCGGTGGTGCAGGTGTTCTGCGGCGCGCGGTTTTATGCCGGAGCGTGGCGGCAGTTAAAGAGCGGGAGCGCGAACATGGACGCGCTGGTGTCGCTCGGGTCGACGACGGCATTTGGCTACAGCGTGTGGGCGTTGCTGAGCGGCGCGCACGGGCATTTGTACTTCACGGAATCGGCGGCGATCATCACGTTGATCAGTGTGGGACATTGGGTGGAGGCGCGGACGAGCACACGGGCGGAGAGTTCATTGCAGACGTTGCTGCACCTGGCGCCGCAGTTGGCGCGGCGTCGCAATGCGGACGGGAGCGAGAGCGAAGTGGCGGCGCGCGATCTGCGGGTGGGGGACCTGGTGGTGCTGCGTCCGGGAGACAACATTCCTGCGGACGGCGAAGTGGTGGAAGGCGATTCGGTGGCGGACGAATCGATGCTGACGGGGGAATCGAACCCGGTGGAGAAAGGGAGCGGCGATGCTGTCTACGGCGGAACGACCAACGTGAACGGGCGGCTGGTGGTGCGAGTGACGGCCACGGGAGCGGCAACGGCGCTGGCGCAGATCATCGCGGCGGTGGAGCGGGCGCAGTCGAGTCGCGCGGAAATCCAACGGCTGGGAGACCGGGTGAGCAGCGTGTTCGTTCCGGTGGTGGTGCTGGTGGCGCTGGCGACGGGGCTTTGGTGGGGATTGGAATTCGAGCGGGCGCAGCAGGTGACCGGATGGCTGCACGAGCATCTGCCATTGTGGCCGGCGGCGGTGGCAGGGGGAGCGCTGGCGGCGGCGTTCATCCAGGCTTCGGCGGTGTTGATCGTTGCTTGTCCATGCGCCATGGGCCTGGCGACTCCCGCCGCGATCATGGCGGGAACAAACGCGGCGGCGCGCAGGGGAATATTGATTCGGGACGGAGTGGCGCTGGAGCGGGCGGGGAAGATCACCGCGCTGGTGTTTGACAAGACGGGAACGATCACGCAGGGGAAGCCGGTGGTGGTGGAAACTTTTGAGTGCGGAGTGCGGACGGTTCGACCTTGCTCACCGCAGGTTGCGGAGTGCGGAGTGAAGGAATTGGGAAAGAACGAAGGGGGCAGCCGGAGCCTGGCGGAAGCGTTTGATGCGGGGCAGGTGGCGGCGGGGCTGGCGAGGGGATCGAGTCATCCGGTGAGCCAGGCGGTGGCGAAGCTGGCGGGGGAGGACGTGGCTTTGGTGGATTGGGAGGAGAAGCGCGGGGCGGGTGTGCAGGCGCGATTGGCCGCGGGCGGGGTGGTGGTGCGATTGGGGTCGCTGCGATGGCTGCGCGAATGCGGGGTGGATATGGGGCGCGGCGCGGAGTTCGAAGCGAAGTGGGGAGAACGCGGCGCGACCTTGCTGGGGGTGTCGGCGGATAAGAATTTGCTGGGGATGCTGGCGGTGCAGGATGCGTTGAAGGCGGGCGCGCCGGAGGTGGTGCGGCGGCTTCGAGAGAGCGGGTTGGAGGTGTACCTGGTGACGGGGGACAATGCGGCGACGGCGCGGGCGATCGCGAAGCAGGCGGGGATTGCGGAGGGAAATGTGTTCGCCGAAGCGCGCCCGGAGCAGAAGGCGGAAATTTTGCAGGAGCTGCGCGGGCGCGGGAAACGCGTGGCGTTTGTGGGGGACGGGATCAATGACGCGCCGGCACTGGAGGCGGCGGATTTGGGGATCGCGGTGAGCCGTGCGAGCGATGTGGCGCGCGAGGCGGCGGACATCATTCTGCTGAAGCGGGAGATCGAGGCGGTGCCGGAGGCGCTGTCGCTTGCGCAGGCGACGTTGCGGACGATCAAACAGAATTTGTTCTGGGCGTTCTTTTATAATGCGGCGGGGATTCCGCTGGCGGCGATGGGTTTCATGAGTCCGATCCTTTGCGCGGCGGCGATGGGGGTGTCGGATTTGGTGGTGATTGGAAATGCGTTGAGGTTATTGCGGGGGAGACGGTGAGTGGCAGAAAATGCGAGGATGGAGGATGGAGGATGGCTGGGGAGGAGAATTGCGGATTGTGGATTGTGGATTCAAGGGAGAGCTTCGAGTGCGCCATCGTAGTGAGCGGCGGGGCGCGGGGTAATGACACTGCGGCGCACCGAGTGTTTCGATGGGTGTTTGGGTTTTGTAGAGATTTGGGCGCGTTGGTTGTGAGGGCGTTGCTGCGGCTGGTTCCCAAAGGCGGAACACAGTCGCGCCGTTGATGGCGAAGGCGAGGTGCTTGAGATTCCTAAGCCCCTCTGTTTGTCGCCGCCGCTGCGGGTGGGGACACCCGCGCTCCCGGGAAAACATGCGATGCGGGTTGCAGGACGGGGATGGATTCGGTAATGAAGCGGGATGGATGAGAGGGAAGCGTTGGTGGCGCTGAATTTGATCGAGCACGTGGGGCCGGTGAGGGTGCGGCAGTTGCTCGAGCATTTCGGCGAGGCGCCCGCCATTCTCAAGGCGAGCCGCCAGCAACTGGCGCAGGTGCGGGGCATCGGGGAGGAGACGGCGGAGGCGATTGCAAGCTGGGAAAAGACGATTGATCTCGCGGGAGAGTTGAAGCGCATCCAGGATTTTGGGTGCCACATTTTGATCCAGTCCGACGAGGAGTATCCGGAGTTGCTGAAACAGATTTATGATCCGCCGATTGTGCTGTACGTGAAGGGGCGGCTGGGCACGAAGGACAAGAACGCGGTGGCGATGGTGGGGTCGCGGATGACGACGCCATATGGGCAGGAGGTGGCGCGGAAGCTGGGGTATCAACTCGCGTATGTGGGTGTGACGGTGGTGAGCGGCGGGGCGCGTGGGATTGACACGGCGGCGCACCAGGGGGCGTTGAGCGCCAAGGGGCGGACGGTGGCGGTCCTCGGAACGGGGATTAACCTGGTGTTTCCGCCTGAGAACGCGGAATTGTTCGAGCGGATCGCGGCGAGCGGGGCGGTGATCACGCAGTTTCCTTTTAATCGCAACGCGGACAAGCAGTCGTTTCCGATTCGCAACCGGATCGTGGCGGGGATGACTTTGGGGACGGTGGTGGTGGAGGCGAACCTGACGAGCGGGGCGTTGATCACGGCGAACATGGCGGTGGAGTACGGGCGGCAGGTGTTCGCGGTGCCGGGGCGGATCGATTCGCCGCGGAGCAAAGGCTGCCATGAATTGATCAAGAAGGGGGCGAAGTTGTGCGAAGGGGCGGAGGACATCCTGAGCGAGTTCGAATATCTGTTTCCGCCGAGCAACCGGCCTCCCGGGGCGAGCGAGACGGGAGTGCTGCCGGCGCTGAGCCTGTCGGAGAATGAACAGAAGGCTTACGACGCGCTGAGCAAGGAGGAGATGAGCATCGATGAAGTGATCCGGAAAAGCGGGTTGCCGGCTTCGGCGGTGTCGGTGGCGTTGCTGGGGTTGGAGATGAAGCGGTTGGTGAGGCAGTTGCCGGGGAAGATGTTTTTGAGAAACGAGTAAAAAGATCCAAGATTCAAGATCCAAGCTCCAGAGAAGATCCAAAATTCAAGATCCAGGGGCGGAAGCGGGTTCAGAAACAGAGGACGCGGATGGAGTGTCCGGTATTCGGATTTGAAATTCACAGGGTGCTGTGCTAAAAGGTCAGGCGCAGGTAGTCGGCTGCCACACACGGGTTGGCGCCAGGGCTGAACAAATAAGAGCCCAGCGTATGCCGGAAGCAGCACGGAGGAGGGAAACCAGCTTCGCTGAAGTTTTCAGTTTTTTCCACTCGTTCGGAAGTTTCTCCCTCCCGGGTGTTCTTTGACAAATTGCGGTGAAGTTGAAGTACAAGCCGATGCTGGATCCGGGATGCAGGATGCAGGATCGGGGCACTGGAATGCCTGGTGCGAACCTGGCTGTACGGGGATTGCCCCCTCACCCTGCCCTCTCCCCCGAGGGGGAAAGGGTGGGAAGCCTCCGCACGGATCGGATGTGATTGGAAACTGATCGGTGTTGCGGTGGTTAAGGCCGATGCTGGATCCGGGATGCAGGATGCAGGATCGGGGCACTGGAATGGCTTGGTGCGACCTGGCTGCAAGGGGATTGCCCCCTCACCCTGCCCTCTCCCCCGAGGGGGAGAGGGTGGGAAGCCTCCGCACGGGTCGGATGTGATTGGAAACTGATGGGTGATTATCGGCGAATAGCGGGGGTTTCCATTCTAATGTCCACATTTTCCGATAAAATGAAAATTGATTTATCAGATTATCAAATTTTCAGATTATCAGATTGCGAGGGAGTTTGGGGTGGTTTCCACTGTTTCCGATAACTGAATTGAACTGAAAACCGGGGCTTGGAAATCAAGGGGTTGCGGAGGACTACGCGCTGGTTCGTTGGCGGGAGGCTTCGTAGAGGAAGACGGCGCTGGCGCTGCCGACGTTCAACGAATCCACGTGGGGCGGCATGGGGATGGCGATGGATTGGTCGCATTCGGCCAGAACCTTGGGGCTGATGCCGTCGCCTTCGCTGCCGACGACGATGCAGCAGTTGCCGGTGAGATTGGCTTTGGGGAGTGTGCCGGCCGTGGTATGGGGATCGGCGGCGAGGCAGCGGATGCCGAGTGAACGGAGTTGTCGCAGGGTGGCGGCGAGGTCGGTGAGTTCGACGGCGGGCAGGCGGAAAATGGCGCCGACTGAGGAGGCGACGGCGCGGCGGAGGAAGGGGCTGCAGCAGGTTTCACCGGCGAGCAATGCGTGCGCGGAAAAGGCGGCGCAATTGCGGACAAGGACGCCCATGTTTTGCGCGTTGGACAAGCCGTCGGCGGCGACCAGCAGGAGCGGGCGCGGGGCGGATTGGAGGAGCGATTCGAGCGTGAGGGGCGGCGGCACTTTGCCGACGGCCATGACGCCCTGGTACATTTCGAAGCCGGTGAGTTGCTCGAGCAGCGGCTTGGGGCCGACGAAAACGCGGATGTTCTCGGGGCGTGCGGAGAGGGCGGGCTGAATATCGGGGAGAACGGTTTCGGGAAGCATCACCGAGAGGACCGGGAGGGGGCTTTCGAGGAGGCGCTGGACGACCTTGGCGCTTTCGGCGACGAAGATGCCCTGCTGCCGATGTTCCATCTGGTAGCGGAGCGTGCGATAAGGCGCGAGTTCGGGAAGGTCCAGGGAAGAGATGGCTTGGACTTGGAACATCGCCTGAGGGTTCGGTCAGGGTTTGGCCTGGGCGGCACGGACGAGCTCGGTGACGAGTTCGTCGCTGGTCCATTTGTTCTCCGGGATGATGCGCTGGATTCGGCCTTGGGCATCGACGACGACGGTGCGGAGGTTGTGCGTGATGCTCGGCCCCTCGTGCCAGAAGGTTTCGCCGACCTGATCGGCGATGGCGGTGATCTCGACGAGGTCTCCGGTCAGGAAATTCCAGCGGGCGGGATCGTAATTGGGGTATCGGGAGGCGTAATTCTTGAGGGCGACGGGGCTGTCGTATTCGGTGTCGAAGGAGATGGTGAACAGGCGCCAGTTTTTCGGCGCATCGGGCCGCGCGAGGAGTTTGCGCGCGGCGTCGTTGAAATTGTTCGACATGAGGGGGCAGAAAGTGGGGTAGGGGCAGCGCGTAAAGAAAAAGGTGAAGGCGAAAGCCTGGCCCTTGAACTGCGAGGTGCTGATGGCCTGGCCGAGTTCGTTGGTGAAATGGTAATCGGGGAGGAGATCGCCTTCCTTGAGCGGTTCAATGTCGCGGACGATGCGCCATTCGGGCCGGGCTTGGGGCGTGGGGGCAACGGCTTCGGGCGGGGCGGAACCGAGTTTCTTGATCTGCTCGATCCAGGCGTCATTGCCGGCCACGACGAGGCGGAAGGAAACGGTGTCGCCGGGTTGGAGGCCGCGGAGTTCGTTGGTGTCCCTGACGTCGAAAGGCATGGTCATGGCGGGCATGTAGCCCGGGACATCCTCGTGCTTGATGACGACGGTTTTGGTGTCGGGCTTGACGTCGCGGACAAGGCCTTTGACCTGGTAATATTGGCGGGGAACGGCGGCGGTGTTGGTTGCAGAACCGGAAACGGCGTTGGTGGAATTGGTGGAGGAACTGGAATGTTGATCACTGCACGCGGCGAGGAGACCGGCGAGAACAGCGATGCAGATCAAAGAGGTCCAACGCAACGTTGACATAGACGGGAGTCATCATCGCCGAGAAGGCGGGAGCGGGCAAGAGCGGCAAGGCGGGGGATTTTGGATTGGCGATTGCGGATTGCGGATTGGGGAAAGGGGACGGAGGCGGGCACACTCGGGATACGAAGAGGAATCCAACTGTAGATATTCAAGGATCGGCGGATGTGTTGGTGGTTTTCTGGAGTTCGGCGGAGCGGAGTTCTTGGGCTCTTGCGCGCGAATTTTCCGAGATTGCCCGAAGAGAGGCAGCGTGGGCTTCCATGCCCAGTTTAATTCCCTTGATCCGTTCCGCGATGTTCGAATCGGCATCACTTACCCGGTCGGCGATGGTTTTGACGTGGGAATCGGACTCGCCGGTGCGTGCCATCAAATCGTCCAACTTCTTTTGATCCGAATTCCTCTTGGAAATGAGGGCGTTGAGGATTTTATCGGATGCCAGGAACGCGAAGGCGTCCGTGTGCCCGCTGCTGCAGAGATTGGTGAGCACCGCCAAACGGATTTCATCCTTCAGGCAGGCGGTTTTGGCGCTGGCACTTGTGTCCTCATAATAGCCGACTGTGCCCATGGAAGGTTTTGATCGTATGAAGAGAAACGCAAACCAGAAAGCGGCGAGAGCCAGAAGTGTCAAGACGCGAATCAAAGTGATGTGGCGATGACGCGTTTTGATCATGGGATGCTCGTCCTTGCGGCGCGGATGGTGTGGTCGCCGACGGTTTCGATTGCCAGACCATTGAGCCGCAGGACGGTTTCGATGCCGTATTTCAGTTCGGCGTCGGTGAGGGGAGTTTGGGGTGCGAAAGCGAGAACATTCTTGGTGGTAATGCCGGAAGGCGCGGCTTGCTTTCCAACCAAGGAGGCGTAATAGCGGATGAAATCGTCAACGGTGCTAGGTTTAGCTTGCATCTCCCGCAATAGAAACTTTTGGGGTGACTCTCCGGACAAACTCCGCAGGATGCCAAGCTGCGGAACTTCGTCGGGTTTTCTTGTGGGTGCTCCGAGTTCGGGTTTCGGCGCCGCAGTTTTTATCTCCTCGACGTTTTCCAAGCGGACGATCTGGACGAATTGATCACCGTCATCAGCGATGGCGACATCATTCAGGGCGCAGGCGACCGTGATGGCATAGACCGACTCTTCCCGGGTCCATGCCGTCTGGCTGCGCAGGCGGATGTAACACTCCGGAAGCACCGCAGCCCGGAGAATCGTCCGCAGCCGGAGATCTGAGTAGATCTGGATGACTTGCAGGATATCGGTGTGGGGAAAGTTCACTTCACCCGCCGGAATATAACCAGGACGGCCTGAAGCAGGTGCGGGAGGGATGGGGGCTGAAGCAGGCGGGAGCCCTATTCTCCTGAGCTGATCCATGACGGGGGGAGAGTTGGTCCAATCGGCAGGCATGACTCGGACGAATTTGTCACCGAGCCGTGTGATGTCGAGCGCGGCACTGGCGAATAGGCGATCGAGGTAGGCAATTGCGGCGTTGGTGTCTTTAGGCAAGCCGGTAAGGGCTGATTTGGCCAGGTCCGGGAGGACGTCGGGTCGCAAAACGGTTCGATGGGTCAGGGCGGCGTAGGAATCGAGGGCTTCATCAGTCTGAGGCGAGGAAGTAGGGAAATGGTCGAATGGTTGCGCGAAGGATATCAATGCGGGGAAAAAAACGATCAACAGCGGGCAGGCGAATAAGGAGATTCCCATGTGAGTGGTTGTATCGAGCGGCAGGGGTTTTGGCAATTGCGGATGGGCGGCAGAATCGGGTTGACTATCCGGGCTGGAACAGGTATGGGTGGGATTGTGAATGGCAATTTGATTACTCGACTGTTGCTGCTGGGTGCGCTGCTGCTGCGCGGCGTGGCAGTCGGGTTCTGATTGGTTCACGGAGATTTCCAGACCCCACTGCCAAACCGGCGGTGGGGTTTTTGTTTTCTGCCGGAATGAGCTTGAGACAAAGCGCCACCGCCATAACCTAGACATAAGACCATGCTCAAAGAACCGTCAAAGAAGTATCGTCCGTTTCCGCCGGTCCAGTTGCCGAACCGGCAATGGCCAAACCGTGTCCTCACCCGGGCGCCGCGCTGGTGCAGTGTGGACCTGCGCGATGGGAACCAGGCGCTGGCGGTGCCGATGAACGTGAGCCAGAAGCTCGAGTTGTTCAACACGCTGGTGAAGTGCGGGTTCAAGGAGATCGAGGTCGGATTTCCGTCGGCGTCGAACACGGAGTTCACGTTCAACCGGCGGTTGATCGAGGAGAACCGCGCGCCGGCGGACGTGTGGCTCCAGGTGCTGGTTCAGGCGCGGGAGGATTTGATCGAGCGGACGTTTGAATCATTGGTCGGCGCGAAGAAGGCGGTCGTGCATCTCTACAATTCGACTTCCCCGGCGCAGCGGCGGGTGGTGTTTGGGATGTCGAAGGACGAGATCATCCAGGTGGCGGTGCGCGGGGCGAAGTTGATCCGGGAGCGGCTTCCGCGGCTCAAGGGGACCGAGGTGATGCTGCAATATTCACCGGAGAGCTTCAGCGCGACCGAGGTGGAATTCGCCAAGGACATTTCCGAGGCGGTGATGGAGGTGTGGCAGCCGACGCCGGAGCGCCCGATGATTTTGAATCTTCCTGACACGGTCGAGGTGGCAATGCCGAACGTGTATGCCGACCAGATCGAGTGGATTTGCCGGAACATCAAGAACCGCGAATCGCTCATCGTCAGCCTGCACACGCATAATGATCGTTGCACCGGAGTGGCGGCGACGGAATTGGGATTGCTTGCGGGTGCGGACCGGGTGGAGGGAACGCTGTTCGGGAATGGCGAGCGCACGGGGAATCTCGACATCGTGACCGTGGCGTTGAACCTCTACATGCACGGGATTGATCCGGGATTGGATTTCAAGGACCTCAACGCGGTTCGCGAGGTGTATGAGCGTTGCACCGGCATGACAGTGCCGGCGCGGCAGCCGTATGCGGGCGAACTGGTGTTCACGGCCTTCAGCGGATCGCACCAGGACGCGATTCGCAAGGGTTTGAACGAGTGGAAGCAGAACGGGCGGTCGCATTGGGACGTGCCGTATCTGACGATTGATCCGGAGGACATCGGGCGCGAATACCGCGAGGTGATCCGGGTGAACAGCCAATCGGGCAAGGGCGGTGTGGCGTATCTGCTCGAGAGCGAGTTTGGGATCGAGTTGCCGAAGGAGATGCAGCGGGAGTTCGGGCCGCTGGCGAACAACGAGGTGGACCGCCTGGGCCGCGAGGTGACGGCGGCGGAGTTGAAGGCGATGTTCTGGCGCGAATACATCGAGCGGACGAAGCCGTGGGAACTCGACAAGTTCAACGCCGAGAGCCGCGACGGGAAGGTTCGCTGCAACGCGCGGTTGATGCGCGACGGGAAGGCGGTGGAGATCTCGGGCGAAGGCAACGGACCGCTGGCGGCGTTGGTGCATGGCTTCACGAAGGCGGGCGTGCCGCGATTTGAGATAGGGTATTACAGCGAACACGCATTGAGCGCGGGCGAGGAGGCATCGGCGATCGCGTACATCCAGATCCGGCACGGTGAAGGCAAGGCCAAGTGGGGCGCGGGTGTGGACACGAATATCGAACTGGCTTCGGTGCGGGCGGTGTTGAGCGCGCTGAACCGGGCGGCGGGGTGAGTGCTCCCGCACAGGCACCACAGCGCGCGCCCTCAATCCCTTCCGCGGTCCGACCTGCGGGACAGTGGGCGGGTGAGGTGATACGTTTGTTTGCCCCAAACCTGCAAATCAATGGCTGGCTTGGGCAGGCTTGACGGATTCGGCCATGCGGCTGCGGCGGCGGGCGAGGTCTTCGAGGTTGCGGATGACGAGGGCGGTCCAGCCGGTTTGATGGCTGGCGCCAAGGCCCTTGCCGGTTTCGCCGTGGAAATACTCGTGGAATAACACGAGGTCGCGCCATTGGGGATCGCCGCAGAAGCGCGGGTCGCCACCGGCGGAAGGACGGCAGCCGGAAGCGTCCGGGAGGAAGATGCGGACAAGGCGCGACTCGAGTTCGCGGGCGACTTCCTTCAGGTCCATCAGCTTTCCGGAGCCGGCGGGGCATTCGACTTTGAGGGTGTCGCGATAGAAGTGGTGGTAGCGCTCGAGGGCTTCGATGATCAGGTAGTTGATGGGAAACCAGACGGGGCCGCGCCAGTTGGAATTTCCGCCGAAGAGGCCGGTCGTGGACTCGCCGGGTTGATAGTCCACGCGATGCTCCATGCCGCCCGCATCGAAGACGTAGGGATGCGCCTGGTGGAATTTGGAGAGCGAGCGGATGCCGTGGGGCGAGAGGAATTCGTTTTCGTCAAGCAGGTAGCGGAGCATGCGGCAGAGGCGCTCGCGGGAAGGAATGGCCAGCAGGCGATGGGCGTGATCATCGATGGTGCCGCGATCGCAATGCGAGATATGGCGCGCGAGGTCCTTGCGGTGCTTGAGGAACCATTGGAAGCGCTTGTAAAATCCGGGCAAGCCCTTGATGCGATCCTCTTCGAGTATTTCCACGGCGATCATGGGCAGCAGGCCGACGAGCGAGCGGGTTTTGAGGCCGATGATCTGGCCGTCCACCTTCAGTTGATCATAGTAGAAGCCGTCCGTTTCGTCCCAAAGTCCGGTGCCGCCGAGAGTGTTCATGGCGTCGGCGATCTGGAAGAAGTGTTCGAGGAACTTGGAAGCCATGTCCTCGTAGGCGGCGTGGATGCGCCCGCCGTCGCGGGCGAGTTCGAGCGCGATGGCGAGCATGGTGACGCAATAGAAGGCCATCCAGGCGGTGCCGTCCGCCTGGCGGAGCGAACCGCCGCCGGGGAGCGGTTGGGAGCGATCGAACACGCCGATGTTGTCGAGTCCCAGGAAGCCGCCGGCGAAGAGGTTTTTGCCCTCGGGATCCTTGCGGTTGACCCACCACGTGAAGTTGAGCAGCAGCTTTTGGAAAACGCTTTCGAGGAAGTCGCGATCGCGGTGTTCCTTGCGGTCTGCAATTTTGTAAACGCGCCAGGCGGCCCAGGCGTGGACCGGAGGGTTGACGTCGGAGAAGGCGAACTCGAACGCCGGGATCTGGCCGTTGGGGTGCATGTACCATTCCCGCAGAAGGAGGCTGAGTTGCTCCTTGGCGAATTTCCCGTCGATACGCGCGAACGGGATCATGTGGAACGCGAGATCCCACGAGGCGAACCATGGATATTCCCAGGTGTCGGGCATGGAGAGCACGTCGCGGCTGTAGACGTGGGTCCAGTTGGAGTTGCGGCCGGACTTGCGGCTCTCGGGCGGCGGCGGGAAATGGGGATCGCCCTCCAGCCAGTCCTGGACGATGTAATTGTAGAACTGTTTGCTCCAGAGGAGACCGGCGTATCCCTGGCGAACGACATTGCGCTCGGCATCGGTGAGCTTCGCCACGGAGACCGCGGAATAGAATTCGTCGGCCTCGCGCCGGCGCAGTGCGAAAACATTTTCGAAGGCGGCGAGGTCGCGGTTCGCGGGGGCGTCGGCATCCGAGAACAGGCGGAGGTGGACGACCTGGGATTCACCGGGCTTGAGATCGAGAATGTAGTGAGGAGCGGCCTTGGTGCCGTAGTTCTTTGCGTTGACTGCATCCCTTCGGCTGCGGATGACGTAATCGTGGAAGGCGTCCTTGACGAAGGGAGTCGGGTTTTCGCCGCCGTACAGCCGCTGGAAATTGGTTTCGTTCTCGGTGAAGAGGACGGGAGCGGCTGAGCCGTTCGGGTGCAGACCGATTTCAAAGCGCCACTGGCCGAGTGTTTCGTGATCGAGACGGAGAAGGGATTCCTTCTCGAGTTCGATGCGGGGTTTGATGGAGCAACCTTCGTGCGTGCAGCCCCAGACCCAGGTGTTGCGAAACCAGAGCGTGGGCAGGAGATGAAGGATGGCGGGATCGGCTCCGCGATTGGTGACGGTGATGCGAATGAGGATGTCGTCGGGCGTATGCTTGGCGTATTCGACGAGGACATCGGTGTAGCGGTTCCCATTGAAGACGCCGGTATCGGCGAGCTCGAATTCGGGATCGGCACGGGTGCGGCGCTCGTTCTCGGCGACGAGCTGGGAATAGGGGAATTCGGCGTGAGGATATTTGTAAAGCGCCTTGAGATAGGAATGCGTGGGCGTGGAATCGAGAAAGAAATATTCCTCCTTCACATCCTCGCCGTGGTTGCCTTCGCCGCAGGTGAGACCGAAGAGGCGCTCCTTGAGGATCGGGTCGCGGCCGTTCCAGAGCGCGAGCGCGAAGCAGAGCCGGCATTCGCGATCGGTTATGCCGAGGATGCCGTCCTCGCCCCAGCGATAGGCGCGGCTGCGGGCGTGGTCGTGAGGAAAATAATCCCAGCAGGAACCGTCGGCGGAGTAGTCTTCACGGACGGTGGACCATTGACGTTCGGAGAGGTAAGGGCCCCAGCGTTTCCAGTTTTTCGTACGGGCTGTGTCCTCCTGCAGGCGCTGGGCCTCGGCGCCAAGGGCGGGCGAGGGCAGCGGACTGGGTGCGGGAGAGGACGCAGGTTCCGGGGCAGAGGAGGACGGCTTGCCGTTCATGATGATTTAAATGGATGCGCGAAACCCGTGATCGCGCAGCAATCTAGACCGGGTTGCATGAGATGCCAACGGGGAAAAGAAAGGCGTGAAACGCGCCGGACACTGCCGGCGTTTTATTGCTGCGGGGGAAAGGCTCCTGTTCTATTGTTCGCGAATGAAGTGGGATTGCGGATTCTGGCGGAAAGAGGGCTGGCGGATGTTGATGACCGTTCTCGCGCTCCTGCTATGCGCGGGTTTGGCGCGGGCGCAGGAGGTGGTGCGGTATGACGCGAAGCCGGGGAGCAAGGTGACGATTGCTGGGACTTCGACACTGCACGATTGGACGATGGATGGGCAAATCATTGGCGGCTTCTTGGAATGGCCGGCGGCGGTGACGCTGGATGCGTCGCAAAAGGAATTGCCGGGGGCTTCGGATGGAAAGGTGAACGCCAGGGTGGAGGCATCGGTGCCGGTGCGCTCGATGAAGAGCGGGCACGAGGGGATGGACGAGGTGATGCAGCAGGCGATGAACGCGAAGGACCATCCGAAGATTACGTATCGTATGACCGAGATGAAAGTGAGCGAACCGCACACGGCGGGGACGCCGTTTCAATTCGACACGAAGGGCGAGTTGGCGTTGAACGGCGTGACGAATGCGGTCGGGATGCCGGTGACGATTGAGGACGCGGGAGAAGGTAAGCTGAAAGTGAGAGGGGCGGTGGGTTTGAAAATGACGGACTTCGGAGTGAAGCCGCCGGCGCCGACGATTGCGCTGGGGATGATCAAAACAGGAGACGAGGTGAAGATAAGCTTCACGTGGATGGTGGTTCGGGCGGCGAAGCAGCAATGAGTCTTCGGATGTCGGGTTCGATGGATTCGGGTTTGGCGGAAGGGCCGTAGCGCTTGATGGGCAGGCCCGAGCGGTCCACGAGGAACTTGGTAAAATTCCATTTGATGCGCCGGCTGCCGAGGAAGCCGGGCTTGGCGCGGGTAAGGAATTGGTAGAGCGGGTGCGCGGAAGGGCTGTTCACATCGATCTTGGCGAACAGGGGGAAGTTGATCCGGAAACTGGTGTCGCAGAAGGATTGGATTTCGGCGGCGGAGCCGGGTTCCTGGGCGCCGAATTGGTTGCACGGGAAGCCGAGAACGGCGAAGCCTTGATCGCGAAATTTCTCATGGAGAGACTGGAGGCCGGCGTATTGCGGCGTGAAGCCGCACCGGCTGGCGACGTTGACGATGAGCAGCACCTGACCACGGTAGGTCGAGAGCGGGACGGTGCGGCCGTCGATGGATTGGGCTTCGAATTTGTGGATGCTCATGCGCAGACGACGTTGTGGCATGATGCAGCGGCGGCGAGTGGTGTCAATTGAACTGTGAATGATTTGATTCGGCGCCACTGGCGGAGTGCGCCATGGCCGGCCGGTGGATTCCGTAGCGTGCTACGCCGCAGTCGCCTCGAGGTGTTAATCCAGTTGCGCGGGGAGATGGAGTCCGGCAATGTAAACCGCGTGAATATGAAAGGATGAAATGAATGCCACGACACCCAAGCTGCCGGCGTACGATTACCAGCCGCGCCCTTACACCGGGCCAGGCGCGGAGGAGGTGCTGCGGTTGCGCAAGGAATTCCTGAACCCGGGAATTTTCCTGTATTACAAGAAGCCGGTGATGTTTGTGGAGGGCAGGGGACAGTATTTGTTCGATGAAAAGGGGCGGCGGTACCTGGATGGATTGGGCGGGATTGTGACTGTGAGCGTAGGGCATTGCCACCCGCACGTGGTCGAGGCGGTCCGGAAACAGAACGAGACGCTGCAGCACTCGACGACGATTTTTCTGCATCCGAATATTGCGGAGTATGCGAGGAAGCTGGCATCCAAAATGCCGGGCGATTTGAAGGTGTGCTATTTCGTGAATTCGGGATCGGAGGCCAACGACCTGGCGCTGTTGATGGCGCGCGCTTACACGGGGAACTACGATTTCATCGCGTTGCGGAATTCGTACCACGGCGGGAACGCGTCTGGGATGTCGGTAACGTCGCATCACACGTGGAAATTCAATGTCCCGCACAGCTTTGGCGTGCAGCACGCGATCGTACCGGACCCGTACCGCGGGCCCTGGGGGCGGAACGATCCCGACGCCGGAAAAAAATATGCGGCGGACGTGAAGCAACTGATCGAGTTCGGGACCTCAGGCCAGGTGGCGGGTTTCATCGCCGAATCCATCCAGGGCGTGGGCGGCGTGGTGGTATTTCCGGACGGGTATCTCAAGCACGCATATGAGCATGTGCGCGGGGCGGGCGGCGTGTGCATTGCGGACGAAGTGCAGGCCGGGTTTGGGCGGACAGGGACGCATTACTGGGGATTCGAAACGCAGGGAGTGATTCCGGACATCGTGACCATGGCGAAGGGCATCGGGAACGGTTGTCCGCTGGCGGCTGTTGTGACCACGCCGCAGATCGCCAGCGTGCTTTCGAAGCGGATTCATTTCAACACGTTCGGCGGGAACCCGGTGGTCTGCGCGCAGGGAATGGCGGTGCTGGAGGTGATCGAGAAGGAGAAACTGCAGGCAAACGCGCTGAAGATCGGGAATTACATCCTGGCGGGACTGGCTCGGCTGCAGGAGAAGCATGGCATCATCGGCGACGTGCGCGGCAAGGGATTGATGCTGGGAATCGAACTCGTGAAGGACCGGGCCACGAAAGAGCCGGCCAAATCGGAGTGCGCGCAGGTGCTGGAGACGTGCAAGGACCTGGGGTTAATCGTTGGGAAGGGAGGACTGAACGGCAGCGTGATCCGGTTTGCCCCGCCCATGTGCGTGACGCAGGCGGATGCCGATTTCATGCTGGAGGTGTTCGACGCGGCGTTTTCGACGCTTTGACGGAATGAAGCTTGCCCGGCAACAATACGGCAAGGCCCTGGTGCGCGTGATGAAAGTGACGCGCAAGCAGGAATGGCACGAGGTAAAGGAAATTACGGTGGCGGTAATGCTGGAGGGGGATTTTGCCGATTCCTACACAAGCGGCGATAACAGCAAGGTAGTCCCGACCGATACCATGAAGAACACGGTCCACGCGCTGTCCAGGGAATGCCTCGGACAGGAGATCGAGGAATTTGCGGTCGCGCTGGCGCAGCATTTTCTAAAGAAATATTCCCAGGTGAGCCAGGCGAGCATTCAGGTTTCGGAGAAGCTCTGGCGCAGATTGGCGGTGGACGGCAGGGAGCATCCGCACACGTTTCTCGGTGGCGCTCAAGAATCGCCTTTTACGGAGGTCACCGCGACGCGAGCGCAGGCGACGGTTGAGTCCGGCATTGATGATTTTTTGGTGCTGAAGTCCACCGGGTCGGGATTTGAAGGATATCCCAAGGACGAATTTACGACCCTGCCGGAAACGAAGGATCGGATACTGGCCACCAGCATCCGCGGAATCTGGCGCTACCACAAGCCGCCCAAAAATTATGGGGAGGCGAACCGGAGAATCGTCGAAGCCATGCTCAAGGTATTCGCGACGGATTACAGTCCATCGGTGCAAACGACTCTCTATGATATGGCCGGCGCGGCGCTGAAAGCTGTTCCGGAAATATCCGGCATCACGCTGAAACTCCCGAACAAACATTATCTGCCGATCAATCTCACTCCGTTCGGCGTAAAGAATGAAAACGAGATATTCCTTCCCACCTCCGAGCCGCACGGGCAGATCGAAGCGACGGTGACCAGGGATTGATCCGGCCGCGCGTCAGTTGGCAGGCAGATAGAGAGTGAAGGTGGTGCCGTGGCCGACCCTGGTGCGGACGTGCAGGGCACCCTTCGCTTCGCGCACGAGGCGGAGGACGACGTTCAAGCCGAGGCCGGTGCCCTGGTTGGCGGATTTGGTGGTGAAATAAGGATCGAAAATCCGGGGCAGCACTTCGGGAGGAATTCCCGGGCCGGTATCGGTGACCGTAAGTGCGAGCAACGGGGCGTTGTTTTTGAAACCTTCACGATTGATCAGGCGTTCTTCTGCCCCGTCGACCATGCGGGTGAGGTCGAGCGCGAGCGGATGGCGATGGCCGTTTATGTGGACGGAATGTTTCTCCGGCGTGCATTGAAAGCCGTTCACAGCGAGGTTCAGGAGAATCTGAATAAGATCGGTCCCGTTGATGCGGACAGCGACATCCTCGGGCAGGCTCTCGATCTTGAATTCGTTTTCCTTGACGCTGGGATGGACGCGGAGGAGTTCGTGGAGATCGGCCAGGATGTGGTTGACCGCGACGGCTGGGTTTTCATCCTTTTCCTGGCGAAGAAATCCGAGATAACGGCGGGAGATTTCGATGCAATTGGTCACCTGCCGCGTGATCGTGCGGAGGCGGTCCTTGAGAAAATCGAGATCCTCGCCTTCAACGCGCGTGACACTCCCGATACGCTGGTTCATGAGCTGGATGAACCCGGAGATGACGGTGAGCGGCCCGTTGATATCGTGAATGATGCTGGCGTAGATTTCGCCGCGGGCGCGGGTGATTTCCTCGGACATTTTCTGGTTCTGGAGTTCGCGCTGGAGTTCGAGGAGCGCCTGGCTGTTGTTGCGGATTTCCTCGCCAAGGGAGCGGCGTTCCATGGCGTTGGCCACGGCCTTGCGCATGGTGGCGATGTCGAAGGGCTTGTTCAGGTAATCGCAGGCGCCGAGGCGAAGGGCGAGGCGGAGTGTGTCGACGGTTTCGTAGGCGGTGAGCATGATCACCTCGATGCCCGGGTCGACGGCCTTCAGGTGCTCGAGGAGTTCGACGCCCGACATGCCGACCATGCGAATGTCGGTGATGGCCACGTCGATGCGGTTTTGGCGGGCGAGTTCGATGGCCCGGGCGCCGTCATTGGCGACGAGGAGATTGTATTCGTCCTTGAAGACGACCCTGAGCGATTGGCGGGGACCCTCCTCGTCGTCCACAATCAGCAAAGTGCGGCGGATGGGGCTTTCCGTGGCGTGGGTGTGGGGAATGCTATCGGAGGTGGTGAGAGCAGGCATAAGGAGCGTTAGGGTTGGCACTTCCTGAGGATTGGGGACGCGGATGGGTCAACGGCTCGCACAGTATCATGCAAGGACGCCGCAGGCCTGACCTGGAGAAGGCGGGCACGGGCAGCCGATGATGCCTTTCATTCATTCTTCCAATTGCACAGGTTCGCGGCACATTCTTCATGTCAGGAAATCGGCAGGTTCACAAGCAGAATAAAGCGGGTAAGTGGCATGGAAGGCGCTTGTAAGCGAGCCAGATAACTTATCGCCGTGCCATAGAGCTAGGTCAAAGCCCCGACTTTCCTCAAGTTCATCACCGGCTGCCCTGACTCCCTCGAGGCTGCCAAATCCACCTCAAACTCGGCCACCCAATCATTGTGCTCCTCCGGGTCCACCAGCATCTGCTGCACCCGCCACGTTCGCTTGTCCTCAGACGGCGTCACATACGTGTGCCGTGCGTTCCGTGCGTTCGGGTCCAGGCAGATGTATTCGTGCTCGGCGTGGAACGCCTCCATCGCCGTGCGCAAATCGTTCGCTGTCCAGGATCCGCCTTCCGGCCTTATCGCGGAATCCAGTCCCGCCAGCGCCTGCTCCAAATCCCCGATCACCAACCCGCGTAAAAACGTGAAGACGCGATTTCGAATCGCCGCCGTGAAGCCCTTCGTGTCGCGCGTGACATCCCGCGCGGCCTCTTCCGCTCCCGGCGGTCGCACCTCGGCCTGGGCCTCGCGAGGTCGGTAATTCGGATCGCGCATCCGCTCCCATTCCTCCAGCAGGCTCGAGTCCACCTGCCGGATCATTGTCGCCAGGTACAACTCCATCTCCCGGACCACATCGGTCTTTGCCGCGTCGGGCACCGTTTGCGCCAGCACCTTGTGCACGCTTGAGAGATGCCGCAGCAGCAGGCCCTCCGCCCGCTGCAACTCGTAATCCTTGATGTAATCGGCGAACGACCGGAACTGCTCGAACATCTCCCGCGCAATGGATTTCGGCCGGATGTTCTCCTGCCCCACCCACGGATGCCGGTCGGCAAACGCGTTGAACGTCGAGTAAACGAACTCCCGCTTCGGCTTCGGATACTCCAATTTCTCCAATTCCTCCATCCGCTCTTCGTACTCGATCCCCTGCATCTTCATCTCCGCCATCTTCTGGTCCTTCACCCGGTCGAGCTGCTTGCGCAAAATCAGCTCCGGATTCTCCAGGATCGACTCCACCAGCGTGATCAAATCCAGCGCGTAATCGGGCGCCTGCGAATCGAGCAGCGGAATGGTCTCCAGCAGGTACAACGACAGCGTTTGGTCCATGGAAAAGTCGTCCTGTAATTCCACGTTCACGCGCAGATACGCCCCATTCTGGGTCTCGGGAATGAACTCCACGATTTTTCGCTCGGTTAGCGATCGAAACAACTGCCACGCACGCTTCACATGCGCCTTCTTTGCCTTGGGCGTCTCATGGCTGCGGCGGATCAAGTCCTGCGTCGCCCGGCAGCCGTCCGCGTCCCGGCTCAAGACGTTCAGCAACATCGCGTGCGTCACCTGGAATCGCGACGTCAACCGCTCCGGCGGCGCCGCGATCAGCCGTGCATACGTGTTCTTGTCCCAATTGACGAAATTCTTTTCGGGCGGCTGGCGTTTCACGAATTTCTTCCCGCCCTTGGCCGCCTTCTCCTCCAGCTTCAAATTCTCCACCGCATGCTCCGGCGCCTGCACCACCACCCAGCCCTTCTCGTCAAATCCCTTCCGGCCCGCCCGGCCCGCGATTTGATGAAAATCCCGCGCGCTTAATATTCCCGTTTTCTGACCGTCGAACTTGCACAATTTTGTGAACAGCACCGTCCGAATCGGCACGTTGATCCCGACGCCCAGCGTGTCCGTCCCGCAAATGATCTTCAGCAACCCTTTTTGCGCGAGTTGCTCCGCCAGCACGCGGTACTTCGGCAGCAGGCCCGCGTGATGCAGCCCGATCCCGTGCCGCAGCCATTTCTTGATGTCCGGGCCATACGGACTCGAAAATTTGAATTCTTCGATCGCCGACGCAATCGCCGCCTTTTCCTCCCGCGTGCTCACGTTCAAGCTCGTGAAATCCTGCGCGCTCTGCGCGGCCTCCAACTGCGTGAAATGCACAACATACACCGGTGTTTTCTTGTCTGCAGCGAGGCTCTCAAGCGTCTGCGCCAGTGCCAGCTCCGAGTACGCAAACTCCAGCGGCACCGGCCTGTCCTTCGATTGCACCGTCACCGTCACGCGCCCGTTCAGCTTCGTCAGTTCCTCCTCGAAAAACGCCGTGTCGCCCAGGGTCGCTGACATCAACAAAAACCTCACCTGCGGCAGTGTCAGCAGCGGCACCTGCCAGGCCGTGCCGCGGTCGCGATCGGCATAGTAATGGAACTCGTCCATGATCACGTCGCTCACGTCAGCCTTGTTCCCCTCCCGCAGAGCAATATTTGCCAGGATTTCCGCCGTGCAGCAAAGAATCGGCGCATCCCGATTCACCGTTGCGTCGCCGGTGCTCAATCCCACATTGTCCGGCCCGAAGTCACGGCAGAGCGCCATCCATTTCTCATTCACCAAGGCTTTGATCGGGCACGTGTAAACCGACCGCCGTCCCTGCGACAGCGCCTTGAAGTGCAGCGCCGCCGCCACCAGAGATTTCCCGGATCCCGTCGGCGTGTTCAGGATTACGTTCTTCTCCTCGAACAACTCCAGTATCGCCGCCTCCTGCGCGGGATAAAGCTGCAACCCGCGCCCGTCCACGTACTCGAGGAACTTCCCGAGCAGCACATCACTGGTCGGCTTCTCCTCCCGCGGAATCAAATCGTAAAGCGTCAGCGCCACAACGCCTCCACTGTGGCCGCATTCCGCGCTCCGCATTCGGCATTCCGCATTTCCATCAATCCTCCGGTCGCTCCCCGTGCGGCGCCATTTTCACCAGCTTCGGGTCGAACTGCCCCAGCACTGTCACCAAATCCTTTTGTGCGGCCATCACTGTCTGGATGTCCTTGTAAACCATCGGCACCTCGTCCAAACCCGCCGATATCAACGTCACGCCCCGCTGCCGCAAAAGCTGCTTCACTTCCTTCCAATTGAATTTTTTTACCGCGGCCGACCGGCTCATCACGCGTCCCGCTCCATGTGACGCCGAGTTCAACGACTCCGCCTTGCCCTTCCCGCTTACCACAAATCCCGGCGACGCCATTGACCCCGGAATGATCCCGAGCACGCCTTCTCCCGCCGGCGTCGCGCCCTTCCGATGCACCACCACCTCCCGCTCCACGCCGCCGATCACATGCCGCTCCTTCCAGGCGAAATTGTGGTGGTTCTCCAAATCCAACAGCACCTCCGCGCCCAGATGCTCCGCGACATGGCGATGAATCAACGCATGATTCGCCGCCGCATATCGGCCCATCAATTCCATCGCCGCCCAGTATTCCCTTCCCGCCTCGGTGTCCAGGCCCAGCCAGGCCAACCGCTTTAACTCCTGCGGCAGTTCCGGATGCTGCCGTACCGCCTCCTTGCTGTAGAAATCGCACACCGCCGCGCCCGTCCCGCGGCTGCCGCTGTGGCTCAGCAACGCCACGTAAGTTCCCGGCTCAAGTTCGCCGATTTTCCCATGCGCCGTGAAAAGTCCGAACTCCACAAAGTGATTCCCGCTCCCGCTCGTTCCCAGTTGCGACCAGGCCTTATCCTTGTTCTGCCGCGTGACCGGGCTGACCGACCAATCCGCATCCAAGACATCGTGGTGCCGCCTCTGCTTGAACATTGCGCCCACCCCAAACCGTGTCTCTGCCTCAATCGCGCGCGTCAACCGGTCCTGCCGGCCTTCCAGGTCCCGCGCTGGAATATCCAGCACGGTAAGTTTCATCCGGCACGCAATGTCCACTCCCACCGCATAGGGTACCACCGCGTTCTCCGTCGCCAGCACTCCGCCAATCGGCAGCCCATAGCCCACATGCGCATCCGGCATCAGTGCTCCCGCGACCGCCACCGGCAGTAAACACGCGTTCTCCATCTGCGACACCGCGTCCGGTTCCAACTTCTCGCCCCATTGGCGGTATGGCACCGGCTCTGTCCGCGGCGCCGGCGGTGCTGACTGCAACGCCCGCGCGAACTCGCCCCGCAAAGAATCTCCGATGAACGCGCCCGGATTCGCCACCACCGCCCTGACCTCTTCTTCCAATCGTCCCTTGTCCCCGCCGCCCAGGATGAAACGCGCGACAAAATCCGTCGCTCGACGCACCGCCTCGCCCGGCGGCACTCCCAGCTTGATCAGTTCTCGCGCGTTCATCGGTTTCGAAGATTTGGGACAGCAGAAGCGTCCCAACTCATTCTGCCTCAGGTCCCGGCTTGTGGCCATCCTAACCTTCGTCCTTTGCCGTTGCCCGGACTTCTCGGGCCTGCTATGACTGCTGTTGCTCTTCATTGGAGCCGCACCATGAGCAAACATCTCGAAGTCCGGAAAACCTACAAGCTGTACATTGGCGGAAATTTCGTCCGCAGCGAAAGCGGACGCTGTCTCCCGGCCACTTCGCCGACCGGGCAATTGCTCGACAATTATTCCCCGGCCTCGCGCAAGGATTTCCGCGATGCCGTCGCTGCCGCGAGGTCCGCCTGTGGGGGATGGGCCAAAAAGACCGCGTACCTGCGCGGCCAGATTCTCTACCGTGCCGCTGAGATGCTGCAGGGCCGCTCCGAGGAACTCACCCGGGAGATTGTTCGCTCCACCCACGCGCGTCCCGCCCGCGCCCGCGCCGAAGTCACCCTGGCCATCGATCGCCTGGTTTATTTCGCCGGCTGGACGGACAAATACGCCCAGGTCTTCGGCGGCGTGAACCCTGTTGCCACCTCGCATTTTAATTTCACGGCGCCCGAATCCACCGGTGTGGTCGTCGTTCTCGCGCCAGACGAGCCGGTGCTCGTCCCGCTGGTTTCGCTGCTCTCCGCCGTGATCCTCAGCGGCAATGCCGCCGTGGTCCTCGCTTCCGAGCGCCATCCGCTGCCCGCGCTCACGTTTGCGGAAATCCTCGCCACCAGCGATCTGCCCGGTGGAGTGGTCAACCTGCTCTGCGGCCGCCGGGCCGAACTCGCGCAGCACATTGCCGGACACATGGACGTCAACGCCATCGTGGATGCGACCGGCCTCGCCGATCTGGGCGCAACCCTGCAAGCCGGCACCGCGCAGAACCTCAAACGCTACGCCAATCATTCCCTTTCTTCAGCCGAGTGGTTCACCGCCCGGGCCGAGGATCCTTACCGCATCCTGGATGGCGTCGAGTTCAAGACCGCCTGGCATCCCATCGGGATTTGAGAAATTCCCGGCGGGCGGCGGAGGATCCGGCCACCTGTATATTCCAAGTGCTTTCGCGGGATTCTCCCGTCTTGCAGTTTTTCTAATCTTCGTACATAATCGCGCATAATCTTAAGTAAGATGAATGCAACTCCTATTCGCGTGGCGGTGACCGGCGCAGCCGGCCAGATCGGTTATTCACTCCTGTTCCGGATCGCTTCCGGCGCAATGTTCGGTCCCAACCAGCCGGTGATTCTCCATCTCATCGAGATCGAGCCGGCACTGCCCGCCCTCGGCGGCGTGGTCATGGAACTCGACGATTGCGCCTTCCCGCTGCTCAAGGGTGTTGTTCCGACCGCCAACCTGGACGAAGGTTTCCGCGGCGTGAACTGGGCCCTGCTGGTCGGCAGCGTCCCGCGCAAGGCTGGCATGGAGCGCAAGGATCTGTTGGGCATCAACGGCAAGATTTTCATCGGCCAGGGTCAGGCCATCCAGAAGAACGCCGCCTCTGACGTCCGCATCCACGTGGTCGGCAACCCTTGCAATACCAATTGTCTCATAGCGATGAGCAATGCGCCCCAAGTGCCGCGCGACCGCTGGTTCGCGATGACCCGCCTTGACGAAAACCGCGCCAAGTCCCAACTCGCCAAGAAGGCGGGCGTGGACATCACCGCCGTCTCCAACGTTGCCGTCTGGGGTAATCACTCGGCCACCCAATTCCCCGATTTCGTCCACGCAAAAATCAATGGCAAGCCCGCGACCGAGGTCATCAAGGACGAGGCCTGGCTCAAGGGTGAATTCATCTCCTCGGTCCAGCAGCGCGGCGCGGCCATCATCAAGGCGCGCGGCGCCTCCAGCGCGGCCAGCGCCGCCAATGCCGTCGTGGACAGCGTTGCCTCGATCGTGAATCCCACTGCTCCAGGCGATTGGCACAGCGTCTGTCTCCATTCCGATGGCAGTTACGGCATCGAAAAGGGCCTGATCTGCTCGTTCCCGATCCGCAGTTCCGGCGGAAAGCTCGAGATTGTCCAAGGCCTTTCCATCGATCCCTTCAGCCAGTCGAAAATCGATCTGACCGTCGCCGAGCTCAAGGAGGAAAAGTCGCTGGTTTCCGAACTGTTGCCGAAGTAATTTGCTCCCAGAGAGCCGCGCGGCTGCTTCCTGGACACGCCGGGCGGCGGCCGTTTATTTGCCATGACAATCGCCTCCGCAAAAGACCTGGCCCGCTGCCTGGATTACGCGCTTCTCAAGCCCGACGCCACCCGCGCGGATGTCGAGCATTTCTGCCAGGAGGCGCGCAAGCATCTCCTGCGCGCTGTGTGCGTCCCTGGCTCGCACGTTGAACTCGCCTGTTCGCAGCTCGAGGAAACCGGCGTGCAGGTTTCCGCGCTGGTCGGGTTTCCCCTGGGCGTTGCCGACATGGATGCGAAGCGCTACGAGACGGAAATCGCCGTGGACCAGGGCGCTCATGAGATAGACTTCGTCATCAACATTGGCCGTCTCAAGGACGGCGACACCCGCTACGTTCTTCGCGAGATGCGTGATGTCACCGAAGCCGCCGACGAACGTCCCGTCAAAGCCATCCTGGAAACCCATTTGCTCAATCGCGACGATAAATTGCTCGGCTGCCGGCTCGCGGTCGATTCTGGCGTCCAATTTGTAAGCACTTCCACTGATTTCAACGCCCCTGCTGCGAGCATGGACGATGTCAAACTTCTGCGGGAGGCCGTCGGGCTGCAATTCGGGATTAAAGTGTCCGGCGGAATTCGTGATTCAAAGGCCGCCCTTGCGCTCATCGCCGCCGGCGCCAACCGCATCGGCACCTCTGCCGCGGCTGAAGTTCTGCGCGGTTTCAAGGACTGACACAAAGCTGAAGGCTCTGGAGCGATTACCCTATCCCGCGGACGGGAATAGACAGGCGTCCCTTGGTGTCTTACATGTAGTGGCAATCAAGCCGGAAACAGGCTACCATCCAACATGTTCATCGCGGGATTGGGGACGGCGACACCGCCGCAGCGATACAAGCAAACTGAGTGCTGGGAGGCGCTCCAGGTTGCGCCGCAATTCTCCCGGCTTTCCCCGCGCTCCCGCGCCATTCTCCGCAAGGTCCTCAACGGCGATAACGGCATCGAGACCCGCCATCTCGCCTTGTCCACCCTCCACGAAGTATTTGACCTGCACCCGGACATCCTCCACGCCCGATTCACCCGGAATGCTCCACAACTCGCCGCGCAAGCCGCCGAGCGCGCCCTCGCTGCAGCCACGGTCTCGATCGGGGAAATAGACGCCATCATCGTCAGTACCTGTACCGGCTATCTCTGCCCTGGGCTTACCAGTTACGTGAGTGAGCGACTCGGGTTGCGCCCTGACGTTCTGGCACTTGATCTCGTGGGCCAGGGATGCGGCGCGGCCCTGCCGAACCTTCGCACGGGCGAGGCGCTGCTCGCTTCCGGACGCTGCCGGCGCGTGCTCTCCATCTGCGTGGAAGTCTGCAGCGCGGCCTTTTACCTGGACGACGATCCCGGAGTGCTCATCAGTGCCTGCCTTTTCGGCGACGGCGCGGGTGCAGCAGTCTTATCCAATGAACCCGGCCCCGGGCGGCGCACATTGGCCTGGCGCAACAGCGGCACCGTGCTTTCTCCGCCGGATCGTGACCTCCTCCGTTTCGAACAGAAGAACGGAATGCTCCGCAACATTCTCAGCCCCGCCGTGCCTCCGCTGGCTGCGCGCCACGCCGAAGCCTTGCTTGATCGAGTGCTCTCCGAGGCCGGCGCGACCCGCGACCGAATCGCAGCGTGGATCTGGCACGCGGGCGGCCGCGATGTGCTGCTCGCCCTCGGCGAACGCCTCGGCTTGAGCGCGGACGATTTGTGCTGGAGCGCCAGTGTGCTCCGCGAATTCGGCAACGTAAGCAGCCCCTGCGTTTACTTCGTTCTCCAGGCAGCCCTCGCCGGAGGCGCGCCCGACGGACTCTGGTGGATTTCCTCCTTCGGCGCGGGGTTTAGCTGCCATGGAGCGTTTGTCGAGGTCGCTTCTCATGAAACGCGTCGTTGACCCGGAAATTCTGGACGTATTGCCGGACCGCGACGCGCGGGCGCTCGACTCCCGGCGCGATATCCACCGTCTCAATCTGGTGATGGGCAACCTCCGCACACTCTGCAGTCTTTTGCCGGATTCGCCCGACGGTCGCACTCCCCGCCGTATCGTGGAACTTGGCGCCGGTGATGGAATCTTCGCCCTTCGCTTCGCGCGGCAGCTTGCCCGTCGTTGGCCCGGTGCGCACATGGTGCTCGTGGACACCAAGGACGTCATCACACACGAGACCCGGCGCCAGTTCGCCGCGCTTGGCTGGACAGTCGAAGTCGTGATCACCGATGTCTTTGATTGGTTGCACGCCACCGGCAAGGAACCGGCCGACCTGATCACGGCGAATCTTTTTCTTCACCAGTTTCCCGAGCCGCAACTCACGGAGATGCTTCGGCTCGCCGCGGATCGCACGCGTTTGTTCGCCGCGTGCGAACCACGGCGGTCCCGCATTGCGCTCACTCTCAGCCGCATGGTCGGTTTCATCGGTTGCAACGACGTGACGCGCCACGATGCTGCCGTCAGTGTTCGCGCGGGATTTCGCACCGGGGACCTTTCCCGCCTCTGGCCTGCTCGTTCGCAATGGCGTTTGCAGGAACGTGAGGCCTGGCTTACACACTCGTTCGTCGCCCGACGCGTCAATGGCCCATAGCTCCGGGGTGCATCATGGCCGGCAAATCCATCACAATCGTCGGCGGCGGGTTGGCGGGTTTGACCTTGGGAATCGCACTGCGCCGCTCAAACGTTCCCGTGATCGTTTGGGAGTCCGGAACCTACCCGCGCCACCGCGTCTGCGGAGAATTCATCAGCGGCCGCGGCCAGCGAACGCTTGAACGCCTCGGGTTGCGCGACGAGGTCCTCGCCGCCGGCGCAACACTCGCCCGCACCGTCGCGTTCTTTTCGCCCCGCGCTCGTTCGCAGGTTCGCGAGATGCCCGAGCCCGCGCTTTCCATTTCGCGTTTTGCTCTCGATGCGCTGCTTGCGGATGAGTTCCGCAGGCTGGGCGGCGATTTGCGCGCGGCCGAACGCTGGTCGGGCGCTCAAGATGCGGAAGGCCTGGTTCGAGCCACCGGCCGCAAGTTGAGATCCATCTCCAACGGCTGGCGCTGGTTCGGGCTCAAGGTTCACGCGCGAAACGTGCCGCTCGAAGCTGACCTCGAGATGCACCTGTCTCCCAACAGTTATCTCGGCATGAGTTGGTTGAAGGATGGCGAGGTGAACATCTGCGGATTGTTCCGTCGTCCAGCCGCATCCGGTGCGGATTCCGCAGGAGGCTGGCGGGAAATGCTTCTCGGTGAACCAGGTTCCGCCCGGCACGCGCGACTCAAAAACGCGGCCTTCGACGAAAGTTCGTTCTGTTCCGTGGCCGGCCTTTCACTCACACCGGAGAAAGCTTTGGCTTCGCCCGGCTGCTGCGTTGGCGATGCCATCACAATGATCCCTCCCGTGACCGGCAATGGAATGTCCATGGCCTTCGAATCGGCGGAGCTGGCCTGCGAGCCGCTGGCCGCCTACAGCGCGGGGAAGCTCCCCTGGCGGCAGGCGCGTCAATTGATCGCGCGCAAGTGCGACGAACAATTCTCCCAACGGCTCGCCTGGGCCGCCCTGTTGCAGCGCCTTTTGTTCGTGCCCACGCTTCAGGACACCCTGGTCGCCACGCTTCCGCGCTGGCATTGGCTGTGGCGTGCGCTTGTGGCTCGGACACGTTAACGCCGATCAACAGCACCTGCCCGCGCCATTTCCGAACTTGCGCTCTGTCATCTCCACGTACGCCTGTTCCGCCGTTCGAACACAATTCGCCCTTCCTTCCCCCAACAAATCCACGCGCCCTCCGGCTGCCGGTTCGCACGCGCATGCGAGTTGCCGCGCCCGTTCCATGTGCGCTTCGCCCGTCAATTCCCGTAAAAGCGCAAACCCCAGCGCCAGCGCACCCACGACCTTCAGCGGATTGGATTCCGCCACCGCATACTCCGGCAGCCACACCGGCTCCGTTTCCCGCAGCACCGTCAGACGCTTCCGCGCGAGCAACAAGATCCATTCCCGCACGCTCAACAGCGCGATCATCACCACCATCGTCATGAAAAATCCAGCCACCGCGGCGTCCATCAGGTTGTTGAAATGCAGCACGCGGTTTACATGCACGGCCTTCACCGCCCCAAGCAATCCTTCCGCGTTTCCGGATGCCTTCGCCGCTTCCGCCGCCTGATCCAGTCCCGGCAGTTTCGCGTCCAACCCCTTCGCCGCCGCCAAAAACCCGATTCGCGGATCCGCATCAAAAATCTTTTCGTACCCTGCCGTCATCGTGACCGCCAGCAACCATGCCAATGGCACAAGCGTGACCAGCGCCAGCCACGGCTTTTGATCATTCGAGCTTTTCGCCAGCCGCATCTTCAAAATGATTGTCGTCCCCAGGCAAAGCCCAATCGCCGCCAGCAGTTGATTCGCGATTCCGAACAGCGGCCACAACGAATTGATTCCTCCCAGCGGATCGCGCACGCCCTGCACCAGAAAATATCCCCACGCCGACACCATCAATCCGCTCGCGACGACGTTTGCCCGCACGGATCGCGTGTCGCCCAGCGGTTTCCACGCGCTTCCCAACAGGTCCTGCAACAGGTATCTTCCCACTCGCGTCCCCGCGTCGAGGGTTGTCAGGATGAACAGCGCCTCGAACATGATCGCGAAGTGATACCAGATTCCCAGCCATCTCCCTTGCGTCACCTTCGAAAAAATCTGCGCCATTCCCACCGCCAGCGTCGCCGCGCCGCCCGTGCGCCCGAACAGCGTCTTCTCCTGCACTTCCTCCGCCAGCCGGTGCATGCCGTCCACCGATACCGCAAACCCCGCCGCCTGCACCTTCGCCACCGTGTCCGACGCCACCGCCGCCGCGTCGGCGCCCGTCCCCTTGATGTTCATGCTCAGGTACACTCCCGGGTCCAGTGTGCATGCCGCGATCAGCGCCATGATTCCCACCAGCGATTCCAGGCACATCGCCCCGTAACCGATCGGCCGCACATACCGCTCGCGTGTGATCATCTTCGGCGTCGTCCCGCTCGCGATCAACGTGTGGAAACCGGAAATCGAACCGCATGCGATCGTGATGAAACAAAATGGGAACACCTTGCCCGCCACCACCAGCCCCGAGCCGTCAATGAATTTGCTCACCGCGGGCATCTGCAATTTCGGCAGCACCAGGAACACGCCGGCCGCCAGCGCGATGATCGTCCCCAGCTTCATGAACGTGCTCAGGTAATCACGCGGCGCCAGCAACAGCCACACCGGCAGAATGCTCGCGGCCATCCCGTAGCATATAATTCCCCACGCCAGTGGTTCCGCGCCGAACGTGAACTTCGCCGCCAGTTGCGCATGGCCGCTCACGTATTGCCCGCCCCACACCGCCAACATCAGCAGCACCACCCCGAACGCCGACGCCTCCAGCACCTTGCCCACCCGCACGAATCGCAAATAGCCGCCCATCATCAGCGCGATGGGTATCGTCGCGCCGACTGTGAACACGCCCCACGGACTTTCCGCCAGCGCCTTCGCCACCACCAACGCCAGCACCGCCAGCAAAATCACGATGATCCCCAGGATCGCCACCAGCGCGATGTATCCCGCTGTCGAGTTCAACTCCTCCTTGACCATCTGCCCCAGCGATTTCCCGTCCCGCCGCATCGAGGCAAACAAAATCACCATGTCCTGCACCGCCCCGCCCAGCACCACGCCGACCAATATCCAGAGTGTCCCCGGCAGATAACCAAATTGCGCCGCCAGCACCGGACCCACCAGCGGCCCGGGTCCCGCAATCGCCGCGAAATGATGGCCGAACACGATCCACTTGTTTGTCCGGACGAAATCCTTCCCGTCATCGTGCACTTCGCTCGGCGGCGCCCGCCGGTCGTCCAGCGCCAGCACTCGCGCCGCGACCCACTTCGAATAGAACCGATACCCGATGGCGTACGTGCACAGCGCCGCCATCAAAATGTAAATCGAACTGATCGCCTCCCCGCGATTCAAGGCCAGCGTTGCATAAGCGAAGCCGCCCGCCACTGCGACAATCAGCCAAAGCAGTATGGAAATGGCTTTCTTCATCCGGGCTTCGCTCACTCCAGCCGCTTCGCCTCGTTTGCCCCTTCCCCCACCGACCACACCATTCGATCCACCTTCCCCTGCTCATTCTTGAAAAACTCCAGTTGCACGTCCGTCGTCTTGGCGAAGAATTTCGTCGGCGACTCCGCGAACAATACGAACTTCACCCCGTTCAACTTCACCGCCAGTTGCCGGTCCTCGCGGGTCACGGTGATCGGGTTCGAACTCTTCTTCCCATACTCGCCCGTGTAACTGTCCAGCAGCGCGTACGAGAGCGTGAACTCCTTCCTGCCCGGCTTGCCCAATTCCCGCACCCAGATGTTGCGGTAGCGCACCGGATTCCCGTGGTCCTGCAGCGCAATCGGCTGCTTCTCCGGATGCGCGCTGTACGGCGCGCGCTCCAGCCATGACGTCGGCCCCGTCAATTCCACGTTGTTCTGCACCAGCACGCCGTTGTGAAATACCGTCACCCGCGCCGGCGATTTCACCTTCCCCTGCTCGTCAAACCGCGGCGAGGTCCAAATGATGTCGTACCACTGCCATTGTCCCGGCGGCCGGCTCGCGTTCACCAGCGGCGGATACTGCCCATACACTGCGGCCGCCGATCCGTCCGCGTAGGTTTTGTTCTCGAACGAATCGAGCACCTGGATTTCGTAACGATCGAGCCCGAAGAACACTCCGCTGTTTCCGCGCCCCTGTCCCTCCCCGTGCGGCGGATTCGGCGCGGCCCACTCGACGTGCAACTGGCAGTCCCCGAAATTCTGCACGGTGCGCACATAACCGCTGCCCTTCACGCATTCCATATAGCCGTCGCGCACGATCCATTTGGTCGGGCTCCCGTCCATCGCCACCCATTGCGAATTGTCCTTCCCGTCGAACAATACCACCGCATCCGATGGCGGCGTGCCCGGCTGCTCCTGCGTGCTGCCGGTTGCCGGCGTCACCACCGGTGGCAACGGCCGGTCGCGATCGTGATCCAGCCAGTTCGGATCCGGCGCGGCAAAAGCGATTGAATTCAATCCCGCTGCGGCCAACAACACCGCAGCCAGTCCCGGCAGGTTTTTACGTTTCATAAGCGATGGTCTGAGTGGTCGGAAGCTATCAGTTGCGCCACTCACGCACAAGCCACGGTTGCCCCCGCCACGCCGCGAAGCCATACTTCTCCCATGGACGACACCGGACCCGTTCAACTGCCCATTGACGGCGTGCTCGACCTCCACAGCTTTCAACCGCGCGAGGTGAAGGACCTCGTGCTCGACTACCTCGCCGCCTGCCAGGAAAAAGGCATTCTCCAGGTCCGCATCATTCACGGAAAGGGAATTGGAAACCTCCGCCGCACCGTCCACGCCCTCCTCGCCAAACATCCCGAGGTCCGCACCTACCAGCTCGACTACCCGCAATTCGGCGGCTCGGGTGCAACCATCGTAAGCCTGCGCCCAAAACCCGCCTGACCCGCCTCGCCTTAAGCGGGAGCCGGTGGCGGAACCTGCTCCGCGATCGCCCCGCTCGCGCCCACTCCGCCGATGCTCGCGCTGCCTTTTCCTTCCAGCACGTTGATCGAGTAACCCACGTCCGGAAAATGGAACACCACCCGGAACGCCCCCGATGACTTCGTCCTTCCCGCTCCGTAAGCAGCCACCGAGGTGAAGAAATTGTGCGCCTCCGCCGGACGCATCACCCATTGTCCGTCGTCCGACAGGTAGCGTCCCGTTTGTACGTCTTGAAGCAATACGATCACTGTCGCCCATTGTTATCCATTTCTCCTTTGCCTGACAGTCGTGATAAGCGGAAAAGCGGGGGGTAATAAAGTCCTACGCCGTCCTACAGCCTTATTTTGCTGTGGATGCGGCAAACCAAATCCATTCAATTGAAGCAACTTGCCTCACCTTCCTTTCCCAACCTCCCGATGCCGAAAACATCCCACCAGATGATCGTTCACCATGCCCACCGCCTGCATCATCGCGTAACAAATTGTCGAACCCACAAATTTGAACCCGCGCTTCCGCAAATCCTTGCTCATCGCGTCCGATTCCGCCGTCCGCGCCGGCACCTCTTTCGACGATTTCCTATGATTCGTGATCGGCATCCCGCCCGTGAACTTCCAGAGATACGCATCAAAACTTCCGAACTCCCCGCGCACCGCGAGAAACGCCTTTGCGTTCGCGATCGCCGACTCCACCTTCAGCCGATTCCGCACGATCCCCTCGTTCGCCAGCAACTCCTTCACCTTCCGCGCGTCGTAACGCGCCACCTTCTCCGGATTGAATCCGTCGAATGCCTTCCGGTAATCCTCCCGCTTCCGCAAGATAATGCTCCAGCTCAACCCCGCCTGGGCCCCTTCCAGTATCAAAAATTCAAAAAGCTTCCGGTCATCATGCAGCGGCACGCCCCATTCCTCGTCGTGATAGCGGATCATCATTTCGCTCTCCGCCCACGAACATCGCGTCTTCTGCTTCTGCGCGCCCATGGCTTTCCTCACAAGAACGACAGCACCCGCTCGACTTCCTCCTTGCTCCCGATGATCAACGGCGTGCGCTCATGCATCGCCTTCGGCTTCTTATCCAGGATCCGCTGCTGCCCGTCGCTTGCCATCCCGCCCGCCTGCTCCGCCACAAACGCCAGCGGATTCGCCTCATACAACAACCGCAGTTTCCCCTGCGGCGCCTTCCGGGTCTGCGGATACAAAAACACCCCGCCGCGGATCAATGTCCGGTGAAAATCCGCCACCAGCGATCCAATGTATCGCGAGCTGTAGCCCGCCTCCTCCGTCTTCGCCCAATCCAGGTACTTCTGGACGCCCTGCGGAAATTGCCGGCTGTTCGCCTCGTTCACGCTGTAAATCCTTCCCGACGCCGGCATCTGTAAGTTCTCCTGCGCCAGCACAAACGCCCCGATCGACGGATCCAGCGTGAACATGTGCACCCCGTGCCCCGCCGTGTAGGCCAGCACCGTGCTGCTCCCGTACACCACATAACCCGCCGCCACCTGCTTCGCCCCCGGTTGCAACACATGCGCCATGATGTCCCCGTCCGCCTCCTTCTCGTGCTGCAGGATCGAGAAGATCGTTCCGATGTTCACGTTCGCATTGATGTTGCTCGACCCATCCAGCGGATCGAACAACACCGTGTATTTGCCGGTCGCCGTCGCGTCCTGGATCACACGCGGCTCCTCTTCCTCCTCCGACACCAGCAGTCCAATGTTCCCGCGATACCCCAGGCAACGCACCAGCGTGTCATTGGCGATCACATCCAGCTTCTGCACCTCCTCGCCCTGCACGTTCACCTGGCCGGTGTCGCCCACGATCTCCAGCAGCCCCGCCCGCTGGATCTGCGACGCAATGATCTTCGTCGCCAGCGTGATGCCCGAGAGCAGCCAGGAAAACTCCGTTGTTGCATGCGGATTGCGGCCTTTCCGTTCCAGGAAATGCCGTTCCACCGTTTTGATGAAAGGACGATCAACCATAAATCAATTCCCGCTTCCGTTTTGATGTTCCAGTCCCGCTGGGCACCCTCACCCCATCGGCCATTCGGCGCGCCAACCTAAGCCAAATATTGCCCCCTTCAATCCCAAAAAATAAATATCGGAAAATGTGGACATTATCGGACAATCCTTCGCAACCCGTTGACTCCCAGCATTTGCCTCGCCCTCGCCGATAGTCGCCGATCCCATCGCCGCGTGTCCTTCGCCCACCGGGATGTTCACCTGCGCGCCAGCGTCGTGGAGTGCGGTGGCTTGACACCGCTTTCGAAGCCGCCGCCTCACCCGGAACGTCCCCAATTGCCTGTACCTTTCATTCATATCAAACCCTGGGTTTTTCTTCGCTGCGCCTTCATCTTTGTCCCAGCTTTCCTTTGCGTTCCTGGCGCGAAACAAATATCGGAAAAAGCGGAAAATATCGGACAATCCGGCTGTCCAACGGTTTGATCTGGTCGGTCGTTCCGATTGCGCCAGATTGCCTGCCAAAGCCTCTCCCGCGCCAGGGGACGCAGTACTGGACCGGCGAACCGCAGTCCCGGCCCTCCCAATTTGATAATCTGAAAATCTGAAAATCGAATAAATGCACGATGTTTTTAGCTTTCATCATGCCCTGGGGGGTAGGACAACCGTGGTCCAATCCCAAAAAGTACGGATATCACTTACTCCCTTATTGCCCAACAACTTGCAAACAATCCTCCAAAAAACACAAAAATTATCCCCGACAGAGCGCGAACGTCTCGTCCGCTCCAGTGCGCGTCTCTCGCGTCGGTCTGACTGCATACTTCGCCCCCTTTGATCCGGGATCGCTCCTACCAAACTCCGTCAGGAGCGCCATGCTTATAGAAATCGAATCCCGGCAACCTCAAGGTCAGTAGGACCGGCATGTAATTGAGAACTTGAAACTGAACAGTTTCTTCTCATCTGCGTTGATCTGCGTCCATCTGCGGTCGAGTTCCCTTTCGTTCTCTTCTCCGTGCCTCTGTGATTCATCCTTCGCCCGCCGTCATGCTTTTTTGGCTTTCGTGTCCCGGCGACTTTACTTTCATCTGCGCTTCACGGTTTTTCCCGCTTTGCATCCCCCTTGACGCGCTATCCATTATAGTGGACAATACCGTCCATCATGAAGGAACAAGCGCCCGGTCTCAACCAGCGCATTGCCGGCCGCGTGCGCGCGTTGCGCGCGGGCCAGCGCCTTTCCCTTGATGCCCTCGCCCGCAAAACCGCCGTCAGCCGCTCCATGATCTCCCTCATCGAACGCGGCGAATCCAGCCCCACCGCCGTCGTCCTCGAGAAACTCGCCGCCGGCCTCGGCGTCACGCTCGCCTCACTCTTCGACGCCCCCGTCCGCCGCGCCAGGAATTCCGCCGGCCCCGTCTCGCGCCGCGCAGACCAGCCCGCGTGGCAGGATCCCGCCTCCGGTTACGTCCGCCGCAACGTCTCCCCGCCCGGCGTCCCGCAACCCGTGCAGGTCGTGGAAGTGCAGTTTCCGCCCGGCCAACGCGTCGCCTTTGACGCTGATATTCGTGATGTGCGCGTATATCAACAGGTGTGGGTGCTCGAAGGAACCATGGAAATCACCTGCGGCCGCGACCGCCACCGCCTGGAAAAAGGCGATTGCCTGGCCATGCAGCTCGATCAGCCCATGATGTTCCACAATCCCACGCGCAAACCCGCCCGCTACGCTGTCATCATGGCGACCGAAACTCCCGCGCGCCGATGAACACTCCCGCTTTTTCCATCCGCCGTTTGAGCGCGGTCGACGAAGCCCAACTCGACGGGCTCGCGGTTGTTCTCCTGGACTGCGTGGACGGCGGCGCATCCGTCAGTTTCATGGACCCGTTCACGCGCAACCGCGCCACCGCCTTCTGGCGCCGCGTGGCCGCAGACGTGGCGCAGAAGAAGCGCGCCCTGCTCGTCGCCGAAGATTCCCAGGGCATCTGCGGCACTGTGCAATTGATCCTCGACCTGCCCGAAAACCAGCCGCACCGCGCCGATCTCGCCAAGATGCTCGTGCACCGCCGCGCGCGCCGCCAGGGAATCGGTGCCGCGCTCCTTCGCGCCGCCGAAACCACCGCCCGCGAATGCGGCAAAACCCTGCTTGTTCTCGACACCGTCACCGGCGGCGACGGTGAACGCCTCTACGCGCGCCAGGGTTGGGTGCGCGTCGGCGACATCCCGAATTACGCCCTGTTTCCCAAAGGCGGATTTTGCGCCACCACCATTTTCTATCGCACCCTGGAATAACCATGTAACCAACGCCGCCATGAAATTCATCGAGTGCACGGAGGAAGCGCATGGAATGGCAATCCTCGACATACTGAACCACGCCATCGTCACTTCCACGGCTCTCTACGATTACCACCCCCGCCCGTCCGAGAGCATGCGCGCCTGGTTCGAGGCCAAACGAACAGGAAACTATCCGGTCATCGGCGCGCTGGACAATAATGAGAGATTGATCGGCTTCGCCAGCTACGGATCGTTCCGCCCGTGGCCGGGATACAAATACACCGTGGAACATTCCGTCTACGTGCATCACGAGCATCGCCGCCACGGCCTCGGGCAGGAATTGCTCAAGCAAGTCATCCAGCGCGCCGGCGAACAGGGCTATCACGTGCTGGTCGGCGGCATCGACGCCGAAAACCACGCGAGCATTCGTCTGCACGAAAAGCTTGGCTTCTCCCACTCCGGAACCATCCGCCAGGCCGGATTCAAATTCGGCCGCTGGCTCGACCTCGCCTTCTATCAACTCACGCTCTCAACCCCCTCAAATCCATCCGACGGCTGATGAACTGCATGCACCAACGGCTGCGTAACTCGCGAAGCGTATGGAATGCGGGAGCTTGCTCCCGCTTTCGCATGCCATGCAGGCGGACATCAACTCGACCCCAGCACCCTGCCGTTCCCCGTCCTCTGCCTGCCTGTCGGCGCTGACCTTTTCACCTCTCGTCGCAAAGACCTTCTGGCAGGGCTGCCGCGTTTTTTGGCATCCCGCGACCCATCGCCCGGACCCGAAAAAATAACTCAACATAGCTGTTGACATCGTTCCGGAGGACTCTTACAACCCACTTACTCAGAGGCACCCTATTGACTTAGGAATCTATGTGCATCGATGCGAAATGGCGTTTCGATACCTGGCTCTGCATGCTGTTTCTGTTGGCAGCCATCGGATCAGCTACGCCTGTAGGTGCCGCCAATTTCGAGGTTGAAGGCTCGCTGATTGCCACCTACTCCCAAGGGGGCACCAACTCCGCGCAAAAGACCACCTACGTGGTTTCTGTTGACGGTGCACGCTGGCAGATCAAGACCATCTTCGGGGAGGACTATTACATGCTCCACGGCTGTGACGGTACCAACATTTATTCGGTCCTGCACATGCCCGGTGGTCCCGATGGCCAGGCTGCGCCCGCAACCATCACGCCAGGCGTCTGTCCGGTGGATGCAGAATACTATACCACCCTTCCCTGGCTGGCCTTTGCCTCGGATCGGTATCTGGAGCAAAACACGGATTCCCTGCCTGCATTCTGGGTTAATCCACGTTCGGATGCCATGGCTTGGATGTTCGAAAGCCGGGTCGAACGCCTTCCGTCAACTCCCCGCCTGCCTCGGACAGTGGCTTACGTTACCACCCGGGCCAGGCTGACCACCGCACCCACCAACAGCCAGCTGAGAATGGAACGCATCCCGGCAAAGAGGCTGGCATTCAGAACCATCCTGCCAGCCAGTCTGCCTGCCGGGTTTCAGGGTGGGGAGTTTTCCATAACTTCCACCACCAATTTTGACGGGTTGGAAATTCCCAATGGTTTTCAAGCAGTTACTTACGCCCTTCCCTCCGGCGAAAAACAGGTCAAGACAAACATGCTCCTCATCGGAACTGTCACCCGAATCGGCCCTTCAACACTCAATTCCTACCTGCCGGAGATCAGCCAAAACCTGTCGGTGACTGATTACCGCTTCCGCAACTCGGCTCCCAGGGTCGATTGCATCACCTACTTTATCACCAATTCCGCCTGGACCAGTGATCGGGACCCCCGCCTCGCCAGCGCATTCAACCTGAAGAAGGATCAATCTCCCACTTTTCGATCCGGTACTATTTCGCATATCTTCTATTACGCGATTTTCGCGTTCTTTCTCTTTCTTCCGGCAATCATTCCTTTGCTGACCTGGACGAAACGCAAATCGGAAACTACAACCTGAGGTAAAACATGAAAAAATGGAAAAATCTGATCACACTGATGACCGTGTTGATATCGGTCAATATCGCCTCCGCCGGGCTCTTCTACTATTGCGAAGATGAGGGAGGAATCGACTTCAACTGCAATTCCTCGTGCGGCGGCTCCTGCACCATCTATAACATTTCTGGTCCATGCGGCGCCTGCGCGCATACCTGGAATCCGTTCAGCTGGTGTTCTTCAGGCAAGCCGTTCTATGTCACTTACACCAAGACGCCCGGTAATTGCTACTCGACCGTCATTGAAGGGACCTGCGGATGCGTTGCATCCGGCCCGGCAAGCCCTCCGGGAATGATGGCCTGCACCTGCACGCCTTGATCAGTTAAGAGTTGATGCTTGCCCGCGCCGCAGGCGGGAGTGGTCTTCCATCCGTCCCGCTTGCGCGCGTTCAGCCGCCCATGAACGGCAAATTCCCATCCCGGTTCGTCTGCTCCGCAGGCGCGCTGCTGCTGCTGACCGCCCTGGCAAAAATGATCAGCGCCTTCGGCGGAGCACAGGTTCTCTCGGTGCGGGATCCCATCCTCAAGCTCCCCTTCCGCGAGGTTTTCATGCTGGTCGGTTCCCTCGAACTGGTGGTTGCTTCAATCTGCTTTTTCGGGCGCCGGCTCGACTTTCAAATCAAGACCGTTGCCTGGCTGGCCACGCTCTTCGTCATGTATCGCATCGGCCTTTTCATGGTCGATTACCATATGCCCTGCACCTGCCTCGGCAGCATGACCGACATGCTCCATATTCCCTTCAAAAGTTCCGCCCTCGCCATTGAAATCATCCTGGCATACCTCCTGGTGGGAAGTTACGCCTTGCTCCTGCGCCTCTGGCGGCAAAGTTCGGCCGGGACCGGCTCAGTTGCTCCAGCGCAATCGCCCCGCTGACGTCTGAGCCCGCCTTCCAGGGATCCATGCCGCACAAGGCGGCCTGGCCCGTTTCACGCCTCCCTCAGTTCTGTTTCAGACGTCGACGCAACTTCATGGTCTGTTCCAGCAACGGCAGGTGCGCCAGGTCTTTGGGCCGGCCAACAAATTTCTTGCTCGCGTAAATGCGTTCCAACGGAAGCACAGACACCTCGGTTCGCAGCCATTTGATTTTCCTCGCCCGCTGATACTCTTGTCCAAAACTCCGCAGCCCATGGACCTCGTACAGGAAATTCACCATGGAGCCGTCACTCAACTCGACCACAGTATTCGCACGGATCGCAGCCCCCAGTCCGCGGCATAAATTCAACACCTGGATATACTGGCGCGGAGGCAGATCGATCCAGATGTCAGTGTCGAGGGTGGTGGCCGGCACTCCTTGCAGGATCGCCCCGCTCATGCCGGCTATTTGAAACCGTATTTTCTCCTCCCGGAGCGCGTATATAAGCCGTGCGAGCGGAGAAAGCTTTCGTGCAGTCGCCACCGCTCGTCGGGTGTCGCGGCCAGGCTTCGGGCGAACAGGTGTTTTTCCTCCTCGCTCAAGCCGCGCGCGCCCCGAATTTTTCTGAGCACCCGGGCGACTTTTTTTTCCATGGTGTGACGTTAGCCCTTCATGCCCGGGCCGTCGAGTGCCAAAACGCTGCGGGCACGGAACCAACGCGCGATTCGTGGGCGGGGAACGGTACGTTCAGCGGCGCAATCGAAATGCTAGCGAGGGCCCTCAGGCTCGGATACAGCCGCCTCGTTTCCGGTGAACTACGGGTGCATTTCTCCGTAATAATTCCATCCGCCAGATAGGGGAAAAGCCTGTTGTTTGCCGGGGTGTTCCGCCAATATCTGGCCCCACGGATCGGCCGGGCGCCGCCCGGTAAAAGATGATGAGATGAGACGTTTTGGTTGTTTGATCAGTCCATGACTAGGAAGGCAGTCCCCGGACGCGCAAACAGAAGATATCGGATTGGTAACGGACAGGTGCGCCGGACATTCGCAAGGGTCCTCGCGAACGCGTCCGAAAAGACAAATCACTTATGAAGAAGTACTCTGCATGGTGCCGGCAGTTGTGTCCGTCGCGCCGATTGTTTTTCTTTCTCTGCCTGCTCTGCTCCCAATTCTCCGCCCGCGCCGCTCTCCCCATGGTGGCCATCCACGATTCCGAGTTCACCCGCGCGCTCGAATCCATGCCCGCCAGCGGCGCCACACCCACCGGTCCCGGCACCACCGGCTTCCAATGGTGGCCCACCAGTTGGCACTACTTCGTCATGCCCAATGCCATGAAGGAGGCGCTTCGCTCCGACGGCACCGCGTTCACCGTGATCGGCGATTCCAACATCCTCAGCGGCTCGCTGCTCGACGCCGGCGGCAACCCAAACTATCCCATCGTCATCAGCCTCGCCTCCGAGGCCATCGACAACAACGAAATCGCCCGCTTCACCAACTACGTCGCCGCCGGCGGCGTGCTCTTCGTCGGCTCCTCCTCCTTCACGCGCGCGACCAACGGCGTCAGCCGCGGCGATTTCGCCTTCGCCGCGCAAATGGGCATGCACATGACCACGCCCGCGATGACCAACTGGAATCTCAACTCCACCTTCACCGTGGTGAACAATAATTTCCTCGTCTCCCACATCCCGCAGGGCACGCTCACCTGGCAGATGCCCTCCAGTTCCGAGGAAATCTCCTGGCCCGAAGCCTTTCATCCTCCGAATCCCCCCAACAATCTCCTGCACATGGTCTGGCAGGTAAGCCCCACCACCGCCACCGTCATCGCTCAGGGCGATTCATTTCCCTATCTGCTGATTCAACCCTACGGAAAGGGCTGGTTCATTTACGAGTCCGCCATGGAACCCTTGCTCGGCCACGGCGGTTGGGCCCCCGGCATGTATGCCTACGGAATCATCCGCAACGCAATCCAATGGGCGTTCCAAAACGCCGCCACTCCCATCCCCAAGCTCAGCCCCTGGCCCTATCAATACAACGCCGCCGTCATCTTCCGCCATGACATGGAGGGAATTTCCAATCTCATCGTTTCCATCACTCCTTCCTCCCAATGGGAAGCCGCCAACGGCGCGCGCGGTGACTATTTCTTCTGCACCGGCGAATTGCGCGAGGACATGGGCAATCCCTCCAACACCGTCGCCGCCCTGCAACAGGACATAAAACTCTACGGCGCGACCATCAGCTCGCATAACGGCGGCCTCACCAACATCAATTCCTATTCCCCGCCTCTCACTCCCGATTCCTACGATTACTGGCATTGGGGGCCCGATGAAGTCCTCGACGATCACCCCGCCGGTTACGCCAACGGCAAGGCCTACGCGCTCGCCTCCATCTCCAACTCCTTCAACGATCTCAAGACCTGGTTCGGTACCAATAACGGCAGCGGCGGCGTCAAAACCTGGGTCGCCCCCTACTTCAACGCCACGCGTGAGGGCTCGATGCAGGTCGAGGCGCAACTGGGAATCCAGGTCGCCGGCGACGACAAGTTAAGCCCCTTTCCGCATTGGACCTACTCCACCCAAACTCCCGATTTCAAATATCCCGTCCTCACCCTGCCGGTCAGCGATTGGTTCGTCGGTTCCATGGTGGCCCAGTCCATGGAGCACTACACCGCCACCGCGCAGATACAGGCGATGGTGGATTACTATTACAGCCTCGGCACGCTCATCAATTTGTACTCCCACAGCTCCTCCGACGGCACCGGCGCCGCCGGCGGTCTCGCTCCGCTCTACGTCACCTACAGCCTCTCCAAGCCGCTCATCTGGTCCGCGAACTCAGCCAGCGTCTACAATTGGTGGGTGAAGCGAAGCACTGCGCAAGTCACTCCCCAAATATTCACCAACGGCACGCAAATCTACACCATGTTCTCGATCTCCGGCGCAAGCGATCCCAGCACCGCCGTCGAGTTGCAAATGCCGAACTCTGCTTTTACCGGTCTGCAGGTTTACACCAATGGCATCGCCGCCGCCGGTAACGTCTTCCGCACCAACGGCCAGATTGTCAAAGTGCTCGCCGGCACTGCCGTCACCAATGTCATCATCGGCTACACCCGCCTGCCGAATGCGCAAAACGATGTTTATCAGGTCACCCAGGGATCTTCATTGACTGTTCCCGCACCCGGAGTGCTGACCAACGACGCTCCCAGCGTGCCCGGGCGCAGCCTCAAAGCCGTCCTTTCCACCGGACCGGCCAACGGAGCCCTCAACCTCAACACAAACGGCGCCTTCACCTACACTCCGCTCTCCAATTTCGCCGGCGTCGACCGTTTCATTTACCTTGCGAACGACGGCATCACCAACTCCCTTCCCGCCACCGCCACGCTCATGGTCGTTCCTTCCGGCGACCTGTTCTTCGATAATTTCGCACGCGCCACCAACTCTGATCCGCTCGCGCCCTGGGTGCAGGAACTGGGTTCGTGGGCGATCACCAACGGCGAACTGCTGGGGTCGGGTTCGCAGAGCAGCTACGGTTATGCCTACTACAGCAACACCAACTGGAGCAACTACTCGGTGCAGGCCCGCGTGCAGTTCTCCTCGGTGAACGGTTTCGCCGCCGGCCTCGGCGGACGATTGAACCCAACCACGGGCGCGCACTACGCCGCGTGGATTTATCCCGACAGCTCTCCAGCTGGCGGGAACCTGCTCAAATTGATCAAATTCGAAGGCTGGACGACCTGGAGCTTCACGCCCATGGCGCAGGTGAGCCTGCCGTCCGTCGGCACCGGCTTCCACACGCTGCTCCTCACCTTCCAGGGATCGACCATCTCCGTCTCCTATGATGGCGTCCAGGAGATCGCCGTCACGGACAACAATTTCGACGGTGTCGCGCCCCTGACAACCGGCGGCATCACCGCCGACATGTATACGGATGTTTTCTCATATCAGGCCGGAATCGACGATGTGGTGGTAAGCACTTCCAACTCCGGCCCGTCCATCACCACTCAACCCGCGAGCCAGACAGTCAACCCCGGCGCGAACGTCAATTTCACCGTCGTCGCCAGCGGCCCGTCCCTGAACTACCAGTGGTACTTCAACAACTCCGCGCTCTCCGGCGCCACGGCCGCAACCCTGACCCTCAATTCCGTCTCGAATGCCAACGCCGGCAGCTACACGGTGGTCGTCACGAATTCTTTCGGCAGCGTCACCAGCACTCCGGCCACGCTCACAATCGTCGCCCCGACCAACACCTCCGGCCCGCTGTTCTCGGATGATTTCTCGCGCTCCACGGATCCCGGCCCGCTCTCACCCTGGACCGCGCAGTCCGGCACGTGGACGGTCACCGGTGGGCGCCTGCTCGCCGGCACCAATGCGCTCTCCACCTATGCCTCGGTTTATTACGCGACCAACTGGACCAACTACTCCGTCCAGGCGCGCTTCCAATTCCTCAACGGCGGCTACGGCGGCGGCCTTGCGGGACGCCTCAACTCATCCACCGGCGCGCGCTACGCAGCCTGGATTTATCCCGATGGCTCGCCGGGCGGCTCCGACACCCTGAAGCTTGTCAAATTTCAGACCTGGACTTCCTGGGGCTACCAGGGCGCGAATTTCACGCCCATGCAAACGGTAAGCCTGCCCGCCGTCAGCACCAATTGGCACACGGTCAAACTCGCCTTCTTTGGAAACCGCATCGCTGTCTACTACGACGGCACTGAATTGATCAGCATGGCCGATGCCGAAGCCGCTCCGTACGTCAGCGGCGGCATCGGCATGGATCTGTGGACCGACACGAAGGGCTACACCATGTCCGCCGACGATGTGATCGCAAATAATCTGGTCGTGGCCGACAGCTACGCGGTCAATCAAGGCTCAAGCCTGACCGTCGCCGCACCCGGTGTCCTGGCAAACGACACAGAGGTGTTCGGAACCAACCTGTCCGCCTCAGTTCTCACCGCCCCCGCCAACGGGACGCTGAGTCTCAATACGAACGGCGCCTTCACCTACACGCCCGCGCCGTCCTTCGTCGGCAATGACAGCTTCGTGTATCAAGCGAAGGACGGCCAAACCAATCTCGGCACCGCGCAGGTTTCCATTGCGGTCAACGCCGTCTCCAGCGCGCCTTTCATCTCTTCGGAACCCGCCAGCCGCACCAATCTCGCCGCGACCACCGCCACCTTCACCGTCGGGGCCGGTGGCGCTTCGCCGCTCAGCTATCGCTGGCTCAAGAACGGCGCAAGCCTGAGCGACGGCGGAAAGATCAGCGGCTCGACCAACGCCACTCTGACGATCACCAACGTGCTTGGCGCGGACGACGGCAACTATTCTGTGATCGTCAGCAACGCCTTTGGCAGCGTCACCAGCGCGCCACCGGCAGTGTTGACGGTAATCGACCCGGTGATCACCAGCCTGCCTGCCAGCCGCACAAACGTCGCCGGCACCACCGCCACCTTTACGGTCACAGTCGCCGGGACCACTCCCGGTTATCAGTGGCTGAAAAACAATACCGCCATCAGCGGCGCCAACGGCCCGACACTGTCGCTGACCAACGTTTCCGATACCAATGCCGGCACTTACACGGTCATGGTGACCAATATCTATGGCGCGATAATCAGTCCTGGAGCGACGCTGACCATCATCGATCCCCCGATGATTACCGGCCAGCCCGCCAGCCGCACCAACATGGCCGGAACCACCGCCACGTTTACGGTCACCGCTTCGGGCGCGGCGCTCTCATATCAGTGGCTCAAGAACACCTCCAATGTCCTTGCCAACGGCGGCAACATCTCCGGCGCCAACACAGCTACGCTGACCCTTTCCAGCGTCGCGACTTCCGATGCAGCCGCCTACAGCGTGATTGTCAGCAATGCCGCCGGCAGCGCCGCCAGCCAGCCTGCCACACTGACGGTGACGCCCTCCACGAATCCCCCGTCGCTGCTCTTCTCGGACAATTTCTCCCGCTCCACCGACCCGGGCCCGCTCGCGCCATGGATCGCCAATTCCGGCGTCTGGACCGTCACCGGCGGGGTGCTCAAGGGCGGCACGAACACACTCAGCACTTACGGAAATGTTTACATCACGAATAGCTGGAGCAACTACACCGTGCAGGCGCAATTCCAGTTCCCTGGCGGAGGGTATGGCGGCGGCCTCGGCGGCTACCTGAATCCCACCACCGGCGCACACTACGCGGCGTGGATTTATCCCGAGAATTCGCCCGGCGGATCGAGGCTTCTAAAGCTCATCAAATTCCAGACGTGGACCACCTGGGGTTATCAGGGCTCCAGCTATACGCCGATGCAGCAGGTCAGTCTCTCCAGCGTCAGCACCAACTGGCACACGCTCGCGCTCACCTTTACCAACAGTCAGATCCTCGTCTCCTTCGACAGCAACCAGGTCATGAACGTGACCGATGCCGAAGCCGCACCCTACACGTCCGGCGCGATCAGCCTCGATATGTGGACCGACACAATCGGTTACACCATGGCCGTGGACAACGTGACGGTGAATTCCAACACCAACTCCGGCGGAATCACCAGCCAGGCCGTTGTCCTGGGCAACTCACTCTCCCAATCGGCAACCACGAGCGCAGCGCGCATCCTCACCAGCAGTGCCCCTGTGACACTGCCGGCCTCGATCGGCGTCACATCGCCGACGCAGCCGGTGATCCACTCCGTCGTTTACCGCAACGGCATGGTGACGATCTCCTGGAATCCGGTCTCCGGCCAAACCTACCGCGTTCAATACAACACGGGGTACGGCAGCACGGGCTGGACAGACATCACCCCGGACGTCCCGTCGAGCGTCGGGCGGATTACCGTGAGCGCGGGGAATGCGTCACAACAGTTCTACCGGGTGCTGGTTGTCCCTCAGGAATAACTTGGGCCGGACAGCCCGGGGAAACGGAAAACGGCCTTTAGAGCTCTAATGCTTCAGTTCGAAGAACTGGCTGCCGCCGCTGACAGGAAGAGTTACCACGTTCTGGCCGTTGATCACCGTCGGGCTCTGGTTGACGTTGCTCCAGCCGGCGGAAGTCGGGGTTGAATTCTGCTGCAGACTGAAGCCAGTCGAAGGAGCGGGCCAGGAAATCACCGCAACGGAATTGGTCACGTGGACACTTAAAAGAGGCGCACCCACCACCTGGATGGGGGCAATGATGCTCCAGAAACCGCCATCCACGCTATAAACTCCGCCGCTCATGTGACCGGCATCCGGCTGGCCAATGGTGCCGGTGACCGTGAAATTCCCGCCGCTGCTTGTTCCGCCGCCGCCGGCCACCTTGTGCCACGAGAGATCGTAACTCTGCGCGGAAGCGAGCATCGGCAGCCCAAACACCAGCCCGGTCACCACGGCAGCACAATTTCGAAGGGAACGGTTCATTATGTTGCCTTGATTGTGCGTCAATCGCCGCAGGATTTCAAGCCAATTGCGAGGTGGGTGTGGGCCCGAGGCCGGCTTGCTCCCGGCGCTCCGCCGATCAATTAATGGGCTTTTTCCAGATCGGAACGACGCGTTTCATCTCGTCGATCAGCCATTGGCAGGCAGCAAATGCTTCACCGCGATGCGGCGCCACCACTTCCACCCAGAGCGAAGCCTCGTTCACCTTCACCACGCCGATCCGGTGCACGAGGCGCACGGATTCAATCGGCCAGCGCCGTTCCATCTCGTCGAACAGCAATCCAAACTGATGCTCCGCCATCTTCTGAAAAGCTTCGTAATCAATGGCGCTGATCGTCGATTCACCCTCCGTCGCGCGCACGACCCCGGCAAAATAAACCGCCGCACCCATGCCATGGGACATTACGCGGACCGCCGTCAGCGCGGCCTCATTGATTGGGTCGGTGGTGATGGTAAGCTGTCGTTTCATGGCCCGGATTAACCGCCCTGCACCGGCGGAAACAGTGAGACTTCATCGCCATCTTTCAACACATGCGTCCGCGCCTGATATTCAACCCCAACGGCAATCAGTATCGAGTTGCGCATCGTGTCGAGCTTCGGAAAACGCCTGCCCAGACAGTCCAGCAGGTCGGCGATCGTGGCGCCCGCTTCCAGCATTTCCCCTGTTTGCGCGCAGCCGGTGAGATCCTTGAAATACGAATAAAAATGGACGGAAACCTGCATCGGAATCTGCCGCGCTCAGGCGGGGCGCGATGTTTTCATTCCCCGGTAAATCCGGTTTCCGGCGCCCTCCTTGTACACGTGCGGATGCAGCACGCCCACGAAGGGCAGGTTGCGGTAACGCTCGGCAAAATCGAGCCCGTAACCAACCACGAACACATCCGGAATTTCAAACCCGACGTAGTCCGCCTCCACGGGTTCCACCCGGCGCGGCTTCTTGTCCAGGAGCACGCACGTGCGGATGCGCCGCGGCTTGAGCGCGCGCATCTTGGCCAGAACCCGATACAGCGTCTTGCCCGTGTCGAGGATGTCATCCACCAGCAGCACATCGCGGCCGCGCACATCCAGGCGCAACTCCTTCGTGAAAACCAGGTCGCCCGATTCCGTGCCCGCGCCGTAACTGGAGACTCCGATGAAATCAAGGCGCAACGGCAGCGAAAGATGGCGGATGAGATCGGCGAGAAACATCACCGTCCCATTGAGCAGCGAGACCACCACCAGCTCCCGTCCGCGATAATCGCGTTCGATCTGGACCGACATCTCCTCGACCCGCCGCGCGAGCTCGCGCTCACTGATCAGCACGCGCTCCACCTCCGCCCGCCATTGCCGCGGCGCGGCGCGAAATCGAACTTCTGGGACAGTGCTTGCCATTTCGAACCATACTAGGCCACGCCCTCCGGTTGTCCAGCTTCCGCGATTCCCTGCCTGAAGTTGCGCAAATGCAGAGTATGGGCGAGAATGGGGCCGGTCTTCGGGCGTTCAGGCAGTTCAACCGTGGGAGTTCATTATGTCCATTCGGCCGATCAAAAAGCTGGTCAAGGCAAAGCCAACCCTCGAGGGCGCGGGTGTCCACCTGCGTCGGGCGTTCGGGTTCGGGAACACATCGGATTTCGATCCCTTCCTTCTGCTGGATGATTTCCGCAACGACGTGCCGGAGGATTACCTCGCCGGATTTCCGTGGCATCCGCATCGCGGCATCGAGACGATCACCTACGTGCTCGCCGGGACCGTGGAACACGGCGACAGCATGGGCAACCACGGGGCGATCGGCGCCGGGGACATTCAATGGATGACCGCCGGACGCGGAATCATTCACCAGGAGATGCCCAAGGGCGATTCACTCGGCCGGATGCACGGCTTCCAATTGTGGGCGAACCTCCCTTCGGCCCTCAAGATGACCGCGCCCCGATACCAGGAAATCAAGGCGCCCGAGATCGCGGAGGTGACCGACGACGATGGAACGCAGGCGCGCATCATTTGCGGGAATTTCTGGGGCAGGAAGGGGCCGGTGGAGGGAATCGCCGCCGATCCAATCTACCTGGACGTCACCGTGCCGCCCGGCAAGCGCAAGAAACTGCCGATGGACACCCGCAAGCATGCGTTCGCGTATGTGTTCGCGGGCAGCGGAAAATTCTGCAATGCGTCAGCGCCCCTGGCGGTGCCCACCGAGGGAGTGGGTTGGTGGGAGACCACACCGCCGGCGCGGGAGGCGGACGACCGTTCGCTGATACTTTTCGACTCGGGCGACGAGGTGGAGGTCCAGGCGGGTGAGGATGGCATCCGGTTCCTGCTGGTATCCGGCAAGCCGCTGCAGGAGCCCGTGGCGTGGTACGGTCCGATTGTTATGAACACGCAGGAGGAACTGCGACAGGCGTTCGAGGAATTGCAGAAGGGAACGTTTTTGGAAACGTAGGCGGACCTTCGCATCGATTTGCAATCACCCCTTGCGGTGATAGCCAATCGCAACCAGGCGGCGGTCGAGTTCGATCACGGAATAACCCCACGGAACGTAGCGGTCAGGCCCCTTGCGGTCGGGATGTTCCACCCGCCAGGCGGTCACCTTCCAGCCGTCACCGGATTTGACAACCTCCCATTCGGCGCGATCGGCCCAGTTTTCGTTTTGCTCCAGCACATGCCGCGCGGCCTCGATCTGCTCGCGGTGGGGACCCTGCGGATCGTCCGGTTGCTGCATGCGCGTGGTACTGCCGCCGCAGCCGCAAAGCAGCACGCACAGCAAAATGGAAAGCCAGAATCTGCCCATCGCCTCTTATATCGGCGGGGCGCGCAGCGGCTTGAGGCTCTAAAACTTCGACGAAGCCTGCCGGGAAGACCCATCCAGAAACACCAACTGCTGGCTTCCCGGCTTGCCGATCAACGCGACCGGACGATTGGGAAACAGCGCCAGGAGTTCATCGGCGGAGATGAATTTGACGCGAGGCTCCTTCTCCACAGAGGGCGCCGAGCACGCGATTGCGGCGGCAAATCCCTCCCCCAATCAAATTATTTCGAGGCTCGGCCCGAAATTCACATCCCCATGATCTGGTACCCGCAGTCCACGTAAAGCACCTGCCCGGTGATCGCCGCGGCTCCGTCGCTCGCCAGAAAGGTTCCGGTGGCGCCAAGTTCGTCGGGCAGGACATTGCGCTTGAGCGGAGCGTGGGCCTCGTAGTGCTTGAGCATGTCCGTAAAGCCGGCGATTCCCCGGGCGGCCAGCGTGTTCACCGGGCCGGCGCTGATGCAATTGACCCGGATTTTCTTCGGGCCAAGATCGTACGCCAGGTAGCGCGTGCTCGCTTCCAGTGCGGCCTTGGCCACACCCATCACGTTGTAATGCGGCACGACCTTTTCCGCGCCGTAATAGCTCATGCCGATGACGCTGCCGCCCTCGGTCATCAAGGGCGCCGCCGCGCGGGCCAGCGCCACCAGTGAATAAGCGCTCACATCGTGCGCGATGCGAAAAGCCTCGCGGCTGGTATTCACGAATTCGCCTTCCAGCGCGTCCTTGGGCGCGAACGCCACCGAATGGAGCAGCAGATGCAGTTTTCCGAATTTCTGTCCAACCTCCGCGAAAACGCGCGCGATGTCCTCGTCCTTGGTCACGTCGCAGGGCATCAGCAGCGTATCCGCGCCAAAGGTGGCCACGAGTTCCTCGACATTTTCCTTGAGCCGTTCGCCCTGGTAGGTGAAGGCCAGTTTGGCCCCGGCCTTGTGCCACGCCTGCGCAATGGCCCAGGCGATGGAACGTTTGTTGGCGACGCCGAAGACGATCCCGAGTTTTCCAGAGAGTTGTGACATAGCGTTATCGGTCAATGTTGCGGTAGCAGTAGAGAAAATCACTACCAGTGGCAAGTAAGAAGCAGGCTCGCATTTACGGTGATTTGAAGCCTTTCAGCCGGATGAGGAGGAACGGAATCAGCCCGAGAAATAATACGGTGCTGATGGCCCACATGCCGGCTTGGGGATGATCGGGAACCATCAGCAGTGCGGACGCGCCCACGGCCGGGCCGCTGCAAACACCCACCCCGATGGCCGCCTCGTGGAAGCCGCCGCGCGTGCCTTTCGATTCGCCCCGATCCATCGAGTAGAAAAGCGAGGAGTAATAGATCAATCCCACGGCGAGACCAAAAACGACCTGGGACACAATCAGCATCCAGATGCTTGGGCTCATGAGAATGGCCGTGAACCCCGCGCCCAGCGCAATGAACGCCGCCAACAGCCAGCGAAACCGGTAATGCCAGCCGGGCCATTGCCAGAACCACACAAACGCCGCCAGGCGCACCCAGAACCACACGGAGCAGATCGCTCCCGCCGCGGCGCTGTTGAGTCCAAGGCGGGCGGCAAGCGTCGGGATCACCGGCAGCAGGCCGTTGATCGCAATGTAGGCGAATGGATTGGCCAGCCATGCGAGATGCAGAAAGGTCGGCGTGCGGGCGATGGGACGGCGATGCTCCAGCAATTCCGGCGCAATGGAACCCGTCGATTGCGTCGGAGAGGGAAGCTCCTTCGTCCGGCTCAGCATCAGCAGTTCGAACAGATGCAGTCCCGCGGCGACCCAGAACAAGGCTTCACCGCCGAACGTGTGCATCAGCGCGCCGCCGGTGCAGTAACCCAGCGCCGACGTGCTGGCCCAGACCACGTTGTACAATCCGGCCGTGTGCGGCATGCTGGCCGCGGGCTGGTCGTGAGTCAGCAACGCCTGGAGCGTCGGCCACGTCAGGCAGATGCTGCAAGTCCACACCGCCAGCAGCGCGCACTGCGCCACCAGGGCCGCTGGGGAATAACCGAAGACGTGCGGCGTGATCCCCGCCAGCACGGTGACGCCCAACATGCCGAAGAATCCCAGCCGCAGCGAAAAAAGATAACCGAAGCGATGCGCAAAACGCCCGGAGTTCCACGCGCAGATCGCGTAGATGGCTCCATGCATGACCGTGAGCAGAAGGTTCTCGCGGTTGCCGAACCCGAAGTGGTCCGACATGTAGAAGAACAGGTAGTTGAAATAATACGTCACCGCCAGGCTGTTGATGGCCACCAGCGAGAACCAGAAGCGTTGCCGCGACTCATTCCCGGTGCGGGAACTCACCGTCTTGAGGTGCGCCTCTGGATGCGGCTCAAAACCGGCTTCCTCGCTCATGCGCCAATCTCCTCGATCGCCTTGCGGCAGTACCATTTCACGGCGCTGGACATGGGCGGCTGCAGGGAATCCAGTTCCCCGGCGGAGCACCAGCGGATGTCATGATGCTCCTCGGCCGCCAGGGCGAGCGAGCCGTTGCGCGGCCGCGCCCAATAAATCATGCCAATGTGTTCGTGCGTGTCGCTGATGCGGTGAATGTCAAGGAAGCGCGGCGCAATCAGGGCGCGCGTTCCCGGCTCGGTGGTGGGAGGACGTTCGCCGATCAATTCCACATCGAAACCGCTTTCCTCGCGCGCCTCCCGTAGCGCGGCAATCTCAGGGTCCTCATCGAGCTCGATATGCCCGCCCAGCGGCAGCCATTTGTCCAGTTTGCGATGATGGATCAGCAGGATTTTACGGTCGCGGACAACGAAGATTGCGACGGTAAAATCAATTTTCTCGTGAATATGAGCCATAAAAATTCCCGGACTTGCGGCGGGCGCCACATGACGCCAACGCTTCGCGAAAACCCATCCAAAAATCCATCTGACGGCCGCGCGGACCATCAGTAATCGTACAAACCCGAATCGCGCGTGTAACCGCCTCCACCCGTGCCGCCATCGCGCCCCTCATCCCCTTCTTCGCCTCCCATGAGGTCCCCGAAGATGTCGCCCATGTCGGCCTCGATCTTTTCCGGGTCCTCGCCCGATTCCAGCCGCTTGATGGCCACGTCCAATTCCTTGGGCATGGCCCCGGGCGGCAGCAGGTCCTTCATCTTGCGCATCATCCGGGCCATGTGCCGCGGATTGTTTTCGTCCATGTGGGCCATGTCGCGTTCCATTTCGTCCATGGCACGCGCAACACGGGGATCATCGATATTTGGCATGGCGCCCTCCTCGTCCCCGCCCGTCTCGGCGGCGGAAGACTCCTTCAACCCGCGCGGCATGGCGAAAGTGCTCATCTGTTTCACCATCCTCTTATTGCCGCACTTCGGGCAGACCGGCTCGCGCTCGGGGTTCAACCGCCGCGAAAGAAAGTTGAAAATCACCCGGCATTTCGGACAGGCAAATTCGTAAATGGGCATAACTCTGGCACGGCGCAAACCGATTCAGTGGCGAACTCCCGTGAACGGCTGCGCCGATTCCGCAGGATATTCGCGCAAGGCAGCGCGTGCGTCAATGGGTTGCGGCAGGTGCGCGTTTTCGATCAGACGCGCAGTTTGACCGCCTCTTTGCCGGCGCCGTTTTCAAGCGCAAGCGGGGACGCGGCCTTCGAGAGATCGCCGCCGTCCACGATGATGTTCGAACTTGCCTCGCCTTCCACCTGGAGAAATTTCGCGGCGGGCGTCAGAACACGGCAGGCGCTGAACAGCGCATCGCGGCTGTCCGCCAGCCGGAGAACGGAGCTGGCCTGCGGATTGCCCTGCGCGCTGAGCGCGTTGACCGCCGCGTCCTCCACGTGATCGAACACCACCGCGGGACGCAAGTCCGGCTTCGAAACCTCGAAACGCACATTATTGAGCGTGAGCCCGCGGACATTTCTCGCGAACATTCCATACGCGGGAAGCACTCCCAACTCGAAATACTCGCCGGCCATTTGGGGAATGTCGCGACGGGCCGCTTCCTCCTTGGTGCCGCCGCCCTCATAAGTGATCTGGATGTCGTTGAACGTGATGTTCTCCAGGAAATTGTCGCCCACACCGTTCAACGTGATGCAGGTGCGCGTTTCGCCGGGACGATAATCAGACTGAAACGGCAGGTCCGCGTGCTGCCGTCCTTCGGCCACCACGGTGGCGCGAATTCCGGTGAAGGTCAGGTTTCGGACAATGCCCTTGGGGCGCGGCGGGCTGCCCGGCGGCTGGGGGCGGCGCGACGCGGAATCCAGCCCGATGGAGATCGGCCCCGTGACATTGTTCATGATCAGGTTCGAAAAAATCGCGTTTTCGATTCGCGACCCCGCGCCAAACCGCATCTTGATCGCGCACCCGTAGGTCTCATAAATCACGCAATTCGAAACCGTGATGTTCTCAGCCTCCCCGCCGCCAAAACGGAATATGGACCAGCGCGTGCTGAAGGTGCAATTGGTGACCGTCACGAACTTGTTGCTCCCAAACAACGCGCACGCGTCGTCCTGGCAGGCGACGTCGCAATTCGCGATGTGCACATACTGGCTGCTGACAATATGGAACCCGTCGTTGTTCTTGTTCACGCGATTGTGGATGCGCACGCCATCCAGGTGCACGCGCTGGCATTCAAGAATTCGCATGCAGTGATAGGCGCTCGCGGTGAAAAACACGTCCTCGATGTGCAGGTTCTTGCAGCGAAAGAAAATCATCAGGTGCGGACGCTGAAAATATCCTTCCGCGCTGTTCTGTCCGGGACCGGTGTTGTCGCCGCGGCCGTTGTAGAACTTTGCCCCGTTTCCGTCCAATGTGCCGGGACCTTCGATCGTGATGTTCTCCGCGTTGGCCGCGTACAGCAGGACGATGTTGCCGTTGCCCGGCGGCACGCCCTTGCCCGCCGAGTAATGGGCGCCGTCGCCGCTTCCCAGCAGGCGGCCCGCGGCCGCGAGATGCAGCGTGACATTGCTCTTCAATTCCAGGGTTCCCACCACAAAATCGCCCGCCGGCACCAGCACAATGCCGCCTTTGTCCTGGTTGCACGCATCAATTGCGGCCTGGACCGCGGCGGTGTCGAGGGTCGCGCCGTCGCCCTTCGCGCCGTAACTGCGCACATTGAATACGCGTGCGCCCTGAAGTTGCTCGGGCGAGGAGGGTGGTTCGGCATCGGCGGCCGAAGCCGTCCGGCTGAGCAAACCGGCCCCGAGGGAGGCGGCGAGTGTGGGAGTGGCTACACGGCCCAGCCAGTTGCGCCGGGACAGGGGGGAATTGTTTGAGTCATTCATGGTAAGACGGCTGAAGGGTCATTGGATTATCGCCGGGAGTATCCGCGTCCCCGAGCAATGCTGTCAATGCCGATGACCTTTCACTGCCCTCGGATTCTTGCCAGTGCATTGCTCGCGTGCTTGCGGGTTCCCAGATCGGGAGACTCCAGAAACGGCAACAAGGCGGGGACGGCGCTTTTTGCCTGGGGTCCGTATTCTGCGACGGCCTGAATGCTGTTGTGCCGTAGCACGTTTCCCAAACCCGGCAGGGAATTGGTCGAATTGAGATTGCCAACCAGGCAGGACAGCACGAGGTTGGGCCGCCGATGAATGGCTCCCAAGGCCCATGTGGCGCTCCATTGCAGCACGTTCACGCTGTTTGATTGCTGAAGCCGCTGGAGCAGTTGGGGAATGGCGGGCTCGGAGTCCGGACCGATGTACGCCAGACACTCTATCGCAGTGATCTGAACGGTAAAATCCCTGTCATCCATCAGGCGGATCAGCGCCGGCACGGATGGCTTTGCGATTGGGCCGAGAATCTTAAAGCCATTGCGGGCCAACTCGTGATCTGCCACCGCCGGCGATCGCTTGAGCTTTAAATATTCTTTCGCCATGCGCTCGAGTTTCAGATGATAAAAGAACCAGTACCGGTGTCCGGCCATGCTCAACAGGGTGGGAAGGGCATTGGTGCCGATCTGATGCACCGCCTTTTCAGCGTCGCTTTGCCCCAAAAGATATCGGCTTGGATTGTAGCGCGTGTCCGGGGTTACGTAGTACGAATACGCCTCCAACCATTGCCTCAGAGTCCTGCCTTCATAGACCGGCATGGGCGGTTCATGCGGGCTGAGAACGAACCAAATAGCTGCAGTCACCGCCACGATCAGCACGGCTATGGATAAAATTCGACCCCGCTGCCTCACGGACGTGAGTATGGGGGATTCGCCGGCCAAGTCCAGTGTGGGCGGGTCCAGGGCCAGATGACCCCGCTACCCGCGGGAAATATCGGGTGTTTCAGTCTCGAATGCGGCTTTCTGGAGTTCTCCGCGCCGGGCTTCACGCGCGTCGGTTTCGGCCACTGGAAGCCGCCGCCAAATCCACCAGATTCCCGCGATCAACACGAAATAGTACGCGGCGACGGAAACATGCGGCGGCAGACCGAGGACCGTTCCGAGATTCGGCGAGAGTCGGCCATACTGCAACAGCGGAAGGTGAAGGTCGAACAATGGGTTGTAAATTCCCGACGTCGGACAGGCGTCGGTCAGAGTGGCAACCGTTGTAATCAGGATCGAGTATGCTGCGAGCACTATTCCCACCTTCGGAAATCGCGCGACTCCCAGCGCGCAAGGCAGGGCGAAAAACGGGATGGCCGGCGCCAATAAACGCGGCCCGAGGGTCGGCCCAGCCTGCCAGTCCCACACCCTTCCGGAGATGAGAATGACCTGCAATGCCGGCACGATATAGACAAGCCAAAAAAGGCGCCGGTTGTCCCGAATCAACCAGCCATATCCCAGTGCCGAGATCAAAAGAAATGGGGTCCAAAAGAACAGTCCGCGAGTAGGCGTGAACAAAAGATTGATGGCGACGTCCATGTCTGGCCATTTAATGGCATAGACTCCCTCCTTCATTTCCGGAAATGACGATTCCAGACTGTACGCCAGCACAAACGGCTTGCCGAAACACGCCCAACTGTAGGCGGGGATCAGGAGCAACGGCGCCACGGCGCCCGCACCGAACAGAAAAGCCCGCCCTCGACTTGCGGCCGCCAACCAGATGAACAACCCGCTCACCGCAATGCCGGCGGTGAACTCACTGGCCAGTGCCAGACCGCATGCGAAACCCGCGAGCATGTCGAGAGTTTCGCCGGAAATTCCCTCACACGTTCGCGAAGGGGCGCCGGCGGTTCCCCGGGTATCAGGGCGATCCAAAGCCCAGAATGCAATTGCCAGCAGGCCCACGACCATCGCGTGGGAATACATCATTGTCGCATAAGGCAGCGGCGCCGCCCCGAGGAACAGCGCCAGCGTCACGACCAGCGCCCAGCGCGGAGCCACCCGTTTGGAGAGCCAGGCGAATAATGCGACGGCTCCCATCGCCGCCAGAATGCCATTCGACCCGGCCGAAGCCATCCAACTGGAAGCCAGCCAGCCGGCATCGGAACTCAAATGAACCCCGAGGACGCGCAGGACAAGTGCACCCGCGGCGAAGGCGGGCAGCGCGGTGGCGGCAGTGCCCGGCGCCTTGTCGCTGTAATAATGTCCGTTATACGCAGATTCCGTGGGCGACCGGTCCTGATATGCGTCTATCTGGAACGTTCCGTGCGCGAGCGCGTGAAGCAACGCCAGCCTCGATATCGGCGTCCTGTTATCGAAATGGATCTGATGAACATAGCAGACCGCAAAAAACACCAGAAATCCCAGCCATAGGCAGGGCGACCGAAAGGATCGAATTGTCGTCGGAAATCTGTTCATCGAAATGGCGGGAATCTGCCCTATTTCAGACGAAGACGTCTTCGGAGCGCGTGTCCAAACAAATTGTTTCCCTTCCGATTGTTTGTGAGACCCATTGTCAGCTTCAAATCGAGCCTATCCGACCCCGGCCAGTGGACAAGGCTATTCCATGGCTGCTGCATCATACTGGCCGAAAGCTTCATCTTTGGCCACTTAAGAATATCTCCTGACTGCCGATAATAACTCTGGCGTGATCCGTAATCGGATGCCTTTGTCTGACATCTATGAAGGATGATCTTCCATCCGCCGGCGGCGCTGGACCCAAACCCCAGCCCGGCCTTGGCGAGGTTGTAGCGTTGCATTGCTTTTGCTCGGCTTGCGGCAAAACGGTCTATTATCTGCCCGGCCAGGGCGGCACGGTCGTTCAATGCCCCCAATGCCACAGCCCAACCCAGCTTCCGGCCGCCCCCAAGACCAAGCCCGGTCCCGGCCTGATGAAGCCGGGTGTCCTGCCGTTTACCCAGAAGAAGTGCCCGGACTGCGGCGGCGCGGTGAATTCCGACTCGTCCTGCCCGGCGTGCTTGACGAAACAGCAGCAGAACCGCAAATACATCGTGCTCGCCGGCGCGCTGATCGTCGTCCTGATAGCGGGTGTGGTGTTTGCCGTCATGCGCACCCATAAGATAGCCCGTGCGAAGGAGACTGCGGCGGCAGCCGCAACCAACAACGGCCCAGGACACATTTTCATTCTCACGGCCCCCGCTAATGATCCGTCGCGCGCCACAAACGATTTGTGGCCGCGCCACTTTGTGCTCGAACGCCGCCGCGGCAGCGATTTCGCCGTCGCCGTCGGCGATGTGGAAAACCTCTCGCAACGCATCCGCTACGGGCTGAAGGTTGATATCGAACTTCTCGACCGGAACGGCCACAAGATCGGCACTGTGAACGACACGATCACCCATCTCGCCCCGAATGCGGTCTGGCACGTGATCGCCAGCACCTCGGACACTAATGCAATCAACGCGCGGTTCGCGGGAATTAAGGAAAACCAATAGTTCCGGCGCGCCGGTCCGTTCTGTTAGCCCGCCTTCTGGTCACGCCTTGAAATCGCAAATTTTCCGGCAAAATATCCTCGGACTGTGAGAAAACGCGGGCTTCGCGCCGGATTTGATTGAATTCCCGCCGGTCCGCCGCGGTCAAATCCGCATAATTCATGAAAGGCAGATCCGCAGAAGCGCATTCGCGTGCGCAACTTGTAACTCCCCGGCTGGCTTTCGCGTCTCTTCTTATGTAGAACATTACGCTGTCGTATGATTGAACACACGTGTCAGGACTGCGAGCATCGCCTGGAGGACTCGCTATTCACCCGCCGCCAATTCCTCAACCGCCTGGGCATGGGCTTTGGCGCGCTCAGCCTCACGGGATTGGTGGGCATGGGCATATTGTCGCCGCCCAACGTGCGCGCCGATGAATTCTCCCCTTTCGCGCCCAAGCCGCCGCAGTTCACCCCGCGCGCGAAACGCGTCCTGCATATCTTCGCGTCGGGCGCACCTTCGCATCTCGACACCTGGGACCCGAAACCGGCGCTGGAGAAGCTCGACGAAAAGCCCATGCCCGGCGATCAGAACGGCACCGTGTTTGCCTCTCCCTTCAAGTTCAAGAAAATGGGCCAGTGCGGCACGGAAGTAAGCGAGGTGTTTCCGTTGATCGGCGAGCACGTGGATGACATCGCGGTGATCCGCTCGATGTACACGGACATCCCCGACCACATCGCCGCCAGCCTCATGCTCAACACCGGTTCGACCCGCCTGCCCAAGCCGAGCGTCGGCTCCTGGGTGACCTACGGCCTCGGCAGCGAAAACCAGAACCTGCCCGGTTTCATCGCGCTCGCGCCCGGCGGTGTGTCGGCACAGAATCTTCGTTCCGCGTTCCTTCCCGGCGCGTATCAGGGCACCGCGGTGAACACCCAGAACACCGCGATCGATAAATTGATCGAGAATATTAAGAGCAAGTACACGTCCCTGCCCGAGCAGCGCAAACAGCTCGACCTCCTCCACGAACTGAACGAGGTGCACAGCCAGAACCTCCGCAAGGATGCGCAATTGGAAGCACGACTGCAGGCCTACGAACTGGCCTACCAGATGCAACTCGAGGCGACGGACGCATTCGATATCAGCAAGGAGCCCGCGGATGTCCGTGCGATGTACGGCGACAACACCCAGGCGGGACGCCAGATGTTGATCGCCCGCAGGCTGCTGGAGAAGGGCGTGCGCTTCGTCCAGGTCTGGCACGGCGGCTGGGACCATCACAACAATCTCGAGACCGCGCTCGGCAAGAAGGCTGAAGAGTGCGACAAACCGATCGCCGCGCTGCTCACGGATTTGAAACGCCGCGGCATGCTGGACGACACGCTCGTGCTCTGGGGCGGGGAATTTGGGCGTTCGGCCACCGCGGATGGCAACGTGGCCGGCGGCACGCCGGGTCGCACGCACAATAACAAGGCGTTCAGCGTCTGGCTGGCCGGTGGCGGCGTCAAGGGCGGCACCGTCTACGGCGCCACGAATGAATTCGGCACGCAGGCCGTCGAGAACAAGGTGCACGTGCACGATCTCCACGCGACCATTCTTTGGCTGCTGGGCATCGATCATACCAAGCTCACCTACCGCTACAACGGACGCGACTTCCGGCTCACGGATGTCTTCGGCAATGTTGTCAAGGGCGTGATGGCATGAGCAGCTTCCGTCCGGCGGCGAAGTTCATAGTTCCAAAGATGCAGATCAGGCAACGTTTTCATCCCGCCGTGGTCCTGTCCGCGGCCACTCTGATCCTGTCTTGTTTCTCCGCGCTGGCGGACGCGCCCCAACTCACCTCGGAACAACTGGATTTCTTCGAAAAGCGCGTTCGCCCGATCCTGGTTGACAATTGCTACAAGTGCCACAGCCACGACAGCGAGAAGATCAAGGGCGGCCTGCTGCTCGATACGCGTGACGACCTCCTCAAGGGCGGCGACACCGGCCCGGCCATCGTGCCCGGCGATCCGGAGAAAAGTCTTCTGATCAAGGCGGTCCGCTACACGGACAAGGACCTGCAAATGCCGCCCAATGACAACCAGATGCAGCCGCAGCAGATCGCGGATTTGGAAGCATGGGTGAAGATGGGCGCGCCCGATCCGCGCACCAACGCGCCCGAAGCCGAGCACAAATACGTGGTGGATTTCCAGAAGGCGAAGAAGCACTGGTCATTCCAGCCGGTCGCCAGGCCCGCCGTTCCGCAGCCGGACGATCCGCAGCATTGGATACAGGATCCGGTCGACAATTTCATTCTTGCCACACTCTGCAGCAAGGGACTGAGCCCTTCGCCCCGCGCTGACAAGGTGACGCTCATCCGCCGTGCGACCTTCGATCTCATCGGGCTGCCGCCGTCCCCCAGGGAAGTGGACGATTTCGTGGCGGATAATTCGCCGGACGCCTTCGCGAAGGTGGTCGATCGTCTGCTCGCATCGCCGCATTACGGTGAGCGCTGGGGCCGGCATTGGCTGGACCTGGCGCATTACGCGGACACGCGCGGCGCCCTCGGCAATAACCGCGACGAACGTTATCCCTATTCCTACATCTACCGCGATTGGGTCATCCGTGCGTTCAACGAGGACCTCCCGTACGATCAATTCATCATCGATCAAATCGCCGCCGACAAGCTGCCGCTCGGCGATGACAAGCGCGCGCTGGCCGCGCTCGGCTTCCTCACGCTGGGAAATCGCTACAACAACCAGATCAACGACATCATCGACGATCGCATCGACATTGTTTGCAAGGGCACGATGGCGCTGACCGCCACCTGCGCGCGTTGTCACGATCACAAATTCGATCCCATCCCCACGAAGGACTACTACGCGTTGCACGGGATTTTCAACAGTTCGATCGAACCCAGGGAGGAGCCGCTGCTCGAGACGCCTCCGGACACGGCATCGTATCGCGATTTTTGCAGCCAGTACAGCGCCAGGGAAGCCGCGGTCGAACAATTCCGGGACGAGATGGCGCATGAGTTCAAGGGCGAGACGATCGGCAAGGCGGGCGCATACATGCTCGCAGTGCTGGATTTCCGGCGCGCGGGCACGAACATCTCGCGCCCCGCCTTCATGCAGAAGCGCGACCTGATGCCGCCCATCGCCGCCGTCTGGGACAACAACCTGCGCGCGTGGGAGAACCGGCAGAACCCGGTCTTCATCCCGTGGTTCGCATTCGCGCGCCTGTCCGAGGCCGAGTTCGAAACCGGCGCCGCCGGCCTGAGCGCGAAGTTTTACGCCAACAAGGAAAAGGGCAGGCCGCTGAACCCGCTCGTCGCGCGCATGTTCGCCAACCCGCCCGCTTCCATGACGCAACTTGCCGCCCGCTACACTTCGTTGTTCACGGACATCGAGCAACGCTGGCAGGAGGAGATCAAGGCCTTCGCGGCAACGAATAAATCCGACGCCGGCGCCCCGGTGGAACCCAAAGGCCTGCCCGACCAGGCCCAGGAACAGATTCGCAAGCTCATGTACGCGCCGAATTCGCCGATGATGCTCGACGAACAGCGGCTCAACGCGTTCATCAATCGCGACAACAAGCTTCGCAACAAACTGGCCGACCTGGAACGCGCGGTGACGGAACTGGTCATTATCCATCCCGGTTCGCCCCCGCGCGCGCCGGTGCTTGAGGACGCCGCCGCCCCCAGGGACTCCTACGTCTTCATCAAGGGTAATGTGGGCAATCGCGGCCCCGTCGTTCCACGGCATTTTCTGAGCATCATCGCCGGTGACAATCCGCCGGTGTTCAAGGACGGGAGCGGACGCCTGGATCTCGCGCGTTCGATTGCCAGCCGCACCAATCCGCTTACCGCGCGCGTCCTGGTGAATCGCGTCTGGCTGCATCATTTCGGCGAAGGCATCGTGCGCACGCCGGACGACTTCGGCTCGCGCGGCGACACGCCGTCGCATCCTGAATTGCTGGATTATCTCGCGTCGCGCTTCATGGACGAGGGCTGGTCCATCAAGAAGCTGCACCGTTTGATCATGCTTTCGAGCGCGTACCAGCAGAGCAGCGACGAAAATCCGCGCTTCGAACAGATCGATCCCGAGAACCGATGGCTCTGGCGTATGAACCGCCGCCGGCTCGATTTCGAAGCGTTGCGTGACACGATCCTCGCGATCGGCGGCGACCTCGACCTGAACATGTATGGCCGGCCGGTGCGGCTGGACGCCGAGCCCTATTCGCTCCGACGTTCGGTCTATGGATTCGTCGACCGCAAGAACGTGCCGAACATGTTCCAGGCATTTGATTTCGCGAATCCCGACCTGACCACCGGCAAGCGTGAATCCACGGTGGTGCCGCAGCAGGCGCTCTTCATGATGAACAATCCGCTTGTGGTCGAGCAGGCGCGCAACGTGGTCCGCCGCGTGGATTTCAAGAACCAATCCAACGCCGAGGCGCGCATCAAGCTGCTTTACGACCTCATCTATCAACGCGAGCCCACCGACGTGGAAATGAAGATCGCGCTGGATTACCTCCGCTCCGACGCGGCCACCGAATGGCAGACCACGGCCCAATCCGCGTGGCAGTACGGTTATGGGACTTACGATGCCGCGGCTCACCGCACGAAGATGTTCGTCCCCTTCGGCAATTACGCCGGCAACGCATGGCAGCCGCCCGCGACCAAAAATCCCGATGCCCGGCTGCGCGGACTGCGCTTGACCGCGGACGGTGGCATGCCCAATAAGGCCTTCGACGTAATCCGCCGGTGGATCGCGCCGCGCGACGGATTCATCAGCATCGACGGCACACTGGTCCATTCCGGGAAGGCCGGTGACGGCGTCGAGGGGCGGATTGTCTCCAGCCGCACGGGCGACCTCGGAGATTGGACGGCGGTCAACAGCCAGGCTCCAGCCAAATTGGCCCGGATGCAGGTTCGGCGCGGCGATATGATTGATTTCATCGTGGACTGCCGCACAAACCCAAACAACGACGCCTTCAAATGGTCGCCGCAGATTGCCATGGAACCGTCGCCGGCATTTCCCAAGGGTTGCGTGCTGGCCTGGGAAGCGCAAAAGGACTTCTCCGGCCAGCCTCCGGTCCGCCGGCTCGGCACCTGGGAAAAATTCGCCCAGGTACTCCTCGAAACCAACGAGTTGACGTTCGTCAACTGATGGTTGACTGTAAAATCCGGAAATGGGTCGTCTGCTGTCCAGGCGCTGCCGCTGACCACGGCGCCGGGCCGCCAGCCACAGCCGATTATGGAAATCTATTTCAAGAACCTCACCGAAGAGGACACGGCGGACAAACTGCTGGAAGACCTGCGCACCTTGCGCGAGGACACCGAGGAATTGTTCCTGGCTACCGGCGGCAAGCTGGCGCAGGAGTCCAAGGAGAAATTTCTCACCGCCGTCGAGCGCGCCAAGGAGACCTGCCTCGACATCAAGGACCAGGCTGCCGCCGGTGTGCAAAGCGTGGAACAAACCGTGGAGGAGGTCGTTCGCGCCTATCCCTTTTCCGCCGTCGGCGTGGCCTTCGGCCTGGGCATCCTGCTCGGGGCCGTCATGTGGAAGCGGTGAGGGTTTAGTGAGCGGGGGCCGTTTCGATAGATCAACCGGAACACCCTGCTCCCAATGACAGGACTGCCTCTCTCCAACAAAAAATCCGGCGCGCCATTGCTGACGCGCCGGATGGGGGTTCGTCTCGGCCGATCACTATTTGAACATTTTCACGTTCTTGAACTGGATCTTCGCCGAGGGCGTCGACAGGGTGCCGTAGCAACCGTACTTCGTGTAATAGGTCTGGGACTTGCCCCAGCCGCTGGTGTAGATCGCCCTGCCGTTGATATACACCGCGGTGATGTTTTTAGCCTTGTCGTGGACCGTGTTCATCCGGACCCATTTTCCAAAGATGCCGGTGACGGTGAGGCTGTGGCTGTTGCCGGGAATGGTGATGCTGCCGCCATTGGCCGTGTATTCGCCCACCAGGATGTAAGGGCCGTGCGGGTTTGAGCCGCCGAAAATCTGGGTGATTTTCTCGTTATTGCCTGCAGAGACCATGACGTCGCATTGAAACTGGCGGCGGTCGCCGTAGTCGTCCAGCCAGCGGCGCTCGACACGATTGGATGTGGGATTGACCAGTTGATAGGTCTCCACGCCCCCGGAGTTGCTGTAACGAACGCCGCCGTTGTTGATCGAGGTGGTGTTCGCCGGGTAGGCGATGTATTTATCGTGCACTTCGATCTGTATTTCGCTGTTCGGCTTGTACTGCGTCCAGCCGCTGCCAATCTGCGCGCGTGCCACGCCGCTGAATGCCGCGAGCAGGCCGGCGGTCAGCAGGCCGATGGTTAAACGGGAGGTTGCTCTTGAACGATGTTGCATTTTTTTCATGTTTGGGAATTACCCGCGAATAATTTCCGCAGGCTGGTTGTTTTGTTGGGACACCGCCGGTCCGCGACTCGCATCAGAAAATGGAATCGTTTGGTTATGGATGCGGCAGGCTTATGGAAACAAGCCTAGCAAACAATCTGGGGCAGTGCATGTCACATGTCAGTGTGACATCTCACTTGCGGCCGGGCTTTCCGCCACTTCGGGCGTGGTTGCGTCGGCCAGGTTCGAGGGCTTTCCGTAGAAGAACGCGCGCACGCGGAAATAAATTTTCATGTCCGGCGGCAGATGAACTTTTCGAAAGGATGTCGTGTCCGGCTGCAACAGCGCGCACACCTGAAACGGTCCGTTGGCATCGGCCGCCACTTCCACGAGGTAACCATCTTCATCGCGCGCGCGGTCCCGCCAGCGGACGTCCACTGTGGTGGGCGAATACAATGAAACCGTCACGCCATCCGGCATGGCCTCGGCAAACGTTGCGAAGTGGCGAATGGATTTTTTTGGCCCTTCTGCAACCGGTTTGCTGCCCGGTTCAGCGTCGATTGGCCCTTCTTCGATCGCATTTGTCGTGGTGCTGGAACCGGCGGGTCCGGTCGTGATTGACACCGGCGGCGTCGGGACACCGAAGAACGGGACGATGCGATAGATGTGCTTCGTGCCCGGCGCAAGATCGGAATGTTGATACGTGGTCTCGTTGGGCCACAAGGGATCGAGTTTCACGAATTCCGATCCAGGCGTGGTGAATTCCACCCAGCAGCCGCCCTCGGCTGTCGCCCGGTTTTTCCACGTGAGGTCAATATTGGAAGCGCCGCTCAACCTCGCCTGCAATTCAATCGGCGACGCGAAAGCCTGCGCGTCGGCTGCAGAGCGCGGCGATGTGCATCCGGCCGCGGCCAGGATCAACGCCAGCGGTGAAATCGCACAGAGCAGTTCTATTTTTCTCATCATGTGACCAGCGTATGCAAAAACCGGGGCAACGCCTGTCACATTGTGGTGTGACGCCGTTGCCCCGGCATCCGTCAGTTCCAGACGGGTTCCAACCTCCTGCAGATTATTTCGTGAAATACTTGACGTTCTTCCAGGTGTCATGGGTGACGACGTGGCCGCCATACATCCCGAATTTGGTGTAGTGGCTCGAGCCGCCCTGGTCCGCCATGTCATATTTTTTCGAGCCATTCAGATAGACCTGGATCCGGTGGGTGGACATGTTGTGGATCACGTTCACGCGCAATGTCTGGCCATACACGCCGGTGGCGATCGTCGGTCCCTCGGCGGTCAACGATCCATTCGACGACTTGTTCACCTCAAGCTTCCAAGCCGCATGGGTTGCGGCGCCGAAATCCTGGTTCACAATCGTGTCTTGATAGTCGGACAATTCGCTGCTCGGCTTGGAGAAATTCAGGTAACCTTCGAACTGGTGCTGGCCCGAGGTGTAGTCGTTGTTCACCCGGATTTCGACGCGACCCGCGGTGGTATTCTTGAAAGTGAACGTCCGCACGCCGCCGGAGTTTTTATAGGAGATATAGGCGTCGCTGAAGCTCGAGGGGGCGGGGCTGATCGTCTCGATCTCGGGTCCGCCGCTGTGATGGTATTCGAGCCGTTCGGAATAATTTTGTTGCGTCCAGCCCGAACCGATCTGGGCGTTTGCGGCGGTGGCGGTGATGAGCAGTACAGAAGCCAGCCAGGTGGTCCCGGCGGCGGAATGGATGGTTTTCATTGGGCGTTTTCCGATTGCATTGCGCAGGCAGATTCGCCTGCGCGGCTTAATGATTGCGTGGATTCCCTTTCATCGATCAGTGGACCGCGGGGAATCGTTTCACCTTGAAGAATTGCACACCCAATCCGCCCCGTATAGTCGCACATCCGGACGACAAATGCCGGATGAAAGGACGGCTTGCCAATTTCCCCATTTCGTTCGGGTTGGTTACGGAACGATGCGCTTCATGGCGCTTCCGGAAACTCACTCCCTCAACTTGCTATCGATAATGATGGTCACCGGGCCGTCGTTCAGGAGACGGACCTGCATTTCGGCGCCGAAGCGGCCGGTTTGAATGGGACGGCCAAGGTCGGCGGACAGTCGGTGGACGAATTGCTCGTATAAAGGCACCGCGAGCTCGGGTCGTGCGGACCGGCTGTAAGACGGGCGATTTCCCTTGTGCGTGCTGGCGAACAGCGTGAACTGGCTGACGGCGAGGATGCCGCCGTCTGTTTCCTGCACGGAACGATTCATTACGCCGTTTTCATCGTTGAAAATACGGAGCCGAACGATCTTCCCGCTGAGCCATTCGATATCCTCCCCGGTGTCGGCTTCCTCGATGGCGACCAACACCAGCAACCCGGCGCCGATGGCCCCCGCGATGGCGCCGTCAATGGTGACGCTGGCCTCGGAAACACGCTGAATCACCGCTCGCATCCCGGCAGGATGCCGGATGGGCTGGATTTTGAAAAGCGGGTGGAAAATCCTTTTTTGGCGGTTTTCCACTTGCGAGATCGCGGATGTCATGTTCTCTTTTTCGACCCGTGATTTTTTCGCGGCCTGAGTCGGCGCGAAGCGGGAACGATTGAGACAGTGACTTGAAATTGCAGCAAGATGCAGCGTTCGAATTCGCAACCTCTGGAGGGCCTCAGCCGTTACTCGGCCAGGAAGATGGCAAAACCGATCAATTTCATCTGCCATGCGCCGGGCGCCAAAAGCGTGTTCCTGGTGGGCGATTTTAATGATTGGGACCCAACCGCCTACCCGATGCACAGGCAGCCCGACGGCGCATGGCTGATCCAGATTTCCCTTACGCACGGGCACCATCATTATCTCTTCCTGGTGGACGGCAAGCCGACACTCGATCCGCGCGCACAAGGCGTGGCCCGCAATGAGCAGGACCAGAAGGTTTCGCTCATGGCGGTGAGTTGAACTGCGCTGCGTTGATTCCGCCGGCGGATGGCCGCCCGTTAATCTTCACACTTTCCCGGCTGCGTTTTGGCCGTTGAACCCTTTCTGTGCCGGAGGCACAAAGGAACGATGGACGATGAGCAGTTAGCCGCCGCTCTCAAGCGCCGGGACCCGGCCGCCCTGCAGGAATTGTTTTCCCGCTGCGGCGACCGCCTGCTTCGGTCGGCCTTCCTGCTTTGCGGCAACGAAACCGACGCCCAGGACCTCGTCCAGGACACCTTCGTGCAGGCGTTGCAGTCCATCCACCGCTTCCGCGGGCAATCGTCGCTTTACACGTGGCTGCACGCCATCCTGCTCAACCTGACCCGCCACTATCACCGCGACCGGCGGCGGCTCGTTTGCGACGACGCGCTCGCGCGGCAGGACGAGCCCGCCGCGGATTCGGGCCTGGATCCGGTGGACGCCGCCGCCGCCTGCGCCACGTTGAAAGACGCCCTCCAACGCCTTTCACCGCCACACCGCGAAATAATCATCCTTCGGTTTTACGAACAGATGAAAATCCACGAGATCGCCAGCCGGCTCGGTATTTCGGCGGGAACGGTCAAATCGCGACTGCACTATGCCATGAATGAATTGCAACGTTTCATGCCGGGCGACCTGAACCTTTTCAGCGGCCCCGGCACAAAGGAAATGGAAAAACGATGAACTGCCGCGAATTCCAGGAACAATTGTTTGAGTACCTCGACGGCACGCTCTACGCCGAAGCGCAAACAGCGGCCGCCGTGCATCTGGCTCAGTGCAATTCCTGCCGCGAACTTCTCGGGGCACAGCAACAGTTCGCCCGGATATTCTCAGAGCGCCTTCGGCAAGAGACGGAATCGCTAAAGCTATCCTCCAGGGTACGCCAGAACGTGGTCGCGGAGTTCGAGGCCGGGCCGATTTCGCGGGCATCGTTTGTCGGGTGGTGGCAGGGTCTGGTTTGGCCCGCAGGCATCGCTGTCGCGCTCGCGTTCGCCGCCTTTCTGATGATCGGCGCGCCCATGACCGCGCATCACCAAGGCAACGCGGTCAATCAGGACGGGCGACGCGAGGCCCAGGCCGTCTCCATCCGGCTGTCCTATTGCGCGCCGGTTTATATGTTCCGCCGGGAGGGCAATGTGGTGACGGATTCGCTGGTCTGCGCTCCCGAGGCAGTGGATGGGACCATCTGGGTTTCTCGAAATCAAAAACCTTCCTCACCTCAAAATCAACGAAAGGCTCCGTTATGAAAAATGCGATCGCCGCTGTGCTGTTGTTGACGGCCTGTTCAATCGGCCATGCCGAACCCGCCGCGTCGAGTTCGCCGTCCGATTTCCCATACGTGGTTCCGTTCGAATTGGGCGACGCCGAATTTGCGCCCGGCGACAATATCACCATCACTTCGGTGCGCGGCACGCGCAATGTGATCACCACCAACGAGACTTACTGCGTCGAAGGCACCTATCAACTCACTTCCCAGGATGCGGCGGACCTTTCCCTGTTTGCCACTGTTCCCAACAGCGGTTCGACTCCCATTGACCCGAGGCAGGTGCAAAGGGTCGCCAAAGGCACGGGTAGTTTCAAGTTGATCAAGACCATGGACGAGAATGGTTATCTGCACATCACCTTTTACTCGCTTTCGACCGGGAGCGGGTTCGGCGGGGTTTATTTCGGCCAGGGCGATTGGGTTCTCCACAAAAAAGGCTGGAGCTATCTCACTCAAGGAAGCCATTCCTGGGATCATGTGGGCACGGGTGAGTCCGCCAATGCTTCCGTTTCCGGCGCAAACGAAACATTGTTTCGATTTCTGGGCGATCCGGTGCCGGCGCCGGCCGATGTCGATCCTGCCTACTCCCGGGAGGGCGTGCTTAAGGCCATCAACACCGCAGCCCGGAACGCGGGTGTTACACTCGAACGCGTGGAGGTGGATGATTCCGAGTTCCCCCCGCTCCTGGGAGTCGTGACCCGCGCGGGAGAATTCGAAAAAGTCCGCGCGCAACTCGGCCTGATGAAGGAATACAATTACGGCGGCTCGGTCGGGAGCGACACCCTCCACGCTTTTAACATGGTCCCATACCCGGCCTTCCCGCATGAATCGTCGGATCGAATCAGCCACCGGTTGATGTTAAGGCAGCAGGTCCTTTTCGATCGAGTCCTCCGCCACCAATAATCTTTAAATCACTCGCCGCCATGATCCAGCCTCTGCTTTATTCGCGTCCTGGCCTCGGGAGACAGCGTGTCGGGCTTTCCGGCAACCGGATGTTCGTGGTCATGGCGGCAGGCTTCCCGCAGAAACCGGATCTGCGCGCCGTATCTCCGGCACCACTTGCACAAGCACAGGTGAATCCACAATCCCACCCGTTTCCGCGCGGGCAACGGATTGTCCAGCGCCTGTGACTGCAATTCGCTGGCCTGCCTGCAAGCCGGCGACAGGTCGTTGATCCACCCGCCCAGTGCGGTTAATAGCCTTTGGAACATATCCAGGTCGTGCCCGTGATACTACGTCGTGCGGGCGTGAAAAACCTTACATTCATTTACCGCCTCCATCGCCGCGCCCGAACCAATTCGTTTCCAGGCAGCGGCGCAATCCCATGCGCGCGCGATGCAGCATCACCCAGAGGTTGTTCGGGGAGATGTTGAGCATTTCGCAGATTTCCCTGCTGTCCACGTCATCCACCTCCCGCAGAATGAAAACCTGCGCCACGTTTTTCGGAAGCTTCCCCGCGCATTCGTTGAAGGCCGCCCAGAAATCCTCGCGCTCCAGGTTTTCCGCGGGATTGGGCCACTCAGTCGGCCCATGGTTCGCCGCCCAATGGCCGTCGGCGTCGAAGGCGTCTCCCGAGTCGTCGCCCGGAATTTCCATGTCGGTGAACGGCCGCTCCCGTCCCGCCTTGCGAAATAAATCCACGATCTTGTTCTTGAGAATGCCCGTCAGCCAGCTTCTCTCCGAGGATGCCCCCGCGAAATTCGCCTTGAGCGCCGCCACGAAGGTTTCCTGCACCAGGTCCTCCGCCCGCGTCACATTCCGCACCCGCGCCAGTGCGAAGCTGTACAAATAATTCCCATGCTCCTCGACCCATTGTTCGGGCCGGGAGAGGTTCGGACGCATGCCGCCCGCGCTTTCGTTTCCCGCCGCCATCAGGTTGAGAATAAGGACCGGCTTGACGATGCAAAGGCAATTCCCTGCGCTTCGCCGAATTGCGCGACCTTGAATTCGCATTTGAACCGGCAGGTGCCTTGATGAATACTCGCAGCCGTGACCGGAAGGCTGTTGGTTGTTCAGTTTCAAAAACTTTCGCCGCGTACCCGCGCCATCCTCCAGACGGCGATTTATGGCCTGGCGGCCGGCGCGGCGGCGGTGGCGTTCCAATTGGTGATCAGTTGGATCTATAATTCCACACTGGTCCGCTTCTCGCAAAGCTCGCTCGGCACATTTCTCGTGGTGAGCTTTGTGGTGATGATCGGCACTTCGCTGGTCTCCGGCTTCCTGATGAATTCCTTCTGCCGTGAGGCCGCCGGCAGCGGCATACCCCAGCTCAAACTCGCCTTCTGGAAGGATTTTGGTTACATCACGCCGCGGGCTGTCTGGGTGAAATTCGTCGCGGGCGCCCTCGCCATTGGCGGCGGAACCAGCCTCGGGCGCGAAGGTCCAAGCGTTCATCTTGCGGGCGGTCTGGCCTCGAATCTCGCCGGGGTTTTCGGCGAACCCAAGCAACGCCGGCGCCGGGCTGCTGCGGCGGGCGCTGCCGCCGGATTGGCCGCCGCCTTCAACGCCCCGCTCGCCTCCTTCACTTTCGTGCTTGAGGAAATCATCGGCGACCTCAACAGCCGCGCGTTGGGCAGTGTCGTGGCCGCATCCGTCATCGGCGCTTTTGTGGTTCACGGGCTGATCGGAAGCCAGCCCGCCTTCAAATTGGCCTCCATCGACACACCCAACTGGCAGGCCTACGTCCTGATTCCGTTGGTTGCGGTCCTGGCTGCGCTGGCGGGCGGCATTTTTCAGACAGCGACACTGGGACTGCGCAAGCGCCAGCGCCAGTGGACGAAGGTGCCGTCGTGGGGCAAGCCGGCTTTGGGCGCGCTGCTGGCCTGGGCGGTGGCCGCGGCGGTTTTCGCCCGCACGGGCCATCTTGGGGTTTTCGCGCTTGGCTACGACGACCTCGACTCAGGTTTGAACAATCACCTGGCGTGGAAGATTGCCGGAATTCTGCTCGTCACCAAATTGTTCGCCACCATCGTCTGCTATGGATTCGGCGGCTGCGGCGGCATTTTCTCGCCCACACTTTTTCTCGGAGGCATGTGCGGCATTCTCGTGGGCGGTGTGGCCGGCTCCGCCCTGCAACTCAGCCCGTCCGATCAAATCACTCTTACGGTGGTCGGGATGAGCGCCTGCCTGGGCGCGGTGGTTCGGGCGCCCGTCACCGGCATCCTGATCGTCTTCGAAATGACGCATCAATTCTCCCTCGTACCCGCGCTCATGCTGGGCGCACTGTTCAGCACGGCGGTGGGACGGCGGCTGGCGCACGAGAGCCTTTATGACGCCCTGCTCGTGCAGGACGGGCATCATTTGGAGCATGTGATTCCGCCGCGCGATCTTCAGGGCTGGCAGCAGTTGCCCGTCTCCGCCATCGCCAATTTTCATCCCGTCCTCATCACGGACCTCGCCACAAACAGCCTCAAGGAGATGCTTCAGGCGCATCCCTACGAGCGCTTTCCCGTCGTTCGGGAGGAAAAGGCCGCCGGCATTCTCACCCGCAAGGAGGCTGAAGCGGCGCTGGCCGAAAATCGCCCGCCCAAATTGGAGCCGGTTGTCACCTGCATGTCCGCGCAGTCCATCGGCGAACTCCAGCGCTTGCTGATCGATTCCACCACGCTCCTGGCCGTCGTGGTGGCGAATCCGCAGGGAAAAGTTCTGGGCCTGATCACGCTGCACGACCTGCTTCGGGCCGAGGCGGCGCTGGCAAAAAACAGCGAGTAACGGAACCGCGGTGAATTCTGTTGCACCGGCCGTGGTCCCCGGCTAATTGGAACAATGCAACGACGGCATCCTCGCCTCGCGCCATGACGGAAAGCATTGCCGAACCCGCCCTTTCGCCGGCGACAAATCCGTCCGACCGCATCTCCGCCGGCTGGACGGAGCACGCGCGATGGGCGTTCAGTTTATTTCTGTTCGGAATCGGAGCGAAGTTCTGGCTGATTCACCGCTGGGGTTCACCACTGCCCTACCTCGATCAGTGGCCCGGCGAGGCCATCAATCTTTTTGTCCCGTTCCTGCAGCATCGGCTTTCGCCTGGTTCCTTTTTTGAGCCTCATAACGAACATCGCATCCTCTTTACCCGGCTTTGCGATATCTGCCTGCTGCTGCTCAACAACCAATGGGACGCGCGGCTCGAGATGGTCTTTAACGCCTGCGTCCACTCGGCCGCAGTTGCCGGGTTCGGTTGGGTCGCCGCCTCGATGATGGGCAGGCGATCCTGGCCGCTGATCTGGTGCGTTCTGGCCCTCGATCTCGCGCTGCCCTTTGCCTGGGAAAACACGCTCTGGGGATTTCAATCCCAGTTCTATTTCCTCCTCCTCTTTTCTGTCCTTTCGATCTGGTTGCTGGGCTCGGCTGAGCCGCTATCGAGACGCTGGTGGCTGGGTGTGATCGCACTCCTTGCCTCGCTGTTTACGATGGCCTCCGGATTTCTGGCGGCGGTCGCGGCGGGCGCCATGTCTCTCCTGTTTTGGCTCAAGAATCGTGAGCGCCCCCGCCACCTGATTACCTTCGCGGTTTGCGTGGTGATTGCTGTCGCCGGCCTCTGTCTCAAACCGAACATTCCCGAGCACAAGATTTTTCAGGCCCACTCGCCCGCGGATTTTCTGACTTCACTTGGCAAGAACCTCGCCTGGCCCTGGGTGCTGCTGCCTCTCTACGCTCCGGTGAATCTGTTTCCGGCGGTCGCTCTTGCCTGGATGTCGCTCCGCTCCCATTCCGAGCCATCTCCCGCCGAGCGCCTATTGTTGGGAGTCGGCCTCTGGGTGGCACTTCAATGTCTCGCCGTCGCCTATTCGCGCGGCGCCGGCGGCGCCAACCCAGCGTGGCGATACATGGATGTCTTCAGCTTTCTGGCCATCGTTGATGCGCTCGCAATCGTTCTGCTGTTGCGTGATCACCGCCATCGTTTGGCGTGCCGTCCGCTGTGGCATGCCGGCTTTGCCGTATGGGCTCTCGGCTGTCTCTCGGGCCTGTTGTTTCTTGGCAATCTTTGCCTCAAGCAATACATACCCGAGTTCGCCGTTGATCAGGCTGATCAACTCAAGAGTTCGCGCGCGTTCATTGCCACTGGCGACGTTGCCGCCCTTCAGCACAAATCTCCCAATGCTCGCATCGTTCCCAATGTGGACGCGGTGGTCTGGCTGCTTCGGCATCCCGCTCTGCACGGAATTTTTCCCGCCTGCCTGCGCGAGCCGTTGCAGGTCGCAGGCACGAATACAAACACCGCCTTTGTCCCAAACGGCTGGCATCTCGACAGGCCCGATCCGGCTTCGGAAATTTCGTGGGGTTCTTACACCGGGACGGGCGCAGCAACTCGCGGCCGATTCGAAAGTCAGCCGATCCAACCTGCCTCCCTGCCCTTTCTCGAAATTCCCGTGGCCGGTGATCTGGGGCAATCGGGTCTTTCTCTCGAACTGGTTGAACTCTCGACCGGCCGTGCCATCCCCGTGCAACCCGCGCAAACCCCAGGCGGCAAATGGATCAATGCCTGCGCGAAGTCGCCGTCGGGGGCGTTCAAGATTGTTGCGGAAGACAACAGCGATGCCGGCTGGTTCGCATTCAAAGCGCCTCGCGAAATGGGCCGACTGTCCTATTGGGCGCTCCGGATAAGCGGCGCGTGGGAATGTTTCGTCCTGGCCGGCGGTGGGTTGCTCGCCTTGAATTTGATACTTCTGTTTGCCGCGCGTCCGCGCGGCGTCGAGGCGAATTGACTTAAGAATGCGCCGCCGTGACGGGGAGATGCGCCTCGAGGTCGAGCATGTTTCCGTTCTCCTGCTTGCGCGGCCGCGCAAGCCTCACGAACTGATTGTCCTCGCGATACAGCGTGATGGAGACATGTTCGTTTCGCCGGATACATTCCTTGATGGCCTCCGGCTCCTTGTCGCAATACAGGAGTGTCTTCCAGGAGTAAATGTGTTTGGGCTTGTGGAAATCGCTGTTGGCCAGGAATGGCAGCCGTTTCATTCCCACGCAGTCGAAAATGTTTTCGCGATTCGCGATTTCCCAGGCATCGATCAACGGCTCAAATTTCTCGTGGTTCTCCCAGAGGTAGAGCGTGTTCTTGCCCCACTCGCTCTTCATGATGTGCGGGTGCGACGCCACCGCAAGCCCGCCCTGCGCGTGAATGTGCGCGATGGTCTCGGGCAGGTCCAGCGACGAGGCGATGGGCGACTTCAAATCGATTCCCAGCAGGTGCGCGGACGATTTTTTGGTGTAGCCATCCTTGTTGAATTCGATCCCGGTCATCACCAGCATGCCATATTTCTTCCACGCCCGGCGGCGCTCGCGGGCGATCACCTGGAAATATTCCTCCAGCTGGTCCTCCGCCACGGTCAGGTTGCTCAGGCGCGCCAGTTTGCCGATCAATCGCCGCGGGTCCGCGAGATGGTCTGTGATGCAAATGCAGTCAAATCCCAATCGCCCGTAAAAATCCACCACCTCCGGCACGGACAGCTTCCCATCCGAATAGTTGGTGTGAATGTGAAAGTCGCACAGCAGCATCCGCGATTCCCCGGACGTTTTCGCCACTGCTTCCGCGCGAACGGGCGCGCTCGTTTCCGATTGCGAAGAACGGGTTGCATGGTTCGCCGGTCCTTCGAATAATTTCACCTTGTGCTGGGTGGGATCGCTGCATTCCGATTCTGTGAGCACCAGTTCCGCCAGCCTGAGCGCCGCGTCGGGCTTGCTGATCCGCTCGAGATTCTTCCGCCATTCGTGCCAGAGCTTTGCCTTGTGTGCGAAGGCGTCCTTCACCAGGTCCGGCACCTCGCGATTCCGCTCGGCCACGGCGCCCAGTTCGTGCTCTGTGATGAGCCGCGCGTTCCCTTCCTCCTGGCCCGGAATCACCTGGTTGACGATCATCGGGCACCGCGCCGCGATCGCCTCCTGCACCGAGGCTCCGCCCGCCTTGCTGATCACCAGGTGACTGGTCATCATCAATTGCGGCATCTGGTTGGTCCAGCCCAGCACGCGCACGCGGTCGCTGTGTTCGCGCGTCCGCTCGAGTAACTTGGCCTTCAACTCCGCGTCGCGGCCCACGGTGATCGTGAGTTGCGTATCGGGAATCTCCAGCAGGCGATCAATCACCTTGCCCGCCTTCTTCTTCCCGGTGTTGATCACGTACAGAATGCGCCGCGGCTCTCCGAAGACCGGCGGATTCAGGGGCGTGGCCGGCGGTTCGGTGAAGATTGGGCTCACGGGAAACCCAAGCGTGCGAATGCGCTCCTCCGGCACGCCAGCCTCCAGCAGGACGTCCGCCGTGGCCTCATTCGCAACGCAGAACAAATCACTGGGCGCCCGGTACCACATCGAATTGATCGTGATCGAATCCGTCACGATCGTCAGAAACCGGAACGGCCGCTCCTTGTAATCGCGGTAAAGCTCCTGGATCACATGCGCGTACACCGGATAGGTGGACACCACGCAGTCCGGCTGCGTTTCGTGCAGAATGTCCCCAAGCGCATTTTTCAATTTCGTAAATCCGGCCATCCGGCTCTCCACAAAATTGGAATTGTCCAGCAGCGAATAAATTCCGCCCCACACTCGGGGCGCGTATTGCACCACGCCGAGGTAGGCGCTCTTGACGAAGGTGTTGAACCGGCCGTAACTGCTCTCGAACAGGTCGAGCACCTCCACCTTGACGTCGTCGGAAATAAGCTCCAGCGCATCGCGCAGATTCCGCGCCGCGGCGTTGTGACCCTCCCCAAAACCCGCCGTAAGTATGAGTACTTTTTTCATGGCCAGTTTCTTTCAACGTCGCCATCGCAGGTTACGAAAAAGTGTCATTCCCGTTACATTTGGGCCATAATTTATTAGCTCTGCTTGTGGAAATTGCAGCCAATCATTCGTTTGGCCGCTTGCGTCGTTCCCCGCCTTTGCGCCCGCCCGATCCTGTGCGCGGCTAATCGGCACTGGATTCCGCCATCAGGCTCCTTTATAGTCACTTGATATGTTCGAAGCCATCAAAGGTCAGTTGACGACGGTCGGGGACAAGCTCACGCACGTGCGGAGGTTTCTTTGACGTCCCGGGTGCGCAGAAGCGTCTGGCGGAACTGGACGCGTTGATGGCGGGCGACACCTTCTGGAACAACCGGGAGCAGGCCCAAAAACTCATCGACGAGGCCAATTCGCTGCGGAAGAAGATCGATCCGCTGATCAAGGCGGAACGGCAGGCGGATGATTTTCGCGTGATGATCGAACTCGCCGAAGGCGAGCCGGCCGCGGAACAGGCCAGACACGAGCAGGAACTCCAGCGCGACCTGTCGCAATTCGCGAAGGACCTCGAGAACCTCGAACTGCGCGTCTTCCTGAACGGGCCGCACGACAAAAACAACTGCATCCTGAGCATCAACGCCGGCGCGGGCGGGACGGAATCGTGCGACTGGGCGAACATGCTGCTGCGGATGTACCAGCGCTGGGCCGAGGGCCGGGGCTGGGAGGTGGAAGTGACGGACGCGCTGCCCGGGGAAACGGCCGGAATCAAGAGCGCCACCATGTTGATCTCGGGCGAGAACGCCTACGGATTTTGCAAGGCGGAACGCGGTGTTCACCGTCTGGTGCGCATTTCACCGTTCGACGCGAACAAACGGCGGCATACGAGTTTTGCCAGTGTGGATGCCATCGCCGAGATCGAGGAGGAGGGGGAGATCGAGATTCCGCCCAATGAATTCCAGGTGGACACCTATCGTTCCGGCGGCAAGGGCGGCCAGAACGTGAACAAGGTGGAAACCGCGGTGCGGATCACGCACATCCCAACCGGACTTGTGGTGGCGAGCCAGACCCAGCGGTCGCAACACCAGAACCGGGCGACCGCCATGAAGCTGCTGCTCTCGCGCATTTTTGCGCAACGTCTCGACGCCCAGAAACAGGAGATGGAACGCTTTTACGGCGAGAAAGGCAGCGTCTCCTGGGGCAATCAAATCCGCAGTTACGTGTTCCAGCCGTATCGCATGGTGAAGGATTTGCGGACGGGCGTGGAGACCAGCGATGTGCAGGGTGTCATGGACGGCGATCTCGATCCGTTCGTTAACGCCTGGTTGCGGGCCGGCTGCCCGACCAAACGCATGGCATCGGTCAAGGACGACGACGAATAACCGGCGCGATGAGCATCCTGGATACCATTGTCGAACAGAAGCGGATCGAGGTGGCGCGCCTGCCCGAGCGAAAGATTTCCGCGGCGGATTTGCAGGCAGCGTTGCAGGCGCGCGGCGGACGCCGGGATTTTGCGGCAGCACTGCGCCAGCCGCGGCGCGGTGGAACGGTGTCGCTGATCGCCGAGGTCAAGAAGGCCTCGCCATCGGCGGGCGTGATCCGCGCGGATTTCGACCCCGTGCAAATCGCGCGCGACTACGAGGCCGCGGGCGCGGATTGCCTGTCGGTGCTGACCGACGAGAAATTTTTCCAGGGTTCCCTCAAGTATCTCCAGCAAATCCGGCAGGCGGTGAAGCTGCCGCTGTTGCGCAAGGACTTCATCATAGACGAACGCCAAATCCTGGAGGCGGTCGAGGCGGGGGCGGACGCGATTTTGCTGATCGTCGCGATTTTGAGCGACGCGCAATTGAGCCACTTTCATGCGCTGGCCGTTGATTCGGGATTGGCGGCGCTCGTTGAAGTTCACGACGAAGCCGAGCTGGACCGCGCGTTGAAGGCGGACGCGCAAATCATCGGCGTGAACAATCGCGATCTCAAGACGTTCAAGGTGGATCTGGCCACGACCAAGCGGCTGGCGGCGAAGATACACGCAGCGCCGGGCGGGCGAGGCAAATTGCTGGTGGCCGAAAGCGGCATTCACACGCGCAGCGACGTGGATCAATTGGCCGCCTGCGGGGCGAACGCGATCCTGGTGGGTGAATCGCTCATGCGCCATGCGGATATTCGCGCGAAGGTGGATGAACTGATGGGTTCGCGAACAGCCTGAGGCTATTCGCGATACGGTTTGCCCGCGCGATAGGCTTCCAGGCGTCGCGCCGCGGCATCGGCAACGGAGGTTTTCTGCTGGGCAATGGCAAGTTGCCGCGCGTTTTCCGCGGTCTGAATTGCTTCGGGAAATCGTCCCGCCTCCGCGTAGGCCTCGTCGAGGAGCGAGAGCACCGCCGGGTCCCCGGCCTGGGTCAGATCGCGGGCCTGTTCCAATTGCGCGATCGCTTCGGTGAATTTTCCTGCTCGCATGAGGACGAGGCCAAGGCGAAGGCGGATGTCCGGGTCGGCGGGCTTGATCCGCGCCGCCTGGTAGAATGCAGATGCGGCGTTCGCGAGGTTTCCCTGGGCGGCGTAGAGGCCGCCGAGATTGTAGAGCGCAACATCATTGGTGGGTTCGATGGCCAGCGCCTGGGCGAAGTGTTTGCGGGCTTCCTCGAATTGCCCCGCCTGGCCGAGCAGCAGGCCGAGTTTGAGATGCGCATGAATGAAGTTGGGATCGAGGTCGAGCGCTTCGGCGTACTCCGTCTGCGCTTCCCTGGGTTGCCCGAGCTTTTGCAGGACACCGGCCAGTTGATCGTGTGTCTGGGCGTTGTCGGGGTCGAGACGAAGCAACGCGCGCAATTCCCCGGCTGCTTCCTGATAAGAGCCGAGCTGCAACAGCACTTTGATGAGATTCTGGCGGGCTTCGATCGCCCGCGGATACAGGCGAATCGAGTCGCGATATTCGGCGACGGCCTCGGTGAGTTTGCCCTGGTTGGCAAGCAGATTGGCTACCTCGAAATGCGCCGGGCTGTAATCGGGATCGTTGGCCAGCGCCTTTTGGAGAAATTGCATCGCCACCGAGTTGCTGCCTTCGCGCGCGCAAATGTAACCGAGATAAAACAGCGGCTTCGGCGAGTGTGGCGCGAGTTCCGACGCCGCCTTGAACTGCGCGGCGGCGTCATCAAGCCGGTTCAGCTTTAGATAGGACTGGCCGAGGTGTTCGAACGCATAAACGCGGTCGGACCCGGCCTCCGCCGCGTGAGTGAAAAGTGTGATCGAATCGTGCCAGACACGCACCTGCAGGCGTGTCAGAACCAGGCACACGACAAGAATCGAGCTGGTGAGCACCGGGAGCAATCGCCGTGCGGAAACCGGCCAATGCGAGGCGAGATCCCCGAGCCCCCAGACCGCCACGATAAAAATGCCGATCGACGGGAGATAAGTGTAACGGTCGGCCATCGCCTGAAAACCGACGTGCACGAATCCGATGACTGGCACCAGCATGCCAAGGAACCACAGCCAGCCAACCAGCGCGTACGGGTATTGCCGGCGCAATGCTGCCACGGAAATGGTGATGATCACCAGCAGTGCGACAGCCCCGCCGGCTTCCCACAACGGCCAGTGATCGGGTATCGGATAGAAAATGGTCAGGTGAGCCGGCCAGATCATCTTGCCGAGATACCGGATGTAGGAGACGACGGCGTTGGCGATTCTCTGGGAGAAGGTCAGGTCACCCAGGGAGATCACAGCGCCCGCTTCGCTTTGAGCAGAAAACGTGATGATGCTCGAGAGGAGGGCCAGGAGAAAAAAGGGAATTTTCTCCACCAGCAACGGGCGCAATGCGCTTAATCCCGTGAGCCTTTGCAAGGGCCAGCAATCGATCAGGAGCAGGACGAACGGCAGGGTGACCAGCATCGGTTTGCTCATCAGTCCGAGGGCGAAGAGAACCAGCGCAGCGGCGTACCAGGCTTTGCGCCATTTGAGATTTCCGGCATACTCGACGTAGCCCCAGATCGCGAGCAGGCCAAAGAAACCGCTGAGGACATCTTTGCGTTCGGAGATCCATGCGACGGACTCGACATGGACCGGATGCCAGGCGAAAAGCGCGGCGACAATGGCGCTTCGCCAGAGAGCGCCGGTCATCCGCCGCAGCAGCGCGAACAACAGGAGCGTGTTTGCCAGGTGGAGCAGAAGATTTGTGAGGTGATGCCCGCCGGGATTCAGGCCGTACACCGCGCAATCGAACATGTGCGAGAGCCAGGTGACCGGGTGCCAGTTGGCGGCGTGCGCGCTGGTGAATGCCCACGCGAGTTTGTGGACGGTGAGCGGAGGCTGGACATTCGGGTTTTCGGAGACGTAATCGGGGTCATCCAGATTGACGAAATCGTGATGAAGGACCGGAGCGTAGCCGAACAAAATGCCCAGCGCCAAAGCTAGGCAGATCAACAGAAACAAATGGCGTTGGCCGGAACGATTTATCACGTCAAATCCTCCCCATGCCAGAAAACTGCGGAGGGCAAAAGCAAAATGTCTTCTGCATGGGGGGAAAAAGGCCAGTCGCGGTTTCAGGATGCACCCCGCGCCCGCTCGAAGGTCTGATTTGGATCAAGGAGGCGAAAGGTACGTAAACGGCGCCACCGGTATGTTCCGGAGGACGGTGAAAAGAATGATCACCACCAGCAGCAGTTTGATCCAGACGGCATCCAATCGCGGCGCGGGGGCCGGCTGGCCGGCAGCTTCCAGCAGCAGCAGCCGGATTCCCGCGACCACCAGAAAAGGAAGCGCGACCACCAGCAGCGCGTTGTAATGGAGCGCGTCGAGAATGCGCCCGTGCGCGAGACAGAACAACGCCCGTGTGGCCCCGCAGCCGGGGCATTCCAGTCCTGTCACTCGATGGAACAGGCAGATTGGGTAAAAGGAATAATGAGAGGGATCGAAGAGAAACAACACCACCGCGCCCGTGCCGGCGGCAAACAATGCCAACGGCAGCAAAAAGAAACGGCGCGCGTGGAGTACTTTTTCCATCAGTTGGATCCACCCATGTTTTGCAGGGTGCTCATCAGGCCGCCGAGGATGGCGCCAATAATGTTCGCCACGATGCCGACGCCAAAGGCAATCCAGCACCACATCTTCGCCTTGCGCGAAGCTTCCGTCGCGCCCTGAAAATCGCCAGACTGGAGTTTGCCGTTCACCTGCGCGGCGTAAACGATGGCCACAATCCCAAACGGCAGGCAACAGCACAGCGTGCAAAGGATCGCCTGCACAAGATAGTTCGGCACATTGCCCGCAGTTCCCGCGGGGGAGTAAAGCGGCGGCAGATTTCCCGGGCCGGCTTGCGAAGGAAGCAATCCCGCGAACTCCGGCACTTCCCGCAATGGTTTCCATTCGGTCGTTCCCTGCAACTGCACGCGGGTGTTGGCGTCTGCCCGGCCTTCGGCGATCCATTGCCGCAACTGTTCGGCCGTCACCGGTCCCGTACTCCACGTGGTCCGCTCCGATTATTTTATACATAGCGAATTAAAATTGATTCTGCGGCGGCACTTGTCAGTAAGAGAATCTGTGGAAGCCATGCCGGAAGGGGAAGAAAACCAAAAACCCGGCGAATAATAAATAGCCCACCAGTGCGATCACCAAACCCGCGATTGCCAGGCCGCGATTTCGATGGAGAGGATCGCGATTGCTCTGGCTCAGGGCGATGGCGGAGAAAATCAATCCCAGCGTCGAAAAGAGCGGGCCGCAACAGAAAAGCCCGATGATGCTCAACACCAGCCCGGCGATGGCCATGCCGTTTCCCTCGGCGGGAGGCTGGCTGCCCATCGGCATTGGAGAAAACGGCGGCGGCGTGGAGGGCGGCACGGTGGCGAATGCGCCCGCAAATTCCAGTATCGTGCCGAGCGGCTTCCATTCCGTTTCGCCCTCGAGTTGCACCTGGGTTTGGGCGTTGACGCGCCCTTCGGCGATCCATTGGCGCAATTGCTGCGCGTCCACGGGACCGTACGGCTTTTGATCCACTCCTATGACTTTATACATCGGCATCCCTGCCCCTAGTAATAACCCACGCAGCAACAATTGCCTAGCAGATTTGGGTGGGGAGGTTTCTGCCTCCGCGGCGGGCCGGTTTTATGTTGATAATTGCGCCGGTCGGCGGGAAAATCGCAGGTCTATGGCAACTCCTGCCTTTCAGTACCAGGATCCGTTCCCGCTCGGGAAGGATGACACCGAATATTATCTGCTGACCAAGGACCACGTCTCCACCGCTCAATTTGACGGCCACGAAATCCTCAAGATTGAACCCGACGCGCTGGCCAAGGTCGCCCGCGCGGCCATGCACGATTGCTCATTCCTGCTCCGCTCCGAACACCACCGGCAGGTGGCCGCGATTCTCGACGATCCCGAGGCCAGCGAGAACGACCGTTATGTGGCCTTGACCATGTTGCGCAACGCCGAGATTTCCGCGCGCGGCGTGCTGCCCTTTTGCCAGGACACCGGCACCGCCATCGTGGTGGCCAAGAAGGGCCAGCAGGTCTGGACCGGCGGTGGCGACGAGGAGGCGCTTTCGCGCGGCGTTTACGAAACGTATACGGGCGAGAATCTGCGCTACTCGCAGACCATTCCGCTCGACATGTATGCGGAGAAGAACTCCGGGTGCAACCTGCCCGCGCAGATCGATCTCTACGCGACGGGCGGCGCGGAATATAAATTCCTTTTTGTGGCCAAGGGCGGCGGGTCCGCAAACAAGACTTATCTCTTCCAGGAAACCAAGGCGCTGCTGAACCCGAAGAGTCTGGAAGCGTTTCTGGTCGAAAAAATGCGGACGCTCGGCACCGCGGCTTGTCCGCCTTACCACATTGCGTTTGTGATCGGCGGCACTTCCGCCGAGACCTGCCTCAAAACGGTCAAGCTGGCCTCGACCAAGTATCTCGATTCACTGCCGACCAGTGGCAACGACGGCGGGCGCGCCTTCCGGGATTTGGAATTGGAAAAGAAAACGCTCCAGGCCGCGCAAAAGCTCGGCATCGGTGCGCAGTTCGGCGGGAAATATTTTGCGCATGACGTGCGGATCATCCGCCTGCCCCGGCATGGCGCTTCCTGTCCGGTAGGCATGGGCGTGTCCTGCTCCGCCGATCGCAATATCAAGGCCAAGATCAACAAGGACGGCGTCTGGGTGGAGAAACTGGAGGACAATCCCGGCCGTTTCATCCCGCCGGAATTCCGCGAGCAGGGCGAAGGCGACGCGGTGCGGCTCGACTTGAACCGGCCGATGCCGGCTGTGCTGTCGGAACTTTCGCGGTATCCGGTTTCGACGCGCCTGTCACTCACCGGCACGATTGTCGTCGGACGCGACATCGCGCATGCGAAGCTCAACGAGCGCCTGGACCGCGGCGAAGGTCTGCCGGAGTATCTCAAGCAGCATCCCATCTATTACGCCGGTCCCGCGAAAACGCCCAACGGCATGGCTTCGGGATCGTTTGGGCCGACGACGGCGGGGCGCATGGATTCGTACGTGGAACGTTTTCAATCCGCGGGCGGCAGCATGGTGATGATCGCCAAGGGCAATCGCAGCCAGGCTGTGACCGACTCATGCCGCAAGCACGGCGGTTTCTACCTGGGAAGCATCGGCGGACCGGCCGCGATCCTCGCGCAGAACAACATCAAGAAGGTTGAAGTGCTCGAATACCCCGAGCTGGGAATGGAAGCCGTGTGGAAGATCGACGTGGTGGATTTTCCCGCCTTCATCCTCGTGGACAACAAGGGCAACGACTTCTTCCAGCAACTCAAGGCGAATTGCGGGAAGTGCTGAAGCGGGCGCGGGCGGATCATCCCATCCGCACTTCCCTGCCTGTGGAGGCGGAAGTGTAGATGGCGTCGAGGATTTGCTGGAGCTTCAGTGATTCCTCGATGGTGACCAGCGGCTTCTTGCCTTCGAGCACGCAATTGACGAAGTGCTGCACGCGGTCCTCCGGGTACGGCACCTTGGCGGATGCGAGATGCACCGTCTCGTAACCGGCCGAGCCATTGCGGAATATTTTCGCCGGGAACAGGGAGAGACCGGCGGTCGTACCCAAAAGATCCACGCCCTGCTCGCGCATGTCGCCGGCGTGAAATCCCGCCCAGCTCGCCTCCAGGGTCACGGTGCGGCCGCTTTTCAACTTGAGCAGCGCCACGCCGTAGTCTTCCACGTCGAAGGGCTTCGCGGGATCAATTTCGCTCTTGCCCCAGGCGCCTTCACCGGCGCCGCGCGAGCCGAACCGCGAGTGCGTATGGCCGGAAACGCTGGTCACGTCGAAATCGCCGAGCAGATGCAGGCAGGTGTCGAGCATGTGCGAACCGATGTCCACCACGCAGCCGCCGCCGGATGATTTTTTCTGCGTGAACCAGGAGCCGATCCGCGGAATGCCGCTGCGACGAAGCCAGAAACAGCGCGCATGATAAATTTCCCCGAGATCGCCGCGCTGAATCATCATCTTCGCCAGTTGCGTGTGGCGGTTGAAACGATAGTTCTGCGCGACCATCACGGTGCGGCGCATCTTGGCGGCGATGTCGATGATCTTCGAAGCCTCCTTTGCGCTCATGGCCAGCGGCTTTTCCAGCAGGACATGCTTGCGGGCGCGCAACGCTTCGATCGCGACCGGCGCGTGCAGGTGATTGGGCAGCGCGACAATTATCGCGTCGATGTCCGCCTGCTCCAGCAGTTCGCGGTAGTCGGAATAGTTGCGCGGGATTTTGAAGCGGTCGCAGGCTTCGCGCGCCCGCGCCGGATTGTGTTCGGAAATTGCCACCGCCGTGCCGCGATGAGATTGTGAAAGGCTGTTTAAGTGATCGAGCCCAATGGCGCCCGCCCCGATAACTCCGCATCTTAGTCGTTCAGGCATAAGAATCTCATTGTGTTACGGGTGTTGATCACCGCCGCGTCAACGTGGTTGGGTTGCAGGGGTTTTAATCAATTCTGACGCCGGAGGTCAATGGCGATTTGAGAAAAACAGGGACATTTTAACACATTTTGCGCAAATGACGCTTGCCCAAGACCGTGGAAGCGTCTAGGAAAGCGTCCGTGGTTCCTGCCCTGGCCATATTGGCTCTTTTGAGTCTGTTAATCACGCTCTGGCAATGGGTTGTAGCGTGGCGCTTCCCCCTGCACTCGCGCATTGCCGATCCTTCTTTCGCCCCGGCCGTCACGCTGTTGAAGCCGATCAAAGGCTGGGAGGCCAGCAGCGCCGAATGCCTCGAAAGCTGGCTGACCCAAACCTATCCTGCTGCGGTGCAGGTGCTTTTCGGGGTGGCTTCGCCCGAGGATCCCGCGGCGGAGGAAGTGCGCAAGCTGATCGCGAAACATCCGAACTGCAACGCCCGCCTTGTGCTTTGCCGGGAATCGCTGGGGGCCAACGCGAAAGTGTCGACACTGATCCAGTTGTCGCGCTTGGCAGGGCATGACGTGATTGTGGCGAGCGATGCCGATGTGCTCGTGCCACCGGATTATCTGGCGAATGCAGTCGCGCCTTTGCGCGATCCGGCGATTGGATTGGTCAATTCATTTTATCGGCTCAAGAACCCAACCACGGTGGCGATGCAGTGCGAAGCCATTGCCATCAACGCGGATTTCTGGAGCCAGGTGTTGCAGGGACGGAGCCTGGCGCCGCTGGATTTTGCGCTGGGCGCGGTGATGACCACGCGGCGGGCGCAGCTTCAAGCGATTGGCGGTTTCGAGGCCCTGGCAGATTATCTGGCGGATGACTTCCAACTCGGAAATCGCGTTGCCCGCGCGGGAAAACGCATCGCGATTTGTCCGGTGGTGGTTGACTGCGTTTCGCCGCCGATGGATTGGCACGAGGTGTGGTCGCATCAACTCCGCTGGTCGCGAACCATCAGGGTCTGCAAGCCCGCGCCGTATGGATTCAGCATTCTGAGCAATGCCACGCTGTGGCCGCTGTTATGGGTGGCGTTGCGGCCGGGGCAGATTGCGCTGATCGGTTTCGCGATCTGCATGCTCGTGCGCATGCTTACAGCGCAAACACTGCAAGCGCGGCTGGCGCCCGCCGAAAAAACCAGCCATTATTTCTGGCTGGCGCCGTTCAAGGACCTGCTTCATTTTGCGTTATGGTTGCTGGCTTTTTTTGGGAATCGGATTGTCTGGCGGGGAAAAATTTACCGCCTCCAGCGGGATGGCAAGTTGATCCCGGTGATTTCAGGCGGATCGGCTTCCAAAGTTGCAAGTACTTGAAAATGAGCGAAGATCGATTGAAAATTTCCCACGCAATCGCTCTGGCGCGAACCCCGAATCCCGGTATATTATGTGCTGTCAAAACATGCGGAAATGAGAAGTTGACACCCGCGGGGTGTTTTGGTTTCTTATCCGTCCCTTTTAAGGGCTAGATTTATGTACGCTGTAATGGAAACTGGCAGTAAACAGTATCGTGTCGCCGCGGGCGACACGTTGGAAATTGAGCGCCTGGAGATCGAAGCCGGGCAGCCATTCACTTTCAACCGGGTCCTGTTGGTAAACAAGGACGGCAAGCTCACCGTGGGTTCGCCCACTGTGGCGCAGGCCAGCATCGTCGCCGATGTTGTGGCGCACAAGCGCGGTGAAAAGAAGATCGCGTTCAAGATGAAACGCCGCAAAGGCTATCATCGGACGGTCGGCCACCGGCAGGAATTGACGGTTGTGAAAATCAAGGAAATCAAGGCTTAGTTTATGGCACACAAGAAAGGTCAGGGAAGTGTCCGCAACGGACGCGACAGCGCAAGCAAGCGGCTGGGCGTGAAACGTTATGGCGGGGAATTTGTCACGGCCGGCAGCATCCTGGTCCGCCAGCGCGGCACCAAGTTCAGCGCCGGGGCGAACGTCGGCACCGGCCGCGATTGGACGTTGTTCGCGCTCGTGGACGGGAAGGTGCGTTTTGACAAGGGCAGCAAGCGGGTCAACGTTGTGGCGGCCACGCCGCCGGCGAACAACTGATCCGTTTCGGAAGATACTTGCGGCGAGGTCTGCGGGCCTCGCCTTTTTTGTTTTCGAGGGGCAATCGTGTTTATTGACCAGGTAAAAATTTTTTCGCGCGCCGGCCACGGCGGGAAGGGATGTGTCGCGTTCCATCGAGAAGCGTTCATCACCAAGGGCGGCCCCAGCGGCGGCAATGGCGGGCGCGGGGGCAGCGTGATCCTGCAAGCCGATCACGACCTCAACAACCTGATCGCGCAATACTACGTGCCGCGCCTGATCGCCGAAGCTGGCGAGGGGGGCATGAGCAAGGGGATGGACGGTCACGCGGGCAAGGACCTTGTGGTCAAAGTTCCCTGCGGCACGCTCGTGTGGAGACTTCCGTCGTCCCAACCGCCGGCTGAAGAACCGGAACAAGAGGAAACGGAGCAGAAGGAGACGGAGCGTCCCCTGCTCGGCACGGCTAAGCGTCCATTGATCCGCCATTCCGGAAAGCAGCGCGCCATGGAGATCGATCTTTCGGCGGAGCCCGAGGAGGGAACACCGCGCGCGGCCGCCACGACCACGGGAGCGGAACTGGTCACCGACCTGACGGAGCACGGGCAGCAGTTCATCCTCAGCAAAGGCGGCCGGGGTGGATTGGGGAACCGAAATTTCGCCACCGCACGGCGCCAGACACCGCGCTTCGCGCAGCCGGGTGAGCCGGGCGAGGAAGGCGAATACCTGCTGGAATTGCGATTGATCGCGGAGGTGGGGCTGGTCGGATATCCGAACGCCGGCAAGTCCACGCTGCTCACGGCGATTTCCAAGGCGCGTCCGAAGATCGCGCCGTATCCGTTCACGACGCTGCATCCGCAGATCGGGATTGTGGAGTATCCGGATTACCACCGGCTGACCGTGTGCGATGTGCCCGGATTGATTGAAGGCGCGCACAATAATGTGGGCCTCGGGCACGCGTTTCTTCGCCACATCAAGCGCTGCAAGATTTTGGTGATCCTGCTGGATATGGCCGGCACCGATGCGCGGATGCCGTGGGACGATTACCGGCAGTTGCTCAAGGAGCTGGAACTCTACGATCCGGCCATGCTGGACAAGCCGCGCATGGTGGTGGCGAACAAAATGGACGAGGCCGTGGCCGAGGAGAACCTGAAGAAGTTCAAGCGCAAGGTGCCCAGGACGCCCGTGCTGCCGATAGCCGCCGCCTTCGATGAGGGGATCGGCCGGTTCAGGGAAATGATTCGCGAAGCAGTGGAATCGGCTGATAAATAAACCGGCGGCTACTTCGCCGGATTTTTACTCTTCTTTTGGAGCGCCTTGCTCAACTGCGCCCGCATTTTCTTCAGGTGGCGCGGGCAGATTCCGTGGGATTGTCCGGGTGGCGGCGGTCCCGCGGCCTTGGGACGGCACCAGGCGCAGACGGCGACGTGCATGGGAAATTCAATCTGCGTCGCTGTTTTGGCGAGGCTGCGATGTACCGCGATGGCCAGCGGATTCTTCACGTCACAGGCAATTGTCCGATCTGCGGAACAATGCTGGCATGACAACGGGCCGTTGTCAAAAAAAGTGAGGCGACGTATGGCCCCTATTGTCTCGATCATTTCGGCTTGAACGCGGATGCGTGGAGGTTCACGATGCGGTAGTTCCATGGATGTCCCCCGCCCATGGCGCGAAGCACAATGATTGCGAAAGCATCCACGCGCGGGGGCTGTCCACAAAAGGCTGACCATCGGGTCGTGATCGGGACCGCCTGCGCGCAAGGCGAGGTCGAGGAATTCAATCTGAAAGGGAGCGTATGAAAAATCTGCTGATTGGCGTGTTATTCGTCACCACATTGGTTTTTGGAGGACTTTATTTCAAGCAGGCATGTCAGGACGCCCAGGTTCGGGCCGGCACCGATGAACTGAGGCAGGAGGTGAGCGATCTGCAGGCGAAGGTCACCCGGCAGCAAAAAGAAGAGACGCAACTTCAGGAGGAATTGCGGCGGGCCAGCGCGAACGCCGCGGCCAATATCCAGGAGGAGGCCTTGCTGCGGGCGAGTCTCATGCAGAGCATGACCAACCGCGGCGCGGGTGCGTCATCATCGAGTGGTGCGCAGGGCGGATCGGGGCGGTCGAATCCGCTTGGCGGCCTTTCCGACATGCTGAAGAACCCGGAACTGAAGGAGATGATCAAGAACCAGCAGAAGACCGCGATGAGCGCCATGATTGACAAGAATTACGGCCGGCTCTTCGCGGATCTGCATCTCACGCCCGAACAGTCGGCAACACTCAAGGACCTGCTCTTGAAGAAGCAACTGGACGCGATGGACGGCGGGATGTCCCTTTTCCTCGATGGTGCGGACTCAACGAACCGCGCGCAGGCCGTCCAGCAAATCAAGGATGCTTCGGATGCCGCCGACGCGAAAATCAAAGAATTTCTCGGCGACGATAATTTCGCCCAGTTCCAGTCCTACGAGCAATCCATGGGCGAGCGGATGGTGGTGAGCGGGCTGGAGGACCAACTGGCCGGCGGCGCGGCGGCGCTGAGTGACGACCAGGCGCGTCAATTGATCCAGGCAATGACGCAGGAACGGCAGAATTTCAAATTCACGACGGACCTGTCGAACAAGTCCAAGGTGAGCGCGGATCCGACGGCAATGTTCAATGACGACACGGTGAACACGTTCCTGCAGGAGATGGGCCAGTTGAACCAACAGTATCTCACGAGCGCCAAATCCATCCTGACTCCCGATCAGCTCACCGCGTTTGACAAATACCTGCAGAACCAGCAGGCGATGCAGAAAATGGGAATGCAAATGGCCCGGAAGATGTTTGCCCCGGCGAAGGCGAGCGGGGAGTGAGGGCGCGGACATTGCAGCGCGGAGTTCCCAGCCTTCCCGCTTGACATCACCGGCGTGCTTGGGAATTTGTCCGGCGTGTATCGCAGCCTCGATGCGGAGAAGATTGTGGATACCGTCCGGCTGCTCCGGAACCGGATTCGCGAACGTTTTCCCGAAGCGGGGTTGGGGCGGGTGGCCGACGATCTTGTCCACGTGGCGGAAAAGGCGGCGGTCAAGTCGCATGCCATCGCGGAGCCTTATCTCCCGTTTCGCATCGGGATCGCCGTGCTGGTCGCCGCGCTTTTGATCATCATCGGCTGGATACTTTTTCATCTCAGAATCTCGACGCAGATTGACCGTTTCTCGGAGTTCCTCCAGGCGCTGGATGCGGCGCTCAACACGGTGCTGCTGATCGGCGGCGGAATTTTCTCGCTGTTCACGCTGGAAGTGCGGATGAAGCGGAATCGCGCGCTGAAGCTCCTGCACGAACTGCGGTCGCTGGCGCACATCGTGGACATGCACCAGCTCACGAAGGATCCGGAAGTGATTCTCGCCGGGGTTCCCACCACCGCATCCTCGCCGCGGCGGACCATGACGCGCTTCGAACTCTCGCGTTACCTCGATTATTGCAGCGAGATGGCGGCGTTGATCGGCAAGATCGCGGCGCTTTATGTGCAGAAGTATGACGACCCGGTAGTGCTGAGCGCGGTGGATCAATTGGAGGATTTGACCTCGAGCCTGTCGCGCAAAACGTGGCAAAAGATCATGCTCAATAACCATTTGCAGGCGGAATCGTACGAGGGGCAAACGTCGCGCGGGTGAAGAGGCGCTCCCGCTCCCGGTGGGGCGATTGCTTTTTTTCCGTTTTGAACAAGAATGAGTCATGACGGACAGGCGGCATCCGCATTTGGTCGTGCTCGGAGCGGGATTCGGGGGATTGGAATTCTGCAAATACTTTCACGCTCCCGAGGCGCGCGTCACCCTGGTGGACCGGACCAACCACCATCTCTTCCAGCCGCTGCTGTATCAGGTCGCAACCGCCGGGCTTTCCGCGCCCGACATTGCCCAGCCGATTCGCTCGATACTTTCCAATCGCCCGAACGTGACCGTGCTGCTCGACGCGGTGAAGGATTTCGATCTTGCGCGCAGGCGGGTCGTCCTTTGCGGGGGCGAGCTGGAATACGATTATCTCGTGCTGGCATTGGGCGGCTGCACGAGTTACTTCGGGCATCCCGAGTGGGAGCAGTTTGCGCCGGGGTTGAAATCATTGGAGGACGCCCTGCGCATTCGGAGCCAGATTCTGATGGCGTTCGAGAAGGCGGAAACCGAGCCGCGTCCGGGCCAGTTGGAACGGCTGATGACGATTGTGGTGGTGGGCGGCGGGCCAACGGGCGTGGAACTGGCGGGCGCGTGCTCGGAACTGGCGCGGCATGTGTTGCGGCGGGATTTTCGACGGATCGATCCGGGGACGGCGAAGGTGGTGCTCATCGAGGCGGGACCGCGCATTCTCGGCAATCTGCCGCCGGAATTGTCCGCGAGCGCGCAGCGCCAGCTTGAAGCGCTGGGCGTGCATGTTCGCACGGCAACGAAGGTGAAGAACATTTCGGAACACTGCGTTGAACTCGAAAACGGCGAAACCATCCACGCCGCGAACATCATATGGGCAGCGGGCGTGGGCACCACGCCGCTGGTGAAGCGGTTAGGCGTTCCGCTTGATCGCGCGGGACGGGTGCAGGTGAACCCCGATCTCAGCCTGCCCGGTTATCCGGAGGTGTTCGCTGTTGGCGACATGGCGCTGGTGGTTGAAAATGGCAAACCGGTGCCGGGCGTTTCACCGGCGGCGATGCAGATGGCGCGCCATGTGGCGCTGATCATCGAAAATGATATTTCCTTTCAAGGGGCGGCCGTACGTCCGGCCTTCAAATACTGGGACAAGGGAACGATGGCGACGATTGGGCGGTCGGCAGCGGTGGCGAAGATCGGGAAATTCGAGTTCTCGGGCCTGACGGCATGGGTCGCCTGGCTGACGGTGCACCTGATTTTCCTGATCGGATTCCGGAATAAGGTTTCGGTGCTGTTTCAGTGGTTTTATTCCTACGTGACCTACAAGCGTGGCGCGCGAATTGTGATCGGCGAAACGAGTTGCAGGGACAATGCGCACGTTGACGCATTGCACCGCTGAACGCGGAGCGGACGTTACAGCGCAGTGTCCGTGCCAGTGTGGCGGGACAGGGGCTTGTCGGAGGAGGACTGTTGGTGTGGAAAGGTGGCGCTGGGTGGGCAGGTCGACGCGACATGTCGCGTCGGGACAAAGCGCAGACATGTCTGCGCAGTCCAAAGCATGCGGGCATCGGAGCGAAGAACCCCTATCACCATTTCAGACGCAGTGCGGTTCTTAAGGTGTGGCGGTTGGCCTGGTGGCGAAATCGATCGCTTTCACCTTCGCCTCCTTGGCCGCGTCCATCACGCGCACGAACTGGCCGACGGGGGCTTTTTTATCCGCATTGATGATGACCTTGACCTGGTTGTTGGTGGCAGTGGCGGCGGCCAATTCGGCGCGCAAGCGGTCGGCGGTGACGGATTGCGAGTTGGGGCCGTAGCGCAGATTGCCGTCGGCTTCGATGACGATCGAGATCGGCGGGTTCTCGGTCACGCCGGATTTGGTGGCCTGGGTGGACTCGGGCAACACCAGCTTGAAGGAACTGAGCGGTTTTTTGAAGGAGGTGGTCACCATCAGGAAGATCAGCACCACGATCAACACATCGATCAGGGCGACGATGATGATCGCGGGCGGCTGCCGCTTTTTGCGCAGGTAGAACCGCATGCTACCTCGCGACGGGTTTGGCGGACTCGTGGTATTGGCGGCGCAGAAACTCCACGCAGACGGTCTCCATCTCCACCGCGAGCATTTCCACCTTCTTGCTGTAGTAACTCCAGGCGATCAGCGACGGGATGGCGATCAGCAATCCCATCATGGTGAAGCGCAGGATCAGCGAAATGCCGTGCGCAAGGATGGTGTTGTCGGTCAGCGCTGACTGGCCGAGGCTGCCGAAGAGCGTCATCATGCCGTAAATCGTGCCGACCAATCCCATGAGGGGCGCGATGCCGACGACGATTTCAAGCACCACCAGGCCGCGTTCCAGGCGGACGATCTCCTGCCGCGCGCGGGTCTGGAGGGCGTTCTCATTCTCCTCCTGCGGGAGATCGAGGTGTTCCTCGGCCGAGAGCAGCAATCGGCTCAGGGGCGAGGGCGTCTGCTCACAAATGCGGCGTAGAACGGGCCGCTCGGAGGCGGTGCGGCAGGCTTCGGCGGCGCTGGCGACGGGCGGCGGCACCACGCGATTCCAGCGCAGGGCCAGGCCGCGCTCGACGATGAAAGTCAGGCCGACCACCGAGGTCAGCAGCATGATCAGGAAGAAGAATGTGTCCATGTTTTGCTTTCAGATAAAATCCATCAGCCGGGTTGCGTGCCGGCGGCGATCATTCATAGAAAAAGGTGAAGCGCACCTGCCGGACATCCGACCCGATGAGCAGCCGCATCTGGCGGGGCCAGGGCGCGTAAGGCGCCGGCTCCTGCACCGCGCGCTGGCAGAGATAGGTATAAATTTCGTCCACGGTGCTTTCGACCACGTGCATGTCCGTAATACGCCCATCGTAGGTGATCTTGAAATCCAGGACCACCCGGCCTGATTGATCGCGCGCAAACGTCTGCTGGTCAATCAAATCGTACCAGTGCAACTCGATGGCGCGGATGATTTCGGCATCGTATTCACCGAAGGGCGTTCCGATGGCATCAAATGAGGGCACGAGGCGCTGCCGGTGCACGCCGCCATCCTGGTGCATCATTTCACCGGGCATGAGATTCTGCCGGGCGCGCGCTTCCTCAAGTGTGCGCGGCCGTTGGTGCGGCTGAATTTCCGCGTCGCCGGGTTCCGGGGAATCAGTCGCTTCCCGGCTGGGCTTGGCCATTGCGAGGTCGCCCATCTTCTGGCCGCCCTTGGGTTTCGATTCCGCCGCGTCGTCGGTGTTGGCGGGTTTGTTGAAGGACGGCTGCAAGGGGAAGTTCTTCGTGCGCGGGGCGCTTTCGGTCTTGGGCACGTGCGTCTGGGCGCCATTGAGCTTGGGCAGGGGAGTGTCGAACAACGTGTCGGGGTTGGCGGCAACGGAATTGTGGGAGGAATAATGGGTGGCGTTTTTGGGTGCCTCGGTGGTGGTGGCCGCCGGGTCCACTTCCACGAACACGAGCGGAATCTCGGGCTGGGCCGGTTGCTGCTGCTGTTGCTGCGGTGTGGGCTTTGGGACCTGGACGAGCGTCAGGGCGTGGGTGATCCGCCGGAGCCAGGCCGGGAGGAAGTCCCGTTCCCACAGGCTGAATTTCTTGCCCAGTTCATAACCGCCAAAGAGCACGAGATGCGCGGCAATGGAAATTCCGAACGCCCAGATCAACAGGTCCGGCGTCTGACGCAGGGTAAGCCGCAATGTTCCGCTCTCGGACATAGTCCGCAGCCAACAATGCCGCAGGAGCCGGGACAGGGCAACACGTTTAGAACCCGCAGGCCACCAGCCGTTTGCCCGACGGCCCCGCCACGACGTGGCAAAGGCCTCCCCCACGCGATTTGCCCAGGCAGAGACCGCGAGCCAATATTCCTGTGGTGTATCCGGCCAGTCTGACTTCATGAAACGCAGGTCAACCGCCCGGAAATAAGCAGATTGCGCGCCATGGAAGGGCTGAAAACGAGGGGGTGTTCGTCTTTACAACGTCCCTTTACGGAAGCGGAGTATTGGTGGATTTCTTCCGTTCCGGGAAATATTTCGCTTCGGCCGCTTTCGACCCACAACCCACCCCGGCTATTGACACAGCATGGTTCCAATGCTAAATGCAAATAACTTGCAATTACGGTCGCACAAGTTCCTTCGGGTTGCGCGGGCAATTATCTGCCTGTTCGTGGCGGCGCAGTTGCTCCTTTCCGCGGCCATGGCGGCCAGCCCGGTCCTGCATCGCGCACTTCACCACGATGCCGATTCTCCCGACCATGGATGCCTCGCCACGATGCTGGCGCAGGGCCATGTCACCCTGGCTGACCCGGTTGTCGCGCTCGTGGCCGTCGCGCTGCTGATCTCCTTCCTGTCTTTCATTCAGTCTCTCCCGCCGCGCCGGTGTCTCGACGTTTCGCTTCCGGCCGGCCGCGCCCCGCCGGTCCTCTGACCAGCCTCACTCGTAGTATCCGGACGGCGTTCCGGGGTCTTTCCGTTTCTATTGTCACCTATCAGGCACACCCGCGTTCGTCCGGAGTTCCGGCTGGCACCCAGGCCCGCCGGTCCAGGGAGTTCTCTGGGAGATATTGAAAAACCTGACAATCACAAACTTATGAACAGGAAATTTTTGGCAAGCAAATCACAGAAGCAGATCATCTCGGAAATCGTCGCCTCCATCATGGCCATCGGCATGGCCGGACAGGTCGCGCACGGGCAGTCCACGACCAACTCGACCCCGTCCACCGCCAGTTCAACCACCTCCACCAATATCACCAGCCTCGGCAACGTGACCGTCACGGGCAAGCTCGACCAGGCCCGCAACGCGATCCTTCCCGATCTTGGCAGCTCGGTCTATGAAGTGCCGAAGGCGCAGATTGCGGCGGAACCGCTCGGCGAGGCTGCGCCTCTCAACCAGGTTCTGCTGCGGACCCCGGGCATGGCCCAGGACTCCGCGCCCAACGGCGACCTCCATCTCCGTGGCGAACACGCGAACATCCAGTATCGCATCAATGACGTCCTCCTCCCCGAGGGCATCAGCGGCTTTGGCCAGGAACTCGACACCCGGTTCGTGGACAGCCTGCGGCTGATCACGGGATCGCTCCCGGCCCAGTACGGTTTCCGCACCGCCGGGGTGGTGGACATCCGAACCAAGAGCGGCGCATTCGATCAGGGGAGCCAAGCGAGCATCCTGGGTGGCAGTTACAACACCGTGGCCCCCGCCTTCGAAACCGGCGGTTCGGAAGGGAATCTCAATTACTTCGCCAACTTCAGTTACACTCACAACGACATCGGAATCGAGAATCCGACGCCCAGTTCATATCCGATCCACGACACGACGGACCAGGGCAGGGCGTTTACATATCTCTCGTACATTCTCGATGATACCAGCCGCGTGAGCCTGATGGGCAGCGCGTCCTACGCCAATTTCCAGGTGCCGAACGTTCCCGGGCAACCTGCCGGCACCGCGCCCGACGGCGTGACTCCGTGGAACACCGCCGGCTCCGGCCTCCCCGCCAATTTCGATTCCTCGGCGCTGAACGAAAGCCAGAAGGAGCAGAATTATTACGGCGTGGTTGCCTATCAAAAATCGGTGGACCAGTTGAACCTGCAGGTCGCCGCGTTTGGCCGCAACAGCAGCGTCCACTTCATGCCGGACCAGATCGGCGATCTCTTCTTCAACGGCGTTGCCAGCGACGTGAAGCGGACGCTCTACTCCGGCGGCATCCAGACAGATCTCAGCTACGAGGTCAACGACAAGCACACCGTTCGCGCCGGTTTCTCCGCGCTGGACGAATATGTGGTGGGAAACTCCACCACGCTGGTCTACCAGGTCAACAACGCAGGCATGCCCACCGGCGGCGCATTCCCGATCGGCGACAACAGCTACATCAACGACATTTTTGCCGGTGTTTACCTGCAGGATGAGTGGAAGATCCTGCCCCAGGTCACCGTCAATTATGGCGCGCGCTGGGACATCTTCTACGCCACCTTCGACAAGGAAAACCAGTTCAGCCCCCGCGTGAACCTCATTTACCAGCCATGCACCAACACCACGCTGCACGCCGGCTATTCCCGTTACTTCACGCCGCCCGCGCCGGAATTCATCTCGAGCGGCTCCATCAGCAAATTCGACAACACCTCGAACTCCACCGGTTCGGACCAGAACGACACCATCAAAGCCGAGCGCGCCAATTACTACGATGTGGGGATCAGCCAGAGGCTGGCCCCGGGATTGCAGGTGGGCTTGGACGGCTATTATAAAACGGCGCAGAACCAGATCGATGACGGCCTCTTCGGCCAGACGCTGATTCTCTCGACGTTCAACTACGCCCACGGGCAGATCAAGGGTGTCGAGTTCACCACCACCTACGCCAACGGCGGATTCTCGGGCTACGGGAATATCGCGGTCTCCGACGCGCTCGGGAAGGGCATCAATTCCGCCCAGTTCCTCCTGCCCGATGTGGCGGCCTTCACCCAAAACAACTGGATTCACCTCGACCACGACCAGCGATTGACAGTCTCGTGCGGCGTCTCCTACCTCGAACAGGAATCCAAGAGCGCCAGCGCGCTGTTCTATACGGACGCGCTTTACGGCAGCGGCCTTCGCACGGACCTCACCCAGGGCGACGTCACCATCCCCAATGGCGCGAGCGTGCCTGATTACTACGCGGTGAACATGGGCGTGGAGCAGGATTTCAAGCTGTCGCGGAAGCAGCACTTGAAGCTGCGCCTTGACGTGGTCAATGTGACCGACAATAGCTACGTACTCCGCAATGGCCAGGGCGTGGGCGTCGGCGCGGCCGAATTCGGCGAGCGCCGCGGATTTTTCGGCTCGCTCATCTTTGTGTTCTAAGACAGCTTTGAAATGAGTGAACGACACGGATGCAAATCGAATGCCCGGCTATCAATTGACCGATGAGCTGGCGCGCTACTGCCTGCACGACACAGGCGGCGATGCCGCGCGCCGCCTTGCGTGGGTCAATTCGATTTGCATCCTCTTTCTCCTCATCGGCGTCTTTGGCGGCAAGCTGGCCGAAATGCGGGTCAAACCACTTCCTCCCCTCGAGGAAGTGGTACCCGCCATCATTGAACCCGCGCCGCCGCCCCAGAAGGTCGCGGCCGCCGAGGCCCGCAACGAACCGCGCGAGGAAAAATCCGAAGCGCGCCCGGCCGTGGTCGTGACGCCCGACGTCCCGAGCATCACGTTCTCGGTTCCCACCATCGGCACGCTGATCGCCCCTGCGGCCCTCGCCGAAGCGCCGCCGTTGCGGCCGTTGCAGCCGCAAACACCGGTCGCCCGCGCGCCGGCGCGAGTCGGTAACACTGGCACGGGCGGACAACGCCCTTCGCCGCCCTATCCCAAGCTCGCCCAGGAACAGGCCGAACAGGGGACCGTGACCTTGCTCATGACGGCCGACGAGGTGGGTAACATCGTTTCCATCGAGCTCAAGCAGTCATCCGGTTTCCCGATCCTCGATCGCGCCACGCTCGATTTTATAAAGCGACATTGGACGCTGCCCGTCGGCACGGGCTCGCGCATGTTCGAAACCAGCATTACCTACCAACTTCAAACCAACTGATTTTCACGCTGAACTTATTCTCAATTATGCTCGCCAATATTGTTTTCCAATTCTTCCTCAAAGGCGGCCCGGTCATGTGGCCGATTCTCATCAGCGCACTCGTCGCCGTGGCCGTCGTCGGCGAACGCACGTTCTGGTGGATTCGCGAAGCCAGCAAACGTGATCCTCAAAAAATGGAGCAGGTCCTCGCCGCGATCGAGCATTCCGACCTCGAAGCCGCCAAGCGCGCCGCGCAGGGTTCCGAGGATCCCGTGATCCGCATGGTCTATCGCGGCCTCAGCCACGCGCACACGTCGTTGCAGGGCGCGCTGCAACTGGCCGCGGGCATCGAGCTCAAGCGGGCCGGGCGTTTCCTCACCGTGATGGACACGCTCGTGACGCTCGCGCCGTTGCTCGGTCTGCTGGGGACGGTCACCGGCCTGATGGGCGCATTCCTGCACATCGGCAGCGCGGAACTTTCCGTCACCGCGGTCACCGGCGGCATCGGCGAGGCGCTCATCGCCACCGCCTGCGGCCTGGGCATCGCGATCTTTGCGCTCATCCCCTTCAACTTCTTTTCGGCGAAGGTCGCCCAGTTGCAATTCGAGCTCGAGACCGCCGCCACCAACGTCGAGGTCATGGTCAGCGGGAAGTCGCCCGAACCGGATCCCGCCATCACCGCCGCCAGGGAACGTCCGTCGGCCAGCCGATGAAACTTCCCTCGCCCATCGCGCGCAGGCGTTCGCGGATTGTCATCATCCCGCTGATCGACATCATGTTCTTTCTGCTCGCGTCCTTCATGATGGTCAGCCTTCAGATGGACCGGACCCAGAACATCCGCGTGAACCTCCCGCCCGCGGTCACCGGGCGGCATGATTTCACGCCGGACATGGTCAACATCGCCGTGGACAAATCCGGCGCGGTCTGGCTGGAGAAAAAACCGATCACGCTGCCCGAGTTGAGCGTTGTCCTGAGCAATCGTTTCCGGATGGACACCAATCTTCCCGTCACCATCAGCGGCGACCGAGACACGCTCCACGGTTCCATGGTGGACGTGCTGGAACTGGTCCGCCGCGCGGGCGTGCAGAAGGTCGCCTTCGCGGTCAGCGGCGAGAACACTCCGGCGACGCCATGAAGATCCGCTCGCCATTGCCACACCGGGAAACGCGGCTGGAGATCATTCCGTTGATCGACATCATGTTTTTCCTGCTGGCGTCGTTCATGATGGTAAGCCTTCAGTTGCAGAAGATCCGGACGCTTCGCGCCAATCTTCCCACCGCCACGCTCGCTTCTTCGAGCGCAAAACCCGACATCGTCAATCTCACCGTCGACCGCGCCGGGCAGGTTTCCCTGGATGACAAGCCGATCGCCTTTCCCGATCTCTTTCAACTCCTCACCAACCGTTATCAAATCAATACGAACGTGCCTGTCTACATCACCGGCACCCGCGACGCCACGCACGGCTCGCTCATTTACCTGCTGGACTTCGTGAAACAAGCCGGCATCCAACGCGTCGCCATCGCCGTGAAAGCCGCGCCGCCCAGCCACACGCCATGAAAAATTTCCAGCAGAACCTGCTCATCGCTCTCGCCCTCGGACTCTGCGCCCTCTGTGCGTGGCAATGGTACGGCCAGACCATCCAGCGCAACCAAATCGGCGCGCTCAACCAGAACGTCTATCAAAAAGCGGCCGTGATCCGCGATTACACAAACTCCATCGCCAACATGAACCATCAGATCGCGCAGATGGACGCCGAACTCACCGGTCTCAAGGCCACGCTCCACACCAACGAGGAACAACTCGCCTCCCAGCGCACCGAAATCAACCGTCTGCTCGCCGTCGGCGAGGAACTCACCAACCAGGTTTCCGAATACAAGGAGGGCGTCGCCACGCTCCAGGACAAACTCAAGGAAGCCTACGCTGGAATCCAGAAGCAAAACGACGCTCTCAAACAACTCGTCGCCCAGCGCGACGATTTCGTGAAGAAGTACAACGACAGCGTCAAGGACCGCAACGACGTGGTCGCCAAATACAATGCCCTCGTCGACCAGGTGAACAAACAGAACAGCGGGAAGTGAAATAGCCAGGGTGGCAAAGGTCGGTTGAAAGCATAAGTCTAAACCGCGAGTCGGTAGCCGATGCCGGGCTCGGTCAGGAACAGTTCGGGCTTGGCCGGATTGTTTTCCAGTTTCTCGCGCAGATAGGTCAGATAAACCCGGATGTAGCCGATGCCGCGGGCGGTGTAGAAACCCCAGATTTCGCGCAGGATCTGGCGATGGGTGAGGACCTTGCCGGCGTTCTGAACGAAAAGACGCAGCAACGAATACTCGGTGGGGGTGAGCTTCACCCGGCGGCCGCTTTTCATCACGGTGCGGCTGGTGAGGTCGACGGTGATGTCGCGCACCTCGAACGCCTTGGGCGCGGAACCGGGGCTTGAGTAGAAACGCTGGGTGACTCGCAGGCGCGCCATGAGTTCAGCGGCGTGGAATGGTTTGGTGATGTAATCGTTGGCGCCGCTGTCGAGCGCGGTGATTTTTTCCTCGTGATGGTCCGAGTCGGAGATGATGAGCACGGGCATCTGCGACCATTCGCGGAGGCGCCTGAGGACGAGCAAGCCGTCCATGTCGGGCAATCCCGTGTCGAGAAGCACGGCGCTGGGGTGGCGCCGGATGGCCTGGCCGATGGCTTCGTCGCCGGTGGCCGCCTCGGCCACCCGGTAACCGTCGCGTTCAAGGCAGGCGCGCAGCAGGCGGCGGATTTCGACTTCATCGTCAACCACCAGGATGGTGGCCGGGGGCGACGGAACATCGATCATAAATCAGGTCGGCGTGGACCTGAACCATTCGGTCCACGCCGGTGGACGTGCGGAAATATGTCGGTAAAACCGCACGTCAAAATTCATTGGCCGATTGCTCATACAGCGAGGCTGCCGGTTTCCCCGGTGCGAATGCGCACGGCGGATTCCACGGCGGACACAAAAATTTTTCCATCGCCGATCCTGCCGGTCTTGGCGGATTTGATGATGGCGGCGACCGCGGAGTCCGCGAGCGAGTCGGCAAGGACGATCTCGAGCTTCAACTTGGGGAGAAAATCGGTGGTGTATTCGCTGCCGCGATAAATTTCCGTGTGCCCTTTCTGGCGTCCGCAACCCTTGACTTCGGTGATCGTCAGCCCCTGTATCCCAAGCTCCTCCAGGGCGTTCTTGACTTCCTCGAATTTGAAGGGCTTCACCATCGCTTCAATTTTCTTCATTTTCACCGGGCAATCGAACGTGGGGGAATCAGGTTTGGCGGGGCTCCGATTTGCTTTCAGCAATTTGCGCCACACGGCGGTTTCCGTTCCTGGGTGAAAGGGGGTGGCGCCTGTGCGCCACCCCCCGTGCATGGTTTTGTTATGACATGACCGAGGTCTTGGTGCGCGGCTGGGCGGGTTCGGCGTAGCCGTCCGAGCCGGACGAGGTGGTGGAGGAGATCACCATTTCGGGATAGGCAAGGCCGCCGTGCTCGTGGAGGTCGAGTCCTTCGAGTTCGCCTTCGCGGGTGATGCGGAGCGTGCCGGTGGCCTTGACCGCATACATGAGGATCATCGCCACGACAAACACCCCCACGCCGATCGAGGCGTTGCCGATGATCTGGGCGACGAGCTGGTTGGTGCCGCCGCCATAGAACAGGCCCTTGACCAGGGAGCCGGCCGAGGTGTCAGCGCCGGTGGTGGTGGGAGCGCCGAATTGGCCGGTGGCGAACAGGCCGAGGCTCCAGGTGCCCCAGATGCCGCACAAGCCGTGGACCGGCCAGGCGCCGCAGGGGTCGTCAATGCGCAGGTATTCCAGCAGGTCGGTTCCGAGGACCACCAGAACGCCGGCGATCAGGCCGATCATGATCGCGCCGAAGGGTGAGACCCAGTAGCACGGGCAGGTGATGGCCACAAGTCCGGCGAGCAGGCCGTTGAGCGTCATGCCGCAGTCCCATTTCTTCGAGCGCGGATAAACGAAGATCAGTCCGGCCAATCCGCCCGCGCAGGCGGCGAGGGTGGTGTTGGTGGCGACGCGCGCCACGCCGAGGATGTCCATCGCGGAGAGCGTGCTGCCGGGGTTGAAGCCGTACCAGCCGAACCAGAGGATCACCGCGCCGACCGCGGCGATGGTCATATCGTGGCCGGGTATGGGCCCACCGCCGTCGCGCTTGAATTTCCTTCCGAGGCGCGGTCCAAGGACAATTGCTCCGGCGAGCGCGATCATGCCGCCGATGGTGTGCACCACGGTGGAACCCGCGAAGTCGTGGAACGGGGCTGGCTTGATGTTGTTGAGCCAGCCGTCCGGACCCCAGGCCCAATGGCCGAAGATGGGATAGATGAAGCCGCTCACGCCGATGCTGTACCAGAGATCGCCCCAGAAGCCGGTGCGGCCGAGCATGGCGCCGGAGGTGATGGTCGAGCAGGTATCGGCGAATGCGAACTGGAAGAGGAAGAACGCCAGAGTGGCGACGCCCGTGGAGCCGTAGGTATCGGGGATGTTCTGGAGGCAATAGTATTGATTGCCGATGAAGCCGTTGCCGGAACCGAACATCCAGGCGAAGCCCCAGAGGTAGAAGAGAATGCCGCAGAGGCAGGTGTCGACCACGCCTTCGAGCAGGACGTTCACCGTTTCGCGGGTTCGCGCGAAGCCGGCTTCAAGGAACATGAAGCCCGCCTGCATGAAGAAGACGAGGAAGGCGGTGACGAGCACCCACATGGTGTTGATGGGGCTGACGTAAGGCGGATCCGGCGGAGGTGTGGGCGCGGCCGCGGGCGCGGCAGCGGGGGCCGCAGGTGCGGCGGCAGCCGGGGCGGCGGGCGCTGAAGCAGCGGCGGCGGGCGCGGCGTTGGAAGCCGTTTGCGCCGAGGCTTTGAGCGCGGAGCCGCCGAGGTAGGCGGAGATGGCACACATCACGATGAAGCAGGCGGCGAGGCCCAGGAGTTTGCCGCCGAAGAGTGCGTAGAAGAACCTGCGTTCCTCCGGTTTCTTCATTTTCTGGATGAAATTTTTCAATGTGTATTTGCTCATTGTGCTTTTCCTTTTTTCTGATCGTTCTTTAATTGGGTGGTTTGGTTTCTGGGGGTTTGGGTTAGAGAGCCTTGGATCCTTTCTCGCCGGTGCGGATGCGAATGACTTCGTCGAGCGTGGTCACGAAGATCTTGCCGTCGCCGATTTTTCCGCTGCGCGCGGTCTTGATGATGGTCTCCAGCGCACTGGCGGCGGTTTCGTCATCCGTGACGAGGTCGAGCTTGACCTTGGGGAGGAAATCCACGGCATATTCGCTGCCGCGGTAGGTTTCCATGTGGCCTTTCTGGCGGCCGAAGCCCTTGACCTCGGTTACGGTCATGCCGTGGATGCCGAGTTCGGTCAGGGCCTTCTTTACTTCATCGAGTTTGAACGGTTTTATGATGGCTTCTATTTTCTTCATATTTTTTGGAATGGGGACGATTCGCGTGGAAAGCGGGGGAGTATGAGAGACAACTTTCCTGTCTTCGCTGAGGGACCGGCGAAACCACAATTCAGCATGAGGCTGCATTCACGCACGGAATGGCCCTCAAGCACGGTCAATGCCATCGCTCCAATTATTTCTTATACTTTTCTTACATTATGCATATGAAGCGCTTTTGCGATGCCGGGCGCGCGCGCTCGAAAGATCGAGGGAGATCCGTGCTGTTGCGATTTGAGCGATATGGCTTTTTCCGAGCAGATATGGAGAAAGTTACAGCCGCTTTGGGCGCCAAGCGGGGTAAATGGTTGTCATCCGGCGATGGATGGGGCGCGGAAATCGTGCAATAAAATAATAAAAATAGCCAATTTCAGACTAACTGGATGGAAACGAAACGGTCGCCGGAAGCGAGGAGGCGTTTTCCAGAACCAGAATATTCTGAATGAAGAAGATCAGTCCCGGAGGACGAGGCGGTATCCGACGCCCGCCTCTGTGACGAGAAGCTGGGGTTTGGCGGGATTGGTTTCGAGTTTCTCGCGAAGGTAACCCATGTAAACACGCAAGGGGCCGGTCTTGGAAACGTCGCTGGCGCCCCAGATTTCGCGCAGGAGATGTCCGTGAGTGAGGACCTTGCCGGCGTGATGAACAAACAGGACGAGCAGCGAATATTCCGTGGCGGTGAGCTTCACGAGGCGCCCGTTGAGCTTGACCGTCCGGCCGGTCAAATCCACCTCCAGACCCCCGGTCTTGAAGACGGCCGGCGGGGACGCTGAGCGGGGATAGCGTTGAACCACGCGGAGGCGCGCGAGCAATTCACCGGTGCCAAAGGGTTTGACCAGGTAATCGTTCGCGCCGTTGTCGAGCGCGGTGATCTTTTCCTCCTCGCGGCCGCGAACGGAGATGACAAAGATGGGAGCCTGGCTCCATTCCCTCAGACGCCCGAGCACCTTGAGACCGTCCATATCGGGAAGGCCGAGGTCGAGCAGGACGACATCGGGCTGGCAGGCGAGCGCCTGGCTGATGCCGTCCTCGCCGGTGGCCGCTTCCGCAACGCGGTATCCGTTTCTCTCGAGGCAGACGCGGAGCATGCGTCGCATGTGGATTTCGTCCTCGATGACCAGGACCGTGAGTTCCTTTTCGGCGGTTTTGCTCATGAAAGCGTTTCGACAACGACCGGGGGAATGTTAGCAAGCGGCATGCGGATGGTAAACACCGCACCGCCTTCGGGGCGGTTTCCGGCCGTGACCTGTCCGCCCTGGGCTTCGACGAATCCTTTCACGAGCGACAGGCCGAGACCGCTCCCGCCGGTGGGCGCAGACGGGCCCCGATAGAATTTTTCGAACACGCGCGACAGGGATTCGGGCGGAATTCCGGGGCCGCGATCGGCGACCTGGATGATGAGGAAATCATTCTCCACGCGGGCGGCAAGCCGGACCGCGGTGCCGGAAGGCGTATGGCCCGCGGCATTCACCAGGAGGTTGGCGAGCGCCTGTTCCATGAGCACGAAGTCCATGGGAATGATCGGCAGCTCGGGCGGAATCTCCACTTCGACCGGCCGGCCGGCCAGTTCCTTTTCCGTGTGTGACAAGGCGGTGTGGAGCAGGTCGCGCACATCGCATTCGTTGAGGCGCGGTTTCACGTGGCCGGATTCCAGGCGCGTCATTTCGAGGACATTGCCGACCAGACGATTCAAGCGGGCGGTCGCATGTTCGAGCGCGGAAACGATGGCTTGATGCGATTCCCAGGGTTCGGTTGGGTCAACGTGGGCGAGATTGCTGACCGCGCTCTGGATGACGGCGATCGGCGTCTGGATTTCATGCGAGACCGAGTCCAGCAACGTTTTGCTGAGGCGTTCCGATTCGGCGAGGAGGCGGGCGGTTTCCGAAATCTGGCGGAGTTGATTGCGATCGAGCGCGAGAGTGATCTGCTGCAGGAAGGCGTCGAGCAGGCTGAGTTGGTGGCTGGTGGGCGGAAACGATTGGGCCAGGCGCAGGCCGACAACGCCAATCGAACCGCTGCTGGTGACGAGCGGCGCGTAAAGGGCTTCCGCGTTCGGATGATTGAGGGTGAACCTGCCGGCGCGCTGGTTTTTTTTGAGCACCCAGGCGGCGGCAGCGTATTCATCCAGGGCGAGGACCGGGCTTTGATTTTCGCCCGGAAGCGGACGCAGCGCGCCGTTGGAATCGGCGATCAGCACCGAGACGCGCGCCCCGAATGCGCGTTCCATCTGGCGGGCGGCCCGGTGGAGAATCCGTTCGAGGCCGACGTCCTCGCTGAGTTCGAGAGTGAGGAGATAGAGGGCGGTGGCGCGTTCCTGTCGGAGGCGTTCAATCTCCTGCTGGGCCCGGATGCGGGTGGTGAGCTGGCCGATGATGATGGCGACGGTAAAATACATGCCGAGCAGCAGGGCGTCGCCCACGTTGCTGATGCGGAAGGCGTAGACCGGGGGCAGCAGAAAGAAATCCCATACCAGGGCGCTCAGCGCCGCGGCCAGCAACGTCGGGCCCCGCCGAAGAAAATATCCGACTACAACGACGCCGAGGAGGAGGATCAACGCGGCGCCATGAGATCCGCCGACGTAAGCCGCGAACGGAAAAGTGGCGAGGGTGATGAAAGCGACTACGGCGACGGCGACAAGATATTCGGGCCACACCGGCCGGTCCGACGCGCGCCACCAGGAGGAGGCTCTCCCTGCAGACGGCGCCGCGGCATGGGCCAGATCAGTCACGGGTACATACTAGCCGACGGGAACGGGGGAACGCGAGGATGGATGATGGAGGATGGAAGATGGCGAAGCAAAGCCGGATTTGCGTGGGGCCCAGCCATGGTGCACACCGGCAGGCGCACCGGGAGGAGTGCGAGGGGGCGAAATGCTTAACGCTTCCGATAAGCAGAAACTGGACGACCTCTTAGGCGATGATATCCCGGTATACGATGCCCGACATTCGTGTGCCGCTGCGGGCTTCAGGCGCGAAGGCCCGCCTGCGGCGCACGAAATCGGATTTCGCCAGAAGCGGTTCGGCGGGATTATCTTGCTTCCGAGGGCAGGACGACGTGTTCCGAGGATGGCACGTTCGACGCCGCGATGGCCGTGACTATTATGCCCACGATGATATTGTTCCACAGCGCCAATGCATTGCCGGTGAATCGCAGGGCGAAGGGCGAAATGATGAGCCAGATGCCCAGCACCACGTTCAACCAACTGTAAACCGCGCGGGGACCAGTTGCCATGTTCCGAAGGAGGGCAATGAGGGCAATTGCGATGCCGATGATGACATTGTTCCACAGGAAGTTTGTGTTCTGGCGGTAACCCATGACGAAGGGTGAAATCAGGACCCAGACACCGAGGGCCACGTTCCAACCGCTGATCCCTCCACTTCGAATTTTGTCGGAGGTTGTTGCATTCATAACTCTTTCTCTCTTTCTGTTGTTTGAGTTCCCGGGCTTCCTCCTGTTCAAAACCTCAGCGCATTCGGGTTGGTCTCCAATGGGGCCGATGGCCCATGGCGCGGGTCCGGAGAAGTTTTCCGTTTCGCACGAAACTCTTACTGGATTGCCCGCAAAGCGTTCTCGGCGGCACCTTGGACGTCTTGACTTGGATCGTTCACCAGGTTGGTGAGTGCCGGAATGGCCGGTTTTGCGGCGGGACCCATCTGTTCGATCCAGTCCAACGCCAAAAGCCGGATCTGGGCACTCCGGTTGGTCAAAGCATTCGTCAATCCGTTGAGAATAACATCCGGCTCAGTGTGAAGATGCGTAAGGACGCCCATGGCTTCGTTCCGTAGAACTTCGTTGGTATCCACGAGTTCCCGAAGGAATGAGGGGATTGCCGGTCTCGCCGCCGGCCCAATCGCAACCAGGGCTCTTCCCGTGGCTATCTGTGACGACACGGAAAATCGGTTTTCGTATATCCTGACCAGGTCCGGCACGGCCGGCGCCGCATTGGTTCCCAATCTGGAGAACGCAAACGATGCTTCCCGATTCAACTCCCCCGGGGGTATGACCTTCAGGATCGGATGACGAGCCGCGAAACGAGTGAGCCACCAGTTCCGCTTTTGCAACATTCTCAAGAGGAGAGGAATGGCGTTGGTACCGGCGTTGCGCACAGCCTCATCCGCCTGCGCCCATTGGCCCGGCGGCTTTCTGTAGTCATCCAGCCATAATGCCAGAGGCCTTCCCCGATAGACTGGTCCGTCATCAAGATGACTTCGAAAAACGGAAGCCACCAAGATCAACAAGGCACACGTTGCCAGAAACACCCAGAGTCTTGCCGTCATGGACCAAGTTTTACCTGTTTGGCTTCAAAAAAGCGGCGAGAACTTTCTGCCATTTTTCCGTTTTGACGACGCGCGAGACTGCATTTGACATCGAGGCCGCATTGTATATCGTAGTTGGCAGGTCGTAAAAGCGGCTGCCGATACGGGTTTGGCGCCAGGGCTGAATGAATAAGAGCCCAGCGTATGCCGGAGGTGGTCGAAGGGAGGAAAGGCCCCAGCTTCGCTGGAGTTTTCAGTTCCAAGATTCAGCTTTTCCAGTCAGCCGGAAGTTTTCTCCCTCCTGGGTGTTCTTTGACAATCTAACTGTTGAGTGGCCCGAAGACGGCATCGGGGCAGGTTGCATGTTGCCGTTTGCCCCCTCACCCTGCCCTCTCCCCCGACGGGGGAGAGGGTGGGAGGCTTCCGCACGGGTCGGATGTGATTGGAAACTGATGGGTGATTATCGGCGAATAGCGGCGGTTTCCACTGTAATGTCCACATTTTCCGATAAAAAGTGTCGAGCGAAGCTCGCGAAGGTTGCGAAGGGGAGATGGACAAGGAACTTAACCGCGGATTACGCGGACGGCGCGGATAGGTTTGGTTTGCAACATCTTTTCCGGAAATCCGGTGGGTGCGGATATTTGCGGATCAAGCGGTTGCGGAGGATTGTCCGATATTGTCCGCTTTTTCCGTTAAAAAGTGGCGCGCGAAGCTCGCGAAGGTTGCGAAGGGGAGAGGGACGAGGAACTTAACCGCGGATTACGCGGACGGCGCGGATAGGTTTGGTTTGCAACATCTTTTCTGGAAATCCATGTGTGCGGATATTTGCAGATCAAGCGGTTGCGGCTGGTTCTTTGAACACAGCCGCGGTCCGGTTGAAAGTGTTTCGTGTCAAATTTCCGTGTTACCGCGCGTCCTCCACCTTCACGCGGACTTCGGCGCCGTTGCAGCGGATTTCGGGAACGTACATGGCGTGGCCGACGACGGGGAGCGCGTGGAATTGGCCGGGGACCTCGGCGCGGAGGTCGTATTTGATCTGCCACACGCCTTGCGGGAGTTTGTCGATGAAGAGGGCGACCTTGCGATCGCGCAATTCCTGGTAAACCCATTGCGAGCGGCCGGTGTAATCGTCGTCGCCGGATGACGGCACGGGGCGGGGACGCACGCGAGTCCGGGCGGAATTCTTGCTCTTATCCCCGGAGTCGGTCGCGGGTTGATTTGAGCCTGTGCCGAACTTGCGATCGACCGCGCCGGATTTGAGTTCGCGGGCGTAGAGCGATTCGCCGCTGCGGACTTCCACGGCCTCGAAGCCGGCGGGCTTGAGGTCCTCGAACAGCAGGTATTCGTAATTGTTCTTGGACTCGATGGTGAGGAGTGTTTCGACGCGTTCGCCGCTTTTGAGGGAATCGCCGTCGTTGAGCGGCTCGCGATCATAGCCGTAGCCCTTCAGCAAAGTGGGGCGGCCGGCGAGTTTGTAGTATTGGCGGCGGACGAAGATTTCGTTGCCGGCGGGGGTGATCGGTTCTTCGAGGCTGAAGAAGGTGGCGTTGGCGGCGAAGTAGATGGGACCCTTGCCGCCGCGGCGCAGGATATGGATTTCATTCGAGCCGTCGCGGATGAGCTTCGCATCGACGGTAAACTGGCTGGGGGCGTTGAAGACATCGGCGCCTGAGACTTTTTTGTGCGCGATGGACTGGCCGTTGACGGAGAGTTCGTATTCGAGGTCGGGCGAGAGTTCGCCGCTGGCGCGCAGGTAATCGTTGAGCGCGAGCACGGTGATGGCGGTGTCGCGAGTGTTGCTCCACTGCGCGCCGCGACGGTTTTTGACGAGCCAGTTGCTGACCGGTTCGACGAGCTTGTTTGTGGGATCGATGGCCAGCAGCGCGCGCAGGGCGAAGGCGGTGGCTTCGATTCCGCCGTCGGACCAGCGCCAATAGATGCCGTCCTCGCCCCAGTGCGCGGTGGCGATGGCGGTGGAAGGCGAGGAGTTGTTGATGAGCACGGAGTGATCGGGGGTGTTGTCGATCTTGACGCCGTTCTCGAGGTTTTCGACGAGGGTTCTGGCCTGGTCGGCGAGGCCGTATTGATGGGCGCAGAGGGCGAGCAACGCGCGGGTGTAGGCGTTGAGCTGGTCGCGGTTGGTCCAGAGATTGTCGAAGGCCTTGGATTCGAATTTGCTGCGCGAACGTTTCAGCGAAGCATCCGCGGCCGAGAGGGCATGAAGCATCCAGGCCTGCTCATCGTAGCTCGATTCCTCCTCGACCAGGCGCTTGTCGAGATAATCCATGCCGCGATCCAGCGCGTGCTGCTTGATGTCGATGCCGGCGTCGCGGGCGAGCGTCAGTCCCCAGACGACGTAAGCCGTCATGAAATGATCACTGCCGCCCTCCTTCCACCAGCCCCAGCCGCCGTCGGAGTGCTGGAAATCGTAGAGGCGGTCGAGACTGCGATTGATCATGTCGTCCATCTCGCGCTGGAGGTCGTGCCTGCCCTGGGGATGGGTGGCGGCGGCGCTCGCGGGCTCGATTCCGCCGAACACGCGGCCCATGACTTCCCCGGGTTTGAGGCCGAGGTCCTTCAAGGTTTTGGCCGTGATCGCGGTGGGCAGGAAACGGCTCATGGTCTGCTCGGTGCAGCCGTAGGGATAGTTGATCAGGTACGGCAGGGCATCGAGCATGGTGACGGCCATGCTGGGGGTGATCTGCACGACGAGCGATGTGGACTCCTTCTTGCGTTCGGCGGGAAGCTCGAGGTTGACGGTGATGTCATCGCCGCGGACTTTGCCGGATTTGGAGACGAACTTCTCGATGCCGTGCTCGTAAACGGTGTAGCTCTTTTCCATGGCGTCGGCGTATTTGGCGCCACGGGCGACAACTTTGAGCTTTGCTTCGCCGGGCCTGGAGACGGGCAGCACCCAATCAGCGCGCGCCTCGCCGTTGGCGGGAACCTTGAGGGACGCGGCAGGTTCAAGGCGGATGCCGGAGAAGACGCCGGCGGGTTCGAGCGTGGGGCGGACGGTCATTTCGGAGTCGGTGTTGTTGTTGACGACGGCGGAGATGGTGACGGTATCGCCGACGACAAAGAAGCGCGGGGCTTCGAGGCGGACGATGAGGGGTTGTTTGGTGCGCGTGGTGGCGGTGGCGATGCCGAATTGATTGGCGGTCGAGACCGCGCGCGCGGTGGCCTTCCAGCTTGTGAGCGAGTCGGGATATTTGACTTCGAGGGTGGCCTTGCCATCGGCGCCGGTGATGACATCGGGTTTCCAGAGCACGGTGGAACGGAAATCGGAGCGGACCTGGACGGCGGGTTCCTGTTCGGGAATTGTGCCGCCGACGCCGGGAGGTGTGGCGGGCATGGCGGCGGGCATTTCCAACCGGCCGTTCTCGTCTTCTTTAGCGGCGCGCCGGAGCGCGCCGAGCATCGGCATTTTCGCCGCCGCGAAAACGGCAGTTCCGCTGACGGCGTTAACCGTGGAGATACGTTTCGTCACGTCCTTCTCCCGGTCATCCAGGGTCACACCATCCGCTGCCAATTCACCGCCGCCGCCACCGCCCCCGCCGAATCCCGCCCGGTTCCTCTGGAGTTTTTGTTGGAGGCGGAATTCGAGGTCGCGCACGTCGATCAGGTTTTTGTTCTCGTCCTCGACAAGGCGGGCATAGCTCTTCTGATTGAACGTGCTGGCGGTTTGCACCTGCTGGGAACGCTTTTCGCCGTAGTAGAATTGCCGCGGGTCACCGGCGTAATCGGATTGGATGTAATAGACCGATTCGTCCACGAGGCCGAAGGAGACCTCGGCGGGAGTCGGATGCTGGTTGTCATCGAGCGTGGTGATGGTGAACGTGCCCTTCTCCTGCGGCTGGTATTGCGCGCGATCGGGCTTCACATCCACCGAGATGAAATTCTTCGTAGGCGGGACGACAACCTGTTTGGTGTCCACGGACAACTGGCGGTCGCTGACAAGCGCGGCGCTCAGGAAAATGTTGGGCACGTGCTTTTCCTCGATGGGCAGTTCGATGAGCTTGGTGGTGCCGGTGACGTGGACGAGTTGGTAATTGTAAAGGTCGGCGCCCTCGACGCTGAACAGAACGTATCGGTCGTTCGTGGGTACGGTGAGCATGATCGGCGCCTTCTGGCCGACGCGGAAGGTGTCCTTGTCGACGACGATTTCCACGCCGCCGGTGTGGTAGCCGAGTTCGGTGGCATCGCGGGTGGTGACCCACACGGTGGTTTCAGCCTGGATGGGCGCGGTGGGCGCGGCGTTGGTGTCGGTGTCCTCGCTGGACCAGGAAACCCGATAGAAGCCTTCGTGTTCGGGCGTGAAAGTGAGTTGGGCCTCGCCGTTGGTGTCGGTCTTCAACGTGCGCGTGAGAATGTCCTCGTGGTCGTAGCCTTCGAGTTTCAACTGCCAGGGTTGACGACCGGGTTTGGGCGGCGGCGGGAAAATCGCCGGGCCGGCGCGCAGGCGGCGAAGCGCCTCGCCTTTGACTTCGCGGCCGTCGGGATCGAGCCAGACCTCGAACCAGGTATCGCGCGTGACCTTGACCGTGCCCTCGGTCTGAACCGGTTGGTCGTTCGCGTCCTGGGCCTTGAATTTCACCTCCACCTTATCCTGCGGGGCGTAGAGGTTGTGCTCGGCGTCGGGGTAGACGTAATAGCGTTGGCGGGTGACGCGGACGGTGCCGTTGCCGGTGATTTCGCGGCGGCTGGCGTCGGTGACGCGCGCCTCGATGCGATATTCGTATTCCTGGCCGTTGTCGCGGGGCGTATCGAAACTGAGCGACGCGCGTCCGGAGGCATCCGTCTTGAGGGTTTCGCGTTTGACGATCTGGCCCTCGCCGCCATACCAGCGGCGGCGGCCGGCCCAGCCGCTGGCCTGGTCATCATCGTAATACCACTCGAACTCGTGCGGGCGGCGATAGAAATGATAGAAGGGATTTTGATAGACGAGCACCTCCACGGTGGCGTTGGCGACGGGTCCGCCGAAGTAATAATCCGACTGGATGTTCACGTTTACCGTCTCGCCGACGCGGAAGGCTTTCTTGCGGCCGTTTTCCGCGGGCGTCTCGACGTTCACCTTGAACTCGGGGAGCTTGTATTCCTCGAGCCGGAAGAGTGTGGCCGAGCCGATCACGGCGTGACGGCCTTCGTCCCAGAAGGTCACCTGGTATTCGCCGAGCGGCATGGCTTCAGTGAGATCGAGCGAGCCCCAGACGCTGCCGAAGGCGTTGAGCTTGACCTTGTCCTCCTTGACCTTGGCGCCGCGCGGGTCGTGGATTTCAAATTCGATTGTCTGGTCCGCGGGCGTCGAATAGACCGAACCGTCATTGCGCCGGGCGATGAATTTCCACTGCACGGTTTCCTTCGGGCGATAGGCTGGACGGTCGGTGCAGGCATAAATTTTCCAGGGCTGCCGTTCGCGAGTGTAGTAATAGGAATTCTCGAAGGCGAAGGCCTGGCGGTCCTTGAGCACGGCGCCCGCGAAGATCTGCTCGTTGGCGGCAGCCTGCGCGAGATCGAAGACGGCAATGCCGTCGGCGCCGGTGGTTTTTGTCGTGTCGCGCCAATGCCAATGATTATCGTTGTAATAGCGTTCCCAGAGATGGACCGTGCCGCCGTTCAGAGGGGAGCCGTCGAGCGCGTTGCAGAAATAAACGAGCGCCTGGCGGCCGGAAGTTTTGATGACCAGGGTGGCATCACTGACGAGGAGCAGATCGCGGGGACTTTTGCCGCCGCCTTCGGCCTCGATCACGTAGGCGCCGGGCGGGAGTTTGTCATCGAGGCGAAGGGTGGCGTTGCCCGGCCTGTAGTCGCCTTTGTCGCCGGTGTCGTGCGACCAGGATTTCACCCGTTCCATCGCGGGAAGATTGATGTCCTCGATCCAGTTGTCGCGGCCCGCATCGTCGCCTTCCATCTGGACATCGCGGGAAAGATCGACGCGGTAGAGCGCGAGATCGATGTGTTTCACGTTGCGCCAATTGAGGTAGTACTGCATTTCCGAGCCGGGCAGGAATGCGCTGCTCACGCCGACCTGCACCTGCGGGTCGGTGATTTCCCGGATGCGTTGCTGTGCCTCCTCCCAGTAACGGGTTTCGCCCTTGCTGAACTCGCGGACGAGCCGGCGGAAAAGTTCGAGCGACTTGACGAAATCGGGTTCCCAGTTCCAGCCGCCGCCGGGAACACGCACGGTCCGGCCGGGGCTTTCCAACCAGATCGCATATTGGTAGAGCGCGTCGTCGTACCAATCGGTGCTCTTGCCGGACTTGAGCGCGGCCTCGAACTCCTCCGGCACGCGTTGCTGCGCGGACCAGTCGCCGCCCCCATTGCGCTGGAGCGTCATGGCCATCAGATAGTGGGCGTGGGCGCGGTCGTTGTCGGTGCGGGCGATCTTGAGCGCGTTTTCGATGATGTCGGTTGGAAGGACGTTTCCGTAGTTGCCGTAGTAATAGTATTCGCCGTCGTAGAGCGGCGGGCGGGCGATGGTCCAGACGATGTGGAGGTAGCGGTCGCGCGCGAGGTCGAGATCGGTGGAACCGGCCCACCAATCGAGGGCGTTCTGGTAATAGGGCCAGGCGGAGCCCCAATTGTGGGACCAGCGGCGGGTCCAGAAGAAATCGCCGAGGGACTCCTCGGTTTCGGCCCAGACGCGGTCGCGGGCATCGGTGGGGAGATCGCGGACGAGCGCTTCGAGCTCGCGGCGGGCGTTTTCGAATTGGGTATCGTCGGATGTTTGTGTGGCGGCCTGCGAACGCCAGAGCGTGTCGGCGAGACGGAAGTTCACCCAGCGGGCATCGGCGGCGGAGAGCGGGAGGGCTTTCGCCTGTTGATAAACTTCGCGGGCCTTGGAAAACGAACGATCGGCGAAGAACGCCTCGGCTTTGGCTTTGAGCGCCGGGTAATCGGCGGGTTGGGCAAGGAGAGAGGCGGGAAGGGCGGCCAGCACCAGCAGGAGGAGAACTCTCATGGTTGAGGAGTATAGGTGGCCGGCCCGAAAAAGGGACGATTTTTCTTTTTGATGCATAACAGATCATTGGACGGAAAAAGCCGGAAAGTGCTCCGGGGGGCGAGGACCTAGATTTCGTGGTGCCGAACAGGCCTTGGAAGCCGAGTAGATGTCGAGCTTCCGGGCACGCTGCGGGTGAGGACACCCGCGCTCCGGCGCCCGCGCTGAGGTGTCCCTACCCGACAAATTTGCTTCCGGTTGGAAATGAAAACGCGTCTAATTTCGGGCGATGGCCGCGGACAAAGAACTGACCCCGATGATGGCGCAGTATCGCCGGATCAAGAGCGAACTGCCCAAGGACGCGCTGCTGCTATTCCGGCTTGGGGATTTTTACGAGATGTTCTTCGAGGATGCGCAGGCCGGGGCGCAGTTGCTGAACGTGGCGCTGACGAAGCGGGGCGTGGTGCCGATGTGCGGGATACCCTTTCACGCGGCGAATGCCTACATCTCCCGGCTGCTCAAGGCCGGGAGGAAAGTGGCGATCTGCGAGCAACTGGAGGAGGCGCGACCGGGGCAACTGGTGAAGCGCGACGTCACGCAAATCCTGAGCCCGGGGACGCATTTCGACGAACGGATGCTCCAGGCCGAGCGGAATAATTTCCTGGCTGCGGTGTACGGGTTGGGCGGAGTTTTCGGGCTCGCGGTGGTGGACTTGACCACCGGAAGTTTCAAATGCACGGAACTGGAAACGGAAGCGGCGCTGCTGACGGAACTGGAACGGTTGCGTCCGGCGGAGATCATCCTGCCGACCGAAGCGGCGCGATTGCATGAACTCTTGCGCGGGAGTTTTCCGATCCTGAGCGGGTACGAGGATTGGGTGTTCGCGCCGGAGACAGCGCAGTTCACGGTGCGAGAACATTTCAAGGTGGCGTCGCTGGATGGCTTCGGCTTGAAGAACAAGGCGGCGGCGACCGGCGCGGTGGGGGCGGTGCTGCATTACCTGACGCAACACCTGCGGCGGGATGCGGCGCATTTGACTTCGTTGTCGTGCTACCAGACCACGGATTTCCTGGCGCTCGACCTGACCACGTTGCGGCATTTGGAGATACTGGAGCCGCTGCATCGTGACGCGCCGCGGAATGCGACGTTGTATGGCGCGTTGAATCGGACAGCTACGCCGATGGGCGCGCGGCGCCTGCGGGACTGGCTCTCGCAACCGCTGGCGGATGCGGAAGGGATACGACGGCGGCAGGAGGTCGTGCGAGTGTGGATGAACCGTGGGCCGGTACTGGAACAATTCCGGGCGCAACTGGCGCAGGTGCGCGACCTGGAGCGGACGATCGGGAGGTTGAGTGCCGGCAACGGCAACGCGCGGGATTTGATTGCCCTGAAGATGGCCCTGGAACAGGTGCCCGAGGCGAAACGGATTTTGGGCGAACTTGCGGCGAGCGGCGGGGAAGCATCGGCATTGGCGGAGGGTCCGCCGCTGGTGCCGCCGTCTGGTGAAGATTCGAATGAGAGCGCACGTGCGTCGTGCTTGTTGCAAGAACTGACCGGGCAACTCGGGGAGGAGCCGGGATTGGTGGAGGTGATTGGGCGAGCCATTGTGGACGAGCCGCCGCTGGCGTTGAAGGAGGGCGGATTGATCCGGGACGGATTCGATCCGGCGTTGGACGAATTGCGGAACGCGTCGCGAGGCGGGAAGGATTGGATCGCGAAACTGCAGCAGGACGAAATCACGCGCACGGGGATTGCGTCGCTGAAGGTGCGGTTTAATTCGGTGTTCGGCTATTACATCGAGGTGACGAAGAGCAATCTGGACAAGGTGCCGCCGCATTACGTCCGAAAGCAGACGATTGCAAATGGCGAACGGTTCATCACGCCCGAGTTGAAGGAGATGGAGGGAAAAATCCTGGGCGCCGAGGAGCGGAGCGTGAAACTGGAGTATGAATTGTTCCTGCACGTGCGCGAGTCGGTGCTGGAGCGGTTGGCGGCGATCCAGCGGACCGCGAACGCGCTGGCGCAACTGGATGTGCTCTCGGCGTTCGCCGAAACCGCACGGCTGTACAATTACACCCGGCCGCAGGTGGGTAATGAGGGCGTGTTGGTCATACGCGATGGGCGGCACCCGGTGTTGGAGCAGAATTTGAGCGAGGAACGCTTCGTGCCGAACGATGTGCGACTGGGCGCGGAGGCGCAGGTCGCCTTGATCACCGGGCCGAACATGGCGGGCAAGAGCACGTATATCCGGCAGGTGGCGTTGCTGGCATTGCTGGCGCACACGGGATCATTTGTTCCGGCGGCGGAGGCGCGGATCGACCTGGTGGACAGGATTTTCACGCGAATTGGGGCGAGCGACGACTTGGCGCGGGGGCAATCGACGTTCATGGTGGAGATGAGCGAGACGGCGAACATATTGAACAACGCCACGCCGCGCAGCCTGATCATCCTGGACGAGATCGGGCGTGGCACGAGCACGTTCGACGGCCTGAGCCTGGCGTGGTCGATTGTCGAGCACCTGCACAACCAGGTGGGGGCGAAGACGCTGTTCGCGACGCACTATCATGAACTCACGGAATTGGCCGGCCGGCTGCCGCGGTTGAAGAATTTCAATGTGGCGGTGCGCGAGTGGAACGATCAGATCGTGTTTTTGCGGAAGATCGTGGAAGGCGGGACCGATAAGAGCTATGGAATCCAGGTGGCGCGACTGGCGGGCGTGCCGAAGCCGGTGCTGGATCGGGCGAAGGAAATTTTGCGCAACCTGGAGGAATCGGAGCTGACGCCGGAGGGCAATGTGCGCCAGAACGCGCGGCACAAGGCGGAGAGGGAGAAGTTGAAGAAACTGGCGCCGCCGCCGCAGATGGATTTGTTTGGGTAAGGAGTGTGCGGGAGTGCTGGGGAGCGGATTTTTTAACCGCGAATGGACGCGAATGGACGCGAATGGAAAACGAGCTGCGCTCGCACTGGCTCCGCCGGCAGTCAGGGACGTAGTGGAATACGTCCCTACCGGGATTGCGAAAGCAGGAGGCCGCAGGTGAATCGCCTGCGGTGGCGATTTGTGTTGCGTTTTTTTTAGGCGGGGAGGAATGATCGGGCCATGCGCAAAATCATCTTTTCGATTGCATTGTGCTTTTCAACGGCCGCGGCGGTGACGGCGGGACCGGTCCGGGTGGTGGTGTGGGACGAACGCCAACCGGCGCAAAAGCAGATTTACACAAATTTTTTGGGCAACCAGATTGCGGAGTATCTGCGGACGCTGCCGAATTTGTCGGTGAAGTCGGTGGGGTTGACCGACCCGGACATGGGGCTGGCGGACGAGACGATCACGAATTGCGACGTGCTGGTGTGGTGGTCGCATGTGAAGAACAAACAGGTGCCGGTGGAGAAGGCGAAGCAGATCGTGGAGCGGATCAAGGAGGGGAAGCTGTCGTTGGTCACGTTGCATTCGGCGTTGACGTCGTGGCCGTTCATCGAGGCGATGAACGAGCGGACGCGCGAGGATGCGGCCAGGGTGATTCCGGAGGGGACGAAGATCGAGTACGTTTTGCCCAAGGCTTACAAGGACCCGAAACCGACGGACCCGATCACGCCGCGGATCGAGATGACCAACGCGCCGGACGGGAGCAAACTTGCGCGGGTGTTCCTGCCGATTTGCGAGATCACGGAATGGCACGAGGACGGATTGCCGGACCATGTGACGACGTTGATGCCGGACCATCCGATTGCGGAGGGAATCCCGGCGCATTTTGATATTTCGCAGACGGAGACGTATGTGGAGCCGTTTCATGTGCCGAAGCCGGACGCGGTGATCTTCGAGGAGCGATGGGACAAGTATTCAACGAAGCTGCCATTCCGGGGCGGGATGGTATGGAAGGTGGGCAAGGGGACGGTGTTTTATTTCCGGCCGGGACATGAGACGTTCCCGGTGTATTTGGAGGCGATGCCATTGAAGGTGGTGGGGAACGCGGTGGAGTGGCTGGGGAAAGGCGCGCAGTTTTAAAAGGTTCCGAGTATCCGTTTCCTTCGGAATGGCGGAAGCACAAGGCAAGTAATCGCGTCTTCCGGCGGGAATCGCTGCTGCCGCCTGAAGCCGGCGTTCCGCTGGCGCTGTCTCCTATTGCCCGCAGAGTTTCAGGAGGGCGGACTCGTCGATGATTTTGATGCCGAGTTTTTGGGCTTTCTCGAGCTTGGAGCCGGCGTCCTCGCCGGCGACCACGTAATCGGTTTTCTTGCTGACGCTGCCGCTGACCTTGCCGCCGAGGGCTTCGATTTTTGCGGCAGCCTCCTCGCGCTTGAGATTGGGCAGTGTGCCGGTGAGCACGAAGGTTTTGCCGGCGAGCGGGCCGAGGGCCGCAGAGGGATTGTAGAGAGCGGAGTTGAAATTCAGATCGGCCTTGCGGAGGCGATCGATGAGCTTGCGGTTGCGGGAGTCGCCGTGCCACTGGACGATGCTGCGCGCGATGACTTCGCCGACGTCCTCAATCTCGGTGAGTTGCGGTTCGCTGGCGGCGAAGAGGTCGTCGAGATTGGCGAAAGCCTTGCCGAGCGCCTTGGCGACACCGGCACCGACGTGGAGGATGCCGAGGCCAAAGAGGAGGCGCCACATGTCGCGCGATTTGCTGGCCTGGATGCCGTCGAGGAGATTTTGCGCGGATTTCTCGCCCATGCGCTCAAGGTTCATGAGTTCATCGAGCGTGAGCTTGTAGAGATCGGCGACATCGTGGGCCAGGCCGCTTTTGACGAGTTGATTGACGAGCACCTCGCCGCCGCCTTCGATGTCCATGGCGCCGCGCGAGCACCAATGTTCCAGGCGTCCGCGAATCTGAGCCGGGCAATCGGGATTCACGCAGCGCCAGACGACGCCCGGTTCGCCGACGGTGGCGCCATCGGCGCGGGCGACCTGGGAACCGCATTCGGGACAGGTTTTCGGAAAAACAAAGGGGACTTCCGAGCCAGTGCGCCGGGTCAGGACGACGCCCACGACAGCGGGAATGACTTCGCCGGCCTTCTCGATGGTGACGGTGTCGCCGACGCGGATGTCCTTGCGGCGAAGTTCGTCCTCGTTGTGAAGCGTGGCGCGGCTGATGGTGCTGCCGGCGAGAAAAACCGGTTCGAGTTCGGCCACCGGTGTGAGCGCGCCCGTGCGGCCGACCTGGATGGTGATGGCCTTGAGTTTGGTCTCGGCTTGTTCGGCGGCGTATTTATAAGCGATGGCCCAACGCGGCGCCTTGGAGGTGAAGCCGATCTTTTCGCGCAACGCGAAGGAGTTGAGTTTGATCACCGCGCCGTCAGTTTCGTAGAGGAATTTGCGGCGGATGTCATCGAGCTCGTTGATGGCTTTGATGAGATCATCGGCGGAGCGGCATTTCCAGGTGCGCTCGGGAGTTTTGAGGCCGGCGGACTTGAGCCAGGCGAGGACTTCATCGTGTTCCTTCGGCGGTTCCGCGCCCCGGAAGGCGCCGAGGCCGTAAACGATGATGTCGAGCGGGCGCCTGGCGACAGTGCGCGGGTCGAGTTGCTTGAGGGAACCTGCGGCGGAGTTGCGGGGATTGGCGAACGGTTCCTCGCCGGCGGCAACGCGTTCGGCGTTCAGCCTGGCGAAAGCGGCCTTGGGAAGATAGACTTCGCCGCGAATTTCAACGACGTCGGGCAGGCTCTTGGACGAGCCGCGCAGGCGGGTGGGGATGCCGCGGATGGTCTTGAGATTGGCGGTCACATCGTCGCCGGTGGCGCCGTCGCCGCGGGTCGCGCCGCAGGTGAAGACGCCGTTTTCGTAGCGGAGGTTGATGGCGACGCCGTCCACCTTGGGTTCGACCATCCATTCGAGGTTATCCTTTTCTGCGGGGACCAGGCGCTGGACGCGGGCGACAAATTCGCGGACCTCCTCCTGCGAGTAGGTGTTGTCCAGGCTCATCATGGGCGAGAGATGCTGGACGGGTTTGAACTCCGTGAGCGGTTCGCCGCCGATGCGCTGGCTGGGGGAATCGGGAGTGATGAGGTCGGGAAATTCCTTTTCGAGGTCGAGGAGTTCGTGGTAGAGGCGGTCGTATTCCTGGTCGGAGACCGTGGGCCTGGCTTCCACGTAATAAGCGTGGTCGTGGGTCCGGATTTCCTCGACGAGTTTTGCGTGGCGCGATTTGGCTTGGGCGTGCGTCATCCGGGGACAGTTTCGGTCACGCGGAAGAATTTTGCGAGTGTGGAATTGTGCTTCCTGAATTCCGCCGCCATGAGAGCAAAAAGATCCAAGATCCAATTTCCAAACTCCAAAAAAGTTTCAAGCCCCAAGCTCCAGTCCGAATGGCAAGCTTCAAGGACCAGGTTTGCTTGAAGGACCGATTCCACCATCCTAATGTGTGTTGACCTTGAAACTGGGAGAGAGCAAGACTGGGGCATGCAAGCAAAGGATGGTTGGGGGATTCGATCCCAATGCGAGGTTCGCGCATTCACGGTATTGGAGTTGATAGTGGTGATTGCGGTCATCGTGGTTCTGGCGGGACTGATGCTGCCAGCGCTCACTGGCGACAGGGAAAAGGCGCGTCGAATCCGGTGTGCCAACAATTTGAAGCAGATCGGACTGGCAGAGCGCATCTGGATAGGAGACCACAACGATTTCTTCACCAATTCCCCGGGGCAGCCGCAATTCCTGGGGACGAATTTGTTTCGCCATTTTCAAGCGATGTCGAAAGAATTGGCCACTCCGGTTGTACTGGACTGTCCTGCCGATACAGAGCGCACACCTGCCACTAATTTCGTTACAAACTTCAGCAACGGCAACGTCAGTTACTTCGTCGGATTGGATGCGGACGAGACTACACCGGAAATGTTCATCGCCGGCGACCGGAACGTCACCAACGGGACTGTCCTAGCGAACGGGATTCTGACGCTAACCCCCGGCAAGCGGGCTGGTTGGACCATGCAGATTCACAAGGGATATGGAAACGTGGCGTCCGCCGACGGAAGTGTGCGGCAGATGACCACGGGCATGCTGAACACAGCTATTGCGGGTTCTGGCACGAATATGATGCGGCTGGCGATGCCGTGAGAAGTTCGGAGTCTTCCGAGCGACGTCGAAGTCGCTGGCGCAGACTGGAATTTTCAATGGGAGGGACTGCCTGCCATGCTCCGCAAATAAATCAAACCAGCGATCACGCCGACCACGGTCGCGGCGATTACGACGTCGCCGGTCACGGCCAGGGGCGTGAGCAGGATCTGCCTGGTGCGGCTCGCGGTTTCCACATAGGCCGGCAACCGGTATTCGCCGAGATATTTTCCGTCGCGGAACAAAAAGAAGGAAGTGCCGTTGGTTGAGACGGTGGCGGAAAGGCCGGGACAAAGGTTGGTTGCACTGGTATCAAGCCGTACGGGAATGGGCTGAAGATTTTGAGCTGCCTTGGGATCGACAAAACGCGGCTTTCCGAATCGTTCAACAGAGGGATCGTTCTCGAGGAGGAAATAGGAGCGACGCCGGACGGCGCCATTTTTCTCGCGTTCCTCGTTGTATTGAACAAGGAAATCGGAGTGATCCGATTTCTCGAACACATGCAGATCCACATTGGTGAGCAGGGGGCCGCAGTGATTGGCCGATTCAGGGCTCCAGAGGTTGCCGGTGAGGCTGTGATCGGCCAGATCGGAGCACCCGGCACCGGTTAGAAGCAGGGATGCGATGATGAACGAGGTGAGACGAGCGGCCGTTTGCTTCAAACGATGCATGGTTTACCTTCCGAGTTGTGACGGGCGTTATGGGTGTGATTGAACTTCTGGGAGGGAGGGATAGCAAGGGCGGAGAGTAAATTCTTTCATTCTGGAGGTCGAAAAAGTGCAGGGGGAGGCGTTGTTTTTCTGCAAGTATTTGAAGATGAGCTGTTTGATCTGTGCGTCCGTACTTTTTGGGATTGGACCGTCGTTGTCCTACCCCCCTTGTTAGGATGGGGTGATGAAGAATGAAACAATGAGAATGAATGATGGAGGATGGGGACGGCCAGGACAGGGCTGGAAAGGAGCTTCCTCCGAGACTTCGAACATCCAACATCGAACGCTGAACATCGAAGTGGGAATTCGAGAGCGGATGGGACATCCGGGCTCCGGGAGCGGCGCGGGAGAGGTGCGAAAGGTGCGCGGAATCCAAATAGCTGCGCGGTTAGCTGCGCGGGCGGTTTTTGAGAAGGGAATGCAATTCAGCAGGTTGCAGAAAGAGGGAAAGGGAAATCGCAGATAATCGCAGATAAAAAGATGCGCGCGCGAGCTGATGGGCGATTATCGGCGAGAGGGTTGATTCTGAACGGGTAAAGTGAATGCTGATAGTATATGGTGGGTGGCATTATGAAGGCGATTCGAGTGAAAGAATTTGGCGGGCCGGAGGTGCTGAGGCTGGAGGAGGTTGCCAAGCCGCAGGCCGGGGCGGGGCAGGTGCTGGTGCGGATGCACGCGGCGGGGGTGAATCCGGTGGATACTTATATCCGTTCGGGCGCCTATGCGGCGAAACCGGGGTTGCCGTATACGCCGGGGGCGGATGGCGCCGGGTTGGTGGAATCGGCGGGGGACGGCGTGAAGCATTTCAAGGCGGGCGACCGCGTGTATATGGGCGGGAGTTTGACAGGGACGTACGCGGAATATGCGCTGTGCGCGACGGCACAGGTGCATCCGTTGCCGGAGCGGGTGAGTTTCAAGCAGGGCGCGGCGATGAATGTGCCGTATGCGACCGCGTATCGCGGATTGTTCCAACGGGCGAAGGCGGCGGCGGGGGAAACGTTGTTGGTGCACGGCGCGACGGGCGGCGTGGGAATTGCCGCGGTGCAATTGGCGCGGGCGGCGGGTTTGACAGTGATTGCGACCGGCGGAACAGCGGAGGGACGGAAGCTCGTGGCGGAGCAGGGAGCGCATCATGTGCTGGACCATCGCGCGCCGGATTATTTGAAGCAGCTCATGGACCTGACAGGCGGGCGCGGGGTGGATGTGATCCTGGAAATGGCGGCGCACGTGAATCTCGGCAAGGATTTGACCGTGCTGGCACGAGACGGGCGGGTGGTGGTGATTGGGAGCCGCGGTCCGGTGGAGATCAACCCGCGCGATGCGATGAGCCGGGACGCGGTGAGCCTGGGCGTGATGCTGGGGAATGCGTCGGAGAAGGAAACGGCGGGAATTCACGCGGCGCTCGTGGCGGGACTGGAGAACGGGAGCCTGCGGCCGGTGGTGGGACGGGAGTTTCCGCTGGCTGAAGCAGCCAAGGCGCACGAGAAAGTGATGGAGCCGGGGGCGTTTGGGAAAATCGTGCTGGTGATATAAGAGACGAATGCGCCAAACAAACTTGCGGAGTGGCGGCGGGAGGTTAGATTGGCCCGCTTTGCAAAGCGGACCATCATGACGGAAGGCTCACTAGTGGGCGGGAAACCCTGGACCCGGGCGCGAGAGAAATGGCTGTTGCTGACACTGGCGGCGATCCAATTCACGACGATTCTGGATTTCCTGATCATCATTCCCCTTGGGCCGCAATACGAGCGGGTGTTTCACATTCTGCCGAAGCAGTTCGGATTGATCGTGGCGGCGTACGGCATCAGCGCGGGAATCATGGGGATGGCCGCGGGATTTTTTCTGGATTGGTTTGATCGCAAGACGGCGCTGCTGTGGCTGTACTTCGGGTTCGCGCTGGGAACATTGTTTTGCGCGATGGCGACGAGCTATCACCTGCTGGTGGCGGCGCGGTTTTTTGCGGGGGCGTTTGGGGGAGTCTGCGGCGCGGTGATCCTGGCGATCGTGGGAGACGTGGTGCCGATGGAGCGGCGAGGGGCGGCGATGGGGTTGGTGATGTCGTCGTTCTCAGTGTCGTCCATCGTGGGGGTGCCGGCGGGCCTGTATATTGCCAACTATTACAGCTGGCACGTGCCATTCTATCTGCTGACGGCGTTGAGCATCGCCGTTTTGGTGATTGCAGCGTTGATCACGCCGCCGTTGCGGGGACATTTCGATCATTTGAAGGAGGAACACCCGGTGAAACGCGCGTGGATCGTGATGACCGAGCCGGACCATCTGCGGGCGTACGTGTTCATGGCGGGTCTGACGTTCACTGGATTTTGCATTTTCCCGTACATTCCGACTTACATGGTGGGCAACGTGGGGCTGACCGAGAGACAACTGCCGTGGATTTACCTGTGGGGCGGTGCGTTCACCGTGTTCAGCATGAATTGGATCGGGCGCTGGGCGGATCGATCCGGAAAGCAACGCGTGTTCATGTACACGTCGCTTTCAACGGCCGTGCCCATTCTGCTGGTGACAAACCTGCCGCGGGTGCCGCTCGTGGCGGCAATCGCGACATCGACGCTGCTGATGATCTGCATGTCCGGGCGGATGGTGCCGGCAATGGCGTTGATGACTGGCGCGGTGGAAGCGCGGTATCGCGGCGGGTTCATGAGCGTCAATTCGGCCGTGCAGCAATTTTCGATGGGGATCACATCGTGGGTGGGAGGATTGATCCTGGGGCAGAACGAGAAGGGGGAAATCACGCATTTCCCGATAAACGGAATCCTGGCGATTACATTCGCGTACGTGTGCATTTACCTCGGGAAATTCCTGAAAGCGCCGGCGGGCGCCAGCGAGGCTGTGAACGAGCCGGTGATGTTCGAGGGCTGACGGATCAGAAGTTGAAATGAGCGCCGGCAAGCTTGAGCGCGAGAGCCATGATGGCGAGCCAGGAGGTGCTGGCAATGATGTAGATCAGCAAAATGCGGAGTGCCACACGGCGTTGCTGGGAGGGATGAACCCGGACCCAGGAACTGTCTATGATCCAATGAACGCCCAAGCCGGCGGAGTCGGCGCCGTCATTTTCAGAGAACCATTGGAAGTGGTCCGGGATGAAACCCTCGCTGGCGAGTTCGCGGATGAAGAGGCTTTTGCGGAGCGGGGAAAAGTTATCGTGGGTCGCGCGGATCACAACGCCTCGCTCTCCATTTTCGACCAGGATGAGATTGTCCGGCCGGCGGAAGTAGAATTCGGCCCGTTTGGGGATTTGGCTGACGTTCATATGATGCAACGCAAACGCCGACACGCCTGCCTTTCAGTATCCAGACACAATCTGACGTACCGAGGGGCAATTAGAAAATTAAAAATTGAGCGATATGAGCTAAGAATTGATTAACAATGGTAATGAAGCGGGATTGGGTTAGCGGCATGGATGTCCTTGGCACATCGTCTGAACCATGATCTGATGAATTGATGTTAGAGGCGCTTTTGTTGGCCCCTGCCTTTGGACTGATTGCAGCATTGCTTGCGTTCGCGATGAACTGGGTGGCGCTAACAGGTTGGCGGCGCAGCGCGAATCAACATTGGACCGAACAAGCGCGATTATTCCACCCGGTACGAGTCGCTGCCATAGCCAACACATGGACGATTCCGGCTGCTCTGACATCTGGATTCGTCCTGCTCTGGCCGGAAAATCCGACTCCATGGAGTTTGGTCGCGTTTGCAGCCGCTTTGGGAACGACAATCGGCACGGTGCCGATGGATCGCGAGGTTTTCGCCCGTATTCCATTGAAGAGTCTTTGGCGCCAGGCTGCATTCACGTGGTCGCTTCGGATTGGGATTGTTCTTGCGTTTCTTGCAGCGATGACGGCAATGCCGAATGACTTTGGATGGGAGGTTGCCGCGATATTTGTGCTGACTGTAGCCTCGTATGTGGTTTGGGTCCATTCCGGGATAATCTGGTTCGGGAGGGCGACGGGCCTGTTCGCGCCGGCAACGGATCGGTTGCAGAAACTTGCGGCGGAAACAGCTTCTAAGATGAACATCCACTTCCGGGAGGTGTTGATTGTGCGCATTTCGACTGCGCAGGCCTTTGCGCTTCCGGGCAGCCGGAGACTGCTGTTTACAGACCGGCTCCTGGAATTGTGTTCTGATGAAGAAGTCGCAGCGATTTGCGCCCATGAGCTCGCACATTTGGGCGAATCCAAGGCGGTGCGGCTCATGCGCTTTCTTCGATCCCTCGTATTTGTGCCGTTGCTGCTTCTCAAGCCGTTGATGAATTCTTTCGGAGCGATTCCGGTTGTTGCTCTGACGCTCATCATGGTTTTGGTCCCCCGCCTCTGGCTAAAGATCAGCAGGAAACTGGAGGCCCGAGCGGACCAGATTGCGAAGGTCAACGAATCAGAATCTGGAAGTTACGCGCGGGCGTTAGAGAAAGTTTACCAGGACGGATTGGTTCCAGCCGTCATGGCCCCACGGCGGCAGACACACCCCAACCTTTACGATCGGATGTTGGCGGCGGGCCTCACGCCGGGTTTCCCCAGGCCGGCTGCCGCAAAGGGTATCGCGCTGCACGGCCAAATTGTGGCGTTAGGCGCGGGGGTTCTTCTTGGATTTCTGCTCGTACGAATGACCGATCCCGCTACGTACGTTGTCAGCCCCCCTTAATTCCGGGATCTTTCGACTGTCGCCTCCTGCGGAGAAGATAGCGGAAGAACGACCAGAGGCCGGAGAATCGATAGGACGGGTCGACGTAATGCTCGATCACGTAGAAGGCGAAGTAGTAGGAGCGGCAGAAACACCAGATGGCAAGGGTGAGGAGGAGGGCGACCTTGAGGGTGGGTTGCTCGAGGAGGAGCAGAACGGCGGAGAGCAAGCCGACGAGGAGGAAGAGGAGGCCCTTGAGCTTGATGAGACCGGTGTGGGAGAGATCTTTCATATGCCAGCGCAGCAAGCGTGAGCGGGTCGGGGGAGTCCGGCAAGGAGGAACTGGCCGCTTCGCGCGGCGGTTCGCCGTGGAATGGCTTGGGGGGGCGGGCGTTTTGGGCTGATTTGACGAGAGGAGGAACGGCATTAGGTTGCACGGAAGTCAGCCCGGGCCTTGGACGGATTCCGGGCGGAAAGTTGTGAAGATGCAAAACGTGTACTTAGAAACAAGCCTGGAGCGGGCAGGATTACAGCCGGTGGTCGCTGAAAGCGAGGAGTTGCCCGCGGCTCCCGCAAGTTCCTCACAAACTCCAGAGCCGGCAGAGGACCTCGAACTGCTGGACGCGTATTCGCGCGCGGTGACGAAGGCCGCGGACATGGTGAGCCATGCGGTGGTGAACATCGAGGTCCGCAAGCGCGTGCCCGGAAAGGGCGAGGTGCGGGCGGGGAGCGGGTCGGGTTTCATCATCAGCCCGGACGGGTTGGTGCTGACCAACAGCCACGTGGTGCATGGCGCGGACAAGATCGAGGTGACCCTCGATGACGGCCGGCGGCCGGACGTGCACCTGGTGGGCGAGGACCCGGAAACGGACCTGGCTGTGCTGCGGATTTATGCGCCGAACCTGACGGCGGCGAAATTGGGCGAGTCCGGGAACCTGCGCGTGGGTCAACTGGCCATCGCGATCGGGAATCCGTATGGATTTCAATACACCGTGACCGCGGGTGTGGTGAGCGCGCTCGGGCGATCGCTGCGGGCGAATTCGGGCCGGTTGATGGACGACATCATCCAGACCGACGCGGCGCTGAACCCGGGGAACTCCGGCGGGCCGCTGGTCAATTCGCGCGGCGAGGTGATCGGTGTGAACAGCGCGGTAATCCTACCGGCGCAGGGAATCTGCTTTGCGATTGCGATCGACACGGCCAAGTACGTGGCCGGGTGGCTGGTCCGCGACGGAAAGGTCCGGCGAAGCTATATCGGCGTGGGCGGACAGAATACGAAGATACACCGGCGGTTGGTGCGGTTCCATAATCTGCCGGTGGAGAGCGGATTGCTGGTGGTGTCCGTGGAGCCGGGCAGCCCGGCGGAACGCGCCGGTTTGCAGGTGGGCGACGTGATCTACCGGTTCGCCGGGCAGCCGGTGGTGGGAATCGATGCGTTGCACAAGCTGCTGACCGAGGCGCGGATCGGCACTTCGACGCCGCTGGAGGCGGTGCGTCGTGCGGAACGATTGACGCTGGAGATCGTGCCGGCGGAGTCGCGTCCCCCGGTTGAAAGCTGAGAATTGTGGGGCGAAGTTGAGGGGCGCAGGCGGATGCAAGACACATCGGTCTGCGCCCTTGGACTGTAATGAGGAGGACTGCATGAAATCTTCGATCCTGGAAATCCCGGCGTTTGACAGCGAAACGGGGCGTGTGAATGCGGTGATCGAGACCCCGGGCGGCACGCGCAACAAATACAAATATGACACGGAGACGGGTCTGTTCCGATTTCGCAAGGTGCTCCCGTTGGGCGCAGTGTATCCGTTTGATTTTGGATTTGTGCCGTCTACTGAGGGCGGAGACGGTGATCCGCTGGACATCCTGGTGCTGATGGAGGAACCGTCGTTTTGCGGGTGCCTGGTGGCGGCGCGCCTCGTGGGGGCGATCGAAGCGGAGCAGAGCAGCGATCGCGAAACCGAGCGCAACGACCGGTTGATCGGCGTGGCGGAGAGCCACCAGACCACCGAGAACCAGCAGCTTTACGCGAATGTCCACTCTCTGGAGGATTTGAATCGGGAGACGCTGGACCAGATCGAACATTTCTTCATTTCGTACAATCAGTTTTCGGGGAAGGAATTCAGGATTCTGCGGCGGTCCGGCCCGAAGGCCGCGCGCGAATTGGTGGAGCGGCACATCACGGAGAAGGTTTGAAAGTTTTGTGACCGAGAGCGACAGGCGACCAACATAACAACCCTTCTGGTGTGGTTGTCTTCCGCGCGTTTGTTTGCGGCGCTGCTTGCGATTGCATCGCAGGCGCGCGGCCGCACAGAGCGACAACGCAGGTTTCGTTGGGGTGACCGCGAGTGCCGCGGAAAGCGGCCTTGGGGCTGACACACTTTATCGGCAGGCATCTTACTGCCAGACGGCCAGTACCCCCGCCATGAGAATGAGCGAGATCAACTGTCCGGACATATTGATCACGTACAATTTCAGAGGCCGTTTTTCGTACAGCACTCCGGCCAGGTGCGATGCGGCAATGAATCCCAGCCAGCAGACAAACCCGACGATGGCCCCCTTGGGAAAATTATCGGCGCTCGCGTAACGCACCACATGAACGAGCGCGAAGGCCATCACGAAACTCGCGAGCAAATCCAAAGGCATCGCCGTGCCCATTTCCTTTTTCATCTGACCGGGATTGCGATTGGTAAGCCTCATCCACGCCGGGCCGAACAGCACCGGTGAATACCAGACCATTCCCACCGCCATCCGAATGAACGTTGCGGCCAGCAGAGCCAGCGCGCTTATGTGAACCGGTAACATACCTTTTCTTTCACGACGAGTTGATGATTCCAGGCCATGACTCTGCAGGATTATTTAAGCGAGTGCCGTGCCAATTCCAGGGCGCCCACCGGCACCGAATCCTCACCCAAACCGGCGAGACAGATGCGCGGTCCTGGTCGAAACACTTCCATCAGCCATTGGGATAGGGCCTTTTCGACCGCTGACCGCAAAGGCTCGCCAATCAGCGACAGGCCGCCGCCCAAAATGATCACCTCGGGATGCAACAATTGGGTTGCGTGCGACAGCGCAAATGCAAGGTCTTCCGCCGTTTCTTCCAAAATCCGCCGCGCCAGGGGATCCCCCTGCTTCAGTGCAGCCGCCAGATGCCTTGCTTCGCCGCCGATTTCTTTTCCGATCATGCGCGCCAGCAAGCCTTGGGGCTCGCTGTCTACTGCCGACCGAATTTTCGCGTCGACCGACCAGCCGGAACAGCGCTCCTCCACGATCGTGCCTTTGCGATCCAGTCGTATGTGCCCGATCTCCATTTCCCCCGGTCTGGCGCCGTGATAAATTTTCCCACGCGACACCAGGCCTCCACCAACGCCGCTTCCAAGCGTGACGTAGAATACCGGATCGGCTCCCATTCCCGCGCCATGGAACGCCTCGCCCAGCGCGGCAACGTTCGCGTCGTTGTCGACAAACACCGGGGCGTGTGTCTGATCTTTCAACCATGCGCCGAGATCGAACCCGGACCAACCTTCGACATGATGCGACCGGCAAATCCTCCCGGTTACCCAATCCATCGGTCCGCCAAATCCCACGCCCACGGCGGCCGGTTGCGTCTTCCCGGCGATGGACTTTAGCACCTCTCTGATTTGTTCCCGAATTCCCTCCGCGCCGCGGCTGCGTTCGACCGCCCGCCTGTGCCGCTCCAGGATCCGCGCCTTCCCGTCACCCGCCACCACCTGCAGCTTCGTCCCGCCGATTTCTATTCCCAGATAGGATTCGCCCATGGTTCGCCCGGGGCTCGGTTCATGAACACGATCAGAAGTAGTCCGGCGCGTTTCCGTTCTTCCATTTGATGTTGCACCCGATGCTCGGCTTCTGGTCCGGCGATACCGGCTTGCCCGCAAGCACCGCGTCCAATGCTGCGCGCAGGTCCTTGCCCGTCACCGGCAGGTTGTTTCCGGGCCGGCTGTCGTCGAATTGACCGCGATAAACCAGCTTTTGCTGCCGATCAAAAAGGTAGAAGTCCGGCGTGCACGCCGCGCGGTAATTCTTGGCGACCGCCTGTGATTCGTCATACAGATACGGAAACAGGTAGCCGGCGGACTTGACCTCCTCCTTCATCCGGGCCGGGCTGTCGTCGGGATAATTTGCCGCGTCATTTGAACTGATCGCCACGATGGCCGCGCCTTTGGACAGGTAATCGCGTCCCAATTGCGAAAGACCCTGGCGTATATGCTTCACATACGGGCAATGATTGCACATGAAGATCACGAGAAGTGCCGGCGCATTCTTGAAATCGGCGAGGGCCACCGTTTTCCCATTTGTGTCCGGCAATCGAAAATCAGGCGCTGTCGTGCCGAGCGGCAGCATTGTTGAAGGTGTCAGAGCCATAAAGCGATCAGGGTCCCAAGCCAGTTATTGTCCTTCGCCACGCTAGCCGGAAACGTCCTTGCTCGAAAGAATATTTTGATGGTTAGCCACCCGCCTCCGCCTGGCTGTATCCCGGCCGAAAAGACTCCCGCACCGTTTCCTCGTCGAGGTGTTTCGACCGCGCTTCCACGACGTTGGTGCGCCCCAAATAACCGACCACCTGGCGCGGATTCGACCGGCTGACCACCGGCAGCCGGCCGATGTCATGCTTGAGCAGTTTCGCCACCGCATCATTCAACAACTCGTCCGAATGCGCCACGATCAAATCCCGCTTCCCCGCCTCCAGCACGGTGATGGCCTTTTCCCGGCCGCCGTTCTGCATCGCGCGCACCACATCGCCGCGAGTAATAATCCCGGCCAACTGGTCCTCGGCGTCCATCAGCAAGGTGCCCTGGCGCCGGCAGATGGACTTGTCACCACTGGCGATCAGCTCCGAGAATTTCACCAGGCTCATGCTCGACGGTATCATGGGCGGGTTCTTGTCCATGACGTCGCCGACGCGCAAGAGATTGAAAAGGTCGATCGTGTACTCTTGTGTCACGTGATGCCCCCGGCGCGCGATTTTTTCGGTGAGAATCGAGCGCCGCATCATCAATACCGTCACACCCAGGGCCGCCACGCTGCCGATCATGACCGCGGGCAGCGCGTTCAGATCGTGCGTGAGCTCCAGCATGAACACCATCCCGGTCAGGGGCGCGCGCATGGTTCCGCCCATGATCGCTCCCATCCCCACCATCGCCCACAGGCCGGGGTCGCCGACCGGCAGCCAGTGCGACGCCGCCGCGCCCAGCGCGCCCCCCATGATCAGCAATGGCGCCAGCACCCCGCCGGATGTTCCCGACCCGAGCGCCACCGACCACACAATCGCTTTCCCCACCAGCAGTCCCAGCAGCGCGGCCCCGAGCAATTCACCGCGCAGCATGGCGTGGATCAGATTGTAGCCCACGCCCAAAACGCGCGGGTCCAGATAACCGCCAATGCCCACCACCACCGCGCCCATGGCCGGCCACCACATCCAGTGGATGGGAAGTTTGTCGAAGAGATCCTCCAATCCATACACCGCCATCGTGAGCAATCCCGAAAACAAACCCGCCGCCATGCCCAGGCCCACCGCGATGCCCAATTCCTCCGCGCTCAATGGCGCGTGAGGGGTTACGGGGAAAATCGGTCCCGCACCGAGCAATGGGATACGAAGCACCGAGGCGGTCACTGACGCCACCGCCACCGGGATGAAGCTCCGCGGTTTCCACTCGAACAAAAGCAACTCCACCGCCAGCAGGACGGCCGCGACAGGTGTGGAGAAGATCGCCGCCATGCCGCCGGCTGCGCCCGCCACCAGCAGGGTTTTGCGTTCCGCCGCCGAGAGATGAAACATTTGCGCAAACAAAGAACCAAACGCGCCGCCAGTCATGATAATCGGTCCCTCGGCCCCGAACGGCCCGCCCGTGCCGATGGAGATCGCCGAGGAAATCGGCTTGAGGACTGCGACCTTCGGCTCAATCCGGCTGCGGCCGAGCAGGATCGCCTCCAGTGCCTCCGGGATCCCATGCCCGCGAATCTTCGATGATCCATAACGGGCCATGAAGCCGATGATCAGCGCTCCAATCACCGGAACCGCGATCACCAGCAACCCCAGATGCGCCTCCTGCGGGGTGGAGGGAGCGGCGGAGAGACGGTGAAAGAAACTCAGATTCGTGATTACCGCGATCAACCAGATCAGGGCATAGGCCACACAGGCGCTGATGCAGCCGATCACCAGCGCCATGCCCGACAACAGCAATACGCGCAAATCGGTGGTGAAATCAGAAAGGGAATCCGAAGCAGTGGTCTGCAGAGAGCTCATAATCAGAATGGATAATCAATCCGCTTCCGCCTGGTGTTTGTTGGAACTTCGGCCGGACGAAGAACGGTGCCAATACCCTACTACACTCGTCGGGAAATTTGAATTTGAAATTTGCCCCTGAATTCTCCCTCGGCCTCGGCCCATTTCAGTTTGGTCGCCAAAATAACGGAAAACCCAAAAAACATTTTTTCTGGCAAATATCGGCGAATACCGTGTCTGCATACTCGTATCCCACTGTGGTCCAGTCGCTTCTCGGTTTCCACGGTTTCCAATCTGATCGGAAACTTCCCTTCGAGTTTCCTCCGAACCGGCAAATCCGACTTGCCCGCTTCGCGATCTTCGGACGACGCAATTTTATCGGAAAATGTGGACATTATCGTAAAATCTCTTTGCAAATTCCTGTCCTTCAACACTCCCAAATTTTCCGGTATTCGCTTTGCGCATTGTTCTTCCGAAAGGGGAGCGCGGCTGTGTCCAACGGACCAGCCGCAGCAATGGCCACCCACCCACCGCGTCCCCCCACCCGCTCGAACCCTTTCATACTGGATTTGGATTTTGGTCTTCGGATCTTGTGATCTTGGATCTTGCGCCCCTGCGGGGCGCCAATCTTCCATTCTCGTTTCTTATTCTTCATCGCCCCATCTTAACAAGGGGGTAGGACAACCGTAGGGCAACCCCCCTGCTGAATTTTCACAATTTTTGACAAATATTTTCTGCCGAGGAACAGCGCCTGCCCTGGTTCCATTCGGATGCAATACATTGGAAATAAATCGAATGCATTTTGTGCCTGCCAGTCAAAGCGCGTCAAAATGTCTCCCGGAATAAGTCTGCATAGACGCAAAAAGTACGTATTTCGGTTTTGCCCTCCTGCCGTATCATGGTCGGACTCGGACTGCCGCTCTCTATCACCACGGCAAAAGTCCTCGCGAAGCGTCGTGGAGTGCGGGGCGAAGCACCGCTTTTCAACCCGTCCTCACGCCCGGCTCGGCCCCAAAATCCCCAAAACGACCCGCCCGCTGAACACTGAAAACTTGAAACTGAAAACTCCTCCTTTTATTTGCCGTACGCCCTACTCTTGAGTTCGGCAACCGCTTGCGCTACGCTAGCCCGCCAACCGGCGTCGAGTATATTGACGGATATGGAAAGGACCATCGGATGATCGCAACACAAGTCAGGCAGAAGGATGCAGTGTTCTATTTTGCTTCGTATCCCTCGGAGCAACTGCTCTCGCGGGTGCGCTTCATCAGCCGCTTTTACGATGAGGAGGGCGGCACCATCCAGCCGGAGGAAATCCCCGCCGACGATGACGTCGCGCAGTTCATCGCCAGAATCGAGCGCAGCGACAAGGCGTTCCAGCGCGAGCTCTCCAAATCCAAGGTGCGCGCCATCCGCAATTTCTACGAAACCGCCATTTCCCAACCGCCCATCCCCGGCACCGTCCTGCTCTTCACTCCGGAAAAACTCCGCTTCGAAGCCTGGACCGACGGCAGCGGCGTCGGCAAACTCGCCCAGCCTCAGGAGAAATATTTCATCATCGACGGCCAGCATCGCCTCGCTGCCCTGCAGTTCTACGAGAAAACCCATCCCGACGACGCCAGGAACATCCAGGTGCCCTGCGTGATCTTCGATGGCCGCAGCGAGGACTTCGCCACCGAGATGTTCGTCATCATCAATTCCACGCCCACGCGCATCAACAAAAGCCATCTCGTGGATTTGTATGAGCGCGTTTCCTGGGCTGAACCCGATCGGCGTTTCGCCGCGCACATTTCCGAAATGCTTTATCGCGAAGGTGACAGTCCGCTGCGCTATCGCATCAATCGCCTCGGCGGCCGCAGCCGTCAGGAGAAGTGGATTTTGCAGGCCGAACTGTTCAACGAAGTCCATCGCTGGGTCAAACAGGCCTGGACCAAAATCAACAAGGAAGGTGCGGACAAGCGGCTGGCCGCGCGTTACTACGCCATGATTCGCGATTTCCTGAAGGCCGCCGCGGAGGTTTGGGGCGAAGCCTGGGGCAACCCCGATTTCATGGTCACCAAACCCGTGACCCTGAAAGCCATGGTGCGCGTCTGCGCGAATCTTACCGCCCAGGACACTGAGCCCGAGGAAGGCCGGGTGAAACGTTGGGCCGAAAGATTATCGCCCTGGACCGAACAGGCGAAGATGTTCCGCAACGAAGGCTTTTACGAACGTTTCCCTGCCAAAGGCCAGGTTGAACGCGTCTCGCGCATTCAAAGGGAGCTCTCCCGCTGGGCAAACATCCCGCAACGCACGAAGGAACGGGAGTAATCGCTCTCCGAGGGCGGGCGGCCTCAATACTTCGGCACACTGTGGTCGATCTCTTCCGACCACGCGTCGATGCCGCCCTTCACGTTCTTCAGGTATTTGAATCCCTGCTCGCGCAGGAATTTCAGCGCCTTCATCGACCGGATGCCGCTCTTGCAGTGGATGTAATATTGCTGGTTCGGATCGAGCTCGGTGAAGCGCCGCGGCAGATCGCCCAACGGAATCAGCGGCACGCCATTGATGTGCGCGATCTCGTATTCGTCCGGGTCCCGCACGTCCAGCACTTTGATGCCCAGCTTCGGATCGTTCAACGCCCGTTTCATCTCCTGCACGGTCACTTCGTCGGGATTTGCCGCCGGGGCCGCCGGCTCCGCCGGAATGCCGCAGAACTGGTCGTAATCAATCAGCTCCTTGATCGTCGGCTCGTCGCCGCACACGGGGCACTGCGGATCGCGACGCAGCTTCAATTCGCGGAATTTCATGTCGAGCGCGTTGAACAGCATCAGCCGCCCGATCAGCGATGTCCCCTTGCCCAGCGCCAGCTTGAGAATCTCGGTTGCCTGGATACAGCCGATGATTCCCGGCAGCACGCCCAGCACTCCGCCTTCCGCGCAACTGGGCACCATGCCCGGGGGCGGCGGCTCGGGATAAAGACATCGGTAGCACGGCCCGCCCATGTGCGGCGCAAACACGCTCGCCTGTCCTTCGAAACGAAAGATTGAGCCGTATACATTCGGCTTCTTGAGCAGCACGCACGCGTCGTTGGTCAGGTAACGGGTGGGAAAATTATCGGTTCCGTCCACCACGATGTCGTAGTGCCCGATCAGTTCGAGCGCGTTCTCGCTCGAGATGCGCGTATTGTGAATGACCACGTCGCAGGTGGGATTGATGCCCAGGATTGTCTCGCGCGCGGACTCCGCCTTGGGCCGGCCGACGTCCGGTGTCGAATGGATGATCTGCCGCTGGAGATTGGAAAAATCGACAACGTCAAAATCCACAATCCCGATCCGCCCGATTCCCGCCGCCGCCAGATACATCGCGATCGGCGACCCGAGGCCGCCGGCGCCGATGCACAGCACGCTCGTGGAACAAATCTTTTTTTGGCCGGCCAATCCCACTTCCGGCAGGATCAGATGGCGCGAGTAACGACGGATTTGGTCATTGTCTAATTCCATAAATCCAATTAAGACGAGCGAGCGTAGTGCAGAATCAAAATAAATCAAGCCGCTGGACGGTTGCCCGCGGCGCGCCCAATTGGAGTCCTTGAAGCGCAAGATGAAGCAGAAGCCCGATTCCCAGGCCGCCGCCCGGCGGGTCCGAGCCCTCTCAGGCCTCCGGCCCACCCTTGCCATCGTGCTCGGGAGTGGTTTCCAGGGGGCGGTTGGGCGCATGGAGATAGAAGCGGATATCCCCTACTCGAAACTGCCCGGCTTCCCACCCGTGGGAGTGACCGGCCACGCGGGGAAATTGATCGTGGGCCGTCTTGGCGGCGTGCCGTTGCTCGTCCTCAGCGGACGCGCCCATTACTACGAAGGCCATCCAATGGAACAGGTGACCTTCGCCGTGCGCATGCTCGCCGATCTGGGTGTCACCGACCTGCTGCTGACCAACGCCGCGGGCGGCATTAACCGCTCTTTCAAACCCGGCGATTTAATGCTCCTGAAGGACCACATTAATCTGATGGGCGCCAATCCGCTTCGCGGACCCGCTGTTCCCGGGCTGCCCCGTTTCGTGGACATGACCCAGACCTACGATCCGGGCCTGGCTAAGCTGATTCACAAGGCCGCCCGCGCCTGCGGCATCCGGCTGAAAGAGGGGATTTACCTCGCAGTTTCCGGTCCCAGCTACGAAACACCCGCCGAGATACGCGCTTTTGCCCGGCTGGGCGCCGACGCTGTGGGAATGAGCACCGTGCCCGAGGCCATTGTCGCGCGCCAATGCGGTTTGCGCGTGGCCGGCCTCTCATGCATCACCAATCTCGCCGCCGGCCGGGGCGGGACTGCCTTGTCTCACGCCGAAGTCCTCGAAACCGCCGGGCGCGTGGAAAATCTGGCAGCGCAAATGCTCTCTCAAGTGGGACATCTCTATGGGAAAAACCGGTAAGGCGGCATTGGTCGAGGCGGCCCTGCGGGCGAGGGAGCGGGCGGTCGCGCCTTATTCCCGTTTTCAGGTCGGCGCCGCACTTTTGACGCGCCAGGGCAGGATCATCACCGGCGCCAATGTCGAGAGCGCCAGCTACGGGTTGACGTGCTGTGCCGAGCGGGTGGCGCTCTTCAAGGCCCTGACGGAAGGCAATACGCAGTTTATTGCCATCGCGGTGGTGGCAAGCGTCCCGGGCGGACCCATGCCGTGCGGCGCCTGCCGGCAGTTGCTCGCGGAATACGCACCCAGGGCCCGCGTCTGGATAGCTGACTCGCGCAAGCCCTTACGCATTAAACAATTCACTGTTCAAGGCCTCCTGCCGCGCGCTTTCACCGATGTTCCCGAAAAAGGATTTGAGAAACAGGTCTGATCGCCTATGCTGGGCGGTCTGTAAATGTACGTCGCATGAATTCCGACGCGGTCTTTGGGTTGGAAGGCGCCGCCTGGCCGGTATTGGTTCTGGACCAAGCCGCCGCCATTCGGTGTGCCAATGCCACCGCAGTCCGAATCTTCGGAAACCGCTTCGCCTCCGGCCCCGTCCCGCTCGCTGATCTTTGGGCCGCCGAGAACGAAGGCACCGCCGCCGACTTCCTCGCGCGCGCCGAAACACCCTCCGCCAGCCTGGTCCCGCTGCAGTTGATCGGCGAAGGCGGTGTAAAGCATTCCTACCAGGCTTCGGTCTGCGCCATTACCAACGGCGAGAAGTTGTTTCTCCTGCAGTTGCTGCCCTTGCTTGCGAGCGACACCCGGAGCCCGCTGGTCGAGGCCGGCCTCGCGCACAAGCAAAAGCTCGATTGCGCCCTGCAACTGGCCCGCACTGTCTCCCTCGATTTCAATAACGCCCTTACCAGCATTCTCGGCCATACTTCCCTCATCCTGAGCAAACTGGAACCGAACAATCCCTGGCGGTCCTCGCTCGTCGAAGTCGAAAAGTCCGCGGCCAAGGCGGCCGAGATCGCAAATGATCTCGCCAATTTCAGCCGCCAGGAGAAGGAATCCAAGGTCCAGCAGGCCGGCAACGTCAATGTACTCGTCCAGCGCAACGTCGACCTGTTCCAGTCCGCCCCCATGGATAAGCAGGTGGAATGGTCGCTCCAGCTCGAACGCCGCCTTTACGCCGCGAAGTTCGACGAGGCGAAAATGCAGCAGGCGTTCCTCAAAATCCTGGAGAATTCCGTCGAAGCCCTTGCCCCGCGCGGGCGCATCCACATTCAATCGAAAAATATCGACCTGACTCAGCCCACCCAGGACCGCAACGCCCAGCTCGCCGCCGGGTCCTACGTCTGCGTCGAAATCACCGACAACGGCTCCGGCATCGAGCCCGATGTGCTGCCGAGGATTTTCGAGCCGTTCTTTACCACCAAGCGCGCCAGCAAACATCGCGGACTCGGACTCGCTTGGGTGTACGGCATTGTCACCAATCATGGCGGCGGCGTTGCGGTCTCGAGCCAGCCGGGCAACGGCACCTCGGTGCGTGTGTATCTCCCGGCGGACAAACGCATCGTCAAGGACCACGGCGTCGAGGCGGGCGATCTCACCGGCACACAGACCGTCTTGATGGTGGATGACGAGGACCTGCTGCTCACGATGGGACAGGCCATTCTTTCCGCTTATGGCTACACGGTGCTGGTCGCGAACAGCGGCCAGAAGGCGCTGGAACTTTTGGCGAAGCGGGAAAAGCACGTGGACTTGTTGATCACCGATCTCGTGATGCCCGGAATGAGCGGGCGCGAATTGGTGGAACACGTGCACCAGCAGTCGCCCGAAACGCGCATAATCTGCTCCAGCGGCTACGTGCGGCCGAGTTCACGCGAGCAGGAGGAGGTGCTGTACCTGCAAAAGCCGTTCACCAGCCAGGACCTGCTTTTAAAGGTGAAACAGGCATTGTCGGGCTCCGAAAGCATGGGTGTTGACTGATTGGCGGATTTGGGCTTCAATTACTATAACTTATGCAAATTGAAAGCCTGAAAGTCTTTTGTGATCTGGCTGAAACCGAGAGTTTTACCAAGGCCGCCCAGATCAACAACGTCACGCAATCCGCCGTCAGCCAGCAAATCAGCTCATTGGAACGCCAGTTCAAGTCGCTTCTCATCGAACGCAGCAAGAAGAAATTCCGGCTCACGCGCGAAGGCCAGGTTTTGTATGAGTTCAGCAAGCAGATAATCCAAAGTTATGATTCCCTGCACAGCAAATTGCAGGAGATCAAGGACATCATTTCCGGCACGATCCGCGTGGCGACCATTTACAGCATCGGCCTGCACGACCTCCCGCCCTACATCAAAAAATTTCTCAAGAGCTATCCCACGGTCAATGTCCACGTGGAATACCGCCGCGCCAACCAGGTCTATGACGACGTGCTCAGCAATGTGGTTGACCTCGGCCTCGTGGCCTATCCGCAGCGGGAAAGCAAGCTCGAGACCATCGCCCTGCGCAAGGATCCGCTCGTCCTCATCTGCCATCCGCAGCATCCGTTCGCCAAGGCCAAAAGCGTCAAACTGAAATCGCTGGGCGGCCAGAAGTTCATTGGTTTCGAGCCGGACATCCCCACGCGCAAGGCGCTCGACAAGATCCTCAAGGAACACAACGTCGACGTTCAGCACGTGATGGAGTTCGACAACATCGAAACCGTCAAGCGTGCCGTGGAAATCGACGCCGGTGTCTCGGTTGTGCCGCAGGGAACCGTGCTGCAGGAAGTCGCCAAGCAGACGCTCGCCCAGGTGCAGCTCGAGGACGGCGAGTTCTACCGCCCGCTGGCCGCGATCTACAAGAAGAACAAGGTCCTGAGCCCGGCGGTGAAGCAGTTTCTCGCCATCCTCAAGGAAGGCTGAGGCTTATTTAAGATTTTCCGGGTTCAATCCCCGGAGGTCTTTCGGCAGGAACCGTCCGTCCTTGCGGATCAGTTCGTTGTCGAACCATACCTCGCCGCCGCCCCACTCGGGACGCTGGATCAACACCATGTCCCAGTGCACGGCCGAGCGGTTGCCGTTGTCGCAAACCTCGTAAGCCTGCCCCGGAGTGAAATGCAGTGAGCCCGCGATCTTTTCGTCGAACAGGATGTCGCACATCGGATTCAGGATGTAGGGATTGAACCCGAGGGAGAATTCGCCGATGTAGCGCGCCCCGGCATCGGTATCGAGGATTTCGTTGAGCCGTTTTGTATTGTTCGAGGCCGCCTTGACGATCTTTCCTTCCTTCAACTCCAGCCGCACATTCTCGAACTTCGTTCCGGAATACAAGGTGGGCGTGTTGAAGGTGATGAAGCCGTTCACGGAATCCCGCACCGGGCACGAGAACACCTCGCCGTCCGGGATGTTGCGGTCCCCCTTGCACATCTTCGCTCCGATGCCCTTGATGCTGAAAGTCAGGTCGGTGCCCGGGGCCTTCAGGTGCACGCGATTGGCCCGCTTCATCCGCTTTTCCAACGGTACCATCGCCCTGGCCATGCGCTTGTAATCCATCGTGCACACGTCGAAGTACAGATTCTCGAACGCCTCGGTGCTCATGTTGGCCGCCTGCGCCATGCTCGGCGTGGGCCAGCGCAGCACGCACCAGCGCGTCTTGTTCACCCGATAATCCTGCACCGGCCGCACCACGCGCGCATACAGGGACATTCGATCCGGCGACACGTCCGAGGTCTCGCTCGCGTTCGCACTGCCCCGGATCGCGATGTACGCCTGCATTTTCTTCATCCGGAACAATTCCACGTCGCGCACGATCGACGCGTGCGTGCGGTCGGTGCCCCGCAGCAGCTCCCGGGTCACGCGCGTGTGCCGCACTTCGCACAACGGGATGGCGCCCACCTTTCGGGCGGCGCGCATCAGTTCGATGGTGAAATCGTCCGGCACATCGATCATGTCGAGCAGCACGCGATCACCTTTTTGCAGCGCGGTCGAATACTCGACCAGTAATTTTGCTAATTTCCCGTAACGTGGATCTGTCATAAATCAGTCCGGATAACTAACCACATCTGCGTGGAGACGTCGAGGCGGGGAATGGACTTCACTTTGCGCGGCGCTTTTGCGGGCTCGAGCCTTGTTCCTTCCGCCGGAACGCGCGCTCCCGTTTCTGGCTCTCCCTCCGCAGCAGTTCCTCGGCGGACCAGCCCCGCGTCTGCGCATACTGCGCCAGTTCAAACAATTCGCGCCCGACCGTTTGCCGGTTTTTTCCGCGCGGCTTGTGGCCAGGGTCGAGCAATCCTCCCTTGCGCGCCTTTTTCACCAGCTTCTCCGCCCGCAAAAGCGCCGGCAGATGCCGTGGAATTCCGTCCATGACCGATGGACGCTCATGCCGCGTGCCCTGCTTTTCCGACTTCTTGATCTGGTCCCATTGCGCCCACACGGCGTCCACGGTTTTCGCCTTCGAATCGCCAAATACGTGCGGATGCCGCCGGATCAGTTTGTCCACCAGATGCCGTGTGACGCGCTCGAAATCAAATGCCCCTCGTTCCCGGGCCATCTGGCAATGAAACACCACCTGCAACAACAGATCGCCCAATTCTTCGGCCATCTCGTGGTCGTCTTCGGCCTCGATGGCGTCCATCAACTCGTACACTTCCTCCACCGCGTGCCAGCGGAGCGTCTGATGGTCCTGCTCGCGGTCCCATGGGCAACCCGTGGGCGAGCGCAGCCGTGCCATCACCTTTAACAAATCGTCAATCGCGGCAGTCTTTGGCATAATTGTTATTGCGCGGCGCGCTCTCGTCCCAGCGGCAACCCTGGCAGCAAATAATTCCGCAGATAATCCGCCACCGCTTCCGGCAACGGCGTGACCGGCCTTGTGTAACCAGTTGCGCGCAGCTTCGCAATGTCCGCCTGCGTGAAGTATTGATATCGCGATCGCAAGTCTTCCGGCATCTCAATGTACTCCACGCGTGGCTTGCGGCCCATTGCCGCAAACACCGCCTGCGCCAGCTCGTTCCAGGAATGCGCATGGCCCGATCCGATATTATAAATGCCGCTCGCGCCAGGCGTTTCGGCCAAGTGCAGGGTCATTGCCGCGGCATCCTTCACGTAGAGAAAATCGCGCTTCTGCTCGCCGTCGGGAAAATCCGTTCGGTAGCTCTTGAACAGCCGGATGCAGCCCGTGTCGCGCACCTGTCCAAATGCCTTGTGGGCCACGCTGCGCATGTCTCCCTTGTGCGCTTCGTTCGGGCCGAAAACATTGAAGAATTTGAGACCCACTATCCGTCCCAACCACTGGTTGCGCCACGCATACAGATCAAACAAATGTTTCGAATACCCGTACGCGTTCAGCGGCTGCAGGTTCGGCAATCCGGCCTCGTCATCGTTCATTCCCGCCGAACCGTCACCGTAGGTTGCGGCGGACGATGCGTATATAAACCGCCCGCCGGCTTTCAGCGTCCATTCGCAAAGTTCCTTGGTGAACTCGTAATTGTTGCGAATCAAGTACGCCGCGTTGCGTTCTGACGTGGCGGAACAGGCGCCCATGTGGAGGACCAGATCGAATTTTTCCAGCGCGCCCGCGCGCAATCGCGGCAGCAAATCGTCCGCCTCCAGGTAGTCCGCGAATCGCAACGCCGCCAGGTTGCGCCACTTCTCTGATTCGCGCAGGTGATCGGCCACAACGATGTTCTCGCTCCCCCGCCCGTTCAACGCCCAGATCAGCGCGCCGCCGATCAATCCCGCGCCTCCCGTCACGAGAATCCGCGGTCCTCCGCCCTTCTTTGATCTCTGGTTCCGTGAAGCCATCCGCCGCCCCTCATCAATCTGCGGACATTTCCCGGAGGCTCTGCTCCAGTTGCACGCGAAAAGTTTCCCGTTCCGCTTCCGATGCGCCGCGCGGCACCCGGATCGTTGGGCCGAAAAATATCTCGCAGCGCGAAAACGGCAGCGGCACCTGGAACGCGTCCCAGCTCTTGATCACCATCTTCCAACTGATTCGGGCGGAGACCGGCACGATGGGCATCTCCGTGAGTTGCGCCAGCGCGATAACCCCGTCCTGCACGGCATAGCGCGGACCGCGCGGACCGTCCGGCGTGATCGCGATGTCGTACCCGCGCCGCCCCCAGGTCGTCAGTTCCCGCAATGCCTGCGCACCGCGCCGGCTGCTCGAGCCCCGCACGGAGTGGACCCCGAAACTCTCCAGCACGCCGGAGAGAAATCCCCCGTCGCTGCTCGCGCTTACCATCGCCACCAGGCCCGCGCCGCCGCTGCGCGACCGGATGTACTGGGTGTAAGCCGCCATGGAAATCGCCAGCCGGTTGTGCCAAAGGCAGTAGATCGCCGGGCTCGACGGGGCATCCGCAAAATGACCGGAACGATCCTTCCAGCGGTAACGGATGGTCGCTGAAACCGCCTTGACGAGCACCACCAGCAACCGGGCCAGCACGCGCTGGCCCCTGCGCGGCGCCTTGGGCACCACGACCGCCGAGGATCGTTTCACTGTCGTCTGCGGCATCATGCGCCTTTCTTCAAGCTCGCGCGCACCAGGTCCTCGACGCTCGCCTCCGGGCCGAGAACCGATTGCGCCGACCGCACGACATCGTGCGCCTCGACCTGCTTGAATCCTAACGCGACCAGGGCCAGCACCGCGTCATTGATCTTCTGATCCGCCGCGGAAAGCCCGCGTTGCGCGCTGAGCGCCTCCCACGCTCCCGCCGCGCCGATCTTGTCCTTCAATTCCACCACGATCCTCTCAGCGGTCTTTCGGCCGACACCGCTGATCTGTGACAGCGCCTTCACATCACCGTTCGAGACTGCCCCGCGCAACGCTGTCACGCTCATCCCGCTGAGCACGTTCAGGGCGATCTTGGGGCCGATGCCGCTGACGGTATTGATCAGGAGGCGGAACATCTCCCGCTCCGCCGCGGTCATGAATCCGTACAACACGTGGGCATCCTCGCGCACGACCAGGTGCGTGAGGATTTTCAGGTCGCCTCCCGGCTGCGGCAGCTTGTCGTAAGAGGAAAGGGGAATCAGCACCTCGTAGCCGACTCCGTGAACATCCAGGGTCAACTGCGTCGGCAGTGCCTCAACCAATTTGCCTTGCAGAAAGTGAATCATGAGAAACGCGTCCGGCCGCCGTCAAATGCGGCGCGGCGAAGTAAGCGAATAGCGGCCGTTTTCCTGCGCGTGCGCCAGGGCCAGGGCCAGGGCGTCGGCGGCATCCGGCGACGGCGGTTCGGCCAGCCGGAGCATCCGCTGCACCATTTTTGCCACGGCGAATTTCTGCGCCGCGCCAAAACCGACCACCGCCTGCTTCACCTTGCGCGGCGCAAGTTCGTAAATTTCCAGCCCGGCTTCCGCGATCACCGACAGCGCCGCGCCTCGCGCCTCGCCCATGATCAGCGCCGTTTGCAGATTCTGCGCGTAAAACAATCCCTCCACGGCGCAGATTGTCGGGTGATGCTTTTGGATGACTTCGCGCAACGCCTGCGCAATCCGCGCCAGACAACGCGAGCGCTCCCAACCCGCCGGACAGGAAATTGTCCCGTGCGTCAGCGTCTCCGGATTCGGTTTCGCCATACGGATGATTCCGTAACCGGTGCCGCGCAGCGAAGGATCAACACCAAGGATTATTTGATGAGTCGCAACCGCCCGGCGCGCGCCCGGCTCGATCGCGGGTGCAGGGGCCCGCTTCCCGCCGAGCCGTTCCTTCATCTGATCGAATTGCCGGACACTAATGCCCATGAATCAATAGTGCCAGAGGAACACCAGTTGCAAAGTAGAAATGAATCCCGCCCGCAGAGGGCCGGATTACGCGAGGTGCGCGGCGATTCTCAATGGCCTGGCCGGCCGCCCCAGGACGAAGAAGGCGAAGCGGATGAGGAGCCCTGATTCGCCTGCGAATAGGACGGGGCCGTGTAATGCGACTGCACAGCGGGCGCCGGGCTCGGATGATATTCGGGAGCCGGCGCGTGATACGCAGGCGCTGATTGATAAACCGGCACCGACGAGTGATATGTCGGCGCGGCGTTGTAATTGCCTGTCGAAAATGAGTTCACGTTGCGCGCCGGCGCGACCTGGTAACGGCCGGCGACGGTTGAAGACGTTCCCGACGAACTCGTTTGCCAGTGCGGCTGGACAGTGGAAGGCTGCCGCGCCGCACTCATTTCCGGAAACGGACGCGATTGCGCTGCTTCCGGTGCGTAAGAGGGCAATGTGGTGGTCGTTTGGCGGCCCGATCCGCCGTTAAAAACCAGGGAATTGCGCGGATAAACTTCGCCGGCGGGTTGCGATGAAAGGGACCCGGGTTGTGTCTGCGGCTGCGGGTGACCAATGAAAATCGGCGCCGCTGACTGCGGTCTGCTCGAAACGATTGCGCTCTTTCCCGGGATTGCTCCCGCGTCCTGAATGGTCACGCGGTGTAATGGTTGAGGTGTAACGCCAACCACCGAGCCGGCGTTCAAGCCGCGGTTGACCACCCGATGGTTATCGACAGTGACGCGGTTGATCACGGCGGTGTTGTGGAATGCGTCCGCCGTCCGATCGTGCGCAAATTGAAAGCGCTTGGGGTCACGATCCGCGAGATGACTGAACGGCATAAAAGTGTAGTGGCCCGGCTTCAAGCCAAAGTCAAAATCCTCGCCCACACGGCGTTGGTGGAAGGTGAAGCCCGCGCCGGGCGAGAATCTCGCCGATGGCGGCAGCGGCGCCCAGCCGCAGACGTCCTTTGACTGCCGCCAGGAGACCCACGCGGGTCCCCACGTCCGGTCCGGCCGCCAGCACCACCCTTGACGCCTGTCAAAAAACCAGCGTCCGTAATGAAACGTTGCCCATCCCCACGAATAATCCGACGACCAATACCAACCGCAATCCGTGTAAACCCAATGTCCATGATCGCAATAGGGCCGCCAGTTGTGGTTGAACTCCCAGGCGATCGGCTGCCAGCACCGGCCATATCCGGGAAGAATAATCCAGTTTCCGTACGGAGCCAGCGAGCCGTAATAGTAATCCGATCCTTCGTCTGGCATCGAAACTCCGGTTCCGATGTCATCCGTGTAATCGGTCGGATAATCTGGCGGAGTTGCAGGCGCCTGGCCCGGCGTGTCGGAACTGGCGTTGAGCGCGTTATCCATCGGCACTGGAGGCGGAGTTCCGTTGTCGGCAGGCGGCATGGGAGCCAGCGAAGGATCGTCCGGGTTCGCTGGCGCAGGTTGGGCCGCGGCTTCGCTGAGTGCCGTGTCCCGCTGGATCATGGCGGTTACGATCGTTGACGCCACCCCCAGGTCGTTGAGGTAAATGATCTGATCCGATCCCAAATCGAAATGCGCTTTTGAGTTGGAGACGAACGCGAGCAATACCGGTTCGGCGACTCCCGACTGGAGCAGTTTGAGAATTTCCTGGGCCGCGGGCGAAAGTCGCGGCACCACTGGCGAAGGCGCCGGTGATTCAGCCGGCCCCAAATCCGCGACCTCCCCGGCATTCGTGAGAGCGGGACTGTTTGTGACTGTATTGTCCTGTACCGGCCCGGGTGTCCCGCTTTCAAACACGTCCGCCGTGCCGGGTTGGATATCGTCTGCCGGCGCTTCCGCGCTAAACGCCCTTGAACCGTGCGAAACGATCCACAAAACTCCCGCAGCGAGGAGCGCCAATTTCTGACTCCGGCAAGATGACGCTTTCATAAACTACTCTAATTCCGCGTTTTTCCCTTGCTCTGCGTTACGGCACCAGTTGGAACATGGCGAACCACCGGGTGCTGCTCCTAAATTGGACTCGCCACGCCAAATTTATATTCATTAGGTGGCGGCTTCAGTATGCGTTGCTTGCGCGCTGTTACTCAATACGTTGTGCATATCCTGCCAGGTTGCACCGGGTCGTGCGGCTGTTTTTCGTCCGAGGGGGCGGGCATGGCACCTGCTGTTTCAACCTGGATGGCAAAACCGCCCGCTCTTGCATCAAGACCGGCCTTTGCTATCCTCGTGGACGCCTCAAATGAAATCTTGGTCGACTATTCTCGGATTCATTCTGGGGTTGTTTGCTTTCGCGGCGGCTGACGCGAATGCCCCGGCCCGCCCTTTCGTCCAGCCGGTTCACCCCGCGGTATCGCTCGTCCAGACCATTCCTCTGCCGGACGTGCCGGGAGTATTTAATCAGATGGCCGTAGATCCGGTGCGTGGCTTGTTGATCGCCACGGCAGTCACTGCGAGGTCCCTGACGGTGATTGATCTGAAAGCTGGCAGGCAGTTGAGGGCCATTCCGGATAACCGGCCCGCGTCCGTCATCCTGGCTGAGGATTGCAATGAGCTCATTGCGGGACATGGGCATGAAATAGTCATATACAACGCCACCAATTACGCGGCGGTAGGGAGGATCGATCTGCAAACGGCCGTCAACGAAATCCAATACGATCCTGTCTCACATCGCATTTACGCCGCCTGCCAGAACCTCGACCATGCGGGGATGGCAATCATTGACGCCCCGGCGAGAAAGTTGCTCGGTTTCATCAAGCTTCCGCCCAAGCCCATGGGCTTTGTCCGCGAGCGTCATGGCGATTGCATTTTCGTCAACATTCCCACCGTGAAACAATTGGCGGTTCTGGATTCGGCAAAGCAAACCGTCCTTGCCGTCTGGCCGCTGAATGATATGGAAGGCAATTATCCGATTGCCCTGGACGAATCCAATCATCGTCTCTTCGTCGGTTGCCGCAAACCGGCCCAGCTTGCGGTCTTCGACACCACGAACGGACGGCTGGTGGCAAAGCCGCAAATCTGCGGCGACGTGGACAACATCTTCTATGACGCGCCGCGGAAACGGCTTTATCTCTCGGGCGGCGAAGGGTATCTCGATGTTGTGCAGCAAAGCGATCCCGATACTTACGCGCTTGTTGACCGCATTCCCACCGCCGCGGGCGCGCGCAATTGCCTTTACTCGCCGGAGCTTGACCGGGTTTTCGTGGCCATCCCCCAGCGCGACAATCCGATCTCGCAAATCCGCGTCTTTCAACCCCAGCAATGACCGTCCAATCTTGAACCGTCGTTTTCCATGAGTCCGAGTCCAACATGAGAATCCGCCTCCGAGGTTATCTGGTCATATTTTTCGCCTTTACCTTCCCAACCTGCGCCCAGCCTGCTGCCGTCACCAATTCCGTAGCGACAAACAATTCGAGCGGGCCATTGGTCCTGACACAGACCATCGCATTGCCGAATGTGGAGGGCGGGCTCAACCACATGGTGGTCGCCGCGAAAATCCACAAGGCCTTCATCCCCGCGCCCATCCAGGGGACGGTGGAAGTAGTGGACCTCGATTCGGGGAAGCGCGTTCGGAGTCTCACGGGTGAGAAGCCGTCCTCGGTCCGGTACTCGTCCGAGTTCAACGAGCTTTACATCACGCGCGCCCGGGAGGTGCTCATCCTGGACGCTTCCTCGCTCCAGCTTCTGACCAATGTGGATGTCCACACCGGGTTGAACGAGATTCATTACGACGGCAACAAAAAACTTTTGTATGCCGGGTGCATCAATGTGGGCAAGAGCGGAATCGCCGTCGTTGACCTCGCCACTCGCACACTCAAGGAAAAGATTGATCTGCCCGCCAAACCGATGGGGTTCGCCATCGAATGGCGGGCAGGCCGGATTCTTGCCAACATGCCCACCCTCGGCCAGGTCGGCATCATCGATCTCAACCAGCACAAGCTGATCGGGACCTGGACCCTCAGCGCATCCGCCAATTACGCGATCGCGCTGGATGAGCCGATTCATCGCGCTTTCGTCGGTTGCCGGACACCGCCCTGCATGCTGGCCCTTGACCTGGCCGACGGCAGGGTGGTTGGCAAGGTGCCCATCGACCGCGACTCCGACGATCTCTTCTTCGATCCCGAACACCACTTCATCTATATTTCCTGCGGTGGCGGCCACCTGGAGGTGGTTGAACAGAAGGATCCGGACACTTACCGCCTGGTGCAGGAGATTCACACCGGCGAACGCGCCCGCACGTGCTTTTATTCCGGCGTGCTGAAAAAGCTGTTTGTGGCCGTCCCTGCGGTCGGCGAGCATCACGCCGAACTCCAGGTTTACGAGGTCAAAAAATAGTCTGTTGGGCCGGCCCTCAGAACCTCCGCCCTGCTTGACTCAAACCATCACCGATGCGCCGTTCCCGGCTCGTTTCGCTTGCGAAAAGGGCTCCTTGTGGTTATCATCAGAGGTCCTTGTTCCCAAGCGAAAGACCGTCTGTGAAAATTCGTTTCCGAAGTTCCTTTTTGGCGATTTCCGCGAGCGCATTGGTGTTGTCTCCCACGCTGCTTTGGAGCGCGCAATCGCCCTCATCCGTCGACTGGAGCATTGCCTATCTCGACCAGGTGCTGGCTAATGTGCAGCCTGGCGACACGACCGCGCGCGTCGGCGACATGGATATCCTGGTGAGAAATCTGCGCGCCTGGCGCGATGAACTGGCCGGCAATCCCTCGCCGCAGAGCGCTTTTGACAGATCGGTGCCCACCTGGACCGGCGGCAATGTCTATTACACGTTTGCAACCACGGGGTCGAACGCCGTTCCCGCCGCGGAACAGAGCGTGTTTTTGGACGGGGCCAACGAGTGGGCCACCTTTGCCAATATTCATTTCATTCCCTGGACGACACAGGCCAACTACGTCCTGATCACCCAGCTGAGCAATAGCGAGGGAGGTTTTTCGGCGGTGGGGATGGTGGGCGGCCAACAGATCCTGGAGATCGGACCGACCTCCTGGAACCGGCCGACGATTTGCCACGAGATCGGCCACACGCTCGGCTTGGTTCACGAGCACCAGCGCTCGGACCGCGATTCCTATGTCACCATCCTCACCAACAATGTGATTCCTTCGCTGATCGGAAATTTCGTTCTGCTTTCCAATTCGACCAACAAGAGCACGTACGATTTTCTGTCGATCATGCACTACAGCCGGAACACCTTTTCGACGAATCCGGCGGTGGCGGACACAATCGAACCCCTGCCCGCCTACAGCCGATTCTTGAACATCATGGGCGTGCAGGACGATCCGGTTCTGAGCGCCTCCGATCGCGCCGGCATGGCGGCGATGTATGGCGCCGGACCGCCGCTCAGCAGCGTGGTCACGAATACCCAGGACAGCGGACCCGGCAGCCTGCGCGCCGCGATCTATTATGCATTCGATCATCCAGGCACGACCATCACCTTCAACATCCCGGGAACCGATCCGGGCCGCAGCAACAACGTTTTCAACATCCAGCCCAGCGACAAATTCCCGAGCCTGGTCAATGCGACTACGCTGGATGGTTCGACCGAGCCCGTGCACGCGAATCCGAACGGTCCATCCATCCTGCTCAATGGCGCGCGCGGTTACCCCGGCGAGGTTTTTGCCAATGGCCTTCGGTTGGGCGGGACCAATTGCACAGTGCGTTCGCTGGTCATCAACGGGTTCTCCGCGTCGGGCATCCTCATCGACAGCACCAACGCCACCGCGAACGTGGTCGCCGGCTGTTATCTCGGCACCGATCCTTCGGGAACGACCGCCGTCACGAACTATTTTCCGCCGCTTACCATCGACAACGGCGCGAGCAGCAATCTGGTTGGTGGCGCGACTGCCGCCGCCCGCAACATCATTTCCGGAAGCGCGTACCAGGGACTGGTCATCCGTGATCCGGGGACGAAGAGCAATCTCGTGGAAGGAAATTACATTGGGCTCAATGCCACGGGCACCGCCGCGCTTTCCAATAGGTGGTCCGGCGTGGCCATTTTCAACGGCGCGCAATCGAACAGCATCGGCGGCGTTCTGGCTTCGGCGGGAAACACCATTTCCGGGAATGGCTTGCAGGGGATCACCATTTCCGACCCGGGCACGCGAGGAAACGTGGTTCAGGGGAACTACATTGGCCTCAACCCGGCCGGCACCCTTGCCATTTCGAACAACGCCGCCGGGGTCACGCTATTCAACGGAGCGCAATCGAACCTGATTGGCGGCGTCGCCGTGTCCGCCCGCAATATCATCTCCGGAAATCTGCAACAGGGCGTTTCCATGCAGGATCCAGGCACCAGTGGGAATATCGTGGAGGGAAATTACATCGGGCTGAATCCGTCCGGGACGGCTGCCATCGGCAACGGTTGGTCGGGCGTGAACGCCTTCAGCAATGCGTCGGGAAATATTATTGGCGTTCCTGCCGCTCCCAACGTGATATCCGGAAACGGTTTTGAAGGCGTGCTGCTTCAATTGGGGGCGGGCAACAATGTCATACGGGCGAATCTGGTGGGCTTGAACGCAGCGGGCTCGGGCGCGATTTCCAACGGCGGTCCGGGCATTTCCGTGATCACAGGCGCGGCGTCCAATCTCATCGGCGGCACGCTTGTGGCGCAGCGGAATTTCATTTCGGGCAACGGCGCCGAGGGAGTTCTCCTGGCCGACAATGGAACGAGCAACAATATCATTCAAGGCAACTATATCGGCGTAAATCCGTCCGGCACGGGGTCGATCTCAAACGCCGGGGCGGGGGTGGAGTTGTATTACGGACCGGTGGGCACGCTGATCGGAGGGACCGCGCCGGGCGCCGGCAATCTCGTTTCGGGGAACGGCAAGCAGGGCGTGCTGCTCCAGGGGAACAGCAGCAACAACGTGGTCCAGGGAAATTGGATTGGAGTGGACCCGACCGGCACCGGGGCGATCTCCAACGGTGGGGCGGGGCTTGAGCTGTATTATGGCCCGCAAAACAATCTCATCGGCGGCGGGAGTTTGGGCGCCTCGAACATTATTTCCGGCAACGGCCTTCAGGGTGTGCTGTTTCAGGGATCAGCGACGAGCGGCAATTCTGTCTGGGGGAATTACATTGGTGTAAGCGCCGCGGGTTCGGCTGCCATTCCCAACGGCACGGCGGGCATCGAAATCTACAATGGTCCGCAGAATAACTTCATCGGCGGCGCGGCCCCAGGTGAGGGCAATGTCATCTCCGGCAATGGCACCGAGGGAATCGTCCTGGATTTTGGGAGCGCGAGTAACCTGGTGCGGGGAAATTTCATCGGACTGAACTCCGCCGGCACAACTGCGGTGCCCAATGGCAGCAGCGGGATTCAACTGTATTCCGGTGTCACGGGCAACAGCATCGGCGGTCTGGCGGGCGCGCGCAATTTTATCTCGGGCAATTCGTCGGCCGGCATTGCAATTGATTTCAATTCCAGCAACAACATCGTCCAGGGTAATTCGATCGGCGCAAACATTACCAATGGACCGGCTCCCAATGGAGTGCAAGGGGTCATCCTGTATGCCAATGCAGTGGGGAACCAGATCGGCGGCACTGCGCCGGGCGCGGCCAATTTGATCGCGTTCAATGCATTCGACGCGATCGACTTGTTCGATTCCAGCACCACCAACAACAGCATTCGCGGCAATTCGATTTTCGGGAATGGCGGGGGCATCGTTCTGATATCCGGGGCCAATGGCTCTGCCAACGCCCCGTCGCTGTCGTCGGCCGTGGTCGCGACCAACACGACTGTTTCCGGCACGCTTTCCGGCCTTGCGAGCACGGTCTTTCACCTGGATTTTTATCTCAGCCCTCCACCGGCGGCCCAGGCCCAGGGGACCATTTACCTCGGCGCACAGGACGTGACCACCGGCGCGGGCGGCAGCGTGAGTTTCTCGGTGAGCGTGCCCGCCACTGTCCCTATCGGCCGCATTGTTTCGGCAACCGCCACAGATCCCTCGGGCAACACTTCCGCCCTCTCATCCGGTGTGACCGTCACCGCCATCGACAGTGTGGGCGATGGCATTCCGGACGCATGGCGCCGTGCCAGGTTTGGCGGCGGTGGCACCACGACCAATGCCCAGTCCTGCGCCACCTGTGATCCGGACCACGACGGGCTCAGCAATCTCCAGGAATTTCTCGCCGGCACAAATCCCACCAATGCCTCCAGCACACTCAGAATCAGCCACCCAACCGAAAGTGGCACGAACACACTCGTCAGCTTTCCTTCCGTACTGGGGACGGTTTACCGGGTGGAATTCCGCGATGACGTCGCGGGCAGCGGCTGGACGCTGCTGGCCGACCAGGTCATCGGCACGGGCGGAGTTGTCCAGATCATCGATTCCGGCTCGCTGGCGTTGCCGCGGCGATTCTATCGCCTCGATGTCCTTCCGTGAGCCGTTGATTTGCGGGCCAGAGCGTTGTATGGTGACGTGTAAAGCCGGGGAAGGAAGTATTTCCATCGCCCTCGCTTGAAGGACGGCCATGGGTGCCGTGCTCTTTTTGATCATATAATGAACGGACAATCCATCGCGCGAAAACCCACGTTTCGCATTGCCGTGGTCGCACTGATCGTGCTGGTGCTGGACCAGTTCACGAAGCAACTGGTAATGCGGTATCTCAGCCCGGGAGACCGGCGCGTGGTGATCAATGGGTTTTTCGACCTGGTCCACTGGACCAATACCGGCGCGGCGTGGAGCATGTTCATGGGAAACAACCGCATGCTTGCGTTTGTTGCGCTGCTCGCGCTTTTGGTGCTCTTCATGAGCCGGCATTACTTCGATGCCCACACACGTCTCGGCCAGCTCGCGTTGGGCCTGATCTTCGGCGGAATTCTCGGCAACCTCATCGACCGGCTGGTGGTCCAGCATGTGACCGATTTCCTCTACTTTTATCTCCAGCGCCGCGGCGGGCGTCTGCTGGATTTTCCGGCGTTCAATGTGGCCGATAGCGCCATATGCGTCGGCGTGGGCTTGATTTTCATTCTTTCCTGGAGAAATGACGGGGCGGCGGTGAAGGCCGCCCAGCCTTCCGCGTAGCGGGACCGCCCGGCCGCCATGTCCTCGCGCACGGAATTTTTCAAGGTGGATGTTTCGCAGCCGTTGCAAAGGCTCGATCTTTTTCTGCGCGATCGTTTTCCCGCGGTCTCGCGCGCCGCCATTCAACGCCTGATCGAGGAAGGCCACATCCAGGTGGACGGCCGGACCGTGAAGCCCACCCATCATCCCAGGGCGGGCGAGGAAATCCGCGTGCACTGGCCCGAAGCCAAACCGGCGGAAGCGCAACCCGAGGAAATTCCGCTCGAGATCATCTATGAAGACAAGGACCTGCTGGTCCTCAACAAGCCGCCCGGCCTGGTGGTGCATCCGGCGGCGGGTCACGATGAACACACGCTGGTGAACGCGCTGTTGCACCATTGCGCCGGGGAATTGAGCGGCATTGGCGGGGTCGCGCGGCCGGGCATCGTTCACCGCCTCGACAAGGAAACCAGCGGCTGCCTGGTGGTTGCAAAGAACGACACAGCGCATCTCGACCTGGCGGCGCAATTTGCCGGCCGCACGATGGAAAAGATTTACCAGGCGATTGTGTGCGGAGAACCGGCGCGCGAGCACGGGGAGATTCGCGCGGCGATCGCCCGTCATCCCACGCATCGCAAACGCATGGCGGTCAGCGACGGCAGCGGGCGCGAGGCATGGACAACCTATCGGGTGATTGAGCGGTTGCCGGGCGCGGCGTTGATGGAGGCGCTATTGCACACCGGGCGCACGCACCAGATACGCGTGCATTTCCAGCACATTGGACATCCCGTGGTGGGGGATGCCACCTACGGAAAGCGACAGAACGCCCGGTTAAGCGAGGTTACGGGCCATGTTGCGCCGCGTCAAATGCTGCACGCCTGGAAACTCGCCTTTCGCCACCCGCGGCAGGAGCGAAAGCTCAGTTTCGTGGCCCCGCCGCCTGCGGACTTCACGGCCATGCTTGGCGCATTGCGGGGCCGGTGATCTTTTTTGCCCCCTGGATTGAACACCTTCAGCGAGTAACCCCCTCTAATCCTTGGTTCCGTCGGCGGGAATATGGCAGCCGGCGCATCCTTTGCCTGGCGATCAGCCATGGCCGACAACGAGATATTTGCAAACCATGGCAGCGATAGATTGCCTTTCTCCACCGCCAACCGCGGAACCGCCGATTTCCGGCGGTTCTGGCTGCCACGTTCTGTCGCAAAGCGAGGAACACTTTCCCGGTTTCATGGTCAACTGCCTCCCGGGAATTTTCTATGCATTTGACGTCCACGGGCACTTTCTGTGCTGGAATGATAATCTGGAAAAACTTTCGGGCTGCACCGCCGCGGAGATTGCGCGCATGCATCCGCTCGATTTCATCGCGGCGGGGCATCGGCATTTCATTGCGCAAAAGATCGAGTGGGCGTTTGAGCATGGCGAAGCCACCGCCGAGGCGGATTTTCTCTGCAAGGACGGCGGCACGATTCCGCATTTCTTCACCGGGAAACGGTCCGAGGTGAACGGCAAAGTCTGCATCATGGGCATGGGGGTCGACATCAGCGACCGCAAGCGGAGCGAAATCGTCGCGGCCAGCCTGGCGGCCATTGTGGAATCTTCCGAGGACGCCATCATCGGGAAGGATCTGGAAGGTGTCATCACGAGTTGGAACAGGTCGGCAGAGCGGATGTTTGGTTACCGGGCGGAGGATGTGGTGGGACAGGCGATGTCCAAGCTGCTGTCCCCGGACTTGATGCACGAGGAGAAAATGATTCTCGACCGCGTGCGGCGGGGCGAGCGGATCGAACCGTTTGAAACATTTCGCCTCGCGCAGGACGGACGGCGCCTTTGCGTTTCAATCTCCGTTTCGCCGATCAAGGACGGGAGTGGAAACATCATCGGGGCTTCCAAGATCATCCGTGACATCACGGAACAGAAACGGGCGGCCGAGGCCTTGCGGGAAAGCCGGGAACGATTGGAGATGGTGACGCAACTCAGTGAGATCGGCCTATGGCTTTGCGATGTTCCCTGGGGGCGGATGGTGTGGAATGCCAAGGCGAAGGAGCATTTCGGCCTGGCGCCCGACGCGGAGATTAATCTGGACCTGTTTTTCGCGCGGCTCCATCCCGAGGACCGGGAGCGCGCCCGCGAGGCGATTGAGCGCTCCATTGCAAAGGGCACGACTTACGATGTGGATTACCGGACGATTGCCACCGGAACAGCGAAGGTCCGCTGGATCCGGGCCATCGGACGGGCTTTTTATGATTCCGCCGGAAACCCGGTGCGCTTCGACGGTATCACCGTGGATGTCACCGCCCACAAGGAAGTGGAGGAAAGCCTGAGATCGGCAAAAGCCGAGATCGCCCGCCATGCCGGCGAACTGGAGGAGCGGGTTGCCGAGCGAACTGCCAGGTTGCAGGAAAGCGTTCAGTCGTTGGAGGGCGTATTGTATCATGTCGCGCACGATCTGCGGGCTCCTCTTCGCGCCATGCAGGGGTTCACCACCATTCTGCTCGAGGAATACGCACCCAAAATGGGGGCCGAGGGAGAAGATTACGCGCGACGCGTGTCGGCTTCCGCCGGCCGCATGGACAAGCTCATTCAGGACCTGCTGGCGTATGGCCGGCTGACTCACATCCCGGTGACCATTGGAACGTTGGACTTGGGCCGCGAACTCGGCATGGCGCGTGGCCGGCTTGAACTAATGGTTCGCGAACGGCGGGCGGTAATTTCGATGGCGGGATTTTTTCCGAAAGTTCGGGCCGATGCGGTTATTTTGGGGGAGGTGCTGCATCATTTGCTGCATAATGCGCTTACCTTTGTCCCGGCGGGGGTTGCCCCGCAGATAAATATTCGCGCGGAAAGCATCAGCGGGGGACGCGTGCGACTCTGGTTTGAGGACAATGGCGTGGGAATCGACCCTGAGCATCACGAACGCATTTTCCGGGTTTTCGAACGGCTCCAACTCGATAATGTCTATAATGGAACCGGGATTGGCCTGGCGATCGTGCGCAAGGGTGCGGAGCGTATGGGCGGAACGGCGGGTGTTGAGTCCAGACGGGGTGAGGGCAGCCGTTTTTGGGTGGAACTACAGTCGGCAGAACACGATGAGCATTAATCCAACGATCCTTTACGTGGACGACGATGACAATGACGTGCTTCTGCTGAAGCATGCCCTGCGTTGCGCCAAGCTTTCCTTCGATGTCCAGGTGGTCTCGGACCCGGAAAAGGCGGCGGCTTATCTGGGCGGGCAGGGGATTTATTCCGACCGGCAGCGGTATCCGCTTCCGGCCATGGTGCTGCTGGATCTCAAAATGCCCCGCATGCACGGGCTGGAGATTCTGGCGTGGATACGGAACCAGCCCCGCTTCACGCATTTGGTGGTGATTGTGCTGACCGCCTCCAATCACGCGCCGGAAGTCAATCGCGCCTATGAATTGGGCGCCAACTCCTATCTCATCAAACCGGTCGAACTGGCGGAACTGGTCCAGATCGTGCGCGGGATGAGCACCTATTGGATGCCGGAATGGTGCAACCAGGCCGGCGCCCCCGTGCCCGGGCATCCGCTGGGCTCACTTCAAGCCTGAGATTTTGCAACTGGGTTTACCAACCCATTGTGAAATTCGGAGCTTTCCCCAAGGCTGACTGCGGAATTAAATTTCCTTCATTCGATGAAGTCAGGGCCGGCAATCATTTGCCAAATGTATATGCGTACGGGAAAACTTAGAATGAATTCCAGGGTGAACGTCGGGCGGGATGTTTCCGCGGGTTTGAAGTCGCAACTATCCGTCTTCACGTTCGATCCATGAGCGCCGCCGCGATTGTTCTGCACGTGGACGATGACCCAAGTGACACGTTGCTTATGCAGCAGGCCTGTCGGAAAGCGGGCGTTTCCTTCCAGCTTTTTTCGGTGAGCGATGGGGAGGCGGCCCTCGCTTATCTGGGGGGGACAGGCGTTTACGCCGATCGCGAGCGTTACCCGGTGCCCATATTTGTGCTGCTCGACCTGAAGATGCCGCGTCGGAGCGGGTTTGACGTCCTGGCGTGGATTCGCCGGGAGAGTTCCCTGAAGAGCCTCCCGGTCATCATCCTGACTGCGTCAAGCCAGGACGAGGATATTCAGAGAGCCTACGCCGCCGGAGCCAACTCCTACCTCGTGAAACCGGTCGGCATTCACACGCTCATGGAAATGGTGCGGTTGGTGGATTCCTACTGGATCGGGATAAACCATCTTCCGGCCGCGGAAACAACTCCCACCCGGGGCGGCCCGGCCTGAATCCCGGTTCAGGGTTTCACCGGTGAGGCCGTGATTTCCACCTGGTTGCTGCCAATCAGCGCCCGGCCTTTCAGCTCGGATTGCGAGAGCGGCAGCGTGGTGGCGGTGCCCGAGCCGTCCCAAACCCCGCCTGCTGTGGTTGTTGCATGATTCTCGGCCGCCGGCGCGGAAAATGTTCCGCTGAAGAGCACCTGCTGGCCCGACTGGCGGCTGACACCCGTCACCCGGAAAAAGAAAGTCTGGGCGTCGGAGGATTTGGGCTTTTTGTCCTGGGTGACTGGGATGCTTGCGTCTCCGATCATGAGAGGCGTTTTCTGCTTTGCGGCGCCGGCGAACAAAAACTGGCCCTGGTTTGTCCCGGAATCCAGGCTCGCTGGGTCCTCGGTCTTTTGCACGAACCCGGTAAACGCCGAACCGTCCTGGTCGGTGATTCGCAATTGGTCGTTCTCCTGCTCGACCTGAAACGAAAGCAGCACCTTGGCGTTTGATTCGTCCTTTGCGTCGGCCGTTCCCGTCCTCCTGAATTGCTGGCTGGCATAACCGGTTACCATGCTGGGGATGGTGCTGGACCGCAACGGTTGAACAGTTCGCAAGGCCAGTGCCCGTCGTTTTTCGTTCAGATCATCGCTTGCCGTTCCCGATGGAGCTCTAGTCGCTGCCATCTGGCTGTTCAGGGGAGCGGCTGACACCGCGAATGTTTGTGACGTCTCACCGCCGCCGCGTCCTCCTCCGGCACCACCAGTTCTCTCGCCACCCTCCCGCTGAGCGGGCAGTTCTGCCGCAGCGCTTAACGAGCCCGTGCTGATCCGGTCCTGGGCGGGCGGTGTTGCTGCTGGCGGCGGCGTTTCGCCATAGCCCGCAACCGACGGCGAAAGCGAGCCACTCATGGGTTCAGCGGCGTCCTTGAATTTCGGACTGTTCTCCGCGGCGCCAAGATCCGCCTTTTTATTTTGGTCCGATTCGGTTTTTCGGTCATCGAACGTGGAAGGCGCGGCAGCCGGACTCCCTGGAGGCATGGGCACAGGGGCGGATTCGGGCACGTCCAGGTTTTTTGCCAATTCCAGTGGCGGCTGCTGGCCGGGCGGCTCAGGCATGAGCAAAATAATCCCGCAAATCAGCGCAACAAGTGAGAATGCCGCTGTGGCGAGAACTCCCGGGCGCAGTAACCGCGCCAGCCACATGCCGGGGGCGTCCTCGTAGTCGGTTTCCTGCCGCAAGCGTGTCACTTCGCCTTGCAGCAACTGGCGCGTGGCGGGATGCAGTTCCAGCGGCGGGCCGGCCTCTTCCCGCCGCTTTTCGGCGTAGGCCTTCAGGCTTTTTTCTATGTCGCGTTCCGGTTCTGTTGACATTGTCAGCTATTCATTAGACGGGCTTGCGGCCAGATTCGCCCCGGAAAAAAGCGGACGGGCAATGGTTTCGAGCCGGTCCAGGCACTTGCTCAATCGCGAACTCACGGTTTTCACGTTCAAGTCGAGTTCGGCGCTCAGTTCGTCGTAGCTCAATTCGCCAAAATAGCGCAGCTCGATGATCTCCCGGCAAGGCTCGCCCAGATTCTCCATGGCTTTGTGGAGCAACATCATTTTTTCCGCTGTCATCAGGGCCGCGTCGGGGCCGGGAAGCTGGCCGGGCGGGTCCACTTGCGGCAGGCCGTCCGGTTTCTCCGCCTGCAGGGAAATTGTTGTTTCTCCGCCGCCCCGTTTTGCCGCCTGCTGTTTTGCGCGATAGTCGCGCGCCTTATTGACGGCGATCCGAAAAAGCCAGGTTTGGAACCGGCTGTTTCCCTTGAACGATCCGAGATTGCGGATGACCGAAAGGAACACTTCCTGGCAGATCTCCTCCACGTCTTCGCGCGCGAATGCGTGGCCCAATTGGAAAACGAACCGGCCGGTGGCCGCGTAATGGTGGTCAAACAACTCGTCCCATGCCTGCGGATCACCCCGCCGACAACGTCCGATTAATTCACCCTCAGACTGGGAACTCATTGATTGCCACTCTAGCGATGGCCAACTCTGCCCGCAATCCAGAACCGCCTCGCGCAATCCCAGGCCGGCGGGCGCAGCAAATGCAAGTCACGTGAAAGCCGCGGCTTGCGAAGCGCCGTGAGCGGATGTGAACTTGTGGTGACAACTCCGGAAGAGAATTGTGGTCCGTCAGGGAGCCCGTTCGTCTTCCGACAGCTTGCGATAAAGCGTGGCGAGACTGACCCCAAGGACGATGGCGGCCTTTTCCTTGTCGCCACCCACCTGCGCCAAAACGCGGTTCAAGTAAGCGAGCTCCTGTTCGCGGAGAAAATCCTTGAGCGAGGCATCGGTCCTGGGATGCGAGGGCGCGGCCGCATTTTGGTGGGTGGGCGGGGTGCCCTGGGCCGGTGCGGCGGCGGGAGGGCCTGCCGGGGTGGGCAATTGCGCCAGCTCGCCGCCCTGAACCGGTGTTGCGGCGACCGCCTGCGGCAGACCACGAACAAGGCTGGGCGGCAGATCGCCAATCTGAATGATGTCGTGCTCGCAAAGAGTGGCCGCCCGTTCGATGGCGTTTTCCAACTCGCGGACGTTGCCCGGCCAATCGTAGTTCCCGAGAACTTCCATTGCCTGCCGGGTAATCTGGACCGGATGGCCGGTGCGGGGATTGATTTTGTTTCGCAGGAAGTGGGCAACCAGCAACGGGATGTCCTCACGGCGCTCGCGCAGGCTCGGCAGCGTGATGGCGATGACATTCAGCCGGTAATAGAGATCTTCGCGGAAGGTCCCATCCTTGATCTTCTTTTCCAGGGGTTCATTCGTGGCTGCGAGCACGCGGACGTTAATGTAGGTGGGCGTGTTCTCGCCCACGCGGCGAACCTCGCGTTCCTGCAACACCCGGAGGAGGCGGCTTTGCAGCATGGGCGACATGGAACCCACCTCGTCGAGGAATATGGTGCCGCCATCGGCTTCCTGGAAAAGCCCCTTCTTGTCGTTCACCGCGCCGGTGAATGAGCCCTTGCGGTGGCCGAACAGTTCTGATTCGAGGAGGTTTTCCGGGAGCGCGCTGCAGTTGACCGGAATGAACGGGGCAAACTGCCTCCGGCTGTTGAAGTGGAGCGCGCGCGCAACCAATTCCTTGCCGGTTCCGCTCTCGCCGAGAATCAGGATGGTGCTGTCCGTGTCGGCGACGCGCTCCACCATCTTGAATACCTCCTGCATCTTCGGAGCACTGCCGATGATCTGGCTGAACTGATATTTTTTCTTGAGCTGCTTGCGGAGATAGAGGTTTTCGGAGATCGCCTCATTGTAGGAAAGCGCGCGTTGAACGCAGAGGTTCAGTTCGTCCAGCTTGAACGGTTTCTCCAGGTAATCGTAGGCGCCATTTTTCATCGCCTCCACGGCGGTTTCGATGGTGCCGAAGGCCGTGATGACGATGACACTCGCGGGCGGCGTGATGGAGCGGGCCCTTTGAAGGATTTCCAGGCCGTGCGCCTTGGTCTTATCGAGGTAAAGATCGGTGATGACCAACTCCGGCGTGTGCGCCTCCAGCGCGGCGAGGGCGTCCCTCGAATTGGTGACCGGGAAGACCTCGTGTCCCTCGGCGCGGAGCATTTCGGTGACCATTTGCACCATGGTCAACTCGTCGTCCACCAGAAGCACCTTCGCCATTGAGGGAAGGCTAATGGAAACCCCGCGCAATCGGCAAGGAGGATTAGTGATGCGGGTTGATGATGTCGCTCATCTTGAAGATGGGCAGGAACATGCAGATCACGATGCCGCCCACCACCACGCCGAGGAACACGATCAGAATCGGCTCGATCAACGAGGTCAGGCCGGACAGGATCGTTTCGATTTCCTCGTCGAGGAAGTCGGCGATGCGTTCCATCATGCTGTCGATCTTGCCGGTTTGCTCGCCGGCGGAGAGCATGCGGATGATCATGGCCGGGAAGACCGGGTGCTTGGAGAGCGCGTTGGAGATGCTTTCGCCCTTTTCGATGTCGCCCGCCGCCACCCGGACCGCCTTTTCCATCACCATATTGCCGCAGGTGTTGGAAACGATGTTCATCACCTCGAGGATGGGGACACCGCTGCGGATCAGCGAAGCGAACGTGCGGGTAAAGCGGGCCAGGCAGATCTTGTGCGCGATATGGCCGAAGATCGGGAGCTTGATCCGGCGGGAATCCCAGAATTCGCGGCCCTGCTTGGTCTTGAGGAAATAGAGCCAGCCGTAAACCGCCCCGCCGCCCGCCATCAGGATCAGAATCAGGTATTTTCGGACTGCATTGCTGACATTGATGAGCCACTGGGTGGGAGTGGGGAGCTTGGCGCCGAAGCTGGTGAAGATTTCACCGAACACCGGCACGACTTTCACGAGGAGGAAGATTGTGATGCCGATGGCCACGACGGTGACAACGACAGGGTACATCATGGAGGACTTCACCTTGCGGCGCAGCCGGGCGGCGTTTTCCAGATAGGTCGCGAGCCGGGAAAGGATTTCCGCCAGCAAACCGCCCTTTTCACCGGCGCCCACCATGCAGACGTACAACTTGTTGAAGACCTTGGGATGCTTGACCAGGGCTTCGGAAAAGCTGTCGCCCGCTTCGACCCGGGAGGTGACGTCCTTGATGACGTCGCGCATGACCTTGTTGGAGGTCTGGTCGCCGAGGGCCTGGAGGGATTGCACCATGGCGAGACCGGCGTCAATCATGGTCGCCAATTGGCGGGTGAAAATGACGAGGTCCTGGAGGGCGACCTTGCCGCCGGAGGTGCGGCCCTTCTTGCCCACCTTTTCCTGGATGGAGACCACCAGCAGGTTGCGGTTGAGCAGAGCCGTGATGGCGGCTTGTTCGCTGGCCGCTTCGACGGTATTGCGAATCTCCCGCCCGGAGGCGGTGTCGCGCGCAACATAGGAGAACGAAGGCATAAGGATCAATAGGCTGCGGTTGCTGCGGCCGGACAAAGCCGGTGATTGTGATGAACAGTGCTCGTCACGGCCGAATGGTTAGCAAAGGGCATTCCATTTCCCCGGCGCTGCCAGCCAATGTGCAAAATCCGGCCAGTGTATGCGGGTTTTATTTTCGGAGGGGCTCCGGCTTTTGGTCGGGGTGTTCGGGTTTGGGACAGCCGTTGCCGGTTTGCACGATCCGTGGGACGAAACGCACGGGTCGTTCGTCATAAACCGCTATCACCAATTGCGATGGAACAGATGGGCAATTCTTTTGGCCCCGCCCGGAAGCCGCCGGAAACCCCGAAAAAACTTGTTGCCAAACCCCCCGGATTCTCCTATCAAACGCCTTAGCTGCACCATTCTTAGGGTGCGGGGTAAACCGGATTTACCCTAAATGCATGTACATACAACGAACAGAACTAAACTAACATCATCGGAGGAACCAAATGAAGTTCAATAAATGGACACTCGGCTTGGCCGCTGTCGGGGCCGTCAGCCTCGCATCCGCTGCACGGGCCGAAGAGAAGGCGAACGTAGTCCAAACGGCGCTGTCAGCGACCACCTTGAGTGGGTACGTTGATACGTCTGTGGAATGGAATCCCGGCACTGGCAACGCGCATGTGCCGAATTACGCCTTCAACACCCCGGGTAAAGCCGACGGCTTCAACCTGGACGTGATCAAGGTCAGCCTGGAACACCCCCTGGACGAAAGCGAATGGGCGGCTGGTTACAAGGTGGACCTGATCTATGGGCCGGACGCCAACTTCTTCGGCACCAGCCCCATTGGCGGAATTGCAGCGACGGATTTCGCCATCAAGCAGGCTTATGTGACTGTGCGCACGCCGATCGGTAACGGCATTGACTGGAAGCTCGGTGTTTTCGACAGCATCATCGGCTATGAATCCTTCGATGCGGTCAACAACCCGAACTTCACCCGTTCCTACGGCTACACGGTTGAACCCACCACCCACACGGGTTTGCTCGGCACTTACAAGGTGTCGGACGCGATTTCCGTGACGGCTGGCATCGCCAACACCACCGGCCCGATCATTGGTGGTGAGACGATCAATCCTGCCGGCATCGGTGGCGCCCCGCAGGTGGTCATCGGTCGCTCGAACCCGCCCAAGGCTGAGTCCTACAAGACCTACACTGGCGCGGTGGCCCTGACGGCTCCCCAAGACTGGGGTTTCCTGGCGGGATCCAGCGCCTACGTGGGCGTGATCAACGGTTGGAACGGCGGCGCGGCTATTGCCGGCGTGCAGGACAACTTCTACGCCGGTGTCACGCTGAACACGCCGGTCACCGGCCTGAAGGTCGGCACCTCGTATGACTACGTCGGCACCCAGGCCAACACATACGTGAACGCCTTCGGCGGAACGGCGGTCACGAAGAAAACGTGGGCCGATGACGTGGCCATGTATGCCTCTTACCAGGCGACAGAGAAGCTGAGCGTCCATGCCCGTGGTGAATACCTCTGGCAGGATGACGGCGCCAACGGCGGTGCCCAACCGGTTGCCGGCCCGGCGCAGATCTTCGCGCTCACCGGCACGATCCAGTACGACCTCTGGAAGAATGTGCTGAGCCGTCTGGAAGTTCGCTGGGATCATCAGGCGGGAACCGCCTATGGCTTCAGCGGCAGCGACAAGTCCTACGGTGGCACGCTGGGATCGCTCGGCGGCATCAATGCCGGCATTCCTTCCACGGTTGGAACGCAGGGCGCGCCTGGCCTGAAGAACTCCTGGCTCGTCGCGGCGAACCTGATCTACAAGTTCTAATCTGATCCGAACTTTTCAGCCCCTTCCGGTGAACCCGGAAGGGGTTTTTTGTTGGTTAAATGAGGAACGGTTGGTGGCTGGATTTGATCAGCCTGCCTAATTAAGCGCCGAAAAGCCCGGCTGGCCGGGATAAGGATGAGACACACAAGTGTCTGTGTGTCATAAAATTGTACAAATTGATGGGTTCTGGCACGACACTTGCCAGCAGCGTTCGGTGCATGTCTTTGTTGTGTATCAAACGGGTGCTTGCGTGCCGCATTGCGGCATCGTGTCCCGACGACTCACAAAATTCCCTCCCCGCCACCTGAATGTGCGCAGGTGACGGGTCAAATCAGAACGCATAAATCAAACTAACCAACCAATAGGAACTACGATGAAGTTGAATCAATGGACAGTGGGCTTGGCTGCCGTCGGAGCGATCAGTCTGGCCTCCGTTGTGCGCGCGGATGAAAAACCCAGTCCGGTCACATCGGCTCTCTCAGCCACGACCCTCAGCGGCTATGTGGATACGTCTGTGGAATGGAACCCAGGCACCGGAAACGCCCACGTGCCCAACTACGCCTTCAACACTCCGGGCAAGGCGGACGGATTCAATCTGGATTTGATCAAGGTCAGCCTGGATCATTCCCTGGATGAAAGCCAATGGGCAGCCGGCTATCACGTGGACCTCGTTTACGGTCCGGACGCCAACATCTGGGGCACCAGCCCGATCGGTGGCGCCATCGGAACTGATTTTGCCATTCGCCAGGCGTACGTCACCGTGCGGACACCGGTCGGCAACGGCATAGACTGGAAGCTGGGTGTTTGGGATTCGATCATCGGCTACGAAGTATTCGATGCCACCGCCAATCCGAACTTCACGCACTCCTACGGTTACACGATCGAACCCACCACCCACACCGGTCTGCAGGGAACGTACAAGGTTGCCGACTGGGTCAGTGTGACGGCGGGCATTGCGAACACCACCGGTCCCGTGATCGGCGGGGAGACCATCAACCCGGGCGGACTTGCCGGCGCACCGCAGGTCGTCATTGGCCGCGCGAATCCGCCCAAGGCAGAGTCGTACAAGACCTACACTGCGGCTGTCACTCTGACGGCTCCGGATAGCTGGGGTTTCCTGAAGGGCTCGAGCTTGTATGCCACCATCATCAATGGCTGGAACGGCGGCGCGGCGATCGCGGGCGTGCAGGACAACTTCTACGCCGGGGCAACGCTCAATACGCCTGTCACCGGTCTGAAGATGGGTGTGTCCTATGACTACGTCGGAACGCAGGGCGCGACCTACGTGAATGCCTTCGGCGGCCACTTCTCGACGGCAAAAACCTGGGCCAATGCTGTTTCGCTCTATTCCACCTATCAACTCACCGAGAAAATCACGCTCAATGCGCGCGGCGAGTATTTCTGGCAGGATGACGGCGCCAACGGCGGAGCCCAACCGGTTGCCGGCCCGGCGCAGATCTTTGCGCTCACCGGCACCATTCAGTACGACTTGTGGAAGAACGTGATGAGCCGGCTCGAATTCCGCTGGGACCATCAGGCCGGCACGGCTTACGGGTTCGCGCCCACCGACAAGAGCTACGGTGGCACGCTGGGATCGATCGGCGGCATCAACGCGGGGATTCCCTCGACGGTGGGAACGCAGGGCCAGCCCGGCCTGAAGAACTCCTGGCTCGTTGCGGCCAACATTGTTTACAGCTTCTGATTCTTGATTCAGTCGGTTAGTTCTGTTCGGTTCAACCCCCGGTCAGGCCTCCCTGGCCGGGGGCCTTGTTTTTAAGGTCCAGGAAGGACAAGGCGTGCAGCTGAGGCTCGGAAGTCGTCCACCCCTGGAGATCAGTCTCCGAACAATTTCTTCAACTGGGCGCGCGCGGCATCTTCGCGGGGGTTTTTGTCATCCTTCGCGACCCAGTTGCGGCGGGCGAACTCGAAATATTCGCAGAAATTTCCCACGTGTTTCTCGGCCACTGGCTCCGCGCGGCGGTCGCGGCATTGATGGGCGGCCCGCACATCATAGCTGGCGCAATTGAGGCAGACGCGCAGGTCGGTGCCGCAGCGATGGCAGCTTTCGCTTCGCCCGGGCTGTCCCGCCAGGGTCCATTCCCAGCCACATTTGAAACAATGACGTGTCATGCGCCCACCCTAGCCCCGGGCGAAACAAGTCTCAAGACCGCACCCTGCCGTTTTGGCCTGCCGGTTTCCGGCTAAAATGCCTTATGTTTCGGTTTGACTCCGCGGGGTGGGCGCGTTGAACTTCCAGCGGCAAAACGCAGATGGCAACACAAATGGCTCAAGCGGAGCAAAACGCTTTAGGACAGGAGACGGACATCAAACTCCTGGCGGCATTTCTGCCGCACATACGCAAATCCTTCGTCGATGTGGGCGCGGAGCAGGGAGCCTTTGGCGGGTTCCTGGCGGGGCACGGATTGCGCGGTGTGATGTTTGAGCCGTTGCCAAAGCACAAACAGGCGCTCGAATCCCTGGTCAGCAGCACCCAGGGCGTGCGCCATTATAATTTCGCCATCGACCAGCAGGATGGAAAGGCTGACTTCCACATCGCTTGCGACGAAGCCGGCAAACCGCTGGACTTCTTTCACTCGCTTCAACCGCTCAAGGATGACACCCGCGTCCAGCATCGCCAGAAGCTGCCGGTTGTCTGCCGCTCGCTGGCCAGCCTGCATGCCGACGGCCTGGTTGAGAAGAGCCTTGGCGTGCTCAAGATCGACACCGAGGGCAACGATCTGCGGGTTTTGCGAGGACTTGGTCCGGTTCGTGCCGATGTGATCATTTGCGAGTTCTTCACCGCCGGTATTTACAACGGTTGGACCGATGCTGAACCCACCGGTTTGATCCGGCAGGCGCAGGAGCTGGGTTATCATCGCTGGCTGGCGGTGCGTCGGCGGGGGCCCTCCGAGTTGGTGACGCTGGATCCCCTGACCTTCACGGAGAAGGAATGGGGCAATTTGTTTTTCATCAAAGATTCCGCATTCCAGGCAGGGTGGCCCGCCGCCAGCCGCATTCTTGCAGAAGTTGAAGACCGGCTATTCGCCAAACTTGAGGCCGCCAGTACGCGCAAGCGCCATCGGTGGCCCTGGTCTTCCAAATGAAATCTTCCGCGCCGGAACGACAGTATGGGAGGCTGGGGTGCCGGAGTGTCTTGCACCATGGGGGCCATTAACTTCTCCATTGATCCGAATCTGCTGCGGCTGTTCTGTCGCGAACTGCCCCTGGAAATTTTTTTTGAAACGGGCACCTTTCGCGGCGAAACGCTGCGCCTGGCGCATCCACTTTTCAAGGAATGCAATTCCGTCGAGCTTTCTCCCGAGCACCACGCGGCAGCCGAAAAGGAATTTGCCGGGGTGAAACACGTTCGCCTTCACCGGGGAGAGTCGCCTGCCTGCCTGGCGGCCCATCGCGAGCGTCTCGCTGCGACTCCCACGTTGTTCTGGCTGGATGCGCATTGGTGCTCCGCCGATAACACGGCCGGGGCGGAATCGCAGAGCCCGCTACTGGGGGAGCTGAAGGCGATCGGCCGCCTCCATCCAAAGAGCGTTGTATTGATTGATGACGCGCGGCTTTATCTTTGCCCGCCGCCCGCGCCGCACCGGGCATCCGATTGGCCGGATTTTCACGAGATCGTTCAGGCGTTGCTTGCGCTCAGTGCAAATCATCGCTTGATGGTGTGCAATGACGTATTGTTGTTTTATCCTGCAGCGATGCAGCCCGCCCTGAAGGCCTTCGCCCGCGATCACGGTGCTGACTGGCTGCATTTGGCGTCGCTGGCGCGGAAATATGAAGAGCGCAGGAGACGGCGGCGAAAGATCACGCGGTGGTTGAATCCTTTCCAGAAGCCATGACGAAGGAACCGGGCTCCATCGGCGTGCTGATTCCGACCCGCAATTGCGCCGGCCTGCTTCCCGGGCACGTCGAGACGGTACGTGGTTGGGTTGATCTGGCGGCTGAAGTTGTGGTGGTGGACAGCGAATCCACGGACGGGACGGTGGAATATCTTCGCGCAAATCTGCGACACCCTGCGATCCGGTTTCTGTCCCATCCGCGCGGTCTTTATCAGTCCTGGAATTTCGGGATACGCAGTCTCAACACGGAGTATGTCTACATCGCCACTGTTGGCGACTCGATGACGCGCGAAGGATTGCAGCATCTGCGCGGAGTCGCGGATCAGTTCCAGTGCGATGTCGTCGTCAGCAAACCAAAATTTGTGGACGCCGAGGGGCAGCCGCATCCTTCCGCGCGCTGGCCCATTGACGACATTATTTCGACGCTGGGACAAACAGCCCCTTTTGCCATCGAAAGAAATCTGTTGTTTCTTTTCGCGCTCGCGCATTGCACGGAGGCGATCCTGGGAAGTTCGGCCAGCAATCTGTATCGACGCGAATGCCTTTGCCGGAATCCGTTCAGCGCGGATTTCGGAACGGTGGGCGATGGCGCGTGGGGGATTGCGAACGCTCCTTCGATCCGGTACGGAGCAACGCCGTTGGTTTGTTCCACGTTCCGGCATCATCCCAAGGCTTACGCCGCTTCCGAATACGCGGTGAATGACCTGCCGGGAAAACTTTACTCGCTTGCCCGCGAAACCTATTTGCGGATGGTGGTTGAAGATCCTGCGTCGGCGGAGGAGGCCAGGCAACTCGGGTTCAACGAGCTTCTGGAGGAAATCGGCAGGTGTTTGTCGTGCCAGCGAAGGCTGCAAATGTATCGCCAGTCGCGCTGGCCGTGGAGTCTCAATCCACTGGCATGGTGTTGCCGTTTCGAACGCGCGCGTTATGATCGTGAGATCGAGGGCCTGAAGGCGTCCATTGTGGCCAGTCTTCAGAAGAATATCATTGCATGAAGTTTGCGCTTAACGGTCAGCGGCTTCGATCCCCAGAAGCCACTTCAGCCGTTTTCGCGGGTACTTGAACCAGATTCGATTCCAGAGAGACAGCCGTTCGCTCATCTTGCGGGGAAGTGTTTTGGCTCCTGCGGGCGCCCACCAATTGTTCGGGCCTGTGCGTTTGATCAGCCGGTAACCCTGGCGTTTCATGTAGAGGAATAAATCCAGGCTTTCCATGTGATCTTCCAGCAAAACCAATCTCGGTTGGCGCTGGTGAAGATTCAAACCGCTGAGCACCTTCAACTCCATTCCCTCGGTGTCGATCGAAAGCAGGTCGATTTGCGGAGCGCCAACCTCGTCGAGGATGCTTTCCAGCGTGCGCACCTTGACCTTGATGCGTGAGGAAAGCGGCAGGTTGTTGTCTTCATCGCCAAGATGTGACCACACGTCCGATTGAGCCACGTTGAACATCGCCTCCCCGGCTTGTTCGGGCGCACCGGCGGCGGCTTCGACGACGATACTGTTCGTGCGCACGGAGCGGAGTTTATCGCAACAGGCGGGTATGGGCTCGACGAGCACGCCCTTCCAGCCGCGCTGCTCGAGGAACCAGGTCTGGCTCAGGGCGGTCGGATCGTTCGCGCCGACTTCAACGAAAAATCCGGACGTCTTGCGTTCAAAATAATCCCACGCGACGAGATCCTCGCCGTTTTGCGCAAACGATTGCAGTGCCGATTCGCCGGTCATCCGGGTCAGCTAATTGCAAGGAACGGCCAGCGTCAAGCCTGCCCGGGCTTCCTTTGACATGCCGGAGGGTTTTGCTGTAATCATTGCGAATGTCGGTTCCGATCATTTTTTTTCACCAGGGTTTTGAACCGTATCTGGCGTTCACACTCTGGCAGGCCAAACGGAGCAATCCACGGTCCGCGGTCTGGCTTTTGGGAGACAGCACGAATGATCTGAGTTCGATCGGCGTGCGGCATGCGCGTTATCGGGAGAACCCCGGCCGGGCGGATGAATTCATCAATATTTACCAGCACATGAGCGGGCACGAATTGGAGTGCGAACGCCTCTGCTTCGAACGCTGGTTTTATCTGGAAGCTTTTTTGGAGCGGGAGAAGATCAATGAATTCTGTTTTCTGGATTCAGATTTTTTCCTCTTCATGGACCTGGAGGAACTCCGGCCCGCCTGGGCGGGTTTCGAGATGGCGGGTGCTCCAGCCTATGCCTTTGGCTGGTACGGGAATCGCGAGGTCGTCAGGCGATTCTGCGACTTCATGCTCGAAAAATTCCGGGATGGGGAACAAATCGCGCGCTGGAAGGAGGTTTTCGGCGGCGGCCGGGATTTGCTGCCGCCGGATAGAATACTAAATGTTTCGGACATGCTTCTCTGGATGATGTACATACGGAACGGGCACGTTTCACACCTGGATCTGCGTATTCCGCGGAACGGGATTGTTTTCGACAATTGGTTCGAGGATGGAAACGGTTTTCGAATGCGCGGCGGCTTCAAGGAACTGAAAAGTCAGGGCGGAGTTTTCTCCGGGTTTTATGAGAGGACGGGGGAATCCGTCCGATTTGCCGGCCTGCACATGGGCGGCAAATATGGCAAGCGTCTGGGCCCGTTCTTTACCGGGTGGCCGCTGCCCCTGATCCGGGCCTGCTGCCGCTCTGTTTACCGCCGCAATTTGCGCCGCCTGCTGCTCATCGCGGCCCATTATCTCACCAAGCCGCGCCCCTATCTGAAGGCAAACGCCGCCTGATGGTGCGTCTGAATGCCTGCTTTCGCGTCTGGACGCCGGGCGATCTTTTAAGAACAATGTCCGGGCGGCGTTGATCAGCCGGCTGCGTGCTGTCGGTTCAGACGCAGTTTACCCTGAGGCAAGCTGTCACCGCGGGTTTTTGGGGAATCGAGACGCGATCCTGCCGCACCATAACAGGAGCCATGCTGAAAAACATAGCTGACGCTACTTACAATGCTTATTTGGCGGCTTTGAGACCGGGCGCAAGCCGGCGCCGACGCAAGCTGATTCGGAAATTCCGCAAGCTCATTTTCAAGTTCGGAGATCCGGACGTGACCGCCCGTCTGGACGGGTTTCAATTTCGGACGCCGTTGTCGAGCGACATTCTTCTGTGTCACTTCGAATTCCCATTTTACGATTCGGTGCTGCCGCGGCTGGCGGAGATGGTTGCATCTGCGCGGGGCGGGTTGACCATGGTGGACGTGGGCGCAAATGTAGGAGTCGCCGTATACCTGGTTTCCCGGAAGACCAGCGGGAAATTTCTTTGTCTTGAGGCGAACGCACGCTTCCGGGAATGTTTATCCCTTAATCTTGCCCAGATTCCCGGGAGCGCCTTTCGCATCGTGGCGCTCTCCGACCAACCCGGCCGGCAGGCGGTGCGCCATTGTTATTCCGGTGGCAACTCGAATCTGGAGGTGAATTCAGGTGGGGAGATGCTCGAGTTTGTCACTCTGGACGAAGCGGTGGCGGGTTCTTTGGAATGCCGGGCACCCAATCTGGTGAAAATTGACACTGAAGGATTTGAATTGAAAGTCCTTCGCGGGGCCTGCCGAACCTTGGCCGAGCACCGGCCGGTTCTATTCCTGGAGTTCTTTCCCGATTTGATGCGGCGCGAAGCAACGGAACCGGATGAGATCTTCGCGTTATTGCGGGAGGCGGGATACGATCAATTCGTTTTTTATGACGGCGGCGGAAACCTGCTGATCCGGCTGGGGACGGGCCAGACAGAGGAACTCCGGACGTTGCGACGTTTCTGCGAGCTTCGGCACTGGTTTTTCGATGTGGCGGCTTTTCATTCCGCCGACAGCCGGCTCGCGCAGGATTTTGTGACTGCGGAGGCCGCATTTTTCGACGGATTCCTGCGCGGCAACAGCAAGGCCCCCGCATGAACCATCCGTCCTTTTATCGCCGCTGGCGCGCCTCGCGCAAGATCCGGCATTTTCTGGGATCGGGAATGAAACCGTGGTCCAGGGGTTACATAGAGTACAAGAACCGGGAAATTGGGCGCATTCTGGCTGACGACGGCTTTCCTGCAGACCAACTTCCAAAGGGCTACGGCTATCGTCTGGACGAGCGGATTATCGAATACCCCTGGTTTTTTTCCCGGCTTCCCGTCAGCGGTGGGATTCTGTTGGACGCCGGTTCGGTTCTGAACTTCAGTTTTCTGCTGGACCATCGCTCCCTGCGGGCGAAAAAGCTGCACATTTGCACGCTCGCGCCGGAGTCCGAATGTTTTTGGGACAGGGGGATTTCGTATTTGTTCGATGACCTGAGGCGGCTGCCTTACCAGGATAATTGGTTCGATTGGGTGGTCTGCCTTTCGACACTTGAGCATGTTGGCATGGACAACACCCTGCTGTACACGGCCGACACAAGCAAGAAGGAGGCGCAACTCAGGGATTATCTAAGGGCTGTGACGGAATTGCGAAGAGTATTGAAACCAGGCGGCACGCTTTTTGCCAGCGTACCGTGCGGTCAGGCTCGAGACCACGGGTGGTTGCAGATTTTCGACCGGCAAAAAATTGACGAACTGCTCCAGGCCTTCGGGCCTGCTTCCGCGAAGCAGGATTTCTTCCTCTACCAATCAGAGGGATGGAGGCGCTGCAGTTGGGAGGACGCGGCCGGCGCCACCTTCTTCGACATCCATCATGCGGCGGGATTTGACGCAGACTTTGCCGCCAGTGCCCGCGCGGTGTGCTGCCTTGAATTGCGCAAGCCATGACGTGCTCCGCTGACCCGCTCGCGCTCACGTTCATACTTCCCACCCGCAACCGCCGGGCATACGTCGGCCGCGCGATCGAATCCTGCCTTCAGGCGGAGCGACCGGGTGTGGAAGTGCACGTTCTTGTCGTGGACGGCAACAGCACGGACGGATCTTATGAAGAATTGCAAAGATGCTACGGCAGCAATTCGCGAGTGCGGCTGGTCCGGCAGACAGGGCCCAAGGGTTTCATGGCCGCCTGTTTTTTGGCCGTGCCGCAGGTCCGCACGCCGTTCGCGACTTTCATGTACGACGATGATGTCTTATCGCCGTTCTGGGGCGATCTGCCGATGGAGTTAAAACGCCGGGGAGCGGAGTTCATCATGGGTTTCAGTGTGGAAGGTGTTCTCGAAAACATTGTTCCGTTCGAGCGGGTGACCAGGTTGCGTGTGGTTCCGCCTTCACTTTTACTGCGGGCGTTTTTCGGCTGCGGACATGAAATCTCAGCCTATGGACTGCCCTTCAGCCCGATATGTTGTTTGACCCGCACGGATCGGCTGAAGGAATGGGTGTCCGAGTTGAACCGATTCACCGCGGGCCGGCCATTGCGCGAGTATTTCATGATGCAGCGGAATGCCGGTCCCGATTTGATGATCTATCTTCATTCCATCGCCCGGCACCGCGGTTCCGTTGCTGTATTTGACGGACCGGTCGCCCAATTCTCCGCTCATGCGGAGTCCTTCACCTCCGGGTTGGAATCGACCGATCTGCCGATTGGCTATTGGCTGGCGGGTGTCTGGCTGTGCGATTGCCTGCAAAAACAAGGCGCTGATTCCGATGCCGGCTGGTGTGCCGCTTATTTGGTGAAGCAAGGATTACGACTTGCGGTCAAGCGAATGCGCCGGGGACGCGTGAAATGGCTCGCTCTGCTACTGGGTGAAATAGCCGGGTTGGCCCGCCTGACATTGGGGAGTCGGGCCGGACCCGCTTTCCTCAAGAGCCTTGTGATCCTGGTCTGTCCTCGCGGATGGCGCCCCCGGTTTGGACTTTCAATATGCACCGAGACGTTGTTAACTTGAACGCCTGGTATGCACCTAACTCATCGCCAAAGCTGTCGCATTTGCGGGTCTAAATCGTTGCGCACCGTGATAGATCTGGGGCTGCAGCACCTTCAGGGCTCGTTCGTGAAACCCGGCGAGGAATCTCCACCGATGCGTCGCATTCCGTGTGTTTTGGTGCGATGCGACCCGACCACTGACGAAAACGCCTGCGGTTTGCTGCAGATGCAGCACAGCGTTCCGCCGGAAATACTGTACTCATCATATTGGTATCGGTCCGGCACGAATCGGACCATGCGTGATCACCTCGCAGGAATTGTCGGTGCCGCCTTGAAACTGGTTCGCAGGAAGAAAGGTGTCGCCCTGGATATCGGCTGCAACGACGGCACGCTGCTGCGGAATTATCCAAATGGCTGGCGCCGCGTCGGGGTGGATCCGTCCGATATCGGGCAGGAGGCTACGAAGGGAATAACGGTTATTCAGGACATTTTTCCCTCGCCGGTGTTGAAGCGCCGGTTTCCGCGGCTGAAATTCGATGTCATCACGTCGATTGCGATGTTTTATGATCTGGAGGATCCGGTCGGTTTTGTGCGCAGTGTCCAGGAAGTCCTGGCTCCGGACGGGGTATGGATCGTGGAAATGTCCTACATGCCGTCCATGCTCGAACTGAACTCGTACGACACGATTTGTCACGAGCATCTGGAATATTACAGCCTCTCAGTGATTGAAAACATCCTGCGCCGTGCAGGCCTGAAGGTGTTCCGCACCGAGTTGAACCCGATCAATGGCGGCAGCATCCGGTGTTACGTGACCCATGCCGGTTCGGCCGCATTCAGGAACGAAGAGTGGCTCGCGGGAATTCGAAAATTGCGCCGTTCCGAATTCGATCTGGAGTTGGACACGGACAAGCCCTACAAGTCGTTTCAGGACCGGATCAACCTGCATCGGGAGCAGTTGCTCACCCTCGTCCGGCGGCTGAAAAAAGAGGGCAAGCGAATCCACATTTACGGGGCGTCGACCAAGGGCAACACCATCCTCCAGTGGTGCAATCTCGACAATCGCGCCATCGACTTTGCCGCCGATCGCAATCCCGACAAGCATGGGGCCCTGACGTTGGGGACGGACATACCGATCATCAGCGAGGAGGAATCGCGTTCGATGAATCCTGACTATTACCTGGTACTCCCCTGGCATTTCAAGGAGGAGTTCATGCAGCGGGAAGAGGCCGCGCTGAAGAAGGGTGTCGGTTTCATTTTCCCGCTGCCCACGATCGAAGTGGTCCGGCACAAGCAGCGCGCGCCTGTTGAATAATGGAAGCGTTGATCTTCGGCGCTGGAGGACAGGATGGCCATTACCTATCCCGGTTGTGCCGACAGCGGGGCATGGAAGTGGCGGCTGTCTCCCGCCGGAATGCCGCCATCATCGGTGATGTCGCGGACACCGCGTTTGTCGCCCAATTGATCCGGCAGCGCCGCCCGGATTTCGTCTTTCACCTTGCGGCCAATTCCACCACCCGCCATGACGCCGCGGCGGAAAACCACGCCACCATCGGGGCTGGCACACTGAACATTCTGGATGCTGTCCATCGCCACAGCCCTTCATCCAGGGTTTTCCTTGCCGGGAGCGCGCTCCAGTTTGCCAACCGCGGAGAGGCGATCGCGGAGACCGATCCTTTTGAGGCCGGGAGTCCTTATGCGGCGGCGCGGATTTATTCCAATTATCTTGCACGGTATTATCGCGGCATTGGAGTGCGGGTGTTTTTCGGGTATCTTTTCCATCACGAAAGTCCGCTGCGCCAGCCCGGCCATGTGGCAAGGACCATCGCGGAAGCCGCGCGCCGTGCGGGAGCGGGCGAAAGCCTGAAGATCGAGGTGGGAGATCTTTCGGTGGAAAAGGAATGGACGTTCGCGGGGGACACCGTCGAGGCGATGCTTGCTCTGATGGAGCAGGACGGCATTTTTGAAGCCAATATCGGCACCGGTATCGCACACACTATTGCGGACTGGGCCCGGGTTTGCTTTTCAGTGATTGGACGGGAGTGGCGCGATTACGTGGTTCAGAAAGAGAATTTCACGCCCGAGTACTCCCGGCTCATTGCCAATCCCGCGCGGATTCATTCGTTGGGATGGCGGCCGCGAACGGGCTTTGAGGAACTGGCGCAATTGATGGTCGCCAGCGAGGCTGAATCAGACCGGAAACGACCATGACCGCTCCCACAACCCCGTCCCGCATCAACATCGATTTTGCCGATATTGGGCACAGCCTCCCCAAGGACAACAATTTCTTCACCAACCTGCTGCGGCGCAGGCGTCAGGTCGATGTCACCGATGAGCCGGATTTTCTATTTTATTCTGACGGCTCAAACCTGCACCGGCTCTACACATGCAAGAAAATCTATTGGACGCCCGAGCCCTATCGGCCGGACTTCGCTGAGTGCGATTACGCGATGACGACGCATTTTATCGACAGCCCCCGTCATCTCCGGCTCCCGTTATATGCGCTTTGGGTGAATCCGCAGGACATCGTGCGGGAAGCGGGCGAATACGATCGTTTGCGTCCGCTAAAACAGGAGTTTTGCTGCTTTTTCACGAGCAAGACCAGCCGGGACACGCGGCACCGATGGAATTTTTTTGAGCAGCTCTCGCGATACAAGCAGGTGCATTCGGCAGGCCGCGCGCGCAATAATATCGGCAAGAGCGTCCCGCTGGAGGCGAAGGCCAAGCATGAATTCCTGCAGCGCTATAAATTTTACATGGCGTTCGAGAACAGCCGCATCCCTGGTTACACGACCGAGAAGATCATCGAAGCCATGCGGGCGCGCTGCGTGCCGATCTATTGGGGCAACCCGCGCATCGCGGAGGAATTCAACCCGCGCAGCTTCATCAACGCGAACGATTTTCCGTCGGAGGAGGCGCTGATCGAACACATTCGCCGCGTGGACCAGGATGAGAAGTTATATCGGAGCTATTTCGAAGAACCGTTCTTTCATAACAACAAGCCGAACGAATTGTTCAATCACGACCGGATCCTGGATTTCTTCGATCGCATTTTGGAGGACCAATCGCCGCCGGTGGCTGCGCGCCGCCGACTATTTGGGCGCTGGATGCTGCTCAAGCGGAAAAAGCCGCATGTGATGAGTTGGCGGGCCACGGCTCTGGTCCAGGGCGGGTTCATCAATTCCGGGCAATAGCACTACCCATGAACCTAAAGACAAAGTTAGATGGAAGGATCGCCCTCACCCTAACCCTCTCCCGTTCTCGGGAGAGGGGAAAGCAACGAACGACCCGGTTTGGCCTGAGTGGGATGGTCATGCAGCCCGCAATCTGCTGAGAGAGCGTAAAAAGTTAGATGAAGGAATCGTCTTTTCTTTGAACCTGCGGATTCAGGAGATGAAAGCAGGAATTTATTCGGAGATTCTCACCCGGAAGCATTTTTCCTGAGCGGCGGGCGATTGCGCTTCACCAGGATCCAGCGGCCGAAGAAGAACAAGGGTCTGCGTTGCGAGACGGGCGTGATGGGTTGTGAGAAAATCTTCTCGAACTGGTTCAACAGCCGTTCCTCATCGTAGAACTCATTCGGTTGGTTGTTGATGAAGTTGGGCTGCTTCAAACGTTCGAGATATTTCGCCTCATCGCGATCCAGTGCGATGATCTCCTCGATCAAGGCTTCATCGCCGGCGAAATCGTGGTAATTCAGGAAGCTGGCGGTGTTGAATTCCTCATTCACGCGCGGGCTGCCGCGGTAGACGGGCAGGCATCGGGCCTGCATGGGTTCGACAATCTTTTCGGTGGTGTACCCGGTCACCACGGCGTTTTCGAAGGCGATGTTGAATTTGTATGGCCGCAGGAATTCCACCTTGGCCCCGCCCACGTAGGGAACATTGGAGCCCATGTTGTTGAGGAATCCGCCGGCGGAATCGACTTTTTTGTAGCGGCTGAGCTTGTGGAAAAACTCGGCGCGCCTGTCGGGCCGCTCACGGGTTCCCTTGCCCACCACGAAGGCGCAGAATTCCTTTTTTGAGGCCAGGACCGCCTCCCAGTTTTCGCTGCCCGTCCGCACGAGGTTTTCCGGCGGGCCGTAAACCACGTACAACGGGAGCCGCATATGTCGGGGGTCGTCCAGATAGCGGCAGGTGAAGGCGTAATCGCACTCGCGCCAGTCGGGCGCATACGACTCGGGGGTGAAGAATATTTTGACGCAGTTATGGACGCGGTGAACGTGCGTGAGGCGATTCGAGTAGATCAGGAAGTCCGGATCGGTGCTCAGCTCGAGGTCGAATCGCTTGCTCAGCAGGTTCCAGAAAAAATTGTCGCACTTGCGGAAGTTGCCCCAGAAGTCGGAAAAATCGATGCGGATTTTCGGTTTCATGTGCGCGCGCTTCAAGTCTCATGCGCGACGGAAGCCAGCCGGCGATACAACTGGATCATCCGTTGGCCGAATGCAAGCACTGAATATTCCGCGGAGATTTTGCGGTGCAGCACAAGGCATTCGGCTTCGGTTGCGCTTGGACGGCCGGCCCAAGCCTCCATGGCGGCGGCCAGCTCGTCCACCGATTCCGGCGCCACCAACTGGCCGTAACCGGCCGCCGCGAACGCCTCGGGGATTCCGTCCAGCGCGGAGGCGATCACCGGCTTTCCGCAGGCGTGCGCCTCACAAACGACCAGCCCGAAGGCCTCGGTTCCGATCTGGGGATGCACCAGGCAGTCAATCGCGTTCATGACGCGCGGCATGTCCTCGAAATACGGCGTCAACCAGGCTTTGCCCTCGAGGCCGAGGCGCCCGATGTCCGCCTTCAACGTATCTGCCATGTTGCCGCGGCCGATGATGAGGAATTTGGCCGCCGGCTTTCGCTGATGAATGCGCGCGGCTGCCTGCAAAAATTCGCGTTGTCCCTTGCCGCGAGGCAGGCCGTATCCGCCGACCACAGCAAAGGCATAGTCGCCGGGTTTGAGTCCCAACTCGGCGCGCTGTTCCGCCGCTTGCGACGGACGAAAGCGGTTTGTGTCTATGCCGCCATAGACCACATGAATCTTGCGGTGGTCTCCCTTGATGGGCGGGCGTGATCGGCGTTCCGCCTCAGGAGAATCCGGCTGGTAAACGCCTTCGCGCAGCACCTTTTCCGTGAAGCGCGAGACAGCGACGAGCGCGTCGCACTGGCTCAGCATGAAAATCCGGCTGAACTCCGAGCCGGGACTCTTGGCGAGGTGCCGTGACAGCACAACCTTTGGCCGCACGCCCGACAACCTGGCGGCCAGAATGGTCGGCCAGATGTCGCGACCGTGATGACCGTGGACAATCTGGATGCGCTCGCGCCGGATGAATTTTGCGGCGTGGGCAATGAATCGCAGCTTGAGCGGGCCCTCGGGGGGTGTGGGATGGAATTGCAGGCCGGCGGAGCGGATGGTTTTTGCAAATTCCCGGCCGTCTGGTCCGAGCACCCAAACCTGCTGGCCGAGTTGCTGGAGACCACTGGCGAGCTTTGTGCATTGGTCATCGGTGCCGCCCCCGGTGAGCATCGAGTTGAGCTGGGCGACACGCATGGGCGGCCGAGCACCTGGGTTTGGGCTGGGCTGGTTCACGCGCGTTCCACGGGCAGGTGCTGGTCCAATCCGAGGTCGCATCGCCGCCGGCGCTCCCGGATGGTGGCGGCGAGCAGTTCGTCATTGGTGTTCAAACCGGAGCGGCTCGCCGGCGGATGCCAGAGATGGTAGCAGAGCGCCCAGCCGCGCGCGTTCACGCGGCGCACGCCCGAATTCATGAGACGCGCCGCCAGCTCGGCATCCTCGCGGCCCCAGCCGGTGAACGCCTCGTTGTAGCCGTTGACCCGCAGCAAGTCGGCCCGCCAGATGCCGAGATTGCAACCGCGAATGCCGCGCACGTTGTGCCGTGGCAGGCGCAGGGGCATCGGCCAGCGAAAGGCGTTGGCCCAGCCGCGCAATTGGAATGAGAGCAACGCGCGACGGCGGTCCAGGCCGTTTTTGCCAAACTCGACTGCGGCATTTTTTCCGATGAGCGCGCGATGGCCCTGGATGAAGCATCCCGGCGTGGCGAGCGCTCCGTGATCGGCGACGAACTGCGGATGTGGCAGGGTGTCGCCATCCAAAAAAACCAGATAATCACTTTGCGCCTGCGCAATGGCGAGGTTCAGGATGCGCGAACGGCGAAAGCCTTCGTTCTTTTGCCAGGCGTGGGCGGTGCGGAAATCCTGTTTTGCCGACCAGTCGCTGAAAACCTGGGCGGTTTCCGGACCCGATCCATCGTCTGCCAGCACGACTTCGCGTGGCGGGGCGCCCTGGCGTGAGACCGCTTCGAGCACCCGGGACAGGTAATCGGGCTGGTTGAAGGTATTGATGATCAGCGCGACGCCGGGCGGGTTCTTCATGGCGGCGGCAAGGTTGACGATTGCGCCTCCCGCACCATGGCCTGGCGGGTGAGCGTGGAGAAAGCCGCCAGTTTGGCGATGTAGAAACCCTGCCAGCCATCCAGGAATCCCAGCCGAAAAATGTATGCCCTCATGAATTTCCACCACGGCCGCACAACCAGTTCGAAGAAACCGGGGGATTTACCGCCGGCAAGGCGGCGCTTTACGAAATTGGCATGGTACGGGGCGATCTTGGAGATTTGCCATGCTATGGTTTCGTTGCTGTAGTGAAGCAGGTTTGAGCGCATCAGACCCACAGGCCCCTGGGTCTCCAGCTTGTCGTGCGGATCCTCACCACTCCAGCGCGCCTGCCCACGCCGCCACAATCGCAGTTTCCGATCGGGATACCAGTCACCGTGCCGGATCCACCGGCCGCAATAAAAGCTCAGACGGGGAAAATTGAATGCTACGCAACGTACGGACTGGGCGGGGTCCTGGAGAACCCGCATGATTTCGTCACGCAACTCGGGTGAGACCACCTCATCTGCATCAAGGCCCAGGATCCAGTCGCACGATGCTTTTTCAGCCGCCGAGTTTTTCTGGGCGACATGGCCTTTCCATGGTTCACGGAACACTTTGGCTCCGTACCTGATGGCGATTTCCTCCGTGCCGTCGCGGACGTCGTCATTCATGACAATGACGATTTCCCCGGCCCAGTCGGCAACGCTTTTCAAGGCGCGGGCGATGCGATGCGCTTCCGCGCCCGAAATCATGCAGACCGAAACGGGCAGTTTGCTCATTTCCATCAGTCAACCAGCCGATGGAAAATCTGAAAAGCCAAAATCCCTGTGATTGACCGCGTTTTTTTCGTCGTCAGTGCGCGGCGAAATTTGATATGGCATATCCGAATGCCGCGCACGCACCTGAAGGAATTCCACGAAGCCACCTGCCAGGCGAAGAAGGTGCTGGTCGTGGACCTGGCGTTCCTTGGTGACACAGTGCATCTGGTGCCGGCGTTGTGGGAGATCAAGCGCAATTATCCCGGCGCCGGGCTGCATGTGGTTTCGGCGCCCGTTGGGGCGGAGGTTTTGCGGTTGGCGCCCTGCGTGGATCGCGTGTGGGCGGTGGAGCTTGATCCCGCCAAGCGTAACTTCGGAGAGCAATGGCGATTGATCACGGCACTCCGGCGGGAGCATTTCGATGTGGCGTTTAACTTTGCCGGGGTGGATCGTGCGACCATTCTTACTGCGTTAAGTGGCGCGCGCTGGAGGGTCGGCCACGCGGTGGGACGACGGCATTTCTGGAATCAGTGGCTGATTGGCCATTGGGTTCCGCGACAAGATCCCGACCTGTCAGTGTTTGAACAGCGGCGTCAGGTATTGGCGGCTTGCGGCTGCGCGCTGGAGCCGGCGCGGTTCGATTTGCGGTTGGATGAGGCGACCACGCGGTGGGCGGAAGGCGTCGTACCAGCCGGCGCGGTGCATGTTTCAATCAATTCGGCCAAGCCACTGAAGGAATGGCCGCTGGAGAATTACGCGACCATGGCCAAGGCGATCTGGCAACGCCAGCCCGAGGCGCGGCTGGTGGCGTCGTCGGGCGCGAAGCCGCGCGAAAAGGAACGGTTGCGGCAGTGGCGGCAAATGGTCAACGATTCGCGGCTGCAGTTGTTGCCCGAGGATATAAGCATTCCCCAACTGGCGGGCGTGCTGCGACGTTGTCGGCTGCACATTGGACCGGATTCGGGCGTCATTCACCTGGCGATGGCGCTGGGGGTGCCGACACTTTCGCTCGTGCGCGAACAAAAGGAATTCAAGGCCTGGCTGCCGCCGGGCAAAAAGCATCGGGCGCTGACAGTCGCCTGCGATTGCGTGGATGTGTGCACGGCGCCGGGTGGGGGACCGGAGAGAGCAGCCTGCCTGGCGGCCATTGATCCACAGCGGGTTGCGAGCATCGCCTGCCGCCAAATCGAGGCTGGAACAGTCTGGGATTAATGACAAACTGCTGGTCGCAGTCACGAGCGGATAGCATAATCACGCGGTCGAATGATTTCGTTTTTGTTTAAAATATGGGGGCTGGCGAGGCCGTATCGCGGCCGGCTCCTGTTGGGCGTGCTGATGGGAATCGTGGGAGGCTTCCTGGAGCCGCTGGCGATTGCCACGTTCACGTTCGTCTTTCATCTGATTTTCTCGCCAGGCAACGGTTCGACGACATTCACCGCGGCGGATGTGGAAAATCTGCCGGCGCTCGTGGCGAGGCTCGATCAGCCGAAGGATGAAATTTCGAGGTTTGTAGCTGGGCGGCTCTCGGCGGGAACCAGGGAGAGACTGTCCGCCTATCCCGGGTCGGGAGGAGCGACAAACCTTTTGAAAGAATCCCTGGTGGCGGACCTTAACCTGATAGTTCTCGGGCCCGACATTTACGATCCATCACGTTTTGCGAATCTCAAACTTCCAGGAGAAACGCAGAAGCTGCTCAGCCCGACAAATGACGTGGGGGTGATCCGATTGAACCGGCTGCTGCTGGAGGCCGCCTATCCGGTCGAACTGGCACGGAGCAGTTCTTCGATTCGCGCGCAGGTCAAGGGCGTGCCGCAGGCGATCATCGATCGAGTTCCACAATCGGCCTGGGACTGGCTGGAGTCCGCGCGGGAAGCGCTGGCGTCCAATGTGCGGACGCACCCGATGGCGGTCGTCGCGCTGGTGGCTTTGATTCCACTGGTCATTTTGCTACGGGGATTGTTCTCGTATCTGAACATGTATTTTCTCCAATGGGCGGCCATTCGCGCGATTACCGATCTGCGCATCCGCCTGTTCGAGCACCTGATGGGATTGTCGGCGGAGTTTTTTAACAGGGCGCGAACCGGAGAATTGATCGCGCGGCTCCTGGCCGACACATCGACCGTGCAGAATATCATCAGCAACGCGACCGCGGTGATTGTGAAGGATCCGGCGACGCTCGTTGGCCTGCTCGGCTACCTGCTCTGGAAGGAACCGAAGCTGACGCTGATTTCCTTGCTGGTGATGCCATTGTGCATGATTCCGATCATTGTGTACAGCCGCAAGGTCCGGCGGTCTGCCGGCAGCATGCAGACACACTTTGCCGAGCTGTCGGGAGTCATGGCGGAATCATTCACCGGGAACCGCGTGGTGAAGGCGTACAACCTGGAAAGCACGGTGGTCGGGCAGTTTCGAGCTACTTCGGCGAAGATGATCGGACACTACATGCGGATCGTGCGGGCATCCGAACTGCCGGGGCCGCTGCTTGAATTGTTCGGCGCGATCGGTGTGTCGCTGGTGTTTCTGTATCTCGCGTTTCAGGGTGGCGATCGCACCGGTTACGCGGATTTCATCGGAGTGATTGCGGCCATATTTTCGATGTACCGGCCGCTCAAGAATCTCGCGCGGCTGCAAAATAATGTCGAGCAGGCCCGGGCGGCCAGCGCCCGCGTATTCGAGATGCTGGCCATGAAAAGCACGATTCCCGAGCCGGCGAATCCCAAGCCGCTGGAGGCGGCGGGCAAGGATATCCAGTTCGAAAACATCGAGTTTGCGTATGGCGAGAAACCGGTGCTGCACGGAGTCAATTTGACAGTCAAGGCGGGGCAGCTTGTGGCGCTGGTGGGCTCGAGCGGATCGGGCAAGACCACGCTGACCAATCTGCTGCTGCGCTTCTATGATCCCCAGCGCGGCGCGGTGCGCATCGGCGGATTGGATATTCGCGACGTTTCCACGCAGACACTTAGAAGCCAGATTGCCGTGGTGACACAAGAGACCATTTTATTCAATGAAACCATCCGGCGAAACATTGAACTTGGCCGTCCGGGCGCAACGGAGGCGGAGATCGAGGCGGCGGCGAAGCACGCTTTTGCCCACGAGTTCATCATGGAGAAGCCGAAGGGTTATGACACGGTCGCGGGCGAGAAAGGCGTGGAACTGTCCGGCGGGCAGCGTCAGCGCCTGGCGATTGCGCGGGCGATTGTGCGAAATGTCCCGATCCTGATTCTCGATGAGGCTACGAATGCGCTCGACACCGAATCCGAGCGCGTGGTCCAGGCGGCCTTGGAGGAGTTGATGCAGGGCCGGACGACGATTTGCATCGCGCACCGGCTGACAACCATTCAGCAGGCGGATGTGATTGTGGTGATGGAGCAGGGCCGGATCGTGGAATTGGGGCGGCATTCCGAGTTGCTGGCCCGGAATGGCGTGTACCGGCGGCTTTATGAATTGCAATTTCAAAGCCGCTCGGAGTAACGGCCAGTTCAGCGCCGCGTCAGCACTCCCGCCAGCGTTTTCCCGAACCCGCGTACGCGATCACCGAAAGTGGGCGGCGGAACGGGTTTAAGAATGGGAGGAGGGTCCTGGCGGAAACGGTCGATCAGGCGCGCGATGCGGGGAGATACGACGCTGATGTCGAATTCCTCCCGGACAAGCCGGGCGGCGTTGGCGCCGGTTTTTTGGCGGAGCTCGTCATCATCCATCAATTCGAGCAACTGCCGCCCCATCGCTTCGATATTCAGGTACGGAATGGCAAAGCCTGCGCCGCGGGCGCATAATCCGGCCGCGCCGCCCGAGCGGGCAAAACAGATTGTCGGCTTGCCCAGCGCAGCGGCCTCCAGCATCACGAGGGGAAACGGATCTTCACGCGAACAGAGGCAAAAGACATCGCACAGCTTGAGACACGGGTAGGGATTTTCCTGCTCGCCGATAAAGCGGACCAAGCCGGAAATTCCGAGCTGGCGGACATCGTGCAAAAGAATCCGTCCGCGCTCGTCGCCCGGCAGGAGGCCGATCCAGAGCAGAACGAACTTGCGCCGAGTCCGGGCGTGATCGCGCAACCAGGCCGCAAGCTGGATGAACAGGTCGGGACCCTTGCGCCAATCGGCCACGCCGCAGGCGGCGATGACCATGGTGTCCTGGTCCAGGCGATTCATCTGGCGCACCTGCTCCTCCGGCATTTCCGATGCCCCTTTTAAAACAGCCTCAAAGGAAATGCCCTCGTGAACGAGGCTGATCATTCCCGGGGGAATCCGATAATGCGACTGGAGGCTTTCGAATACCGGTTCGGAGCAGGCCACGTAATGCCGCGTCTGGCGTATGACTTCCTCGAGATTTTCGCGGCCAAACGATTCCAGGATCAGTGGCATTTCATGGATGTGCGTGATGATGGGGATGGATTCGGCCTCCAGCTCGCGGAGAAACAGGCCGTTCGTGCCGGTGTTGGAATAAATCAGGGAAACTTCCTGGAGCAGATCGGTCGCGGAACGCGGATCGGTGACGACGATCGTTTCCGCCAACTCGCGAAATTTCGGTTCGAGCGGTCCGGCTGAGCGCAGGATGACACGCATTTCGCGGGGATCGTTGGCGCGCAGCCATCGAAGAATATTGAGCAGGGCGACCGGCGCCCCGGTGCGCGAAGCGTCGTGCGACACGAACAGGAGCCTGCCGCGGGGCGGCGATGCCGTCGGCGGTACGGCGTCGTGGCCCAATTGAATGGTCTCTTCCTCAGGCCATCCGGTTCTCCCCTTGAACGTCATGGCATCGGGCATCAACTGGCGGTCCATCATAATCCGGCATTCTGGTTACTTCACGCCCGGGAGAGTCACTGTATCGCCGGGCGCAGAAAACGTTTGCGAAACGAATGTTTCAAATTGGCAAATGGCCGGCCGAGTTTGCGCAGCAGCCAGAACCAGAAATACCAGCCCGCGCCGAGGGATTGGTACATGCGCTGTTCGAGCTCGCGTGTCTCGGGGCCGAAGCCGCCGACTTTTCGCAACGTGTAAACCTGGGTGAACAGGAATTTGCGGCGCCGCAGGTTCCGAATGGAGGGTCGGGCGTAATATTCCGCCAGCAAAATCAGGCTTTCCCTCTCGCCGACGCGGGTGACGCGATTGGCGGCGGTCTGCTGCAGCGAATGACGCCGGAAGGAGTAGAGCGGTTCCGCGGTATAGACGGCGTCCCCCTTTTCCAGGAGGTGAAACCACATTTCGAGATCTGGAATCTGGCGAAAACGCGGATCGAAGCCGCGCGCCGCTTCGCGCCTTCGCATCATGACCACCGAGGGCTCGCCGATGATATTGGCGTTCTGCTCGAGACAGCGGACGATGAGGTCCAATCCCCGATGAAGGCCGCTCGCTCCGAGGTGGCTGTTGATCTCCAGGACACTCGAATTGTCATCGATAATGTTGCGGGCGGCGGCGGCGACCACGGCGGAGGGGTTTTCATCCAGCAATTGAACCATCCTGGTCAGCGTGCGGGAATTCGCGAGCTTATCGTCGCCGAAAAGGAACTGGACATATTCGCCCCGCGCCAGTGAAAGGCAGTAATTCCAATTGGCCACCATGCCGCGATTCGGGCGATTGATGCGGAAGCGAATGCGGCTGTCCCTGGCGGCGTAGCGGCGGATCACCTCTTCGCTTTCGTCCCAGGAGCAATCATCCACGATGATCATTTCGAAGTCCTGGAAATCCTGCTGGAGAACCGATTCGATGGCTTCGGGCAGATAGCGCGCGTAATTGTAGGTGGGCATCAGCACGCTGAGCCGCGGGGTGAGCAGGCGGGCGCCGGAGATGGTGAGATTATCCGGGAGACGGTCATCCAGTTGCCGGCCGATGGGTTCAGACCGTTCCGATCGCACAACCGTTTCAGGTGACTCGGGCACTGAAAGGAATGGTAGGCAGGAGGAAGAACTTTGCGCCATGGGGTGACCACCTTAGCCGACGCCAACCAGAGTTTGGCGGTCGGTGGTGACATGTGCCTGTTGAATCGCGTCAAGGACATCCGCAGGCGAAATTGCGTCCAGACATTCCATTTTTGTGCTGCGATTGAGGGCGCAGGTTTCGCGGCAGCAGGGGACACAAGGCCAAGACGTCTGCAAAAGGGTGATGCAGCCTCGCTTTTGCATTCTGCCTTTCCAGGAATAGGGGGTGCCGGTTGGCCAGTCATTAGGCCACGGGCCCCAAGTAAGGGCGGGCGTGGGGCCATAGATCGCAATGGTGGGGACGTCGAGAGCGGCGGCCATGTGAGTGGCGGCGGTGTCGATACCAACAAAAGCACGACTGCGATGAATGGCAGCGGCCAATTGCGACAGCGTGAAGGGGCCGGGCAGACGATCGAGCGGCGAGCCGGCGGTTGCCTGGATAAGGCGGAGTTGCTCCTGGTCGCCCGGCGAGAAGGGGGGCGTGAACATGGCGCGGGCGCCGGTTTCACGTTGCAGCATGGCGGCCAGTTCCGCCCAGGCTGTAGCGGGCCAATGCTTGTATGCACGACGGCTGTAGGGATGGAGAAGAATGAAAGGTTGTGGCGGCAGATGGAGGTTCGCGAATTGCCCGTCGTCCTTGTCGAACGCCATCACGACCCGTCGCACGGCGGGAACCTGCAGCGGTTCCAATTGCGTGAGCATCAGCGGGACCATGTGCAGGCGGCCGTCGAAGAAGATGCACTTGGTCAGGAGCCGTTGTTTCCACCGGTCCTGGCGGCGATTGGCGTGAAATCCTTGTGAGCGGCGTCCGGTCAGCCAGGCGAACCAGGACATGCGGTCGGACCACCCGGTGGCGATTGCGTGATCGTAGCGTCGGAACAGGCGGCAGAGCTGGGAAAATCCGCTCGACCCCGGAGCGATCGTGTGGATGCGCCGGACATGGGGATTTTTTTTCAACACGTCCTCGGTGCCGCGGAAAACGAGATAATCAACGGTGGCGTCCGGAATGTGTTGCTTGATGGAGAGGGCGAGGGGCGTCGAGAGCAACACGTCGCCGATGTATCGCAACGCGATAATCAGGAAGGAAGGATTGCGTGAGTCGGAAGGAGAGGGCACGGCTGTTGATCAATTGGAGACCAGCCGGCCACGGCGCCAGGATTCGTGGAGGCTGTGGCCGTAGAGCCTCCGTTCACGCGCGCTCCACCATGCGTTGCGCACGCGATTGCGGAGCCGTCCTGCCCAACGCTGAAAACGGTTCAGCTTCCATTTGTGGTGGAAGTAGGCGCGGGCCTCCTGTTCATAGGGTCCGAAAACCTGGTTTTGCCGCAGAAGCTTCTGCGTGACCGAGCCGAAGTGATGAATGAACGAGCGGCCGGTGGTGCCGAGGCGGAACCCGGCCTTCCGCGCGCGATGGAAAAAATCGGTGTCCTCGAACACTCCGACGCGGAAATTTTCGTCGAACAGACCGATGGCATCAAACACGCGGCGCCGCACCATGAAACAGACTCCGTCGGCGACGTCCGGGCGGAGCGCGCGGGCCGCCTTCTGCACGAACGCGCGCGCGTAGGATTCCAGCTCGTAGTTGAGCAAGCCTTCACGCATGGCCGGGCTGACGATGTCCAGTTTCATTTCCTCCGCCGCGGAGAGCAGCCCTTCCAGCCAGCCTGTGGTGAGCAGGACGTCGTTGTTGAGGAACATGGCCCAATCGGCCCTGCCGGTTTTCAGTCCCTGGTTCCACGCGGCGGCGCAGCCGAGATTGCGATGGTTGCGGATGACAGTCACCTCCGGCAGTTCCGCAAGGAAGCCGGGCGTGCCATCCGACGAGCCGTTGTCAACGATGACGATCGAGAGCGGAATTTTTGTGGTGCGACGCAGGCTGTCGAGACAATCGCGGGTGTAGGTCAATTGGTTGAAAACCGGGATGATAATCTCAACTTCGGCAGAGGCGGCGGTTTCCCATGCGGCAGAGGCCAGGAAGGGCGGGAGAGGGACTGCGGTTCCCGACTGTGAATCGGAGCCCGTTGCCTCTATCGGCAACCGGGCTTCATTTGCGGATGGTTCGCGCATACGGTTGAACATGGGGATTCCCGCGCCCCGGAGCGGGGTCCAATTCTGTCCATCACAAATGCGGGTGAGTTTACGCGCACGCGCTTCGCTGGATATGGGGTGAAAACCCGATCGGCCGGTTCATTTCGCGCGGTAAACAATCCCTTGCTTGCGGGCCAGGCCGGCAAAAACGCCATCCGCGCGCAGCAGTTCCTTGAAGTGGCCTTGTTCGACGATGCGGCCTTCGGACAGCACGATGACCCCGTCTGTGGCGGCCAGCGTGGAGAGCCGGTGCGCGACGCAGATGACGGTTCGGTCCTCGGCCAGGCGATCGATGGCTGCCTGCACTTCGGCTTCGGCGTTGGAGTCGAGATTGCCGGTCGCCTCGTCGAGGACGAGGATCGGGGCGTTGCGGACGAAGGCGCGGGCGATGGAAATGCGCTGGCGCTGGCCGCCGGAAAGGAGCTTGCCGGTTTCACCGATGCGGGTGTCGTAACCCCGCGGGAGGCGCATGATGAAATCGTGGGCGAACGCGGCGCGGGCGGCGGCTTCGATTTCCCCGGAGCCCACGCCGGGACGGCCCTGGGCGATGTTTTCGGCGACGGTAAGGTCGAAGAGCACGATATCCTGGCTGACGAGGGCGAGCTGGCTGCGGAGATCGTTCAGCGCAAGGTCGCGCAGATCGAAGCCGTCCATGCGGATGACGCCGGCCGTGGGATCGTAAAGGCGGAAGAGGAGGTTCACCAGCGTGCTCTTGCCGGAGCCGCTTTCGCCGGCGACACCGAGGCGAAAACCGCGCGGCACACGGAGGGTGAAGTCGCAGAGCACCGGCTTGTCCTTGTAGCAGAAGGTCACGTGATCAAAGGCGAGTTCGCGATTGAAGCGTTGAAGGCGGACGGGGTGCGGTTTTTCCTGGACGGAGGGTTGCTCTTCGAAGATGCGGACGAGGCGCTCGGCGCCGATGGCGGCCTGCTGGAAATAAATCGGGATGCCGCCGAGTTTCTTGATGGGTGTGTAGAGAAGCACCACGCCCGTGAGAAAGCCGACCATGTTGGGGATGGTGCGCTGGCTGTAAAAGATGTAGAGGATGACGACGCCGAGGCCGAGCACGGAAATGAGTTCGATGATGGGATTGATCAGTTCGCGGGCCTGGACGCTTTTCATTCCGATGTGCGCGATGCGTTGATAGATTTTGCGGAAACGCTCCATTTGGAAGGATTCGAGGCAGAAGGCCTTCACGATGCGGATGCTGGTGTAAACCTCGATTGCGAGGCTGTCCTGAGAAACTCCGGCGGTGATGCCGGAATGGACTGCCTGGCGGGTTTTGCGGCTGAGAATGCGGATCGGGATGAAAATGAACGGAATGAAGACCATGGAGAGGAGGGTGAGCTTCCAATCCATGAGCAGCAGGCCAATTCCCACGCTGGCGACGGTAATCGGCTCCTTGATCAGGTCGGAAAATCCGAGGCTCATGCAGCGATAAAGCGCGGTGGTGTCGCCGTTGATGCGGCCCAGGATTTCGCCGATGGTCGCGCGGTTGAAGAAATCCATTGAGAGGGAATTGAGCTTCAGGAGGAGGTCCAGCCGGAGGTCCTGGATGATTCGTTCGCTGACCCAGCTCATGCAATAGCTGCTGGCGTATCCGGCGCTGCCGCGCAGGAAGACCAGGATGGGCAGAAAGAGGAGTCCGCCGACTATTTGCAGCGCGTCCAGAGGGCGGCCACGCAGTGGCAGGAGCGAATCAACCGCGGATTCCGCGGATTTCTGCCAGACGAGGAGGCGCCGGCTGAGGGCGGTCTGCGGTGATTTGCGGGAGACGTCCAGGTTTTGCCCGGGGGGAGTCAGGCGGTTGAAGAGCGTGCGCGTGGCCCAGACGAAGCTCGCGTTGGAAACGCCGAAGAGAAAGCCGAGGAGGATGCCGGCCAGCAGGCGGCCGCGATAGCGTTTTAAATACGGCCATCCGAAGCGAAGAATACTGGTCCAATCATTCATGCTGCACGCAAAGCCGCGGGCCGGAAAAATGGCGATCACCGGCGTGGTTCAAGTCCGGGATGCGGCTCTGGAGGCAATTATGTATATGCATTGCTGACGCACCACGGGGACAACACCCCATGGAAGGAGCGCGCCACCGCTGTTATTAAAAAGGCCAGCAGTGGATACACAGAATACACAGAAAGCCATTACCGCGTATGTGCTCACACGCAATGAAGCGCGGCAGATCCGGGAGACGCTCGAGAGCATTGAATGGGCCGACGAAATCATCGTGGTCGATTCGTTCAGCGATGATGGAACGGTGGAGATTGCGCAGGAATACGGCGCGCGCGTGATCAGCAGCAAATTCTGCGGCTTCGGGGCATTGCGCAACCTGGCGGTGGACGCCGCGAGCCATGATTGGATTTTAAGCATCGACGCCGACGAAAGGTGCACGCCGGAATTAGCCGTCGAAATTCGGCGGGAACTGGGAGCGCCGCGATTTGATGCGTATCATGTGCCGCGTTGGAGTCATTTTCTCGGCAGATTAATGCGGCACTCGGGCTGGTATCCCGATTATCGCCAGCCGCAACTGTTCAATCGAAACCGGATGCGTTACCGGGAGGACCTGGTGCATGAAGGTTTTGAATTGAAGGGCCGCCTGGGATACTTGAAACAGCATGTGATCCAATATCCGTGGCCGTCCCTCGAGGTGGCGACGGGCAAATTGCAACGCTACTCGACGCTGGTGTCGCAACGGTATGATCGCAAGGACCGCAAGGCGTCGCTGACAAAGATGATTTTGCGTCCGATGGCCATGTTCTGCAAAGTTTACCTGCTGAAACAGGGATTTCGCGATGGCCTGCACGGATTCATTCTGGCCTGCCTATACGCCCAGTACACGTTTTTGAAATACGCGAAGCTGTGGGAACTGAGGCAGACATCGCCGGTCCATCTGGCCCAGACCCAGCCCGAGCCGGTGAAACGGCCGGTGGCGGTTTGACTTCAGCCGTTTCACTGGTTTGTCCGCCGCTCCGCGACAACGTGTTCGCGACTCGAGATACGCCCCTGTTTCATGGTGAGCATTTCGTCGCACAACGCCGAGACTTCCGCGCGGTCGTGAGTGACATACAGCATGGGAAGGCGGAATTCGTCGCGGATGCGGGCGAGATAAGGAATGATTTTTGACTTCAGGGCCTGATCGAGGCTGGCCAGCGGTTCATCCAGGAGGAGCAGCCGGGGCGAGGCCAGCAAGGCCCGGGCGAGAGCAACACGTTGCTTTTCCCCGCCGGACAAGGCGTTGACCCCCCGTTGGGTGAGTGATCCGATTTCGAGCACTTCGGTAACGTGATCGAAGTTGAACAGGCGGGTGGTGTCGGCATCGGGGCGATGGCCGTAGAGGAGATTTTGGCGCACGGATAAATGAGGGAACAGCGCGAGATCCTGCGGCACATAACCGATGCCCCTGAGCCGCGGAAGCAGGAAGGTGCGGCTGGAGGTATCGGTGAGGACGCGATCATCCAATTGGATAAGGGCGGATTGGGGGCGGCGCAGTCCGGCGATAAGATCGAGAAGGGAGGTTTTGCCGGCGCCGGAGGGCCCGAAAATGGCGGTGACCTGATTCTCAAGCTGGAGGTCCAACTCGAGGGTGAACTCGGCGAGGGGAAGCGAGATTTTTTGGAGCAGGAGCTTCATGTCACCGTTTCGCCGAGCGCCGCATGAGACATTCGCTGGTCCAGACTGCGAGAAATGCAAGCGCCACGGAGATGCCGAGCAGACGGAATGCATGGGCGTCCTGGCCGAGTTGCACGGACTGGAAAATGGAAAGCGACAGCGTGGAGGTCTGGCCGGGAATATTGCCGGCGACCATGATGGTGGCGCCGAACTCGCCGAGCGCGCGGGCGAAGGCCAGCAGCGTGCCGCCGATGATGCCCCGGAGCGCCAGCGGCAGAGTGATGGTGAAAAAGACGCGCGTGTCACCCGCGCCGAGGGTGCGGGCGATCTGTTCGAGACGTTGATTGACCTGCTCGAAGGACACACGGGCGGAGCGGACAAGCAGGGGGAAGGACATGACGGCCAGTGAAATGACGACGGCGCGCCACGTGAAGACGACATCCATGTGGAACGAGTTGTAGAGAAAGCCGCCGAGAGCGCCGCGTCGCCCGAGCAGTTTGAGGAGGATGAGTCCGGTGGCGACGGGCGGAAGCACCAGCGGCAGGGAGATGAGGGTTTCGACGAGGGATTTGCCGCGCCATTCACGACGGGCCAGCCACCAGGCAGCGGCGAGGCCGAAGGGGAGAATCAGCAAGGTGCTCAGGGCGGCAACCCACGCAGTGAACCAGACGATTTGCCAGTCTTCGGCGGTCATTTGTCACCGAGCACGATAAAACCGAATTTTTGGAAGACGCGGCCGGCTTCGGCTGAAGCGAGGTGATCGAGAAATTGCCTGGCGGCGGCGGGCTGACGGGAGTCCTTCAGGACAGCCATGGGATAGGTGATTGGCGGCGCATCAGCGGCGGGAATTTCGCAGGCAATCTTCACCTTTTTGGAAATGGCGGTGTCGGTCTTGTAAACCATGCCGGCGTCCACGTTGCCGGATTCGACGGCGGCGAGGGCAGCGCGGACATTATCGGTGGGCACGACCTTGGATGAGACGGCGAACCAGAGGTGGAGTTTTTCGAGGCAAGCTTTAGCGTAAATGCCGGCAGGGACCGCGACGGGATCGGCCAGCGCGATTTTTCCTACGGCGTTGCCGGCGAGGTCCTGCGGCGAGGCCAGGGCGGGCGGATGATCGGCGGCAACGATGATGACGAGCGTGTTGGAGAGGCGATTTTTGCGGGTGCCCTTGAGGAGGAGATCCTGCTTGTCGAGCGCGTCCATTTTGGCTTCGTCCGCGGAGAAGAAGATGTCGGCGGGCGCGCCTTCCTGGATTTGGCGGGCGAGCATGCTGGAAGCGCCGAAATTGAAGAGGACGCGGTCGGCGGTGGTCTTCTCATAACTGGCGGCAATCTCCTTGAGGGAATCCGTCAGGCTGGCGGCGGCGAAGACGGTGATTGTCGCAGCCGGCGCGACGGCGGGCAGCAGGATGGCAAAGGCGAGCGCCAGAACGGCGGTCATGGTCTTGTTCCGGAGATTGGTCATGTCACAGCGAACTATTTTGCAAAATATAACGCCGCAACACAAGCTTGGGGAGGAGCGGGTTTGACGGTGTTAATCCTGGGGAAGAATGGGCCGGGCGCTCATGTGGCCGGGGCCGTCGTCGCCGAACATGAGCATCGCGGGACCGACGAGGGGAGACCAGACCGTCCGGTAACTGGCGAAGGAACCGTGCAGGCTGGTGAGGCCGGTGTCGTCCAAGAGATCGGTGTTCACGTAGAAGCGGCTGAAGTCGCCCCAGATGATTTCGACGGTCCCGTGGAGCGGCAGCCATTCGGCGCCGGGCGGGCGGCCGTGCGCGAGCCAGGAGCAATCGGCGTGTTTGTTGCGCGTAAGCCAGGCGGTGATCCGGCCGGAATGGGTGTCGGCGCGCAGCATGTGATCGGGCTGCATCTGCGGGTAGGCCAGGGCGACAACGCAGGAAGGATTGGACAGGGAAAAGACGAGATAACGCGAGTCACCGGCGAACACGCCGGAGCCGCTGATTTTCATTTTGAGGTGGCTGCCTGCGGGGAGCGAGGCGAGCTTGCCGTCGAGATTGCGGGCGTCACCGTAGAATTCGCGGTGGGTGACGCAGCCGGAGAATGTGAGGCAGAGCAAGGCGGCAAGCAGGCAGGCAATGCTAGAGGCGATGGTTTTGCGCGCTGCGGGCGGTTGCGTCGGCGGCGTGTTCGGCGTAGCATGCGGGCCATGACTGAGAGCGAAGTTCTGCAGGTATTCCGCGACACGGGCGCGCTGCTCGAGGGACATTTTGTTTTGCGCAGCGGGCTGCACAGCCGGCAATTCTTTCAATGCGCGATCGCGCTGCAGGAGATGCCGACGGTTGAGAGATTGGGCGCGGCGCTGGCGGACAAGGTGCGGCAATTGAAGCCCGTGACCGTGATTTCCCCGGCGATGGGAGGATTGGTGCTGGGGCAGGAGGTGGCGAGGCAGCTTCGGCGTCGTTTTATATTTGTGGAGAAGGAGGAGGGGAAGCTTGTTTTGCGGCGCGGTTTCAAGATTGCGCCCGGCGAGAAAATGCTGGTGGTGGAGGACGTGGTTACGAAGGGCGGCCGGGTGCAGGAGACGATTGACATCGTCCGCGCGCACCAGGGGCAGGTGCTGGGCGTGGCCATGGCGGTGGACCGTTCGAATGGAACGGTGAACCTGGGGGTGCCGATGTTCAGTTTGTTGAGCCTGCACGTGGAGGCCTTTCCCGCGGACAAACTCCCGCGGGACCTGGCGGCAACTCCAGCCGTCAAGCCCGGGAGCAAGTAATCAAATTCCTTTAAGCAGCTCCTTCACGCGCTGCCAGGCGGAGTCGCGCGCTTTCTTATTGGCGGCGCTTGCGTCCGGAGCCTCGCCGGCGCGCATAAAGCCGTGGCCCGCGCCGTCGTAGGTGACGGGCTCAAAGGTCTTGCCCGCCTGTTTCATGGCGTCCACGGTTTTGGGCACGGTTTGGGTGACCCGGGCGTCATTGCCGGCGTAAAAGCCGTAAACCGGGCATTTGATTTTCGCCAGCGCCTTTTCATCGGACGGCGGCGTGCCGTAAAAAACCAGCGCGGCTTTGAGGTCGGGATCGTCAGTGGCAAATCGGAATGACTGGCCGCCGCCCCAACAGAAGCCCATCACCACCACCTTGCCGTTGCAGGCGGGGAGTTTTGAAACGTAGTCGGCGGCGGCTTTGAGATCGGCAGTGACCTGATCGGGCGGGAGCGAGGAGATCGCCTTGCGCACGGCATCGGCGCCGCCCAGTTCAGCGGTGCCGCCGCCATTCGGCGCCTTGCCGGAGAGCAGGTCGGGAGCGATGGCAATGTAGCCGGCCTCGGCCGATTGATCGGTGACATCGCGCACCCAATCCGTGAGTCCGAAAATCTCGTGGATCACCACCACGGCGGTGGCCTTGTCCTTGACTTCGGGATAGGTGATGAAGGATTCAACCTCGCGCGAGCCGGATTTGAGTTTCACCCATTCGCCATGGCGTGGGGATTTTTCGAGGCGCGCCTTGGCCCAATCTTGCGCGGTGGCGTTGCCGACGATGAGGGTGGCAGCGATCGCGAACATCAACCATTTTTTCATGTCCTTTTCTTCCTTTCTATTTGGCGTCTGCCGGGGCGCTCTCCGCGAGGCAATACAGATATTCGTGCCCGCGCAGAAATATTTCATGGCCGACAATCGCCGGCGAGGCGTCGAAGCCGTCGTCGAGTTTGTTGGTGGCGAGGATCTGCAATTGCTCGGAATTCTTGACCACCACCGTCACGCCGCTGCGCGAGACCAGGTAAACGCGGCCGGCTGCCCCCACGGGAGAGGCGTAGAGAGTCTTGAGGTCTTCGATCCGCTCCATGTTCATGAGCAGGCGACCGGTTTTGACATCCACGCAGGAGAGAAGTCCGCTGTTATTCGAGAGGAAGAAGAGATGGTCGCCGTAGAGCAGGGGCGATGGCACGTAGGGCGTGCCTTTTTTCAGGCTCCAGAGAATGGCGTCCGAGTCCTTGAGATCGCCGGTCCGGCCGAGTTTGATGGCGTAACAGGCGTTGCCCTTGAATCCACTCATGCAGTAGACGACGCCGTCGCCGACGACGGGGCTGGGAATGGCATTGGGGGTGAGCGCGGGGCCTTCCCAGATCATTTTCCCGGTGTCGAGATCGTAACTGCGGATTTTGCTGCTCGCATCTGTGATCACCTGCGCGCCGCCGCCGTATTGGGCGACCACGGGAGTGGCCCACGCGGTGGCTTCATCGCGCGGCTGCCGCCAGAGTTGTTTGCCGGTTTCCGTGTCGAAGGCGGTGATGAAGGAGTTGGTTTCCTGGTCGCAGAGAACGATCAGGCGGCCGTTGAAGAGCGCGGGCGAGCTGCCCTCGCCGAACTCCTTTTTGATGCGCAGTTTGCCGAGGTCCTGCTCCCATTTGATGTTCCCGTCCCAATCGAGACAGTGCAGCCCGCGTGAGCCGAAATAAGCGAACAGATGCCGTCCATCGGTGACGGGCGACGAGGAGGCGTAGCTGCCTTCCCCGGGAAGGATGCCCTCGTGCGGCAGTTCTTCGCGGAGGATTTTCTGCCAGAGAATTTTGCCGGTGGCGCGGTCGAGGCAGAGAACCGCGAATTGGAGCACTTCATCGGGCGCTTCGCCATGCGGGATGGACATGGCCGAAACGGAAGTGGCGTCCGGCTTGACTTTCCTGCCGGTGGGGATGGCGGTTTGAACGAATACGCGGTCGTCCCAGATTACGGGCGTGGCCGAGCCGTTGCCGGGAATCTTGACCTTCCATTTCACGTTGGAGGACTCGCTCCATTTCAGGGGCGGATTGCCGGTGGGAGCGACGCCACAAGCCAGCGGTCCGCGCCAGGCCGGCCAGTTGAGTTGCCAGGGGGATTCGGCGATGTCCGCCGCCGGAGTTGGAAACGAAACGCCGGCGGCCACAAGCATGCCGGCCAAAAATGAAACAGCCCGTTTCCGTTTTCCCGCACGAGTTTTCATATGGGTCGTGGTGGCGTCATTGGCATCGTGATGAGCGGAGCTTAATCGAGGGACAAGCCGGACTCAATCGGAAAGCTGCTCTTGGCTGAACGTCCATTCACGGCCGGGAAAGCCCAAGTAAATCGGAGGAAAGGAAGAAAATGTCACAATTATAGGACTGACCCCTTTTCTGACCCCTTTTCGGGGCCGCGCTCCCCGTGTCGGGCAAAAGGGGCTTTACACGGGGAGCGGAGGTCTTCAATTTAGCGGACCCGTATGAACCGGGCTGACTGAAATGGACCGCGAACGAATTGATGACTTATGTGAGAAGGGGATCCTGGTGCTGGTGCTGGGGATCTTGATCTTCACGCCGGTGGCGCTGGGAGGGGTGCTGGTGTGGCAGGTATTGGTGCTGCAGGGTCTGACTGCGCTGGCGGCGTTGCTGTGGGCGGTGAGATTGTGGACGGCCAAACGGCCGGCAGTGTTGTGGCCGCCGATCTGCTGGGGGGTGGTGGCGTTCGTGGCTTATGCGGTGGCGCGTTATTTGGGGGCGGAGAATGAATATGTCTCGCGGCTGGAACTCATCCGGGTGGTGATTTACGCGCTGTTGTTTTTCATCGCGTTGAACAATCTGCATCGCCAGGAGACGACGCATTTGGTGGCGCTGACGCTGGTGTTCTTGGGAATGGCCATTGCGGGCTGCGCGGTATGGCAGTTCTTGACGAAGTCGGAACGAGTGTGGGGGCTGTTGAGTGTGTATCGGGGTCGGGCGGGCGGGACGTTTTATAATCCCAACAGCCTGGCGGCGTTCCTGGTGCTGCTGGCGCCACTGGGATTTTGTTACGTGCTGGTGGGGCGGCTGTCGCACATGATGAAGATCGTGGTGGGTTACGCATCGGTGGTGATGATTGCGGGCGTGGCGGTGACGGTGTCGCGGGGAGGAATGCTGGCATTGGCGGCGGCGCTGCTGGTGTTATGCGGGGTGCTGTTGTTCCAGCGGAATTTTCGGATCCAGGCGCTGGCATTGCTGGCGGTGCTGGGTGTGGCGGGGGTGATTCTGGTGCCGAAGCTGCAATCCGTGCGGACGCGGTTTGAGGATTTGTCGTCGCCGACGAAACGAGCGGAGGATTTGCGGCTGTCGATCTGGAAGGGCGCGGCGCGGATGTGGCGGGATCATTTGTGGACGGGAGTGGGGCCGGGGCAATTCGACAATTATTTCCCGGAGTACCGGCCGATGGAGGTGCAGGCGCATCCGGAGCAGGCGCACAATGACTATCTCAACACACTGGCCGAATACGGCGTGGCGGGCGCGGCGCTGCTGCTGGCCACGTGGGGTTTGCTGTTCTGGGGGATTTGCAAGACGTGGAAGCATGTACGGGCGGCGCCGGACGATTTTGCGCGGAAGAAGAGCAGCAAATTCGCGTTGATGCTGGGGACGACGGTGGGCTTGCTGGGCGTCCTGATTCATTCGTTTGTGGATTTTCCGTTGCACGTGCCGGGCGTGGCGGTGACGGCTGTGGTGTTGATGGCGCTGTTGAGCAGCCAGTGGCGGTTCGCGACGGAGCGGTACTGGTTCGGCGCGGGCGGCGTGGCGAAGTGGGCGGCGACGGCGGTGCTGGCGGGGGGGATTGTGTATCTGGGATGGACGGGCTGGCGCGGCGCGCGGGAGTGTGAGCACCTGGCGCGGGCGAGCCGGTGTCCGAATTATTCAAATGCGCGGATCGCGGAATTGAAGCTGGCCTGGGAGATCGAGCCGCGCAATGAGGCGACGACGAGCGCGATCGCGGAATGTTACCGGGTGAAGAGCTGGAATGGCGGGGTGGATTATGTGAACCAGGCGAAGCAGGCGATGGAATGGTTTCAGCGCGGAATGAAATTGAACCCGGTGGACAGCTTTAACTGGATTGGCTATGGGATGTGCCTGGATTGGATCGGGCCGGGAGAGGCCCAGGAGGACCCGGAAAAGTACTATGGGCGGGCGATGTTGGTGGACCCGAACGGGCATTACCCGGCGGCGATGATGGGCTGGCATTATGTGCAGACCGGTGACTATGCGGCGGCGCGGACGTGGTTCGAGCGGTCGCTTTGGTTGCAGCGGGAGGATAACGACATCCCGGTGAAGTACTTGCCGATTGTGGAGCGGCGGCTGGCGGATGCCGCGGAAGGGCGCTAAAGGGAGGCAGCAATGTCCTGAAATGAGACAATTTTTGGCGGTGATTTTAGTAGCAAGAAACTCAGCCACAAATAGATTGACAGGTGGCACGCCGAAGGCTAAACCAAGAGGTAAGTAGCATTGAAAGTAAGCCCGTAGACCCGCAAGAAATTTTATGAAAACTACGCAGCAAGCAGCGCGGAAAATGATTCCCGGACTGATCGCCCTGGCCCTGGTCATGGGGCTGGCGATGCAGGCAGCAGCCGATCCGATCCAGCAGATCGTGACAGTATTGCGGGTGAAAGGCGCGGCGCGTTACTCGACGGACGGCAAGACATATCAGACGCTGCAAAAGGGCGACGTTCTCAAGCCCGGCGCGCTGGTCCAGACTGCCCCGGAATCGGAAGTGGATTTGCAATTGGGCGGGACGTCCGGCGCCGGCACAACCCAGGTGGTGAACAAGAACGGGAACGGGCTGAATGACGTGTACAACGGCACGATCATCGGCAACAAGGGCGGAGGGCTTTACAATCCGGACGCGGAGGAGAGCGCGAACATCGTGCGCATCCAGGAGAACTCGGTGCTTTCGATCGACAAGCTGACCGTGGAGCAGACGGGCGCGGACACTGTGGAGGAGACCCAATTGGACCTGCGCGCGGGCTCGATTGTGGGCAATGTGAAGAAGATGTCAGCGGCCTCGAAGTATGAGGTGAAGATTCCGAACGGCGTGGCCGGCATTCGCGGCACGTTCTATTTCCTGAGCTCAGCCGGCGTGGTGGACGTGGTGCTGGGATCGGTGGTGATCGCGGTGGTGCATGCGGACGGCACGGTGGTGACGAAGGTGGTGACGGCCGGGTTCAAGTATGATCCGCTGACCGGGATCCTGAGCAAGATTCCGCCGCTGGAGGAGAAGTTGCTGGCGGCGATTGCCCGGACGCTGCACCTGACCAGCCCGCCCACGTTTTACCCGATTCCGACGGGCATCGTGTATGTCTCGCCGGTTCGTTGAACGAATTGGCCGTTGATTTGAAACCAGAGCAGCCTTGTGTTGCTCTGGTTTTTTTGTTTACGTTCGCCGCGTGAAGCTGAGAACCCTCAAGCTGACGCCGTTGCTGGTGGCCGCGGGAGTGATCGGGGCGGTGGGCGCGTTGCAGCTTGCGCGGTTCGATTTGTTCGAGCGATTGGAGCGGATGACCTACGACTGGCGGTTGCGGCAGGCCGCGCATTTCTCGCCGGTGGCGGAGACGAACCTGGGGTTTGTCAGCATCTCGGACCAGACGATCAAGGAGATCAACAATGGTTTGCTGGGGTCGCGCTTTGGGCTGTACTGGCCGCGGCAGATCTACGGTCGGGCGGCGCGGGAACTGGCGGCGGAGGGCGCGGAGGTGGTGGCGTTCGACGTGTTGTTGGGGGAATTGCGCCATGATCATCCGCCGGTGATGGTGGGCGGTGAACTGGTGGAGTCGGATGATTATTTTGCGCGGTTGATCCGCCAATCCGGCAACGTGGTGCTGGCGGCGGAGCAGGGGGTGGTGCCGCCGCCGTTGTTCCGCACCAATGCGATGGCGGTGGGAGACATCACGGCGGACACGGACCCGGATGGAATCCTGCGGCGGGCGCGGGCATTCCGGAATTACCGGCGCTGGCACCTGGCGTTTCAGAAGCTGGAGGAGAGACCGGATTACGGAGTGGATCTGCGCGAGGCAAAGGTCGAGCCGGGAAGAATCACGCTGCCGCGGCGGGAGGGATTGGACCCGATCGTGATACCGGTCGACCCGGAGGGCCGCTTTGATCTGGCGGATTTCACGACGAACATTCCCCCGCAGATGGAGCGGCATCCGAAGGCGTTCACCGACGAGCGGGTGTGGCACATGGGAATCGTGATGGCGGCGCGGGAGTTGAAGCTGGATCTCAACAACGCGGAGGTGGATCTGGACGCCGGACGGATCGTCCTGCGCGGCCCGCCGGGAGTGGAGCGGACCATTCCGGTGGATCACGACGGATATTTTTACATCAACTGGTGCGTGAACGTGAACGATCATCGCTACCTGACGCAGGACCCGCTGGAGGCGATCCTCAAGCAGGACCGGGCGCGGATGCGCGGCGAGACGAACGGGCTGCGGAATGATTGGAAGGGAAAACTGGCGGTGGTGGGGTCGGTGGCGGTGGGGAACGACCTGGCCGACCGCGGAGCGACGCCGTTGCAGAAGAACGCATTCCTGGTCAGCAAGCATTGGAACGTGGCGAACTCGGTGTTGACGGGGAGGTTCATCCGGCCGGCGGGCACGGCGGTGCAACTGGCGATGATCTGCCTGCTGGGACTGGCGGCGGCCGCGCTGACGCTGACACGCCGGGTTTTGGAGGCGTCGTGCTGGATTTGCGCGTTGCTGGTGGGGTATGTGGCGGCGGCTTTGTTGCTGTTCGCGTGGTGGGGATACTGGCTGCCGATGGTGCTGCCGATGGGCGGTGGCTTGCTAACGATGCACGGCTGCCTGCTCGCGTACCTGGTCATTTACGAGCAGAAAGAGCAGCGGCGGGTAAAGGGCGTGTTCGGCAAGGTGGTGTCGCCGGAAGTCATGACGGAGTTGCTGAAGACGGAGCAATTGTCACTGAGCGGCGCGCGCCGGAGCGTGACGGTGTTGTTTGCGGACATCCGCGGTTTCACCGAGATGACCGACGTGAGCCGTGACGTGGCGGCTGCGTACATCAAGGAGCACAAGCTGAGCGGGCAGGCGGCGGAGGATGTGTTCGACGCGCAGGCGCGGGACATGCTGGATACGGTGAACCAGTACCTTAAGGTGATCGCCGACATCGTGCTGCGCTACAACGGCACGGTGGACAAATTCATCGGCGACTGCGTGATGGCATTCTGGGGCGCGCCGCTGACGAATCCGCGCCACGCATTGTGCTGCGTGCGGGCGGCGATTGACGCGCAGCGGGCGATCTACCAGTTGAACCGCGAGCGCGAGGTGGAGAACCAGCGGCGCGTGGTGGAAAACGCGAAGCTTGAGGCGGCCGGGTTGCCGTTGCTGCCGACGCTGCCGATTCTGTCGGTTGGCACCGGCATCAACACGGGCGCGGTCACGGTGGGTTTGATGGGATCGGAAGAGCGCGCGAATTACACGGTGTTCGGCCGCGAAGTGAACCTGGCGAGCCGGTTGGAGACGGTGTCGGGGCGGGGACGCATCATCATCAGCGAGGCCACGCTGGCGGAGATCATCCAGGACGACCCCAGCCTGGCGTTGAGTTGCATTGAACTGCCTCCGGAGAAGGTGAAGGGCATCCGCGACGCAGTGCACATCTACGAGGTGCCATGGCGGACGGCGGAATTCGCCCCGAGCGAGCACACGGCAATGTTCACGGCCAAGCCGACGCCGGATACCGGGCATCATATGAAAGAGCCGGAAGCCCCGGCGGCTGGATCGAAGGTGCAGAGCGAGGGGCAGGTTGCCAGTCCGGATGCTCACGGATCGTGAACGGCCTGGGCAGGTTTGCGCTTGTGGCTGGTCATGGAGAGGTTCGGTGAGAGGCGCCGCGGTTTCGGACATTGACAGTGGGCGCGGGGGCGGGAAACAATCCGGGAGAAGGGTGCGGCGGGAAATCAGTTCGGGCGCACCTGGTAATTCACTGTAAAGATGAGCACGGCTTACCGAATCATTGATCTGCCGAAGAAACTGGACCGGCGCGGCAACCTTTCCTTCATCGAGGGGGGGCGGCACATACCGTTCCATATCAAGCGCGTATTTTTTCTGTATGATGTTCCCGGCGGCGCGGATCGGGGCGGCCATGCGCTGAAGAAGTGCCATCAGTTTTTGATCGCGATGTCGGGGAGCTTTGACGTGGTGCTGTTCGACGGGCGCGAGAAGCAACGGATTCATTTGAACCGGAGTTACTATGGGTTGTATCTGCCGCCGATGATCTGGCGGGAGATGGACAACTTCTCCTCCGGGTCCGTCTGCCTGGTGCTGGCTTCGGAGAACTACACGGAGAAGGATTATTATCGGTCCTACGACGGCTATCTCAATGCGCGCGCGAAGCAGTTGAAGGCCTGAGGGCAGGGTTGCGCTAGGCCAGTTCGATGCCGACCGGGCAGTGGTCCGAGCCGAGCACCTGATGGCGGATGAAGGCTTGCTTGAGGCGCGGGCGCAAGGCGGGGGAGATCAGGAAATAATCAATGCGCCAGCCGACATTCCGTGAGCGCGCTCCGGACATGGGACTCCACCAGGTGTAATGGCCGCCGCCCTTCTCGAATTCCCGGAATGTGTCGATGAACCCCGCAGTGACGAGCGCCGTGAAACCGGCGCGTTCCTCGACAGTGAAGCCGTGATTGCGGACATTCGCGCGCGGGTTGGCCAGATCGATTTCCGTGTGGGCCACGTTGAGGTCGCCGCAGAAGATGACGGGTTTGCGTTTCTCGAGTTTTTTGAGATGGCAAAGGAAATCGCAGTCCCACTTCTGCCGGTAATCCAGCCGCGTGAGCTCGCGCTGTGAGTTGGGGACATAGACGTTGACGAGGAAGAAGTCGGGATATTCGGCGGTGATCACGCGGCCCTCGGTATCGTCCTTGAGGATGCCGATTCCGTTGGTTACATTGAGCGGCCGCGTGCGGGTGAAGACAACGGTGCCGGAGTAACCCTTCTTCTGCGCGGTGTTCCAGTAGGTCGTGTAGTGGGTGGGCCAGAGTTGCTCGACATCGTCGGGGCTGGCCTTGGTTTCCTGGAGGCACAGGATGTCCGGCGCTTCCTCGGCAAGATAATCGAGGAAATTCTTGCGGAGCACGGCGCGCAGGCCATTGACATTCCAGGAAATTATCTTCATGGCGGGATTCTACGCGAAACGGGCGGGGCGGGCGAGCCGCGAAAGTCACCGAACTTCAGTCGGTCGAACTGCCCGCGCCATCGGCCTGCCCCCGCAAAGTTTTCAGGAACGACTCGCCCCAGCCGCGGAGGCGCTCTTCGAGTCGGCGGGTGCAATCGCAATTACAGCAAGCCCACGGCTCGGCGCCGTTCGCATCGCGGCAATTGCGGCGGGAGTGGGCGTCCTTGACGCTGAGCAGTTCGAAGTATTGCTCCCAATAAGGACGTTCCTCGGCGAGCGGCGTGGCGCAGAAACAGGTCTCGACCCATTGGGCGGTGCCGTCGGCATCCACGCGCGCCTGTTCCATGTCATATTGATACTCGTCGCCGGCAACGGATCCGCGGCCCAGCGAGCCATCTTTGATGGCGTGGAGCAACTCCCGTTCGCGTCCCTTTCTAATTCGTGCCTTGACCAGGTAACGCATCGCTCAGGGTGAAACATAGTGCAGATTGCATTTGTGCGACAGGAAGTTCAAAGAAACCGGATAAGTCCCGGCGTCCGGTCCCGAGATCATCTCCGCCGTAAAGCCCGTGCCGCCATGCGACGAAGCAGCCAAAGTGAGAATTCACCATCCATGCCGGGGGCGTGATATGGGCGCACCGCGGACCTTTCGCGGGGCGTTTGAAGACGGACCCTCGCCGGTGACTTTGGCTTGACACTGAAATTCCCGACTGCGAGTGTATCCCCGTAAACATTGCCGAAAGTCCGGCTTTCGGATGTTCCAGCCAGCTTAGCTCAGTGGTAGAGCAACGCTTTCGTAAAGCGTGGGTCCTCGGTTCAATCCCGAGAGCTGGCTCCAACCTTTTCCGACCGGTCCGCCGGCATCTTCCAGGCATCCGTCCCACACGGCAACGGCTCAGTGAGCGACGCGCCATTGCTGCTCGAGAGCGAGGGGACTGGATTCTCGAGTGAATCGGGCAGCCCGGGCTGGAGGTCTAGGGGGAGCGTGCAGGTCAGCAATGTTCCGTGGGCGCCTTCGGCCAGAATTTCCAGCGACGCGCCGATCAATGCCGCGCGGGAACGGAGGATCCGAAGGCCGACGGCGCCGGCGGACTTGCCGTCCTCGGGAAAGCGGACGCCGTTGGTCTTGATCATCAGTACGAGACTGTCCTTGATGCGGGTGAATGACATCAGGATCAGCGTGGCTTTGCCGTGAACGAAGGAGTTGCTGATGCATTCGCGGGCGATTTTGTAGAGCTGAGCGGCGGCGGCCCGAGAGGGCGGCGGCTGGGCGTGCTTGGAGGCGAACTGGCAGGAGATCAGCAACAGTTGCCGGGCTTTGGCCGCCAAGTCGTTCAACCCCTCCGCCAGGTCATCGCCCTGCCATTCGCAAGCTTCAAAAGCGCGGTGCGGAAGATCGTTGTGATTGATGACCTCCGTGATGGCGGAATGTATCTGCCGGGTTTCAGCCGCGTCCGGAAGATGCTTGTTCGCGAGGCGGCGCTCGAGGGCCTTGACCATGTAGGAAACGCCCATGAGCCGCTGGCTGAGATCGTTGTGGAGGTCGAGTCCGACGCGGTGCCGTTCGGTTTCGGCGATCTCGAGCAATTCACATTCGCGGCGCACGCGCTCCTGGATTTCGCGCTGGAGCTCGGCGTTGGCGTGCGTGAGATTGGCCGTGCGCTCGCGAACTCGTTCCTCGATTTCCGTGCGGGATTTGAGCATCTGCCGGTCCGTGGCCCGGAGTTGTTCGTCAATGGCGCGCAGCTCCTCGACCATGTGATCGAGCTGGCGGGCGTTGGCAGCCAGGTGTTCCTCGGTCTGCTTGCGCTCGGTGATGTCGTCGGCGACGGCGGCGATGCGGTACACAACTCCGTGCTCATCAAAGACGGGAAAGACGCGGTAATGCACCCAGCGTATATCCTGATCGGGCCGGAGGATGCGAAATTCCTGGTTGAACTGGCCCTGGTCAAGGGCGGGCAGAGCCGCCAGGACGCGATCACGGTCCTCAGGATGCAGAGTCTTTGTCCAGGCGAAGGCGTCTTTGCGCAATCCATCCACCGGCCCGCCCCAGATTTTTTCGTATGCCGGGCTGACATAGAGCATCTGGTACGATTCGCCGGGAGCCGATCGCCCGAACATGAAGAAGGCGGCGTCGATGTTGTCGGCAAGCTGGCGGAATCGCTCCTCGCTTTCGCGCAACGCGAGATCGGTCCTGCGGCGGGCCTGGCGGACCTCCGCTTCGCGCAGTTCGCGGGCGACAGCCGGGACGAGCCGGGCGAGCTTGTCCTTCATGACGTAGTCATTGGCGCCGGCCTTCATGGCCTCCACCGCGCGGTGTTCACCGATTTGGCCCGAGACCACAATGAAGGGGATGTCGAGTCCCTGCGTGCGGAACAGGGCGAGGGCGTCCATGCCGCCGAAGCCGGGGACGATGTAATCCGAGATAATCAGGTCCCATTGCTGGCGTTGGAGGCCGGCTTGAAAGGCGCGGGCGGTGTCGACCCGTTCGTATTGGACCTGGTAACCGCCGCGCCGCAATTGACGCAGGATCAATTCGGCGTCACTTTCCGAATCTTCGACCAGCATCACGCGGAGCATTTGATTCATATAGTGGAAAGCTCCCTATCCAAGGTGACTTCAGCATGGCGAAAACCGGCTGAATGTGAATAGGGTAATAACCCCAATACACAATATGAGCCGCCCTAATCAACTCCGTTATCGGACGGACCCCAAAATGGAGGTTTCCGTCCTGTTGATGTAGCTGCATGTGCCTCTACAGGAATGCCTTGCGAATCCATTGGAAAGCGTGGGGGAGTCGTGGACTAAGTTGCGGCAGTAAGGTAGTTTAGACTGTGATTTCGACCGCCAAACAAGGCAAGGCAATGGAATTCAGCGCGTCCTCCAATCGTGTGGAGTTGTACGTTGGGGAGGTGGTTTATATTTATGCGTTCGACCTGGCGTATGACATGTCGCGCCAGCCGATACGCGAATTGCTCGGGCAGCCGGTGGCGCAGTTCGCCGTGGATGCCAGTAAGCGCAGTCCCCGCCATTTGTTTTTCTACAAGCCGCAGATGGTTCGATTGCCGCCGATGGAACGGATTGGTCCGCACGGTCCCGTGCGCGTGGACCGGGCGGTGAAAATCCTGCCGGTGGGCGCGATCAGCATCACGGTGCGCGTTCCGTTCGAGGTGCGGCGGGTTGAGGACCTGGTCGATTACCACGACCTGCAGTTCAGCAACGGGGTTTTGCAGGACGAGGTGCGGGCGCTGGCGGACGAGGTGCGGCGGGAATTGGCGCCGTATTACATCCGGCCGGTGTCGCAATTGGCGCAGGAGGAGGCGTACACGGTATTTTGCATCCAATCACCGCTGGTGACCGCGGACGGCGCGACAGTGAGCGCGGAGAACTGGCTCCGGGCGCATCGGCGTGAGGTGGCCGCGCTGCTCACGCAGGAACCGGACATAGACCATCTCTCGCGGCAGGAGGCGGATGAATCGACCGGGCGGTACCTGAGTTATTACGAACACGATCTGGTGGTGATGGACTGGGACGCTGCGTTGATCATCGACCAGCCCGAGCATTTCGCCGAGACGCTTTACGTGATGGAGCTGGCCAACCTGCAGCTCGCCGAGTTGGAAGCTTACGATCGTTTGCTCGATGAAGCGCTGGAGCGGTCCTATCGCGATTTGAGCGTGACGCGCGCGCGTCCGCGCAGCGATGTGTTGCGTGAGTTGCGGGACATCCGCATCGACCTGGCGCGCTTCAACGATGAGCTGTCGAACATCACGAAGTTTTTCGGTGACTGGCATCTCGCGCGCATTTACGAGAATATTTCGGCGCGGTTTCACCTGGGCGACTGGCATCGCTCGATCAACGGCAAGCTCAAGACGCTGGACGATCTTTATCAACTGCTGAAGCACGACCAGAACAACCGTTGGATGTTGATCCTGGAATGCACCATCGTGCTGCTGTTCGTCATCGACCTGGTGATTTTGTTCCTGGGACTGAAAAAGTAATCTTGCCTGCCGCCGCGCGCGCCCTAAGTTGCCCTCGTGGCGAAACCCAAACAGATTGAATTGTCCGCCGCCGGATTGGCGATACCGATACTGTACGAAGACCGGTCGGTGATCGCGGTGGACAAGCCGGCGGGCTGGCTCCTCGCGCCGGATTCCTGGGACCAGACGGGGCGCAACCTGCAACTGGCATTGGAATCGTCAATGAACGCGGGTGATTTCTGGGCGCACTCGCGCAACCTGAGGTATCTGCGGTTCATTCACCGTCTCGATGCGGAAACCACGGGGGTGCTGTTGCTGGCCAGGAGCCCGGGCGCGCTGCGGGCGTTCAGTGAATTGTTTGAGACCCGCGCAGTGGAGAAGCGTTACCTGGCGGTGGTGCGCGGAGTGCCCGCGAAACAGGAATGGTCTTGCGACCTTCCGCTCATTCCCGATCCGGCGATGAAAGGACGGATGCGGACGGTCGGCGCGAACCCTGTCGAACAAACAACCCGGCGGCAGCCTGGTCCGCGCGTGCAGCCTGCATCCAAACCGGCTGAGACTGCATTTCGGGTGCTGCAAACCCGTGGTGGCCTGGCGTTGGTGGAAGCGCATCCGACGACGGGACGTACCCACCAAATTCGCGTGCACCTGGCGGCGTGCGGATATCCAATTGTCGGGGATGCGCTGTATGGGACGGATGCGGCGGCGGCATCGAAAGGGCGGCAAAAGGTCGCATTGCGGGCGGTGCGGCTGGCGTATCGCGATCCTTTCCAGAAGCGGATGATATTCATCGGCGCGCCGGCGGCGGAGTTCATTCGCGAATACGAATTTGATCCGGCAGTTTATCCCGATCGCGTGCGGAAGGAACCGCGGCGCGAATGAGTTTTGGTTGCGAATCCAGGCCTCAGCGCCTAGGGTGGCGCGGATGAAACTTTCCGCCAAATCGGACTACGCGGCGCGGGCGGTGCTGGGGCTGGCCCGGCATTATAGTTCGGGTGAATCCCTGCGCGTGGAGCAATTGGCGGAGGAACAAGGAGTGCCTTCCAATTACCTGGTCCAGATTCTGATCGAACTGAAGGCGCAACGCATCGTGAAGAGCGTACGGGGCAAGGAAGGCGGATACCTGCTGGCGCGTCCGCCGGCGGAGATCACGATGGCGGATGTGCTGCGGTCGATTCACGGGGAGGTTTTTGATTCACCGGCACTGACAGACGCACAATGTCCGGCGGAATTGCGCGAAGCGTGGCGCGCGTTGCAGAAGGCGCTGGAGGCGGCGGCGGGAGCGATCAATTTTCAGGAGCTTCTCGACAAGAGCACGGACAAGGAAAAGATGTATTACATCTGAGTCCGAGCCGGCTCATCCCAGCCAATCCACCAACTCGCGCAGCGAGGCAATCTCGCGGGTGATGGCGGAATCGTCGGGGCGGGGCTTGCGTTCGGGATTGTACCAGCAGACATTGATGCCGGATTGCACGGCGCCGCGGACATCGGAAGCCCAGCCGTCCCCGATCATGAGGACATCGCGCCTCGACGGATTTCCCAGCCGGGCGAGGGCGATATCGAAGTATTCGCGGGCTGGTTTGGAGAAACCGATCTCCTCGGAGATGATGATCTCGGAAATGTGGCGGCAAAACGGGGAGCGGGCGATGCGTCCGCGCGCGACGATCTGCAGGCCGTTGGTCAGGATGGCCATCTGGTATTTGCGGCCGAGGACATCAAGGACTTCGGCGGCACCTGGAATCGTGTGCGAGCAGGAGGCGAGGCATTCGAGATAGATGGCGCTGAACGCAGCGGGTGAATGCGTAATACCAGCAGCGTCGAAAAACTGTTCGAACCGGCGGACTTTCACCGCGGCCGGAGCGAGTTCGCCGCGTTCGACCGCCAGCCAGAGCGCACTGTTTATGCGCTTGTACGTGGCGAGGATTGATGGGTCGCAGTCTGTTTTGATCGCACCCAGCGCTTCGGCGAGCGCGACAGCCTCGGCTTTTTCGTAATCCAGCAGGGTGCCGTCGGCGTCGAATAAGAGCCATTGGTAAGGCTGCATTCATGGTTGATAACATGGAGGCAGGTGGGGGGAAAAGTTAGATCGAACGATCGCCCTCACCCTCTCGCCCGGGAGAGGGACAGTGGACGGGCCGGGTTGGTTTGAGTGGGAGTGTAATGCAGGCCACGCTTGGCGGTTCGGCGGCGCGCACGGAGTGACGCGCCCTACCTTTGGCGTCTTGGCATATTCGGCGGGTCTTGCAGGTTTCGGACGTATATATAGTTGGAGGAACGAACGCCCTCACCCCCCTGGGAGAGGGGACGGCTTGCGAATGGATTTCTTTGATTGAAAAGTTTCGTGGTGAGAGATCGCGCTCGATGGGTGGTGAATGACGGAAACGCATGCGCGAAAATGCTGGCGCATTTCTATTGAGATTTCGGCGGGGGCTGAAGGAGGGAATTCAGTTTGACGGGATCGTTCGTGGGCGGCTGGCAGGCGGTGCCGGTGCAGACGTAGGCGGAGGCTCGCTGCGAGACCGGGAGCGTTTTCGCAAAAGGTTCCACTGCGCCTTGCGTCCCGAGCACCACTTTCGAGGGTTGATAGATTGAATACGCGGCGCGCAACAGGGATCGCGCACCGGTTTGCGCCGGGTCGCCGGTAATCACGACGCGCGAGGGTTCTTCGAGGGCGAAGTCGAAGGCGAGCAGCATCTGGGTAACGGCCTGGGGGACGCTTTGCAAACGCGACGAGAAGAGGCGAAGGGTCTTCTCGGCGGCTTGTTTGTAGTCGGTGCGATCGGTGATCGAGGCCAGGCGGAGTAGTGCGAGTGTGGCGACGGAATTGCCGGACGGCTCCGCGCCGTCGTAATCGTCCTTGATGCGGAGGATGAGATCGGCGGAACCGGCGCTTTGCCAGAAGCCGCCGTCTTCGCTGTCGAAGAAACGGGCGAGCATGCTGTCGGCGAGCGCGATCGCAAAGTCGAGGTGCCGTGGGTCGAGGGTGGCCTCGTAGAGATCGATGACTCCGGCGAGGAGGAAGGCGTAGGCGGGTTGCAATTGGACGGAGTCGCGGTGGCCATCGCGCCAGCGGTGGTAGAGTGTCTTGGTGGAGGCGTCCCAAAGTTTGTCCTGGAGGAACGCGAGATTCTTTTCAGCGGCGGCGCGGTAAGCTTCGTCGCCGAGGATGGCAAAGGCGCGGGCGAGGGCGCCCAGCATGAGGCCGTTCCAGGAGGCGAGCACCTTGTCGTCGAGATGCGGGCGCACGCGCTTCGCACGCGCGGCGAACATTTTGGCTTTGGCGGAAGCGAGCAGCGGTTTGTCGTCTGCGGGCAGGTCAGGATCGGCGATACTGAGGACGTTTTGATTGGGGAGCGGATCGGGGTCGCTGTGGTCGACGAAATTTCCCTGTTCGGTCACGCCAAAGTAGCGGACGGCGACATTGAACTCCTCAGGGGTGAGCAGCTTCGCGAGTTCGGCGCGGGTCCAGCAATAGAACTTGCCTTCCTTGCCTTCGCTGTCGGCGTCCTCGGCGGAGTAAAAACCGCCCTCGGGGTGCGTCATGTCGCGCAGCACGTATGTGATAATGTCGCGCGCGGTGTCGGCGTGACGGGCATCGCCGCTGACGAGCCAGGCGTCGAGGTAGAGATTCAGGAGCTGGGCGTTGTCATAGAGCATTTTCTCGAAGTGCGGTACGAGCCAGTGGGCGTCCACGGAATAACGGGCGAACCCGCCGCCGATCTGGTCGTGAATGCCGCCGGCGGCCATGCGATCGCAGGTGTGGAGCACCATTTGGACCGCTTCGTCGTCGTGGAAGCGCACACCGTAGCGCAGCAGGAAGGCGGGCTGGGTGGGATGGGGAAATTTCGGCGCGCCACCGAAGCCGCCGTTGCGCGGGTCGTAGGTTTCCTTCATGCGCGCGGCGGCCTGGGCGAGAACCGAGCGCGTGAGGAGGAGTTGGCCGGGAGTTTCGCCGGCGGTCATTTGTTCAAGCTGGCCGTAGAGGTGGGCGGCGGAATTATCGAGGTCGCCGCGCCGGGTTTCCCAAAGGCCGCTGATCTGCTGGAGCAGCGATAGAAAGCTGGGCCGGCCGTAGCGGTTGTCGGGCGGAAAATAAGTGCCGCCGAAAAAGGGTTTGAGATCGGGGGTGAGAAAACAATTGAGCGGCCAGCCGCCCTGGCCGGACATGGCCTGGACGAAGGTCATGTAGATGCGATCGACATCGGGGCGTTCCTCGCGATCGACCTTGATGCTGATGAAATGTTCGTTGAGATATTTGCCGACGGCCTCGTCCTCGAACGATTCGCGTTCCATGACGTGGCACCAGTGGCAGGTGGAGTAGCCGATGCTGAGGAAGATGGGCTTGTTTTCGGCGCGTGCGCGGGCGAAAGCCTCGTCGTTCCACGCGTGCCAGTCCACGGGGTTGTGCTGGTGCTGGAGGAGGTAGGGCGATTTTTCGCGCGCGAGGCGGTTGGTGTGCGTGTGAGGTTTGGGGGATGTCTCGGTTGGAGTCGCCACGCCTGAGGATAACCCGTGGCGGATGGCGGCGCAAAGGAAAGTGGAAGGAACGAGAGGTTGGATGGAACTATCGCCCTCACCCTGGCCCTCTCCCGTTCTCGGGAGAGGGGACAGCTTCGGACACCGTAGATTTTTTGGACCTGGCACCGGGTTCTAGTGGCTTGAAAGGACGAGTCGGGCATCGCAGCGCGGACGCCCCGCCGGTCAGACTCGGCTGCGGTCTGCTGTTTCGCGCTTTTGCTTTTCGCTTTCACTCATTGGAACCAAAACTATACTGGGTGCAATCAATCAACGAATGCTTATGAATCCGCGAACATACTCTCTCCTGGCTGGACTGGTGATCCTTGCGGCTGTCGTTCTTTTCTATTGTTTCAGCAGGCCGGCGCCAGTAATGGCTCGCGAAGGCGCGCCCAAGCGGGTGCTGGTGGTGACGGTGACGAAGGGGTATCGGCATGCATCGATTCCGACGGGGGAGAAGGTGATTGCGGAACTGGGCGCGAAGAGCGGGGCGTTCACGGTGGATTATGTGCGCAATGACCAGGAGATGGCGCAGAAGATGACAGTGGAAGCGTTGAAGGCGTATGACGGGGTGATCTTCGAAAGCACGACGGGCGATCTGCCGCTGCCGGACAAGGCGGGTTTCCTGGAGTGGATCAAGTCGGGGAAGGCGTTCATTGGGATGCATGCGGCGACGGATACGTTTCGCGGGCATCCGGGGGTGGACCCGTACATTGAGATGATCGGCGGGGAATTCAAGCAGCACGGGCCGCAGGTGGATGTGGATTGCCTGAACCAGGACCCGCAGCATCCGGCGACGAAGGAGATCGGGAAATCGTGGCACGTGCACGATGAGATTTATCAGATGACGAATTTTTCGCGCGCGAATGTGCACGGGCTGCTGACGCTGGACAAACATCCGAACACGGGAGCGCCGGGGGATTATCCGATTGCGTGGTGCAAGATGTACGGCAAGGGGCGGGTGTTTTATACGTCGCTGGGACATCGGGATGATGTTTGGGAGAGCCCGACGTATCAGTTGCACATCCTGGGCGGGATCAAGTGGGCGCTGGGATTGGAGCCGGGGGATGCGACACCGCAGGTGAGTGGGAAGTGAGCGGGAAATTCAACCACGAATTAACACGAATTAACACGAATGAAGACGGAATAGAAAGGATGACGCGAATTTCGCGAATTGGCGCGAATGGGCGGGAATGTAGTTTGGGTGGAGGGAGGCGAGGGCAAACTTGCCGGCGATTGAATTTGTGACGGCGCGTTTGGTTGTCGGGCGCTCTGAAAAGCGGCGCAAAACGCCGCACTCCACGACGCTTCGCGAGGTCGGATGTGGAAGGGGAGGGATTTGCGTTTGTGTTGGGGGGCGGAGGGGACGTATGGTTCGCGATGAATATGAGTTCGAATGAAGGCGACAAGGGGCCGATGGATTATACGCGGCGGGAGTTCATCCGCGACACGACGTCGTTTGGGGCGTTGATGCTTTTGATGGGCGGGGTGCCGTTGCAGGCGCAGGAGAAGGCGGAATCGAATGCGACGCATTACAACACGGTGAGCGCGCCGATAGCGTGCGGGGTGATCGGATGCGGGCCGTGGGGACGGGAGATTTTGCAGACGCTGGCGTTGCTGCCGAATGCCCCGGTGGTGGCGGTGTGCGACAATTACGAACCATTCCTGCGGCGCGGGAAGGAAGCGGCGCCCAAGGCGGAGGGGTTTACGGATTACCGGCAGTTGCTGGCGAAGAAAGAGGTGCAGGGGGTGATCGTGGCGACGCCGTCGCATCAGCATCGGGATATCGTGGAGGCGGCGCTGGCTGCGGGGAAGCATGTGTATTGCGAAGCGCCGCTGGCGGTGACGACGGAGGACGCGCGGGCGATTGCGGAGGCGGCGAAGGCGGCGGTGAAGGTGAATTTCCAGGCGGGATTGCAGGGGCGGTCGAATCCGCAGCGGCATTTTTTGCTGCAATTCATCCGGAGCGGGGCGACGGGCAAGGGTGTGCTGGCGCGGTCGCAATGGCACAAGAAGGAAAGCTGGCGACGGACATCTCCGAACGCGGACCGGGAGAAGGTGATCAACTGGCGGTTGCGGAAGGAGACGTCGGCGGGATTGATTGGCGAGGTGGGAATACATCAATTGGATTTGATCAGCTGGTTTCTGAGCGCGCGGCCGGCGGCGGTGTCGGGGTTCGGCGGGATATTGAACTGGAACGATGGGCGCGACGTGGCGGACACGGTGCAGGCGGTGTTCGAGTTTCCGGAATCGCTGAACTACGTCTACGACGCGACGCTGGCGAACTCGTTCGACGCGGATTACGACATGATGTATGGGACGGACGCGGCGATCATGATGCGCGGGAGCAAGGCATGGATGTTCAAGGAGGTGGACTCGCCGTTGCTGGGCTGGGAGGTGTACGCGCGCAAGGACCAGTTTTATCAGGAGACGGGAATCGCGCTGGTGGCGAACGCGACCAAGCAGACGGCGCTGCAGAACAAGGCGACGGACGAAACGCCGCCGACGGAGACGGCGCTGCATTATGCGCTGGAGGCGTTCGTCACGAATTCGGGCGTGGTGGCGGCGGGCGTGGAGGATTTCACATCGAATTTCGGGAATGACCCGTCGGCACTGCGCGAGTACCTGGCGGGGTTGGGGAAGGCGCGCCGGCCGGCGGCGGGATACGAGGAGGGCTACGCGGCGACGGTGATGGCGATCAAGGCGAACGAGGCGGTGGTGAGGGGGCAGAGGGTGGTGATGGAGAAGGAGTGGTTTGAGATCTGACGAAGAAAAATTTAACCACGAATGAACACGAATCGACACCAATCTGGAAGAAGGAGAGATGGACGTTCTGCTTCGGGCGTCAGCCGGCGGCGATTTCTCAAGACGGCGGCAGCGGCGGTGGTGTTGCCGACGATTGTGCCGGGCAGCGTGTTCGGAAGAGGAGAGAAACCAGCGCCGTCGAATCGGATTACGCTGGGCGTGGTGGGTTGCGGGTGGCAGGGCCCGTCGAATACGAAGGCGTTTCTGGCCTTGGATGATTGCCAGGTGGTGGCGGCGTGCGATCTGGACAAACAACACCTGGACGATCAGGTCAGGACGATCAACGAGCATTACAAGAACGAGGATTGCCGGGCGTATCATGATTACCGCGAATTGCTGGCGCGGAAGGACATTGACGCGGTGATGCTGGCGGTGCCGGACCATTGGCACGCGCTGGTGGCGGTGGAGGCGGCGCGGCAGGGCAAGGATATTTATGGCGAGAAGCCGCTGGCCAAGACCATCGCCGAGCAGCAGGCCATCGTGAGGGCGGTGCGGAAGCACGGGCGCATCTGGCAGACGGGATCGTGGCAGCGGTCGGTATCGAACTTTCACAAGGCGGCGGAGATTGTGAGGAATGGATTGATCGGCAAGGTGACGCTGGTGGAGGTGGGCTTGCCCGGGGGACACACGGATTTTGCGAAGACCGGCGACCGGATGACGCCCACCCCGCCGCCACCCGAGCTGGATTACGAAACGTGGATAGGGCCGTCACAGATGATGCCATACATCTGCGCGCGAGTGCACAAGAACTGGCGGTGGAATTACAACACGGGCGGCGGGCAGTTGATGGATTGGATCGGGCACCATTGCGACATCGCGCACTGGGGATTGGATTTCGACCGGTCGGGGCCGTCGGAGGTGGAAGGGCACGGGGAATTCCCTGCGTCGGACGCGGTTTGGAACACGTGCACGAAATACCGGATCGAACTGCAATATCCCAAAGATGTAAAGATGACGATCGCGGGCGGATACCCGGAGATCAAAGGCGGCACGAAATGGATCGGGACGGATGGATGGGTGTGGGTGGATCGGGGGAAATTCGAGGGCTCGAATCCGGAGTGGCAGGACTACCGGCAATTGCCGGATGAACTGCGGAAGGTGAAGCTTTACGAATCGAGCAATCACCAGCGGAACTTTCTTGATTGCGTGAAATCGCGGCAGCCGACGATCACGCCGGTGGAGACGGCGCATCATTCGGCGATTCCGGGCCACCTCGGTTTGATCGCGATGCTGACGGGGCGGAAGATCAAATGGGATGTGGAGAGGGAGAAGATCATCGACGATCGGGAAGCCGGGAAATTGCTGGGGAGGGAATATCGGAAGCCGTGGCGGTTGGGGTGAGCGAGTTGGGGTGGTTTGACCGGCTGCTTTCGCCACACTACCTTCCCCGAATGTTCCTTTCGCGCGCAGTTTGGTACTGTCTGGCGGCTGCCTGTTTGATGGGCGCGCGCGTCGAGGCGGATACCATTACGCTCGAGGCGTCGAACGACACGACACTGAACGCGGGCAAGCCGGACAATAACCTGGGAGGGTCGACCACGCTGATTGTGGGCACGACGGCAGTCGGGGTGTCGAATCGGGCGCTGGTGAGATTCGACGTGGCGGCTGCGGTCCCGGCGAAGGCGGTGATTGCGTCGGTCCGGGTTTCGCTGGTGGACGTCTCGCATTCGCGAATTTTCAAGCCATCCCATTTCGAGTTCCACCGGGTAATGGTGAATTGGGGTGAGGGGAAGAAATCGGGTCCATTGGGAGGCGTGGCTGCGGAAGGCGAGGCGACATGGAGGCAGCGGTTTTCGACGAATCGGCCCTGGGCAGCGCCGGGTGGCAGCCCGGGAAATGATTACGCAGCGCAACCGAGCGTTTCGCTTGCGATGGAGGGAGGGTTGACGAATACCTGGGGAACCACACCGCAACTGGTTGCGGACGTCCAGAACTGGCTGGACAATCCGATGGCGAATTTCGGCTGGCTGATTCTCAGCGACCGGGAGGGATCGTCCGGCACGTCGCGCCGTTTCGCGTCGCGCGAAGCTTCGGGGCGGGAGGGGCCGAGACTCGAGATTGAGTTTGCGGCGGGGCGCTGAGGGCGCGTTCGTCACCCGAAATTTACTTGCGGCAGATCGATATATACGCACATATATATCGAAGGATTTGATGGCGACTCAAACCCATGAGGATGGTTGCGGGTGCGCGGCTTCGCGCGGAGGCTGCCGCGCCGGGAGGTTCGCCTTTACGCTGGTCGAATTGCTGGTGGTCATCGCGGTGATTTCGACCATTGCCGCATTGTTGCTGCCGGCGCTGGCCCGGGCCAAGGCCAGGGCGCATTCGTCGGAGTGCGCGAGCAATCTCAAGGAATGGGGGCTGGCATATCGGATGTATGCGGACGACAACGACGATTATCTTCCGCGTCGCGGCCAGGGAGTGCAGGTGCTGGCGCAGATTGACCGGCCGCAGGATTGGTTCAACGCCCTGCCGCCGTATTTTGCGGGGGCGTCGTATCAGCAACTGATCACAAACAACCTGAGGCCGGCGGCGCGCAGCCAGTCGCTGTTCATCTGCCCGGCGGCCGGCGATCCGGGGAGCAATTATTTTCTGCCTTACGGGATGAACATGAATCTCTGCCCGTGGAATCTTCCGGACCAGATCAAATTCAGCAAGGTGGTCCAACCCACGTGTGTGGTGACGCTGGCGGACGCGCCCGGGCCGTATGCATCCACGTATCCGTCCAGCAAGCCGTACAGTATTGTGGCGCGCCACGCCGCACGCATCAACCTGCTGTTCCTGGACGGGCAGGTCCAGGGCTACGCGGGCTCGTATGTAGGGTGCGGCGTGGGCGATCCGGGACTTGCGGATGTGCGCTGGCTTACGGGAACGGACAGTGACGAACAGGCACATAATTACTGAAGATCCCTGATGAAGCGGCTTATTCGCATCCTTCCCGCCCTGATGCTGCCGATGCTGTTTGGCGGGTCGTGCGGTCGCAAGGCGGACGTTCCTGCCGACGCCCGCGTGGTTCGGTGCGCTGTGATCGGCGGTATGACGATGACCGGCCTGTGGCCGGAGATCGCACGGAGGTTCGAGGCGCAAACCGGGTATCGCGCGGAGGTAGTGGTCACCGGGCCGCGTCCCGATCTCGACAAGGTGATGCGTGAAGGGGGCGTTGACCTGCTCACCATGCACTCCGGCGACATCACCACTGATCTTGTGGCGGATGGTTTCGCCGTGAACATGCGGCCCTGGACGCGAAATGAGTTGTGCATCCTCGGTCCGCCGGACGATCCGGCGCACATTCGAGGGATGACCAATGGGGCGGCGGCGTTAAGGAAGATTGCGGAGGCCCACGCGCGTTTTGTGGATTTCCAGGGAATCGGCAGCCGTGAACTGACGCACAATCTGTGGCGGCTGGCGGGCACGGAGCCGAAGGGCGAATGGGTGCTGAAGGACGAGACAGTTTCGAAGTGGAACATCCTGCAATTCGCCCGCACGAACGACGCGTACGTGATCGTTGGCTACATCCCGGCGCGGTTGCAGAAGATGAATGCGCAGGGGATGGAGATCATGGTGAAGGACGATCCGATCATGCGGCGACCGTTCATCGTGATGGAGGCCAATCCGAAAAGGTTTCCGCAGGTCAACGCCGCCGGCGCGCGGGCGCTGTCGGATTTTCTGTTGTCGTCGACAGTGCAGAATTTTCTGGTCGAGTTTGGCACCCAGACGAACGGTCCGGGGCCGCTGTTTTTTCCGATTGATCCGCTTAACCGGCAAAATCAGAAAGCCAACGAAAAGAGGCTATGAGACCCACAACCCGGATTCTGGCGGCCATCGGGACCTGCCTGGCGATCCACCCCTGGGCGGGGCGTGCTGACTCCAGTTATCTCATCAACAATACGACAGCGGACGCATTCCTGGCGGCCGGGTCGCCGGGCAACCCGTTGGGCGCGAACCTCACCACTCTCAATTTTGGCGGCGCCGGAACATTGGCCATCGCGCCGGCCTCATCGGTGAAGGGAGAGTTCGACAGTATCATCAAATTCAATTCGGCCGGGGCGGTTTCGCAATTCAACAGCACCTATGGTCCCGGGAGCTGGAAGATCACGGGGTTCACGCTGTCACTGGCGAGCAATTTTGGCGGACAGGGTGAGCAGCCAAATCTCAACGCTTTAAACACCATCAATGCGGGAAGCTTCGGAATCGACTGGCTGGGCTACGATGCGTGGGTGGAAGGCAATGGCGGCGGCATGGGCACACCTGGGTATCCGGCGGCGAACAATTTTGTGACGTTTCAATCCATTTCCACTTTGTTTTCCGCGGGCTCTTCCTCTCTGGGCACGTATGCATACAATCCACCCGGGGACAATATTTACGTCAGCTATTCCCTGCCGGTGGATTCGAGTTTCGCGGCGGATGCTGCCGCGGGCGGGGACATCTCCCTTTATTTCTACGCGGCGGACAACGAGGTCAGCTATCTCTTCAACGCCCGCAGTTTTGGTTCGAACCACCCGGAATTGGACATTACCGCCACTGCAGCGCCGGAGCCCTGGACGATGGCATTGCTCGGCCCCGGATTTGCCGGGCCTCTCGTGCTGCGCAGTTGGAAGCGGCGCAAATGAGCTGGGTCCGAACAGTTCTGGCGGGATTGGTGCTCGCCGGGATTTGCCGCATCGCTGACGCGCAGATGACCAACAGCACGATCAGCACCGGGGATGCCTTTCTGGCGACCGGCTCCCCGGGCAACCCTGACGGAAATAATCTCACGAACCTCAACTACGGCGGGGCGGGCGCGCTGGTGGTGGCGCCGCCGTCTTCGAACAAGGGTGAGTTCCAGTCGGTTCTCAAATTCAACCTGTCTGACGTTGTTGGCGCTTTTAACACCAATTACGGTGCGAACGGTTGGATTGTCAGCGGGATGACGCTCAAATTGACCGGCAATTTTGGCGGCGCCGGAGAACAGCCGTTCAATCCCATTTTCCCGGCGGTCAGTGGCGGACAGTTTGTGATCGAGTGGCTCTCGAATGACAATTGGGCGGAGGGAACCGGCAATCCCAATCTGCCGACGATGGACGGTGTGACGTACGATTCTCTTCCCGGCCTGCTATCGGAGCCCCACGCAATTCTTTCCACGAATACTTATGTCCCTCCCGGCGATAATGTGCCGGCGGTGTATACACTCCCACTCAACACCAGTCTCGTGGCGGATGTGGTTGCGGGCGGGGATGTCACGCTGCTGCTGCGGGCCGCGGATGGGCAGATCGCGTATCTGTTCAATTCGCATGATTATGGGCGAGGGAACGAACCGGTGCTGCAGGTGGCGGCCAGTCCGGTGGGACCGACCATTGTGGCCGGCTTTTTCACGAACGGCGTATTTCATATCAACGCCCGTGGTATTCCGAACGCGCAATACCAGGTGCAGGCGTCGGTGGACCTGGGCGGGACCAATTGGTTGAGCGTGGGGACCAGCACGGCGGATTCGACCGGATTGATGCAGTTCGATGATACGGGAGGGTCGGGCGGAATCCGGAAATTTTATCGGCTCTCACATTGACGGCCGCTTCTGCGGATTCGGAGCCGGTATCTGCGTCGGAAAAGCTTGTATTCCGACTACTACTGTGGTTAATGAGGTGAAGTGCACTAGCTGTTCGTCCGTTAAGCAGAAACCCATTCCAATCCCATGGAACTCAAGATTCAGTGCGTCTGCGGCCAGAAGTACAAGTTTGACGTGGAGCCCGTCAATAACCGCATGCCGTTCGTCGTCCAGTGTCCCGTTTGCGGTGCGGATGGGACGGAAACCGCCAATCGGACGCTGGCGCAGAGTCCGCCGGCAACGGCCTATGCCGCGGCGCCGGCTTATGCGGCAGCTCCGGCTCCGGCTTACGCAGCCGCTCCCGCCGCACCACCGCCGCTGCGGGCAGTTTCGCCCATGGTCCCCGCGGCCGCGCCACCGCCATTGGTTCCTGTGGCGTCGCCGAGCATTGCGCAGCGTCCGGGGCGTCCGCTGCCCTCGGCGCCGGCGCTGGTTCCGGCACCGGCGAGCGCGGAAGTCAGGGCGCCTTTGGGTAAGGGTGTTTTAGGAGCGCTCATTGGGGCTGCGGTGGGTTCCGGCCTCATGTTTGGCTTCACTTTGCTCGCCGGATTTCGATTTCCTCTGCTGGGCACAGGCATCGGCATCCTGACCGGCTACGGTTCGCAGATTCTGGCCAAGGGAGGGGACACCAGTCTCGGAGGAATAGCGGGAGCCATTGCCGCCGTAAGCATTTTGGGCACTCTCTACCTTATTTATGGGGAGTTTCCCATCAGCGGCATCATTTCAATCGTGATTGGCGCCGGATTCGCCTACCGCCGGGCTTCCGCCACTTAAACCGCCGATCGCACGACGCCGCCGTCGGCCCGCAGTGCTGCGCCATTCGTCGCCGAAGACAGTGGACTGCAAACAAACGTGACCATTGCGGCGACTTCCTCCGGGGTGGCAAAGCGTTTGAGCAATGAGCTTGGCCGCACGCTTTGGAAGAATTCCCGTTCCACCTGCTGCTCGCTGGTTTTGCCGGCCTCCGCCAGTTGCCTGACGAATTGGCCCACGCCTTCCGACAACGTTGGACCCGCCAGCACGGCGTTCACCGTGACGCCAGTGCCCGCCGTGGTTTCCGCCAGTCCGCGCGACACGGCCAATTGCGCGGTCTTGGTCATGCCGTAGTGGATCATTTCGGAGGGAATGTTCACGCCGGATTCGCTGGAGATGAAGACGATCCGTCCCCAGTTCCTTTGCTTCATCCCGGGCAGATAGGCGCGGCTCAGGCGCACGCCGCTCATCACGTTCACCTCGAAGATGTGCTCCCAGTCTTCGTCGGTGATCTGTTCGAAAGGCCTGGGCTGATAAATGCCCACGTTGTTGACGAGGATATCCAGCTCTGGAATCTGCCGGGTAAGCACTTCCGCGCCGGCGCCCGTGGAGAGGTCCGCGACGGCGGCCAGCAGTTCGCCGGTCGCGCCCGTGGAGCGGATTTTCTGGATGGCGTGCGCGACGCGTTCCGCGGAACGGCCGTTGACCACGACGCTGGCCCCTTCACGCGCGAGAGCGGTTGCGATCGCCAGCCCGATGCCGGCGGTCGAACCGCTCACCAACGCCCTTTTGCCCCGCAATTGCAGATCCATGGCCGTGCCCTTCCGCCCTGGCGATTACGCCGCGGCCTTGACCGTTTCCAGTTTCTCGATCTGCTTGCGCAGTTTCAGCAGCGCGGCGTTCTGGATCTGCCGGATCCGTTCGCGCGTCACGCCGAACTTCTGCCCAACCTCCTCGAGCGTCCGTTCATTGTCTCCGTCCAGGCCGAAGCGGTAACGCAGGATCTCCGCCTCACGCGGCTCCAGCGTCGCCACCAATTCGCGCAACATGGACGTGTTAGTCTTCTCTTCCAGGTGCTCGTAGGGCGTGTCCGCCGTCTCGTCCTTCACCACGTCGGCGATGCGGCTGGTCTCGTCGTCGCCCAGGGGCGCTTCGAGGGACGCGGGCCGGATGGCCGCGGTCCGCAACTGCGCGACCTTTTGTGCGCTGAAGCCCAACTCGTCGCCGAGTTCCTCGTCCGTGGGCTCCCGGCCCAGCACTTCCTGGAGTTTCACCGCCGCCTGGCGCATGTGGAACAGCTTGTCCACCACGTGGACCGGCAGGCGAATGGTCTTCGACTGGTTCGCAAGCGCGCGCTTGATGGCTTGTTTGATCCACCACGCGCTGTACGTGGAGAGCTTGGCGCCCTTGGCCGGATCGAACCGTTCCACGGCCTTCATCAGGCCCATGTTGCCTTCGTTGATCAGGTCGAGCAGGGGCATGCCGTAGTCCTCGTATTCGCGGGCGATCTTGACCACGAGGCGCAGGTTGGCCTTGATCATCTGCTCGCGCGCTTTTTTGTCGCCTTTCTTGATGCGCGCGGCGAGTTCGTTCTCCTCCTGCAAGGTCAGGAGCTTGGTCTGCCCGACTTCGCGGAGGTAGAGGTTAAAGGCCGTGTTGCCGTCGTACGGCTGGTGCTCCCGTTGCAGCGGTTCGTCGTGGGAAGCTTCGCGCGGCACCAGCGGCAGGGCGTCAGGGACCAGTTTCCCTGCTTCCCCAACCCTCGAATGTGTCCTGAGGGCCACTTCCACCGGTTCGTGTTTCACAAGGTTGCGGCGCGCAAAGGGCTTTCGGCCGTGACTGCGGCTGCTGCGTGGTGTCCGGACGCTCAATACCTTCGGTTTTCTCGTTATTCTGTTATGTCGCTTCACAAAAAGTCTTTCGTTTTCCAATTTTCAAATATCGGTTGCGTGAGTTGCGTTGAGATCAACAAGTCCCTGCCAAAACCGGGGACCTCCCCTGCTGAGACAGGATCTGGCGCTGATGTTCTGCCCAATGCCGTGCGTCCCGGACCTTCTCTTCCGCGAGAACGGGCAGGAACAGGAGCGGGTAGGGTGTGCTCCAAGCCAGCGCCTCGGCATCACCGAGCGCCTGGCGCATGATCTGTTCGGGAACGTTTCGGTCGCTTTCGGCGGTCAAGCTTGCAATCACCCGCTCGCGCAGTTGATTGAATTTGGCGGCCAGGTTGCGGCAAACCTCCATCGTGCCGGCCACGAGCGATTCTGGCTGATGATTATTCCTGAGATACCAACGATTTTCCGTGTTCATAGGCTTTCCATCTGTCTTCTGGCATTAGGGTGACTGGTCAACTATACTGGCCGATTTCATTTCGACCGCACCTTCATTCTGACGTATTCCCGGTGCCCCGTCTTCATCCCAAAAACCCTTTGATCCGTACTTGTCTGACACCGAGGCCGATTTTATGTTTCAAACTCTGCTGGACTTTTTTATTCCAGCTATCTTTTCTAATGCCGTATTGACAGTAGCACACTAGACCGACCAGTCAACTATATTTTTGACCTGAGCGTATTTTGCCCGGGTTTAGGCCAATATCCGGTTATTGTGGGTATTGTGGATATTCCTCCAGTTTGGCAGCTTGCGGGCATTTTCCCGCTTAACGAATGGGGGAGGAATTGGCTTAATGGTACCCATGCGAATTACTGGTGGCAGGGCTTCGGGGCGGATTTTGAAGGTTCCCAAGGGTTATGACGTCCGCCCGACCCCCGATCTCGTCAAACAGGCGATATTCAACAGTCTGGGCGCGCGGGTCCAGGGAGCTTCGGTCCTCGAACTTTTCGCGGGAACGGGAGCTTTGAGCCTGGAATGCCTCAGCCGTGGGGCGGCGCATGTCGTTTGCGTGGAGAAAGCGGAGCGCCACGCCCGCGCCATCCGGCAAAATGTGGCGGCCATCGAGGCGGCGACCGATTCGGTGGAAATTCGAGTGCAGGATGTGTTCACCGCGATGGCTCAGTTGCACTCGTCGGGAAGACAATTTGACCTTGTGCTTGCCGATCCGCCTTACGGGGAAAAGAACGTCGGCCGCCGTTCTGAATCACTCGCCCAGCGGTTGCTGGACGACCCGCATCTTCCCCATTTGCTCACCGCGGGCGGTCTGCTGGTGCTGGGACACACCAAACGGGACACGCTGGAACTTCCAGCGCCCTGGTGCGAGGTGAAGATGCTGAAGCATGGCGACAGCATCTTCCGGTTGCTCAGTGCGACCCCCAAACAGGCGGCGGCTTGAGGGCGTCCGCTCCCGTGAATCGAGATTTGGCTTGTGAAAGCGGGCATAGTCGCCTAGTTACGCAGTTGTCACGGGATTTATGAACAGCGGGCACACTTGGAAATTCTTTCGCGCCGGGGGCTTTGACCAGGTGCGGCTCGACACGGGATCGGACCTTGCGGCACTGGGCGAGCTTGACCAGAAGCTCTGGACCGCGCTGGCCTGTCCCGCGCGCGGCCTGGAATTTGACGCGCGCACGCTCGCGCTGATCGACACTGACAACGATGGCCGCATCCGCGCTCCCGAAATCATCGCCGCCACCCGCTGGGCCTGCGCCTCGCTGAAGAACCCGGATGACCTTGTCAAATCGTCCGATTCGCTTCCGCTGCGCGCGATCAACGATGCCACGGCCGAGGGCAAGCAACTTCTTTCCTGCGCGCAGCAGATCCTGGCCAATCTCGGAAAGAAGAATGCGGAGGTCCTCACCCTCGAGGATACTTCCGACACGGTAAAGATTTTCGCGCAGACGCGGTTTAACGGCGACGGCATCATTCCCGCCGAAGCCGCGGATGCGGCGGCCGACCAAGCCGTCATTGCCGACATCATCGCGTGCGCCGGCGCGGAGACGGACCGCAGCGGGCTGCCGGGCGTGAGCCAGGCGAAGGTGGATTTGTTTTTCACGGAGGCCCAGGCGTATTCCGATTGGTGGAAGAAGGCCGAAGGCGACCAGGTCATTTTGCCGCTGGGCGTCGCGACGGAAGCGGCGTTTGCCGCGGTCCAGGCGGTGCGCCGCAAGGTGGACGATTATTTCACGCGGTGCCGGCTGGCTGGTTTCGATCCGCGCGCGATCACGGCGTTGAATCGCGAAGAGAAGGAATACCTGACGTTCACCGCGAAGGACCTGACCATTTTCACCGCGGAGATCGCCGCGCTTCCGCTGGCGCGAATCGAGGCCGACCGACCACTGCCCCTCAAGGAGGGTCTGAACCCGGCGTGGACTGATGCGATCGCGAAGCTCCACACGGACGCGATCAAGCCGTTGCTGGGAGAAAGCACGTATTTGACGGAGGCCGACTGGCTGATCTTGAACGTGAAACTGGCTCCATATGAAGCGTGGAGCGCGGGCAAGGTGGGGGCATTGGTGGAGAAACTGGGACTGCCGCGCATCCGCGAAATCCTCGCGGGCAAGGCGCGCGAGACCATTACCGGGTTGATCGCCACCGACAAGGCGCTGGAGCCCGAGGCCAACGCCATCGCCGCCGTGGATCGGCTGGTGCGGTACCATCGCGACCTCTACCGGCTGCTGAACAATTTCGTTTCCTTTCGTGATTTCTATCAGCGCAGTGCCAGGGCGATCTTCCAGGCGGGCACGCTTTATCTGGACCAGCGGAGTTGCGACCTGGTGCTGGGCGTGGAGGATGGCGGGAAGCACGCGATCATGGCCACGCTGGCGGGCAGTTATCTTGCGTATTGCGATTGCGCGCGGCCGGCGAGCGGGGAGAAGCGCCAGATCGTCGCCGCTTTCACCGACGGCGACTCCGACAACTTGATGGTCGGGCGCAACGGAATCTTTTACGACCGGCAGGGACGGGATTGGGACGCGACGATTTCGAGGATCGTGGAGAATCCGATCAGCATTCGGCAGGCATTCTGGTCGCCATACAAGCGGCTGGCGCGGTTCATCCAGGAGCAGGCGGCCAAGCGCGCCGCGGCGGCGGACGCCAAGTCGATGGACCAATTGACGCAGACCGCCGCGGGCGCGGAAAGCGCGGGCGCAGGCAAGCCTGTGGAGCCGAAGAAAATCGACACCGGCCTGATCAGCGCGCTGGCGATCGGCGCCGGCGGACTCGGCGCCATGTTGGGCGCTGTTGTCGGCGGGTTTCTCGGCCTGGGTTTTTACATGCCATTGGGCGTGATCGGGGTGCTGCTGCTGATCTCCGGTCCCTCGATGATTCTCGCGTGGTTGAAACTGCGCCAGCGCAACCTGGGTCCGCTGCTCGACGCGAACGGTTGGGCGGTGAATACGAAGGCCCGCATCAACGTGCCCTTTGGCCGCTCGCTCACCAAGGTCGCCGAACCGCCGCGCGGCGCGGCGAGCGACCTGGTGGATCCTTTCGCCGACGGCAAAAGCGGGAGAAACTGGACGTTATTCGTTTTGGCGCTGCTGGCGGCCCTGGCCGCAACCTTGTTTTACGTGCATCGAACCTACCAGCTTTCGATCACCAGACGCGACGCGGGCAAACAGCAGGGCACGAACGCCGTTTCGGCGGTGTCGACGAACGCAGTCACCAACGCGGTGGCTCCCGCGAAATAAAAGAGCTTAGTCGTAAGGAGACGAGGAGAGTTCCAGGTCGCGCAGGTTGGGTCCCACGAGGGCGCCGAGGTGGTCGCCGGCGACGTAGATGACCACTGCGAAACCCAGCAGCGCAACCAGCAGCGCGAGAAAAGACCAGAAATGGCGTGATTCGAAACGTTCGAGTTTGCGGGCGAAGCCGATCAGCGCGATGATTCCCGCGACCACGATCACCGCGTCCACGCTCGCCCGCTGCCAGTAGCTGCCGCCGAGGTGCAGCCACATCCCGAATTCATCGAAGGTCAATCCCAGCGCGAATCCGTAAACGAGCGCGGTGCGATCCGCCGCGCGGCCGGAGGGCCGCTTGAACAATGCGTAGCCTGCGACTGCGGAGAGCAGAAAAATGCCGTAGTTCAAATGGTGAACGTGGGTCCCCTGCAGAAAAAGAAACAGATTGGGGATGCGGTGGGACATGATGAGAAACACCATCGCGCGCGAAATCGCGAACGTCAGCAGGAAGCCGAAAAGCGCGCGCCGGGCCAGGCGATTGGCGGCGGTTTCCCGGCAAACGGATGTGTGGCTCATAAGGTTATCCGGCAGTTATATCCCTTTTCACGCGCCCGGATTAACCTGTCCACGGCGTCCTGTAAATCTATTTTGGCGCTGTTTTTGGCAGTCATCTATGGATTGACTTTTGTGAACAAAAGGTAATTCTAGAGGGCATAATGAGAACCAGTGAGCGCCTTCATCTCCCTGTGTGCGCTGTTTTCGGGGAAATGCCGGGCCGGCTTGGAAAAATGCATTCCAGGGAGGATTTGCTTCCGAGACGAGCGTTCCGGTTCTTTTCGGATGATAATCGGATTCAGCGGTAGCACCCACTCAACTTCAATTCATCAGGCAAGCATTCCCATGAGTAGTACCAAACGCCTAGTTACCGCCTTGTTGTTGTCCCTGTTTTGCCTTCCGGCACTTTCTGTTCCCCTGGGGACGGCCTTCATTTACCAGGGCAACCTTCAGCAATCCGGGGTTGCCGCCAATGGGCTGTTTGATATCCAGGCTTCCTTGTGGGACGCCGTCACCAATGGAACGCAGAAGGGCACGACCCAGACGTTCACAGCGGTTGCGGTGACCAACGGGTTGTTCACGCTGAGTCCCGATTTCGGCGCGGGAGTGTTTGATGGAACCGCCCGCTGGCTGGAATTGGATGTGCGCACCAACGGCATCGGCAGTTACGTTGCCCTCAACCCGCGCCAACCGGTGACCGCCACGCCGTATGCGCTGGAGGCTCTCAATTCGCTGAATGCGACGGTGGCGACGAGCTTCACGGGAGCTGTCCAGGACGGGCAGCTTTCGACCAACGTGGCGCTGCTGAATCACGGCGATGTCTTCTCGGGAAACGTGGGTGTCGGTCCCACGGCCACCAATCCGGTTGCACCGCTCACTGTCTCGGGGCGTCCGACTGGCTCCGCGGTCGGTTCGGTGACCACCAGCAATACTCCCGCCGGGGTGGCCGTGGCTGGTTCATTTGCGTATGTGGCGATGACCAACGGATTGCAGGTATTCGACGTGAGCAATCCCGGCGCGCCGGTCAGCCTGGGATCGTTGGGACTCGGCGGCCAGCAGTCTTCGGTCGCGGTTGCGGGCCGTTTCGCGTATCTCTCCGGGCCGACGAACAGCATTTTCAGCATTGTGGACGTGAGCACGCCCGGCGCGCCGGCATTGGCGGAGACTATTTCAACCGGCGGAAATCCGAATTCGGTAACGATCGCAGGCCGGTACGCTTATGTGGCGAACAGCACGGGAAACCTGCTGCAGGTGATTGATGTGGGGAACTCGACCAACGCCAGCATTGTCGGCGCGGTAACGACCGCCAACGGGCCGAGCGGCACGGCGATATCGGGCCGGTATGCCTACGTGGTGAACACGCAGAGCAATTCGCTCCAGGTGATCGATGTGAACGTACCGTCCGCGCCGATCGTGACGGGAACCGTGCCCAGCACCGGGGCGGTGGCGGTGGCGGTCTCAGGCAAATTTGCCTTCGCCGTCACCACAAATAGCGTGCTGCAAGTGTTCGATGTGAGTAATCCGTCGGCCCCGACCGCGGTGGGTTCGGTGGGCACGGGCAATCTGCCGGTGGCCTTGACGGTGGCTGGCCGCAACGCGTGGGTATTGAACTCCGGTGACGGCACGCTGCAGACCTTCGATGTGGGCAATCCGGCGACTCCCGTGAGCCTTGGCACCATTAGCGCGGGCGCGGGTGCTTCGGGTCTGGCAGTGGCGGGCCGGTATGCGTACGTGGTTAACCGGACGGCGGCGACTTTACAGGTGTTCGATCTGGGCGGTGCGTACATTCAGCAACTGGAGGCCGGCTCGACGATGCTTGGCACTCTGCAAACGCGCGGGCCGGCGGTTGTGGGTCAGAATCTCGATGTGCGCGGTGGTTTCACGGCCAGCGGCAGCGCGCGAATTTCAGGCGGTGTGCAGGTGGACGGCGCACTCAGGGCCGGCGCCTTGCAGGGCGACGCCTTTGGGCTGACCAATTTGAATGGCACCAACCTGACCGGTGTTGTTTCCGACAGCCGGCTATCGAGCAATGTCGTCTTGCTGAGCAAGACTTCCGTGTTTACCAACGGGGTGGGAATCGGCGCACTGGCGACAAATGTGATTGCTCCCTTGACCGTCTCCGCGCGGGTGCCGACGAATGCCACCGGTACGGTCGGCACGATCAACACCCCGCTGGCCGTGGCCGTTTCGGGCTCGTTTGCGTACGTGGGCGCCGCGTCAGCCTTGCAGATCGTTGACTTGACCGTTCCCAGTGCGCCGACGGTGTTGGGATCGGTTACGCTAGGCAGCCAAGTGGCCTCCGTGGCGGCGGCGGGACGTTACGTTTATGCGGTGTACGGCGGCACGCTGGGTATCGTGGATGTCTCGAATCCCGCGAGTCCCGCTCTCGTCGGCTCGGTAGTTGCGGGCACCGGCACGAGTTACGTGGCAGTGGCAGGGCGGTACGCTTACGTCACGATCGCGAATTTTGACACGATGCAGATTGTGGATGTCAGCAACCCGGCGCAACCGGTGCTGCTCGGTACCAAGTTGATCAGCGGCGAAGCCGATGCTGTGGCGGTGGCGGGCAAGTACTTGTACGTGGTAAGCACCGCGGGGAATGCGATTTTTGTGCTGGATGTTTCGAATCCCGCGTCGCCGACGCTGGTGGGTTCGGTGGGCGTCACGGGACCGTCGGCCATCAGTGTGGTGGGCCGGTACGCTTATGTGGCGGCTTCCGGGGGGTTGCAGATCATTGACGTGGGGAATCCTGGCGGGCCCGCCATCGCCGGTTCGGTTGCGGCGGGCAGTTCACCGGATGCGATTGCCGTGACGGGCCGCAATGCCGCCGTGTTGAACCTGGGCGACAACACGTTGCAGTTGTTCGATGTGTCCAATCCGACCAGTCCGTTCAGTTTGGGGAAGGTGTCCACCGCGTCGGGCGCGGCGGCCGTGGCGCTGGCGGGGCGTTACGCGGTGGTGGTCAATCGCATTTCGTTCAACCTGCAGGTATTCGACCTGGGCGGCGCTTATATCCAGCAGTTTGAGGCCGGGTCGACCCTGACGGGGACGTTGCAAACCCGCGACAGTGCGGTGATTGGGAACGAGCTGAATGTTGCCGGCGGGCTGACAGTGAGCGGGAGCGCGCGGATTTCCGGGAATGTCGGCATCAATGGCACGGTCACGGCGACCTTGTTCCAGGGCGACGGGTCCGGGCTGACCAACGTTGCCCCCAGCTCCTTTCAGTGGCAGGTACTGAGCGGCACTTCGCAGGCTGCCGCGCCGAACGTCGGGTATGTGGCGGTCAATCCCGCCCAGACCACCATCACGCTGCCGACCACGCCCGCGACGGGAGATGTGGTGAGGGTGAGCGGCGCGGGCGCGGGCGGCTGGATATTGGCGCAAAACGCGGGACAAGTCATCGTGGCCAGGAACCTGGGCGGCACCACGGGGATCAACTGGATGCCGCGTTTCACGAACAGCACATGGAGCGCGATAGCGACCTCCTCCGACGGCTCGAAACTGATCGCTGCGGTGGCGAGCGGCGGTGTTTATCTTTCCACCGATTCCGGAAAAACCTGGACCCTGCAAACTTTGCTGCCGACGGTTGCAAACTGGCGTTGCGTGGCATCCTCCGCGGACGGCACACACCTGGTTGCGATGATCAACGGTTCCGCCGCTTATACTTCCGCCAATTCAGGCACCAGTTGGAACACGCGAGCTTCCGGTTCGTGGCAGTCGGTTGCTTCATCTTCGGACGGAACCAAGCTGGTGGCGGCTGTTTCCGGCTCGGGCATCTATACTTCCACCGATTCCGGAGCCAATTGGACCCCGCGCCTGAGCGTTACCACTCCGCAAAGCGTTGCCTGCTCCTCGGACTTCTCGAAATTGGCCGCCGCCATTTCTTCCGGCCAGATCGTGGTTTCCAGTGACGGTGGCACCACGTGGCCCTCGCACACGGTGGTCAGCAACTGGCAGGCGGTGGCGTGTTCCTCGGACGGTTCGCACCTGGTGGCAGCCGTCAACGGCGGGCAACTCTGGACATCGCCGGACACGGGGAACACCTGGTCGGCGCATGCCAGCAGCAACACCTGGTACACTGTCGCTTCCTCGGCCAGCGGCACGAATTTGATTGCCGGCGTCAACGGCGGCCAGCTTTACACCTCCGCGGATGCGGGCAACACCTGGACGGGGGGCGGAGTGAGCGGGAATTGGTACTCGGTCACTTCGTCATCCGACGGTGGCAAGCTCGCCGCGGTGAATAATGGCGGTCAAATTTACACGGTTGTCCTGGTCACCAGCACCGGAACCGGAGGATTTCTTACGGGACCGGCAAATTCCACGATTGAGGTCCAATATATCGGCAATAATCAGTTTCTTATTCTCAATCACGAAGGAGCGATCACGGCAAATTGACGGGGGCGCTTGAAATGCGGAAGGAATTCAGCGGGATTCTGTGCCTGCGAAGGCACTCCTGTGCGCAGAAACGCACAGTATTCATGGGCGGTTACAAGGGTTTAAGCTCCCTTTCCAGACAACCTAATGAGCCTGAATAAGCATTTGCAATCGATTCATTGTTTCGTAAGCTGTCGGCTTTACTTGCGGTAAAATGCGACAGTTCGTCACCATTGCGGCCAATGCGTTCATGGAACTGGTACGGCAGCCGGTTTTCCTGCTGCTGATGACCAGTTCGGCCTTGTTCGAGATTTTCCTGGCGACGCCCTATTATTTCGCGTTTGGCGACGAGCCCAAGCTGGTGAAGAACAGCGTGCTGGCGGTGATGCTGCTGACGGGTCTTTTTGGGGCGGTGTTGAGCGCTTCGGCGTCGCTGGCGCGAGAGATCAAGGGCGGGACCGCGCTGGCCGTGCTATCCAAGCCGGTCGGTCGCGCGCCGTTTCTGCTGGCCAAGTATGCGGGACTGATCGCCGCCCTGACCGTGCTGACCTATGTGAACATGGTGGCGGCGCTGCTGACCAGCCGGATGGCGTTCGACGCCTACGGCACGACCGATCTGCTCGCCCTGATCCTTTTCGTCAGCGCCTTCCTGCTCGCGTATTTGCTTGGGGGTTTCAGCAATTTCTTTCTGCGCCGGCCTTTTGTCTCCGACACCGTGCTTTGCGGGGTGGTCCTGGTGACCGTCTCGTTCATTGTGATCAACTCGTTCGACCGGCTTGGGAAGCCGCAGGCTTTTGCCTCCGGTGTGGACTGGCGGATGGTTCCGGCGTCCATACTGATTCTTTTTGCGCTCTGGATTCTGGCCGGACTGGCGCTGGCGTGTTCCACGCGGCTGGACATGATTCCCACGCTGGCCATTTGTTCCGGACTTTTTCTGGTTGGGCTGGTGTCGCAGTACATGTTGGGCGCGCGGGTGCACGCGGGTTCGTGGTGGGCATCTGTGCTTTACACGGTGACACCGAATTGGCAGCTTTTTTGGTTCGCTGACGCGCTTGAGACCGGCAAGACTGAGTTTCACTGGGGATATGTGGCCCAGGCGCTGGGATACGTGGTCTGTTACGCGGGGGCGGTGCTGGCGGTGGCCACGATCCTTTTTGAAGATCGCGAGTTGAGCTGAGTTGAATTGATTTGAGCAGGCAATGGAACAAAAGACACAACAAAGCGGGCTGGTGAACCTTCTGACGCTGCTGGCCGTGGGCGCGGGCGGCTATGCCGCGGCGCGTTATGGAAACTCGCTCGCCGGGCAGGTGGCCAGCATTTTCATGGGGATTGGCGTGCTGGTCGCGGGGGTCAGCTGGTTCCAGACGCGGCTCGAGGAACGCGAACGGCTGGAAAAGCTGGAGTTTGACGAACTGAGCAAGTCCGCATCCAGCTCGGCATTGTTCAACGTTTCCGAAGCCGAGGTTTTCCCGGCCCAACGGTCCCGCGAACAGTTTGAGCGTTATTTTGTGCCGGCCTTCACGGTGTTGATTTTCCTGCTGCAGGTGGGAGGCGGGTATTTGCTGGGAGGCTGGCTGCGAAAGTCGGGGCCCTCGAATCTCGCGCAGCCGACGGTGTCGATGGAGCTGTTCGGGTTCTTCGCGCTGGTGCTGTTCGTGCTGGGCAAATTTTCCACCAGCATGGCGCGGCTGCAGAAACTGCGGCTGCTGCGGCCGGGCGCCAGTTATCTGCTGCTCTGCGCGTATCTTTCGGCGGTGGTTGCGCTGGGCATCGCGGCGGTGCAGGTGGGATTTCCGATGGCCGACCTTTATGTCGCGCGGGTGCTCGTGGGAATGCTGGTGCTTGTGGCGGTGGAAACGCTGATCAATCTGATCCTGGAGATCTACCGTCCGCGGGTGAAGGGGAAGGTTGAGTTGCCCCTTTACGAGAGCCGGCTGGTGAGCCTGCTGGGGCAGCCGGAAGGCCTGGTGACCACGGCGGCGCAGACGCTGGATTATCAATTTGGTTTCAAGGTGTCGGAGACGTGGTTTGCGCGCTATTTTGCGCAAGCGGCCGCGTGGCTGCTCTGGCTGCAATTGGGGGTGCTGCTGGGCTCGACCTGCGTGGTGTTCATCGAGACCGGGCAGCAGGCGCTGCTCGAGCGCTTCGGCCGGCCGGTGGGAGTTCTTGGTCCGGGGGCGCACCTGAAGCTGCCATGGCCGATCAGCACCGCCTATCGGTATCCGACGGAGCAAATCCAGACTTTCATCGTGGGGTCCGTGCCCGATCCCGCCTTTGCGTCGAGCCAGACGGTGCTTTGGACGGTTTCGCACGCGAAGGAGGAGAATTTCCTCGTGGCCAACCGCGAAGTGCCCGGTACGGAAACCGTGTCAACCGACACCAACAGCTTCGACAGCGGCGCGGCCAAGCGTCCGCCGCCGGTGAGCCTGTTGACGGTCAGCATACCCGTGCAATACCAGATCACGAATCTGACGGCGTGGGTTTACAACAACCAGGACCCGGCGACCCTGCTGCGGTACATCGCCGGGCGGGAGGTGGTGCGGTACCTGGTGAACGCGGATTTCCAGGAAATCATGTCGCACGGGCGCTGGGACGCGGCCAGTCACCTGCGCCAGCGCATCCAGGCGGAGGCGGACAAGCACGAGATGGGTGCGAACATCGTATTTGTGGGATTGCAGGACATTCATCCTCCGGGAGCGGTGGCTGGGGATTACGAGAAGGTGGTGGCGGCCACGGCGACGAAGGAAGCGACCATTCTTTCGGCGCGCGCGGAGGCGATCCGGACCAATGCGCAGGCCGATGCGGAGGCGTTCAAGATCGTTTCCGATGCGCAGGCGGACGCCCGGCGGCGTTGCGTGGACGCGCTGGCGCGGGCCGCGTTGTTCACGAACCAGCTTCCGGCATTTGCCGCGGCGCCATCGGTTTACGCTCAGCGCGCCTACCTTCAGATGTTCTCGCGGGCGGTGGCGGACGCGCGCAAATACCTCCTGCTTACGACGAACACGCAGGACGTTGTGATCCTTGATCTCGAGGACAAGATCCGGCCAGACATTCTGGACACGATCAGTGTCCAGGCGCCCAAGACGCCCGCGAAATGATTTGAGAATACTGCCATGAAACGAAATCCATTCATCATGACCATCGGGATCCTGCTGATCCTCACAGCGGCGCTGTTGCTGATGAGCTTCCAGGTCCGCAAGTCCGAGGTGGCGGTCGTCACCACCTTCGGGAAGGTGACCAGCACCGAGACCAATGCGGGGGCCTACTTCAAATTCCCCTGGCCCATTCAAACGGTGCACAAGTTCGACCAACGCATCCAGAGCTTCGCGATTGACAAGGACGATGAATGCCTGACGGCGGACAATTACAACCTGGTGGTGATGTTGTATGTGGGGTGGAAGATCAGCGATCCGGCGGAGTTTTTCCCGAAATTCAGGAACGGTTCCGCGCAGGAGGCGGCGTCGACATTGGAAGGATTGGTCCGGACCGCCAAGAGCGCGGTGATCGGCGGCCATCCGCTGTCGGACTTCGTCTCGACGGACGAGAAGCAGTTGAAGTTCACGCAGATCGAGGACGAAATTCTTGCGCGGGTGCAATCTCAGGTGAACGCGAAGAATTACGGCATCGCCATGGAATACCTCGGCATCAAGAAGATGGGTTTTCCCGAGAGCGTGACCCAGGAGGTTTTCAAGCGGATGACCTCCGAGCGGCAGGTTTATACCAGCCGGATCCAGAACGAGGGCGAGGCGGAAGCCGCCAAGATCCGTTCCGCGGCCGACAGCAAGAGCCTGCAGATGGTGGCCGATGCGGACAGCCAGGCCACAGCCATCAAGGCCCGCGGGCAGGCTGAAGCGGCCCAATATCTTTCCGTGTTCCAGAAGAATCCTGATTTCGCGATTTTTCTGCTGAACCTGAACGCGATCGAGTCGTCGCTGAAGAATCGCGCGACGTTGATTTTCGATCAGCACACGCAGCCGTTCGGCCTGCTCCAGGGTTACTCGACCAACCTGGCCAACCCGAACCAGAAGTAACGGCATGAGCGATCACGACCACGATCACCATCACGATCACGCGCACCACGGTCATGACCAACATCATGGCGCGGCGCAGCCGCCGGCTCCGGTGACGCAGGATGACGCCGGGTCGCAGGCGTTATCGGAGGCGTTGCGCAGCAGCTTCGTCATCATCAAGATTTTCATGGTCCTGCTGGTGGTCGTTTTCCTGGGGTCGGGATTTTTCACGGTTGGTCCGCAGGAGAAGGCGATGATTTTGCGGCTGGGCAGGCCGGTGGGCGAGGGGAGCAAGGCGCTCCTTGGCGCGGGGCCGCATTGGGCGTGGCCGTATCCGATCGATGAAGTGGTCAGGATTCCGATCAGCGAACTTCAGACGGTGGAATCGACGGTTGGGTGGTATTTCCTGACACCGGAGCAGAAGTTCAGCAAGATCGAGCCGCCTCCCGGGCGGTCGCTCAATCCCGCGCTGGATGGTTACACCATTACGGGCGACCGGAACATCATCCATACGAGCGCGACGCTGACGTATCGCATCGAGGACCCGGTCCATTTTGCGTTCGATTTCGTGAGCGCCTCGAACGCGGTCCAGGATGCGCTGGACAACGCGCTCATTTACGCGTCGTCCCGGTTTGCGGTGGATGACGTGCTGACACACGACAAGCAGCGGTTTCAGGAGGTCGTGCAGTCGCGCGTGACGCAGTTGGTCCAGCGGGAGAAGCTGGGCATCGCGGTTGAGCAATGCGCGGTGGTGAGCATACCGCCGCGGCAATGCAAGGCGGCGTTCGACGCGGTGCTTACGGCGCTTTCGACCCGGGAGACCGTGTATAACAATGCGTTGCGATATACGAACGATGTCATCAGCCGGTCGGTCGCCGAGGCGACGGTCCGGACCAATGCGGCCGAGACTGAGCGCGTGCGGTTGGTCACGGCCTTGCAGGCGGAGGCGCAGGCATTCACCGATCTGTTGCCGCAATACGAGACCAACCAGACCCTGCTGACCACCCGGCTTTTGACTGAAACGCTGGGACAGGTGCTTACCAACGTGCAGGACAAGATTTATCTGCCTGAGCGCGCAGATGGCAAAACTCGCGAACTGCGGTTACAATTGAGCCGCGAACCAGTGAAACCGGCGGCCCAGCCGCCCAACCCATAGGCAAAGCCGTATGCAAGTCACATCGTTACTGAGCCGCGAGGAGCATGATCATCATCACGATCATGACCACGATCACGCAGGCTGTTCGGTTTGCGGCCACGATCACGAGCACGCTCCCCTGCGGCTGCGGCAGACGCTGATCGGACTGGTGTTTGTGATCAACGCGTATGTGGTGGACTGGCTTTTTGACTCCGGCCACACCGTGGCGAGCGCCAGCGCGATGATCGGCGCGATCATTCTGGGTTATCCGATTGTCTGGATTTCGCTCAAGGACATTTACAAGGGCGCACTGGGCATCAATGAACTGGTCGGCATCGCGGTGCTGGCGGCGTTTGCGTCGGGCGATTACAAGACCGCGGGCGTGGTGGCGTTTTTCATGCTCATGGGCGACATCATCGAGACGCGCACGGCGGAGGGCGCGCGGCAGTCGATTGAATCGCTGATCAAGCTGACCCCGACCAAGGCGCGTCGCATCACGGCCAAGGGCGAAGAGGAAGTGGCGGCCCGGGATCTGGCGGTCGGTGATGTCATCCGCATCCGTCCCGGCGACAACGTGGCGGCGGATGGAGAGATTGTCACCGGGCAGGGTTCCTTCAACCAGGCCACCATCACGGGCGAATCGCTGCCGGTGGACAAGAAGCCGGGCGATGAAGTTTTTGCCGGCACACAGAACCTGACCGGGGTGCTGGAGGTGCGCGTCAGCCGCGCGGGACAGGACACCACGCTGGGCCGTGTGCGCGAGTTGATCCTGGCGGCGGAAAAAACCAAGCTGCCGATCATGCGGATCATCGACCAGTACATGAGCTATTACACGCCGCTGGTGCTGGTGGTTGGCGCGCTGGTCTGGGCGTTCACGCACAATCTGGACCGTGTGATTTCCGTGCTGGTGATTTCGTGTCCCTGCGCGTTCATTTTGGCGACGCCGACCGCGATGGTGGCGGCGCTTTCCGCCGCGGCGCGTCTTGGCATTTTGATCAAGAATGTGGGCGACATTGAACTTGCGGCGAAGATCAACGCCTTTGTTTTCGACAAGACGGGCACGCTGACGACGGGACGGCTGGCGGTCAGCCGGCTCGCGCCGCTGGGCGACACGGCGCCGGCGGACTTGCTGCGGATTGCGGCCTCATCGGAGAAGTACAGCAACCATCCGACGGCCAAGGCGCTGACGCAGCTTGCGGGGGAGGCGGGCGTTCCGCTGGCGGAGCCGAAGAATTTCAGCGAGACGGCGGGCCGCGGCATCAAGGCCGAGGTGGACGGGCGGACGATCATCGTGGGCCGCGCGCAGTGGTTGAAGGACAACCACGTGACCGAGGATTTTCTGAAGGCGGTTGACTTGAACGAAACCGAGGGCTTCAGCCTGCTCTTCGTCGCGCGCGATGGAAAATGCATTGGCTGGATCGGCTTGCAGGACCAGACGCGCGCAGAGGCGCAGGAATCTTTGGTGGAACTCAGGGGCAGCGGAGTCCGGCGGATTGCCATGATTTCGGGCGACCGGCAGCCTGTGGCGGCCCGCGTGGCGAAGGAGATCGGCTGCGAGGAAGTGATGGCCGAGTGTCTGCCGCAGAACAAGGTGGAGTTCGTGCGCGCCATGAAGGCGAAGGGCTATCGCGTGGCGGTGATCGGTGACGGCGTGAACGACGCGCCGGCGCTTGCGGCGGGGGATATTGGAATTGCGATGGGCGCGGCCGGGAGTGAAGTGGCCATTCACAGCGCGACGATTGCGCTGATGAACAATGACCTTCGGCGGCTGCCGTTCCTGGTGAAGCTCTCGCGCAGCACGCGCGCGGTGATCAACCAGAATCTGCTGCTTGGGCTTGGATTCATCGTGGGCGGCTGGGCGTTGTTTACCATCGGCCCGCTTTCGAGCCCGATCTGGGCGGCGATCCTGCACCTGGCCGGGTCATTCATGGTGATTTTCAACAGCGCCCGCCTGGTGCGCAAGGGCGAGGAACTGGAGCATTACGAACCCGCGCCGGCTGAGCCGCAACCCCGCGCTCCCGGTTCAAAGCCGAAGGCGCCGGCGTTGACGCCGGAAATGGCGTGATCATCGACCTGATATGAGCGCAGTTGCCGAGACAGCATCCCGCCCCGCATCGCCCGCCGCGTCATCCGCGGAAGTGGTGGTGGCCGTGCGCGGGCTCACCAAGGTGTTCAAGGATTTCTGGGGGCGTCCCAAGGCGCGCGCCGTGGACAACGTGGATTTCGAGGTTCGCCGCGGCGAAGTGTTCGGGTTGCTGGGGCCGAACGGTTCGGGCAAGTCCACCACGGTCAAGCTGCTGCTGGGATTGTTGAACGTGACGCGCGGGCACATCGAGGTGTTTGGCCATTCGCCGCGGCACGTGGCCACCAAGTCGCGGATCGGCTACCTGCCGGAGGAGTCGTATCTTTACCGGTATCTCAACTCGCACGAGACGCTCGATTTTTTTGGCAACCTCTTTCGCCTGCCGTCGGGTGAGCGCGGCAAGCGCGCGGAACAATTGCTGGAGATGGTTGGTCTCAGCCAGACGCGGACCCGCGCCGTGGGAGAATTTTCCAAGGGCATGCAGCGGCGCATCGGCCTGGCGCAGGCGCTCATCAACGATCCTGACCTGGTGATTCTCGACGAGCCGACGGCGGGGCTGGATCCGATCGGCTGCCGCGAGGTGAAGGATTTGATCATCGCCCTCGCGCGGCGGGGCAAGACGGTGATTCTGAGCAGCCATCTGCTTTCCGACGTCGAGGATGTGTGCGATCGCGTGGTGATTTATTACGGCGGAAAGATCCAGGCGATGGGCACGCTCAAGGAATTGCTGGCGACACCCGATGCCGTGCGCATCACCACTCCCGTGCTGTCGCGCCAGACGATGGAAAAGGTGCTGGAGGTGATCCGGAGCGACGTGGCTTTTGACAAGGTGCGCGTGGACAATCCGACGCAGAACCTCGAAAGCTATTTTCTGGATGTGGTCCAGAAGGCGCGCCAGGCGGCGGAGGAAACCTCCGGCGCAACGTCCGGGCATCGCGTGGCGGCCTATTTGCGTGGGGAAGGCGAGGCCGCGCCGTCGACAGAGAAGATTCTCGAGCGGTTGACCGCACCGCAGGCTTCCGCGCCGGCGGCTCCGGTGGCCGCACCGAAACCGGCTGAGCCCGTCCAGAACAGGAAATTGGAGGCGCTCACGCAAATGCAGGCGGCTCCCGCGTCCGCGCCGGCCGCAGCCCCGGCTCCAGAGGCCGCGCCCGCCAAGGCGGATTTGGACAAGGCCAACGAGAAGCTCGCTTCGTTGCTGGGCAAGCCGAAGTAACGCGTTGTCCGCATCGGACCAGAGTTCATGCAACCGATTTTCGCCATCATCGGACTCACGTGGAAGGCCGCGTTTCGTTACCGGCTGTTCTGGGTGCTGACGTTTTTGCTTTTGGCCGCGGTGGTGGGGTTGCCGGTGTTGGTGAAGGATGATGGCACGGCGGAGGGATTCAGCCAGATATTGCTCACGTATACGCTGGGGGCGGTGACCGCGATCCTGGGCCTGTGCACGCTGTGGCTTGCGTGCGGGGTGCTGGCGCGAGACATCGAGGAATGCCAGATGCAGGTGGTGGCGGTCAAACCGATTGCCCGCTGGCAGATCTGGCTGGGGAAATGGCTGGGGTTGATATTGCTCAACGCGGCGCTGCTGGCGATCTCTGGTGTGGCGATTTACGGCTTGCTGGAATGGCGCGCGCGCCGGCTGCCGCCTGACCAGCAGATGCGCCTGAAGGAGGAAGTGCTGGTCGCCCGCGCGTCGGTGAGGGAGGAGGGGCTGCCGCAGATCATCGAGTCCGAGACGGATCGTATTTTCAAGGAGCGGGTGGAGAAATCGGGCCTGAAGGGAATCGATCCTGTTGTTGCCCGGGAGCAGATCCGGAAGCAGGTGGTCACCGAACTGGAGGTTGTGCCGCCGAATGGCGTTCGTCCCTGGGTGATCCATCTTGGCCGGGCGAAAAATTGGCTGAAGGACCAGCCGCTGTTCCTGCGGATCAAGTTCAACGCGTCCCGCTACAAGCTGGACGCCACCTATTACGCGGAATGGCAGGTGGGCAACGAACCGAGCGTGCGGCCGTGGCAAAGCGAGGTGATGAGCCTGGCGCCCGACACGTTCCACGAGTTTCCGATCCCGCCCAACCTGTTCGACAAAGAGGGCGACCTGCCGATTTATTTCCACAACATCAACGATATTTCGCTGCTGATGCCGCTCGATGACGGCATGGAGGTGTTGTATCGCAGCGGCGGGTTCGGGCTGAACTTCGTCCGCGGGCTGGGCATCATACTTTGCTGGATGGCATTGCTGTCGACGCTGGGCATGGCGTCGGCGAGTTTTCTTTCGTTCCCGGTGGCGGCGTTTTTCTCGCTGGCGATGCTGTGCATCGGGCTTTCCAGCGGCACGCTGTCGGAAATTGTCCAGGAGGGCACCGTGATGGGGATGAACGAGGAGACGGGCAAGCTCGGTCATTCGCTGGTGGACGTGGTGCTGGTGCCGATGTTCCGGGGGATGCTGAGCGTGATCGACCTGGTGCAGCAATTTTCGCCCATTGACACGCTCAGCACCGGGCGGCTGATCACGTGGAGCCAGTTGGGCCTGGCGGTGGCGCAGATTGTCCTGCTGCTGGGCGGGATCATGGCATTGTTTGGGATATTTGTTTTCAGCCGGCGCGAGCTGGCGACCGCGCAGGGCACCCAGTGAACATGAGCGGCAAACCTTACAAATTCCTGCTGGGCGCCATCGCCGCCGTCCTGCTTGTGGGCGCCTCGGCGCTGGAGCAGCAGTTGAACCACGAGCGCGACGTCCTGGGGCTGACGCGTTACACGGAGTTGAAGGGCGCGCCGCCGGTGCTTGCGCTCACGACGGTGGCGCTGGGCGGATTTCGCGGGCTGATCTCCAATGCGCTGTGGATTCGCGCCAACGATCTGCAGGACCAGGACAAGTATTTTGAGATGGTCCAGCTTGCCGACTGGATCACGAAGCTGGAGCCGCATTTCAGCGCGGTGTGGATTCACCAGGCGTGGAACATGGCGTACAACATCTCGGTCAAATTCAAGGACCCCGAGGACCGCTGGCGCTGGGTGCAGCGCGGCATTGAGTTGCTGCGGGACGAGGGGTTGAAATACAATCCGCACGACGTGCTGATGCACCGGGAATTGGCGTGGTTCTTCCAGCACAAGATGGGCGCCAACATGGACGACGCGCAGATGTTCTACAAGCAGTCGTGGGCGCACGAGATGAACCAGGTATTCGGCGCGGAGAAGCAACCGAATTGGGAGGCGCTCCTAGACCCGAAGACCGACGATGAAAAGCAGCGCGCCACGCTGCTGCGGGAAAAATTCAAAATGGATCCTGCGTTCATGAAGCAGGTGGACGACACGTATGGTCCGCTGGAGTGGCGATTGCCGGAGGCGCACGCGATTTATTGGGCTGCGCGCGGCCTGGAGGAGGCCAAGCTGAACGAGCGGCGGATCGATCCCGACGATCTCATCACGCTGCGCCGGGTGATTTATCAATCGATGCAACTGAGTTTCCAGCGTGGCCGGATGATCAAGGTGATGAAGGGCGGATTCGAACTGGGGCCGAACCTCGCGATCATCCCGAAGGTCAGCGCCGCGTACGAGCAGGCGATGAAGGAGGATCAGAAGAATCGCGATCACATCCAGACCGCGCATCGAAATTTTCTGCGGGACGCCGTTTATCTTTTGTATACTTACAACCGGATGGCCGACGCCTCCAGGTGGTTCAAATATCTTTGCGACACATATCCCGACAAGCCGCTGATGCTGAACGTTCCGACGTCGCTGCCGGGCCATGTGACCCTGGATGATTACGCGCTGGCGCGGTTGCAGGAGGAGGTGGGTGACATGAACCAGTACAAGACCAAGGCCGTCCTCGAAGGGTTGGTGCGCCGCGCCTTCATCTGTTTGTCGATTGATGAAGACGAGCAATACCTGGGACTCGATGGGCTGGCGCAGAAGGTTTATACCCGGTACGAAAGCAAAACTGCGGAGATTACCAATCGCGTTCCCATCGAGGCTCTTTCCGTCATTCGTCGTGAAGTTCTGGACAATCTTCTGACAAATGAACTTCCTGATGAACTGGCCGGGCATCTTCGATCGGTGCTTGGTTTGCCGGCACCCACGAATACGCCTCCGGCTGAGTTGCCGCCGGGAACTGAGGCGGCTGTGCCTGCACGGCCGTAACAATCCCTTTCGAACACGCTGCGGGTGAGGACACCCGCGCTCCGGGAGAGGGGCGGAATCGGGGTGAATCAAACCTGATCAGAGCGATCGACGATGGAACCAGGGCAGGGGGAAAGGCCGAACGCCAAGCTGAGTCGGGCACGCCTGTGACGGAGGACGTTGCTGCGGCTGGTCCGGTGGACACAGCCGCGCTCCGCGAAAATGAGGGGTCGAATCGGAGTGAATCAAAGCAAAGCAAACCGTCCGAAGATGTAGAAGCCGCCAT